>Ga0222713_10000001_pt1 | contig 522018 bp, 493 predicted proteins | sample C33_649DmetaG_FD_165061 | JGI IMG/M metagenome (GOLD analysis project Ga0222713, IMG submission 165061) | Estuarine water microbial communities from San Francisco Bay, California, United States - C33_649D | ecosystem: Environmental > Aquatic > Marine > Unclassified | place: USA: California...
TCAGTTCCAGTGTGACTGATCATCCTCTCAGACCAGTTACCCGTCTTAGCCTTGGTGAGCCGTTACCTCGCCAACTAGCTGATAGGCCGCGAGCTCCTCCTTAAGCGCCGTTACAGGCTTTAGATAGGGTCAGATGCCTGACCCGTCCACATACGGTATTAATCCTAGTTTCCCAGGGCTATTCCGTACCTAAGGGCAGATTGCTCACGTGTTACGCACCCGTTTGCCGCTCCAGCATTGCTGCTGTCGCTCGACTTGCATGTCTTAACCACGCCGCCAGCGTTCACTCTGAGCCAGGATCAAACTCTCCAAAAATCCTGCCGAAGCAGGCGTTTGAAGGTCCGGATCCTGGGATCCGAACTATTTTCTCAAGTTCCTTGTGAACACCGGAGATATTATATCGCGTTTTCATTTTGGGAACCCGCGATCCAATATCGCCGGGTTCACCAGGTGTAAGGTTGACTTTACGGTAGACCGTATTGTCGCACAAAAAATGAACTCTCAAAGAACCGGAATGGGCCTTCCGACGAGGGAAGGGAGGGCGGACGGTGAGGGCGATTGGCCACTGGTCAACGCCTTTCTGCTTTAAATGGCAGTTATTTGAAAAACCGCAGGCAAGCACACCGATCGAACCAATGAACGTCCTTCGGAGACGAAGGAAACCTGAGATTGCCGAGAAAAAGCGGGTTACTCAAGTTTTTTATTCAATTTTTCACATTCAATTTATAAAAGTTAAATCACTGTTTAACAAGGAGATATGATAATAGATTAGTATTTTTACACTTTTTTGACCAACAAGGCTAACCCCCCAGCACCCCTACATAGCCCGTGTGGCGCTCCCAAAGGCCCGAGGTCACGCTCGTCATGCACCGGGTCACAGGGCAGGATGACGCATGGGAAACGCAGTGCTTCTCTGTGTGCTAATCGCAGCCGTGCCACCCGGCACCGACGTGGACAACGCCGCCGACGACCGGGCGATCTTTCAGAAACTGGAGAAGGCCACAACGGCGCTCGCGGAGGCGGGCTCTCCGCTAAGCAAGGATCAGCGACTGTTGCAATGTGCACGGACGGGCACGGAGAAACCCCTCGACCTTCCGCCCGTGAATGCCCGGCCGATCGGAGGCGAGGAGTCTTACCAGCGCGCAGCCCGCGCCGGGGTGCTGATCTGCGCCGTCCATAAATGCGGCAAGTGCTCCCGCTGGCATCCCAGCTGGTCGAGCGGGTTCGCGGTGCACGCCTCAGGAATCATCGCCACGAACCATCACGTGGCCGCGCACGAGAACGCCGAGGCGATGGGCGCGCTGACGCACGACGGCCGTTTCCTGCCCGTCACCCAGGTGCTCGCGGCGCGGCGCACGCACGACGTGGCGCTGCTGCGCGTCGACCTCGGCAAAGGTGGTCCGCTCAACGCACTGCCGCTCCGCGACGACGCGCCCGCCGGGACGCGCATACTCTGCTACGGCAACCCGTCCAGCGGCTTCGGCTGCATGACCGAGGGCGTGCTCACGCGCTACGTGAGGATGCCGGGGCCAGAGCGGCGGGACGCGGTCTTCATGCAGATCTCGGCCGACTACGGCGGCGGCTCCAGCGGAGGCCCCGTGCTCGACGACCGTGGCAACGTGCTCGGCATGGCGGCCTCGACCTCCCCGATCATGACGCCGGCCCGCACAGGGTCGGACGGCAAGCCGACGGAGCGCACGCTCCAGATGGTGCGGCACAACTGCGCGACCGCGCGCGCGCTGCTGGAGCTCGCCGGGGCGCGCTGAGCTCAGGCGTGCCCCGGGGTGCGGGGATAGGCGGTCACGTCCCGGATGTTAGGCTCGCCCGTCACGAGCATGAGCATGCGCTCGAAGCCGAGCCCGAAGCCCGCGTGCGGCACGGTTCCGTACCGGCGAAGGTCAAGATACCAGCGGTAAGCCTCGAGATCCAGCCCCTGGGCGCGCATCGCCGTCTCAAGGCGGCTGGGACGCTCCTCGCGCTGGCTACCGCCGACTATCTCGCCGACTCCGGGCACGAGCACGTCCATCGCCGCCACGGTGCGGCCGTCGTCATTCTGCCGCATGTAGAAGGGCTTGGTGGCCGCTGGGTAATCCCGCACGGTCACGGGCCCCTTGAAATACTCCTCGGCGAGCCAGCGCTCATGCTCCGACTGCAGGTTCTCGCCCCAAAGGACGGGGTGCTCGAACTTCCGGCCCGAGGCGAGCAGGAGATCCACGGCCTCCCCGTAGGAGACGCGCGCGAAAGGCCGTTCGGCGACGAGCTTCAGCCGCTCCAGCAGGCCCTTGTCGACATAGGCGTTGAAGAACTCCAGCTCCTCGGGACACCGCTCCAAGGCGGCTTTCATGAGATGCTTCACGAGGGCCTCGGCGCAGTCCATGTCGCCAGCCAGGTCGCAGAAGGCCATCTCGGGCTCGATCATCCAGAACTCGCTCGCATGGCGGCTGGTCTGTGAGTTCTCGGCGCGGAAGGTCGGACCGAAGGTGTAGACGTCGCCCAGGGCGCAGGCCAGCGTCTCCGCCTCGAGCTGGCCGGAGACGGTCAGAAAGGCCTGCCGCGCGAAGAAGTCGGCGGCCCAGTCGACCGAGCCGTCAGATGTCTTCGGCGGGGCGGCGGGGTCGAGGGTGGTCACACGGAAGAGCTCGCCCGCGCCCTCGCAGTCGCTGGCGGTGATCACAGGGGTGTGGACGTAGGCGAAGCCGCGCGCCTGGAAGAACTCATGCACGGCCATCGCAAGCCGGCTGCGGACCCGGAGCGAGGAGGCGATGCGGTTGGTGCGCGCCCGGAGATGGGGGATGGTGCGGAGGAACTCGGCCGTGTGCCCCTTCTTCTGCAAGGGGAAGGTCGCGTCTGCGCCGCCGACCAGACGGAACGCGGAGGCCTTCAGCTCCCAGCGCTGGCCCTTGGCGGGCGAAGGCACGAGCTCGCCGTCGACAGAGACGGACGCGCCGGTGAGCGCGGCGGGGAGATCGGCGGCGCCTGGCACGGCATGATCGACGACGGCCTGCAGATTGCGCAGGCCGGAGCCGTCGTTGATCTCGACGAAGGAGAAGCCCTTGGAGTCGCGACGGGTGCGCACCCAGCCGCATACGGTCACGCCCTCCAGCGGCTGCTCGGATGCCAGAGCGTCCCGGACCTTGATGCGCATGGGGAGGAATCTGCCGACAGAACGCCCGGAAACAAGCGGAGACGGCGGACGCCGGGACGGGCTGGACAAGCCGGGCGGGCCCCACAACCTCGGACGTCCTCACCATGAACGCCCTCGAGCAGCTCCGCCAGCACACCAAGGTCGTCGCCGACACGGGCGACTTCGCCGCCATGAAGGCCTTCAAGCCTCTGGACGCCACGACCAACCCGAGCCTCATTCTCAAGGCCGTCCAGATGCCCGAATACCAGGCGCTGCTCCAGAAGGCCGCCCAGGACAACCGATCGAAGGGAGTCCAGGCCGCCGTCGACGCGCTCCTCATCGCCTTCGGCACCGAGATTCTCAAGATTGTCCCCGGACGCGTCTCCACCGAAGTCGACGCCCGTCTCTCCTTCGACAAGGCTGGTACGGTCGCCAAGGCCCGTGAACTGATCGCCCTCTACAAGGCCGCCGGCATCCCCAAGGAGCGCATCCTGGTGAAGATGGCCTCCACCTGGGAAGGCATCCAGGCCGCCGCCGAACTCGAGAAGGAAGGCATCCGCTGCAATCTCACTCTGCTCTTCTCCTTCGCCCAGGCCGTCGCCTGCGCCGACGCCAAGGTCCAGCTGATTTCGCCGTTCGTCGGCCGCATCTACGACTGGCACAAGAAGGCCCAGGGCGCCAACTGGAACGAAGCCGCCTCCGCCGGAGCCAACGACCCCGGCGTGCAGTCCGTCCGCCGCATCTACGCCTACTACAAGCGCAACGGCATCAAGACGGAGGTCATGGGGGCCTCCTTCCGCAACAGCGGCCAGATCAAGGCCCTGTGCGGTTGCGACCTCCTGACCATCGCCCCGAACCTCCTCGACGAGCTCTCCAAGGACTCCGCCGCGGTGCCCAAGGTCCTCGACGAAGCCGCCGCCAAGTCCGAAGGCGAAGCCGCTAAGGCCTGGGGAGAGAAGGATTTCCGCTGGCACCACAACGAGGACGCGATGGCCACGGAGAAGACCGCCGAGGGCATCCGCGCCTTCGCCGTCGACGGCAAGAAGCTCGACGACCTCGTGGCCAAGGCCATCGGCTGAGCGAATCGTCAGTCCTCACCAGCAAGGCCGGGCCTCAAACCCGGCCTTCTTTTTTGGGCCGGAAAAGGGATGCAACGAGGAATGACAGTCCGCTGAACGCAAAGAACCAGCCCATGGGCAGGAGCCAAAAAGGCTCATGAAGGAATCCTTCTGCATCCACATAGCTGCCGATTTCGCGATGCAGCCAGAAACAGAGACTGCCTAAGCCCCAGGACGCGTATGAAGCCAGGTGGCAGATTGCGCTTCGCATCAGCCTATTTGCGACGCTGACGGACGGCTTCGAAGAGCACGATGCCGGCGGCCATGGAGACGTTGAGGGAGTCGGATAGGCCGGCCTGGGGGATGGAGATCTTCTCGTCCGCGGCACCCAGCATAAAGTCGCTCAGGCCGTCCTTTTCGGAACCGAGCAGCAGCGCGCTCGGACCCTTGCAGTCCACGTCCCAGAAGGTCTTGGTCGCCGCGGGCGAGGTCGCCAGCGAACGCACGCCGTGGTCCTTCATCCAGGCGACGGCCTCCTGCGAAGCGCAGACGGCGACCGGCATGGAGAAAAGCGCGCCCTGCGAGGAACGCACGACGTTGGGATTGAAGACGTCGGTCACGGGATCGCAGACGATGACGGCGTCGCAGCCCGCGGAGTCCGCGGTGCGCAGCAACGCACCGAGATTGCCGGGCTTCTCAACGGATTCGATGACAAGAAGGAGCGGACTGGCCGAGAGCTTGAGCCTTGCGAGCGAGCAATCCCAGGTCCTGGCCACGCCGAGCACGCCATCGGGCCCTTCACGTCCGCTGACCTTCTCGAACGCCGAGGCCCCGAGCTGGCAGACCGAGGCCCGGCCGGCTCGGCAGCGCGCGATCAGTTCGGCCTGCTCCGGGCCGCGGAACATCTCGGGACAATGATAGGCCTCCTCGATTGTCACGCCGCGCTCCAGGGCCCGGGAAAGCTCGCGCTGTCCCTCGATCAGGAAGAGCCCGCGGGCGTCGCGTTCGGAGCGTTCACGCAGGCGGGCGAGCGCCTGGACGCGCGGGTTCTGCCTGCTCTGGATGACCTCTTCGGACACGCCGAGAAGTGAGTCCTAAGGGCGGTCCGGCCGCAAGGCCTCGCTTGGGCGGCGGGATAAGTCTCGACCTCGCGGCCGTGAGCCAGACCTTGTCGGCATGCCCGACCCACGTCAGCCGCCGAAGTTCCGCGACGGGCCCTTCACCTACCATCAGGAGGTGGAGCTGGAGATCGCCTCCCTGACGAACCTCGGCGAGGGTCTGGCCCGCAAGGACGGCTGGGTCGTGTTCGTGACCGGCGCCCTGCCCGGCGAGAAGATCGTCGCCAGGATCTGGCACAACGCCCCCAACTTCTCGCGCGGCGACCTCCTCCGGGTGCTCACGCCCTCCCCGGACCGCGTCCAACCGCGCTGCGAACTGTTCGGAGAATGCGGCGGCTGCCAGTACCAGAACCTCGCCTACCCGCAGCAGCTGGAATGGAAGCGCCGGCAGGTGCAAGAGGCCTTCGAACGCCTCGGCGGACTCAAGACCGAGGTCGACCCCTGCCACCCTTCGCCGAAACAGTACGCGTATCGTTCAAAAATCACCCCGCACTTCATGACGCCTCGCCGCGCGGATTTTCCGATCGGCTTCCTCGCCGCCGGCACCTCGAAGCGCGTGGTCGACGTGCCGAAGTGCCCGATCACGACGGACGCGATCAACGCCGCCTACGCCCGCGCCCGCAAGGACATCAAGGCGAATCCCGGCCGCTTCGAACGCGGGGCCACCCTGCTTTTCCGCGACTGCGCGGAGGGCGTGGTGACCGACCCAAGGGCGACGGTGACGGAGAAAGTCGGGCCGCTTACGCTCCGGTTCCTCGCCGGCGAGTTCTTCCAGAACAACCCCTCGGTGCTGCAGGACTTCGTCGCGCACGCGGTGGAGCTCGCGCGCGCCTCGGGCGCCCGGCACCTCGTGGACGCCTACTGCGGATCCGGCCTCTTCGCCCTTTCCGCCGCGCCCCACTTCGAGTCGGTCAGCGGCGTGGAGGTGAGCGCGGAGGCCGTGCGCAAGGCGGCGGAGAATGCGGCCCTCAACCGCCTGCTCAACTGCCGCTTCATCGCCGGCTCCGCCGAATCGATCTTCGCTGGCCTGCCCGTCAAGGGGGAGGACACGGCCGTGATTGTGGATCCGCCCCGTCGGGGCTGCGACGAGCCCTTCCTGGCCCAACTCCACGCCTTCGGCCCGCGGCGCATCGTCTACGTGAGCTGCGCCCCCGACACCCAGGCGCGGGACGCCAAGGCCCTGGCGGCCATGGGGTGGCGCGTCGTCAGCGTGCGCCCTTTCGACCTGTTCCCCCAGACCAGGCACGTCGAGAGCGTGGCCGCCTTCGAGCGCGACTGACCCGCCGAACGGCCGACGCCGTCGACGGGCTCGCCGGAGAATGACCTCCGTCAGGCCGAAGCACCGGCCGCGGGGGCGGCGTCGTCATCCTCGGCCTTCTCGACCTTGGAGATGCCGAGCAGCGTCTCGCCCTCCTTGAGGCGCATCACCCGGACGCCCTTGGTGGCCCGGCCCGCCGTGCAGCGGATATCGGCCACCTTGGTGCGGATGGACTGGCCGCCCTTCGTCAGGAGCATGACCTCGTCGTCCTCGCGGACGCTGAGGGCGCCGGCTACGCCGACCTCGGTGCTGATGGCGATGACGCCCTTCCCGCCGCGCGACTGCTTGCGGTAGACGGGCTCCCTGGTCTCGGGGTCGTCGAAGGGCGTGCGCTTGCCGATGCCGTCGATGCCGACGACGAGAAGCGTGCAGGCGGGGTCGACGATCTCCATCGACTTCACGAGGTCGCCCTTCTCCAGGTTCATCCCGATCACGCCGGTGGTGTCGCGCCCCATCGAGCGGACGTCGGACTCATGGAAACGGATCGACATGCCCGACTGCGAGATCATCACGACCTCGTTGTCCCCGCTCGTCAGCTTGACCGCGATGAGCTGGTCGCCGTGCTCGATGTTGACGCCGATGATGCCGCCCTTGCGGACGTTGGCGTACTTCTCGAGCCCCGTCTTCTTGATGGTGCCGTTGGCGGTGCACATGACCAGGAAGCGGCCTTCGTCGAAGTTCGTGACGCAGACCATCGCCGCCAGCTTCTCGTCGTCCTTCAGGTCGAGCAGGCGCGCGATGGACTTGCCGCGGGACGCGCGGGCGGCCTCCTCGATCTCATAGACCTTCTCCACGTAGACCCGGCCGTTGTTCATGAAGAACATCATGTGGTCGTGCGTATTGGCCGTGAAGAGGTGCTCGATGAAGTCGGCGTCCTCGTCGGCCGGCATCTTGGCCAGCTCGGCCCCGCGGGTCCCCTTGCCGCCGCGCTTCTGCAAGCGGTACTGTGCGACGGGCGTGCGTTTGATGAAACCCGCGTGCGAGACGGTGACCACGCAGCCCTCATTCGCGATGACGTCCTCCATCGAGAGTTCGCCGTCGGCGTCCATCACGCGGGTGCGCCGAGGCGTGATGTGCTTCTTCGCGGCCTCGCGGAGCTCCTGCTTGATGAGCGTGAGCAGCTTGGCCTCGCTGGAGAGGATGCCGCGCAGCTCCTCGACGAGGGCCATCAGCTGGCGGTACTCCTCCTCGATCTTGTCGCGCTCCAGGCCGGTGAGCTGGTAAAGGCGCAGGTCGAGGATGGCCACGGCCTGGCGCTCGCTGAGGCCGTACTTGGCGATGAGCTTGACGCGGGCCTCGTCGCGGTTGGCCGACGCACGGATGATCTTCACGAAGTCGTCGAGGTTGCGCAGGGCGATCTTGAAGCCCTCGAGGATGTGGGCGCGGTCCTCGGCCTTGCGCAGGCGGAAACGGGTGCGGCGGGTGACGACGTCGCGACGGTGCTCCACGAAGCACTCGATGAGCTCGCGGATGTTCATCTGCTTGGGCCGCCGCTTGTCGAGGGCCAGCAGGATGACGCCGAAGGAGTTCTCGAAGTTGGTGTGCTTGTAGAGCTTGTTGATGACCACGCGCGGGCTTTCCCCGCGCTTGAGCTCGATCACGACGCGGGTGTTCTCGTCAGATTCGTCCCGCAGGTCGGACACCTCGTCGATCACCTTCTCGGAGCAAAGTTCGGCGATGTGCTTCACCAGCGCGGCCCGGTTGACGTTGTAGGGCAGCTCGGTGAGCACGACCTGTTCCTTGCCGTTCTTGAGCTCCTCGGAGTGGGCCACGCCGCGGACGCGCACGATGCCGCGGCCGGTCCTCAGGTACTGGCGGACGCCTTCTTTGCCGTTGATGACGCCGCCGGTGGGGAAGTCGGGACCGACCACGACCTTCTCCAGGTCCTCGACCGTGGCCGAGGGCTTGTCGATGACGAGGCAGACGGCCTCGACGAGCTCGCCCAGGTTGTGGGGCGGGATGTTGGTGGCCATGCCCACGGCGATCCCGGTCGAGCCGTTCATCAGCAGGTGCGGCAGGGCGCAGGGCAGGACGGAGGGCTCGGTGGTGGACTCCTTGTAGTTGGGGACGAAGTCCACGGTGTCCTCGTCGATGTCGGCGAGGAGCTCGCCGGCCACCTCCGCCAGACGGCACTCGGTGTAACGGTAGGCCGCGGGCGGGTCGCCGTCGACGGAGCCGAAGTTGCCCTGCGGCTCGATCAGCTGGTAGCGCATGACCCAGCTCTGGGCGAGCCGGACCAACGTGTCGTAGACGGAGCTGTCGCCGTGCGGGTGGTAGTTCTTGAGGACCTCGCCGACGACGCCGGCACACTTGTCGAAGGGCCGGTTGTGGACGAGACCCTCGCGGAGCATCGCGTAGAGGATGCGACGCTGGACGGGCTTCAGGCCGTCGCGGGCGTCGGGCAGCGCGCGGGACACGATGACGGACATCGAATAGTCGATGTAGGCCGTCTGCATGATGTCCGTGATGCTCGCCTGGGTGAGCTTTTCCTGTTCGGAGTACATCTTGTTCGGAGTCGGGAAGTGCGGTTCGGGAGGGACGGGCTCAGACGTCGAGGTTCGAGGTGTTCAGGGCGTTGTCCTCGATGAAGGTGCGCCGCGCGGGCACGTCCTCCCCCATCAGCATGGCGAACACGCGGTTCGCCTCGGCGGCGTCCCGGATATCAACCTTGAGGAAGCGGCGCTTGGACGGGTCCATCGTCGTCTCGAACAGCTGCTTGGGGTTCATCTCGCCCAGGCCCTTGTAGCGCTGGATGGTGAGCCCCTTGCGGCCGAACTGGCGGACCTGCCCGAGGAGGTCCAGGATGGTCATGAGCGGCACCGGCTCGGGCTTCTTGACGGGCTTCTTGGCCCCCTTCTCCGACTTGGCGGGCTCATCACCGCCCCCGGACCCCTCGGCGGGAGCCTCCTCGGCGGGGGAGCCGTCAATCAGGTGGTAGCGGGCCTCCTCGCCGGGGCTGAACTTCTTCACATCCATGCCCTGCCCCTCGAGCTCCTTGAGGACCTTGGTGATGGCCTCGTTCTCGAAGACCTCAATGACCTGGACGCGCTCCTGGACGACCGTGCCGTCCTTGAGCTTCTTCTCGCGGTCGATGCGGTCGGACAGGAAGTCCTCCACGCCGGCCTTGCGCAGGAACGCCTGCTTGGCCTCCTCGTCGCGGAGGAACTCGAAGGATTCCTCGTTGCCGGTGCGGGTGCGGATGATGAAACGGGGCAGCGCGTGCGTCTTCTGGTCCTGCTGGTCCAGGAAATCGCCGTAGGGGCATCCGGTGCGGGCGATGCCGGCGCCGAGACCCTCGAGGCGTGCGAGCGCCTCGACGACCTTGTCGAGCTTCTGCCCCGGGAAGACGTGCTTGTCGCGAAGGCGGAGGAGATTGACGTCCTCGGAGCCGAGCTCGAGGAGGATGCGGTTAAGCTCGGCGTCGTTGTCGACGTACTGCTCGCGCTTCTTGCGCTTGATGCGGTAGAGGGGCGGCTGCGCGATGTAGACGTAGCCCGCTTCGATCAGGCCGGGCATCTGGCGGTAGAGGAAGGTCAGGAGCAGCGTGCGGATGTGGGAGCCGTCGACGTCCGCGTCGGTCATGATGACGAGCTTGTGGTAGCGGCACTTGGTGACGTCGAAGGCGCCGTCGCCCTCGTGCTTGCCGATGCCGGTGCCGCAGGCGGTGATGATGGTGCGGATCTCCTCGTTGGACAGGATCTTGTCGATGCGGGCCTTCTCGACGTTGAGGATCTTGCCCTTGATCGGGAGGATGGCCTGGTAACGGCGGTCGCGGCCCTGCTTGGCAGAGCCGCCGGCGGAATCGCCCTCGACGATGTAGAGCTCGCAGACGGCCGGGTCGCTTTCGGAGCAGTCGGCCAGCTTGCCCGGCAGGCCGCCGGAGGACATGGCGGACTTGCGCACCGTCTCACGGGCCTTGCGGGCGGCCTCACGCGCGCGGGCGGCGTTGAGGCACTTGTCGACGATTCGCCGGCCGGTCTTGGGATCCCGCTCGAGGTAGTACTTGAGCTGCTCCCCGACCACCGAGGTGACGATGCCCTCGACCTCGGGGTTGGTGAGTCGGGTCTTGTTCTGCGACTGGAACTTGGGGTCGGGGTGCTTGACGGAGATGACCGCGACGAGGCCCTCGCGCATGTCGTCGCCGTTGAGCTTGGCGTCCTTCTCCTTGATGAGGCTGTTGGACTTGGCGTAATGGTTGATGACGCGCGTCAAGGCGGAGCGGAAGCCGGAGAGATGGGTGCCGCCCTCGGGCTGGTTGATCAGGTTGGTGTAGGAGAACACCATCTCGTCGTAACGGTCGTTGTACTGCAGGGCGACGTCGACGGTCATCCGGCGCTGGCCGGGCCGGGGCTTCTCGCCCTCGCCCATCACGCGCGGGCTGCCCAGGTCGGTGAAGTCGACCTCAGCCGACATGATGATGGGCTTGTCGAAGAGCGTCTCCTCGTTGGCGTTGAGGAAGGCGACATACTCGGCGATGCCCTCCTTGAACTCGAAGCGGTCGGACCGGTCGGAGCGCTGGTCCTTCATCTCGATGACGATGCCGGGGACGAGGAAGGCCAGCTCGCGCATGCGGCGCACGAGGATATCGTACTTGAACTCGCGGGAGGAGGTGAAGATCTCGGGGTCGGGACGGAAGGTGATCTTGGTGCCGGTGCGCTTGGTCTTGCCCACGACCTTGATCGGCTGGGTGACCTCCCCCTTCGAAAACTTCATCTGGTGGACCTCGCCCTCGCGGCTCACCTCGGCGGTGAAGGCCTCGGAGAGGGCGTTGACGCACTTGGCGCCGACGCCGTTGAGACCTCCCGACACCTGGTAGGCGCCTTTGTCGAACTTGCCGCCCGCGTGCAGGTTGGTGAGCACGAGCTCGAGGGTCGGGATCTTCTCCTCCGGGTGCATCGCGACCGGGATGCCGCGTCCGTCGTCCTCCACGGACAGCGAGCCGTCGGCATGGATCTCAAGCCGGATGTGCCTGCAGAAGCCGGCGAGGGCCTCGTCGATGGAGTTGTCGACGATCTCGTAGACGCAGTGGTGAAGTCCGGTCTCGTTGGTGTCGCCGATGTACATCCCCGGACGCTCACGCACGGCCTTGAGGCCCTTGAGACGCTTGATGTCTCCAGCATCATAGGACGCCTTGCCCGCGTGTTTGCCTCGTGAATTTGACTCGGAATTTTCGCTCATAAGGGGTGTGGAAAAAAGGGATGTTTCCCCGAGATTTCGGGGGTGCTTAAATCCTGTTTTTCACACCCCCAACTGCAACCGGAAAAGGGGGTCCGGTGAATCTTTTTACTAATCTCTAAACCCCTGAACAATAGAGGTTTAAAACGGCTAATGAACGCCTTAAGTTGGCCTTGTTCACACGTTGTAAACAGGGGGTTTGCAGATGTATCACGAGGGGTGCTCAGGGCCGGGCGAGGAAGTCGGCGGCAGCCTTGATTCCAGGCTCTCCTGCATCCTCGAGGACATAGTGTCCGGCATCTGCAAATAGCCGCTCCTGGGCCGCCGGGAAACGCTCCCTGAAGCCCTGTAGAAAAGTCCGGTCGAAGCAGAAATCCTTCAGTCCCCAGCAAAGCAGCATGGGGTGGCGCGACAGGGAGGGCAGTCCGCGTTCGATCTCGTCCAAAGCCGGCCAAGACGGGTGAGAGCGCTCCATCGGGATATCCGCGACGAAATCGGCCACGGAACGGCGATCAGCCCAGTTTCGATATGGCGCCAGAAAACCCTCCCGAACGGCGGACGGAAGAGTGTGCCGGACCGCCATACTGACGGAAGGGCCCGCGAACGCGTCAAGGCCCTGCACGAGGAAGCGGCCGAGGACAGGGATCCGGCAGACGGCGATGGAAGCAGGGATGCGGTCCGACCGGAACGCCGAGGTATTGGTGACCAATATGCGGCCGACCTTGCCGGGACGGCGCACCGCGACGCCGAATCCGATCGCTCCGCCCCAGTCGTGGACGCCGAGGTCGAAGCCGTCCACGCCGAGGGCGTCCAGCAGACGCTCGACATCACGGATGCGGTCGTTGAGCCGGAGAAACACGCCGGGCCTCGCCGACAGACCCATGCCCACGTGGTCCGGCGCGATGACGCGCCGGCCGCGCGCGACGAGCTCCCGGACCAAGTCTCGCCAGAGGAACGACCAGCTGGGGTTGCCGTGCAGGAGCAGGACCGGTCGGCCGGCGCGCGGACCTTCGTCGAGGTAGCTCATGCGGCCCGAGGGCGCAGCAAACTGCCGCGGGGCGAACGGATAGAGGGCGCGGACTGCGGGACCGAGTTCCATGGTTCAGCACTCCACCGCGAGCATCAGGCTGGCGAGTCCGCTCCCGATGCCCAGCAGCGCGACCTTCTCGCCGCGCCGGATGCGTCCGTCGGCAAGCGCCAGCGCGAACGTCGCGGGCAGGGAGGCCGAGCCTACATTGCCGAGCACGTCGAAGCTGCGACAGTCCCGGGCCGGGTCCAGCCCGAGCGACTCGAAGAGAAGCGCGGAGTGCCGGCGGCCCACCTGGTGGGTGACCACGCGGTCGGGCGTGGCCGCTTCCCAGCCAGTGGCGGCGCGGAAGCGCCCCCAGCAGCGTCCGGCAAGGGCGACGCCCGCCGCGAGGAGCGCCTCGGAGTCCGTGCGCATGTCGAGCTCGTCGGAGGCCGTGTCCCCTTCGCAGAGGCCGTTGGCGGACGAGTCCGTCTCGGCGGCGCCGCCCAGGAGCCGCACCGCGCCGGGGCCGGCCAGGTCCTCGTGACAGACCACGGCGGCCGCGGCGCCGGCGCCGATGGTGAGGTTGGCGAAGTAGGGCTTGATCGTTTCGCGTGTGAGCGTGGCATCCTCGTTGAGCAACCGCACGGTGCGCTCGACGAGCGGACGGCCGTCCTCCCCGGCGCAGACAAGCGCACGGCGGATCTGGCCCGACTCCACCAGGCCGGCGGCGAGCACGACGGCGTTGAGCCAGCCGAGGCAGGCGTTGGACACATCGAGGATCTGCGCCTGCGGCCCGAGCCCCAGCAACCCGTGCACATAGGCAGCCGTCGAGGGCTCGAGCCGATCGCGGCAGACCGAGGCGTGGATGAGCAGGTCGATGTCGCCCGGCCCCGTCCCCGCGGCGGCCATGGCCCTGCGTCCTGCGGCGGCCGACGCGGCCGAGGGACGCACCGCGGAGGGCCAGAAACGTCGCTCACGGATGCCGGTCATCAGCTCGAGCCGCCCCTCGGGGAGCCGCAGGCGGGCATAGAGCGGGGCCAGACGCGACTCGAGGTCCGCGGAAGTCCAGACCTCGGGAGGCAGCTCGGCCGTGAGGCCGCAGATCACGGTCCGTCCGAAGCGCACGTCAGGGCATCCGGTTCGAGGCCCGGACCAGTTCCTCGTCGAAGAAGTTCCAGCCCATGCCGGCGTCGACGACCAGGCCCTGCCCGTTGACGCCGCTCGAACGGGGCGAGAGTAGCCAGACCGCGGCGTCGGCGACCTCCTGCGTCTTCAGCGCCTCCTTGCGGAAGGTCATCTTCTCCGCGTGTAGGTAATTGTCGAGGTATCCGGGGATGCCCGCGCTCGCGCTGGTCTTGAGCGGCCCGGCGTTGACCGTGTTGAAACGCACGCGCGTGTCGGCCGAGAAAGACTTGGCGAGGAAGCGCGACGCAGACTCGAGGGCGGCCTTGATTGGCGACATGTAACCGTAGCTGGAGGCCGTCACCTGGGAGGAGATGCCGACCGAGACGACCGAAGCGTCCGGCCGGAGGCCGGGCTTGAGCGCGCGGGCGAGCTCGACCAGCGAGAAGCAGGAGACTGCGGTGGCCTGGAGGAAGTCCTGGCGCACGGTCCCGTGGAAGGGCTGAAGCCCCTTGGAATAGTTGGCGAAGGCCACGCTGTGCAGGAAGCCGTCGATCGGCCCATGGTCGCGGATCACGGTCTCGGCTAGGGAGGCCGTCTGGTCCTCGTGCTCGAGGTCGCAGAGATGGACTGCACGGCCTTCGAGCAGGCCCTTGAGCGAATCCAGCCGCGCCTGGCTGCGCACCGAGTAGACCACCTTGGCGCCCTCGGCCTCAAGGGTGCGGGCGACGTGCCAGGCGACCGACTTGCGGTTGGCGACGCCGGTGACGAGGTAGGTGCGGCCCTGGATGCCGAGGAAGGACATGTTCAGGCGGGCTTGTCGACAAGGGCGAGGGCGAAGCGGATCGTCAGGACGGCCTTGCCGTCGCGGCGGACGACGCCGGTCATGAAATGGAACTGCTGCATGGTCTCGGCATGCTTCACCTCGATCGAGACGGTGTCCCCCGGAAGGACCATGCCCTTGAACTTGGCCTCCTCGATGCGGCAGAGCACGGGCGTGCGGCCCTCGGCCGTACCCCCCTCGGAGAGAAGCTTCCTCGTGAGGTAGATCGCACCGGCCTGGAAGACCGACTCGCAGAGGAGCACGCCAGGGGTGATGGGGTTGCCCGGATAATGTCCCCCGTAGAACGGCTCGTCGGGCCGGAAAGTGCGGGTGCAGGTCGCACCGTCGGCCCGCACCTCATCCACCCGGTCCAGGAAGAGGAAAGGAGGGCGGTGAGGGATGGTCGCGAGGACTTCCGTCAGCATAAGGAATTACTGGTCCCCCGGGGGGCGGCTAGCGACACGAAAACACGTCGGCCGGCGTTTGCCTTTTCCGGGGGAAGCGGGCAACCTCCCGGCATGCGCAACCTCCTCTCCGCCATGCTGCTGACCGCCCTCCCCCTCTTCGGCTTCGGCGCCGAAAAACTCGCCGTGGGCGCCGCCCTGCCGGCGGTCACCGTCAACGACCAAGACGGCAAGCCGGTCGACCTAGCCAAGGAAGGTGCCAAAGGATACCTCCTCGTCTACTTCTACCCCAAGGCCAAGACCGGCGGCTGCACCAAGCAGGGATGCTCGCTGCGCGACGGCTGGGCCGACCTCCAGAAGGCCGGCGTCCAGGTGCTGGGCGTGAGCACTGACGGCGAAAAGCTCCAGAAGGAGTTCAAGGAGGAGCAGAAGTTCCCGTTCCGGCTGCTGGCCGACAAGGACAAGAAGGTCACCGAAGCCTTCGGCGTGAAGAACATCACGGGGCTCTTCGCCAGCCGGACCGCCTTCCTTTTCAAGGACGGCACGTGCGTCTACGCCGACCACAAGGGGCACACCTCCGACCAGGCCCAGGTGGTGCTGGAGTTCCTGAAGTCGGCCAACAAGTGACCTGGCGGCCGAGCCGGCCCGAGGTCAGTGCCCCTTGATGGGGAACAGGTCCGTGACGCTGCTGTTACCGTGGATGCGGCGGATCGCGTCCGCCAGCAGCGGCGCGATGGAGAGCACGGTGATGGGCAGACCTCGGGTCTCGATGGGCACGGAGTTGGTCGTGATCACCTCGTCGATGTGCCCGGTGCGCAGACGGTCGTAGGCGATCTCCTGGATCATGCAGTGCGAGACCACCGCACGGACCGAACGCGCCCCGTTCTTCTTGAGCAGCTCGGCGGCGGCGACGAGCGTGCCGGCGGTCTCCGTCATGTCGTCGACCAGGATGATGTCGCGCCCGTCGACCTCGCCCACCAGGCTGGTGGCCTGCACGGTGGTGGCGCTGGTGCGCCGCTTGGCGACGAATCCGTAGGGAAGGCCGAGCATGTCGGCCACCGCGGCGGCGTACTTGAGGCCGCCGACGTCGGGCGAGAAGACCGTGGCCTCGCGGATCCACGGCTTGTTACGGACGTAGGCGTAGAACACCGGCGAGGCGTAGAGGTGGTCGACGGGGATGTCGAAGAACCCCTGAATCTGCTGCGCATGCAGGTCGACGGTCAGGACGCGGCTCGCGCCGGCGGCGGTGAGCAGGTTGGCGACGAGCTTGGCCGTGATCGGCACCCGCGGCTTGTCCTTGCGGTCCTGACGCGCGTAGCCGAAGAACGGGATGACGGCCGTGATGCGGGCGGCGGAGGCGCGGCGCATGGCGTCGATCATGATGAGCAGCTCCATGATCCGGTCGTTGGCCGGCGCGCAGGTGGGCTGCACGACGTAGACGTCGGAACCGCGGATGTTCTCGTTGATCTGGACGAAGGTCTCTCCGTCCGGAAAACGGTTCACGGTGGCCGAGCCGAGCGGCGCCCCGAGGTGCTCGCAGATCTCACGGGCGAGGCCGGGATTGGCGTTGCCGGAGAAAACCTTCATGGCGGGCAGTGTCATCGTGCGTCCTTGGCAAGAGAGTCCAACGCGGCGGCCAGCGAATCAACCTTTTTGAACAGATCGGGCAGGCGACGGGAAAGCACCACCAGCCGGCGCTCGAGGCCGAGCGGCTGGGCCGGGGTGCCGTTGACGAATTCGTCCGAGGGGACGTCCGACAGCACGGCCGACTGGGCGCCCACCCGCACGCGGTCCCCGACGTTCAGATGACCGCCGACGCCAGACTGGCCCCCGAACACGCAACGGTCGCCAATCACCGAGCTGCCCGCGATGCCGACCTGGGCGGCGATCATGCACTGGGCACCGATGCGCACGTTGTGGGCGACCTGGACGAGGTTGTCGATCTTGGTGCCCCTGCCCACCACCGTCCGGCTAAAGCGCGCCCGGTCGAGGGTGGAGTTGGCGCCCACCTCGACGTCGTCCTCGAGCACGACGATTCCCACCTGGGGGAGCCGGCGCACCTCGTCGCCGATGACCTCGTAGCCGAAACCCTCGGAGCCGACGACCACGCCTGGCTGCAGGCGGCAGCGGGCGCCGATGACGCAGTAGTCGCCGACGATGACGCGCGGCCGCAGCCAGGATCCGGCGCCGACGGAGGCGTCCCGGCCGACATGGACGGACGCCTCCAGCACAACGTCGGCGGCGATACGGGCGCCCGCCTCGATGACACAGAGGGGACCGACGTGCGCCCCGGGGGACACGGAAGCGGCGGGCGAGACGACCGCAGTCGGGTGGACGCCCGACGCCGGACGGGGCCAGAGGGACGACTCGATGACCGAGCACAGCAGCGCCAGGGCGTAGGAGGGGTTCTCGACGCGGAGAAACACCTGCCCCCCGGAAGGCCGGCCCTCGAAGCCCTTCGGCACCAGGATCACCCCGGCCCGGGAGCCGGCGACTTCGGCGGCGTATCGGGGATTGCCGAGAAAAGAAAGGTCGTCAGGCCCGGCCTCGGACAAGGACGCAACCCCGGTGACAGGGCCCGCACGCACGCCCTCGGCCGAGGCGGCCCCCACATGAAGGACGAGCTGCTCGAGCGTGAAGGAGACGGCCATGTCCCTAAAGCAGGCGCCCCTGTCAGGCAGGGGCGCGGAGGTTACTTGGCGGCGGGCGCCGGAGCGGGCGCCGGGAGGACGGACTTGTAGCCGTCATTGAGGGCCTTGATCACGTCGGCCGTGATGTCGAGGGTCGACTCGGAGAAGAAGGTCACGGCCTTGGGGACGACAAGCTGGAGGCCTTTCTCCTTGGCGAGCTTCTCGGACTGGACACGTACGTCGGAGACGACCTGGCGCTCCATCTCCTGCAGGCGCTGCTGGATCGTCGCCTGGGCGGACTGGACGAACTGGACGTACTCGTTCTGGCGCTGCTGGAAAGCGCCCTGCTTGATCTGCGCCTCGGACTGGAGGGAGCGCTTGCCCGCGTCGTTGAGGATGGGGTCCTGGGAGCGCTTGACGGTGCTGTCGAAGTCGGCCTTGAGGGCCTGGAGCTCCTTCTCCCGCTCGGCGACGGCCTCGCGGGTGGACTGCACGGACTTGTCGATGCCGGCCTTGGTCTCGACGGCCTTGTTGTACTTGGCCATGACCTCGACGACGTCGACGACGCCCACGTTGGGGGCGGCGGCGAAAACCGGGGCGGTGGCGAGCAGGATGAGGGCTGACAGTGTCTTCATGATGATGTGTGGTTTAAGAAGGCCTCGACGGGGGCGGTTGGCAATCAAAAGACCGTCCCGAAGCTGAAGTTGAAGCGCATCCCGGTGTCGTTGACGGCGGTGCCGGTGCCGGGGTCGGAGGTCGAGCGGAGGGGGAAGCCGAAGTCCAGTCGCATGATGGCCCCGCCCACGAGGATGCGGGCCCCGAAGCCCCAATCCGAGTTCGCACCGGAGAAGGAGAGGTCGCCGGACGCGGAGTTGACGACGCCATGGTCGTAGAACGCGGCCAGCCGGAAGTTGTCGGCGACCTTGATGGTGTACTCCGCGCTGAGGTACCCGTAGGTCAGCCCGCCCACCGGCTCGTAGACGCCGGCGGCGTTCTCAAAGGTGGAGAACTCGCCGACCTGATTGTAGTCGAAGCCGCGCATATCGTAGGCGCCGCCAAGGTAGAACCGCTCGTAGAACGGGAGCGACGAGCTCGCGCCCGTCAGGAAGCCGGCGCGGCCGATGACGCTGACGGTCTGCTCCGCCTGGCGGGACACCAGGAACCACTTGCCAGCACGAAACTCGGACTTGAGGTAGTCGACGTCGCCGCCGAGGCCGTTGCCGGCCAGCTCCTCGGTGAGCGAGATACGCTCGCCCTTGGTCGGGAAGTTGAGGGCGTCGCGCGTGTCATGCACGAGCGACAAAGTGAGGCCGGAGACGGTCTTGGGGTTGCCGTTCTCGGCCTGCACCGTGAGCGGCGCGGACGCGGTCACGTTGTCGACTTGGACGCGGCGGAGGTCGTAGGCGAGGCGCGCCTCGACGGTCGGCAGCACGCGGCGTCGCACGTACACGCCGGCGCCCTGGGTGATCACGTCGTAGACCGAGGAGCGGAAGCCGCTGAACCGACGGAACAGGCTGTAGCCGGCGGCGAGGTCGCGGTCCCAGACGGCAGGCTCCTCGAAGGAGTGCTCGAAGGCGCTCGACCGGTCGCCGGTAGAGGCGCGAAGACGGAACTTTTGGCCCCCGCCGCGCCACCAGCCGTCGGGATTGGAGAAGTCGAAGTTGCCCTCGGCGTACTCCGCGAAGACGACCAGGGACTCGACCGTGCTGTAACCGGCGCCGAAACTGACCTGGCCGGTCGGACCCTCCTTGACGGTAACGCGCAGGTCGCTCTGGCCGGGCACGCTGGTGGGGACGGGAGCGACGCGGACCTCCTCGAAGAACTGGGTGTTGCGCAGCCGAGCCTCGGAGACGCGCATGCGCGCAAGGTCAAAGACCTCGCCGGGGGAGAGCGCGAGCTCACGGGCGATCACCGTGGAACGCGTCTTGGTGTTGCCCTGTATCTCGAGGGCGCGGACGGTGAAACGCTGGCCCTCGTCGATGGCGAAGGCGACGTCGATCGCGCCGGTGTCGAGGTTGGGCCGGCGCGAGACGTCGACACGGGCGTTGAGGTAGCCCATCTGCCCGTAGTACTCCCGGAGCTTGTCGGCCGCGGCCTCGACGGCCTCGGAATTGAACCATTCGGCGGAGGCCAGCCGGTCGGCGGAGTCCGGATGGGCGCCCCGGCGAAGGGAGGGCTGTTCGATGACCTTGCGGAGGCTGTCGGTGGAGAAGACCGGGTCGGCGGCTCCGAGCCGGTTGCCCGAGATCGTGATGGCGCCCACGGAATAGCGGCGGCCCTCGGTCACGCGGAAGACCACGTCGACCCAGCCGGAGCCGCCGGAGACGTCATGGACCACGCAGGCCTTCTGGGGGTCGGTCTCGGCCACCTCGACATCGAGGAAGCCCTGCGAACGATAATAATCCCGCAGCCTCTGGCAGTCGCGGCGGTACTCCTCGGGATCGAGACGGCCTCCGTCGGTCATCCAGGAGAACTTCCACCAGCGCCAACTGGAGGCCTTCAGCTCCGCCCCGTCGACGACATCGGACTCCTCCAGCGCGGAGGCTCCCTCGACCGCCACGCGGTCTACCTTGAGTTCGACGCCCTCGCGGACCGTGATGACGACCTTGACGCCGCCGTCCACGGGCGCGGTGCGGGAGGCGAGGATCGTGAAGGGCCGCTTCTTGCGGAGTTCGGCCTGCAGCTTGACCTCGGCCCGGCGCAGCACGGCCGGGTCGAGCAGTTCGCCGACCCGGACCCCCTCGAGGGGCTCGGCGTCGCCGAAGATGCGGGACACATGGTCGTCGACGAGGGCCTTGTCGCCCTCGAACTCGACGGCCACGAGGGCCGGGCGCGGCTCGACGACCACGGTGACGTCGACCTCGCCCGTCGCGGGGTCGAGACGCGGGATCACCACGGCCTGGGCGAACTTGCCGGTCGCGTAGAGGGAGCGCACGGTGGAAGCGACCGCGTCGCGCGAGAAGGGCTGGCCGACGCGCAGGGCGACGTGGCCCATCACGAACTGTGCGGAGACCTCCCCGCCCTCGGCCTTAACGGACACGGAGCGGACCTTCGGCTCCTTAGGCGCATCCGGGCGGACGGCGGCAGGACGCTCCTGGCCCGCGGCCGGAAGGGGACGCAGCGCGGTGGTGAGGATGGCCGCAGCAATCAGGCTGCGGCGGAGAAGAGGTCGGTTCATGGGTTGGGGCGTTCCTTGGCCAGGGCCTCGAAGCGTGTGAGGCCACCGTTAAAGAGCAAGTTGATGTCGGCGGTCGGGCCGTTGCGGTTCTTGGCCACGATGAGCTGGCGCGCCCAGCAGCCCGGGGAATGCTCGACCTCCTCCTCGATGGCCTGCTTCTGGGAGCCCGTCGGCTTGGAAATCAGCATCACGATGTCCGCGTCCTGCTCGATCGAGCCGGACTCGCGCAGGTCGGAGATGCGGGGGAGACGGGCCTCGTCCTCGGACTTGCGATTGAGCTGGGCGAGGGCGATCACCGGCACCTCGAATTCCTTGGCCATGGCCTTGATGCTGCGGGAGACCTCCGCGATCTGCTGCTCCCGGGGGAGGCCGGAGTCGAGGCCGTTGATGAGCTGGATGTAGTCGATCACAATCAGGTCGAGCTTGCGCCGCGAGTGGACGCGGCGGCACTTGGCCCGGATCTCGAGGATGTTCTGCCCTCCGTTGTCGTCGATGATCAGCGGGCGGGTCTTGTACTCCTGGGCGGCCTCGAAGAGGTCCATCTGCATCCGTTCGTCCGGATGCGCGGTGCGGATCTTCTGCATGTTGACCCTGGCGCGGGAACACAGCAGGCGCAGGGCGAGGTCGCGCGCCGGCATCTCGAGCGAGAACAGCAGGACGTGGGCGGGCTCGCGGCCGGAGTTGGGCTTGGGGAACAGCGCGGCCTCGATGAAGTTGAGCGCGATGGAGGTCTTGCCCATGCCGGGACGGGCCGCCACGACGACCATCTGGCCGGGCTGGAAGCCGAAGGTGAGCGAATCGAGGTCCGAGAATCCGGTGGGGACGCCCTGCACGGAGTTCCGGTCGCGGATGATGCGGGCGACGAGCTCCATGGCGTCGTCGATGGGCCGTTCGATGTGGACGGCGTCCTCGCTGATGCGGTTCTCGCTGATGCGGAAGAAGGCCTGCTCGACGTCCTCCAGGAGTCGGTCGATGCCCTCGGCGTGCGCGTGGGCCTTCTCGACGGTGGAGACCGCGGTGGAGATGAGCTGGCGCAGGAAGTGCTTTTCGCGGACGATGGCCAGCCAGTGCGGCGCGTGCGCGGTGGAGGCGACGAGGCCGGTGAGCTCGTTCAAGTAGGCGGCGCCGCCGGAAGACTCGAGACGACCGTCGCGGCGCAGGCGCTCGGTGATCGTGATCTCGTCGACGCCCGAGCCGGCCTGGCTCAGGTCAACGCAGGCGCGGAAGATGTCCTGATGCTTGGGGTCGAAGAAGAACTCGGGGGAGACGCGCTGCTCGAGACACCGCTCCAGCGTATCTCCGCCGTCGATGATGATGCTTGCGACGAGCCCGCGTTCGGCGTCGAGGTTGTGGGGCGGGACGCGGTCGCCGTAATCAGGCTGCTCGGGGCGGCGGCTGCGGGAGCTTCTTTCGACCATGGGGAGGCGAAGTTTGCGGTCCGGAGACGGACCTGACAGCACGAAAACCAGTCCATGGCTCACGCCTTTTGCACGGGGCTATTCACAGCCCGGCAAGCAAGAGGGGGCGCCCGGCGAACCGGACGCCCCCTCGGGACCGCCCTACCGGGCGTCACTCGGCCTTCGGGGCCTTCTCCTTGCGGGGCTTGCGGGGCTTCTTGGCGCGCTCGCCGGCCTCCTCGGCCTCAGGGGCCTCCTCGGCCGCGGGCTCGATCGGGTTCTCCGAGACGACCTCGAACTCTTGGTCGACCATGACGGTGGAGTGCAGACGGATGTGGCAGACGTGCTTGCCGAGCTGCTTGACGGGCCCCTGGCCGAGATGGATGCGGCGGCGTTCGATCTCGACGCCGTTCTCGGCGAGCTTCGCGGCGATCTCGGCGGTGCTGATGGCGCCGAACATCTTGCCTCCCTCGCCGGTCTTGACGGCGAAGGTCACGGTCAGGGCGGCGAGCCTGGCCGCGAGGGCGTTGGCGGCCTCGAGGTCGCGGGCCTCGCGGACCTCACGGGCCTTCTTGAGGGCCTCGACGTACTTGGCGTTGGAACGATTGACGGGGAGCGCGACGCCCTGCGGGAGCAGGAAGTTGCGGGCGTAGCCCGAGCGGACGCGGACCTGCTCGCCTTCGGCGCCCAGGCCGTCGACGGGCTTGATGAGGAGGACTTCGGTGAATGCCATGATGTGTTCTTGTTTGGAAGGTGGATGAGATCAGAAGGGGACGTCGTCGCCGCCCTGGTCGGGCTGGGAGGGCGGAGAGTCGTTGCCGCCACGGGAGCGGGGGGCGGAGCCGCCCTCGTCGCCGCCCTGGCCGCGGCCGCCGATGAAGGTGAAGTTCTCAAGGACGACGCCGAGCCGGGAACGTTTCTCGCCGGTCTTCTTGTCCTCCCACTGGTCGAGCTTGAGACGGCCCTCGACGAGGATTCCCGAGCCTTTGCCGCAGTACTTCGCGATGATCTCGGCCTGCTTGCCGTAGCTCTCGACGTCGACGTAGGTGACCTCCTCGCGCTTCTCGCCCTCCTTGGTGGTGTAGGTACGATTGACGGCGATGGAGAACTTGGTGAGGGCCTGGCCGGAGGGCAGCGAGCGAGCCTCGGGGTCGCGGGTCATGTTGCCCGCCAGGATCACGCGATTGAATGAGGAGGCCATGGAGGCGGGCGGAGGAGGTTATTTGACGGACTGGACCAGGATGCGGTTGACCGTGCGGTCGAGGCGGAGCTTTTCGCGGAAAGCGACGGGAGCGGAGACAGGGCCCTCGAAGTGGAACTGCACGTAGAGCCCGGAGGGGAACTTCCGGTCGACGACGCGGGAGAACTCCTTCTGGCCGAGGTTCTCGACTTCGGAGACTTTGCAGTCGACAGCCTGGAGAAGGTCCTTGAGGCGATCGATGGCGGCCTCGGGAGCCTCGGCCGATCCTCGGAGGTCGAGGATCAGGCTGGCGCGGTAGGAGCGGCGGAGGGTGGCGGCGGTCATGGTGATGATGATTTTCTGTTGGTGAGGTTCTGGGCGGCTGGAAGGCCGCGGGAAAGGAGTGTGGAGAGGGCCTGGATGAAGTCAGGGATGCGGGCGCGGATGGTGGCTAGGTCTGGGTCGGGCAGACGCCCGAGCACGTGGTCCGCGAGGTCTTGGCCGGGGTGCCGCTTGGGGCCGATTCCGACCCGGCCTCTCACGAAGGCTTCGCCGAGATGGGCGATGCAGCTGGCCACGCCGTTGTGGCCGGCGTCGGACCCTCCGAGGGAGAGGCGGAACTGCCCCGGCTCGAAGGCGATGTCGTCGTGCAGCACGACGAGTTCGGAGAGCTCGGCCCGGCGATAGCGCAGGAAGGCGGAGATCGGTACGCCGCTCAGGTTCATGAACGAAAGCGGCTTCACGAGGTGCACCGGCACGCCACCCAAGTCGGCTCTGGCGACGGAGGCGGGAAACCTCGTCTCCTCGCTCCAGACGGCGCCGGCCTGCTCGGCCAGGGCGTCGATGAGCATCCACCCGGCATTGTGGCGGGTGAGCGAGTATTCGCGACCCGGGTTTCCCAGGGCGGCGAGGACCGTGAATGGCATCTGACTTCAAAGAACGGGGTGCCGGGAGCCGCCCGGCGCGGAGAATCACTTCTTGGCGGCGGCGTCGGGCGCAGGGGCTGCGGCAGGCGCGGCTCCGGCGGCGGGCGCGGCTCCGGCGGCGGGCGCGGCTCCGGCGGCGTCCGCGACGGGCGCGGCGGCGGCGGCGGGCTCGGGGGCAGCCTCCTCCTCGGCCATCTCGGAGCAGACGACGACGACGCGCTTGGGGTCGCCGGGGAAGCTGATGCCGGCGGGGGCCTTGAGCTCGCCGACGTGGATGGATCCGTTCACCTTCAGGTCGGTCACGTCCACGTTGATGAACTCGGGCAGGTCCTTGGGAAGGCAGCGGACCTTGATGGTCTGCGAGACGACGGCGAGCGTGCCGCCCTCGGTCTTGACGCCGTAGGCCTCGCCGACGATGTTCACGGGGATGGCGGCGGTCATGGGCGACTCACGGTCGATCTCCATGATGTCGATGTGGAGGAACTTCTGGGTGATCGGGTGACGCTGGTACTCCTTGATCAGGGAGAGCATCTTGGAGCCGTCGACGGTCAGCTCGATCAGCGCGGCGGCGTTGCCCTTGGTGCGCATCAGGTCGCGGAAGGCCTCCTGAGCGACGGACACGCTGCGGTTGCCCGACTTGCCGTAGATGATGGCGGGGATGGAGCCTTCCTGGCGCAGGCGGCGGGAAGGGCCGCGGCCGTGGACGCCGCGGCTGGAGACGGTGAGACTGAGCTGCTTCATTTTGGTTGAGATGGGCTTTGGATGCCTGGTCAGTCGCGGGCCCGCTGTCGCGGCCGCCCCTGTCCCAGGGAAAGGAGGGTTCAAAGTGGGTCCAGACCCCTTCTTGGCAAGGGGAAAACAAAAGGGCCCCGAGGGGCCCTTTTCAGAAGAAAATGCGACCTTTTCAGCGGTATCCGCCCATCCATTCGACGATGTCAGCCACATCCTGGGCGGTCAGACCAAGCTGGTCGGCCGAGAGCATCAGGGAACGGGTCATGCGGGACTGGCCCGCCGTGCGATCCCGGGGCACCATCTGAGTCGTGCCGCCGGTGGAGACGATGACGAGAGGATCCTGGCCCGACAGCAGGCGACCGTCGATCTGGCCGGCGTTCTTCTTGAGACGGACGGTCACGCCCTCGTAACCCAGGGCGATGGAGTCGGACGGCTCGACGATGGAACGAACGGCCGCCTCCCTTCCCTGGCGGTCCACGAAGCCCTTCAGCTCGGGCGCGTAGGAGCCAGGGCCGTTGCCAGCGACCTGATGGCACATGGTGCAGCGCTGCACGAGCTGGGCGCCCCGGGCGGCGTCGCCCTGCTTATCCAGCACGTCCTTGACGGAATAGGTGGGGGCGCCGGCCGGCTCGGGGACCACCACTGGATTCACGACGATCTTGGCAGGGTCGTAGACGCCGGCCTTCTTGAGTTCGGCTCGCACATCGAAAGCGGACCAGGACCCGGTCATGCGCATCAGCGCCCAGCGGGCCGCCTCGTCCTTGACGGGTGAGCCATCGGCGGAGAGCGCGATGGTGGCGAGGGCTGCCTCGCGGCTTTCGATGAAGGAGATGGTCTCCAGGGCGAGGGAGCGCTGGTCCGCGGCCAACTTGGGCGAGGAAGCGCGGGCGCGGAGGTCGGGCAGGGCGTCGGCGGGATGAAGGATCCAGGCGATGCGCGCGAGCTGCGGGCTCCACGCCTCCGCGGAGGGGGCGGCAAGGGCCTTGCGTACGGCGGACCATACGGCGTCCTCCTTGCCCCGGGCGGCGACACCGAAGGAGGCGACGGAATTCTTGTCGGCGACGTCCAGGCGACGCGCGAGCTCAACGATGACGGGGAGGGCCTTGTCCGCCGGAGCGCCGAGGAGGGAGGTGGCCACGTCGCGCCTCACGGCGACATCCGGGTCGGACGCCAGCGAGGCGGCTAGGGGAACTGGGTCATGTCCGGCGGCGCGCAGGGAGCGGAAGGCGAGCTGGCGCTGCACGGGGTCGGCGTCCTTCAGTCGCTCACGGACCCGGGCCAGCCCCTCCTGGCCGAGATGCGGAAGCAGCCAGACGGCGCGGGCGGCGACGTAGGGGTTCGAGTCGCGAAGGACCTCGAGGACCTCGGGCAGGGCCTTGGCGCCGAATCCCTTGAGCGCGTTGAACCCGAGATGACGGACGTGCACGGCGGGATTGCGGAGAGCGGCGGCGGCGCCGGCGGGCGTGGCGAGGTCGAGCCGCGGCACGACCGACTTGAAACCCTTGGGCGCGATTCGGTAGATGGCCCCGGTGCAGGTGTCGTCGAGGGTCTGGTGGCCGCCGACGCGCGAGTCATACCAGTCCGCGACGTAAACCGCGCCGTCGGGCCCGACCGCGACGTCGGAAGGGCGGAACAGGATGTGCTGGGCGGGGGCGTCTCCGGCCTTCAGCTTATGGAAGTCCGTGCCCTGGAACTCGCGGCCGGGATTGGACGTGACAAAGTCGGCGCGGGTGCGCTCGCTGAGGGCGAAGGCCCCCTTCTCCGGACGGAGCTTGTAGGCGAGGACGGTGTTGCGGGAGGGTTCGCAGTTGAGGAGCGTGCCGATCCAGGAGTCGCCGAGGGCGCCGTTCTCGTAGATGGTGATGCCGGTCGGAGAGCCGGAGCCGTAGACGTCGCCGACATCCATCGTGTCGGGGTCGTCCTGACGCCAGTGGGCACGGGGGGTGGGCTGTCCGAGACGGCGCACGGATCCGTAACCCTGGGCGGCGTAGGTGGTGTAGCCGGCGGTGCCGCGCTCCATCACGAAGGACGTTCGGCAGCTGCTAGAGTCGTCGTTGTCCCCTTGGAAGAGGTCCCCGAAGGAAGACGGGAAGTGCTCGAAGCTGTTACGGTAGCCGTTGCCGATGATCTCGGCGCCGGAGCCGTCGATGTTCATGCGGGCGGAAAAGCCGGAGGACCAGACGAAGCCGTCGTCGCTGGCCTTTCCGGCCTCGGCCTTGGCGTCGAAGGGCCAGGCGCCGCCGCGCTGGTCGACATAGCCGCTCGCGACGCGGAAGGTGCGACCGGACTTGTCCTTGAAGACGGCGCCGCAGTTGCCGGCGTTGAGGTAGAACTTGCCGTCGGGCCCGGTGACGAGCGCATGCAGCGAGTGGTCGTGGTCCTGCCCGCCGAAGCCGGTGAGGAACTCCTCGCGGCGGTCAACCGCGGGGTCGAACTTGCCGTCGCGATTGACGTCGGTGAACTTGTAGATGGTCGGCGCATGCGACACGTAGACGACATTGTCGATGACCGCGATGCCGAGCGGGGAGGTCCAACCGGGGTCCTGGACGAAGGTCTGGACGGAGTCCGCCCGACCGGCGCCCTTGGTGTCGCTGAGGACGATCACGCGGTCTCCCTCGGGTCGTCGCTTGCCCCCCTTGTTGTAGACGCGGTAGTTGACGCCCTCGTTGACCCAGAGCCGTCCCTGGGCGTCGAAGTCGATGTTGGTCGGATTGGCCAGCATCGGCGAACGGGCCCAGACGGTGATCTCAAGGCCTTCGGGCAACTTGAAGACGCCGGCGGGGAGCGAACCTCCCTCGGAAGGCTTGTAAGGTTCGGGCGCTCCAGAAAGCGCGGCGGCGGCCAGCAGAGGAAGTAAGCGGGGCGACATGGTGGGAAGAGAATTACTACATCCCGCCCCCCTGCAAGTTCCAGCCTATCTTTAAGGCCCGCCTTCAGGCCCACCAACGTCGCAGCACATCGAGATCCCGACGCGTCGCCTCGATGGCCTCCCGGACATGGCTTTCATCGGAAACAGACCCCTTCAGATACTCGACATGCAGGCAGACCGGCCCCTTGAAGCCCGCAGCCCGGAGCCGCGAGACGCTCTCCGGGGCGACCTGACCGGCCCCCAGAGGACAACCTTCGGGAACCCTTCCCTTCCAGCTGAAGTCCTTGAAATAGGCCATGCCGATGCGCTCGGACGCCAGCATGAGCTCGTTGGGCCAGGAGAGACCTCCCTCGACCGTGACATGGAAAAGGTCGAATGCCCAAGCGAGGTCCGCAGGGGCGTGCTCGCGCATGAGGCCGGCCATGTCCCAGATGCCGGCTCCGACATACTTCGCCCCCGAATGATTCTGATAGCAGGGCTGGATGCCGATCTGGCGGGCGAGGGCGACCAGTTCGGCCAGACGCGGACGGATCTCTTCCAACTGGGCCCAGGGAGAGCGACCCGCCGCGTAGGAGTACCACTTCATCCGGAAGCGAGGAATCCCGAGGGCGCGGGCGGTCCGAAGCACCTGCTCGGTCCGCGAGACCTTGTCCACCGCATTGATGTCCGTGGTGAGCATGGTGATGGAAAGCCCTCTCGAGCGGAGCGCCTCGACGAGACGGGGCAGACCGTCCTCGACGGCCTCCGGCTCGACGTGCCCGCCCTTGCGGACGGGGGCCTCCACGCCAGAGAAGCCGAGCTCGGCGACGATGTCGGCCACGCGGCCGAAAGGCAGGCCGACGAGATGCTTCGTGAAAACGCTGAACTGTGGGGCCGGACGCGAGCCTTCGGCGGCGGCCAGCGAAGGAAGCGCCGCGCCGCCCAGCAGACCGGCGGCGTTGCGGAGCAGGGCTCTTCGGGTCAGCATGGAATCACTTGCGCACGATGCGCTTCACTTGCCCAGCCAGACTGGCCACGAGGACGTCGCCATTGGACGGGTCATGCCCGAAACCAGCGACGGTGAGGTCCTTGGCGATCTGCTCGGACTGCCAGGCGCCGCCTTTCTTGCGCAACGCGAAGATGCGGCCGGAGGCGAAGTCTCCGAAAACATAGGCTCCCTCGAGGCCCGGGACGCGGTCGCCGCGGCAGACGACGCCGCCGGTGACGGAGTTGCCGAGCTTGCGGTCATACTCGTGGATCGGGGCCTGGAATTTGCTCGCGGTGTGATCCCCCTTGGAGGGCATGGCCTTCTTGCCGCCGGCGTCCTTCTTGTTGAAGACATGGTCACCTTCGAGCACCGACCAGCCGTAATCGCCGCCTGGAACAAGGATGTCGATCTCCTCGTACAGGTTCTGCCCGACGTCGCCGGCGTAACAGACCCCGGTCTTGGGATCGAAGGAGAACCTCCAAGCGTTGCGCAGGCCTGTGGCCCAGATTTCGGTCCTGACCTTGGCGGGGTCGACCTCCAGCCCGCGGTGGCTCCGGGCCCCCACGAAGGGGTTGTCCGAGGGGACATGATAGGCCGGCTTGCCGTCGGGGAGGCTGCCCACCGCGGGGTGAGGGTTCGGAGCAAGATTCCGGTCCAGGCGGTCCACATCGATGCGGAATACGGCGGCGAGGAAACGGTCGGCGATCTGACGGGCGGAATCGTAAGGATCTCCCCCTCCCCCACCGTCACCGGCGGAGATATACAGATACCCGTCGGGTCCGAAGTGAAGGTCACCCCCGTTATGATTTCCAGCGGGGTCTTGCTGGCTGATCAGGACTTGCTCCGTTGTCGGGTCGACCTGCAGGGAAGATGCGTCCGAGAGACGGAAGGATGAAACCCGCTGGTGGAGCTTGCCGTCTATCTTAAGACTGTAATATACATAGACTTGCGAATTCTTTGCATACTGAGGATGCAGAGCGACTCCGAGAAAGCCGCACTCCCCACCCACCTCTAACTTGCCGTCTCTGGGCTGCGTGATGTCGAAGATCTTCCTCTTGGTCTGGACGGCCGACCCGAGGCCCTCGACCACCTGCAGGGTTCCGTTCTTTTCAACCACCAGAAGCCGCTGTTTGTCGCCAGGCACCGGACTGATGGCGACGGGCTGACTGAAGAACAGCTTCGGGAAGGCCGGCTCCAGCGCGACCTCGGCGGGGAGAGGGGCACGGACAGCGACCGCAAGCAAGGACAGGGCTATGATGCGCATGGCGACTTCAGGGAGGAGGATGGGGCGGTGAACCACTTCTGTCGGGGAAAACTTTTTTTGCAAGTCCGACACCCGTCCGGAAGAACTTCGGGCGACCCTTATTTTTCGCTGGTTTAACGCGCGGGCATCCTTACAACCGAAGACGCATCAACGCACCAACCAACACCAACATGTCCAAAGCCCTCACCAAGTCCCAGATCGCCGGAGCCATCGCCGACAAGGCCGAAATCTCGAAGAAGCAGGCCACCGAGATCCTCCAGATCATCGCCGAACTCGCCTACAAGAACGCGAAGAACTCCTTCACCCTTCCCGGCCTCGGCAAGCTCGTCCTCGTGCACCGCAAGGCCCGCACCGGCCGCAACCCCGCCACCGGCGAGACCATCCAGATCAAGGCTAAGCGCGTGGTGAAGTTCCGCGTGGCCAAGGCCGCGAAGGACGCCATCCTGGGCTCCAAGTAATCACGAGAGCAGCTCGCATCGAGGGCGTCCCCACGGGGACGCCCTCTTCGTTTGCGTGGGCGCCGAGGTTTGGCTTGCGACCGCGGCCGCACGACGGATTTAATCGAAGGACGCGAGGCCCGAGTGGCGAAATGGCAGCCGCAGCTGACTCAAAATCAGCCGTCTTCACCGACATGAAGGTTCGAGTCCTTTCTCGGGCACCGCGCGCCTCAGGACAACGAATAGGCCAGCGCCAGGAGCGCGACGGCTAGCAGCGGCGCGCATCCCCGCGAGGAGACTTTCTCCCGCCATGACATGCCGCTCCCAGGTAAGCCCGCCGTCACATGCGTGCCGGACTTGCCGACGTTCACCGTCGCACCCGGCCGTCCGGCCGAAACCGACACCCCCGTCTTCGAGACATTGATCCGGAGCAGTCTCCCCAGGGGGATGATCCGACGGAAACGGAAACCCATGACCGTTAGGCTGCCCGCCCGGGCTAGGAAAGCCAGCCTCCGCATCGGGCCCTATGACACGGAGCCCGGCGAGGCGGGCTTGCATCCGGTCGCAAACCCGGCACAACAATGGACAGTTCATTCGCAAAGCATCACGAGCAGCCCGTCCACCAGACGACGCTGCACCAACCGAGCCCGCAAGGGATACGGTGGTCTCCGAAGCCGCAAGGCGACGGGATGAGGGCCCTAAGGCCAAACCAAAAAATCCGGCAGATCCGGGCGTGATGTGGAGCGAAAATCCCCTCCATCCACGACCATGATCAACGCCACCGAACAGCACGAAGCCGCCCGCCGATCCCTCCGGATCGACGTCGGAAACCCGCTCCACCACCTCTGGAACAACAACGGGACCTGGTGGGTGCACTACACCGAGCACCTGCCCGACTTCACCAAGCGCCGTGTGCGCCGATCCCTTGGCACCCGCGACCAGGAGGAGGCCGTGCGCCGAAGAGACGCCCTGCTCGGGCGGATCTGAAGGCGCTTCAGAAGCGAGCCCCCACCCGGCCGCCCAGACCCCAGATCGGCCTCACCTCGAAGGAGGAGACCGTGTCGCCGGCATGATGGAAGCTGTGTCGCGAGAACGGCACGTACTCGGCCTGCGCGCGGAGGAACCAGGTGCCCGACCTCTCGAGGAACTGGGTGACTCCCAGGCGCAGCGGGACTTCGCCCACGCTCACGTCGCGGGCGCCGTAGGAGGCGTCCGTGAGCCGGAACATCAGCGTCTCGTAGGCCGCGGTGAAATCGACCGTGGTCGAGCGGTCCGCGGTGTAGCCGCGGAAAATGATCCCATTTTGAAGGCCGGTCGCCCTCAGCTCCACTTCGCCGAAACCGCAGGGACGCCACACGGCCTTGAGATAGGGGACCGGCATCAGCGCCTGCTCGAACCTGTCCTGCGCGATGAGGCCCAGGGCCAGCTCCGTCTCCTTGTCAGGCGACCATTTCCAGGCGCCGCCGAGTCCCCAGCGGAATCCATCGGCCAAGGACACGCCAGACTCCGCGGCGGACTCCAGCCCGTAGATCAACTGGAAGGAGCCCCACTGGCGGAAGCCGGTGATGATGACGTCGGTCGTGTCCAGATAGGAGCTTTCGGTGCCGGCCAGGCCGCCGCCGAAACGGTTGGAATACTCGTACCATTCAAAGTCGAGGGCCGAAGCATCGTCCTGATAGACGAGCTCGATGCCGGAGCGCGAACGACCGAAGGTCCCGGCAGCCGGCCCGCCGGTCGTCGCATCGTCCCCCCGACGATGAAAGTCGGCCATCATCGTCCAACGCTTCGGAGTCTGCTCAGCGGCGACGATCGATGAGCAAAGACACGCAATCTGCACAACTTTGAACAGAAACTTTCTCGGCATAAAAAATGAATGAAGCAGAAAGCCCAACGAATCAAGCAGGTTGGGCGGTTGTATGTTTTTTGGCACATAAGATGCTGACCTTTGTGCATGATGCTTATTTCTGCCGCCCCCAATGCCGGTGATAACGCCTGGGTCCTCGTCAGCTCCGCCTTGGTCCTGATGATGTGCATACCGGGCCTCTTCCTCTTTTACGGAGGTCTGGTGCGCACCAAGAACGTGCTGTCCGTCGCCGCCCAGTGCGTGGCGCTGACGGCCCTCGGCCTTCTGATGTGGTGGGGCTTCGGGTACTCGCTGGTCTTCGGCAAGAGTTTCGCCGGTTCGGCGCTCGGCCACCTGTTCGGAGGCTCCGAGCACTTCGGGCTGGCTGGCATCGGCGCCGAGGCGAGCGCCTATGAGGGACGCATCTCCGGCGGTACCTTCGCCTTCTTCCAGGCGATGTTCGCGGCCATCACGCCCGCGCTGATCGTGGGCGCCGTGGCGGAGCGCATGAAGTTCTCCGCCGTGATGCTTTTCTCGGCCCTGTGGACGCTGCTGGTCTACTACCCCGTGGCCCACGCGGTCTGGGGCGCCACCGGAGACTTCGCGGGCCTTGCCAACGCGGAAGCCGGCTTCAAGGCGGCGGACTTTGCCGGCGGCATGGTCGTGCACATGACGTCAGGCTGGTCCGCTCTCGTGCTCTGCATCCTGGTGGGGCCCCGGGCCGGATTCGGCCGGCACGCCATGCCCCCCCACAGCATGGTACTCTGCGTCCTCGGCACGGGCCTGCTCTGGGCCGGATGGTACGGCTTCAACGCCGGCTCGGCCCTGGCCGCCGACGGGATCGCCGTGCAGGCCTTCATGACCACCAGCCTCGGCGCGGCGGCCGCCACCCTGGTCTGGGCGGCGGTGGAGCGCCTACACCGCGGCAAAATCTCGGTGCTCGGGCTCTGCTCGGGCGCCATCGCCGGGCTGGCCACGGTCACCAACGCCGCCGGGTTCGTCTCGGCCGGATCGGCGGTGCTGATCGGCTGCCTCGCCGGAGCCCTCTCCTATGCGGCGTGCTCGGTGCTCAAGCCCAAGCTGGGGTATGACGACGCGCTCGACACCTTCGGCGTGCACGGCGTGGGCGGCACCATCGGCGCCCTCTGCACCGCGCTGCTCATGGATGCGACGGCCAATCCTGCCGGCGGTGCGCTCGTGCCCCAGGGGCTGGTCACCGGCCAGCTCATCGCGATGGCCTCCTGCATCGTCTTTTCCTGCGCCCTGACTTGGGTCATCGCCAGAATCGTGGCGGCCGCCGTAGGCCTACGGCCCTCGGAGGAGGAAGAATCCCAGGGGCTCGACATTACGGACCACGGCGAGGAAGGATATAACCGAGGATGAGGCCGCCGCCGCTCGACGGCGCCTGACCATTTTAACGCAAGACGACCGGCGAGAAGGTCGCTTTTTGCTCAGAAAGCGGGACGAAAGTCCATCCGAGGGCTTTGGCACGAGGGGTGCGAAGCACGGGATGCCATGAAATCCCTGCTCCGCATGATCACCATCCTCGCCCTGACGGCAGCGCCCTGCCTGTCGTGGGCGCAGGCCGCCCCCGCCGCGGCGACGGCGGAAACGCCGCCGGCAGCAGCCGCCCCGGCCAAGTACAAGGATCTCGCAGCGTTCAAGGAGGCGCCGGGTTACTCGACGTTCACCGTCAACAACACCTGGATGATGCTCGCCGCGGGACTCGTGTTCATCATGCACCTCGGGTTCGCCACCTTGGAGACCGGCCTCACCCGATCCAAGAACACGGTCAACATCCTGTTCAAGAACAGCCTGATCCCTTGCATCGGGATCCTGACCTACGCGGTCGTGGGCTTTAACCTCATGTACCCGGGGGCCGACTATGCCGGCAAATGGTTCGGGTTCTCCGGCTTCGGGGTCTCGGTGACCGACGACGTAGCCGCGCTGACCGACGTCTACAACGCCGGTTACACCTACTGGACCGACTTCCTCTTCCAGGCGATGTTCGCCGCCACCGCGGCCACGATCGTGTCGGGGGCGGTGGCCGAGCGGATCAAGCTCTCCAGCTTTCTCGTCTTCTCCACGGTCTTCGTGGCCGTCTGCTACCCGATCACCGGCATGTGGAAGTGGGGCAACGGCTGGCTGAACACGATGGAGACGCCCTTCTACGACTTCGCCGGCTCGACCCTCGTGCACTCGGTGGGCGGATGGGGCGCGCTGGCCGGAGTGCTGCTGCTCGGGCCGCGCCTCGGGCGCTACCGTCAGGACGGAAGGGTCATTCCGATGCCCGGGCACAGCATGCCCCTCGCCACCATCGGAGTGTTCCTCCTCTGGCTCGGGTGGTTCGGATTCAACGGCGGCTCGGTGCTCTCCGCCGACCCCGGACTGGTCTCCCTCACGCTCGTGACCACCTCCATCGCCGCCGCCGCGGGAGCCGTGGGCTCCATGGTCGCCTCCTGGTCGCTGATCAAGAAGCCCGACCTCTCGATGGTGCTCAACGGCATCCTCGCCGGCCTGGTCGGCATCACGGCCGGAGCCGACCAGATGAACATGAACAGCTCCATCATCATCGGCCTCTCGTCCGGGGTGCTGGTGGTGCTCGCGGTGCTTCTCTTCGACAAGCTCAGGCTCGATGATCCGGTCGGCGCCCTGTCGGTGCACCTCGTCTGCGGCATCTGGGGCACCCTCTGCGTGGGGCTCTTCGGAGCCAAGGCGGGGATGGCGCAGGTCGTCAGCCAGCTCAAGGGCATCGGGGCGATCGGACTCTTCACCTTCGTCTTCGCCTACGTCCTCTTCCTGGTCGTCCGGGCGGTGATGGGCCTGCGCGTGAGCGCCGAGGAGGAGACGGGCGGCCTCGACCTGGCCGAGCACGGCAACGAGGCCTACCCTGATTTCCTGAAATCGGCCAAATAAGGCGCCGGAACCGCTCCATGCCGAAGGGCCGTCATGCGACGGCCCTTTTTTGTCCATCCTGCCCAAACTTGGCACGGTAAGTGCATTCATAGTCTCATGATCCTACTCCGACTCCTCTCCCTGGCCGTGATGATGCTCGCGGCCCCTCTGCTGCCGGCCCAGCAGGGCCCTGAAACCGGTAAGCCGGCCCCGGCCCCCGCCTCGCTCGAGCAACGGGTGGGCGACCTGGAGGCCTATGTGACCAACGCCGGGCCCCGGGCCGGCGACGACAAGGCGGCCGCGGGGCCGATCGCAGCCGCGCCGGGCCCCGGGCACAACGCCTTCATCATGGTGTGCACCGCACTGGTGCTCTTCATGACCCTCCCCGGACTGTTCCTCTTCTACGGCGGCCTGGTCAGGTCCAAGAACGTCCTCTCCGTCGTGGCGCAGTGCTTCGCGCTGGCAGGGCTGGTCTCCATCCTCTGGTGGGCCTTCGGCTACTCGCTGGTGTTCGGCAAGAGCTTCGACGGAACCACGCTCGGCAGGATCTTCGGCGGCAGCGAGTTCTTCTTCCTGGATGGGGTCGGGGCCGCGCCAAACGGCGACTACGCCTATTGGATCTCCCAGAACGTCTTCGCGATGTTCCAGCTCATGTTCGCGATCATCACCCCCGCCCTGATCGTAGGGGCCGTCGCCGAACGCATGAAGTTCTCGGCGGTTATGCTCTTCATGACAGGATGGATGTTCCTGGTCTACTTCCCGATGGCCCACCACGTCTGGGGGGCGACCGGCGAGATGAACGGCGTCTGGAACGCCAAGGCCTCCATCAAGGCGATCGACTTCGCGGGGGGCACGGTGGTGCACATGACCTCCGGCTGGTCGGCGCTGCTGCTGTGCATCATCCTCGGGCCGCGCATCGGCTTCGGCAGGCGCGCCATGACCCCGCACAGCATGGTGCTCTGCGCGGTCGGCACTGGCATGCTTTGGGTGGGCTGGTACGGCTTCAACGCCGGCTCCGCCCTCTCGGCCGACGGCGTCGGCGCCCAGGCCTTCATGACCACGACCCTGGCCGCCGCGGTGGCCGCCTTCACCTGGGGCGCCCTGGAATGGGTCCTGCGCAGGCACGCCAGCATCCTGGGCCTCTGCTCCGGCGCCGTGGCCGGCCTCGTGGTGGTGACGCCCGCGGCGGGCTTCGTCACGGCCAGCTCCGCGGTCCTGATCGGCGTGATCGCCGGCATCATCCCCTTCCTTGCCGTGGTCTACCTGAAGGCCAGGCTCGGGTACGACGACGCCCTGGACACCTTCGGCGTGCACGCCGTCGGGGGCACCATCGGCGCGATCCTCACCGGGGTCCTAGCCACGGCCGAGGTGAACGGAAACCTGAACACCAACCTCAAGGACATCGTCGGCCGCGCGCTGCTGACCGAGCAGCTCAAGGCGATCGGCGTCACGCTGATCCTCTCCCTGGTCGCCACCGCAGTCCTCGCCTACTTGGTCAAGGCCCTCGTCGGACTTCGTCCGACGGAGGAAGACGAAGCCAAGGGCCTCGACATCACGGACCACGGGGAAGAAGGGTACAACTACAACTCCTGAACTCCGGACCGCGCGCATCAGGGGCCGCCTTCCCGTGGAAGGCGGCCCTTCTTTATTTGCCAATAATGTTGCGATTTTATGATGATTACAGCAGGGTGTACGCATACGAACATGCTGAAGCCCTCCGCCAACCTGAATTCTGATTTCCAAGGCACGGCCGCCGAGCTGGCCGCCTACGTGGCCCAGGAACTCCATCGACTGGGGTTCTCACCACGCTTCTACCCCAACGAGAGGCTGGTGCGTTACTACGCCTGGGAGCAGCTGCTGGAAAGACCTGAGCCAAGTCTGGAGGGCGACCGTCGACGCAAGCTCTTCAACGGCAGACAGGCCATGCGGCTGCTGGCGGCCCGCATCCTCTCCGAAAGAGGGTCTGATCTTGAGTCTATCCGGCGCCGGTTGAAGGCGGCGGCGGTCGAAAAGCGCGGTCTCGATGACCTCATCGATGAGGTGGCTTCCGTCCAGGCCCTCGAGGGTCGTGATGAAACTGAGCCCCCTCCCCTCGCCGAAATCAACGAGGAACAAGAGTTTTCAGCACGCCGGATGCGATCGGTGGAGAACTTCTCGGCCATGCACGTGGAGCCTGGGGTCACAGAGTTCAGGCCATTATTCAACAAAGCTTTCCCCCAGCGCGGCTCGCATTCAAGCCCGGGGTCGAAGCTGCGCAGGATCTCGGAATCATCGAGTCCGGGCCTCGCTTTCCGCAAGATGGTCATGCTGGAATCGACACGCGAAGACATCAGCGAAGAAGCCCGTAGTCTCTACCGACAACTGCTGGCTTTCCATCCGGCCGACAAAAGCGAGCCCCCCAAGCGCGAACGCTGGAGCAAACTACGTCTGGCACCCTGGTGCGAGGTGCTCCTCCGTATCGATGAAAAGCAGCGTCCAGACAGGTCTGAAATTGATTCTATCGTCAGTAACTTCCGCAAATCATTGGAAGATAACTATATGCAATAAGTGTCAGTTTATGACACTGGTTTCTTCGTGAAAGATGCTGTGGTGATGTTGACATAAGTGGGGTGGGTTGGGATGATGACGGTCCTGATCATCCCAATGAGCCATCCCAACATCGAAATCCTGCCCCTGAAAAAGGGGTTCCTGCGCGCCGCGGCCGAACCTGCCTACGCCCTGGTCCGCATCGTCGCTCCCTCCAAACCGGCCGACCTGAAGGCCGAAGCCCGCCAGCCCATCGACCTGGCGATCGTCATCGACCGCTCCGGCTCGATGAGTGGACGTCCGCTCGAAGCGGCCATCGAGGCCTCGGTGCGCATCATCAACGGGCTCCAGTCCGGCGACCGGGTCTCCGTCGTCACGTTCGACAGCTCGGTCGACGTCGTCAGCCCGCTCGCCGGCGTCGCGGAACGGAGCGAGCTCGTGAGCCGGGTCCGCGCCATCCAGAGCGGGGGATCGACCGCCCTCTTTGACGGCTGGCGCGAAGGGCTCAACCGTCTGCTGCCCCATGTGGACAAGGGCCGCGTCTCCCGCATCATCCTTCTCAGCGATGGCCAGGCCAACCACGGCCTGACCGACGAAAATGAGATCTTCCAGCATGTCGCCAAGGCGGCCGCCGAGGGAGTGACGACCTCCACGGTCGGACTGGGGCACGGGTTCAACGAGTCGCTGCTCACGGGCATGGCGCACGCCGGCGAAGGCGCCGCCAACTACGGCCAGAGCGCCGACGACCTGGACGAAGCCTTCGAGGAGCAGTTCTCCATCCTCTCCAACGCGTTCCTCCGTCAGGTCCGCATCACTGTCACCGGCGGGACCGAGGTCACCGCAAGGCTGGTCGGGGAGGTCGGCGGGCACGGAATCGACCGCAGCCGCAATCTGGGCACGCTCACGTGGGATTCGTCGCTCATCGCGGTGCTGGAACTGCGCCCCGGCCATGACGCCAAGGCGGCCGAACTCGCCGCCATCAGCGTCGAAGCGCTCACGAAGGACGGCGAGCGGGTCGCCTTCGGCCCCGCCATCGTCGCGATCCCCGAAGTCGACCTGGCCGCCCTCGCCGTGCTGCCTGAGTCGCCCGAGGTCCGTGCGGCGGTCAGCGAGGCGCTGCTCTCCGAACGTATCCAGGCCGCCGAGGCGCTGGTCCGCGAAGGCCGCACGAAGGAGGGCCGCGAGGCGCTGGAGAAGTTGTTGAACGATCCGAAGCTCTCCGACTACGCCCGTCAGAAGCTCCAGTTCCTGCTCAATCAGCTCGAGGAGGACAGCGTCTTCGCCGCCAAGGAGATGCGCTACGGTCGCAACGCGCTACTCCGTAAGCTGCGCGCCGCCTCGACGGAGGATCTGGTCGCCGACTACAGCCCCCAGATCGAGTCCATGAAGGCCCTCTACCTGCGCAAGAAGCTGGCCGACGGACAGGCCACGCGTCGCCCCCGCGGCCCGGGCGAGGCCTGAGGGGACCAGAGCGACTCGACCCTACAGCCCGGCGGACCTTGCACCGCCGGGCTTTTTGTTGCCCGGGCAGGAGGGCGGCGGCAAGATGCACCGTCCCTTATGCGCAGGCTTGTCCGAATCACCCTCTGGTCCTCGCTCGCCCTGGCGCTGCTGGTCGGCGCAGGCCTGCTTTGGGCGGAGTCCGAACTGAGGGCCGAAGCCCTTGCACGGCGCCTCCCAGGCCTGCTCGCGGACGCCGGCATCAAGGGTTCGGTGGCTCGGGCGGAGGGCTCGATCGACGGCAGTTTCACCGCCGAGAACGTGGACCTGACACTCGCCGACGGCACCCGGATCAAGGCCGCCGCGGTCAAGGGGGATGTCGGTCTGCTCCGCACCATTCTGGGCACCTATTTCCTCGAGTCGCTTGATGTGAAAGGCCTCGAGGTCGACCTCGGCGGACGAGAGCCGGCGAAAGACAAGCCGGTGGCGACTGTCGCGGGAGACGGCACATCGCTCCCCGCCTTCATCCTGGGCCCTTACTCCGTCACCGGGAAGGTTTCTCTGGCCGACGGGACCGTGGTCCGTTTCGGCACCCGGGGCGAATCGCTCGACACTTCCGGTGATTTTGAACTCCGGGCAGGACTCGCCTGGCCGGGCGTCACGCTCGCCTCAGGGAGGACGGAGCCGCGCGGGGAACTGGTGCTCGACGGCGCGTTCGCACGCACGCTCGGCGGCCACGGCACCTCGCCCGCCGAACTCGCCCGCGACATCGCGCGGCTCAGCCTGAATGTGCGCGCCAAAGACGCTGGACCCACCGCCGCGGGCTCGATGGAGCTCAATGTGGAGGCCCGGCCCGCCAAGGACGGACTCTCGCTCTCGGGCTCGATCAAGGACTCCGCCGTCAGGGATGCAGCCCGTCTCTCCGGCAGGCTCTCCGAGGACGGACGTCTCAGCATCGCGGCCGAACTCGACGTGGATCCGTCCAAGTTCGGCATCCTCAGCGACAATCTTCCCGGCTGCAGGGTCAATGGATCCGTCCGGGCGGTGCAGGGCGCGACGGGCTGGTCGGCGGAGGCCGACGTGCGGGCCTCCTGGGCCGACCTGTCCAAGCTGTCCCCGCTCCTGGCGCGCGGCTCCCGCTCGGACTGGACGATACGGGCCAAGGCCGAGGCCGACGGCGCAGGGCTGAAGGTCGAGAAGCTCGAGCTTCGGGGCCACGGCATCGCGGTCACCTCGCCCGCGGTGCTGCGCTGGAAGTCCGGCCCCCTGCCGGAAGACTCTTCCGGCGCCGCCCTCACGCTCTCCGCCGACAAAGCCGACCTGACGGCGCTGAATCCTTTTCTCGCGCCCTTCGGCGTGATCATCACCGCAGGCCGCTGGAGCGGCGACGCCTCGGTCTCCTTCCTGAAGGGACGTCCGGAAGTCACCGGCGGTCGCACCCATGTGCTCGCCGATCTCGCCGTCACGGTCGACGGCGAGCCCGTGTTCAAGGAGCTGAACGCCAGCTTCCCGCTCATCTCCAAGGACGGCACCATCACGCTCTCCTCGTTCGAAGCCGGCCTCGCGGGGGGACGGATCGCCGGCGGCACCGTCTCATTCACGCCGGGCGAGGCCGGCTCATGGAAGGCGTCGGCCGACATGGACGTCGATCTCGCCGCGCTCACGACGATGCCCGGCTGGGAGAAGTTTCCGGCGGACAAGCTGAAGGGCCTGCGGGCCGCGGTGAAGGCCGAGGCCGCGAAGTCGGCCGGCGGACCGCCCACCGTCAACTCGGCGCAGGCCGGCATCACCAGGCAAGGCGCCGCGCTCCTCTCCGTTAGCCTCCGCCAGCCATACCCCTTCGGCGGACCCAAGCCCACCGGTACGCTGCTCGACGTCTCCGCCAACGCCCTGCCCCTCGAATCCCTGTCCGCGCTGCTCCCGGGACTCGGGCTCGCGGGGGAGATGCGCAAGGCGGAGCTCGCCGTCGGTTACCGTAGCGAGGGCCTCTTCATCCGCACCGAGGGCGCTCCGGTCACGCTCGCCGATGCGTCCGTCAGCTGGAAGGGCAAGCCTTGGGCCCGGCGGTGCGACTTCACGGCCGGCCTCGAGATCCTGCTGAGCGAGAAAGCCACCACCATCGGGCTCAACAAGGCGGTGCTACGCAGCCGCGGAAGGACGCTCGCCGCCGGCGACATCACGATCGGACTCGGCGCTGCTCCGACAACGCTCGAGCTCGCCGGCGACCTCGGCGGGCTGGGCGATCAGCCCTTCGCCGACGTCCTCTCGGTCGTGACCGCCGGCAGTTTCAAGGCCAAGGCCAAACTGGTGAACGACGGCGTCATGATGGCCGCGGCGGAGGTGGCCGACGTGGTGCTTCGGGAAAGCCCGGTCAGGGTGTCCTCCGGCTCGTTCCAGGCGCGCTACACGCCCTCGGCAGAGGGCTTCGACGCCGAAGGCGGCTTCCGGCTGGTCGCGCTCGGACGCAGCGAGGGCAAATTCACCCTGCGCCGCCGCGACACCGGGCAGGCGACGGACTGGCAGGCGACGGTCGACGTGCCGTCCGTGATCGTGGACGATTTTCTCGCGCTCCTGCCCAAGTCGCAGGAACCGGCCGAAGCCGAGACGACCCCGCCGAAACCGGACCGGGAGCCTTTCTGGTCCGGGCACACGGGCTCCGTCCGGATCACGGTGGGCAAGGTGGACGCGCTGGGCATCCGGGCTGAAACGATCGAAGGAATGGTGGTCGCCAACGGGTCCTCGGTCAGCCTTCCGCGCCTGACCGGCCGGCTCGCGGGCGGCGCCTTCTCCGGCAAGGCCGCCCTGCTCTTCCAGCCGCGCACCTCGGGCGGCCCCTACGTCCTCGGCGGCGAAATCAAAGCCGCCGAGCTTGACCTGGCGGCCATCGGCGCCGCCTTCCCTGCGACCAAGAACTGCATCGAGGGCAAGGGTGACCTGAACGCCAAAGTCACGGCGGTCGCTGGCACCGCCGGCGAACTCGCCGGACGGGCGGTGGTCGAGGCGTCGGCCACCTCGAAAGGCGGGCGCCTGCGCGCATTCGGCGACGGGAGCGGCAAGACCGCGGGAATCGTCAACGGAGCCGGGGAAGTCACCGAGGTGCTGGGCGCGCTCGCCATCCTCGGGGGCGCCCTCGGCAAGAGCGAGAAAGCCACGAAGATCGGCGCGGCGCTGTCGGCGGCGGCCAAGCTGCAGAAGGCGGTCTCCGACTTCCGTTACGACCAGGTGGAGATCAAGGCCGAGCGCCTTGCGAGCGGCACGCTCAAGCTGACGCGCCTGCAGGCCAGGAACGGGGAGCTGGACCTGACGGCCAACGGCGCGATCAGCATGAACCCGATGCTCGCCTTCTCCGACCGTCCGCTGCTCATCGACGCCCAGCTCAGGGGACGCGGAGAGTTCGCCGATTATTTCCAGATTCTCGGATTCGCCGAGGCCGTGCCGTCGCCGGACGGACTCACGCTTGGTCCCGGGGTGAAGGTGAGCGGCTCGCTGAACGACATCCGTAACGACCTTTCCGAGCGGATCCAGTCGGCAATCAACAAGCGTCGGTCCGAACCCCAGACGCAGCCCGCCCCGACGCAGCCGCCGGGAAACAACGCCGCGCCCGGCAAGCGGCCCAACCCCCTCAACGACCTGCTACGGGAGTTGGGACGATGACCCGCGGTCCGTCCTCCGTCCTGATCGGGCTGCTGCTGCTCGCCGTGGCGATGGCCGTCGCGGTCTCCCTGGGCTCGGCCGGAGCCGGCTGGGGCGAAGGCGGCGCGTTGGCGATGCTGCGCGCTCCGCGCGCGGCGGCCGCCGCGGCGGCCGGCCTCGCGCTCGGAGTAGGCGGCGCCCTCCAGCAGGGAGTCTTCCGTAATCCGCTCGCGGACCCCGGACTGACCGGCGTCTTCGGCGGAGCCCTCCTCGGTGCCGCGCTGCTGCTAGGATTTGCTCCGGAATACGCATGGGATCGGGCCTGGCACCTTCCGGCCGCCGGCTTCGCCGGCGCACTCGCGGCCTCGCTCGCCCTCACGGTCCTGGGCTCCGGCGGCGGGGCGGCCAGGCTCCTGCTCACCGGACTGGGCATCAACGCCTTCGCCGCCGCGGGAACGCTGCTGGTCGCTTCACTCCGACCAGGGGCCAGGGAGACGATCGCCAACGGAGCTTACGGCGACTGGCTCGGCACGTCATCGCCTGAGACGGTCTGGCTGCCCGCGCTCATCTGCCTCGTCGCCGCGGCCTTCGCCGTCCGGCTTGCGCCAGGGCTCGACCGGATCTCGCTCGGCGACGAGGTCGCACGCACGCTCGGCTGCGACCCCGCCGCGCTCCGCCGCAACGCCGCGCTGCTGACCGCCTTGGCGGCAGGCGCGGCCACCTGCCTGGTCGGACAAGTCGCCTTCGTCGGGCTCATCGCGCCGCACGTGGCGCGAGCCCTGACCGGACCGGGCCACCGCCGCCTCATCCCCCTCTCAGGATTCATCGGGGCGACCCTGCTGGTCGCGGCGGACACGGCTGGACGGTCGCTGCCGCTCGCCGGCACCCTCCCGGCGGCGGCCGTCATGGCCGCGGTGGGCGCGCCTGCGTTCATCTGGATAGCAAGGAGCCGTGATGACTGAATCCGTGGTCAGGACCCTGGCCCTGGGCGTGACGCTCCGCGGCCGGCGCGTGCTCGACGGCGTCTCGTTCGAGGCGAGGCCCGGGGAGACGCTCGCGGTGATCGGGGCGAACGGGGCGGGCAAGACCACGCTGCTGCGCGCGCTCTGCGGCCTGGTCGCGCCCTCCGTCGGTGCCGTCGTCGCGGAGGCGCCCGGCGGGGTCGGCTACTGTCCGCAGCATCCGCGCTGCGCCTGGGATTTCACCGTCCGCGAGATCTGCCGGCTTTCGCAACACCCCTCGGCCGCGGAAGGCTGGTGCGAGTCGCTGGGCGGCGGGTCGCTGCTGGAGCGCAGAATCCTGACAGTCTCCGGCGGCGAGCGACGCGTGGTCCATCTCGCCCTTGCACTGGCGGCCCCTGCCGAGCCTTTCGGAAGCCTGGTACTGCTCGACGAGCCCACCGCCGGACTGGACGCCGTCCGCCGCGGACGGGTCGGCGACGCGGTGCGACGGCTCGCCTCGGCCGGCGCGACGGTGGTGACCGCCACCCATGACCTCGCCCTGGCCGAATCATCGGACCGCGTGCTGGCGCTTTCCGAAGGGCGCATGAACGCGCTGGGCCCGCCGGACGCCGTGCTCAGCGACGACGTCGTGCGCGAGACCTGGGGCGCGGGGCCCTCGCGCCTCCGTCGCTGAGCCCGGGCAGTCGTCCCGCCCGCGCGGCGGCGAAGAGGTGCTGCTGGGCGAGTCCGGCGGCCGGGCCGAAATGGACACGGCCGAACATCTCCATACGCGCAGCGTCCCAGCCTCCGAGACCGTAGGCCGAGGCCAGGGCCTGGACGATCCAAGTGTCGACAGGGAAACACTCGAGACGGGCGAAGCCGAACAACGCGACGCAGGCGGCGACCTTGGGGCCGACGCCGGGCAGCGAACGCAGACGTTCCAGCAGAGCCGGAGTCTCGAGGCGAGACCAGCCATCGGCCCAGTCGGGAGAGGACGCGAGCCGCAGGGCCACGCCGCGCACATAGGCGGCGCGGTAACCCAGGGCGCAGGCACGCAGCTCCTTCTCTTGTGCACGGGCCAAGTCAGCCCAGCTGGGCAGCGCCGTATGACCGGCGCCCAGGGGCGGACCGAACCCACGGGAGAGCGCGGCCACCATCGAGCGGATCTGCTGGATACGCTTATTCGAGCTGCAGAGAAAACAGAGCAGGGCCTCCGAGGGGTCCTGACGCAGGATGCGCAGCCCTGGGTGCACCGCCATCGCGGCGCGGAGGACAGGGTCGGAGCGCCAGGGAAGCCCGTCGGCCAGGCGCTCCTGCTCGCCGGCGGCGTCGAGATAGTTCAGCAGGGCCGGCTCGGTCGCGACGTCGCCCGCAAGCCCGCTCCATTCCACCGTCCCACCGGAGGCCCGCAGACGGGCGACATGACGGCCGAAGACGCCCGTCCACTCCCCCGGGGCGTGCTCGACCCAGCGGAAGGACTGTCCGCCGTCGAGCTGTTCGGCGAGGGCGGAGGAAGACAGCCCGCGCGCGAGCGCCAAAGGACGCCAGGAAGTCCAGCCGGGGCCGGCCATGGCTCAGCGGCCGTCGTCAGGCGTGCCCCAGAGGAAGCTGTGCCGGGCGGCGAGCGTGCGGCCCGAGGCGTCGACGACGGAAAGCCTCCAAGCGACCGGCCGCCAACCCTCGGGACCGGCCTGGGCGCCCGTCAGGCCGACCGCGAACTCTCCGAAAGGGGCTGCGGGAAGCCGAGTCAGCGCGAACACATGACGCTCGGCGGCGACACCCTCTTTTCGCACGACCTGCAGCACCAGCGACGAGCCGGCGGGCGGGGCGAAGTCGAGCTGCACGAAATAATAATGCCCGGCGCGGGAGGAAGGATCGGTACGCAGGGAGACGTGGACACCGTCGTCTTCGGGACGGCCGAAAGTGTCGCCGATGCGGGCGACATCCGCCGGACCGCGGCTCTTCTCCGCGAGGAGCGCTATCCCGGGGGACTCCACGCCGAACTCCGGACGGCGGTCGCAACCGACCATCAGCAGCGCCAGCAGGGCGGCCGTGGGCAGGGCGCGGCCGACGGCTCGCGTCACTTCTTGGCCTTCTTCTTGCCGGCGGCGGCGCGGGCGGCGTTCACGCGGGCCTTGCGACGTTCGAGATACGCGCGACGGCGGCGGCGCTTGATGACCTTGTTGAACTGTTGTCCCATGATGACCCCATCCTCCCGCCCCCGGGACGAGGGTCAAGGCGAAGGTTGCCGCCCCTCCTGGCTGCCTTGGCAGGGATCGAACCTGCGACCAAGTGATTAACAGTCACCTGCTCTACCGCTGAGCTACAAGGCAATGCGGAGGAAGGTGGATAAAGGCAAGGGTCGGCGGCGCCTGTCAAACCACAAAACGGCGGCCATTCCCGATACCTCTGGACACCCCCGTGGGCTCCGCTTTTCTCGGACTCCGCCGTGCCTTCCCTGCGCTGGAACAGACTGCCAGACACGCCCAACGCTCCGGGCGCGGGAGGTGCCTTCGTCGGCGCGGCCGGTGAAACGCTCCTCTGTGCCGGAGGCTCGAACTACCCCGCCCGCCCCGGCTGGGAAGGCGGCCTGAAGGTCTGGCATGATGAGGTGTGGACGCTTGCGACGACGCGCTCGCGCAAATGGACGCAGGCGGGAATCCTCCCGCGCGCGATGGGCTACGGCGTCGCCGTCAGCATCAGGCAGGGCCTGTTGATCGCCGGCGGCGCGGACTCCCACCGCCACTACCCCGACTGCTACGTACTCTCCCTGGCCGAGAAAGAGCTGCGCGTGCAGCCGTTTCCCTTCCTGCCGCGTCCGCTCGCCTACGCGGCGGGCGCTCTGGTCGGCAGCAAGGTCGTGATAGCGGGCGGCACGGACCGGCCCGACGCCGCAAGCGCGTCCTCGGCGGCCTACGCGCTGGACCTCGCGAACCTCAACGCGGGCTGGAAGGAGCTGCCCCTCTGCACGGGCGGAGGACGCATGCTGGCGCAGGCGGCCGGAACCAAGGACACCTTCTACCTCTTCGGCGGCGTCTCGCTCGCGCCCTCGGCGAAAGGCGTCGAGCGGGAGCATCTCGCGGACTGCCACGCCTTCACGCTCGGCAAGGAATGGAGGCGTATCGCCCCGCTGCCTCGCCCCTGCGCAGGCGCCCCTTCTCCGTGCCCGGTCCTGGGCGACCGGGTGCTGCTGGTCGGCGGGGATGACGGAAGCCTGGCCGGAAAGGTGGAGGCGTCGCGGCATCCCGGCTACAGCAAGGCCGTGCTCGCCTACTCTCGCACGGCGGACGCCTGGTCGGAGGAGGGCGAGGGCTCCTGCGGACTGCTGTCGACCGGATGCGCCCGCTGGGGAGGCGGCTTCGCCGTGACCAACGGGGAGGCACGGCCCTTCGTGCGCTCGCCCGAAGGCTGGCTCATCAGGGAGGAATGAGGTTGGTGGTTGGCGGCGGCCCCGGCCGACGCTAATCAGGAAGCAGATGCCCCGCCCCAGCGCATTGCCCTCGCTGCTTGCCGTCCTGACGGCCTGCCTTGCGGGGTGCGCGTCAGACCTGGCGCTGCCCGACCTTCCGGACCGGCACGGTCTGGGCGGCATGGCCGCGGCCACGGTGCTCGCCGAGGATGGGACGGAGGCCGTCCTGGCCGCGGGCGGCTGCAACTTCCCGGACGGGCCGCCATGGAAGGGGGGCGCCAAGCGCTACTACCGGGACGTGCTGCTGCTCAGCCGTAGCGGCGGAGCCTGGAGGTGGCGGAAGATCGGCGAGCTTCCCCATGCGATCGCCTACGCCGCGTTCGCGCCCTCACCGGACAGAAAGTCCATGATCATCGCGGGCGGCTGCGACGAGAAGGTCCACCATTCGGCGACCTGGCTCGTGGGCGCCGACGGGAGCGTACGGAAACTGCCCTCGCTACCGGGGCCGCGCGCGTTCGCCGCCGGCGCTTCCGACGGAAGCACGCTCCTCGTGGCGGGCGGCTCGCACCGCCCGGATGCGACGCATGCCACCCTCCCCTGCGTCGAGCTCGACCTGACCGCGCCCGACAAAGGATGGAGACGGCGCGACGACCTCGGCACGTGGGGCATCCTGCCGCTCGTCGGACGGTCCGGCGCGAGCACCCTCGTCGCGTCGGGCTGCCGTCTCAAGGCTCAGGACGGCAAGCCCTTCCGCGTCTACGGCTCCTCCGTGCTGCACATGCGCGGCAGCGAACGCAGGGAATCGTCGCTCGCCCGTCCCATCGTGGCCGCCGCCGGGCCGGGCATCCCCGCCGGAGGACGCCTGATCTTCGTGGGCGGCGACGACGGCGGGCACTACCCCCGTCCGCCCGAGGACCACCCGGGACTCTCACGCGACATCATCGCTTTCGACGGCGTGACGCCGCGGGTGATAGGCCGTTGGCCCGGCCCCCTCGTGACCGCCCCGCTGGTGCGGCTCGGAGACACCCTCGTGACCGTCGGCGGAGAGGACCGGCCCGGCCACCGCACCGCCAAGGTGAGCACATGGACTCTGCCGGAGGCGTGGCGATGAGCACGAACGCGCCTCGGACGGCCTGGATCGCGGTGGCGCTGCTGCTGCCCGTGGCTCTGCTCAACTACCTCGACCGGCAGCTGATCGCCACGATGCAGAAATCCATCATGGCCGACGTCGCAGGCTTCGACGGCCCTGACAGGATGGAGAAGTGGGGGCACATGCTGGCATGGTTCAAGTGGACCTACGCCCTGGCGAGCCCGTTGGCCGGGCTCGTCGCGGATCGCCTCAGCCGGCGCTGGGTGATCTGCGCGAGCCTTTTCATCTGGTCCGCCGACACATGGGCCACCTCCCTCGTGACCAGCTACGACCAGCTTGTCGTCACCCGCGCGGTGATGGGACTCAGCGAGGCGTTCTACATCCCCGCCGCGCTGGCGCTCATCGCCGACCACCACGCCGGCGCGACCCGCTCCCGGGCGGTAGGCCTCCATCAGGTGGGCATCTACGCAGGGGTCATGCTCGGCAGCCTCGGCGGCTTCGCGGCGGACCATCCGGACATCGGCTGGACCGCCTCCTTCGCCTTCCTCGGCGGACTCGGCGTCGTCTACGCCGTGCCCCTGCTCCTGTTCCTAACGGAGTCGCGCCGCTCCGGGGAGGAGGAGAGGTCGCCCGCCGCCCAGTCCCTGAAGGAGCTGCTGGGCGACCGCAACTTCCTGCTGCTGCTCGCCTACTTCACCCTCCCCGCGATGGCCGGCTGGATCGTGCGGGACTGGATGCCCAGCGTCCTGCAGAAGGAGCTCGGGCTCACGCAGGGGCTCGCGGGGTTCAGCGCCGTCATCTGGTGGCAGGGAGCGGCCGTGCTCAGCGCGATCGCCGGGGGCTGGCTGGCGGACCGGCGCATGCGCTCCACGGAGCGCGGCCGCATCCATGTGAGCGCGGCCGGCATGATGCTGATCATCCCCGCGATGCTCGGCGTCGGCCTGGTACTCGACCAGGGGTCGCTCCCGTTGGCCGTCGGCTTCCTCATGCTCTTCGGCCTCGGCTGGGGCCTGTTCGACTCCAACAACATGCCTATCCTTGCCCAGATCACCCGGCCCGGACTCCGCGCCACGGGCTACGGACTGATGAACCTGGTCAGCATTTCCTGCGGCGGCCTGGCCGACGTCGGCTTCGGCTGGCTGCGCGACCGCGAGGTGCCGCTGGACCTGGTCTTCGGGGGCTTCGCCGGGATCGCTTGTCTCTCGGCGTGGGTCGTCCTTAGCATACGCGTCCCGGCGCCTGCCGGCAAATGAACGAGCCCTTCTCCTTCCGCGGACTCTGCCCCGCGACCCACACGCCGATGAACGGCGATGGTTCCGTGAATCTGGCCGGCATCGGGGCGCTGGCCGCGCATCTCTCACGGCACGGACTGAAGACCGTCTTCATCTGCGGAACCACCGGCGAGAGCAGCTCGCTCACGCTGGCCGAACGCGCGTCCCTCTCCGACGCATGGGCCAAGATCGGTCCGGAGCACGGCGTGAAAGTCGTGGTCCACGTGGGTTCTAACTGCCTGGCCGACGCAAGGACGCTGGCGGCGCACGCCGAGCGCAACCGGGCCGACGCGGTCTCCATGATCGCCCCCAGCTACTTCCGGCCTCGGACGCTCGAGGACCTCGTCGCCTGCTGCGAGACGGTGGCCGGAGGATGCCCGCGTACGCCTTTCTATTACTACGATATCCCGGGCATGACGGGCATCTCGGGCTTTCCCGTCGACGCCTTCCTGGAGACTGCCTCCCGGCGCATCCCCAACCTCGCCGGAGTGAAGTACTCCAACCCCGACCTCGACGCCATGCGGCGCGCGGCCTCGCTGCAGGGCGGCCGATTCGACCTGCCTTACGGCATCGACGAGCGATACCTCGACGCGCTCGACGCGGGTGCGCGGGGCGGCGTGGGCAGCACCTACAATTTCATCCCGGGCGTGCTGAGACGCCTCGTCGAGGCCCATGCGCGCGGCGACCGCGGGGCGGCCGAAGCCGAACAGGCCCGCGTGCCGGCCGTGGTCGAGACGCTCGCGCGTCGTGGCTACCTCGGCGCCGCCAAGGCCCTCATGCGCGAGATCGGCGTGCCCGTCGGGCCCGCCCGCCTGCCCAACGGCAATCCGACCAAGGCCGAGCTCGAAGCCATGCTCGGCGAACTGGACGCGATGGGCTACTTCTCATGGAAAGACTGATCCTGCTCCTGGCCGCGCTCGCCTGCGCGACCCCGATCTTCGCGCAACCCACGCTCGCAGGCGACGCCTCCGTGGCCGTCTTCGAGGCCAAGAAGAACCTCTCGCACGCCTCCGTACGCATTCCCGCGCTGCTACGCACGAAGAACGGCACGCTCATCGCCGTCGCGGAGGCCCGCGACAAGGCGACCGACCAGGCCGGGAACGACCTCGTCGTCGCGACATCCAAGGACGACGGCGTCACCTGGTCCAAACCGCGCGTGGCCTACGACCAGGGCCAAGACAGCTGCAACAACCCTTGCCTCGTGCAGGATGCCCGATCGGGTCGCGTGTTCATCTTCTTCCAGACCTTCCCGGCCGGGGCCCACGAGTTCGGCGGACTGCCCGCCGGGCCTGCCGACCCCAAGGGCACCCGCTGCTGGTACCTTGCCTCGGACGACGACGGCGCGACCTGGTCGAAGCCGACCGACGTCTCCGCCTCGCTCAAGCCCGCCCATGCCGTCACGGTCGCATCCGGACCTGGCATCGGCATCCAGTTGCGTCGCGGCCCCGTCGCGGGTCGACTGGTGATCCCCTTCAATTCGCAGGACACGAAGCGCAACTTCGTGAACTGGGTGGCCTACAGCGACGACGGCGGCAAGACCTGGCAGCGTGGCGCCGAGGTCCCGCAGAGGGACATGCAGCTCAATGAAGTGCAGGTGGCCGAAACAGGCGACGGTTCGGTTTACCTGAACTCGAGGCGCTGGAAAGGCTCGGCGTTGCGCAAGACTTCCTGGTCGAAGGACGGAGGCGAAACGTGGTCTCCGGCGGCCGATGACGCCGCGCTGCCGGAACCCACGTGCCAAGGTTCGCTGCTCACCCTTCCCGCCGGCGCCAAATCGGCAGTCTTCTTCCTCAATCCGGCCGGCAAGGGACGCGCCAACGGCACGCTCCGCCGCTCCGACGACGGGGGCCGGACCTGGGCCGAATCGACCCTGCTCTTCCCCGGCCCCTTCGCCTACAGCAGCATGGCGCCCGTCGCTGGGGGCATCGGCGTGCTCTACGAGCCGAACAGCAACACGGTCGTGCTCTTCCGGAGGGTGACCGGCCTCGGATTGGACGCCCGCTGACGCGGTCGGTCAGCGCGCCTCCTCCAGCATCCGCCAGCACATCAGCTGCTGGCGTGGAAGGTGGAAAGGGCCCTTCCACATCGATCCCTTAAGCTCGCTCGTGGGACGGCCCTGACGGTCAAGATAGCCGAACCACTCGCCGTGCCCGGGGTCAGGGAAATGGCGATGCGACCAGTCGTGCACCTGACGGTGCATCTCCGCGAAAGCGGCGTCGCCGGTGACGAGATGCGCCATGAGCGTGGCGATGATGGCTTCGTTATGGGGCCACCAGAACTTCATGGGGTGCCAGTACTCCTGGACCGGCCGCCCGTGCACGTCCGTGAAATAGAGCAGGCCGCCGTGCTCCGGATCCCAACCGCGCCCCCACATCCAGCGCAGCATGTCGAGGCCGAGGCGCATCCAGTCGTCCCGGCCGCGCAGCTTAGCCTCGCGCATGATGAACCACGAGGCCTCGATGGCGTGCCCGGGGTTCAGGAGCCTTCCCTCGAAATGGTCGATCACCTCGCCGCCCGGGCCGACGGACTCCATCACGGCCTGCAGGTCGGGCTTCACGAAGTCACGCGCGATCTCGTCGACCGCCCAGGCGGCCCATTCGGACATCGTGCGGCCGCGGACGGAAACGTCGCCCAGGTCCTCGCGTAGGTCCTGCGCGGTGACCAGGGTCATCATCAGCGGGGCCAGGCCCTTCATCGGCCGGGTCTGCGGAGAGACCTTGGGCGGGATCAGGCCGGGTTCGAAGCTGTGACGCAGGAAGGCATCGTAAGCCGCGCGCGAAAGCAGGCCCCAAGCCTCGTCGCCCGTGGCGCGCCGGAGCGCGGCGTACCCGGAGGCCGCGAAGCACTCGCTGAAGACGTAGCGGCGCATGCGGAGAGGGTCGCCCCCGGCCGTCACGGTGAAGTTCAGCTTGCCGTCCGGTCCGGCGCAGCGGTCACGGAGGAAGCGGCCGCAGGAGAGCGCGGCGTCGAGCCACTCGATCCGCGGCCCGACGAGGTTGTGCAGCGTGGCGAAGGTCCAGGCCGCACGCCCCTGGAACCAGACCGACTTGTCGGTGTCGACCACCTCGCCCCGCCGTCCCAGCGCGGTCCAGATGCCGCCCGACTCGCGGTCGAGCCCGTGACGGATCCAAAAGGGAATGACGTCGTCCAGCAGGCCGCCGCGGTAGGCGCGGATGAGCTCCTCACGTCGCTCCTGGAGATAAGGGGTCACTGCGGCATGCTGGGACCCCGGCGAGGCGCGTCAACGCCCGGACCCATCCTGGCCGGTGATGAACGGAGCCCCGGCCGGGTCATCGGTCCCGTAGTAGTCGGCGATGACCGCGACAAGGTAGGCCTTGAGGTCTTCCCCCATGAAGCTGCCAAATGAGATCTCCTTCCCGCTGGAAGAGACGACGACCGCCTCGACCGGACGGTTGTTCATCGAGGCCCCCCGGTGGGCGAGGAACGGATTCACCGGCCCGGTCACCGCAAGGCGCTCGCTCCAGCCCACGCGAGGCAGCAGCAGAAGCTCGGAACGCACCGAGGATGGCGAAAGCGTGATGCGCCGACGGGCGGCGAGCGTCGCCCCGCCGCCCAGGGCGAAGAGGGCCGGCACCAGGAGGAACACGGCGTAATGCTCCGGGCCGGGCTCCCTGATGAGACGGCCGTTGATATGCAGCTCGGCGCCGAGGAGCACAGCGGCCGCGAAGACGCCCAGAAGGAGGAGGCTCGCGCCGGTCCAGATCCAAGCGAACAGGCCGCCGCCCGAACGGACCAGGAGCACGACCTCGTCGCCCGACTGCTCCGCCGCGACCTTGGGATGCCCACCTGAGAGGAGTTCCGGCCGGGGAGGACGGCGACCGCTTTCGCACCATGGGCAGGAGACGCCGGCCCGGCGAAGGGCCAGCGGCACAGGGCGTCCGCAGATGCGGCAGGGCATCGACGGCAAGGCCGGAGAGTCATCGGACACGGCGCGAGTGAACCGCAGGACGACGACGGCCGCAATCCCTTTGCTTGAAAGCGACGCCGCTCCCGGATGTCATGGGCCCACCCCGCATGAGAAGCATCCTCGCCTTCCTGCTCCTGCCGCTCGCCCTCCTGTCGGACGGCGTCCGGCACAGCGTCACCTATCCAGCCTCCGACCAGCCGGGCGGGCTGATCTTCGCCGCGACCTACAACCTCTGGATCCCCGAAGGCGTCAGGACCGTGCGCGGCATCATCGTGCACCAGCACGGATGCGGCGAAGGGTCCAACAAGGGGGCGGTCACCGCCGCGGACGACCTCCACTGGCAGGCGCTCGCCCGCAAATGGGACTGCGCGCTGCTCGGCCCGGTGATCCACCAGCCCGAGAAAGGCAACTGCCGCATGTGGTGCGACCCGCGCAACGGATCCGAGAAAGTCTACCTGCGCGCCCTTTCCGACCTGGCCTCGAAATCCGGGCACCCCGAGATCGCGACCGCGCCCTGGTGCCTCTGGGGGCACAGCGGCGGCGGCTTCTGGGCCAGCATCATGCAGGCGCTGCACCCGCGGCGGATCGTCGCCATCTGGTTCCGTTCCGGCACGGCCTACTCGTATTGGCAGAAGCCTGAAGACCCTAAGCAAGATCGTCAGATCCCCGAGGTCGTCCTGCCTCCCGAGGCCTACGGCATCCCCATGGTGGCCAACCCCGGCGTGAAGGAGAACGGCGACAAACGTTTCAACGGCGCCTGGACCGGAGCCATCGCGATGTTCAAGGACTACCGCGGCAGGGGCGCACCGATCGCCTTCGCGCCCGACCCGCTGACCTCCCACCAGACGGGCGACATGCGCTACGCGTGCCTGGCCTTCTTCGACGCCTGCCTCGCGCTGCGTCTGCCCGAGAGCGGCAACGAGCTCCGCCCCCTGGACATGAAGGCAGGCGTAGAGAGGAAAGCGCCCGGAGCCGACTTGGCCGCCGGCTGGCTGCCCGCCGCGTTCGTCCCGGCCTGGGAACAGTATGTGCGCAGCGGAGCCACCGAGGACCGCACGCCCCCGCCCGCGCCCTTCGGGCTGAAGACGCGCCAGACGGACGAGGGCGTCGAGCTCACCTGGGACGCCCACGCCGACCTGGAGAGCGGGCTGCGTCAGTTCGTGATCGAGAAGGACGGCAAGGTGATCGGCCGGCTGCCCGAGAACCCCAAGAGCAGCTTCGGCCGTCCGCTCTTCCAGGGCATGACCTACGGCGACACGCCCACCCTGCCCCTCGCCTCGATGCGCTTTGTGGACAAGGCCGCCAAGGAAGGCGCCAAGTACCGCGTGATCGCCGTCAACTCCGCCGGCCTGGAGTCGCGCTGAGCCGGGCGGCGGGCAAACAGAAGGGCCGCCCCGAGGGCGGCCCTTTTTCGTGGCGTCGACGACGCCCCTCAGGCGCCCCAGGACCAGCCGTTGCCGGCGTAAATCGCACGGGACCCGAGCTGCTCCTCGATGCGGAGCAGCTGGTTGTACTTCGCGACGCGGTCGGAGCGGCAGAGCGAGCCGGTCTTGATCTGGCCGGCGTTCAGGCCCACCGCGATGTCGGCGATCGTGGCGTCCTCGGTCTCGCCGGAACGGTGCGAGATGATGGCCGTGTACTTGGCGCGCTGGGCCATGGCCACCGCGTCGAAAGTCTCGGTCAGCGAGCCGATCTGGTTGACCTTCACCAGGATCGAGTTGGCCGTGCCGGTCTTGATGCCGCGGCGGAGGAACTCGGTGTTGGTCACGAAGAGGTCGTCGCCGACGAGCTGCGTGCCGGGCATCGCGTCCGTGGCCTTCTTCCAGCCCGTCCAGTCGGCCTCGGAAAAGCCGTCCTCGATGGAGACGATCGGGTAGCGCTTCTGGAGGTCCTTGTAGAAGGCGATCATCTGCTCCGAGGAGCGCTTGGAGTTGTCGGACTTGTGGAAGGTGTACTTGCCGGACTTCTCGTCGTAGAACTCAGAGGCGGCCACGTCGAGGGCCAGGAAGATGTCCTTGCCCAGGCGGAAGCCCGCGGCCTTGACGGCGGCGGCGATGGCCTCGAGCGCGGCCTCGTTGGACTTCACCTTGGGGGCGAAGCCGCCCTCGTCGCCGACCGAGGTGGAGAGCCCCTGGGACTTGAGCACCTTCTTCAGCGCGTGGAAGACCTCGGTGCCCATGCGAAGGGCCTCGCTGAAGGACTTGGCGCCGGAGGGCGCGATCATGAACTCCTGGATGTCGACCGGGGCGTCGGAATGGGCGCCGCCGTTCATGATGTTCATGAGAGGTATCGGGAGCACCTTGGCGTTGGGGCCGCCGAGGTAGCGGTAGAGAGGCTGGTCCAGGGCCTCCGCCGAGGCCTTGGCGACGGCCATGGAGACGCCGAGGATGGCGTTGGCGCCGAGGCGGGCCTTGTTCTTGCCGCCGCGGGCGACCATCGCAGTGTCGATGCCCACCTGGTCGAGGGAGTCCTCGCCGACGAGCAGGGAGGCGAGCTCCTCGTTGACGTTGGCGACGGCGCGCAGGACGCCCTTGCCGTTGTAACGGCGGCGGCCGTCCACGCCCTTGGGCAGCTGGCGGGAGGCGACGTCGGCGTCGCGAAGCTCGTGGGCCTCGTAGGTGCCCGTGGAGGCGCCGGAAGGCACCGCGGCACGACCGACGGCGCCGCAGGCCAGGGCCACGTCCACCTCGACGGTGGGATTGCCCCGGGAGTCCAGGATTTCACGGGCCTTGATGTCGACGATCTGGGTGCGGTTCATGTTGGGAAATCGGTCAAGATGGGTAGGGAGAAGCGGAGGGTCTGGGCGAGAAAAAACTGGGGTTGCCGGGCAAACGGGTCGAAAAACCGACCCCGCTCGGCTCAAGGCCGGGCGGGGTCGGGAAATGGTGGGAGTAGTAGAACTCGAATCTACGACCTCCTGCGTGTCATGCAGGCGCTCTAACCAACTGAGCTATACCCCCGTAAAGGCGGATGTTGAACAAAGGAAGGCGGGGAGGCTCTGGCAAGCCTTCAATGCACATCCCCGATGTAGACCGCCGTGCCGTCCTTGAGGGCCCGCCTCAGCACCTGCGCCAGCCCGCGCGGAGAGAGGGGGTGGCGGTCGAGGTCCTCCAGGGGGATCCATTCGTAGCCGACCTGACGGCGGTCCTGCCCTTTGCCGTCGCCGAGCGGGGTGAAGTCGGGGCACTCGCAATGAAACACGGCCTCCACCTGGTGGAAGTGGGCGTGGATCCGGCGCATCGCGTGGTTCTTGCCGACGTACTCGCGGACGTACAGGAGCGACCTGGGCGTCACCGCCAAGCCGAGCTCCTCGGCGACCTCCCGACGCACCGCATCGGGCAGGGTCTCCCCGTGCTGCTGCCCTCCGCCGGGCAGCACGAGGAACTCACCCTCGTCCGTGCGCACGCGCACCGCGAGCAGCCTGCCCGCGCGGACGATCACGGCCCGGGCGGCGATGCGCACGGTCTCGGATCGGCGTCGGGGGACGGGTCGGGACACGTCCGCAGGGTGCGCGAAAGGCCGCCGATGGCAAACTCAGGCGCCGATTCAACCGAGGGCCGAGGGCTCGATCTGCTGGTTGCCGTGGACGGCCTTGACGTCGTCCAGCGCTTCCAGGGCGTCGATGAGCTCCATGACCTGCCTGGCGACGGCGGCGTCGGAGACCGGCACGGGGATGCTCGAAACATAGGCGAGTTCGGCCGACTCGGGCTTGATGGACTTCTCCTGCAGCGCCCGGGAGATGGCGTCGAACGCGGCGACCGGGGACAGGACCTCGAAGTGGTCGCCGTTGTTCACGACGTCCTCGGCGCCGGCCTCGAGGGCGAGCTCCATGAGGGCGTCCTCCCCGACTTGGGAGGAGCCGATGAGGAACTGCCCCTTCTTCTGGAAGCTGTGCGACACGGCGCCGGTCTGGGCCATATTGCCCCCGTTGTCGTTGAAGGCCTGCCGGACCTCGGCGGCCGCGCGATTCTTGTTGTCGGTGGTGACCTCGACGATCAGCCCCACGCCGCCGGGAGCATAGCCCTCGTAGACGATCTCCTCATAGGTCACGCCCGGGATCTCGCCGGTGCCCTTCTGCACGGCACGCTTGATGTTGTCGCCGGGCATGTTCGCGGCGCGTGCCTTGTCAATCAGCGTGCGCAGGCGCGCGTTGGATTCCGGGCTGCCGCCGCCGGCGCGAGCGGCCAGGGTGATCTCCTTGGCCAGCACGGAGAAGATCTTGCCGCGCTTGGCGTCGATGACGGCCTTGTGCCGCTTGGTGGTGTGCCACTTGCTGTGACCTGACATGGCTGGGAGTAGGTGTCAGCCCTTGGCCGGCTTGGTTTCCGCCGCGTCGGGCGCGTTCTTGGTAATCCAGGACTGCAGCATGGTCAACAGGTTCTGGATGGTCATGTAGAGCGTGAGGGCCGACGCCATCGGATAGCAGATGACCGGGAAGAAGACCGCCATCAGGTTGAAGATCATCTTCTGCGACGGGTCGGACTGCGGCGTGGGAGTCATCTTCATCGAGAGCCACATCGTGAGGCCCATCAGCACGGGGAGGGGGTTGATCGGGAAGCCGGCGATGTGCGCGACCGTGTCGGGGGCGGAGAGGTCACCGATCCAGAGGAAGTGCTGGAGGCGGAGCTCGACGGTGGTCTGGAAAGCGGTGTACAGGCCGAAGAAGATCGGGATCTGGATGAGGACGGGGAGGCAGCCGGCGAAGGGGTTGATCTTGTGCTCCTGATAGAGCTTCATGAGCTCCTTCTGCATCTTCTCGGGGTTGTCCTTGTAGCGCTCCCGGATGTCCTGCATCGGCTTGGAGAACTTCGCCATCTTCTTGGCGGCCTTCTGTTGGGCGGAGGTCAGCGGCCACGTCACGGCCTTGAGGATGAGCGTGAGGGCGACGACGGCCCAGCCCCACGACCATGAGCCGGCCCACCCGAGCAGATGGTGGACGCCCCCGAGGCAGGCGAGGAGGAGCTTGCAGATCGAGTCGAAGGGGATGAACCCGAAGAGCTTGGTGAACTGGAGGACCTCGACCTGGCCGTCGGGAAGGGCCGAGACGCGGGCGTACTCCTTGGGGCCGACGAAGAAGTCGCCTGTCTGCGTCACGGAGAGATCGGCCCCCGCGGGCGTCTCCCAAGAGACGTAGGCGTCGATGCCGCGGGCGCCCGCGGCGAAGGCCACCGGCCGGACAAGCACGTCGCTGCGACCGCCGCGCACGGAGGTATCAGGCCGTACGATCGAGGCGAAGAACTGGTTGCCCGAGGCCACCCAGGCGTGCGTCCGCCCCGCGGCCGCCACGGCGTGCTCGGCCTCGGCCTTGTGGGAGCCGAGCCCGAAGAAGCCGCTGGAGTCGGTGAACACGTCGAGCCCCGTGCGCGTGAGCGCCTCGCCGTCGTGGGCGAGCACGGAGAGGAACTGGTTGACGGAGTCCCCGACGGTGGGCTGCCAGGAACCGGTCGAAATCCAGAAACGGGGCGCGGGACGGTCCGGCGAGGCCGGGATCAACCGGGTCGTGAAACGGAGGAGATGGGGGTCGGAGGCGGCGTCGGCCGGGAGCGCGTAGGTGCGCTCCACGCGGGTCCCGTCGGCAAGCGTCCCCGCGAGGGTGATGGCCCCCGAACCTTCGTCCGCGGCCACGGGCAGGAACTCGGAACGCACGGATTCGAGCTGACGGGTGGCCGGGTTCTGGACGGCGAGGGTCAGGGCCGCCTCGGCGTTGCCGGCGTTGAAGATGACGTTGCCGGACGCCTTGTCCTGAGCGGAGCGCTCCCGGAGCAGCTCGACCGTCTCGATGGCGCCTCCCCGGGAGGTGAAAGTCACGCGGAGACGGTCGTTCTCCCGGACGAAACGGCGGACGGCGGCGTCAGCGACCGGGCGGGGGGCCAGGGCCGAGGCGGGGGGCGGAGGCGAGGCCTGGTTGAGGGCGGGCGCCGGAACGACGGCGGGGGCGGCGGGGACGGGGGCGGCCGGGGCTAGGGGCGTGGACGCGGGCTTGGTGAAGATGAAGAGCGCGAAGGCCCCGACGATGCAGGCCGTGCCCAGGATGAAGTTTTTTCGGTCCATAAAAAGGGGAGCCCTTGGGCGTAGGGAAGCCCCCTCCCGGGCGCAAGGCAAAGGCGCCCTCCCCTGCCAGCCCTCAGGAACCCGGCTTGGAGGCGGGAATGGCGGCCAGTTCGGGCGGCAACGCGTCCGCCGGATAAGTCGGGAACGTCAGCTCGAGCAAGGACACGAATGGCACGCTGAACCTGGTCTGCCCGCCCGATCGGTCGACCAGACTGGCGACCCCTACGGCCTCCGCACCGGAGGTCTTCAGGATGTCGAGGCACTCCTGCGCCCTTCCGCCACGGGTGACCACATCCTCGGCGACGAGCACGCGCTCGCCGGGGCGGAAGGTGAAGCTGCGCCGCATGACGAGTCGGTCGTTCTCCTTCTCGGCGAAGACGAAGCGGGCGCCGAGCTGCCGTGCGACTTCCTGGCCGACGACCAGGCCGCCCATCGCGGGGGCCAGGACGGTCTCGACGCGAAGCTCCGTCAGACGGGGGAGTAGCAGTTCGATCAGGCGGGTGACCTTGTCCATGTGCTGGCAGACCTGGGCGCACTGGAAGAAATGTCCGCTGTGCAGGCCGGAGCGCAGGACGAAATGCCCGGTCAGCAGGGCCCTGGACTCCCTGAAGATGCGGAGTACCTCTTCGTCGGTGGAACTCATCTCGTCGGCGGGGTTAAAACGGGAAACGCCGCGAGAGCGAGGCCTTTCGATTCACATCGGCCAAAGAAAGTTCGACCCAGCCCGCCCTCAGGACATTAATCCGTCTCCCCATGGAAAAGCCCGAATCCAGCCAGGCGGCGAAGACCAAGGCCCTAATCGTCCTGATCGCGTGCGGCCTGATCGCGCTGTCGGCCGGCATGTTCTACTTTCTGGCGACCGGCGAGTCCGCCACCAAGGAACCCGCCCGCGCGACGGACCTTCGCGGCATGGTCTGGATCCCCGGGGGCACGTTCCCCATGGGCAACGACAAGGCCACGGAGGATCATTTCGAAGAGCGTCCGGCCCATCAGGTCGCCCTCAAAGGCTTCTGGGTGGACGAGACGGAGGTGACCAACGCCCAGTTCAAGAAGTTTGTCGATGCCACGGGCTACCTGACCGACGCCGAGAAGGACCTCGACCCACGGCAGTTCCCCAACAGCCCGCCCGAATACCTCAAGGGCGGCTCGCTCATCTTCAAGCCCGTCGCCGGGGTGGACCCTAAGAAATGCGGCGCCGGCAACCTGCCTTGGTGGAAGTTCACCGCCGGCGCGACCTGGAGAAGCCCCGAAGGCCCGGGCTCCACGATCCGAGACCGCATGGACCACCCCGTGGTCTGCGTCACCTACAAGGACGCCCAGGCCTACGCACGCTGGGCCGGCAAGCGGCTGCCCACCGAGGCCGAATGGGAGTTCGCGGCGCGCGGAGGACTCAGCGGCAAGCCCTTCGTCTGGGGCGACGAGGAACGGCCGGAAGGCAAATACATGTGCAACCACTGGCAGGGGAAATTTCCCGAGGTCGACCTGGGTCTCGACGGGTATCTCTCGACCGCGAAGGTGAAGTCCTATCCGCCCAACGGCTACGGACTGTACGACGTCGCCGGCAACGTCTGGGAGATGTGCGAGGACTGGTACGGCAAGGATTACTACGCGCGTTCGCCCAAGGACGCGCCCGCCGGCCCCCCCGCGGGCGAAGATCCCGAGAACACGGGCTACGGGCAGCACGTCATCCGCGGCGGCTCCTGGCTCTGCGACGAAGGCTACTGCTTCCGCTTCCGCGTGGCCTCACGGCAGGGACTCGACACCCTCACCTCGACCAACCACGCCGGCTTCCGCTGCGTGGCCGACGCGCCGGCCCCCGCGCGCTGAGCGCTCAGCGCATCTCCTGGTAGTCGAGGTCCTTGCCGTAGGTCTCCTCCATCTTCCAGAGGGCGAGGAAGGCGGCGATGAAGCAGACGGCGCCGATTACGCCGCCGGCCACGGAGGCCGAGAGCCAGGGAGACGCCTTGGTGCCGGTCAGCTGCGTGAAGCAGAAGGTGAGCAGCACGAGCGAACCGCGGGCGAAGTTCGGGACGGTCGTGGCGACGGTGGCGCGCAGGTTGGTGCCGAACTGCTCCGCGGCGATGGTCACGAAGAGGGCCCAGTAGCCCATACCGAAGCCCATGAGGAAGATGAGCCGGTAGTAGGCATCGGACGTCCAACCCTGGGCCCCGAAGAGGTAGATTCCCACGCAGACCAGGCTGAACAGCAAGAACGCGAACACGACCTTGCGCCGGGAACGCGCCAGCTGGCTGCCGACGCCGCTGGCGAGGTCGCCGAAGGTCAGGCCGAGGTAGAAGGCCGCGACGGCCCAGTTGGTCTGGATCTTCTCGCCCTGGATGCCGGAGGCGGGGGCGAAGACGGTGGCCGCGCGCTGCACGAGGATGCCAATCATGTACCAGGTGGGGAGGCCGATGAGCACGCAGCGGGCATAACGGAAGAAGCGGTCGCGGGCGGTGAAGAGGGAGAGGAAGTCGCCGCGGCGAACCGAGCCATGCGAGGCGGAATCGCGAGCCTGCTGGAACATGCCGGACTCATGCACCCCGATCCGCATGACCAGGAGCGCCAAGCCCAGGCCGCCGCCGATGAAGTAGCTCATGCGCCAACCGTCCGTGCCGACCATCGCGCCAAGCGCGTCGACATGGTCGGCCATCCAGCCCGCGACCACCGCACCGAAGACGCCCACGGCGGCGACGAGCGCGGTGCCGTAGCCGCGGCGCTCCTTCGAGAGGGTCTCGGAGACGAGCGCGATGCAGCCGCCAAGCTCGCCGGCGAGGCCCACGCCGGCGATGAAACGCCACGCCGCGTAGGCGCCGAAGGAGTCGACGAGCCCGTTGGCGATGTTGGCGACGGAATAGAGGAGGATGGAGCCGAAAAGGGTGGTGAGACGGCCCATGCGGTCCCCCAGGACGCCAAAGAAGATGCCGCCCAGGAGCATGCCGGCCATCTGCCAGGAAAGGAGGTCCTGATACCAGGGTGCCCCCGTGATGAGATGCGCCAGACCGAGCCCGTTCAGGCTCTTCTCGCGCACGGTCATGAACAGGGTGAGGTCGTAGATGTCGACGAAGTAGCCAAGGGCACCGACGATGACGGCAGGATGCAGCAGATCCTTCCAGAGGGGGCGCGGGGTTTCTTGCATGGGGTCAGGCCTTCAGACCGTGCAGATTGGCCATGGAAATGCCAGAAAGCATTGCTCCGGTCACCCCGAGGAAGCCCTGGTCGGTGCCGATCAGGTAGAGGTTCGCGAGGTCGGTGCGGCCGTCGCGCCGCTTGACGGTCGAGCCGTAAATGGCGCCACCCACGTGTCCGGTGTACTTGCGCACGGTGCGGGGCGTGAACATGTCCGTGGAAACGACGGCCCCGTCGTGCGAGGCGTCGATCACGGCGGGGAGGTGACGGCGGGCGACGCGGTTGAGGCGGCCGAACCAGTCGGCCTTGCGGGCGCGGTACTCCTCCTCGGGCAGCGCGCACCAGGCGTCGTGCGAGGCCAGCGCAGTCACGCGCAGCCAGCCCTCCTCCAGCCGGCGCCCGGGACCGTAGTCGTAGTTGTTGGGGATGCAGATGACGCCGGAGGAGGGGTCGACGAGCTCCGCGGGCGAACGGTAGGAGAACCGCTCGGCGTCGCAGAAGAAGACGATGGTGTCCTTCCAGCCGAACTCCGCGAAATCATGGGCCCGATAGGTGGCGATGGTCTCCGCATAACCCAGCCGTCCGGCCTCCGCCGCACCCGCGTCGGCGGACAGGTCGGAACGCAGGCGCATGGTCTCCACGGCGCCCGCGGAGGAATAGACGGCGTCGGCCGTGACCTCAGAGCCGTCGTCAAGGATGAGCGCGGCCGCCCTGCCCTGCCGGACCTCGATGCGGCGGACGCCGCACTTCATGCGCCGCTCGACGCCGTGCTCGCGGCAGCGGTCGGTCAGCAGACGGATCACACGGCGCACGCCCTCGAAGGGACGGGCGAAACCTTCGTGGAAGAGGGATCTCCACATGATCGCGAATTGCGACACCTCGATGTCGTCCTCCAGCGCGCTCCCGTAGTAGCAGGTCGGAATGAGGAGGAGGTCCCGCAGGAGGGGGCTGGAAAGATGCCGGGCGAGGAGGTCGCGCGCGGAACCCCCATGGGCTTGGAGCGAGGCCTCGTCGAGCGCCGCGATCCAGGCGTCAAGCCGCCGGAAGCCGTCGACGTCGCCGGGGAAGGCCGCCGCCACGTCCGCCGCGAGGTGGGCGAAATCGTTGTCGATGCGCAGGGAGACGCCGCCCATCGTCACGCGGGACCCCAGCTGGGGGCAGAGGTCGAGCTCCTCGCGGCGGATCCGCAGCTGGCGCATCAGCTTGACGAGCGGGGCGCCCTTCACCCCGTCCGGAACCCAGTTCGTGAGGGCGTGCAGGCCGACGTCGTATTTCCGGACGCCCCGGGCGTAGAAGGAATTCAGCCCTCCGGGCGCGTTGTGCCGCTCGAGCACCAGCACCTTCCGGCCATACATGGAGAGGCGCACGGCCGCCGCCAGGCCGGACATGCCGGCGCCGATGATCGCGGCGTCATAATGCGTTTCGGACACGCGGCCACTCTCACCGCCGGAGCCGCGGGGTCAAGGTGCCTCAGCGGGAGGAGACGCGCAGCAGCTCCTCGGTCGCGCGGAGGATCTGCTCGGGCGTGACTCGGGCGAGCGCCCGGTCCATGCGACGGAGGTAGTCGGCCCTCGCCTCGCCCTCGAAGGGCGTGGCGTCAATCCTCACGGCCCTGCAGAGCACGCCCCAAGGCCTGGCGCGGGCGTAGTCGGAGGGGCCGTAGACGCCAAGCACCGGGGTGCCGACGGCGGCGGCGAGCTGAAGTACGGGCGAATCGACGCCAAGAAAAGCGCGGGCCCCTCGGATGAGCGAGGCGAGCTGGGAGAAACGCAGACGCCCCCCGGTGGACAGTGCTGAGGGACCGATGAGCCCGCAAAGCGCCTCGGCCATGATGCGCTCCTCCCCAGCCGGCCCGGCCGAGACGACGACGCGCTCGGCCTCGCCGCGGGCGACAAGCTCGCGGGCGACGGCGGCCCACTTGTCGATCTCGAGAATCCGCTCGGGGCGCGAAGCCCCGGGATGGAGGACGACGTAGCGTCCCTCGTCGAGGACGAGCCCGTGCTCCTGCATCCGCGACGGGGCGAACCACATCGCGGGCGGCTCGCAATGGAATCCGAAGGCCTGCGTGATCACCTCGTGGTCGCGCGCCGCCTCATGCGGGTCGACCGCACGGGCGGTCGCCTGCCGGTGGAAGAAAGGCGACCAGTGCCAGGGGGCGGCGCCCGCGCAGACGCGCCGCACGGCCCCGCTCAGCGCGGCGAGGCGCGTCGCCGGGGAGGGCCCACCCAGCGTCACGGCTACGTCGAAATGCTGGGCCCGGATCCGGGAGAGCAGCGCAAGGGAGCCGGCGCCCGGCTCCAGGGCCACCGTCTCGACCACCGCGGGGCAGCCCTCCAGGGCGGCCTCGGCGCCGGGACGGCAGACGAAGGTGAAGGCAGCGGCAGGGTGGCGTTCACGGACCGCGCGGAGACCCGCGGTGGCCGCGAGCGCGGCGCGGAGTCCGCCGAGCTTGACGATGAGCCCGCGCATCAGGCGGACCCCTGCGACTGCTCGTCCCAGAGCCGGCGGAAGAGCGCGTTGTCACGGTAGACCTGATCCCGCGGCCCGTCCGCCACGACCCGGCCTGCTTCAAAGACGAGGACGCGCGCGGCGTCGCGGATGGTGCTGAAGCGGTGCGCCACGATGAGCGTCGTGCGGCCCTTCATCAGCAGCGCCAGCGACTCGCGGACCCCCTTCTCGGATTCGGCGTCCAGGGCCGAGGTCGCCTCGTCGAGGATGAGGATAGGGGCGTCCTTAAGGAAGGCGCGGGCCACGGCCACGCGCTGACGCTGGCCGCCGGATAGGCGCGATCCACGCTCACCGACGCGCGTGGCAAAGCCTTCGGGCAGGGCTTCGACAAAGGGCAGCGCCCCGGCCAGCCGGGCCGCCTCACGCACCTCCGTGTCGGAGGCGGAAGGTCGCCCGAGGCGGATGTTCTCCATCACCGTGTCGTCGAAGAGCACCGGCTCCTGGGAGACCACGGCCACGTTGGCGCGGAGGTCGCCCTGGAGGACCGAACGGACGTCCTGGCCGTCGACGAGGACGGCGCCTGCGCCCGGATCGAAGAACCGGGGGACGAGGTTGACGAAGGTGCTCTTGCCGGCGCCGCTCGGGCCGACGAGGGCGACCGACTGCCCCGCGGGGATCGTCAGCACGACATCCCTCAGCACGGGCTCGGCGCCGTATCCGAAGGTGACCCCGCGGAACTCCACCTCGCCGCGGACCCGGCCGAGCGGACGGGCGTCCGGCGCGTCCGCCACTTCGGGCACGGCGTCCAAGACCTCCTCCAGCCGGACCAGTCCCGCGTCCGCGAGCGACATCAGGCTGGTGACACGACCAAGCTTCTTGATCGGCTCGTAGGCGAAGTACATGGCGCCCACGATGCCGAGCAGGTCCTGGTAGCGCATGCCGGCGTCGGCGCCCACCCACACGGCGCCAGCCACACCGAAGGCGGCCGCGACCTCGAGCAGAGGCGAGAGGGACTTGTCGTAACGCGCGATCTTCGACTGGATGCGCAGGCCCTCGCGGGAGGCGGCGCCGAAACGCGCCTGTTCGCGCGCCTGCAGGCCGTAGGCCCGGACTTCCCGGGGCGACTGCAGGTTCTCCACCACGATGCCGCCGAGGCTCGCGGAATTGGCGGCGGCCCTGCGGGCCCTGGTCTGGAGGGCGCGGCCGATCGCGCGAACAAGGAAGACCGAGAGGGGGATGACGGCCAGCGAGAGCAGGAACCACAGCCCGCCGGGCAGCGTGAGGCAGTTCCAGAGCACCCAGCCGGCGGCGAACACGAGCGTGAACGGCTGGATGACCAGGTCGGTGGAGACGTCCACCAGCACCAGCCTCACCGAGAGCACGTCGCCCGTGAGCCGCTGCAGCAGGTCACCCGTGCTGAACCGACCGAAGAATCCGAGGTGCAAGGACTGCAGGCGCGCGAAGGCGGCCGTGCGCACGGACTCGACCACGCGCATGCCCGCGACGTTGACGCTGTAGCTGGCGGCGAACTGGGCGGCCCCGCGAAGGAGGAACACGGCCGGCAGGAAGGCCACGGCGAAAAAAGTCTCATGCCCCACGGGCAGCGTCAGGGGCGACCAGCCCGTCCAGGCGGGGAAGGAAAGCAACGCCGCGGCGCGCTCGGCAGGGGTGCCGAACGTCGCGGGCAGCACCCGCGAGAGGAGGAACGGCACCCCGAAGGCGCTGGTGGCCGAATAGAGCATCCCGAACAGAGCGGCCGACACGAGCAGCGTCCAACTGCCTCGCAGGTGGGGGAAATAACGCCTGTGCCTCCGGGTCAGCACCCTGAGAGGGTGGCCGTTCGGATACCCGGTGGAAACACCAAAACCTCAGCCCCTCGTCTTCTTCGGAAAGACGAAGGAGAGGCCCACGGACGCGGTCATGACGACGCCGATGACGGAGAGAGAGACGGTCGTGGGCACATGCACGACGCCCTTGTGCAGCATCCAGGCCGGGACCCAGCCCGCGGGCGCCCCGTCGACGCCCCCGAAGGAGGCGACCCAGGGCAGGATCATCTTGCAGCCAATGAAGCCGAGCACCAGGGCGAGCGCGGGCTTGAGGAATCGGAAGCGCTTGAGAAACCCGGCGATGGCGAAATACATCGAGCGGAGTCCGAGGACGGCGAAGATATTGGACGTGAACGCGATGAAACGCTTCTCCTCGATGGAGAGGTCCGGCGGCAGGATGCCGAGGATCGCCGGGATGGAGTCGACTGCGAAGATCACGTCGGTCGCCTCGACCACGAACAGCACCACGAAGAGCGGCGTGCAGACCAGCCTTCCGCCTTCGCGCGCCCAGAAGGCGTCGCCGTGGAACCGCGTCGTCACGGGGAGGAAGCGGCGGGCCATCCGTACGACGAACTGGTCGTCGACGGGCTTGCCGCCGTCGGCGTCCCCGGCGAGCACGAGTCGAAGGCCGGTGAAGACCAGGAACGCGCCGAAAAGGGGAAGGAGGAAGGTGAATCTCTCGACCGCCGCCACGCCTGCCACGACGAAGATCGCGCGCATGACCACCGCGCCGATGATGCCCCAGAAGAGCACGCGATGCTGGAGTCGGGCGGGAATCGCGAAATGCCCGAAGACGAGGATGAAGACGAAAAGATTGTCGACGGACAGGGCCAGCTCCAGGACGTAGCCGGCGGCGAAAAGTTGGGCGTCCTCCGGCCCTCGCCACGCGGACAGCATGAGGCCGAACCCGACGGCGAGGGAGAACCAGACAAGGCACCAGACAGCCGCCTCCTTGAGACTCGGGACATGAGCCCGGCGGTTGAACACCCCGAGATCCAAGGCCAGCATGAACGCGATGAACCCCAGGAACGCGGCCCACGCCCAGTGAGGAATCGCCGGGGAGGGCTCGGCCAAGAGCATCAGAGCATTCACTCAGGAAGGAGTGGCCGCCGTCCGGGCCTAGTCAAGCCGACCACTCCATCGGGGCTTGCCGACCGAGGCCCCAGGCCTCTGTATGAACGTCCGCGTTCCCGTAGTTCAACGGATAGAACATTGGTTTCCTAAACCGAGGATGTGGGTTCGATTCCCGCCGGGGACAGCGGAGTCGGCCTCTCAGCGCTTGAGCCTGAACCCCTGTACGCGCGTGGAGGGCGACTTCCGGTAGATCGCGTCGACGTCGGCGACCTGCATGAAGACCCAAGGCGCGAGGATGCTGTCTCCGTTCTTGGTGAAGACGATGTCGTCCGCCACGTAGACGCAGGTGTGCAGGCCGTCTGAATTGTCGAGGAAGCAGAGGACGTCGCCGAACTTGTAGGGGGCGTCCACGACCTCGTACTTCTCGAGGAGATAGGAGGCGGCCAGACGCGTGTCCAAGAGGAAGTCCTGGGGGATCGGGGCGAAGAAGTTGAGGGACGTCCAGTGACAGTCGGGGAACCGCCCCTTCACGCCGAGCTCGAGCTCGGGATAGGTGTAGATCTTCTGCCGCATGAGGGACGGCAGGAAGTTGCTCACGTCGATCGTCTGCTCGGCGCGGCGGTTGGCGACCGCGGAGAGGAAGGGGAGCCGGGCGGACTCGGACCGCCCTCCGGTCCAGTAGTCGAGAAACTGCTTGCGGTCCACGGTCACCGGCAGCTTGAGCGAGACGATCAGGGTCCGCACGCGGGTCACGGAGCGGAACACCGTCTGAACCTCGTCCTGGTTGCGCGCCAGGCTGAGAAGCACGTTGATGTCGCTGAACACCATGGCCCCGCCGCGCTTCCAGACGAGACGACGGAACACCTCTCGCTGCTCCGCGTTGAGATTGGAGGTCTCCAACCAGTCATCGACGTCCTGACCGACGATGAAGACGGGGTCGCGCTGGAACTCGTTGGCCGGATACTTGGCCAGTTCAAGGTAGAGGGCGGAGCGAACAGGGATGTCCAGCGACAGCAGCTCGTCCACCGTCGGGAAGATGGTGATGGCGTTGCCGGAGGCGACCTTGCGGGCGGGGGCCATGAGGCGATCCACCAGCTCATCCTTGAGGCCGGCGGCGTGAAGCGAGGCGCGTACGGACTGCTCGCTGGCCTGGTCGAATGTCCACTTGGTCGTCGAGTTGGGCTTGGCCGCGGCGGCAAGCAGGTTGTCGGGTGCCTCGAGGAAGGCCGTGCGCACCTCCAGGTCGCCCCAAGGCCCGGGCTTGGCACGCCAGACGGGCTCCTTGGCGTTGGCTCCTTCCGCAGCCATCAGCACGAAAGGCAGGAGAATCAGGGCGAATACGTTGTACATGTACGTTTACTTAGTTTTTACACACGGGCGCGCGCTGATGTTCGGTTATCTGGAGGAACACCATGATATGAAGAAGGTAGCATCACCTGCGAGTCTAAAACAGGAGTTTTAGCCGTTGCCGCCGGCGAAGGCGGGACTACCCAAGGGGGGTCAGTGAACAAATCATCCTCAAAACGAGGGGGTAAAAGAGGCGCCCGGCCCTCCCCCCGACGCCCCCGACAAGGGGTCGCCGCCTCCACGTCCACCCCGGAGGCCGCCAAAGGCCGGGAGGACCAGCGCATCGGGCTGCTGATCGATGCGGACAATGTCTCCCACCAACACCTCCCCACGCTGAGGAAATTCATCGGGGAGACGCCGCTTATCTCCGCCCGGGCCTACGGGGACTTCCAAGGCAGACTCAGCGGCTGGCGGGCCGCCGCCGCCGAATGGCCGGAGCTGGAACTAGTGGACCAGCGCAGCTACACCCCGGGCAAGAACGCCGCGGACATGCGCATGACGATCGACGCGGTCAAGCTGCTCGCCGGAGCCAGCCCGCCCACGACGCTGGTCTTCGTGACCAACGACAGCGACTTCACCCCGGTGGTGGAGGACGCCAAGCGGCTGGGCGTGCGCATCGTAGTCATGGGCGAGCGTACGCATCGCGCGCTGCGTTCCACCGCCCACCATTACCTCAATCTCACGGAACTGCGCGAACGTCTGGAGGCCGAGGCCGACTCGAAGTCGGATCCTCGGCGCGCCCTCGAGCTCCTGTCCAAGGCGATGCGACTGCTCGCACCCAAGTCGAAGGCTGAGGCCCTCGCGCTGCTCGACGAGCTCGACGCGCTGCTGCCCGGGATCAGCTTCGGTCCGGCGTCCAGGCCGCCGCGCGAACCACGGGCGGCCAAGGAGCCCCGCCAGACGCAGGGCTCGGGACGCGGACGACGCCGGACGGCCGCGGCCGAAGCGGCGCCCACGCCATCCGCCGCCAGCCAGGCCGAGACCGAGATGCGCCGGCAGAAACTCCTCGCCTGCGACGGACTGGTCGAGGCGCTCGTGGCCACGGCCGGGGAGCAGAAGACCGGGGATGGGTGGATGAAGGTCGAGTTCCTCAAGAAGGACTTCCTGCGCCTGCACCCCGGCCTCGAGGCCGACGCACCCCGTTACGCCAAGTTCTACCGGATGCTCGAGGATACCGGGCGGTTCGAGACGGAGATGCGGGGCTCCACGGTCTACACCAGGCTCAAGGCCTGAGGGAAATCAGCGCGCGGGCCGACCGATCGTGCGGGCCAAGAAATCAAGGGTCGCCTCCGCGATGTCGGCGGTGGTCGACGAGGAGGCGACGGGCCTGCCGCCGACCACGCCCGTGCGCCTCCACGAGGCGCCCTTCGGATGAAGGTCGAAGGTGTGCGGCGCGCCCTCTACGACGACCAGCTCATGGTCCACGCCGGCCGCAGCCAGCGCCCGCGCCATGACCTCGGACTGCTCGAGGGCGACGGTGGTATCGGCGGTGCCGTGCAGGATGAGCACAGGCGGATCGCCAGCCCCGGCCTGATGAACGGGCAGGTAATCCTTCTGCCGCTCGGACGGGACGCCGGGGACTTCGCCACGCCCGTGCTTGGAAAAGTCCGTCACGCCGTACATGTCGATGACGGCGGAGACTTTGGCGGAATGCCTCGAGGCCGGGTCGCCACCCGGCCCGGTCCGGTCATCCGAGAGGCCCACCATCAAAGCCAGATAGCCGCCGGCGGAGCCGCCCGCGACGGCGATGCGCCCGGCGTCGAGGCCGAGCAGGTCAGCGTTGGCGCGCATCCAGCGGACGGCGGCGCGGCAGTCCGCGATGTTGCGCGGCCAGACGACGGGATCGGACTTCGGCCCGAGGGCGTAGTTGCAGCTCACCACCACGTAGCCGGCGCGGGCGAGGTCGGCGCTGACGCTCGACGAGCGGTATTCAGCCTTGTCGCCCCCGGTGAAGCCGCCGCCATGGATGAAAAGCACCCCGGGTTGGCGCACCTTGAGGTCGCGGCCATGCTGGACATACAGGTCGAGGCGTTCCTTGCGGTCGGGAGGGAGGAAGGCGAGGTCGCTGAGCCGATGCACGGGCGGCGGTAGATCCATGGTATAGAAGCGACCCATGGCCGCCTCGATCAGGCCGGGCAGTTCCGCGAGGCCGGCTTGTCCGGGGGGCGAAAGTTCGAAGATCTTGGCCGGGACCTTCTTGCCCTGCGCAAGCAGGACGGAGCAGGAGAGAAGCAGGATGAGCAGGGTACGCATGGCGGGGCAGGCAAGCTCTACCCTGCCCCGCCGCGTCCGTCAACGGCACCGCTCAGGCGAGCGCGTGGGAGTAGCCGTCGACGATGGCCCGGAGGGAGGCCTCTACCAGGTTTTCGCTGACCCCGACCGTGCCCCAGGAGGACCTGCCGTCAGAGGAACGGATGACCACGCGGGTCTTGGCAGCCGTGCCGTCGGAGCCCGTGAGGATGCGCACCTTGTAGTCGACGAGCTTGACCTTGGAAAGCCGCGGGAAATGGCTGACGAGCGCCTGACGCAGCGCCTGATCGAGCGCATGCACGGGGCCATCGCCCTCCGCCACCGTCGGCGTGACCTTGCCTGCGATGGAGACGCGGACGACCGCCTCGCAGTGCGCCCCGTCGCGGCCGCCGCGGGCGGCGACATGATAGGACGCGACCTCGAAAGGGGCCTTGCCGGAGCGTCCGAGGTGGCGGCGCAGAAGGAGCGCCAGGGAGGCCTCGGCGTCCTCGAAGCTCCACCCAGCGTGCTCGAGCTTCTTCAGCTCCTCGAGCGCCGCGGAGGTGGCGGGAGAATCGCGGTCAAGATCGATGCCAAGGGCCTGGGCCTTCAGCACGATGTTGCTGCGCCCTGACTGGTCGCTGACCAGGACGGTGCGCTCGTTGCCCACGGCCGCCGGGTCGACATGCTCGTAGGCGGCGGAGAACTTGCGGACGGCATCGACATGCGTCCCGCCCTTGTGGGCGAAGGCGGCGGACCCGACCCAAGGCCGGCGCGGATCGGGGGCGAGATTGGCGACGCCGTCGACGAAGCGCGACAGGTGCGTCAGCCGACGCAGGGAGGCCGCGGGCACGCATCGCCAGCCGTGTTTGAGCTGGGCGCAGGGGATGACGGCGGTCAGGTCGCAGTTGCCGGTGCGCTCCCCGATCCCGTTCATCGTGCCCTGCACGTGAGAGGCGCCGGCCTCGAGCGCGGCGAGGGCGTTGGCCAGGCCGAGGCCCGAGTCGTCATGGGTGTGGATGCCGACCGGCACCCGGAGGGCCTTCATCGCGGCGCGCGTGGCGGCGGCCACCTCAGCGGGCAGCGACCCGCCGTTGGTGTCGCAGAGCACGACGCGGTCCGCCCCGCCCTCGACGGCGGCCAGCATCGTCGCGAGCGCGTAAGCGGGATCCTCCTTCCATCCGTCGACGGCGTGCTCGCAGTCATAGACGACCTCGCGGCCGTGCGACTTGAGGTGCGCGACGGTGTCGCGGATCATGGCGAGGTTCTCCTCGGGCGAGCAGCGGAGCACCTCCCGCACGTGAAGCGCGGAGGTCTTCCCGTAGATGGTCACCACCGGCGTGCCGACCTCGAGCAGGCCGCGCACCTGGGCGTCCTCGGCGGCGCGCACGCCCTTGCGGCGCGTCGAACCGAAGGCGGCCAGCTTGGCCCGCTTCAGGCGCAGCTTCTTGGCGCGGGCGAAGAACTCGACGTCACGGGGGTTGGATCCAGGCCAGCCGCCCTCGACGTAGGCCACGCCGAAGCGCTCAAGCTCGGCGGCGATGCGCAGCTTATCTTCGACGGAGAAATGGATGCCCAGCCCCTGCGAGCCGTCGCGGAGGGTGGTGTCGTAGATTTCGATGCTGCGTGCCATGGTGGTGGTGAAGAGGAAGGCGTCCGTTCCGGAGTCCGCGGAACGGGGAGGCGCCGGAGGCGGTCCGTTTCGCGGGCTCAGAGCCCGATGATGCCGATAATCGCCGTGATGGAGGCACGGCCTCCCCTGATGGGGGCGGGCGTCGTGGACTGGACCTTGGCGGGCATTGGAAACGGGACTCCATAGGCGGAGGCAGGATGAGTCAAAGGCAAAGGCGCGACGGCGGGCCTGCAGGCTCGCAAAAAGGGGGTAAATGGCCTTTCTGAAGCCATGCGGCTGATTCCTGCACTGCTTCTGCTGGTGGGAGCCGCCTGTTCGCTGCAGGCCCAGTGGCAGATCTTCGCCGAGAAACTTCCGGAATCCGGCTCCTGGGCGACCTACCGCATGGAGCGCAGCCGCGAAGGCAAAGTCTTCTCCACCGCCGACCTGCGCGTGTCGGTGACCGAAGGCGGCGATGTCGGCGGGATGCCGCACGCCTGGCTGACCATCGAGCCCGTAGGATGGCTGGGCTCCCGGGAGAAGGGCCCGCTGCGCCTCCTGCTTCCTAGAAACCTCGGCAGGTCGGGGGCGAGCCGCCTGCTGGAGAACGCAGCGGCCATCGTCTTTGAAAACCCCAAGAAGGGAGCCTACCGGATGCGGGCGGAGGATGTCGCCTGGCTGATGGACTGGGCGAACCTGACCTACGAGAGCGAGCTCACACCAGAAGGACCGTCGGGCGAGAAGACCCTCGTCGCCGGCAAAGAGTACGCCTGCGGCAAATACCGCATGCGAACCGTGACCGCCACCGACCCTCCGCTCGTACCGAAGCAGACGATCACGATGGACGGGGCGCTGTGGCGGGACGAATCGACGCCTTTCGCGGTGGTGAAGGCGGAATGGAGCGAGAAGACCGTGAAGCGGAGCGGGACGGCGGAGGACAGACGCACGCTCACGCTGACGGGCTTCGGCAGGGGCACGCCGGGCCCGCCGCCCGGCAAGGCGGAGGCGTTCTCCCTCTGGCGGCTGATCTTCGGGAGGTGAGACGGGCCAGCCCGCCCGGGGTCTCCGGACGGGCTGGCTTGGAAGTGGTGGCCGGAGTCGGAATCGAACCAACGACACGACGCTCTTCAGGCGTCTGCTCTACCAACTGAGCTATCCGGCCAGGATGACTGAATGGGCACGATGTCCGTGCGGCCGACGCCTGTCAACCCGACAAGCGGCGCCGACCGACCGGTCAGAAGGCGAACTTCCAGGGCGCCAGCCGGCGGCGGACCTCGGCGATCACCTCGCCCTCGCCGGCCTCTCCCTTGTCGGAGACGAAGGTCACGGAGAAACGGACGAACGCCCCGCAGTCGTCCCACGGCACGGTCGAGATGAGGTGCTCGGTGATCATCCACTGGGAGAAGGCCTCGCCGGATTCGAAGGTCACCGTGCCGGACGGTCCGGCGGCGGACTTCGGCGCGGGCATGTAGAGGAAGAATCCAGCGCCGGGCTTGCGCACCTGGAAGCCGAGGCCGTCCAGGACGCCGACCAGCAGGTCCATGCGGCGCGAGTACTTCGCCGCGATCGCGCGGGGAATCGACACGTCGTCGAGGCCGGCGGCCCCGGCCTTCTGGACGCCGAGGAACTGGCCGGAGTCGGTGTTGTCCTTCACGTCGCCGTAGGCCTTGACGACGAGGGCGTTGCCGGCGACGAAGCCGATGCGCCAACCGGTCATGTTGTGGCTCTTGGAGAGCGAGTGCAGTTCGACGGCCACGTCCTTCGCGCCGGGGACCTGGAGGATGGAGACCTGGGGGCCGGAGAAATGGAGCGACCCGTAGGCGGCGTCCTGGATCACGATGAGCCCGTGCCGCTTGGCGAAGGCCACGACCTGCTCGAAGAACTTCAGCGTGGCGCAGGCGCCGGTCGGGTTGTTGGGGTAGTTGAGGACGAGGACCTTGGCATTCGCCAGCACGTCGGCGGGGACGGAGGCCAGGTCCGGCAGGAAGCCGTTCTCGGCGGTGAGCTTCATGTTGTGCACTTGGCCACCGTAATACTTGGCATGGGTGCCGAACACGGGGTAGCCGGGGACGGTCATCAGCACATAGTCGCCGGGGTTGATGAAGCAGGCGGGCAGGATGGAAAGCGCGGCCTTGGAGCCGATGGAGTGCAGGACCTCGGTGTCAGGGTCGACGTCGACGCCAAAGAGGCTCTTCATGTAGCGTGCGGCGGCCTGCTTGAAATCGGCGCCGCCGTTGTCGGCGTATCCGCGGTTCTCGGGCCGGGCGGCCTCGGTCTGGAGCGCCTTCACGACGGAAGGGAAAGCCATCTCGTCGGGCTCGCCCACGCCGAGGTCGATCAGGGCCACGTCCGGCTTGGCCTTGCGGGCAGCGGCCTTGGCGCGCTTGATCTTCTCGAACTTGTAGATGGCGGTCGACTTGCCGTAGTTCGAGCCGCCGATGCGGTCGGCGAAAAGCTGCTGGATATAGGGGTCGGACATGGCGTGAGACCCTCGAAAAAGAGGGGGAACGGGCACGATGGCAAGCGGTCAGAGGCCGGCCTTGCGGGATGGGGCCGTCACGGACACCCTCCGGCATGGAAACGGAGCTCGAACGACTGGCCAAGGAACGGAAGGCCCGCTGCGGCGCGGGATGGTCGTGGCGGACGTCCGGACTGATGCTGCTCTGCGTGACGGTCGGGGCGGTCTCCGGTGCGGCCACCCGCGACGCGATCCCGGTCTGGTACGCCGGGCTGCAGAAGCCGGCATTCAATCCGCCCGGCTGGGTCTTCGGCCCCGTCTGGACGACGCTCTACCTGCTCCTCGGCTACTCCATGGGGCTGGCCTGGGAGCGAGGCGCCGACCGGCTGGCGAAGACGACCTTCCTCGTCCTGCTCTGCGTCAACGGCCTCTGGTCTCTGCTCTTCTTCGGCCTGCGGAGCCCGGGACTGGCGCTGATCGACATCGCAGCCTACGTGATCCTGCTGGCGACGTGGATGCGGATGCTCGCCCGTCACGACCAGACCGCGGCGTGGTTGCAGGTCCCACATCTGCTGTGGGTCGCCTTCGCCTCCGTGCTCAACGCGAGCATCTGGTGGCTGAACAGATAAAAGGCCCCGGAGGTCCGGGGCCTTGGCGACGGACTGTCGGGCGCCTCAGGCGTCGAGCTTGGTCCAGCGGGCGTTGGCCTTGGAGGACTTCACGGCGGCCTCGATGAAGGCCATGCCGGTGACGCCGTCGTCGATCGAGGGGAAGTCGTAGCCGCCCTTCGGGGCTTTGCGGCCCTCGAGGCGGTCGGTGATGGCCTCGGCGGCGGCGCGGTAGACGTTGGCGAAGGCCTCGATGAAGGCCTCGGGGTGGCCGAAGGGCGTGCGGGTGTACTTCTTGCAGGCCTCGCCGTTGTAGGAGTTGCCTCGGCGATGCACCTGCCGGGGCTGGTCGAGGTACTTCACGATCAGCTCGTTGGGGTGCTCCTGGTGCCACTCGAGCGAGGCCAGGGTGCCGTAGACGCGGATGTTGAGGTTGTTCTCGTCGCCGGTGGAGATCTGCGAGGCGTGCAGCACGCCCTTCGCGCCGCCCTTGTAGCGGACGAGCATATTGGCGTCGTCATCGAGCAGGCGGCCGGGGATGTAGGTGCTGAGGTCCGCGGCGATCTCCTTGATCTCGAGGCCGGTGACGTACTGAACGAGGTTCTCGGCGTGGGTGCCGATGTCGCCCACGCAGTTGGAGACGCCCGAGCAGTTCGGGTCCATGCGCCAGTTGGCGATCTTCTGGATCTTGCCGGACTGCAGGGCGCCGATGGCGTAGCCCTGCGGGTATTCGACGACGACCTTGTTGATCTTGCCGAGCTTGCCGGCGGCCACGAAATCGCGTGCCTCCTTGACCATCGGGTAGCCGGTGTAGTTGTGCAGCAGCGCGAAGACCAGGCCGCTCTTCTTCACGATGGCGCGGAGCTTCCTGCCCTCGGCGAGGGAAAAGGCCAAGGGCTTCTCGCAGATGACGTGGATGCCGGCCTCGAGGAAGGTCCTGGCCACGGGGTAGTGCAGGTCGTTGCGCGCGACGATCGAGACGAAGTCGATGCGCTCGCCGGGCGGGAGCTTGGACTCGGCGCGGGCCATCTCACGGTAGGAGCCGTAGACGCGGGCGGGGTGAAGGTTGAGGTCCTGCCCGGAGAGGCGGGACTTCTCGGGGTCGGAGGAGAAGGCGCCGGCGACGAGTTCGATCTTGCCGTCGAGGGCGGCCGCCATGCGGTGCACGCCGCCGATGAAGGCGCCGCGGCCGCCGCCGACCATGCCCATGCGGAGCTTGCGATTGAGTTTGGCCATGTGGATGAGGTTCAGAGGGAGACGGGCTTGCCGGACTTGGCGGACGCGTAGACAGCGTCGATGACCTGCATGAGGCGGTAGGCCTGCTCGGGGGTGTTGAGGGGCTTGGCGCGGCCTTCGATCGCCTCGATGAAGTTGGCGGCGGAGCCGATGCGGCCCATATCCTCGCAAGCGGGGGTGACGATGGAGCGGTTCACACTGTTGCCGTTCTCCTGGACGTAGAGCTCGCAGGCGTCGATGGCGGTGTCGTCGAGGCCATCGATGCCGAAGAGACGCTCGACCTTGCCGCCGGCCTTGGTGCCCTGGAAGACGACCGAGACCTCCTCGCGCTTGACCATCTCGGCCCAGGAGACCTGCAGGGTGAGCACCTGGCCGGTCTTGAAGGTGACGAGGGCGTGGGCGGCGTTCTCGACGTCGGTGGTGCCGCCGACCTTGTCGGGGATGCCCCAGGGCCCCTTGAAGGATTTGTCCTGGATGAAGTCACTGAAGGTCTGGCCGAGGACGTGCGCAGGCTCGGGATAGCCCATGAAGTACATCGCGAGGTCGACCATGTGGAGGAGGTCGATGAGGGGTCCGCCGCCGGACAGCTCCTTGGTGGTGAACCAGCCGCCGAAGCCAGGGATGCCGGTGCGGCGGATCCACTTCGCCTGGGCGGAGTTGATCTTCCCGACGACGCCCTGCTCGACGTACTTCATCATGGCCTGAGACTCGGGACGGGCGCGGTTGTTGAAATTGAACATCACGTGCTTCCCGGCCTTCTTGGAAGCGGCGACGATCTCGAGCACCTCGGGGGCGCTCAGCGCGGGCGGCTTCTCGCAGAACACGTGCTTGCCGGCGTTGAGGCACTGGATGGCGAGGGGCGCATGGAACTTGTTCGGGACGATGACGCTGACGGCCTGGATCTCCTTGCGCTCCGCAAGCATGGTCTCAACCGACTCGTAGTGATGGGGGATCCCCCACTTCTCGGCGGCCTTCTTGGCGGCGCCCGGCGCGGGATCCGCGACGGCGACGATCTCGGCGCCGGCCCGCTTGAAGCCCGCCGCGTGATACTGGAGCATGCCGCCCGCTCCGATGACTCCGACTTTGGTGGCCATGGTCTTGGTCGGGTCAGGGTTCACTTCTTGCCCTGCGCGGCCTTGTCGAAGGCGGCGTCGAAGGCGACCTTGTTGGTCGGGAAGGCGAGCTTCTTGACGAAGGCGCAGGATTCGGCGGCGCCGAAGAAGCGATCCATGCGGCCGTCCTCCCACTCGATGGAGAGCGGGCCGGCGTAGCCGACGTCGTTGAGGGCGACGATGACGTCCTCGAACTTGATGTCGCCGCGTCCGACGGAGCGGAAGTCCCAGGCGCGACGGGCGTCGCAGAAATCCGTGTGCCCGCCGAACACGCCGACGGTGCCGTCGCCGTGGCCCCACCAGACGTCCTTCATGTGGGCGTGGTGGATCTGGCGGCCGAAGGTGCGGATGAACTTCACGTAATCGACGCCCTGGTAGCCGAGGTGGCTGGGGTCGTAGTTGAAGCCGAAGCGCTTGTGATTGCCGACGGCGTCCAGCGCACGCTGGGCGGAGGCGATGTCGAACGCGATCTCGGTGGGGTGGACTTCGAGGCCGAAGTAGACGTCGTGCTTCTCGAACGCCTCAAGGATGGGCTTCCAGCGACGGGCGAAGTCGTCGAAGCCCTTCTGGAGGTAGGCCTGGTTGGTGGGCGGGAAGGCATAGAGGGCGTGCCAGATGGAGGAGCCGGTGAAGCCGTTGACAACGGTCTTGCCGGAGCCGGGGGCCTTGCCGGCCATGTAGGCCTTGCCGGCGTCGAAGAACTTGCGGGCAGCCTGGGCGGTCAGGGCCATCTCGGCGCAGGCGCGCTGACGGACGCCCTCGGGATCGCCGTCACCCCAGACGTGGGCGGGCAGGATGCACTGGTGGCGTTCGTCGATGTTGTCGCAGGTGGCCTGGCCGACGAGGTGCGAGGAGATGGCCCAGCAGCCGAGGTCATGCTTCTTCAGGAGCTCCCAGACGGACTCCACATAGCCCTTCTCGTTCACGGCCCGGGTGACGTCGAAGTGGTCGCCCCAGCAGGCGAGCTCCACGCCGTCGTAGCCCATGGCTTTTACCTTCGGGAGCAGGTCGGCGATCTTGAGGTCGGCCCACTGGCCGGTGAAGAGGGTGACAGGGCGCTGGGACATGGTGGTCGGGGGGTTAGCCCACTATGTCAGCCGACGCCCCGCCACAGTTCAAGCGGGCAATGCTCACAGAGGCGCCCTACCCTGCCAGGGTCCTGGACAGCTCGGACTCAAGACGGTCGTAGGCCGACCGCAGGGACGCGTCAGGTTGCACGATGCCGGGCGCAGGCGCGCAGAAAACCTTCTCCAAATCGGCGAGTTTGGCGCCGCACGCGGCATGGGCAGCCCGAATCGCGGCGCCGAGGGCGGCGGAATCGGACACCACCAGCCTGACAACGGGCGCACCGAAGACGTCCGCGAAGACCTGGGCGACGGCCGGATTCTCGGAGGCGCCGCCGGTCAGCAGGAGCTCGGTGGTGGGCGTCCCGACCCAACGGCTGTGCAGACGCAGGCTGAGCGCCTGCCCCTCCACGGCCGCACGGGGCAGCGCAGCGACATCCACCGGCGCCCCGACATGGATTCGTCCGGCAGGCCGGCGAGGCGTGATCTCGGGCTCCTCCATCGGGAGGACAGCGCCCCTCGCGGCGGGCGCGGCGCTGACGGCGGCGGAGAAGGCGGCCCAGTCGGACAGCCCGCACTCCCTGCGCACAGCCTCGCGGGCGAGGGATCCGTTACGGACGCAGACAAGGCTCATGCTGCCGCCGAGGGGGTTGCCGAAGGCGTGGCCGAGGCCGGCGGCGTCGGTGCGAATGCCGGCGATCGCGGCGAACAGCGTGTCGCTGGTGCCCAGACTGATGACAACCTTGCCCGGACGGGCGGCGCCCATGCCGACGAGGCTGGAGGGATTGTCGCCCGTGCCGATCACCACTTGGCAGCGCGGCGAGAATCCGTGGCGGGCGACGAAGTATCCGGAGATCGGTCCGGCGAGCGTGGCGCCCGGACGGACGGATGGAAGGCGCGAGGCGAGGCCAGGCGCCGTGGCGGCCAGCGCGGCGGGCGACCATTCTCCCGTCCTGATATCCATGAGGTTCATCCCCGCGCCGTCACCGGTGTCGATGGCGGCGTCGCGGCCGGCGAGGACCGAGGCGAAGAAAGACGAGACGAGGTGAACGCGGCGCGTGCGCTCCCAGCCGGCGGGATCGGTCTTGGCGAAGCGTCGGATCTGCGGGCCCGTGAAGCGCGGCGTCGTGACGCTGCCGGTCAGCCCACAGACCTCGCCGTCCCCGCCCAGAGCCACGGCGATCTCCCGGCATTCCTCGGCGGTGGAGGAGTCCATCCAGATCGGCGAAGTGCGACGGGAGAGGACCGGGGCGAACTTCGCGGAAAGCGCGCGCGACGGATCGGCGTCGCCGAGCGCGTCCTCGTAGCCCGCGGCCAGATAGACGCTGCCGTGCTGCTGTCCCGAGACCGAGACCGCCTCGACCTGCGAGAGGTCCGTCAGCTTGGCCAGGCGGGCGAGCGCAAGCTCCAGTCCGTCGAGCCAGAGGAGCGGGTCGGCGTGGACTTCGCCGCCCTTCCCGCCCCGGATGAATCCTTCAGGATGGCCGCGGTCGGGAAAGTCGGGCCCGAAGGCCGCACGGGCACGGGCCAGGGTCGTGCCCGCGACGGTGTCGAGCACGAGCGCGGTCGCGCTCTGCGTGGACAGGTCGAGGCCGAGGACCCTGGCCATGGCTCAGCGGACGTACTCGTTGATGAGGTTCTCGAGCATCTCCTGCCGTCCCGAGTCGAGACGGGGCGGCTTGATGCCCTGCGCGTAGGCGTCGAGCTGGGCGAGGGTGACCTTGCCGGACTCGACCTTGCGGCCGATGCCCGAATCCCAGGAGGCGTAGCGCCTGTCCACGAATCGGTCGAGGCGGCCGTCTCGGATGATGGCGTCGGCGATCTTAAGCCCGCGCGCGAAGGCGTCCATGCCGCCGATATGGGCGTGGAAGAGGTCGGCCGGCTCGTGAGACTCGCGGCGGCGCTTGGCGTCGAAGTTGAGGCCGCCGGTCGTGAAGCCGCCCATCTTGAGGATGCGCAGCATGATGTTGGTCGTCAGGTAGAGGTCGGTCGGGAACTGGTCGGTGTCCCAGCCGATGAGGGTGTCGCCGCGGTTCGCGTCCACCGAGCCCAGCGCGCCGGCGGCGATCGCGACCTCCATCTCGTGTTCCATCGTGTGCCCCGCGAGGGTGGCGTGGTTGGTCTCGAGGTTCAGCTTGAAGTGCTTGAGCAGCCCGTGCTCGCGGAGGAAGTTCAGGCAGGCCGCCGCGTCGGAGTCATACTGGTGGGTGGAGGGCTCGCGGGGCTTGGGTTCGATGTAGAACTGGCCCTTGAAGCCGATCTTGCGGGCGTGCTCGACGGACAGGTGCAGCAGCGCGGCGAGGTGCTCCAGCTCGCGCTTCATGTCGGTGTTCAGCAGCGAGGCGTAGCCCTCCCGGCCGCCCCAGAACACGTAGCCCTCGCCGCCGAGGGCCTTGGTGGCCTCGAGGGCGTGGCGGACCTGGCTGGCCGCGTAGGCGAAGACGTCGGCGCTGGGCGAGGTGGCGGCGCCCTGCGCGTAGCGCGGGTGGGCGAACAGACAGGCGGTGCCCCACAGGAGCCTGCGTCCGCTGGCCTTCTGGTGCGCCTTCAGCTCCTTGACGACCCGTGCGAGGTTAGCGTGGGTCTCCTTGAGCGTGGCGCCCTCGGGGGCGACGTCCCGGTCATGGAAGCAGTAATAGTCGATGCCGCACTTCTCGAGGAACTCGAAGAACACCGGGACGCGGCGCAGGGCGTTGTCGAGTGAGTCGGAGCCGTCATCCCAGGGCATGAGCGCGGTGCCCGCGCCGAAGGGGTCGGCGAGACCGTTGCGCATCACGTGCCAGTAGGCGGCCGCGAACCGGAAGTGATCCTTCATCCTCCTGCCGGCGACCTTCTGGTTTGCGTCGTAATGCTTGAAGGCGAAGGGATTCCTGGACTTGGGGCCCTCGTACTTGATGACGGGGACGTTGGGGAAGTGCTGCGGCATGGCGGGCTTGATTGGAGGAGCGACACTTTTGCCACCCCGCCGGAGGTTGCCAAGTTAAAGCGGGCCGAGGCGTGGTATCCTAACGACATGGCCGGCCGAGCGCGCTTGCGCGGCCGTCCCCCATGGTCCACGATGGGGCGATGGATGTCGTCCGCACCGTGCCCGAGCTGCGCAAGGCCGTGGCCGCCGCGAAGGCGGCCGGGAGCGTCGTCGGCCTGGTGCCGACCATGGGCTGCCTGCATGAAGGCCATCTGGCGCTGATCCGGCGGGCCGGGCGAGATTGCGGATGGGTGGCGGCGAGCGTCTTCGTGAACCCGACCCAGTTCGGCCCCGGCGAGGATTTCGCACGATACCCCCGCGCGCTCAAGGAGGACCTCGCCGCCTGCCGGGCGGCGGGTGCCTCGCTGGTCTTCGCACCAGAGCCGGAGGACTTCTACCCCGAGGGCGCCTCGACATGGGTCGAGGAGACGGCGGTGTCGCAGGGGCTCTGCGGCGAGTTCCGTCCGGGACACTTCCGTGGGGTCGCCACGGTGGTGGCGATGCTCTTCAACGCCGTCCAGCCCGACATCGCGGTGTTCGGACGCAAGGACCTGCAGCAACTGGCCGTCATCCGGCGCATGGCGCGGGACCTGCACATGCCCGTCGCGATCGTGGCGCATGAGACCGTGCGCGAGGCCGACGGCCTGGCCATGAGCTCCCGCAACCGCTACCTCTCGGCCGAAGACCGCCTCCGCGCGCGGATCGTACCCGAGGCCTTGGCCGCGGCCCGGGCGGCGGTCGCAGCGGGCGAAGGCTCGGCGGAGAAAGTGCGGGCAGCGGCCCTCGGGCGGCTGTCACGGGAGCCGGCGTTCAAGGTGCAGTACTGCGTGGTGGCCGACGCCGAGACCCTGCGTCCGGTCGGGCACGTGACCGCCGGCCGCACGGTCGTCGCGTTGGCCGGCCACCTGGGCGCGACCCGCCTAATCGACAACTGCGACCTCTGACTTCAGCGGAGGCAGAGGAAGACCGCGCCGAGCAGCAGCACCGCGCCGAGCAGCCGGCGGAACATGATCGCCGCGCCCACCTCCCGCTCCGTGTTGGCGAACCAATGGCCGACGGCCCAGACCAGCGCCACGCTCCAGAGCCCGCGAGTGTTGTAGAGGACGTTGGTCACGGTCACCTCATGGAAGACGCCGATGCTGTAGGCGACCCCCATGGCCTGGACGGCGAGGAACGTCGCGCCGGGGACGGCCCACGCCAGGGAACGGCGAGGCAGGGAGAGGAGGCCGCCGTCGAAGAACGGGACGAGGCCGAAGGAGAGCACGGCGACCGTGAGGAACATGACCGGCCCGAAATGGCCGAAGTGGAAGGCCGGGACCCAGTGCTGCTGCATCACGTCGGTGGCGGCGAAGGCGATCGCGGCCATAAACGCAAAGACCACGCTCACGAGCATACGGCTCCGGTTGGCGCGCCACTCCCCGCCCAGCAGGGCCAACGCCACGCTGGTCAGCAGCGTGGCGGTCCAGAGCGCCGAAGTGAGCTCCTCGCCGCCCGACAGGTGCACGAAGAGCGCGACGAAGACCACCTTGGTCCCCAGCACGGGCGTGGAGATCGACACGTCGCCGCGGCTGATGGCGACGAAGGTCAGGACTTGGCCGACGAAAAAGGCGACCCCGGCCAGGACGGCGTGACCCACGTTCTCCCAGCTGAAGGCGTGGCCGCCGAAGGCGAACCAGCTCTGGAAGGCCAAGGCCGTCACCATGTTCACGAGGAACACCACGCGCCAAGGGCTCCGCTCCCCCTCCATGCCCCGCTTGAGCATGAGCGCCGCGACCGCGTATCCGACGGCGGAAAGCAGCGGAATGGCGGTGGCGGCGGCGGTGCGCATGCGAGATTTCGAGCCAAAGGCCCGCGACGGGTCGTTGGCGAGCCAGAACCCCCGACCTGCCTTGCCTAGTGACTGGCGGCATGGCAGAGTCACCCCATGGGGCAATACGCATACAAGGCCGAGACTCTGGCGCCTGTGCAGGAGGCCCTCATGGACCAGTTCCTCGCCGACCTTCACCATGTGCAGGAGCCGGTTCTGATGCGTCTCGCCAACCTCACGGCCGGGGGCTGGCGGCACTCCAAGATCTTCCTCAAGAACGCCCGCCGGATCTTCGCCGCGCGCAAGGAGCACCTGCAATCGGACCTGCTCCTGGTGGGCCCCTCCATCCCCTGGAACCGGACCCTGCTTGCCCTGGGCCGGAAAGGACTGCTGGACAAGGCAGACCGCATCGCCGAGGTCATCGGCGGGCGCCGGGCGGCCCTCCTCTGCCTGATGCACAACGGGCAGGCCAGGTCCAAGGAAGAGGCGCTACCGGGTGATCTGCCCGTCAAGCTGGCCTCGCTCGGAAAGACGCAGACAGGAAAGCCCGACAAGGAGGCCCTCGCGGGCCTGACCACGGAGGAGGGTGATCACGAAGGGGATGGGTCGGGCCCCGACGCCCCGCAGGGCGACGTCGGCAAGGTCAGGAAGCTGATGCAGAGCCTGGAGAGGATGGCGGGCGCGCGGGAGAACGAGATGCGCGCCCTCCGACGGCAGCATGAGAACCAGATGCGCAAGGCCAATCAGGAGCTGGCCGAACTCAAGGCGCAGGCCGAGGAGGCCTCCCGGGCCGCCTCGGAGCAGAAGGACGCCGCCAAGGCCGATTCCGACTCCCTCAAGGCCAAGCTCGATAAGGCGGAGCAGGTCGCCAAATCCCTCCAGATGGACCTCCAGCAGGCCAGGCAGCATGTCAGCCAGAAGGCACGGGAGCTGGCCGAGCAGATGCTCTCGGAGGAAGTCCGCCCCTGGCTCGCGGACGCACGCCATCTCCAGGCGGCCTCGGACGAGGTCGGCAAACTGAGGCAACTGACGAACGACGCCGTCGAGAAGGTCCGCCGCGCCCAGCGCGACTCCGACCCCTTCCTCGCCAAGGAGCACGAGCTGCGGCAGGCGATCCCGCAGATGGAGGAGATGCTCCGCCTTCTCCGCCGCTACCAGCGCACGGCCGGCGAGCCCCTGAAGGAGCTGGTCGAGCTCGAGAAGCGCATCACGGACCACATCGAGAAAGTAAGGTATGAGCTGGAGCGCCGCGACCACCCCACGGACCCCTTCCTGGAACGCATCTCGGCCAAAATCAACGCCGCCGACGAGCCCGGCCTCCGCGAGATCGAGGCGGCCCTCGCCCTCGCCGAACGCTCCGGTCTCGTCGACTCGCGCCACGCCGACCTGTACCGCCGCGACCTGCATCGCCGGCGGTCCTACCTGGGCGACCGCAACTTCCATCAGAATAAGCAGGCGGGCCCGGTGGCGCTGCTGGAGCGGGCGCTCGCCATCGGGGAGCCGGCGCGACTGGCGATCGACGCCAACAACTTCGCCTGTCTGCGCCAGGACTTCCTTGGGCTCAAGCTGCAGCCGCGCCGCAACGCGCAGGGCGAATCCCGCTTCATGCTCGACTCGACGGCCCGGCTCAGGGTGGCGCAGCTGATGGAAAAGCTCGCCGACGACTCGCCCGGACTACTCGTCTGGGTCAGCTTCGACGGCTCGCCCAGCGCCCTCCGGCTGGCCAACCCCCGGGTCAAGGTCACGTTCAGCCGGGCTGGCGACAAGGCCGACCACGACATCATGGACGTCGTGGCCAAGGACAAGAGCAACGACGGCCCCTGGTTCGTCGTCTCCGACGATGCAGGCGTGCGCGACGCGGTGATGCGCGAGGGCGCTTACGTGATTTACACGGACGCGCTGGTCAGGCTGCTGGTCACGCGGGGCATCCGCCCCTGACGCCGACTACTTCTTCTTGCTGGGGGCGGCGGGCGCGGGGTCGGGCAGCACGCCCGCAAAGGACTCGGCGCGCAGCCCGCGGTGGTAGGCGTTGAAGGAGTACTTGCTGGGCTTCCACGGGACGATCGGCTCGACGGCGGCCTTGGCGGGCACCTCCATCTTGAGACCCCAGAAGACCGCGTTCACTAGCAGGCGGCGCAGGCTCTCGTCTGCGAGGTCACTCGCGGACGCCATGGTGGTGGTGAAGACGCGGTTGCTCCCGCCGGAAGCGTTGGGGACCTCCCGCGTCCAGGCGACGGCCATGGCGGGCTCATTGACGCCCTGCTCCTTCTTGTCGGTGGCGCGCTTCTTGCGTCCGGAACTAGGTTCGTCGGCGGGGGACATGCCTTTGAGCACCAGTCCGCGCAGAAGAACCTTGGCGTCGGCGGGAGGGTAGGCCTCGTAGACGTCGGTGTCGGCGAACACGGACCCCACGCCGTTGAGCAAAGGGCTACCCTCGGCGCCGGGCTCGACGGCGGAACGGCAAGCCTCGAACTTGTGCCGACCCCAATGGGAGACCCAGCTCTCGCCGAGCACCTTGCGGCCGAAGCCTCCGGACGCGTTCCAGTTGTACCAGGCCTGCGGACTGTCCTTAGGGATGCCGCTGAAGGCGTGGGTGCTCGTGCGGGTAGCCACGATCGGCACGCCGCGCCTCAGGGCCGCATCGAAGCGCGCGAGGGCGTCGGCGTTCCAAGATCGGAAGCGGAGCCCGAGCACGAGGGCATCCGCGGAGTCAAGGGCCTCGGGACGACCGAGGGACTTCTGGTTGTTGGGATTGATGACGCCGTCGTCGTGGGAGAAGAGCACGGTGCAGCGGAAGCCATGCCTCTCGGACAGGATCCGGGCGAGCATCGGCATCGATTCCTCCGAGCGATACTCCTCATCCCCGGCGAGCAGAACGACATGCCGACCCGCACCAGAGCCCTTGCCGGCGGGAAACTCAAGCCAGCCCGGACCGGCCGTGAAGTCGGCTGAACGCAGGGGGGCGGAGCATGCGAGGAAGGCAAGCGCAGGAAGGGACAGAAGGAGATTTCGTCGGTTCATGGGGTGCGCCCGAAGATGCCCCGACGGCGCCCTTTTACAAGCGTCCAGTCCCGCTGACTCAGCGCCCCCGCGCGAGCGGATCTGGCCGCTCGACGAGCCGCCGCCCGTCGGAGTAGACGGTGACGCGGTTGCCGAGCGAGTCGACGCGGGTCGTGGCGGTGACGCCGGTGCTGAAGCGAGTGACCGTCTGACCGAGCGAGTCTACGCGGGCGGTGGCGGTGGTCCCGTCGCTGTAGCGCACGCTGGAGCCGCCGAGGGAGTCGGGCCGCACGGAGGCGGTGCGGCCGTCGCTGAACCTAACGCTCGCCACGCCGAGCGAATCGGTGCGGCAGACGGCTTGGGCGCCGGTGCTGAAACGCGAGACGCTTGCGCCAAGCGAATCCTTGCGCGTGACCACGGTCACGGTGACCGCCTTCTCGCCCACGAAGGCGGGCGGCGGTGCGGGGCGGGCCTGCGTGGGCTGCGCGGCGCCCAGCGTGAAGACCAGCAGCAGCGGGGTCATGAGACGCATTATCCCCGGGAGACGGATACTGGCAAGCGCCGCCGACGAAAAGGGGCGGGGCCGTGAAGCCCCGCCCCTTGGCGAAAAGACCCTCGCCGTCTCAGGCGATGATCTTGTTGATGACGTTGCCGAAGTTGTCGGTGAGACGGAAGTCGCGGCCGTTGTAGCGGTAGGTGAGCTTGGTGTGGTCGAAGCCCATCAGACGCAGGATGGTCGCGTGCAGGTCGTGCACGTGGCAGCCGTCGGCAGCCACCTGGGCGCCGATCTCGTCGGTTTCGCCGTAGGCGGTGCCGCCCTTGACGCCGCCGCCGGCCATCCAGCAGCAGAAAGCCTTGGACCAGTGGTCGCGGCCAGAAGCCTGGTTGACGCGTCCTGCGGTGGAGGGGGTGCGGCCGAACTCGCCGCCCCAGAGAATCAGCGTCTCGTCGAGAAGTCCGCGCTGCTTGAGGTCTGCGATGAGGGCGGCGGCGGGCTGGTCGATGGCGCCTCCGGTGCGGTTGATGGAGGTGAAGAGGTTGGTGTGGTGGTCCCAGCCTCCCGCGTCGATCTGGACGAAGCGGACGCCGCGCTCGACGAGGCGGCGGGCGCAGAGGAGCTTGGCTCCGAGGTCGGTCTTACCGTACTTCTCGCGGATGGCTTCCGGCTCCTTGGTGATGTCGAAGGCGTCGGTCGCGGCGGTCTGCATGCGGAAAGCGAGCTCGAAGGACTCGATGCGGGCCTCAAGCTGCTCGTCACGCTGGACGGTCTGCATGTGGCGGTCGTTGAGCTGGTGGACGAGGTCCAGCTGCTTGCGCTGGGCGTCCATCGTGGTGAACTCGCTCTGCAGATTGGGAATCACCTTGCTCGGGGCGGCGCCCGCGCGGAAGGAGGTGTTGGCGCCCTGGTAGAGGGACGGAAGGAAGGCCGAGGTGCGGGCGTCGGCGTTACCGCCGAGGCTCACGAAGCCGGGGAGATCCTGGCTCTCGGTGCCCAGTCCGTAGAGAATCCAGGAGCCCATGGAGGGCTTGGGGAGGATCGCCGAGCCGGTGTGCATCAGCTTGGCGGCGGGACCGTGGGCGGGCAGCTCCTGGTACATGGAGCGGATCACGCACATGTTGTCGGCCTGCTCCTGAAGCTTCGGGAAGATCTCGGAAATCTCGAGGCCGGACTTGCCGCACTTCTTGAACTCGAAGGGCGTGGGGAAGAGGACCCCGCCCATGCCGGAAGCGGACTGGTCGGCGAGCTCCTTCATCTTCGGCTTGTAGTCGAAGGTATCGAGGTGAGAGGGCGCGCCACCCGCGAAGATGTGGATGATGTGCTTGGCCTTGGCGGCCAACGGGGCCTTGCGGGGCTTGAGGCTGGCGACCTCGGCGCGGGCGTCGGCGACCATGTAGTCAGCGACCATCGTGCCGAAGGCGAGCGTGCCCATGCTCAGGCCGGTACGGGCGAGGAACTCGCGGCGGGAGTTCGGGGTGGGCAGGCTGTTGCTGCAGTTGGGGGTGCTCATCGGGGTGTCTTTAGTAGGATATAAGGTTAAGGATTCGCGGGTCAGTTCAAGTAAACAAACTCGTTGGAGCAGACCATGGACTGGACGAGCATCTCCCAGGGGGAGACCGGCTGCTTTCGGGACACTTTTTCGCCCAAATTCTGGATTACCCCCCCCTGGACGGTGGTCGTAATCTTCACGTCGGGGGCGGCCTTGGCGACCGCAGCGGCGGCCTTGGCGCCCCGGCTGACCTTGGAATACTTGGCAGGGCGGTCCGGCTCAGGGTCGTCGATGTACCCGACGATGCGGATGACGAACTCGCGGGCGATGCGCAGTTCGTCCGCGGTGGGCGTCCGCTGGTACATGATCTTGTAGAGCTGGACGATACGCTCCGTGTCGCTCGAAGCCTTGACGATCTCGGGACGGGCGGAGACGGAACGCGCCACCTCGATCGAGAGCGGGTTGTTCATGAAGAACAGGGCCTGCTGCGGAACGATGGAGGAGAGCCGCTTGGAGTTGGGCATGCTCGGGTCGGCGAAGTCGAACTGGGCCTGCATCTCGCTGAGCCGATCACGGTCGATGTAGCCGTACACGCTGCGACGATAGCTGTAGGGCTCGTCGGTGATGTTGACGGGCTTGCCGCCCATCGTCCGGTCCAGCTTGCCGGTGAGGGCGAGCATCGAGTCGCGGATGGCCTCGAAGTCCAGACGGCGGAGGTTGGCGTGCCAGAGCAGCCGGTTGCCGCCGTCGACCTTCATCGGGTCCACGGCTCCCTTGTTCACGACGAGCGGATTGACGAGCGGGTTGGCCGACTGGCGGTAGGCGGCGGACAGCAGGATCTTGCGGTGGAGGTTCTTGATCGACCAACCGTTCTCGACGAACCAGTTGGCCATCCAGTCGAGCAGCTCGGGATGGGTGGGCTTGTCGGCCATGTTGCCGAAGTCATCCGCGGTGGAGACGATGCCGACGCCGAAATGGTGCATCCAGACGCGGTTGACCAGCACGCGGGAGGTGAGCGGGTTGGTGCGGCTGGCGATCGCGAGGGCAAGTTCGCGACGGCCGCTGCCCTCGTAGAAGGGCTGGCGCTCGGGGCCAGCCAGAATCTCGAGGAACTGCCGGGGGGCCACGGGGCCGCGCTTGTTGCGGTCGCCCCGGATGTAGACGTAGCTGTCACGGGGCTGCTCCGCGTCGGTGACGACCATGGCTCGGCCGGGGCCGCCGGGGTGCGTGATGTCGAGCTGGCTGATCGCCTCGAACTTGAAGATGTTCGCGGGCTTCACGTTGTTGCGGAAATTGATCTTGTCCTGCCAGGGCTCGCAGAACTGGCGCGTGGAGCAGGCGATGGTGAGGGTCTGGGTGGTGGAGATCTCCTCGAAGTCGGGCAGGGCCCAGGGGAAGGCGGCGAGCTGGGCGATGGCAGGGTCGTCCTTGGCGCCGCGGCGCCCCGGTTCGCCCCGCAGACGGATGTGGGCCTGGATGCGGTCGGCGTGGCGGGCGACGACCGTCTGGTAGGCCTCGGCCACCTCGTCGATCGACTTGGGGCGGAGGGGCTTGAGCGCGGCGGCGATGAGCGGGTTGACCTTGACCTTCTCGGAGGCGAGGACGTCCGCGATCGCCTTGGGCGCGCGCGCGGCGAACTCCGCCTCGGGTATCCTCTTGAGAGCGGCGAGCGGCGCGGTGACGGGAGAGTCGGGGCGGATGGAGATCGAGCCGTCGATCTCGCGCACGATGTCGAACTTGTACTTCTGCGAAGCGTCGAAGGCCTCGGGGCTACGGACCCCGTGGTATGCGGCCAGCAGCCGGCCGGCGAAGTCCTTGTGCAGGGTCTTCATCTGGCGGGAGATGTAGGTGTAGTAACCGCGCGTGTTGGCCTCCACGAGCTCGGCGAGCTTCTTGTCGTAGTCGGCGCGGGCGGGGCCGGTCATGGTGCTGACCTTGCCGGCGAGCGGCTCGCGGATGGTCGGGCCGTCGATGGGCTCGAGCACGCTGGCGAAGACGCCGTGGAGAGAATAGTAGTCGGACGCGGGGATGGGGTCGAACTTGTGGTCGTGGCAGCGGGAGCAGGCGACGGTCAGACCGAGGAAGCCCTTGGACGTGGCGTCGATGCGCTCGTCGATGAGGTCGTCCCGGTTCTGGAAGCGCTTGCCCACGGTGATGAAGCCCAGCGCCGCGAGGCGGGGGTCGTCGGGCTGCACGCCGGGGATCTTGTCGGCGGCGAGCTGCTCGATGATGAACTGGTCGTAGGGCTTGTCGGAATTGAAGGCGTTGATCACGTAGTCCCGGTAGGTCCAGGAGTGCTCGAAGCGCTCGATGACCCCGTTCTGACGGAGCCCCTTGGAATCGGAATAGCGGGCGGTATCGAGCCAATGGCGACCCCAGCGTTCGCCGTAATGGGGGGAGGCCAGCAGGCGGTCCACCGTGCGCTCGACCACGCCGTAGGCGGCACGGGCGGGCTGCCCGTTGCGGAGGGCCAGGTTGTCGCGCAACACGGCCGCGTCGTAATCGCGGGCGAAGGCCTCGACCTCGGCGTTGGTGGGAGGCAGGCCGATGAGGTCGTACTGCAGGCGCCGCAGAAGGGCCTCGCCGTCGGCGGCGGGGCTGGGCCGCAGTCCCGCGGCGTCGAGCTTCGCCAGGACGAAGGCGTCGACCTCGTTCTGCACCCAGGCCGGCGAGCTGACCTTCGCGGGCACCTGCTGGGGCGTCACCGGCTGGAAGGCCCAGTGGGAACGCGCCTTGTCGGAAAGTCCGGTAAGCTTGATGGCTCCGCCGGCGGGCGCGGGCGCGCCCATCTTCACCCAGCGCTCAAGAAGGTCGATCTGCGCGCCGCCGAGCTTCGCGCCGCTCTTGCGCGGGGGCATCGAGAGCTCGGGGTCCTTCTGGTGAACCGCGGTGACGAGAAGCGACTTGCTTACGTCACCCGGAACGACCGCGGGGCCCAGGTCGCCGCCAGCCAGCATCGAGTCACGGGAGTCAAGGATGAGACCGCCCTTCGAGACGCCCTTGTCCTTGGAGTGGCACTCGTAGCAGCGATCGGCGAGAATGGGCCGGACCTGACGCTCATAGAACTCGATGTCGGCCTGCGAGAACTTGGGCTCGGCGGGCTGGTCGGCACCGACCAGGATGCCGGTGAGTCCGAACAGAGGGAGGAGACGGAACGCTTTCATGATAAAGTGGGGTAGGTGTCCTAAAACAAAACCCCAGTTTTGGCTGAGGTGTTACATAAAGGCTTATAAGGAATACTATTTAGCCTGGCCCTGGGTGGGCAAGGCGGGTTTGAGCCATAATAACGCCCAATAAAAAGGCCGATTCCCGGAGGAATCGGCCAAGGATTCGCCGAACAGGTCTCAGTTCACGTAGACAAACTCGTTGGAGAGCATCAAGGCTTGGGCGAGCAACTCCATGGGGGTCAATGCTTTACGAGAAACACGCTCTCCGACATTGCGAATGCCGGTGGAAATGCCGTTCCCGGCGACCTCGGCCATGATCATGCCCTCCCCTTCCTCCGCCATCATGCCCGGTTCGGACATGGGGGCCGCGGAGCCACCCTTCTTGACGCCGAAAAGCCCAGGTCGGGCGGTCTTGCCAGTTCTGGCCGCAGGTGCGGCCTTGCCGGAGGAGATGCCAGGCGCGACCGCGCCGGAGGCGAGAGCCCGGGCGGCCTTGTCGACAAAGTCACGGGCCATGCGCACCTCCAGGGAAGTCGGCCGACGCTGGAAAAGCGCACGATACATCGCGGTCACGCGCATGTCCTCGGACATCGCGTTGACGACGTCCTTGCGGGCGGCCACGGCGCGGGCGACCTCGACGGACAGCGGGTTGTTCATGAAGAACAGGGCCTGCTGGGGAACGATCGTCGAATTGCGCTTGGTATTCGCGGCCTCGGGGTCGGCGTAGTCGAACTGGGTCAGTACGTCGTCCAGCCGGCGCCGGTCGATGTATCCGTAGAGGCTGCGGCGGTAGCTGTAGGGCTCGTCGGTGATGTTCACGGGGCGGCCGCCGACGGAAGCGTCGAGCTTGCCGGTAAGCACCAGCATCGAGTCGCGGATCGACTCGAAGTCGAGACGGCGGAGCGTGCCGCGCCAGAGCAGGCGGTTGGCGGCGTCAACCTTCAGCGGATCGACCTCGCCCTTCTTGACGACCAGCGCGTTTACGTTGGGGTTGGAGTCCTGACGGTAGGTGGCGCTGAGGACGATCATGCGATGGAGCCGCTTCTGCTTCCAGCCATTGGCCACGAAGTCGGCGGCGAGCCAGTCGAGGAGCTCCGGATGCGAGGGCGGCAGCGACATGTTACCGAAGTCGTCAGGCGTGGTGACGATGCCATCGCCGAAGTGCTTGAGCCAGATCCGGTTCACGGCCACGCGCTGCGTAATGGCGGTGGACTTGTCGATGATGGAGCGTGCGAACTCGAGGCGCCCGGAGCCGTCGACGTAAGGACGACGCTCGCCCTGGGAGATGGCCTCGAGGAAGCGGCGAGGCACCACCTCGCCCTTCTTGTTTCGGTCGCCTCGGATGTAGACGTAGCTGTCGCGGGGCTCGTCGACGTCGTTCACGACCATCGCTCCCTTCGGGGCGCCCGGGTGGGTCATGCGAAGGGCGTTGATTGCCGGGAACATGAAGTAGCCGTTGGGCCGGTTGTTGTTGAGGCCGCCGTAGACCGGGCGGTTCTGCCAATCGGCGCAGAACTTGCGGGAGGTCATCATGGCGAGGAGCTCCTCGTTGGGCAGGAGGTCCTCGTAGTCCGGGCAGGGCCACGGGTAGGAGGCGAGCTGGGCGATCTCCGGACGCGACTGCGCACTGGCCCGGCCGGGCTTGGAGCAACGTTCGACATGCGCCATGATTTCGGCGTGATGCTTGCTGAAGACCTTCTGGTAGGCCACCGCCACATCCTCGATCGTGCGGGGCTTGAGCCCGCGCAGGCCCGCCGCGATGAGGGGGTTCACCGGGTTTTCCGGATCGACCAGCGAGTCGGCGAGCACACGGGCGGCGCGCTCCTCGAACTGGATGAGGGGCACCTTGAGCAGCCGAGCGAAGGGGCCGGTGATGGGCGAGTTGACCTGGATGCGCATGGCCTCGAGGTCGGGGATGCGCTCCATCTTGTACTTCTCGAGGATGTCCCCGTATTCCGTGGACCCGCCTCGGGTGGTGGCGAGCATCAGCCTTCCGGCGAGCTCCTTGTTGTAGAGCTCGCGGACCTCCCGGATATAGCGGAAGAAGCCCGCGACGCTCCGGTCCTGCAGTTCGTTGAGGCGCTTCTCGAAATCGGCGCGCGCGGCGGCGGCGGAAGGCGCGGCGGCGAGGAGCGGGGCCTCGCGAGGCTCCCGGATGGAGGCGAAGATCCCGTGTAGGGAGTAGTAGTCCTCGGCGGGGATGGGGTCGAACTTGTGGTCGTGGCATCGCGAGCAGGCCACCGTCATGCCGAGGAACGCCTTGGTGGTGGTGTCGATGCGCTCATCAATCTCGTCGTCCTTGTTGTCGAAGCGCTTGCCCACGGTCAGGAAGCCCAGCGCGGCCAGTCGCGGATCGTCGGGCGAGACGCCGGGGATGCGGTCGGCCGCGAGCTGCTCGAGGACGAAGTCGTCGTAGGGCTTGTCGGAGTTGAAGGCCTCGATGAGGTAGTCCCGGTAGGTCCAGGCGTACTCGTAACGGTAGCGCTCGAAGGAGTCGTTGACGTCAAGCTGCCCCGAGGTGTCGGAGTAGCGGGAGGTGTCCATCCAGTGGCGCGCCCACCGCTCTCCATAGTGAGGGGACGCAAGGAGCAGGTCGACCTGCTTCTCGTAAACGGCCTCGAGGGCGCCGACGGGCTTCCCCTGGCGGGCGGCAATGGAGTCGGCCAGACGGGCGGAGTCCAGGGCCTTCATGAAGAATTCGACCTGCTCGGAGGTGGGCGGCAGGCCGATGAGATCGTAATAGACTCTGCGCAGGTAGGCCTCGGGATCGGCTTCGGGGTTGGGCACCAGGCCCTTCTCCTCGAGCTTGGCAAGGACGAACGCGTCGATCGGATTGCGCACCCACTTCGCAGCCTTCACCTGCGGCACGACCTGGGGCTTGATGGGCTGGTAGGCCCAGTGACTCTTCGCTTTTTCAGTCAGCCCGGTCAGCTTGGCGCCGTTACCCAGAGGAGAGGGGGCGCCCATCTGGATCCACTGCTCCAACAGGGCGATCTTATCGTCGGGCAGCTTGCCCCCCTTCTTCTTGGGAGGCATCGCCAACTCGGCGTCCTCATAACGCACCGCACGGATGAGCAGGGACTTCTCGAGACTGCCCGGGACGACCGCAGGGCCTTCCTCTCCGCCCTTCAGCATGCCGTCGCGCGAGTCGAGGATGAGGCTGCCCTTCGCCGAGTTCTTGAGGTTGGAGTGGCACTCGTAGCAGGAGTCGGAGAGAATCGGACGGATGTTCTTCTCGAAGAACTCGAGGCCGGCGGGGTCGGGCTTGGCAGGGGCTCCGGAAGCCTCCTCCTGGGCAGAAAGGACGACGGATGCGAGGAGGGGGAGGAGAAGGAGACGCTTCATGGCTGGGAATCCCGAAGGCGGGAGAGGCTCATCCACATAATGTCCATTACGACCAGATTTCAAGGGTCAACCCCCGGCCGGCCAAAGACAAAAGGCCGCCTTCCGGCGGCCTTGGACACGGAACCTGAGCCCGCCTCAGTTCACGTAGACGAACTCGTTGGACAGGATCAAGGCCTGAGCCAGCAGCTCCAGGGGGGTAAGCGGGGCCCGCGACACGGCTTCGCCCGTGTTCCGGAGAACGCCTTCGGCTCCGCCGCGGCCCATGGCAGTGGTGGTGGCCATCATCATGGACTCGTCTTCCGTCTTCATCGCTCCCTGAGCGGACTTAACCGGGGTCCCGAAGGCGCTCGCCCCACGGGGAGCGGTCGAACCAGGACGGACGGCGGACTTGGAAGCCCCGGTGGTGCCACGGGAGGATCCGGAGGCGAGCGCCAGACGGGCCTTGGTGATGAAATCGTTGGCCATCCGGATCTCATTGGAGCTCGGACGGCGCTGGAGAATGGCGCGGTACATCGCGGTCACGCGGGTGTCCTCCGACATCGCGTTGGCAACGTCCTTGCGGGATGCCACGGCGCGCGCGGCCTCGACCGAGATCGGATTGTTCATGAAGAACAGGGCCTGCGAAGGCACGATGGTCGAGTTGCGCTTGGAGTTGGCGGCGTCGGGGTCGGCGTAGTCGAACTGGGTGAGGGTCTCGTTCAGACGCGCGCGGTCGACATAGCCGTAGAGGCTACGGCGGTAGCTGAACGGTTCGTCGGTAATATTGACGGGCTGGCCTCCCACGACGGGGTTAAGCTTGCCGGTGAGCACGACCAGCGAGTCGCGGATGGCCTCGAAGTCGAGCCGACGGAGTCGCGCGTGCCAGAGCAACCGGTTCGGCGCGTCGACCTTGGTCGGATCGACCGCGGCCTTCTTCACGAGCATGGGATTCGACAGGGGGTTGGCGTCCTGCCGGTAGGCGTTGCTCATCACCATCACGCGGAGCAGCTTCTTGACGCTCCATCCCCCGTCGCGGAACTCGGCGGCCAGGTAGTCGAGCAGCTCAGGGTGGGAAGGCGGCAGGGACATGTTGCCGAAGTCGTCGGGCGTGGTGACCAGTCCCTCGCCGTAGATCTTGAGCCAGAAGCGGTTCACCGCCACGCGGGGCGTGAGAGGGTTGGACTTGTCCACGACGGACCGGGCGAACTCGAGACGACCGGAGCCGTCGACGTAAGGCCGGCGGTCGCCCTGGGAGAGGGCCTCAAGGAAACGCCGCGGCACGACATCGCCCTTCTTGTTCTTGTCGCCGCGGATGTACACGTAGCTGTCCCGGGGCTCCTCGGCGTCCTCGATGGCCATGGCCTGGGCGGGCACGCCCGGATGCGAGAGACGGAGCTCGTTGATCTTCGCGTGGCGGAAGTAGGCGATGGGCGCGGTGTTGTTGATGCCGCCGTAGATGGGCCGGTTCTGCCAAGGCTCGCAGAACTTGCGGCTGTTGAAGAGGGCGATCATCTCCTCGTTGTCGAAGATGTCGTCGTACTTGGGCACGGCCCAAGGATAGTTGGCGAGCTGGGCGATGGCGGGGCTGGCCTTGGAGAGGTCGGCGCCGGGCTTGGCGATGAGGTCTAGGTAGGCGAGGATCGCGGCCTTGTTCTGGACGTAGACCTTCTGGTAGGCGACGGCCACGTCGTCGAGGGTCTTGGGCTTCATGCCGCGCAGCGCGGCGGCGATGTAGGGGTTCACGGGGACCTCAGGGTCGTCGAGGGCGTCCTGCAGCGCGGCGGCCGCTCGTTCCGCGAAGTAGATGTCGGGCACCTCCATCAGGCGGGCGAACGGGCCGGTCACCGGGGAATCCTTCTGGACGCGCATGGGTTCGAAGTCGGGCACGTTCTGGTCGAGCTTGTACTTGTCTTCGTATTTTCCTGCCTCGGCGGAGCCGCGCTTGACGGACGCGACCATCAACCGGCCGGCCATCTCGCGATCGTAGCGGGCCCGGACGTCCTTCATGTACCGGAAGAAGCCGGCGACCTGCTCGTCCTGCAGCTGGTTGAGCCGGCGCAGGTAGTCCTCGCGGGCGGCCTTCTGCTTGGCCCCGGAGGCGGCGAGCACGGGCCGCTGCAGAGGCTCGCGGATCGAGGCGAAGATCCCGTGCAGGGAGTAGTAGTCCTCCGCCGGGATGGGGTCGAACTTGTGGTCATGGCAGCGCGAACAGGCCACGGTCAGGCCGAGGAAGGCCTTGGTGGTCGTATCGATGCGCTCGTCGATGGTGTCGTCGTCGTTGTCGAAGCGTCGGCCCACGGTCAGGAAGCCAAGCGCGGCCAGGCGCGGGTCGTCGGGCGAGACGCCGGGCAGGCGGTCGGCGGCGAGCTGCTCGGTGATGAACTGGTCGTAGGGCTTGTCCTCGTTGAAGGCGTTGATGACGTAGTCGCGGTAGGTCCACGCGTAAGCGTAGCGATAGTCGGTGAAGAGGCTCTCACCTTGGTCGACCTGCAGGCCGCGGGTGTCGGAGTAACGCGCCGTGTCCAGCCAATGGCGGGCCCAGCGCTCGCCGAAATGGGGGGAGGCGAGGAGCGCGTCCACCTGACGGGCGATGATGGTCTCGGCGGTGTCGGACTTCATGCCGCGGCGGGCGGCGATGGAGTCGTTGGTCTTCGCGGCCTCGTAAGCCTTCACGAAGGCCTCGACCTGCTCGGACGTCGGGGGCAGCCCCACGAGGTCATAGAACATCCGTCGCAGGAGCGCCTCGGGATCCGCGGCAGGACTCGGCACGAGCCCGGCGGCGTCAAGCTTGGCGAGGATGAAACGGTCGATGGGCGTACGGGCCCAGGACTCATCCTTGACGGCGGGGATAGCGGGCTTGGCGAGAGGCTGGTAGGCCCAGTGCTTCTTGGCCTTGTCGGTGAGTCCGGTGAGCTTTTCACCGGCGCCGGCGGGCGCAGGGGCCCCCATGGTCACCCATTCTTCAAGGATCGCCACTTTCGCATCGCCGATATGCCCGCCGTTCTTCTTGGGAGGCATCGCGAGGTCAGGATCGTGGTAACGGACAGCGCGAATCAGCAGGGACCGGTCGAGACTGCCCGGCACGACGGCAGGGCCTTCCTCGCCGCCCTTCAGCATGCCGTCCAGAGAGTCAAGGATGAGGCTCCCCTTGGAGGAGTTCTTCGCGATCGAGTGACACTCGTAGCAGTGCTCGCTGAGAATGGGCCGGACCTTCTTTTCAAAGAATTCGAGGCCCTCGGCGGTGGGAGCGGGAGCCTTGGGCTCATCGGCGGCGAAAGCCGCCGAGACGAGAAAACTCAGGATGCCGGCGAGACTGAATCTATGACGCTTCATGGGGAAAGACTACGGTAAGGGATTTGGCTAAATAATGTGGGCTGAAAAAAGCCCGAAGCAAGGCTGTTGACCCTCTTAAGGGGGGCTGAAAGTCTATGTTAAACCGGGAAAGTGATGCGAATCCTCATCGCCAGCGACAAATTCAAAGGCGGGGCCAGCTCGGTCAGAATCGCCGAATCGATTCAAAATGGTCTGAAAAATGCCTTTCCGAAGGCGATTTTCGATGTCTGCCCCTTGGCGGACGGCGGAGAAGGCACCACGGAGGCCATCGTCAGCGCCCTAGGCGGACGGCTCGTCGACGTACCCACGGTCAACGCCCTAGCTGAGCCGATTTCCGCCCCGCTCGGCCTGGTCGACAAGGACAGCACTGCGATCATCGAAATGTCCGCCGCTGCAGGACTGGCCATGATCCCTAATGAGAAACGCAACCCATTTAAATCCAATACTTTAGGCACTGGATTGATGATGGTTAAAGCGCTGGATTTTGGCTGCCGTAAGCTCGTCATGGGAATCGGGGGGAGCGCGACCAATGATGGAGGGCTCGGGGTGGCGCTAGCGCTCGGATACAGGTTCCGGCGCGGCGACGTTTTATTCCGTCCGGATCTCGGCTCGATTCTGGAGGCGACGGAACTGCTGCCACCCGACAAGCCCCTGCGCGCGGAGATCGTCGTGGCCTGCGACGTGGACAACCCGCTGCTGGGACCCCGTGGCGCGACAAGAATCTACGGACCTCAGAAAGGCGTGCGCGATTTCGAGTGGTTTGAGGCGCGTCTGGAAAAACTGGCCGACCTCGCCGAGCGGCGCCTGGGCAGAAGCCTGCGCGACGCCCCCGGAGCCGGCGCCGCGGGCGGACTCGGCTTCGGGCTGATGGCATTCGCGGAGGCGAAGTTGGAATCAGGCTTCGACCTCGTCGCCTCCTGCACCGGCCTGAAGGAACGCGTGCGGCGCGCAGACCTCGTGATCACGGGCGAAGGACGGCTCGACGAGCAGACGCTCAGCGGCAAGGGCCCCTTCGGCGTCGCCCGCCTCGCCCGTTCGCTGGGTCGCAAGGTCGTGGCCGTCGCCGGTTCGGCCGCACCCTCCGCCGCCCTGCACGACGCCTTCGACCTCGTCGTCGAGGCGAAGCCGCCCGGCATGGAGCTTGCGGAGGCGATGCGCCGCACGGAGGAACTCGTGGCGGCGGCCGTGGCCGCGCAGGCGGAAGCGATGCGCCGGCTGACGGCCTAGGCCATCACGCCGGAGACCGCCCTGCCCTTGCCGTCGACGGTCGAGTAGAACGGGCGCCCCTCGATGTCGAAGGCGGCCTTGGGGCTCACGCCCATCAGGGTGAAGAGGGTGGCGTGCAGATCCTCGATCGAGACCGGGTCCTTCACCGCGACCAAGGGCCGCTCGTCCGCGGTGGCGCCATGGACGTGCCCCTTCTTCACGCCGCCTCCGAACATCATGACGCTGGTGCCGCCGGTGAAATGCCGGTGCAGTCCGTAGTGGTCGGGGTTCTCGATGGTGGTCCCGCGGTTGAAGGCCTGGTCCTTGGCGGCCGAACCGGGACGGCCCTCGATCATCGCGTCACGGCTGAACTCGCTGGCGATCACGACGAGCGTGCGGTCGAGGAGGCCGCACGCCTCGAGGTCCTTGATCAGCCGGGCGATCGGGCGGTCGATCTCCTTGTGCAGGCGGTCCACGGTCTCATGGCCCTTGCCGTGCGTGTCCCAGTGGAAGAAGGGCACGTATTCGGTCGTGACCTCGACGAAGCGGGCGCCGTTCTCGACCAGGCGCCGGGCGAGCAGGCATCCGCGCCCGAAGCGGCCGGTGTCGTAATCCTGCTGAACCTCCTTGGGCTCGAGGGAGATGTCGAAGGCGGCGCGCTCCTTGGCGCTGAGCAGGCGGTAGGCGTTGTCCATCGAGCGCAGCATGGAGTTGCGCTGGTGGTCGCTGAGCAGGTCGCGGTCGGGCGAGGCGTCGACGAGGCGGCGGAACTCGCGGTCGCGGTTCACGAAGCGCCCGGGATCCATGCCCTTGGGGGGACGCACGGCGGCGGAAGCCTCCTCGGGATAAGGCAGGTTCATCGGGCCGAACTCACCGCCGAAGAATCCGGCGGTGGTGAAGGCCTTCAGCTCCTCGCTCTCGCCGATGCCCTCAAGGCGCTGGCCGACGTTGATGAAAGCCGGCATCACCGGGTTGCGCGGACCGAGCACGCGGGCCATCCAGGCTCCGATGTGCGGACAGGCGACGGTCTGCGGCGGGACGTAGCCGGTATGCCAGTGGAACTGGTGACGGGAATGGAGGATGCTGCCGAGGTCGGGCTGGAAAGCGGAGCGGATCAGCGTGCCGCGGTCCATGACGCCCGCGATGCCCTCGAGCCCCTCGCAGATGCGCACGCCGTCGACGGCGGTGGGGATGGACGGGAAGGTGCTGAGCACCCGAGAGTAGGACATGCCCTTCTCGTAGGGCGCGTAGCGCTTGGGGTCGAAGGTCTCGGGTGCGGCCATGCCGCCGGCCAGCCAGATGAGGATGCAGGCGTCAGCCTTGGCGGGCACGCGCTGCGCGGACTCCGCGCCAAGCGCACGCGGGGCGGAGAGAGAAAGGGTGGCGGCGCCGGCTGCGCCGAGCAGGCGCAGGAACTCGCGTCGCGCGAGAGGCTCCGGCAGGGAAAGGTCGAGTTCGGGAACGGGGCGGCTCATGGTCTCAACGGACGGTCTGGAATTCAGGAAGCATGAACACGCTCCAGAGCAAATCGGCGACGCCGGTGGCGGAAGGCGTCTCGCCGACCATGCCGGCGGCGACCGCGAGCTCGGCCGACGACGGCTCGCGGCAGAGGGCGGCCAGGTAGACGTGGCGCGCGAGGGCGGACGGGGAACCCCACTTGCGGCGGAGAAGGTTGGCTGCGCCCCTCTCGACGAGGTCGGCCAGGGCAGCGCCGTTGGCGAGGTCGATGGCCTCCAAGGTGCTCAGCTCGTTGGGGCGCATGGAGACGATCTGCTCCCGGTTGGGCCGGCCGAGGGTGCGCTGGAGGAGGTCGGCCTTGAGCAGTCCGGCGCGCGGCGTGAGGAGCGACCCGCCCAGGGCCCCGGCGACCAGCTGGCTCATCCTGGCCTCGGCCGAGGCCCAGGTGCCGGGCTGGTTCACCACCGCCGCGGGCTTCCACTTCGCGCCCTGGGGCAGGCCACCGTCGCGAGCGGGAGCCGACTCGGTCCACTGCCACTGCGCGGAGGTCGCGACAATCTGGTCGCCGGAATCGGTCTGGATGTGAAGCTGCACCCAGAGGGCGGCGGCGTTCGGCTTCGAGCCGGCGTTGCGCGCAAACACCACGACCTCATTACGGCCGGAGCGGACCCGGGAGCTCAGGTCGACAATCTGAGGGTCGGTCCAGTTGTCTCCGGAGGCGACACTGACGCCGTTGAACCAGAGCTGGAACTCGTTGTCGCAACCGGCCACGACGAATGCGCGCCTCACGGCGCCGCGCACGGCGAACTCACGACGAAAGGTGCGGGACTCGCCGGCCTCAGGGAGGCGGGCGCGCTGACCGGTGAGGTCGTTGGACCAGACGGGCTGGGCGACGAGCCCGACAGGGGGCGTCGAGCCGGCGGGGGCGCGCGTCACGACCGCGTCGATCTTGCCCGGGAAGGCGCCGGTCACGCGCCAGACAGCGTCGACGAACTGCTCCGCGGTCAGGCGCTTGGCGCGCGGGCCGCGGTAGACGTAGGCGCCCTCGTCGGCGTCGGGCGCGAGCACCTCGGCGCGTGAGCGGTAGGCCTCCGAGGTAGCGATAAAGGCGAGGACGGCGCGCAGGTCATACCTGGACTCGACAAGACGGTTGGCGAGGACGTCCAGCAGGTCCTGGTTCCATGGCTCGGTCTGCATGGCGTCGACGGGATGCACGACCCCTCTCCCCATGAGACGGTGCCAGAGCCGGTTCACGACCGTTCGCTGGAAGCGCCCGTTCTCCGGGTGGGTGAGCAGCGCGGCGAGCTGGCGCAGACGCTCCTCGCGCGGCGCGGCAGGATCGACCTGGCCGAGCTCGGGGAAGGGCCACGCGGCAGTGGCGGTGCGCCCGGTGGGCACGTCGCAACGCACGAGCTCCATCGGCTTCGTCGCGTAGACGGCGGCGAGGCCGTAGGCGTCCTTGAGCTTCCAACGGTCGACGAAGCTGTCGTGGCAGGAGGCGCACTTCATGTTGATGCCTAGGAAGGCCTGGGAGACGCTCTGCGAGAACTGCAGCTGGGGGAGCTGCCCGGCGCTGACGGCGCCTCGCCAGACGATGCCCTTCGAGAAACCCTCGCTGTCGGCATCGGGCGTGATGAGCTCCCGCACGAACGCGTCGTAGGGCTTGTTGTTGACGAGGGCCGAGTAGAGCCAGCCGGTGATCTGCTTCCGGCCGCCGTCGATGTAGCCGGTGCCCGAGTAGTCGTTGCGGAGCAGGTCGTTCCAGAAGGACATCCAGTGGTCGGCGTAGTCGACGTCGCGTGCCAGCAGGCGGTGGACGAGGCGTTCGCGCTTGTCGGGGGCGGCGTCGGCCAGGAACGCGGCGGCCTCCTCCGGCGTGGGCAGGAGTCCGATCAGGTCCAGATGGGCGCGCCGCAGGAAGGCGGAGTCGGAGGCGGGCGCCGGACGCGGCCGGCCGGCCTTGGCGGTCCAGGCGTCCAGCACGCGGTCCACAGGATGGGAACGGCCATCGATGGCGTCGGGAAGCGCGGGCGTGCGCGGCTTGAGCGGCGGCTCATAGGCGGGCTTCTTGAAAGCGAAGCCCTCGTCCCACTTCAGGCCATCGGCCACCCAGGCGCGCAGCTTGGCGACCTCGGCCTCGCTGAGGCCGGGCCCCTTGGGCGGCATGCGCTCGTCCTTATCCTTACTGACGATGACGGCGAGCATGCGAGAGGCGAGATCACCGGGCTTCACGACCGGACCGTCCTCGGACCCTTCGATGAGGTCGGCGCGGGTGTTCATGGAGAGTCCGCCCTTCTTCTTATCGCCCGTATGGCACTCGGCGCAGTGCTTGCGGAGAATCGGAACGACCTCGTGAGGAAAGTCCGCCGCCCCCGCGGCGACGGCCGCGAAGAAGAAGAGCAGGAAGGGGATGCCTCTCATCGGAGGCAGGATTGGAGCCCGCTCCGAACACGGCAAGCACTCGGTGCATGGGCTTTATGGCCCAGGCCATGAATAAAAAGGGGCGCCCTAGGCGCCCCGGAAACCGCCCGCCTCCTGGTCCTCAGGGGGCGAACACGACGCAGGCCGCGGCCTGGGCTTCGACGGCCTGCTTGGTATCGGTGAGCTTCCCGTCGCGGCCGATCCTGTAGGCGTTCAGCGTGCCGGATTTCTGGCCGGCGCAGACGAGCCAGCGGCCGTCCGGAGTCAGGCCGAAGCCGCGCGGGGTGGCGGGCGTACCGAGCGCGTGCTGGATGAGCGCGAGCTTGCCGTCCTTGGCGATGGAGTAGACGGCGATGGAGTCATGACCACGATTGGAGACGTAGAGCGTCTTGCCGTCGGGCCTGACGAAGATCTCGGCGGTCGAGGCGCCCTTGGCGTCGGCGCCCTCGGGCAGCGTCGGCAGGGTCTGGATCTCCTTGAGCCCGCCGTTGCGCTCGACGGAGAACACGGTAACGGAGAGGGCCATCTCGTTGTTCACGAAGGCGAACCTGCCGTTGGGATGGAAGGCGAGATGCCGGGGACCGGCGCCGGCCGCGACGCGACCGGACTTGGGTCGGTTCGCCGCCAGCGAGCCCTTGGCCGGGTCGAACTTGTAGATGAAGACGTCGTCGGTGCCGAGATCGGTCACGTAGACGCGGCCGTTGGAGGGATGGAGGTACACGCCGTGCGCGTGCGGACCGGCTTGGCGCTGCGCGTTGGGGCCGGTGCCGACGTGCTGGACGGAGGCGCTGGCCGGAGCGAGGGAACCGTCGGCCTTGACCGGCAGGCAGGTGGTCGAGCCGGATCCGTAGTTGACGACCACGACATTGCTGCGGGCGGGGTCGACGGCGAGGTGCGTCGGTCCCTTGCCCTTGGAGGACTCGGAGTTGAGCGGGCGCAGGGCGGAGCCTTCGACGGCGAACGCGGCGACCGCGCCCTCGGTCCCTTCGGCGGTGCTGTAGAGGAACTTTCCGTCCGTGCTCAGGGCGAGATAGGAGGCGGACTTCGCCTCGGCGACCACGACCGGGGCGGAGATCTTGCCTGTCCGCCCGTCCAACGTGCAGCGCAGCACGCCCTGGGCCTTGGGTCCGGAGGTGCCGACGTACATCACATAGGAGGCGGGCGCGGCCTTGCCCTTCGGGGCGGCCTTCGCCTTGGGATCGGGCTTGGGCGCCGGAGGAGTCACGGCGCCGGGGGCGGCGGGGTCCTGGGTCTGACAACCGGCGAGGAGCAGGGCCAGGGCGGCCAGAGGGGCGTGGATTCTGTTCATAATGGTTGGATGTTTGCGGAGAAAGTTCAGCGGCCGTCCCACCATGCGTCGACCTTCGCCCGGAGGGCGGTCACGCGCACGGGGTCGGCGACGGCCAGGTCGCGCAGCTCGCGCGGATCGTCCCGGAGGTTGAAGAGCTGCGGCGGCTCGTTCGCGCCGTTGATGCCGCTGGAGAAGATCGCCTTCCATTCGCCGGCGACCACCCAGCGGTACCGGAGGCTGGCGGCGGGGCGTCCGAGCTCGAGGATGTCATGGGTGGAGTTGGAGCCGAAGACCTCGGTGCGCGCCGCGACGGCCGCGTCGTCGAGCAGGTCGATGCCGTCCACGCCCGCCGGGACAGGCAGCCCGCACAACTTCATCAGCGTGGGCATGACGTCCACCTCGCTGACCGCGTGTTCGACCGTCCCTGGCTTAACCCGGCCCGGCCACGATATCAGGATGGGGGTTCGCACGCCGCCCTCGTTGGGCGACTGCTTGGAACGGGGGGCGAAGCGAGGGTTGTCCTGGCTCTGGATCCATCCGTTGTCGACGATGTAGACGACGACGGTGTCGCGGGCGAGGCCCTCCTTCTCGATGTGGGCGCGGATCTCGCCGACCGTCTCGTCAAACCACTCGACCATCGCCCAGTAGCGCGCCTGATGGATGGAGGGGGTCTTGTCCGCGTACTTGGCCAAGAGGCGATCCGGAGGGGTGTGCGGGTCGTGCGGCATCATGGGCGCGTACCAGACGAAGAACGGCTTCCGGTCTTGTTTGGCCTTGGAGATGAATTCGGTGACGGGCGCCAGCGTCTTGCGGCCGATGTCCAGCCCATCGTCGCCGTGCCGGCCGCCCTTCGTCATCCCCTCGGTGAAGCCGCCTCGGCGGTAGTCGCCCAGCCACCACTTGCCGGTCTGGAGGCTCACGTAGCCCCCGGGGCCGAGCAGACGAGGCAGGTGGGGGCTCTTCTCCCAGAGCGAGGTCATCTTCTCGCGGCCCGCCTGAAAAGCAGGAGTGGCGTACTTCGACTTGCCCTTGCTGGCAGGCGGAAGCACGGGGTCGTTGCCTGTGATGCCGTTGCGGTGGGGGTGCTTGCCGGTCAGCAGCGCCGCCAGGCTGGGCCCGCAGAGCGAGTTGACCACGTATCCCCGGGGGAAGACCCGGCTTTCCGCCGCCAGACGGTCGAGGTTGGGCGTCCGCACGTCCTTCGACCCCATGAAGCCGTGGTCGTACCACCCCTGGTCGTCCGAGACGATCATCAGGACATTGGGGGCCGTGCGGGCTTCGGCCCCGAGATCCGGACCGGAAAGGACGGCCAGGGCCGCCATCAGAAGAAAGGAAACTCGCAGCATAAAGGGGTGCCCTTGAACAAGCCCAAGAGCCCAGGGATGGCAAGCCCCCTCCCGCCCGCCGGAGCCGGCCGACGCCCCGGTCCCGGACCGCCTGGAGAGGCGTTATAATCTATTAGAAAACTTATGACAAACAGACCCTTTGACTTCGGCGCAAGGCACGGCAGGATGTGGGACCGGTCGCCCCGTCCGCCCCTTCCGCCGAAAAAAACACGCGCAGAATTTCACTGCCGGCCAAGGACTTGCGGAAACCCGGGTCCGAAAGGGCCTAAAACCGGCCCCTAGGTTAGAGACACTTTCTAATTCACCATGATCCCGCTCATCCCGAAAAGCACCGCCACGAACAAGCAGCAGTCCACCCGTGAAGCCATCGGCCTGGCCGACGGCTTCCACCGTGACACCCAGCCCGACGAACGGGACGGCCTCGGCCGCTACTGCGCCGAGGCGCTCAACCACGACGCCCTCGACGCCCAGGAGGAGCTGCGGCTCGGCCGCGCGATTTCCGCCGGACGGAAAGGCGGCGAGATCGTCGGCGAGCAGGCGAAGTCGGCCTTCCAGCGCCTGACCGCCTGCAACCTCCGGCTGGTGTGCCACGTGGTCACGAAGGAATTCTCGGTGGACCGAGCCCTCCGCGAAGAGCTTATCGCCGCAGGCAACCTCGGGCTGGCGATCGCCGCGCAACGGTACGACGCCGGCTTCGGCACCCGCTTCAGCACCTACGCCTACATGCACATCCGCAGCAAGGTCTTCGCCGCCCTCAACCAGGAGCGACGCACGGTGCACCTGCCGCGCAACATCCACGAGAGCCTGGCCAAGCTGCGGACCGCCCGCGGCCAGCTGACCCAGAGCCTCGGCCGGCCCCCCGAGCAGGAGGAGCTGGCCGCCGAGCTCCGCTGGCCGACGGAGAAGGTGGTGCAGCACCTCTGCCACGAGCAATATCCTGCCTCCCTCGACGCCCCGGTCGGAGAGGACGATGGCGCCACCTTCGGCCAGACGCTGGCCGACGACTCGGCGGAGACGCCCGCGGAGGCCGCGGGACGTTCGTCCGACATCGAGCGGGTGCGGCGGGCGCTCGATGAGCTGCCGCCCAGGGACGCGGACGTGCTGAGGATGCGCGAGGGCATCGGCGGCCCGGAGATGACGCTTGAACAGATCGGCGGGCGCCTGGGCGTCACCCGGGAGCGCGCGCGCCAGGTCGAGCAGCGCGCGCGCCGCCGGCTGATGGAACTCATGTCCTGACGCACGCGGTCCCTTATGCCCGCTGGAGGAGGGCTAATGCCCTCCTCTGCTCAAGGATGCGGCCTTGGCTTGGGTCTCGGCGGACGGCAGGATGGGGAAGTGAGAAGCGTCCCATTCCGCGCCCTCTGCCTCGCCGCCATCCTGTCGGCCGCACCCGCACGGGCTCAGGACCACGACGACTTCGAGGACCCGCCGATCAGCTATTCGGCCACCAAGCCCGACGACGCCGTCACCCAGCTCAACGCCGCGTTCGCCGCCCAGGCCGAGGAGATTCGCGGCTGGCCCGCCCGCAGGCGCGTGCGGTGGGTGCTGGACAGGCTCGAGGTGCCCGTCGAGTCGCAGCTGCTGGTCTTCAGCAAGACCAGCCTGCAGCGGTCCCTCATCGGGCCGGACAACCCGCGCGCCCTGTTCTTTTCCGACGAGGCCTACGTGGGCTGGGTCCCCGGCGGCGGCATCGAGATCACCGTGTTCGACCCGAAACTGGGGGCCACCTTCTACCTTCTGGACGCGAAGGAGTCCCTTCCCAAGCCGCTGTTCGTCCGGAGTCAGGAGTGCCTGCTCTGCCACAAGCGTCATGAACGCACGCCGGGATTGCGTACCCGTTCCGTCTATCCGGCCAAGGACGGGGAACCGCTCTCCGGCTCCGGCAGCGCGAACATAGAGCCCGCCACGCCCCTCGGCGAACGCTGGGGCGGATGGTACGTGACCGGCACGCCCGGCGCGCTCCGTCACCGGGGCAACGTGACCGGTGCGCGCGCGGAGGAGTTCGAAGGCGAACAGGGCCTCTCCAGTCCGCTCCTTCCGGACCTGAAAGGGCTCGTCGAGACGCGACGCTACCCGCTCGGCACCAGCGACGTAATCGCGCTCATCATCCACGACCACCAGGTGCATGTGCACAACGTCATCTCCACGGCCAACCAGCAGGCACGGGTCGCGCTGCACCGCTGGCCGGCGATGCGCGCGGTGCTCGGCCTGCCCAAGGACGCGGCGCCCGCCGGCTCCTGCCTGGCCCAGCTCAGCAGCCAGGCCGAACGCCTCATCGAGGCGCTGCTCTGCCGGGACGAGGCCCCTTTCCCCGAAGGCGGAATCAAGGGCGACGGCGTCTTCGAGGCGATCTACGCCAAGTCACGGAAGGCCGACTCCAAGGGCCGCTCGCTGCGGGACCTCGACCTGACCGGGCGGCTCTTCAAGTACCGCTGCAGCCCCCTCATCTACTCGAAGTCGTTCGGCTGGCTGCCCAAGGAGGTGCGCGACCTCACCCTCGTGCGACTTTCCGCCGGCCTGCGTGCCGCGAATCCGCCGCCGGCCTTCGCGCATCTCCCCGCCGACGAGAGGAAGTCGATCCATGAGATCCTGTCGGAGACGCTGCCGGATCTGCCGACGGGCTGGGGACGCTGAAGCACGGCCCGGGAACGCTTCCTTCTTTTACGGAAGTTTTACCAAAAACTGGGCGGTGACGCTTGTGCGGAGGGAACGCATCCGCATTCTTGTAACCCGATGGTTCAATTACCCCTACACCATCAAGGCGGACTTCTTTTCGCCGAGATCTCGGGCCAACGCTGGCTGATCGACACCGGCAGCCCGCTCAGCTTCGGAACCGGCGCCCCGTCCAGCCTCGCCGGCAAGCCGATCAACGTGCTGCCTATCCTCGCCCGACCCGGCAAGCCGCTGCTCACGGGCCCGAAGTTCGCGCAGGGGCTCGGCATCGCCTGCGCTGGCGTACTCGGCATGGACGTGATCGGCCAGTTCGACTGGGTGTTCAATGCGACGAAGCGCGTGTGCAGGGTCGCGGCCGACGCCATCCCCCTTTCCGAACGTTCACTCGAGCTGCGCCAGGAGGGCCCCCTGCTCTCCGTGCCGGGACGCATCCGCGACCAGGAACGTCATCTGCTCCTGGCGAGCGGCCAGCAGCTCTCCTACTTCGAAGACCCCTCCATCGAGACGTTCGCGGGCGCCGGCAAGGTCCGGGACTTCAACCCTTCGTTCATCGGCGGCTGGTTCATGGCGGACACCTACCACGTCGCCGTCGCTTTCGGCGAAGGGCACGCCGCCGACAACCTGCGTTGCGGCCGGCTACCGCCGGCGCTGCGGAAGGACATCCTGCCCGCCGGCAGCGAAGGGGCGCTGGGTGCGGAGTTCCTCGCCTCGCACTTCTTTGCCTTCGCGCCGCGACGCCGGCGACTGGCCTACCTGACCACCGGCGACTGACCCCGGCCCGCCTTCAGCGGGCCAGTTCGGACAGTTTATCGCGGATGGCGTCGGCCCAGATCTGATAGCCCTTGGCGTTGAGGTGCAGGAGGTCGGGCATGATGTCCTTGTTGAGGGTGCCGTCGGCGGCCAGGAACTTCGGCCCGATGTCGAGGTAATGCACCTTCTTGCCGTCGTGCATTCCGGCGATGATGGCGTTGACGGCCTTGTTCTTGGCGCGTCCGGGGTTGTTCTCCTCTCCCGGGCCGCGCGGGAAGATGGCGAGAAGCAGCACCTTGGTCTCGGGGGAACGGGCGTGGATGGCCTGCACGATCTTGCGGATGCCGGCGGCGACCTGCTCGGGCGGGTTGTCGGCGATGCCGGCGTTGTTGGTGCCGATCATCAGGACGGCGGCCTTCGGCTTGATGCCCTCGAACTCGCCGTTCTCGACGCGCCACAGCACGTGCTGGGTACGGTCGCCGCCGATGCCGAAGTTGGCGGCCTTGTAGGCGCCGTACTCCCTGCCGAAGATCTCGGGCTGACGGCCCCAGCCAGCGGTGATGGAGTCGCCGAGGAAGACGACCTGGGCCTCGCCCTTCTTGGCGATCTCGACGAAAGCGGCATGCGAGGCGGCGAAGCCCGGGTTGACCTTGCCGTCGCCGCCGAACTTCTGCGCGGCGACGTCGGCGGGCTGCGAAGGCGCCTTGGCGGCGGGGGCCTTCTTGGCGGGGCCGGCGTTCTTCTTCTGAGGCGGGTTCTGCGCGGAGCAGAGCGAAGCGACGGCGACAAGGAACAGCAGGGCGAGGGTTCTCATGGGGATGCGGCCATCTCGCCCGACGGCGGCCCGGGTGTCAACGGAAGGAGGCGGCGCTTGCGCCGCACCGCACGCCCACTTATTCACAAGGGATGCGTCCGCCCCTGAGATTCGTGACCAAGAAGGAGGCCCTGCTCGAGGAGTTCAAAGGGCGGACCAACTACTGGCTCTGCCGACCCGGAGTCACCGAGGCCAGGGATCTGCAGGTCTGCGAGGCGACGCTGCCGCCACAGGAAGGACATGACTTCCACACGCATCCCGAGCTCGAGGAGGTCATCTACGTGCTCAAGGGCGAGGTGACGCAGTGGGTGGAGAAGGACTCGCGCAGGCTCGGGCCGGGCGACAGCGCCCACATCCCCGCGGGCGTGGTGCACGCGACGTTCAACGAGTCGGCACACGACGCGGTGATCCTCGCCATCCTCTCGCCGGGATCCTGCGCAGGACCCTTCGCGGTCGACATGGCCGGAGAGGAGCCCTGGAAGGACCTCGGACCGCGGAAGCGATGAAGGCCGACCGCGGCATGGTGACGCTGGCCTTGATCGTCGGCCTCATCCTGGCGGGCGCCATCGTGCCGTGGGCGATCTGGGGGGAGGCCTTCGACTCCGCGCTTTCGTTCGAGGGCGCCACGGCGCGGATCATGCAGCAGGGCGACTGGGCCTGGGCGGCCGGCGTGGGACTGCTTGTCGCCGACGTCGCCCTGCCCGTCCCGTCGACGGTGGTCATGTCGGCGCTGGGCGCGGTCTACGGGACGCTGGTCGGCGGGCTGATCGCGAGCGCTGGATCGGTGCTCGCCGGAGTCACGGCCTACGGAGCAGCGCGTCTGGCCGGACGTCCCGCCGCGCGCCGGATCGCGGGCGAGGAGGGACTGCGCCGAACGGAAGCGATCTTCGAACGCGGCGGCGCCTGGCTGGTGCTCGTCTCGCGCTGGATGCCGATCCTGCCGGAGGCGGTCGCCTGCATGGCGGGGCTCGCCGGCATGAGGTTCCGCACCTTCTTCGCCGCGCTCACGGCGGGATGCGTGCCGACCGGCTTCGCCTTCGCCTGGGTAGGCGCGGTGGCACGGGAGAGCGAGAGTCTCGCGCTGGTCCTGAGCGCGGCCCTGCCCGTGGCGGCCTGGTTCGCCGCCGCGCGCTTCAGGGCGGTCAGGGAAGCTCGCGGATCCTGACGCCGCGATACCAGACGCGCTTGGCCTCGTCCTGGAAGCCGACATGGCCTTCTGCGGGGCGGTCCTTCATCGGCGAACGGTCGAGGTCGAGCACGATGGTGCGGCGTCCGTTGAAGACGACCTCGAGCCGGCGCGACTTCAGCGTGAGGGTGTAGCGGTTCCATTCGCCGGCGGGACGCACGCGGTTCTCCGCCGGACCCATGGCACGGATGATGCCGCCGCAGTCGTGATGGCCGGGCTTCGCCAGGCCGTGCGTATCGAGGATCTGGAGCTCGATCCCCTTGGCGACGGGGTCGAGCGGCTCGGCCACGCAGAAGAAGACGCCGGAGTTGCCCGTGGGCTCGAACTTGAACTCGAGGTCGAGGACGAAGTCGCGATACCTGCGCTCGGTGAAGAGGTAGGCGTCGAAGCGCTTCCAACCAGTCTCGCCCGGCCGCGGACGCAAGGTGACGGTGCCGTCGGCGTCGTAGACCCAGTTGCCCTTGGTGCGCCAGCCGGACAGGTCCCGGCCGTTGAAGAGCGGGACGAAGCCGGGGGCGGCCGCGGCGGGGTGCGTGGCGTCCACGGCCGGTTCACTCACGGGATAAGTCTCCGGCGCGGCGAGGACGGACGACGCCAGGAGGACGGGCAGCAGGGTCTTCATCATGGGGTGCCGGCATCGTGGACGCCCGCCCGCGGCGGGCGAGAAAACTTCTGCGTTTCCAGGCGGAGAAGGGGCGGACAGCATACGGCCATGCCCCTGCTCCTGGCCACGCTCCTCCTGCTCGCCGCCGTCTGCCCGTCGGCGGAGGTCCGGCGTCCGGACATCGTGGTGTTCCTCACGGACGACCTGGGGCGGCTGGACACCGCGCCCTACGGCGGCGGCGGCATCCGCACGCCGCACGTCGCCGCACTGGCTGCCGCCGGCCTGACTTTCGACCGGGCCTACGTCGCCTCGCCGAGCTGCGCGCCAAGCCGCGCCGCGCTGCTGACGGGGCTGATGCCGGCCCGCAACGGCGCCTCCTCCAATCACGCGAAGCCGCGCGCGGAGATCCGCAAATGGCCGTCCTACTTCAAGGAGCTCGGCTACGAGGTCGCGGCCTTCGGGAAAGTGTCGCACTACCGTCATACGGCGGACTACGGCTTCGACGTCTTCGCCCATGACACCTTCCACGATCCGGAGGGCGTGCCCGCCGCGCTGAAATTCCTGCGCGAGCGGCCGAAGGACGCCCGACCGCTCTGCCTCATGATCGGCAGCAACTGGCCTCACGTCCCGTGGCCGGTCGACGACAAGACGCACCTGGCGGAGGACCTGAAGTTGCCGGCGGCCAGCCTCGACACGCCGCAGACGCGGGTCTGGCGGGCCCGCTACGCCGACGCCGTCGCACGCGGCGACGCGGAGCTGGGCGAGGTGATGCGCGCGGTCCGGGAGAAGCTGCCGCCATCCACGATGATCGTCTTCACGAGCGACCACGGCGCCCAGTGGCCGTTCGGCAAGTGGAACCTCTACGAGGCCGGGGTCGCCACCCCGCTCATCGTGTCCTGGCCCGGCAAGGTCGCGGCCGGCACCCGCACGGCCGCGATGGTCAGCTGGGTCGACCTGCTGCCGACGCTCCTCGAGGCGGCGGGCGGCAAGGCTCCGGCGGACATCGACGGCCGCTCCTTCCTCCCGGCGCTGCAAGGCGGGGATCGGCATCGAGACCGGATCTTCACGACCCACTCCAACGACAACAGGATGAACGTATACCCCGCGCGCGCGGTCCGGGACGGACGATGGAAATACGTGCGGAACCTGCGACCGGAATGGGCGTTCACCACGCACATCGACCTGCAGGAAAGCCGGGGCGACGCGCTCGGACAGCGCGCCTTCTTCGCGGAATGGGAGGCTCTAGCCAGGACCGATGCGGCGGCGGCGACGCTAGCCCGCTACCACCGGCGGCCGGCGGAGGAGCTCTACGACCTGGAGCAGGACCCGGCGGAGCTGACGGACGTGGCGACGGTTCCGGCCAACGCGGCCAAGCTCGCGGAGCTTCGCGCGGCCTTGGACGCATGGATGCGGGAGCAGGGCGACGACGGCTCCGTGCCAGTGGCCGGCCGGCCGCTTTCCGACCCCGGCACCTACGGCCCGGCGGGCGCGGCGGCCGAGGCCGCGGCGGCGGCGAAACGCCGTAAGAAATGATCGGGCAGGGCTCGCCCAGGCCCCCGAGCGTAGCCTAGACAATGGCCATGCCCCGCCCCGGCCTGCTGCTCGCGACCATCCTGGCCGGTTGCGTCGTCCCCACGCTTCCGCACCCGGGGAACTTCGTCGCCGACGCCGTGCCGCCGGTCCCCGCCGCCCTGGCCGCGGAGATGGACCCCTATCTCAATCTCGGAGGCGCCGGGTTCAAAGGGTGGGACTCCCGGGGCCGCGCCGCGATCGTCTCGACCCGCGTGGGCGGCGCCTCGCACCTGCACCGGATGACCGAGGCGCTTGGCAGGCGCATCGCGCTGACGCGCGGGACGGAGCCGGTGAAGTACGGCTGGTTCCAGCCGGGCGGCACGAGACTCGCCTACCTCGTCGACAAGGGAGGGGACGAGAACTTCCAGCTGATGCTCACCGCCGACGCCGGGGCCGCGCCGCTCAGGGTGACCGACGGCAGGTCACGCAACACCGGCCCCGTCTGGTCGCCCGACGGCCGCCGCATCGCCTGGGCCTCCAATCGCCGCAACGGCCGGGACAGCGACCTCATCGTCATCGACGTGAAGGAGCCGTCCAAAGCGCGCACGCTCGTGACGGGGTCCTCGCCGGGCTGGTCGGCGGCGGGCTGGTCGCCCGACAGCCGCTGGCTGCTGGCCAGGCAGTCGGTCGGCGTCGAGCACACCCGCCTGCACAAGGTCGACCTCGCGACAGGCGGGCGCACGGAGGTGACCCCTGCGGGCGGGCCGAGGGCGTTCACGCACGTGAGGCTCGCCGAGAAGGGCCGCGCGGCCTACGCGCTCTCGACGCTCGGCGGCGACTTCCTGCGCCCGGTGCGCATCGACCTCGAGGCGCGCACGGTCCGGGCCATCAAAGGGTCGCCCGACTGGGACTGCGAGGAGCTCGAAGTCTCGGAGGACGGGACGCGCCTCGCGGTCATCGTCAACGTGGACGGACGCGCCCAGCTCCGCTGCTGGGAGCTGCCCTCGGGCCGGCCCCTGCAGGCCCCTTCGCTCCGGCCCGGCGTCCTCTCCGACCTCGCCTTCCGGCCTGGCAGCCACGAGGTCGGCTTCACGCTTAACTCCGAGGACTCGCCTAGCGACGCCTGGTCGGCGGACCTTGACACCGGGAAGCTCACCCGCTGGACCGACCGCACCTCCCGGCCCAAGATCGAAGTCAAGGCGCCCGAGCCGGCGACCGTGCGCGTCCAGAGCTTCGACGGCGAGGAGATCCCCTGCCTCGTCTACCTGCCCGACCCGGACAAGTTCCCGGGCCGCCGGCCGGCCATCATGATCTTCCACGGCGGCCCCGAGGGACAGTCCCGGCCTGGCTTCCGGGGCGGCATGCTCTACTACCTCGACCGGCTGGGCGTCGCGCTCATCTATCCGAACGTGCGCGGCTCCTCCGGCTACGGTCGCCGCTACCTCGACCTGGACAACGGCGTGCGCCGCGGCGACGCCGTGAAGGACGTCGGCCCCGTGCTCGACTGGGCCGCCGGGCACCCGCGTATCGACCCGGCCCGCATCGCGGCCTACGGCGGCAGCTACGGGGGCTTCATGTGCCTTGCGAGCCTGGCCGAACACGGAGCCCGCTTCCGCTGCGGCGTGGACGTCGTGGGCGTGACGAACATCGTGACCATGCTCGAGCAGACTTCGGACTACCGCCGGGCCGCGCGCCGCGCGGAGTACGGCGATGAGCGCAAGCAGGACGTCCGGGCGGCCCTCGAGGCCGTGGCTCCCGCCCGCAACGCGTCCCGAATCCGCACGCCGCTCCTCGTCGTGCACGGCCGCAACGATCCGCGCGTGCCGCTGGCCGAGGCGGTGCGCATCCGCGACGCCGTCCGGGCCGGGGGCGGGGAGGTGTGGTATCTGGTGGCGGAGGACGAGGGGCACGGGTTCTCCAAGAAGCCTAACGCCGACCATCAGGCCCGGGTGACGGCCCTCTTCCTGAAGGAGCATCTGCTCGGTCCGTAATCGAGCGAAGATGAAGGCGGACGGGTCGGTTTTTGCCTCGCCCATCCTGCTGGCAAGGGCCACTTTTGCCGCATGGCCGCACCCCCGGCCAGACCCTAGCCTTTCCTCATGAAGACCCTGAAGCTACTGGCCGCGGCCGTGTTCGCGTCCCCCACCGCCCTCCTTGCGGGAGAGGCCGACATCCGCATCCCCGACCTGGGCAAAGTCTCCTTCCTCGGCGGCTCGCTCAGCGGCCCCGACGTACTCTGGGCCGGCCTCGTCGTCTGCGCCCTCGGCGTCGCCTACGGCTGGTGGCAGTACCTGCAGACCCGCGCCCTGCCGGTGCACCGCAGCATGGCCGACGTCTCGCAGATCATCTGGGAGACCTGCAAGACCTACCTCGTCCAGCAGGGCAAGTTCCTCGCCGCGCTCTGGGTGCTCATCGCCGCGTGCATGGCCTACTACTTCGGGGGCCTCGAGCACAAGCCGGCCTTCCAGGTGGGCGTGATCCTCGCCGCCTCCGTCCTCGGCATCCTCGGCAGCTACGGCGTGGCGTGGTTCGGCATCCGCATCAACACCGTCGCCAACTCGCGCGCCGCCTTCTCCGCACTGAGGGGCAACGCCCTCGCGACCCTGCTCATCCCGCTTCAGTCGGGCATGAGCGTCGGCCTGCTGCTCGTCGCCATCGAGCTGCTGTTCATGATCGCCATCCTGCTCTTCCTCCCGGCGGAGCTGGCCGGCCCCTGCTTCATCGGCTTCGCCATCGGCGAGTCCCTCGGCGCCTCGGCCCTGCGCATCTGCGGCGGCATCTTCACCAAGATCGCCGACATCGGCGCGGACCTGATGAAGATCGTCTTCAAGCTGCCCGAGGACGACCCCCGCAACCCCGGCGTCATCGCGGACTGCACGGGCGACAACGCCGGCGACTCCGTGGGCCCGACGGCCGACGGCTTCGAGACCTACGGCGTGACCGGCGTGGCCCTCATCGCCTTCCTCGCCCTCGCCCTCGCCGCGGACCCGGTCCTCTGCGCCACGCTCGTCGTCTGGCTGTTCGCCATGCGCATCCTCATGGTGCTCACCTCGGTGGCGAGCTACTGGATCAACGGCGTGATCAGCCGCTCCGTCTGGGGCGAAGCCCGCGACTTCAACCTCGAGCAGCCGCTGACCAACCTCGTCTGGGTGACCTCCGTGGTGTCGATCGCCGTGACCTACCTCGCGAGCTGGGCGCTGCTGGCCCCGCTGGCCGGACGGCCCGACCTCTGGTGGGTGCTCTCGACCATCATCTCGCTCGGCACGCTCGCCGGCGCGCTCATCCCCGAGTTCACCAAGGTCTTCACCTCCACCGAGAGCCGCCACGTGAAAGAGGTCGTGACCTCCTCCGACCAGGGCGGCGCCTCGCTCAACATCCTCTCCGGCCTGGTGGCGGGCAACTACTCCGCCTTCTGGACCGGCCTCTGCATCCTCGGCCTGATGTTCGGGGCCTACCTGCTCTCGACGCACGCCGCGGTCGCCGCGCTGATGCCCGCGCAATTCGCCTTCGCCGCGCCGATCTTCGCCTTCGGTCTGGTGGCCTTCGGCTTCCTGGGCATGGGCCCGGTCACCATCGCGGTCGACTCCTTCGGTCCGGTCACGGACAACGCGCAGTCGGTCTATGAGCTCTCGCAGATCGAGTCCCGCCCGGGCGTCCGCGAGGAGATCGAGCGCGACTTCGGCTTCAAGCCCGACTTCGAGGGCGCCAAGCACCAGCTCGAGAAGGGCGACGGCGCCGGCAACACCTTCAAGGCCACGGCCAAGCCGGTGCTCATCGGCACCGCCGTGGTGGGCGCGACGACGATGGTCTTCGGCATCATCATGATGCTGCAGGAGCACTACCGCGCCTCCGGGCTCAACGTCCTCGAGAAGCTCTCGCTCGTGCACCCCGAGGCCCTGATGGGCCTGCTCATGGGCGGCGCGGTCATCTACTGGTTCACCGGCGCTTCCACCCAGGCGGTCGTAACGGGCGCCTACCGCGCGGTGGTCTACATCAAGGACAACATGAAGCTCGACGCCTCCACGGCGGCGACCGACGCCTCCAAGGAGGTCGTCCGCATCTGCACGCAGTACGCGCAGAAGGGCATGACGAACATCTTCATCGCCATCTTCTGCCTGGCGCTCGCGCTCGCGCTCTTCGACCCGTTCTTCTTCATCGGCTACCTGATCGGCATGGCCTTCTTTGGCCTCTACCAGGCCATCTTCATGGCCAACGCCGGCGGCGCCTGGGACAACGCCAAGAAGATCGTCGAGGTCGACCTCAAGGCGAAGGGCACGCCGCTCCACGCCGCCACGGTCGTGGGCGACACGGTCGGCGACCCCTTCAAGGACACGTCCTCGGTCTCGCTCAATCCGGTCATCAAGTTCACCACGCTCTTCGGCCTGCTCGCCGTCGAGATCGCGGTCGGCATGCCGGCGGGCCTCAAGCTGGGCCTTGGCGCGGCGGTGCTGGCGGTCGGGCTGTTCTACGTCTACCGCAGCTTCTACGGGATGCGCATCCCGGTCGACGCGAAGCGCTGAGCCGGGGGCCGCTCCGGCGGCGGATCAGTGGTCCTCGTGCCGCTGCATCCGCTCGCTGTAGGCGAAGAGGATCATCGAGGCGAGGAAGACGCCGTGGATGATCGCCTGCCATAGGATGACGCGCTCGTGCGCAGGCAGCAGCGGACGTCCGTCCGGGGCGGCGGCCGCGGCGGTGATGTCGATGAAACTCTTGAGGAGATGGATGGCCGAGATGCTCGCCAGGCTGCCCGCCAGCTTCACCTTGAGCGTGTTGGCGTTGATGTGGTCGAGCCAGTCGGGGCGGTCGGTGTTGTCCTCGAAGTCGATGCGCGAGACGAAGGTCACGTAGCCGCCGACGACGACCATGTTCACGAGGTTGGCCACCATCGAGATGTCCACGAGCGAGAGGATGCCGACCATGATGGTGCTCTCGGTCGCGGTGTTGAAGCCCTGCAGGAGATGGATGAGCTCCTGCACGCTCTTCCAGGCGTAGGCGACGGCGGCGAGGATGAGCGCGACGTAGATCGGCGCCTGGACCCAGCGGCTGGCGAAGATGAAGGACTCGAGGGCGGACTCGGCCTTCTTGGCGAGGCCGCGGGCGGGGGACTCCTTGGACATGCCCGCAGGCTTGTGGACGGCCGGGGACGGTCAAGCCGTCAGAGGCCGGCGGAGGCCGCGGCCTCGCCCAGCGGCCCGGCATCGGGGTCGCGCAGGTAGGCGTCGGCCTTCGCCGAGACGATCACGCCGTAGTTGATGGTGCCGAGCCAGCCGGACATGATGATGCCGACGCTCCCGGCATGGTAGAAGCCGCCGACCTGCTCGGGCAGGGCCATCGAGACCTTGAGGCCTTCGAACTTGGTGCCGAACGAAGTGCCGCCGACGTGGCGGACGTAGCGGTTGACGGTGCGCGGGGTCGCGGCCTCGGCGTGGTCGACCTTCGACCGGATGTCGGGGATGAACTTCTCGAGGCCCCGGAAGGACTCCTCGATGACGCGCGCCTTGTTCGCGGCGTAGTCCGCCTCGGAAAGGCCTGCCCAGTCGTCCCACTTCTGGTTGACGGAGGTGACGACGGCGTAGCGCGGGGTCCGGGTGTGCGGACGTGTGTCCGGATAGTAGACCGAGTAGGTGCGCGACGTGGTGTGGAAGTCGACGAGCTCCTGGCTGGAAAAGGGCTTCGCCTCGGAGGTGAACACGAGGTCGCCGATGTGCGGAATGGCCTCGCCTTCACGCACGCCCATGTAGACCTGGCAGGAGGAGGTGTTCACGCGGACCTTGCGGGCTTCCTCGAGGAACGGGGCCTCGAAGGCATCCTCGCCGCCCATCTTGAGGACGGTGTCCTTGATATTGGCGTTGGAGACGACGGTCGCGCAGGCGACCTCGGCCTCCTCGCCGAGGCGGGTGCCGCGCAGCTTCACGCCCACGACACGGCGCCGGCCGGAGGCGTCCTTCTCGACGAGGACCTTCTCGACGAGGACGTTGCGGCGGATGTCGACGCCGTTGGCCTTCATCTCGGCGGTCATCAGGCCGATCATCACGTCGGTCCCGCCCTGGAAGATGAACACGCCTTTCGACATGAAGTTCGAGAAGACGATGCCGAAGGTGATCGCGGGGTCGTCGAGGGTGGAGCCGTTGGCGTAGGCGATCGGCTCGAGGAGGAGTCGCTGGACGTCGGGGCGGCCGGGGAAGAACTGCTCGAAGAGCTGGCGGGTGGTGCGCGGGTCGTTGTCGTAGTAGTTCATCTCGCGCAGGTGCGCGAAGAAGGCCTCGACCGTCTCGGCGGGCAGGCGGAACTGCTCGACGAGGATGCGCGTGAAGTCGGCCCGGTCGAAGGTCGTGCGGACGTCGAAATCGGGGTTGATGAAGCGGACGTCCTTGAGCTGGTGGATGCGGTCCGAGATCTCCTTGGTCCAGTAGCGGCGGGTGGACTTGATCATCCCGTGCGGGAAGCCGTGCAGGGAGATGTCGAACACGTGGCCGCCCGCGCGCTTGAAGAAGGTGGCGAGTCCGCCGAGCTGGTAGTGGTGCTCGAGCAGGAGCACCTTGCGTCCGAACTTGGCGAGGTTGTTGGCGGCGGTCATGCCCCCGAGGCCGGCCCCGATGACGACGGCGTCGTAACGGGGAAGGAGTCCTTCGAAAGGCGACGGCATGGAGGGAGCGGAGGAGGCAGGGGTGGGCAAATCCGTCCCCGGGTCAAGGCAGGGACAGCGAGTAGGCGCCCCGGCGGCGGGCGAGCCGCACGCGCCGTCCGAAAAGGCGGGAGAGCGTGGCGGAGTTCAGGGCGTGACGCACGGACCCCGCCGCCAGGGCGGCGCCCGACTTCAGCAGCAGGGCGTGGGTGAACGCGGGCACGACCTCCTCGACATGGTGCGTGACGAGCACGAGGGCGGTGCGCGGCCAGAGGCGCGGCAGGCGCGAGACGAGGCGGAGGAAGTCGGCCCGCGCCGCGGGATCGAGCCCGGCGCAGGGCTCGTCGAGGATGAGCAGCGCGGGGCGGGGCATGAGCGCGCGCGCGATCAGGGCGCGCTGCCGCTCGCCCTGCGAGAGATGCCCCCAGGGACGCGAGGCGAACGCACCGGCGCCCATGCGGCGCAGCACGGCCCGCGCGCGGCGCAGCACAGCATGAGGCGGACGACGCCAGAGGTTGACCGTGCCGTCGGCGCCGCCGGCCACAACGTGCAGGGCGGGCTCGTCGGGACGCACCATCGAGGCGATGGACGGTCCCGCCAGGCCGACGCGACGACGGAGCTCGCGCCAGTCGCTCCGCCCGAAGGTCTCGCCGAGGACGGTCATCTCACCGGCGGTCGGCGCGAAGTAGCCGGTGAGCGCGGCGAGAAGCGAGGACTTGCCGGCGCCGTTCGGCCCGAGGAGCGCCCAGTGCTCGCCGGGCCAGACGGCCCAGTCGAGTCCGCGGAGGATGACCTTGCCCTCGCGGGCGATGCGGAGTCGACGCACCTCCAGGACTGGACCGGACGGCTTGGGCACGCCCCGTGCTATGTCGTAGCGGCCTCCGTCTTCCAAGCCGCAAAGCCGCACGCTTGCCCTGCGGCCTCCCGGCAGCATCGTGGACCCATGCGCCCCATGCCCATAGCCGCGGCCCTCGCCCTCGCCGGGGCGGCATGGGCGCAGACGGCGGTGAGCCCGGAGGACCTCGCCGCGCTCGAAGCGCTCAAAGCGAGGACCGGCGCCACGCAGCCGGCCCTCAAGGCCGACGAACTCGCCGAGCTCGAGGCGTACCGCGCCCGCATCGCCGCCGCCGAGGCCGCCGCCGAGCCCAAGCCCTGGAGGCTCCGCATCGCGGCGGCGGACGAGGAAGGCGACGGCTACGAGCTCGCGCTCACCCTCGACCTCAGCCCGCCGCACCTGCTGCTCGTCCCCGCGGCGGGACGCAAGGCGGGCGACGTCATCGAGGCCGCGGGACGGATCGAGTCGGTCGCCAAGTTCCAAGGCGTGCACCGGCCGGTCCTGACGCCTCTCGCCGCGCCCTTGGCACGCCGCGGCAAGGACGTCCCTTCACCATCCGTCAGCGTGACCGACGCGCTGACCTCCGACGGCCCCGACTCCGCCGGCGGCGTGCGGGTAAGCAACGTGCTTTTTACGTTCTTCGCGGTGGTCGCGCTGGCCGTCGTGCTGCTGCGCATCAAGTCGCGCATCGACGCCCGCAAGACCAAGGGACGTCGCCGATGAGGCTCGCCGCCCTGCTCTGCCTGCTCACGGCCGCGCTGGAGGCGCAAGGTCCTCCCGCGGCCGTGACGCCCGCGGACCTGCCGCTCAAGGAGCAGACCGAGATCCGCATCGCCTGCCAGCACATGTCGGGCTTCTCCCGCTACTCCGACCTCTACCACTACCGCCTCTGGCTGCCCAGGGGCTTCCTGACCGCCAAGGAGGCCCGCTGGAAATGCCTCTTCATCGCCTCGCCCTCCGGCAACGCGAAGATGGGCGAGATGGAGGCCTGGCTGCGGCGCAAGGCAACCTACGTCGTCGTGATGCTCGACGAGTCGCGGAACGGCCCGTGGGACCCGAGCGTGGGCAACTTCCTCGCGGCCGCCGAGGACGTCGAGCGGCGCGTGCGGCTGCTGCCCGGCGGCAAGGTGGCGACCGGCTTCTCCGGCGGCGCGCGGGCCAGTTCGGTGTTCGCCGCGCTCGGCGACGGGTTCGGCGGCGTCATCCTGCAGGGGGCCGGCATCGGCCGACTCGACAACGGCATGCCCGGACTCAAGGGCACGCAGCTCGCGGCCGTCGTGGTGACGATGGGCAAGGGCGACCCGAACCGCGCCGAGCTGCCCATGCTGAAGCAGATCACCGACGGACGCGTCGAGGTGATGGAGTTCGCCGGCGGCCATCAGTGGGCGCCGCGGGCCGTCATCGAGAAGGCCCTCGACTACGTCGACGCCCGGCTGCCGAAGTAAGCGGTCCGCCTTGCCAACGCGAGGGCGCGCGGGCATCAAGGGATGCGCAACCCCATGCGCCCCCTCGCCCTCCTGCCCTTCGGCCTGCTCGCGGTCCACGCCGATGCGGCCGCGCCGAAGTTCAACGACCCGCAGCCGCAGGCCTACCACCTCACGGTGCGCGCCAGTGAGGTCGACCCGGCCGCGAAAACTTATCCGGAGATCGACTTCATCCTGGAGAGCAAGGGCAAGCCGGCCGACACCGAGACGGCCGACGTCGACACGCGCGTCGCTCCGCGCGGACAGCTCGTGGTCTGGCTGATGGGCCACAATCCGGTCATCGCCGAGAAGGTGAACGGTTACGGCTACCACCACGTCAGCGTGGCCTACGCGCGCGGCTGGTTCGGCAAGCTCAACACCGTCCCCGCCGACACGCAGCACCTCGGCAACATCCGCCTCGAAGCCACCGCCGGCGTGGACGCCTCGCAGGCCGTCGCGATCGCCGAGGCCGACTCCGCCAAGGGCCGGGCGACGCGCCTGGTGCAGTGGCTCGTGAAGAAGCACCCGCAGGGCCGCTGGGAGCAGTTCCTTGCCGCCGGCGGCAAGGAGCTCGACTGGACCAAGGTCGTCGTCGGCGGCTCCTCGCACGGCGCCACGTCCTCCGCCCGCTTCGCGATGCACCAGAAGGTCGCGCGCGTCATCATGTTCTGCGGGCCCCGCGACAACACCGAGGACTGGCAGGCCGGCCCGTCCGCCACGCCGCTCAACCGCTTCTTCGGCTACAGCCACGTGCTCGACAGCGGCTGGACCGGCGACCACTACCAACGCTCCTGGCTCATGCTGCGCCTCAATGCATACGGACCTATCGTGAACGCCGACGACGCCAAGGCCCCCTACGGCCACACGCGTCGGCTCATCACCTCGGCCCCCATGAAGGGCGACGCCAAGAAGCAGGCCGCCGCCGCGCACGGCTATGTCACCCCGGGCAAGGGCTCGCCCAAGGACGCCCAGGGCCGGCCCCTTCAGGAGGACGTCTGGAAATACCTCTTCACCTCCGACGTCGACGTCACCGGCAAGCCGGTCCCCGCCGAGGCGGGCATCAGAATGGACCAGCGCCCCAAGAAGTAGCCCTTGCCTGGGACGCCCGACCCGGGCTTTCTCAACGACCCGTCCCGTGTCCGTCCGTATCGACCTAGTCACCCTCTTCCCTGAGATGGCTGACGGCTTCCTCAAGGAGTCGGTCATCGGACGGGCCATCGAGCGCGACCTGATCCGCTTCAAGGCGCATGACCTCCGGGCCTACTCCAAGGACAAGCATCGCAAGGTCGACGACGTGCCCTACGGCGGCGGCCCCGGCATGCTCATGACCTGCCAGCCCCTCTTCGATGCCGTGGACGCCCTGGCCACCCCCGGCTGCGAAGTGGTCTACCTCTGCCCCGACGGCGAGCAACTCACCAACCCCCTGGCCCGGGAACTGGCTCAAAAAGACCATCTTATCCTCATTTCAGGTCATTATGAGGGCATCGACCAGCGCTTCAGGGACAGGAAAGTGACCCGGGAGATCTCCATCGGGGACTACGTCCTGACCAATGGCACCCTGCCCGCGTGCGTCCTGGTAGATTGCATCGGCCGCCAAATACCGGGGGTTCTGGGGGAGGAAAACTCCTTGACGGGGGATAGCTACAACGGCAAGTTGCTCGCCTTTCCGCAGTTCACCCGACCCGCCGTCTATGATGGTCTCGAGGTGCCCCCGGTCCTCCTAGGAGGAAATCACGCCGAAATCGAAAGATGGCGCCGGGAAAGGCAGATTGAGAAGACCAGAAAACGCCGACCCGACCTGCTGAAAGACCAAGAAAACCAGCCATGAGCAGCAATCATCCCCTCATCCAGTTCGCCACCCAGTCCCAGCTCAAGCAGGGACGCGGCCACGACGCCTTCAAGGTGGGCGACGGCGTCCGCGTCTCCACCAAGGTCCGCGAAGGCGACAAGGAACGCATCCAGCTCTTCGCCGGCATCGTGATCCAGCGCAAGGGCGGCGGCATCCACGAGACTTTCACCGTCCGCCGCATCTCCTTCGGCGAGGGTGTCGAGCGCACTTTCCCCGTTCATTCCCCCAATATCGAGAAGATCGTCGTGGAGCGGGTCTCCCAGGTCATGCGCTCCCGCCTCTTCTACCTCCGCGACCGCCAGGGCAAGTCCGCCACCAAGGTCAAGGAGCAGCGATTCGAGGTCGAAGCCGCCTCCAAGTAAGCCTTCTTCAGGCCGACCAAGACCCCGCCCATGCGGGGTTCTTTTTTGGACGGAAACCGGGCCAGCCCCTAGGGGCATCCGGCGGCCGGATCAGGGAGAAATGTTCACATGAAACATAAGTCACTATGGAGAAGTCATTTCAAACGCGTGATTTAAGCCATTTGAAGGGCCTGGTGATAAAAAGGGAGGTCCCCGACCCGGGGAAGGCTTGACTCCCCCACCCCTCAGTGTGTCTTTCCACCTTCCTCTTTTATTCAAAACCCATGCTACGCATCCGCCTCCAACGCTTCGGCACCAAAAACGAGCCGACCTACCGTCTCGTGGTCGCCGAACAGAGCATCCGTCGCGACGGTCGATTCGTCGAAGTGCTCGGCAATTACAACCCCCGGGCCAAGGGAAAGACCCCCGGCCTGACCGTCGATGTCGACCGCGTCGACCACTGGATCAAGCTGGGGGCCCAGCCCTCGGATACCGCGAAGTCGCTCGTGAAACGAGCCCGCGCGGAGGCCTCACCGGCCAAGGCCTGAACCACGGCGGAAACGCCCCACCCTGACGATGTTTCGCCCCGCCTTACGGCGGGGCGATTCATTTTCAGGGGTCGTCAATTGGTCTGCGTCCACCCGCCTTCGCCGTTCTTCTCAAGCTTCCTGAAGCCAGCCCGGGCCAGCTTCTCTTCGCTCACGGCCTGCTTCATAGCGCCCTCGCCGTATTTCACGGTGAGCGTCGGCGCCTCCAGCACCCTCCGGCATGGCTCCCTGGTGACCGGATGGACGGCGAAGTCGGGCGCGTCGGCAGGGAGGTCGGCCTCGAAGAGCTCCCCCTCCGTGCCGTCGGCTTTGATCACGATGTAGCGGCGGAGCGGCATGGTCAGCGGCGGGAGACACGCGGGTCGAAGGCATCACGCAGTCCTTCGCCCAGGAAGTTGAGCGCCAGCAGGGTGAATGCGAAGACGGAGGAAGGTGCCAGCAGCAGCCATGGGCATTCCTCCATGATGTCGGCGCCCTCCTTGATCATCTGGCCCCAGGAGGTCATCGGGGCCTTCACCCCCAGCCCCAGGAAGCTCACGAAGGCCTCCAGCATCATGACCCCGGGCACGGTGAGCGTGGCGTAGACCGCGATGAGTCCGGCGAGATTCGGCAGGTAATGCCTCCGGAAGACGCCCACGCGGGTCTGGCCCAGCGCGACCGCGGCCTCGACGAACTGACGGGACTTCAGGGCGCCGGTCTCCGTGCAGACGATACGGGCCATGGTCAGCCAGGACACCATGCCGACGGCCAGGAAGATCATCCAGACGTTCTGTCCGAAGACCACCATGCAGAGAATGACGATGAGCGTGAGCGGCAAGGTGCTGAGGATGTCGACGGCCCGCATCAGCAGCCGCTCCCAGGCGCCGCCCAGCTCGCCGGCGACCGCGCCGTAAAGCACGCCGAACAGGAGCGCGACGGCGGTGGCGAGCAGGCCGACGGAGATTGAGATGAGGCCGCCCTGCAGGACGCGCGAGAGGACGTCGCGTCCGAGGAGGTCGGTGCCGAACCAATGGGAGGACGAAGGGGCCTGGGCGCTGGCCGCAAGGTCCTGCTGCATGTAGGGATAGGGCGCGATCCAGGGCGACAGCGCGCAGACGAGCGCGACGAAGGCGAGGAACCAGGCGGAGGCAACCGCGGCGCGGGAGCGGCGGAAACGCCGCCAGGGGGTGGAGTCGGGGCCGTCAGGCGTCATCGGACGGAGCGCGCGACGCGCGGGTCGAGGGACGCCTTGGCGAGGTCGGCCGCAAGGTTGAGGACGAGCAAGGCGAGCGCGTAGACGAGCGTGGTGCCGAGGATCAGGGGGACGTCGCGGTTGATGATCGAGGACACGAACAGCCTGCCGAGCCCGGGGACGTCGAAGAGCGACTCGACGACGAACGAGCCGGAGACGAGCCCCGCCGCGGCCGGACCGAGGTAGGTCACCACGGGCAGCAGGCCGTTGCGGAGGGCGTGCACGAACCAGACACGGCGCCACGGCAGGCCCTTGGCCCGGGCGGTGCGCACGTAGTCCTGCGAACCCGCCTCCACGACCTTGGCCCGGGTGAGACGCGCGATGGGCGCCGCGGTGACCAAGCCGAGCGTGGCGGCGGGCAGCAGGAAGTGGCGAAGGTCGCCCCAGCCGCAGGGCGGCGCCCAGCCCAGCCACTGGGCGAACACGAGCGCAAGTAGCGGCCCGAGCACGAACGAGGGCAGGCAGATGCCGACCATGGTGAAGCCCATGGGGACGGCATCGAGCCAAGTGTTGTGCCGGGAGGCCGCGAGTACGCCGACGGGCACGCCGATGAGCACGGCGACGGCGAGCGAGGCGAGCCCGAGGGAGATAGAAACGGGGATGCGCGGGCCGATGATCTCGTTCACACCCCAGCCGGGGTACTTGATCGACGGGCCGAGGTCGCCGCGCGCGAGGTTGCCGACGTAGGAGGCCAGCTGCTCGTGGAGCGGGCGGTCGAGGCCATAGTAGGCCTCGAGACGCGCCTTCACCTCGGCCGGCACCGGCCGCTCGCGGTCGAAGGGTCCGCCGGGCACGGCGTGCGAGAGGAAGAAGGTCGCCGCGACCACGACGAGCAGCACGGGAGCCATCTCCAGGACTCTCTTCAGGACGTACGACATGTGCGGGGCGCGTCTGGACTATTCCGCGAGCCGGCCGGGAGACAAGGAAGCACAACGGTCCGCGCCGCCGCGGCGGGCGGCGACGAAAGCGTAGGCGCCGTCGCGCATGAAGCGGGGGCAAAGCCGCAGGGCGCGGGCCACCCAGGGCCAGGGGCTGGAAAGGCAGGCGAGGAGCCTGAGCACGGCGTCGGACCGCACCAGCCTCCGGGAGCCGTCCCAGACGACCACGGTCCGCGCATCGCCGCCGGGGGGCTCGCCGGCGATGCGCGCCACCGGACCGCGGTTCGATGCGAAGACCATGTTGCCCCCTGCGTCGCGCTTCGACAGCCATGCCGCCGTGCCGCAGCACAGGGCACATTCCGCGTCGATGAGGACCACGAGGGGTGCGTCCGGCATGACGGGAGGATGTCCGCCCAGCCGGAAGGGGAAAGCCCCGAGTTCCGAAGGCGAAAGCGCTTGTCACGACGCTCGGCGCCCCCCTATCTTGCCCCTCCTGTTGGCCGGAAGGGTGTCCGAGTGGCTAAAGGAGGCGGACTGTAAATCCGCTCAGCTTTGCTGTACGTGGGTTCGAATCCCACCCCTTCCACCAGCAGAGGAGGCCCCCGGGCTTCCAAATCCTCGTTGACTACGCCGCCCCGCAGCGGCTTCCCTTCTCCCTCACATGGCCAACATCAAAGCTAACCAGAAGAGCATCCGCCAGTCCGCCCGTCGGGCCGCGCACAACAAGTCGGTCCGCACGCGCCTCAAGTCGCTGGTGAAGGGCTTCTCCAGTGCGGCGTCCGCGGCCGCGGCCTCCACCGTAGCCTCCGCCGCTGACCGTGCGGTCAAGTCCGGCGTGATCCATCGCAACAAGGCGAATCGGATCAAGGCCCGCCTCGCCAAGAAGCTGGCCGCCGCCAAGAAGTGATGCCCGAGGGCGCCACCCACGACCCCGTCGCCTGACCGGCCGCGGGGTCTTTTCATTTACGGCCATGAGCGCGACCCGGTCCATCGGCTTCCCCGCGGGCACGCTCGGGGAGGCCGCGCTCCGCGTCGAGGTGCTCGCGCTCGGCGGAGGATGGGCGGCGCTGGCCAAGCCCGCGGAGGTCTGCTTCGAGGACCACCCCTGGCAGCAGGGCCGGCCGACGCTGCTCGGCTCGCTGCGTGCGCAGCTTGCGGCGGCCAAGCCCGAGATGGTGCGGCTGGGCCTGCGCGATCCGGCCGCGGTCTTCGGGCCGGAGCCGGAGGTGGACGGCGTCGCAATCATCGCCGAGCGCGAGGGCGCCCTGCCCGCCTGGCGCGAGGCGGTGGGCTCCGGGGCCTTCACCTTCCACTACGAGTTCCTCGCCCGCACGGAGGAGGCGCCGGAGGAAGGCGGGCTCTGCGACCTGCCGCTGGCGATGGACGAGGAGGGCCGCAGGGCCTTCGTCTCACACCGCCATGGCAAGCGGGCGGAGACGCGCTTCGCCGGAGGAGAGCCCATGGGCCGCTGGCGTCTCTGGACGGCGCGCACTTCGCTGCCGCGACGCGACCAGGTGCGGGTGCACGCCTCGGAGTGCGGCCTGCGCATCGCGGGCGAACTGCGCTACGGACGCTCAGGGCGCGTGACGCTCACCGACACGACGCCGAAGGGCCGGCTCAACAAGGGCGAGGACCGCCCGCTCCACCGCGGCATGCTGCTGCGCCTGGCGGAGGTGCGGGGCAGGGTCGGGGGCCTGGAGGTCACGCTGGTCTGCCCGCCGCCCGACGACTTCGCAGCCACCCTCAAGCGCCTGGCGCGCCTGCGCTGATCAGGCCCCCGGCGGGGCGATCCGGAAACGGTCCGTGCTGCGGAGGTAACCGTCCGGGCTGTTGAGACGGCCGATGGGGGCGTAGGCGGAGTAGTCGACCTTCCACGACTCCGGATCGGCCACGCCCTCGCGCACGTGGGCGAGCAGGAGCTCGACGACCACGAGGCGGTTGTCGCCGTACCGACGGACGTCGAGCACGCGGCCTTCGAACGCGACCGGACAGTCAACGATGACGGGCGGCCGCACGAGCTCGGCGGGCCGGACGGCGAGGCCGGCGCGGAGGGTCTCGTCCTCGCCCGGCGGCAGGGCGCGCGAGCACTCGACCATGCGGGCGGCCACGGGCTCGTCGCAGAGATGGATCACGCACTCCCCGCTCGCCAGCAGGTTCGCAGCGGTGTCCTTCGGCGTGCCGTCGTCACGGTCGGCCGGGGCGAACACCGCCACCGGGGGCTCGGCGCCCATGACATTGAAGAAGGAGAAGGGCGCGGCGTTCACGCGACCGGCGGCGTCGACGGTGGTGACCAGGGCGATGGGGCGGGGCACGACGAGCCCAGCCAGCAGCCGGTAGGCGCGGCCGCCGGCGTTCGCGGCAAGATCGAAGCGCAGGCTCACGGCCGGCCGGCGAGGTCGTCGCCGGAATGGGAGGCCATGGCCTCACGGCGCGCGACGTCATGCCGGTAGGACAGGAGCAGGTACAGGCCGACGCCGACGCAGATGCAGGCGTCGGCGACGTTGAAGGCCGGAAACCGGTAGCCGGGCAGATGGACGTCAAGGAAGTCGATGACATGGTCGCCGAACACGCGGTCGCGGACGTTCCCGAGCGTGCCGCCGACGAACAGCCCGAAGGCGACCGGCCCGCCTGAAAGATCGAGCAGCAACGAACGGCGCCAGCGCCACACGAGGCCGAGCACGACGAGGGCCAGCCCCACGAGATAGGGACGCACGTCGAGCTGCGAGCCAAGGCCCCAGGCGGCGCCCTTGTTGCCGACATGCACGAGCCAGAACCAGGAGAGCAGCTCGACGGGTGAGCGCTCCGGATCCCCCGGGTAGTAGGAGCCGAAGGGAATGGCCCTGACCACCAGCAGCTTGCTGACCACGTCCGCCGCGAGAGCGGCGAAGGCGACCAGCCAGAAAGTCGGGTAGGGCCGGAGTCGGGACATCGCCGCCGGCTCAGGTGTCCGCAGGCTCGTCCTCGCCGCCGCCGCCGCCGGTGCCGAAGCCGACCTCGTCGCCGGCCTCACCGAGAGGATTCTGCCCGCGCCGGCGATGGGCGCGGCGGGTGCGTTCCAGTTCCTTCTGCCCCTCGAGGGAGAAGCGGGTGAACGGCACGGCTTCCAGTCGCTTGGCCGGGATGGGCTTCCCCGACACCTCGCAGACGCCGTAGGTGCCGTTCTTCATGCGCTCGATCGCCTCGGCGATCTCCTTGAGGGCCTCCTGCTCGTTGGAGATGAGCGAGAGGGCGAAGTCACGGTCGGCGGTGTCGGTGCCGGCGTCGGCGAGGTGCTGGGAGTAGCCGGAGAGGTCGCCCGCGTCGTCCTTGCCCGACTTCTTCAGCGCCTCCTCGGTGTGGAAGGCGAGCCCCTTCTCCAGCTGCGTGCGCATGGCCACCAGCAGGCGGTAGTAGCGGCGGAAACGCTCCGGGACCAGCTTGGACTCGTCGACGAAGTCGGAACCCTTGCGCGCCGGATTGAAACCAAGCAGGTCCGCCACCGAGGCCACGCCAACCTTGTTGGGCTTATGGGCCTGGGTCTTAGCGGCCGATGCCTTCTCCCGGGCCTTGCGCTCGCTTTCGGGCTTCCAGAGATTGAGGTTCTTGTTGCCGGGACGATTGAGGTACTGCTTGAGCACCTCGAGGGTGTAGGCCTGCAGCTTCGGCCTGGGCGCGACCTCGAGCGCGGCATCCTGATGGTGCTCCTTGCGATGATGGTCGAGCAGGCGCTTCTGGGTCTCGTGATCCAACTGCGGCTTCCTCGCGGCCTTGAGCCCCTTGGGTGTCTTCCCAGGCAAGGGGGTCGCGGAAGAGACCCCGGGGGGCGTCTGCTTCCTGCCTGCGGCCGGCTTGGCGGCGGTCTTCGAGCCGGTCTTCGAGGCGGTCTTGCCGGAGACGGACTTGGGGGAGGACTTACGGACGGCAGCCTTCTTGGCGGAAGCGGACTTAGGCTTCGAGGCCGGCTTGGCCTTTTTGGAGGTAGTTTTCTTGGGCATCGTGAAATCAGAGACCGGGGTATTTGGCGACCAGCGCCGCCCGGCAACGCGGGGACACCATACCGAAACGGCCCGCCTCCACAAGAGCCGGCACCCACCTCCAGGATCGGGGGCAGCGGACCCCGGGTGCCTTGTCGACCTGGAAGGACAGCGGGGCGCCCCGGACGGAGGTCAGGGAGACGGCCGAGACGATCCACAGCTCGGACAGGAGGGCCTCGTGCGCGACGAGCAGGGAGAAATCCTTGTCGTCAGGGTCTCCCGTGACGGCGACGGCCGACTCGAGGGACTGCCCGATCTTCTTCTCCTGCCGCAGCCGCTCGAGCTGGACGTTGACCGGGGCGGCCAGTTCCATCACGCGGGTCACGGCGGCGTGAGCCGAGAGCCCGGCCTCGTCCTCCCATTCGGCAGGAGCCGTGGGCCAGTCCTGGAGATGCACGGACTCGTCCGCGGCGTATTCGGCACGGGCCACGAGATGGCTCCAGGCCTCGTCGGCGGTGAACGGCACGAAGGGGGCCACGGCGCGCAGATAGGCGCGGAGAATCAGGTCGAGTGCGGTCTGGGTGGATCGGCGGAGCGGGTCCGCCGGCGCCATGGTGTAGAGCCGGTCCTTGATCACGTTGTGGTAGGAGGCGGACAGGGCGCCGGTGGTGAACGCCGCGACGGCCGCGGCGGCGCGGTGGAACTCGTTGCGATCGCAGGCGTCGGTGACCTCGCGCAGGAACCGGGCGGTCTCGACCAAGGCCCAGCGGTCGACGGGCGAGAGGCGCGCGACAGGGACCGCGTCGCGCGCAGGGTCGAAGTCGTGCAGGTTGCCCAGCTGGTAGCGCAGCGAGTTGCGCATGCTGCGGTACTGGTTGGAGATCGTCTCGAAGATGGCGTCCGAGAGGGGGATGTCGGACTGGTAGTTCTCCGACGCCACCCACAGCCGCACGATGTCGGCCCCGTACTTCCTCACGTAGTCGTCGGCAGTCTGGGGCTTGCCGTCGGACTTCGAGATCTTCTTGCGCTTCTCGTTCACCACGAAGCCATGGGTGAGCACGGCGCGGTAGGGCGCCGCGCCGCGCGCGGCCACGGCGGTCCAGAGGGAGGACTGGAACCAACCGCGGTGCTGGTCGGAACCCTCGAGGTAGAGGTCGGCGGGCCAGTGCAGCTGCTTCTGCGCGGCGCACACGGCCAGGTGGCTGGAGCCGGAGTCGATCCAGACGTCGAGCGTGTCGAAGGCCTTGCGCAGGTCCCCGGGCCAGGCGGCCGGCACGGGCGCGCCGCGCAAGGTCTCCTCCACCGAGGAGGACCACCACCAGTCCGCGCCATGGCGCGCGACCTGCGCGGCGACGTGACGCACGACGCCGGCGTCGAGGAACGCCTCGCCGGCGGAAGGGGAGAAGAAGGCCGGGATCGGCACGCCCCAAGCCCGCTGGCGCGAGATGCACCAGTCGGGACGGCCCTCGACCGCGGCCCGGATACGGTTCTCGCCGGAGACCGGGATCCATTTCACCGCACCCACGGCCGAGAGCGCCTTCTGGCGCAGGCCGCCGCGATCGAGCCCGACGAACCATTGGTCCATCGCGCGGAAGATCACCGGGGTCTTGGAGCGCCAGCAGTGCGGATACTGATGCTCGAAGGACTTGGCTCGGAGCAGCGCGCCGGAGGCCCTGAGCATCTCCATCACGGCGATGTTGGCGGCGTTCTTGCCGTCGACCTCATGCACGGAAACGCCGACGAGCCCCGCGGGCACGCGGCCGTCGTCGGCGTAGGTACCGTCGTCGAGCACGGGGCAGTAAGGCTCGAGCCGGTAACGGAGGCCGGTCTGGTAGTCCTCGAGCCCGTGGCCGGGCGCGGTGTGCACGCACCCAGTGCCGGCGTCGGTGGTGACATAGTCGGCGAGGACGAAGGGCGAGGCGCGGTCGATGAAGGGATGGCGGGCCTCGAGCCCCTCAAGGACGGAACCCTTCACCCGGAAGCCGTCCGTGGCGCCCTCGAGCCCGCAGTCGGCCACGAAGGCGTCCCGCAGCGCGGCCGCGACGAGGAAGGAGCGCCCGCCGTGGACGACCTCGACGTATTCCAGCGCCGGGTGGACGGCGACGGCGAGGTTCGCAGGCAGGGTCCAGGGGGTGGTCGTCCAGATGACGACCGAGAGCGGGTGCGCGGGCTTCAGGCCTGCGCCCTGCGGCGCGGGCACGGCGAAGGCCACCCAGACGGAGTGGGAGCGCTTCTCCTGATACTCGATCTCCGCCTCCGCCAGGGCGGTCTGGCAGGCGATGGACCAGTAGACCGGCTTCTTGGAACGGTAGACGAGGCCCTGCTCGACGAAGGAGGCGAAGACGGACAGGATCTCGGCCTCGTAGGCGGGGTCCATCGTGCGGTACTCCGACTTCCAGTCGGCCAGCACGCCGAGGCGGCGGAACTGACCGCGCTGCTTCTCGATGTAGGCGGCGGAGAACTCGGCGCAGGCCCTGCGCACCCCGAGCGGCTCGAGCGACTGCTTCCTCGACTGCAGTTCCTTCATCACCTTGTGCTCGATGGGGAGGCCGTGGCAGTCCCAGCCTGGCACGTAGGGCGTACGGAACCCCCGCATGGATTTGTAACGGAGGATGGAGTCCTTCAGCAGCTTGTTGAGGGCGGTGCCGATGTGCACGTCGCCGTTGGTGAACGGCGGGCCGTCGTGCAGGACGAAGGCGGGCCGGCCGGACCGGGCCTCCTGGATGCGGCGGTAGAGGCCGGTGGCCTCCCAGTGGGCCACGCGGGCGGGCTCGCGTTCGGCGAGGCCCGCGCGCATCGGGAAGTCGGTGACGGGGAGATTGAGTGTGTCCTTGAGCTCTTCGGCCATGTTTTCGTGCGTCAGACCGGCGCCAGACGGGGGCCTCCGGGGCCGGCAGGGTGAACGGCCCACCCTCGGAGGCAAGGGATTAGATGCGGCGGATTGACAGGCGGGCGGGCGTCCCACCCAATGACCGGCCCATGGACAACATGAAGCCCAAGCTGGTCACCCGTCAGGGAGTCATCATCGACCTGGTGATCACCGCCGTCTTCTTCGTCTGGATGACCGGCGTGCTCAAGAAGCACGTGCCCTGGTCCGAGTCCGGCGAGACCGCCGTGCTGCTGGGCGCCGCCTACTGCGCGGCCTGCCTGTCCGGCGTGCTCTGGCTGTCCCTCTCGCTGTTCCGCGTCACCCTCGCCGACCAGATGCTGCAGAAGACCGCACCCGGTCGCGGCGAAGGCCGCTGATTACCCGCCGGCGCCCTTCAGCGCCGCCTCGATCTCGGCGCGCAGGGCCCTCGCCTCGGCGCGCTCGCGCTCGAAGTCCCGCCACAGGGCGGCGAGTTCGGCCGGCTCCGCATCCTGGAACTTCTCCAGCCAGAGGCCGAAGGCGCGCCAGGCGTTGTGGAAGACGGGGTTCTGACGGATGATTTCCCGGCGGAGGGCCCGTAGCCGAGCCTCGACGCCCTGCCTCACGGCGGCCAGGCGACGGTGCGGCACGATGTCAGGGCCGACATGGACGGCATCACCCGCGCCAAGGTCGAACACGAAGGAAGCGATGTCGTCGAGGGCGTCAGAGGACTCGCGCATGCCCAGGCTGACGGGAGGGCGCGAGAGGACGAGCCCTGCGCGGGTCATCGGCCACCAGGACTCGGGCGAGCGATTACGGGCCGCCAGCAGGACGGCGAGGCTGCGGCCGCGCGCGAAGTCGATGGCGACCGCGGCGGACTCGGTGGAGGTCAGCTCCTCCCGCACGCATCGCCACAGGAGGAAGGCTTCGCTCAGGGAGGACTTGCCGGCGGCGAGGTCGGCGTAGGCAGGCGCAGGGGAGACCGACGCCTCCCGCAGCCACAGATCGGCCAGCGCGGGGCGCAGCTGCACCAGGGTCTCCGCGGCCAGGGCCTGCAGGAACCAGCCCTCCGCCGCGGGCGGGACGCCGGCGGAGAGCGAGACGCGGCCGGCCCAAGCACGCGCGGCGGCCTCCGCGCAACGGTCGGAGAAGGGCGAGAGGGCTCCGGGCCGCACCACGATGAGCATCTGTCCGGCGGCAGCGCGCGCCTGGATGTCGGGAGCCCCGGGCACGTCCGCGACCTCGACCCGTGCGCCCGAACCCTGCGCCGGCATGGCTCCGAGTACGTACTCCAGGTAACGGTCCAGGGCCGAGAGATGGGCCATCGCGAAGCTGACATCCGCCTGACGCTCGCCCACCACCGTGGCGATCCGCGGCTCGGCGAAGAAGACGCGGGGAGGCTCGGCGGGGCCGGCGGCGGCCGGAGAAGCGGGCGGCGGCACGGGGTCGACGGACGCGGCCGCGACGAGCGCCAGGAGGATGACCGGCGCCGCCGGCATGCTCAGGCCCCGCCGAAGTGGCCTTCGTCGAGCTCGACCGGCTGGCCGCCGGAAAGATGCACGGGCTCGCCGAGAGGCGTCTGATCGTTCTTCCAGACCTCGACCGTGGCGGCCGCGTCGGATTCGGGGCAGGTCCACTGCCACCGGCCGATACCGAGGAAGGTCATCGGGACGCCCTTGTCGGCGCTGAGGCCGGGGCCGCTGCCACGCACGAACGGCTTGTTGCCGATGCCGATCATGAGATTGATGGTGAGCGAAGTCCCCTGCCCTTCGGAGGCCTTGGCGGCAGGAGCGGCGGGCGAGGCCTCGACGGCCTCCTCCGTCTCGTCCTCCTCGACGGCGTCCTCTTCCTCCGCTTCATCCGCTTCATCCTCCTCCGGCTCCCCGGGGTCCGCAGGAGGGACCGCGGGCTCGAGAGACGCGGAGACGGACGCGCCGCCGAGCCCGGAGAGACGGGACTCGAGCGCGTCGATCCGATCCGCCAAGGCCGAGGCGGACTTCTTCGCGTCCTTCTTCAAGTCCTTGGCGATGCCCTCGGCGGAATCGGCCCGGTCCTTGAGGGCGGTGAGGTCATCGGAGAAGGCCTCGACGTCCGCGACGGCGCCGCGGACGGAGGCCGCCAGCGAGTCGAGCCGCGCGGAGAGCTCCTCGTCGGCGGACTTCTCATCCAGACGCTGGGCGAGCGAGCCGAGTTCGCCCTTGAGCGCGTCCAAGGAGGACTTCAGGGCGTTGATCTCGGAGGAGGCGCGCTGGGCCACCGCGGCCGCGGCGGCCTCGCCGGCCCGGCGGGCGTCCATCTCGGCCTCGGCGGCACGGCGCGAGGCGGATTCGACGCCGGCGCGAAGGCTGTCGCGCAGCTGGTCGACCTCCTCCTTGAGCGCGGCGCGAAGACGCGCCTGCTCGGCGAGGCGTTCGGCCCGGCCTCCCCCCTCCTGCATGACGGGGACCACCACGATCAGGGAGGCGCCCAGGATGCCGAGTACCGCGAGAAAGCCCTCGAAGGCGTCGTGCGGGTCGAGGCCGAGGCTGATCACGGCGATGACGGCGATGAAGTCCGCCGCCACCAGGAACCACTTCTCCTTGAGGAGCTTTTCGAGATCACGTGTGAGCATGGGTGTTGGATGAGGGGTTCAGCGCGGCCGCTCGACGAATCCGACCTTGCGGTGGACCTTGGAGAGGGTGCGGAAGGCGGTCGCCTGCGCCTGCTCGGCGCCGGCCTTGAGGATGCGGGACAGCTCGGGCTTGTCCTTGATGAGTTCGTCGTAGCGCACCCGCACGGGGTCGAGGGTGGCGATGACGGCGTCGGCGACGGCCTTCTTGAAGTCGCCGTACCCCCGGCCGGCGAACTCCGACTCGAGCGCCGCGACGGGCCGCCCGGTGCAGGCCGACATGATCGAGAGTAGGTTTGTCACGCCGGGCTTGTCCGGCCCGGAACGCACCTCGGCGCCGGAGTCGGTGACCGCCGACATGATCTTGCGGCGCACATCCTCCGGCCGGTCGGTGATGAATACCGTCGCGGCGTGATTGGGGTCCGACTTGGACATCTTCGCCCCGGGATCCTGCAGGGACATGATGCGCGACCCGACCTTGGAGAGGAAGGGCTCGGGGATACAGAAGGTCTCCGAATAACGGTGGTTGAACTTCTGCGCGAGGTCGCGCGCCAGCTCGAGATGCTGCTTCTGGTCGTCCCCCACGGGGACCAGGGCGGCGTTGTAGAGGAGGATGTCGGCCGCCATCAGCACCGGGTAGAAAAGCAGCCCGGAGTCCACGCTCTGCTGCTTCCGCGACTTGTCCTTGAACTGGGTCATGCGTTCCAGCTGGCCGAGGGGGCAGAGGCAGCCCAGGATCCAGGCGAGCTCGGTGTGCCCGAGCACGTGGGACTGGACGAATAGACGGCTGCGGGCGGGGTCGAGCCCGCAGGCCACATACTGGGCCAGGCAGGAGTAGGTGTTATCCCTCAATTCCGCGGGGACGGTGGGCACGGTGATGGCGTGCTGGTCCACGATGCCGAAGTAACAGTCATGGTCGTCCTGCATGCGCCCCCAGTTGAGCACGGCGCCCAGATAGTTGCCCAGATGGAGCCGGCCGGTCGGCTGGGCGCAGGTGAGCACCACGGGCCTGCCGGCGGGCTTTTCGGGTGATTCGCTCATGCCTTGGACCAGCGTGGCGTGCCCCCTTCCCCGCTTCAAGCGGATTGGGGGCGGCAGATGCTTGAAATCAGAGCGACACAGGGCTACGGATGGCGGCTCCCCTTCCAGACATGACGCTCGCTCAGACATCGTCCGCCGTGTCGCAGACGCTGCCCGCCGCCGGGGGGCTCGGCGACCTGGGACTCCCGACCACCGCCCTCCTCTACCTCGCGGCCGCCGCGGTGGCGGGCTGGGCCTCGAAACGCCTGCTTGGCCTGCTCTCGGGCGCTTTCGGCGGCAGCCCCGTCATCGGAGCCTTTGTCGCGGCGGTCGGACGCTCGCTCCAGTACCTCATCCCGGCCTACACGGTCTTCTTCTTCAAGGCGCGCTGGCTGACGCCGGAGGAATACCACCTGGCGGACAAGGCGGTCGAGCTGCTCCTCTCCCTCTCCCACACCGCCGCCGTGTTCCAGATGGTCGCCGTGCCCATCGCCTGGGCGAAGAAACTGGCGGACGGGACCGACAACAAGCTCGATGACGTGCTGGTCCCGATGCTGGCCAGCGTGACGAAGGTCGCGGTCGTGCTCGTCGGCGGGGTCAAGGCCATCTCCATCATCGACCCGGAAGTCTCGAAGTCGATCCTCGGGATCCTCGCGGCGGGCGGAATCGGCGTCGCCTTCGCCTCCCAGGATACGCTGAAGAACGTCTTCGGCGCGGTCATGCTCATCCTCGACCAGCCCTTCACACTCGGCGATTTCATCAACATCGGCACGCACGAGGGCAAGGTCCGCGCGCTCGGCCTCCGCTCCACCGTCATCGAACTCAGCGACGGGCAGACGCTGACCGTGCCGAACAGCGACCTCGCCGGCCGCGCCATCGTCAACCTGACCCGCCGCGACTTCATCCGCTGCCAGGGCATGGTCCACCTCGAGGTCAACACCCCGGCCGACAAGGTCGGGCGCGCGGCCGAGATCGTCCGCGAGCTGCTCGACGGGCATGAAGGCTCGGACCCCCGGCACCCGCCCCTCGTCACCGTCCTCGAGCTCGGGGAGTGGTCGGTCGGCGTCCGGTACGTCTACTGGCACCACCCCGCCGACGCCCGGAGACAGGCCGACTTCAACACCGGACTCATCGTGGGCCTGTCCCGGCGGCTGCAGGAGGCCGGAATCCGGCTCGCCACGCAGGGGGCCCCGCTGCCCCGCTGACCCTACTTCCTTCCGCCATGCCGCTCATCGAAGCCAAGAACCTCCGCAAAGCGTACGGCCCCATCGTGGCCGTGCGCGACGTCTCCTTCGCCGTCGACCGCGGCGAAGTGGTCGGATTCCTCGGACCCAACGGGGCCGGCAAGTCCACGACCATGAAGCTCCTGACGGGCCACCTCCGTCCGGACGCCGGCGCGGCCGCCGTCGCGGGTCGCGACGTGACCGAGGACCCCGTAGCGGCCAAGCGCAACCTCGGCTACTCGCCCGAGGGTGCGCCGGCCTACGGCGAGATGACCGTGCGCGAGTTCCTCCGCTTCGCCGCGGACCTACGCGGGCTCGACGACGCGGCCGAACGCGTCCGCGCCACCCTCGACCTCTGCCGCCTCGGCGAGGTCGCCGGGCAGAGCATCGACACGCTCTCCAAGGGCTACCGCATGCGCGTGGGCTTCGCCCAGGCGGTCATCCACGACCCCGAGGTGCTGATCCTCGACGAGCCGACCGACGGCCTCGACCCCAACCAGAAGCACGAGGTGCGCCGCATCCTCAAGGACATGGCCGCGCGCAAGGCCGTCATCGTCTCGACCCATATCCTCGAGGAGGTCGCCGAACTCTGCACCCGCGTCATCGTCATCGCCCGCGGCGAGATCCGCTGCGACGAACCCCGGGAGAAGTTCCTTGCCCGCGGCGCCGACCTCAACGCCGTCTTCCGCCACCTCACCGCCTGACCCGCCCCTCTCCATGAGCGCAGCCCCCGCCCCCCGATCTTCCGCCGCCTTCCGCGCCGTGCTCCGCCGCGAGTTCGCCGGCTACTTCCGCACGCCGCTCGCGTACGTCTTCCTCGCGGTGTTCAACGCCTTCGCCGTGTCGCTCGCCTTCTTCGTCGGCGGACTCTACGAGGCCGGCGTCGCCAGCCTTGATCGGTTCTTCCTCTACCACCCGTGGCTCTGGGCGTTCCTCGCCCCGGCCGCGGGCGCCCGTCTCTGGGCGGAGGAGCGCCGCCAAGGCACGATCGAGCTCCTGCTCACCTGGCCCGTCACGGTCTGGCAGGCCGCGCTCGGCAAGTTCCTCGCCGCCTGGCTGTTCCTCGCCTGCGCGCTGCTCATCACGCTGCCGGTCGCCTTCACGGTCGGCTGGCTGGGCGACCCTGACGCCGGGGTGATCGCCGCCGGCTATGTCGGCTCGCTGCTCTGCGCCGGCGGCTGCCTCGGCGTCGCCGCGGTCGCCTCCGCCCTCACGCGCAGCCAGGTCATCGCCTTCGTCACAGGCTTCCTGGGCTGCTTCGCCCTCGTGCTCGTGGGCTACGGGGTGTTCGACGAGCTCCTGTCGGGGGCGCTCTCCTCGGGCGCGGTCGACGAGGTACGCCGCCTCGGCCTCTGGCGCAACTTGGAGCCCTTCACGCTGGGCCTGCTCGACGCGCGCCCGGCGGCCTACTTCCTGTCCGTGGCGTTCGCCGGCCTCGGACTGAGCGCCGTCATCATCGAACGCCGCTGAACCTGACCACCACGATGTCACGCGCCCAAGCCCTCCTCGCCGCCTGCGCCGTCCTGGCCGCGGCCTTCTTCGTCAACCTCATCTTCGGGGCCGCCGACCTGCGGCAAGACCTGACCGAGGACCGCACGTTCACCCTCTCCCCCGGCTCGCTCAAGGTCGTCCAGGGGCTCGACGAGACCGTCACGCTCGAACTCTTCGCCAGTCGCTCCGACGTCAAGTTGCGGCCCTACCTCGAGAGCTACTCGCGTCGCGTCGAGACGCTGCTCCGGGAATACGCCTCGCGCTCCGGCGGCAAGGTGCGCCTGACGGTCACGGACCCCCGGCCGGACACCAAGGAGGAGCAGCGCGCGCAGCGGCACGGGCTCGGCGCCATGCGCGCGGCGCAGGGCTCGGCCTACCTCGGCCTCACCGCCACCCAGGCCGACACCGTCAAGGCGGTGCCGATGCTCGATCCATCCCGGGAGCGCTTCCTCGAATACGACGTGACGAAGCTCATCGCCTCGGCGTCCCGACTGGTGCGCCCCAAGCTCGCCGTGATCAGCGGCCTGCCCATCGCGGGAGTCCCTTCGCCGCAGGGCGAGCAGGGCGGCCCGGCCGACTTCCTCCTGGCCGAGCTCGGCCAGACGTTCGAAGTGGTCACGCTCAGCAACCAGGAGGCGGAGCTGCCGAAGGACGTGAAGGTCGTCGCGCTCATCCATCCCTTTGGCCTCGCCGACGGGCTCGCTTACCAAGTGGACCAGTTCCTGATGAACGGCGGGCCGGTGTTCGTCGCCGCCGACCCGCTGTCCCGCTTCCAGAAGTTCCAGCAGGGCAGCATGCCCTTCATGGTCGCGCCGATGGCCGCGATGGGCGCCTCGAGCGACCCCGCGCTGCTCCGCGGCTGGGGCGTCAACGCCGAGATGGCGGGCGTCTCCGGCGACGGCGCCAACTCGGTCGCGATCCGCGGGTCCCGGGGGGAGCCGGTCCAGTATCCGCCGGCCTTCTCGGTGCCCGAGCAGGGCCTTTCCCACGACTCCCCCCTGACGAGCGACCTGCGCGAGGTCGGCTTCATGGAGGCCGGCGAACTGGCCCTCATATCCGGAGCCGAGAATCGTCTCAAGCTGACCCCCCTCATCCGTCTCGCCGGCCCAGGGGCCGGCTCGGTGCCGACGACCTCAGCCAATGCGGGGCCGTTCGAGAAGGTCTCCCTCGCGTTCAAGGCCGACGGACGTGAGCGCGTGATCGCCGCCACGGTCACGGGGACATTCACCTCGGCGTTCCCCGACGGCCCGCCCAAGCCCCCGCCCGGGCCCGACGGCAAGCCGGCGCCCGCGGCGAAGGCCGAGGGGCACCTCAAGGAGTCCGCCAAGCCCGGCCGCCTGCTCGTCGTGGCCGACTCCGACTTTATGCTCGATCCCTTCACCGTGCGCCAGCGCCAGATCGGCGGCGGGCAGATGGCCATGGAGGCGATCAACGATAATCTCTCCTTCGCGCTCAGCGCGCTCGAGACGCTCGCGGGCAGCGAGGAGCTCGTCGAGCTCCGCTCCAAGGGCACCTCGATCCGGCCCTTCACCCGGGTGCTCGCGCTCGAGCGCGAGGCTTCGATGCGCTACCAAGCCAAGCTCGACGAGATCGAGCGCAAGCTCGAGGAGGCCAACGCGCGCATCGCCGAGCTCTCCCGCTCCGGCGGGGCCGGGGTGCAGAAGGGCGCGCTGGTCGTCACGCCCGAGATGCAGCGCGAGGTCGAGAAGTTCCAGGACGAGGTGGACCGCCTCTCGGAGGAGCGCCGCGTCATCCGCCGCGGACTCAGCGAGGACGTGAACTCGCTCGGACGCCGCCTGCAGGTGCTCAATCTCGTCGCCGGTCCGGCGCTGGCCGCCCTCGCCGGGCTGCTCTACGCCCTTTCCCGCCGCCGCAAGACAGCCTGAACCGACATGCGCACCAAGCATCTGCTCATCACCACGCTCGCCCTCGGACTGGCCGCCCTCGCCGTGCTCAACCTGAGCCGCAAGGAGCCGCCGGCCGCGCCCTCGAGGTCTCCGCTCGTCGAACCGACGCTCCTGGCCGAGGCCGTCAGGGTGGAGGTGCGGGCCAACGGCAAATCCGCCACGCTGGAGAAGGACGGCGGCGGGGCCTGGACCGTCAAAGAGAAGCTCGGCCTGCCCGCCGACGTGGACAACCGCCTCGGTCCCCTGCTGCGCTCGCTGCAGAAGGCGGAGTCACTCGGGGTGCTCACGACCAACCCTAAGCGCATCGAGCGGCTCGGCTTCGGCGAGACCGTCGTCACGCTCACCGCCCCCGGAGGCAGGACATGGTCGGCGGAGATCGGCCGGACGACCGACGACGGCTCCGGCTCGGCGGTCCGTCTCAAGGGAGCCCCGGAGGCCCTCCGGACCACCTTCTCCGGCTACGTCGAGGGCGATCCGGCCTCGTGGTTCGACCCGCTCCTGCATTCGCGTCCGCCCGAGGAGGTCAAGTCGGTCACGCTCACCGCCGCCGACGGCTCCGTGTCCGGAACCAGGCCCGAGAAGGGCCAGCCGTTCCCGGGCAAGGAAGCCGGCGTGCTCGAGAACATCGTCAGCAGTCTCGCGACGCTCCGGGCCACGGACGCGCTCGCGAAGGACGACGGCGCCGCGAAGAAGGCCTTCGAGAAGCCTGTCTCGGTGAAGCTGGAGTTCTTTGACGGCGCCACGCTCACGGTGCAGGTCGGACGCACGGCGGGCGCCTCGGCGAACGATCAGCCCAGGCTCTTCGTGAGACCCGCCCACTCCGAAACCGGGCACCGGATCAACTCACTGACCGCCAAGGCCGAGTTCGCCGTGTCGGGCTGGCTGGCAGAACAGGTTCCCGCGACCGTGGCGGACTTCCGCAAGGCGGTCGACCCGCCTCCGCCCGCGCCCCCGGTCCCGCCGCAGGGCGACGTCGGTCTGCCGAAGTTCGCGCCGCCCGCCCAGAAGTGACGGCGACGGATCGCGGTCTCCCGAAAGCCCTTGCCTCCGCAGGCGGGGGCTTTTTGTTGGGGACTCGATGCTGATCGCTGAAGCCCAGTCGCTCGCGACCTACCTGCCCGCCCTCGTGCAGGCGGCCCTCGGGCTCGCGGTGCCCGTGGCCATCCTCGCGGCCAGCCATCTCTTCGGTCAGCGCGCCAAGGGGAATTACATCAAGGACAAGGCGTACGAGTGCGGCCTGCCCATGGAAGGCAAGGCCCACCCCCGTTTTGCGGTCAAGTTCTACGTGACCGCGATGCTCTTCATCCTCTTCGACATCGAGGTGGTCTTCCTGGTGCCCTGGGCCCTGGTCTACCGCGAATTCCTCGCCGCCGGTATCGCGGTCACCGCCGCCACCGCCGTCTTCCTCGGAGTCCTCGTCCTCGGCCTGGCCTACGAGGTGCGGCGCGGCGCGCTGGATTGGGAGAAGTAAGCCTGGGGCGACCACGCCGCATTAAGGCTCGACCGCCTTCCGGCCCATTCCTAGAAGGATGGCACCATGAACCCCATCCTATCCTCCCTCCTCGCCCAAGTCTCGGACAATGATGCCGCCGTCGCCGCCGGCATCATGGCGTTCATCGCCGCGTTCGCCATGATCTTCGCCTTGATCGGCCTCGTGGTCGTCGTGGGCATGTGGAAGGCCTTTACCAAGGCCGGTCAGCCCGGCTGGGCCGCGATCATCCCCTTCTACAACCTTGTGGTGCTCTTCCGCATCGGCGGACAGTCCGGCTGGCTCGCCCTCACCTGGCTGCTCAACTTCATCCCCGTCGTCGGCGGCCTGGCCTTCCTGGGCATCATGATCTGGAACCACGTCAACGTGAGCAAGCGCTTCGGCCACGGAGTGGGCTTCGCCCTGGGCCTCGTGTTCCTCGCCCCCATCTTCTGGCTGATCCTCGGCTTCGGTTCCTCGAAGTACGTGGCGGAGCAGCCGGCGCAGGCCTGAACAAGATTCCGGTCCCAAACACAAAGGGCGCCCTCCGGGCGCCCTTTGTCCTTCTTAACGCCCTGGTCTGTAAACTACCGGTCGGCGGCGGGGTTGATTAGGCATGCACCCCCTGACCTTGGCGGCTGAACTACCCCACAACCTGGACGGAAAAATCCTGCTCCTGAACCTGATCTCCGTGGGGATGGTGGCGGCGGGGATCTTCTGCATAAGAGGCCTCTGGCTCATCTTCGAGAAGGCGGGCCAGCAGGGATGGAAGGCCGTCGTGCCCGTCTACCATCATGTCATCATCACCCGCGTGGCGGGCGTATCCGCCTGGTGGAATCTTGCCCTGCTGCTGGTCTACCCGTTGCTCAAGGCCCAGAAAGGCGGCGCCAAGGTGCTCTGCGCCACGCTGCTGCTCGTCTGGTGGGGATGGCTGTGCCAGCGCATCGCCCGCAGGTTCGGCAAGAGCCGGCTCTTCGCCCTCGGGATGACCCTCCCGGTGCTCGGCTTCTTCTTCCGCACGGCGCTGGCCTACGACAAGTCGACCTACGACCCGCAGGCCTGAGACCGCCGGCCGATCGCAAGCAAAAGGGCGCCCGATGGGCGCCCTTTTGCTTGCCTACGCTTCGCTCAGGGGCCGCAGATGCCGCAGCCGCCGGGGAGCTCGCGGAAGAAGTCGTGGCCTTTGTCGTCGACGAGGATGAACGCCGGGAAGTCGACGACCTCGATCTTCCACACGGCTTCCATGCCCAGCTCGGGATAGTCGATCACCTCGACTTTGCGGATGTTCTCCTGCGCGAGGATGGCGGCGGGGCCGCCGATGGAGCCGAGGTAGAAGCCGCCGTGCGCCTTGCAGGCGTTGGTGACGGCCTCGCCGCGGTTGCCCTTGGCGATCATGACGAGCGAGCCACCGTGCTTCTGGAAAAGCTCGACGTAGCTGTCCATGCGGCCGGCGGTCGTCGGACCGAACGAACCGGAAGGCATGCCGGCGGGCGTCTTGGCCGGGCCGGCGTAGTAGACGGGATGGTCCTTGATGTACTGCGGCAGGCCTTCGCCCTTCTCGAGGCGCTCGCGGATCTTGGCGTGCGCGATGTCGCGGGCGACGACGAGCGTGCCGGTGAGCGCAAGGCGCGTCGTGACGGGGTGCTTCGAGAGCTCCGCGCGGATGTCCGCCATCGGGCGATCGAGGTCGACCTTCACGACCTTGGTCGCGTCGGCGTGCTGACGCGCCCGGGCCGGGATGAACCGCCCGGGGTCCGTCTCGAGCTTCTCGATCCAGACGCCATCCCGGTCGATCCTGGCCTTGGCGTTGCGGTCGGCGGAGCAGGAGACGGCGAGGCCGATCGGGCACGAGGCGCCGTGTCGCGGCAGGCGGACGACGCGGACGTCGAGCGCGAACCACTTGCCGCCGAACTGGGCGCCGATGCCGAGCCGGTGCGCGACCTTGAGCAGTTCGGCCTCGAGCGCCGTGTCCCGGAAGGCGCGCCCGTGCTCGTTGCCGGAGGTCGGGAGGGCGTCGTAATAATGCGTCGAGGCCAGCTTCACGGCCTTCATGGTGGCCTCGGCGGAGGTACCGCCGATGACGAAGGCGAGGTGATAGGGCGGGCAAGCGGCGGTGCCGAGCGACTGCATCTTCTCCGTCAGGAAACCCACGAGGGACTTCGGATTCAGGACGGCCTTGGTCTCCTGATAGAGGTAGCACTTGTTGGCCGAGCCGCCGCCCTTCGCCACGAAGAGGAACTCGTACTTCATCCCGTCGGCCGCGGCGATGTCGACCTGCGCGGGCAGGTTGGTGCCGGTGTTCTTCTCTGCGTACAGGTCGAGCGGCGCCAGCTGGGAGTAGCGCAGGTTGTTCTGCGCGTAGGCCTGGTAGACGCCGAGCGAAAGGGCCTCGGCGTCGCCGCCGCCGGTCCACACCTGCTGGCCCTTCTTGGCCACGACCTGCGCGGTGCCGGTGTCCTGGCAGAAAGGCAGCACGCCCTTGGCCGCGACCTCCGCGTTGCGGAGCATGGCGAGCGCCACAGCGCGGTCGTTGTCACTGGACTCGGGGTCCTCGAGGATCGCCGCCACCTGCGCGAGGTGCGAGGTCCGCAGGTAGAAGTTGATGTCGTGCAGCGCCTGGTTGGCGAGGAACGTGAGGGCCTCCGGCGCGACCTTGAGCACGGGCCGCCCGTCGAACTCGCCCAGGGAGACGTGCTCCTTGGTGAGGAGCCGGTACTCGGTGGCGTCAGGTCCGAGCGGGAAAGGGTCCTGGTAATGGAACTCGGCGGGCATCGTCCGACAGGGTGCGGAGGCGCCGTCCGTCCGCAAACGGAAAGAGGATCAAGGCGCCGCCGAAGCGGCCGGACCAAGCAGCGCCACGCCGGCGTCGGCGAAGACCTTGGCGCCCTCGGGCAGCTCGGCCGAAACCAGGGCGAGGGCGGCGGCGCCAAATGCGGAACGGACGGTGCCGACGGAACGTCCGTCCGCGTCGCGCAGCGTCGCGCCCGTGACGAGACCGCCTGGGGCAGAGACGAGCCGCAGCGTGCGCCGCAGCGTGCCCATGGAGCGGATGCGGGCCATGACTTCCTGCCCAAGGTAGCAGCCCTTGTCGTGGCAGACCCAGTCGCCGAGACCGCACTCCTGGGGAAAGTCGCCCGCGCCGCAGTCCTCGGGTACCACCGGGATGCCGGCGTGGATCCGCTCGCGCTCGAGCACCGCGAAGTCGCCCGACTCGCCGGCGAACGCCGCGCCCGCCGGGCCGAGACAGCAACGGACATCGTCGCCCGGCAGCCAGGCGCAGGGGAAAGCCTGCGCCCCGACCGGCAGCGGGGGCTCGGCCGAGCCCTCCATGACCCCCCACGTCCATGCCGCAGACTCGTCGGCCGCCGTCACGTCGTCGGCGATCACATTGGCCGTGACCGTACCGAGGACCAGGGCGACGTCGGTGCGCTCCGCGACCAGCAGGAACGAGCCGTCCGGCTCGGGCACGACGAAGGTATGAGCGAGCACCCTGCCCTTTCGGTTGAGCCAGAGCGCGTGCACCGGCGCGCCTGGGCGCAGGTCGGCCGTGCACTGCCCTTGGAGATACGCGGCGGCGTCCGCGCCCGAGACGCGGACGACCGCGGCGGGCAGCGGCGTGAAACGCAGTCCCATCAGAGGAGCGTCCACAGGAGCGCCAACGCCTGCAGCGCGAGGTTGGCGTAAGCGGCCGCGAGCACGTCGTCCATCACGATGCCGAGGCCTCCGGGCAACTTCTCGAGCGCCCTGATCCCGAGCGGCTTGGTGATATCGAACAGCCTGAACAGCACGAACCCGAGCACCACCAGGAGCAGCGAAGTCCGCGGCTCGCTATGGTACACGTCCTTGTTGAACAGGAAGACGAGCGGCATGGCCGCGAACTCGTCGAGGATCACCTCGGATGGATCCTTCTTGCCGATCATGAAGGCCGCCACGCCGCAGATGAACACCGCAGCCGCCACGACCAGGAGGTCGAAGATCAGCTCGTGGTGCCAGCCCTTCGCGTGCGCCAGCCGGACCACCAGCGCCCACCACAACAGTCCTGCGGCAGAGCCCCACGTGCCCGGCGCCTTGAGACGGCCCAGCGGCCCGAGGGTGGCGACCTGCACGATCATGAGGAAAGCCCGGGTAGATGACGGCGGTGCCGGACCAGGTAGCTGGCGCCGGACACGACCGTGAGCAGCACCGCCAGCCAGAAGAGCGACGTGATGATGACCTCCCAGCGCTGATGCCACTCCGCGGACAGCCTCCAGTGCGTCTCGTAGGCGCGCAGTCCGATGAGGTGGCCGATCGCGAGGATCTGGAGGAAGGTCTTGATCTTGCCGAGCCCCTCGGCCTCGAGCACCTGCCCGGAAGCCGCGGCCACGAGCCGCAGGCCGGTGATGAGGAACTCGCGGGCCAGGATGAGCATCACGCCGAAGGAGGCGAGCAACGCCGCCTCCGGGTCTGGGGGGAGCGCCCGGCCGGCGTCGTCCCAGCGCGCGACCGGAAGGCAGTCCGTGGCCGCCATGCCGATGAGCAGGCCCAGGATGAAGATCTTGTCCACCAACGCGTCCATGAGCCGCCCGAAGTCCGAGACGGCGTCCAGCCTGCGCGCGATCCACCCGTCAAAGATGTCGGTCAGCGCGGCGAGTATGAAGAGCGCGAGGGCGGCGCTGGCCCAGGCCCCGGCCCAATGCGTCCAGACCGTGATGAGCGCCACGGCCGGCAGGCGGGCCGCGGTCAGGATGTTGGGGACTTGGCGGAGAAGCTGCATGCGGGCTTGCGGCGAGGATGTTCCCGCGTGAGAGTGAGCGGCAACAGGAAAACGATGGCCCGACAGCGCCGCACCGCCGTTTACCCCGGCACCTTCGACCCCGTGACCAAGGGGCATCTCGACGTCCTCCGCCGCGCCGCCCGCCTCTTCGACCGCGTGATCGTGGCCGTCGCCGCGAGCGACGCGAAGCACCCGTGGTTCCCCCTCCCGGAACGCCTGGCGATGGCACGGGAGGCCTGCCGCGGGATGCGGGGCGTCGAGGTGCGCGAACTGACAGGCCTGACCGTCGAGTTCGCCCGACGCCAGAAGGCGGCCGCCATCATCCGGGGCCTGCGCAAGTTCAGCGACTTCGAGTTCGAGTTCGACCTCGCCCACGCCAACCGGCTCATGGCGCCCGAGATCGAGACGGTCGTCCTCATGCCCAGCCAGGACCAGTTCGTGACCTCCTCGAGCTTCGTGAAGGACATCGCGCGGCACCGGCTTTCCCAGGCGGCGGCCTTCGTGCCCCGCTGCGTACTGCCCCGCCTCAAGCGCCGCCTGGCCGGAAAGGGCTGATTTGGCCCCGCCTCCGCTGTTGACCGTGGAGGCCCCTTCCCTTTGCTCGGACGTTCCCCCCTGCGGCCTAGGCCGCGGAAGGGCTCCCATCCAAAGAAGCTCATGGAACTGAAGATCGCCGTCACCAACCCGACCCGCCGCAGCGTCACCGTGACCATCCCCGCCACGGACGTCGCCGCCGCCGAGAAGGAGGTCGTCCGCTCGTTCATGCGCGAGGCCTCCCTTCCGGGCTACCGTCCGGGCAAGGCCCCCGAGCCCGTCGTGCGCGGAAAATACGGCAAGGCCATCGCCGATGAGCTCAGCCAGCGGCTGCTCTCCAAGGGCTACGCCCGCATCGGGGAGGAGAAGTCTTTCACCCTCTACGGCCTGACCGACGTGCATCGCGACGACGCCGCCTCCGGACAGGACGTGGTCATCCGCTACGAGGTCGACATCGTGCCCGATTTCAAGACCCCCGACTGGAAGTCCGTCCGCGTCCCCGAGGAGACGGTCACGGTCACCGACGGCGACGTCGAGGAGCACCTGACGAAGCTGCGCGAACAGCGCGCCCGCTACGAGAAGACCGACGAGGCCGCCGCCAAGGGCGACTACGTCCGCGTCTCGTACTCCGGCCTCATCGATGGCAAGCCCGTCTCGGAGATCGACCCTGAATCCAAGACTTTCGGACACGCTCAGTCGACCTGGGAAGAGGCCGGCGCGGAAGGCGAGATCGTCGCCGTGCCCGCCGTCACCAAGGCGCTCGTCGGGCTCAAGGCCGGCGACAAGACCGAAGCCGTCCACGCCTTCCCCGCCGACCATGAGCGCGAGGCCCTCCGCGGCAAGCAGGCCGCCTTCGCCATCGAGGCCCTCGAGGTGCGCCGCAAGACCATCCCCGCCCTGAACGAGGAATTCTTCAAGTCCGTCGGCGTCGCCGACGAAGCCGAGCTCCGGGCCCAGCTGCGCAAGGGCGTCGAAGGATCGCGTCGACAGGCCGCCGAACGCGCGCGCCGCGAGAAGGCCGTGGACGCGCTGCTCGCCGGACTGGACTTCCCCCTGCCCGAGTCCGCCGTCGACGCCGTCGCCCGCGAGCTCTTCTACGAGTTCGCCCAGCTGCGCATGCGATCCGGCACCACCCCCGACCAGCTCGAGGGCCAGCGCGAAGAGATCCTCGCCGAAGCCCGCAAGGCGGCCGCCGTCCGCGTCCGGGCCCAGTTCGTCCTCACCCGTGTCGCCGAAGAGGCCAAGATCGAGGTCTCCCGGGAGGAGCTCAGCGCCGCCGTCATGCGGGCCGCCTACGCTGCGCAGATGCAGCCCGAGAAGCTCATCGAGGACCGCCAGCGCCTGGCCGGCATCCGCCGCGACCTCCTGCTGAACAAGGCCCTGGACGCCGTCCTGGCCGCCGGGGACGCGAGCAAGGTTGAGAAAGCCTGAGATACGGGCACAGTGACGGCCGTGCACCCCTCCATGTCCTACATCATCCCCAACGTGGTCGAACGCGACGCCCGAGGCGAACGGGCGTGGGACATCTACAGCCGCCTCCTGAAGGACCGCATCATCTTCCTGGGCTCGCCCATCTACGACGAAGTCGCCAACGCGGTCATCGCCCAGATGCTCTTCCTCCAGATGGAAGACCCCAAAAAGGACATCCATGTCTACATCAACTCCCCCGGAGGGTCGGTGACCGCCGGCATGGCGATCTATGACACGATGAACTTCCTCAGCTGCGAAGTGAACACCTACTGCATCGGCCTCTCGGCCAGCATGGCCACGGTGCTCCTCGCCGCCGGCACCAATGGCAAGCGCCACGCGCTCCCCAATTCCCGCATCATGATCCACCAGCCGAGCGGCGGCGCGGGCGGGCAGACGTCGGACATCTCGATCGCCGCCAAGGAGATCCTCCGCTGGCGCGACACGCTCAACAAGGTGCTCGCCCAGCACAGCGGACGCTCCGCCGCCGACCTGCAGCGCGACTCCGACCGCGACTACTACATGACCTCCGAGGAGGCCAAGGCCTACGGCCTCGTCGACCACGTGGTGCTGCCCAAGCGGGGCGTCGCCTGACCCGATGTCGGGCGACCGCGCCGAGAGCTGCTCCTTCTGCGGCAAGCCGGCCGCCCAGGCGGGCAAGCTCATCGCCGGGCCCGGCGGGGTCGGGATCTGCGACGCCTGCGTTGGCACCTGCGGGCGCCTGCTCGAACGCGACCGCGTCAAGGCCGCCGCTCCGGCCGCCGGCCCCGCCGTGCAGGCCCCGTCGGCCCCAGCGCGGCCGGCCGCCGTCAAGATCGTACCCCCCGCGACGCTCCGTGCGGAGCTCGACGCGCACGTCATCGGCCAGGACCACGCCAAGAAGGTGCTGTCCGTCGCGGTCTTCAACCACTACCGCCGCCTCAACGACCGGCTCGGGGCCGCCGACGACGCGGGCGAGCTCGCGCCCGTCGAGCTCGACAAGAGCAACGTGCTGCTCATCGGCCCGACCGGCACCGGCAAGACGCTCCTTGCGAAGACCCTCGCGCGGATGCTCGACGTGCCCTTCGCCATCGCCGACGCCACGACGCTCACCGAGGCGGGCTACGTGGGCGACGACGTGGAGACGGTCGTCCTGCGCCTGCTGCAGGCCGCCGACATGGACGTGGCCAGGGCCCAGCGCGGCATCGTCTTCATCGACGAGATCGACAAGATCGGCCGCAAGTCCGACTCGGCCTCGATCACCCGCGACGTGTCCGGCGAAGGCGTCCAGCAGGCGCTGCTGAAGCTGCTGGAGGGCACGGTGTGCAACGTCCCGCCCGCCGGCGGACGCAAGCATCCCGAGCAGCAGTGCATCCGGGTCGACACCTCCGACATCCTCTTCATCTGCGGCGGCGCCTTCGTCGGCCTCGACCGCATCATCGCGCGCCGCCGCGGCACCAAGGCGCTCGGGTTCGTGCCTCCGGCCAACGACTCGCCCGCCCTCAGCGCCGAGCAGATCGTCGCCGGCCTCCAGCCCGAGGACCTCTTCAGCTTCGGGATGATCCCCGAGTTCGTCGGCCGACTGCCGGTCATCTCCGTCCTCGAGCCGCTCACCCGCGAGGCGCTGCTGCGCATCCTCACGGAACCGCGCAACGCCGCGGTGAAGCAGTACCGCAAGCTGTTCGCGCTGTCCGGCTGCTCGCTGGAATTCGCCCCCGGGGCCCTGGAGTCGGTCGCCGACAAGGCCATCGCGCTCGGCACCGGCGCGCGCGGGCTGCGCTCGATCCTCGAGGCGACGCTGCTCGACGCGATGTACGGTCTGGCCGACGCGCCCGCCGGCTCGACCTACGCGGTCACCGCCGCCGCCGTGCGCGGGGAGGAACCGGTCCGGGCCGCCGCACCCCGCCGCCGCAAGTCCTCCTGACCATGCAGGTCTATCCGGCCATCGACATCCGCGGCGGACGCTGCGTCCGGCTGAGCCAAGGCCGCGACGACGCGCGCACCGACTACTTCGACGACCCGGTCGAACCGGCCGTGCGCTTCGCGCGCGACGGCGCGGAATGGATCCACGTGGTCGACCTCGACGGCGCCTTCGGGGGCGACGCCCGCAACCTCCCCGCGCTCGGCCGCATCGCCGCGCTGGGGCCGAAGATCCAGTTCGGCGGAGGCATGCGCTCGGTCGCCGCCGCCGAGGCGGCCTTCGCCGCAGGCGCCAGCCGGGTGGTCATCGGCACGCGTGCGGCCACCGACCCGGCGTTCCTCCGCGAGATGGCCCGGGCGCACGGGCCGCGGCTCGCCGTCGGCATCGACGCCAAGGACGGCCTCGTCGCCGTCAAGGGCTGGACCGCCGTCACCGCGCTACGCGCCACGGACTTCGCCCGCGAGGCCGGCGAGCTCGGCGTCTCGACGGTAATCTACACCGACATCGCCACCGACGGCATGCTGACCGGCCCCAACTGGGAGGCGCTCGAGGAGGTCCTCGCGGCCTGCCCCTGCGGCGTCATCGCCTCCGGCGGCGTCTCCTGCGCGGAGGACGTGGCCCGGCTCGCGGAGATCGCCCGGGGCCGACCCAACCTCGTGGGCGCCATCGTCGGCAAGGCCATCTACGAGGGGCGATGCGACGTCCCCGCCCTGCTGAAGGCGGCCAAATCCGCCTGAAAACACCCCCGGGCGGGGCGACGGAGCCGCCCGGAGGCTTGCCAAAGGGCGCAGCCCGAGGCACGTTCAACCCTCCCATGGCCAAGCTACCAGCCCTCCTTGCCATCCTTTCGCTCCTCGCCGGCGTCCTGCCCGCGCAGACGCTGAGGCTCGACCGCAACCCGGCGGAGGAGTTCATCGCCAAGGCCCGGACGGCCGCGGCCAAGGAGCCCAAGTATCTCGAGCGGCTGAGCTCCCTGCACTTCGAGATCAAGTCGGTCGACAAGGACGGCAAGGACAGCGGCATGCTCGTGCTGCAGGTCGCCCCGCCCTACCGCCGCCGGCAAATCAACTACTCCCCGGACTACTCGACCGAACTGATCCAGGCCGCCAACGGGCTCGAAGGATGGACCGCCCAGCGCAACATGAAGGTGGCCGGCTCCCGTGCCACGGTCGGCGTGATCCGCTTCGAGGAGGTCGCCCGGCTCCGCGACATGGCGGCGAACGATCTGGGCTTCTTCGCCCTGCCCGACCCCGCGGCGGGAACGGCGAGCTACCGGGGCGAGGGCCTCATCGCCGGCCGCAAGACGGTCTCGGTGGAGTACGCCTACAAGAGCGGCTTCCGGCTCGTGCGTCACTTCGACGCCCAGAACTTCCAGCTCGCCGCGACCGACTACTTCCAGCCCGACGGCAAAGTGCTCCGCCAACAGGTGGAGGAGATCCAATGGGTCGACGGGCTGGCCTTCCCGAAGAAGGAGAAGCTCTTCCTCGGCGAGGAGAAGGTGGCCGAGATCACCTACGAGAAGGTGGCGGTGAATCCGGAGCTGCCGGACGAGACCTTCGCCTTCCCGCAGCGCTGAGATGCCGGTGCTCCGCGCCAGCGACCGGGATTTTACGTCCCGTCTCCAGAACTTCGTGGGCGGCGGCGAGGCCGCGCCGGAGGTGGCGCGCGCGGTCGCCGGTATCGTGGCCGACGTGCGACGCCGTGGCGACGCCGCCGTCCTCGCCTGCACGGCGAAGTTCGACCGCGTGAGGCTCACGGCGGCCGGGATGCGGATTCCGCCCGACGAGCTCGCCCGCGCCGCCCGCGCCCTGCCCGCCGCCAAGCGCCGCGCGCTCAAGGAGGCCGCCCGCTGCATCCTCGACTTCCACCGCCGCACGCTCCCGAAGTCCTGGACCGCGCGCAACCCGCACGGCGCCGAGGTCGGCGAACGCCACCTGCCCATCCGCCGCTGCGGACTGTACGTCCCCGGCGGACAAGTGCCCCTCGTCTCCACGGTGCTCATGACGGCGCTGCCCGCCAAGGTGGCCGGCGTCCCGGAGGTCTGCGCCTGCACGCCCCCCGGGCCCGACGGCAGGATCAATCCCGACATCCTCGCGGCGCTCCACCTCTGCGGCGTGCGCGAGGTCTACGCGGCCGGCGGAGCCCAGGCCGTCGCGGCGCTGGCCTTCGGCACACGCACGATCCGGGCAGTCGACAAGATCTTCGGCCCCGGCAATGCCTTCGTCACGGAGGCGAAACGTCAGCTTTTCGGCGCGGTCGGCGTCGACCTGCTGCCCGGCCCGTCCGAGGTGATGATCATCGCCGACGCCTCCGCCCGCCCCGACTGGGTCGCGGCCGACCTCTGCGCGCAGGCCGAGCACGGCAGCGGCAAGGAGAAGCTCTACCTGGTGGCCGAATCGCGCAGCTACGCCGACCGCGTGCTACGCGAAGCCCGTAGGCAGTCCGCGTCGCTCCGCCACGGAGCCAAGGTGGTCCGCGCACTCGACAAATCGCTGTGCGTGATCCTGGTGCGCCGCGTGGCCGACGCCGCGGAGGCGGCCAACCTGGTCGCCCCGGAACACCTCCAGCTGATGGTGCGTCCCGCCGCCGAACGCCGCCTGTCGAAGGAGATCACTACCGCCGGAGCCATGCTGCTCGGCCCGCTCTCGCCCACGGTGCTCGGCGACTTCACCGCCGGACCCAGCCACACGCTGCCGACGGGAGGCACGGGACGCTTCTTCAGCGGACTGCGGGTCACTGACTTCCTGCGACGCACGAGCCTGGTCCGCTACGACCGTGCTTCGCTCCGCCGCGCGGCCGCCGTGGTCGAGGCGTTCTCCGGCATGGAGAGCCTCGACGCCCACGGACGCTCGCTCAAGGTCCGCCTGGGCCGCTGATCAGTCGCGCAGGGCGGCCATGACGGCCGCATGCAGCTTCGGCGCCGCCGCGATGACGTGTCCGGTGGCGAGCGGGTCGCCGCCGTTCCAATCGGTGACGACCGCGCCGGCGCCCCGGAGCACGGGCAACACGGGCACGAGGTCCCACGGGTTCATGACGGGATCGGCCATGACGTGGGCCCGGCCGGCCGCGACCAGGAGATGCCCGTAACCGTCACCCCAGGTGCGGACGTGCGAGACGGAGTCGGCGAGGCGCGACCAGCGGACGTCCTTGTGCAGACGCCGCACGTTGTCGAGGTCGGTGGAGACGACGACGGCGTCCTTCAGCGCGGCCTCGACCGCGCGCACCGGACGGCCGTTCAGCTCGCAGGTCCGGTTGTCGCCGACGACGCGCTCGCGGAGCACGGGCTGGTCGATGAGCCCGATCACGGGACGACCGGCATGACGGAGGCCGACCAGGGTCACGTAGAGGGGGACGCGGGAGAGGAAGGAGCGGGTGCCGTCGATGGGATCGAGGACCCAGCAGAACTCGGCGCCGGGACGATCCTCGCCGAACTCCTCGCCGAGGACGCCGTGCGCCGGATGCTCGCGCGCGATGAGCTCGCGCATGCGCCGCTCGGCCTCCTTGTCCGCCAGGGTGACAGGCGTGCCGTCGGCCTTGGTCTCGACCTCGGTCTCGACGCGGGCGTGGGCCTCCCGGATGACCTCGCCGGCCACGTCCGCCAGCCGGGCGGCGAAGGCCTTGAGCTCCGAGAGGGTGGATTCCGGCAGCATGCGAGTAGGGGTAAGGCGGCGGCGGGCTTCCTCCAAGCGAAAAGCCGACGGACGGCTTGATGCGGCGGCGGCTCAGGCGGATATTGCGGCGTGCGGACCGCGCGAACGATGCTCCTGACCTGCCTGCTCCGGGCCGCCCTGGACGCCGCGCCCGTGCGCATCGAGGTCTTCGACCGCGAGGACGGCTGGCCGGTCCCCGGCGTGGAGCTCCGCACGACGCACGGACTGCGCCTGGTCTCGGATAACGCCGGCCTAATCGCCGCCGACATCCCGGAGGCCGAGGGCAGGGAATGCTGGTTCGAGGTCATCGGCCACGGCTACGGCGTGAAGGCCGACGGCTTCGGCTACGCCGGCGTGCGCTTGACGCTGCGGCCCGGGGAGACCTCGAAGGTGACGGTCACGCGCGCCTCGGTCGCGCGTCGCGTGGGCCGCCTCACGGGCGCGGGGCTCTTCGCCGAAAGCCGCCTGCTGGGCGCGGCGGCGCCGAGCCCGGAACAACCGCTCACGGGCTGCGACAGCGTCTTCGCGGTGGACCACGGCGGCGAGCGTCTCTGGTTCTGGGGCGACACGAACGTGCTGCGCTACCCGTTGGGCAACTTCGCGATGACGGCCGCGCGCACGCCGCTCGACGCCGCACCGCCTGACCGACCGCCGCTCGACTTCCGCTACGCGCACTTCACCGAACAGCGGGGCGGACAGACGGCGCCCCGCGGGGTCTGCCGCCTGCCGGGCGACGGACCTGCGTGGGCCACCGGCATGGTGTCGTTGACCGATGCGAAGGGCCGGGCGCGCCTGGTCGCGGTGGCCGCCAAGATCCGCGGATTCCTGGAGGCGTACCGCTACGACGCCGTGGAATGGGATGACGCGGCCAAGGAGTTCCGACCGACCGGCACCCTGTGGACGAAGCAAGGCAAGGACGATCCGGTGCCGCCGCTGCCCGAGGGGCATGCGGTGCGCTGGACGGACGGCGAGGGCCGACGCTGGGTGCTCTTCTGCAACCCCTTCCCGACGCTGCGCTGCCCTGATTCCTACGAAGGCTGGGCGGACCGTTCACGCTGGGAGATCGTCCGCCCGCCCGCCACGGTACCCTCCGCCACCGGCGGCAAGGTACGGCCGCACACCGGCAGCGCCGCCTGGCACCCGTGGCTGAAACGCTGGATCGCGGTGTTCGTCGAACGTGACGGCAAGCCCTCCGCGCTCGGCGAGGTCTGGATCGCACAGGCCGACTCCCCGCTGGGCCCGTGGGGCGGCGCGGTGAAGGTCGTGACGCACGACGACTACACCTTCTACAACCCGCGGCTGCTCGCGGAGTTCTTCCGCGCCGACTCGCCGGTCGTGCTCTTCGAAGGCACCTACACCGCGACGTTCTCCGGCAACCGACGGCCGACGCCGCGCTGGGATTACAACCAGGTGCTGTACCGGGCCGATCTGTCGGACGCGGCCTTCCGCACCCGATGAGCGAAGACGGACGCAGCCTGCCAGGAAGGACCGTGATGCGTCAGCGCTGGTCCGGGCTGTTCTTCGCGCACTGGGAAATCGCGGCTTCCGCGGCAGCCGCCGTGCTCCCGCCCGGACTGGCGCCGGACCTGCACGAAGGGCGGGCGCACGTCGGACTGGTCGGCTTCCGCATGGAGGCGGTGCGGCCGGCTTTCCTGCCTCCCCTGCCCTGGCTCTCTTGGTTCTCGGAGCTGAACGTGCGGCTCTACGTGAAGGACCATGCCGGCGCGCCGGGCGTGTGGTTCCTGTCGCTCGACTGCGACCGCCGGCCCGCGGTCAGCATCGCCCGACGGTTCTTCGGCCTGCCGTATTTCAACGCCGACATGGCGTGGTCGGACGAAGCGGCCGGACGGACGCTCACCTGCCGTCGCCGGGGTCGCGACGGCGTGGCACGCTACGCCTGGCGCCCAGAAAGGCCGGAGGCGGAGGCGGAGGCAGGGTCGCTCGCGCATCACCTCTGCGAACGCTACGCCTTCTATTCCATGAGGGACGGGCGTCTCATGCGCGGCCGCGTCGCCCACGAACCCTATCGGATCGCAGCGGCGGCCTTCACGGCGGAGGACGCCTGCGCGCCGATGCGCTGGGACGGACTCGGCGGCTTCGAGCCTTCGGATGCGCCCGCCATCGTCCACTGCTGCGAGGGCGTCGACGTGCGCGCGGGCACCCTGGAGGAAGTCCATGCGTAAGCCGCTCACGGCCTACCGGCACGCCGTCTGGGACTGGAACGGGACCCTGCTCGACGACACCTGGCTCTGCTGCGAGTCGCTCAACCTCCTCCTGCGCGAGGACGGTCATCCGCCGGTCGATCCCGTGCGCTACCGGCGCATCTTCGAGTTCCCCGTCATCAAGGTCTATCAGGCGATCGGGTTCACGCCCGACGAGGCGTCGTTCCGCGCAATGTCGGTCCGGTTCATGACCGCCTACGAGGCGCGCAAGCACGAGTGCCGCCTGCACGACGGCGCGGAGGCGCTGCTCGATGCGCTCTCGCGGCGCGGGCTCACGCACTCCGTGCTCTCCGCCTACGAAAGCGGCCTTCTCGACTTGACGCTGCGTCATTTCGGCCTGCACGGACGGCTACTGCGGGCCTGCGGCGGGCATGACATCCACGCCGGGAGCAAGGAGGCGCGGGCACGGACCCATCTCGCGGGGCTTCCGGTGGAGCCGGCCGACGTCATCTACGTCGGTGACACCGCGCACGACGCCGAGGCGGCGGCGGCCATGGGGGCGGACTGCGTGCTCGTGGCCCACGGCCACCAGCACCGGGATCGCCTCGAGGGCCTGGGCGTCCGGGTGGTCGACGGCTTCGGCGAGCTGCTGGCCGAGGCCTAAACGGCCCGCTGTGAAGGGGTTTGTGTTGCCCAGAGGGGGGTCGGAAGGTTCAACTTCCCAACCCCGCCCATGCCCCTGCTCCTCAAGGTGCCCGTCCGTGCGCCGAGCATAATCGAAAGCCCGTGGCTCATCCTCGCCCTGGCCGTCCTCGTCGCCTTCTCCATCTACCTCATCCTCCGATCCAAACGAAAGACCATGGCCAACCGACCTGAATCATCCGATGCCAACGAGGAGATCGCCGACGTCAAGAAGGCCTCCGCCGAGGGCTTCGGAGCCGCCGACCAGACCTTCCCGCCTTCGGCCGAATTCGTCGCCCGGGCGCGCGTGAAGGGCATGGACGGCTACCGCGGCCTGCATGAGCGTTCCCTGCGCGACCCGGACGGCTTCTGGGGCGACGAGGCGCGCGAGCTGCACTGGTTCCAGCCGTGGACGCAGGTGCTCGACGAGTCCCGCAAGCCCTTCTTCCGCTGGTTCGTGGACGGCCGCACCAACATCGCGCACAACTGCCTCGACGCCCAGGTCGCCAAGGGCCTCGGGGACAAGGTCGCCATCGTCTACGAAGGCGAGCCCACCGAGGGCGGTCGCGCGTCCGAGGTGCGCCGGATCACCTACCGCGAGCTGCTCGCGGAGGTCTCGCGTTTCGCCAACGTCCTCAAGGCCCTCGGACTGCGCAAGGGCGACACCGTCGCCATCTACATGCCGATGGTGCCCGAGCTGGCCATCGCCGTGCTCGCCTGCGCCCGCACCGGTGTCGTGCACTCCGTGGTCTTCGGCGGGTTCTCCGCCGAGTCGATCCGCGACCGCGTCAACGACGCGAAGTCCAAGGCCGTCATCACGATGGACGGTGGCTACCGTCGCGGAAAGTTCCTGCCCCTCAAGCAGACCGTCGACGAAGGCGTGAAGGACTGTCCGTCCGTCGCCCACGTGCTGGTGCTGCAGCGCCATCCCGGCCGCCCCGACGCCTCCTGCGCGATGACGCCCGGACGCGACGTCTGGTACCACGAGGCCGCCGCCAAGGTCTCCGCCGAGTGCCCCGCGGAACCGATGGAGGCCAACGAGATGCTCTTCCTGCTCTACACCTCCGGCTCCACCGGCAAGCCCAAGGGCATTATGCACGGCGTCGGCGGCTACATGGTGCACGCCTACGCCACCAACAAGTACGTCTTCGACCTGCGCGCCGACGACCTGTTCTGGTGTACCGCCGACGTGGGCTGGGTCACCGGCCACACCTACGTCGTCTACGGTCCGCTGCTCAACGGAGCGACCGTGCTCATGTACGAGGGCGCGCCGGACGCGCCGGACTTCGGCCGTTTCTGGAAGATCGTGGAGGACCACCGCGTGACGGTCTTCTACACCGCGCCCACCGCCATCCGCGCCTTCATGAAGTGGGGCGACGAGTGGGTGAAGAAGCACGACCTTTCCTCGCTCCGCCTGCTCGGCTCGGTCGGCGAACCCATCAACCCGGAGGCCTGGCTGTGGTACCACCGACTGGTCGGGCATGAACGCTGCCCCATCGTCGACACCTGGTGGCAGACGGAGACGGGCGGTCACATGATCACGCCGATTCCCGGCTGCACGCCCACCAAGCCCGGCTCGGCCACGCTGCCGTTCTTCGGCGTCGACGCCGCGGTGCTCGACGAGAACGGCAACGAGACCGACCACGGCATCCTCGCCATCCGCCGTCCCTGGCCCGGCATCACGCAGGGCATCTACGGCGACGAGAAGCGCTACGTGGAGACCTACTGGAGCCGCTGGAACGGGAAATACTACTTCCCGGGCGACGGCGCCATCCGCGACAAGGACGGCTACCTCTGGATCACCGGCCGCGTCGACGACGTGGTCAACGTCTCGGGGCACCGCATCGGCACGGCCGAGCTCGAGGCGGTCTTCATCGAGCACCCGGCGGTCGCCGAGTCCGCCGTGGTCGGCGTGAAGCACGACCTCAAGGGCCAGGGGCTCATGGCCTTCGTCATCCTGAAGTCCTCCGCCAAGGGCGCGGACGAGAAGGAGCTCGCCAAGGCGCTCAACGGGATGGTCGACGCCAAGATCGGCAAGTTCGCCCGGCCGGAGCGCATCGTCTTCGTGCCCGACCTCCCCAAGACGCGCTCCGGCAAGATCATGCGCCGCCTGCTCCGCGACGTCTCCGAGGGGCGCGAGCTGGGCAATGTCACGACCCTGGCCGACCCGGCGGTGGTCGAGGCGATCCGGTCGAAATTCGCCGCCGGCTGAGGCGGACCGCGCGAGACCGCGATTTACAGGTTGAGCGCAGGATGTCGCGACGCAGGATGGCGGCATGCGCCTCCTGCCCGTCCTGATGCTCGCACTCTCGCCCCTGGTCTCGCTCGCCGCGAAGAAACTCGAGGTCGGCGACCCCGCCCCGACCAAGCTCCCTTCGACCTGGATCAAGGGCGAACGCGTCTCGTCGCTCGACCCGAAGAAGACCTACGTCATCGAATTCTGGGCCACTTGGTGCCCACCCTGCGTGGCCTCCATCCCCCACCTCACCGAGCTGCAGGCCAAGCTCAAGGACAAGGGGGTCACCATCGTCAGCGTCCACGTGTCCAGCGGAGTCGAGGCGGCCGACGCGTTCGTCCGCAAGCAGGGCAAGAAAATGGAGTATTCCATCGCCAAGGACGCCAACGGCGCCGTCGGCAAGGCCTGGCTAGCCGCCGCAGGTCAGAACGGCATCCCCTGCTGCTTCGTGGTGGCCGGGGGCAAGGTGGCCTACATCGGGCACCCGATGGGCCTCAACGAGGACAAGGTCGTCGCCATGATCGATGAGGCGAAGTCAGCCGTGCCCGCCAAGAAATGAAGGGTTGGGGTTGAGAGTAGGGCGGACCCCGACAGAATGACCGCCATGCGCACCCTGCTCGCCCTGCTCCTGGCTGCCACGCTCGGCGGCGCCGAACTCAAGGTGGGCGACCCGGCGCCGGCCGCGCGCCCGCAATCGATGCTCAAGGGCGAGCCGGTGAAAGAGTTCCGCAAAGGAGAGACCTACGTCATCGAGTGCTGGGCGAGCTGGTGCGGGCCTTGCGTCAAGGCCATCCCCCACCTGCAGTCGCTCCACGAGAAGATGGCCCGGCGAGGCGTGACCATCGTGGGCGTGAACGTCTGGGAGGCCGAGCGCGACGCGGCCGGCGCCAAGCGCGCCGAGGACTTCGTCAAGGCGCAGGGCGCGGCGATCAGCTACCGCGTGGCCATCGGCGGCGAGGCCTTCGTCAAGGCCTGGCTCGAGGCCGCCGGCGTGCAGGGCATCCCGCACGCGTTCATCGTGCAGGACGGCAAGGTCGCGTGGTCCGGGCACCCGATGGAGATCACCGAACAGCTGCTCGGCGACATCATCACGGGCACCCATGTCCCGTCCGCCGCCGCCCCGTCCGCCGCCGCCCCGCCCGCCGCCGCCCCGCCCCCGCGCCTGCCCGGCCTCGACGACGAGGAGGCCGAACTGGCCCGGCTGCAGGAAAAGCTCAACGCCCTCTCCCGCGCCCTCGGACGGAAGGACTGGAACGCCGCCGAACGCGCGCTTCCCGAGGCCGCGGCGGTCTTGCCGCCGGTCGAACGCAAGGAGATGCTCGAGACGGTCGGCGCCCGCATCGCGCTGGGCCGGGGCGACCCCTACCCCAGCTACCGCCTACTGGAGAAGCACGCCGAGGAGGAAGCCGACGACGCCGAGACGCAGAACGAGGTGGCCTGGGACCTGGTCACGCACCCGGTCTTCCTCGCCAAGCCCAACCTTGCGCTCGCCGCGCGCTGCGCCGAGCGCGCGGTGAAGCTGACCGAGGAGAAGCACCCCGACAAGCTCGACACGCTCGCACGCGTGCGGTGGCTGCAGGGACGCAAGGAGGAGTCCCTCCGTCTGCAGGAGCTCGCCGTCGCCCGGGCCCAGATTCCGGATCTCAAGGTGGAGCTGCAGGAGACGCTCGACGCGATGCGCAAGGGCGAGCTACCCCCGGCCGAACCGATCCCTGACGAGTTCCGCTGAGGCGGAGATTGCCAGGCCGCGCCTCCGGAGTTGAGTGGGAGGTGCCCCATGCCCCCCCTGCCCCGCCGCTCCTTCCTCGCCGCCGGCGCGCTCGCCGGGCTCTCGGCTCTCCCCGGCTGCGCCGCCGCCCCGGCCGTCCGCGTGCGCCGCGTGACCTCGGGTCCGAAATTCCACTGGCGGGGCTACTATGACAAGCTGCTCTTCGATCCGCAGGACCGACTGCTGCTCGCCAACGAGGTCGACTTCCAGGGGCGCTCGCCGACCCCGGACGACCGGATCCGCGTCGGCCTGATCGACCTGGAGGACGGCGACCGCTGGACGGAGCTCGGCTCGACGACCGCCTGGAACTGGCAGCAGGGCTGCATGCTGCAGTGGGTGCCCGGCACCGCCGATACGGTCGCCTGGAATGACCGCGAAGACGGGCGGTTCGTGACGCGCCTGACCGAGGTCCGATCCGGCCGACGCCGGACGCTGCCCCACCCGTTCTACACGTTCAGCCCCGACGGCCGCACGGCCTTCGCGCCCGACTTCGCCCGGCTCGATGTCACGCGCCCGGGCTACGGCTACGCAACGGGGTCGGACCGCGACATCTGGAAGCTGCGTAAGTCGCCGGAGGACGCCGGCATCTGGCGGATGGACCTCGCCAGCGGCCGACAGAAGCTCGTCTACTCCTTCGCCCAGGCCGCCGCCCTGCCCTTCACGGGTCCGGCCGCGTCCGCGCCCAAGCCGGAAGCCGTCCACTGGTTCAACCACCTGCTCTGCAACACCGACGGCACCCGCCTGTTCTTCCTGCACCGGTGGCGCAATCCCGGCGAGCGGGCCAGCTTCCGCACCCGGGCGCTCACGATGGACTTCGACGGGGGACGTGTGCACGTGATGGACCCCAACGGCGGGACGTCGCACTTCGTCTGGCGCGACCCACGGCACGTCTTCGCCTGGGCCTGGCACCCCTCTCACGGCGAACGCTTCTACCTCTACCGCGACCTCTCCGATCACGTGGAGGTCGTGGGCAAAGACGTGATGACGGTCAACGGACACAACACCTACGTCCCGGACACGCGTGATGAATGGGTGCTCAATGACACCTACCCGCAGGGACCAGAAAAGGTCCAGCGACCCTACCTCTTCCACGTGCCCACCGGCCGCAGGGTGGAGATCGGAGCCTACCCGACCGACCCCGCCATCGCGGGCAAGGAATGGCGCTGCGATACGCACCCGGCCGCCAACCGGGCGGGCACGGCCTTCTGCTTCGACTCCGTGCACGAAGGCGGGCGACAGGTCTACCTGGCTCGCATCGACGACCTCGTGCGCTGACCGCGGTCGCCGCCCGTCACCCGAACGCGCTTCCCAAGGCGTCGCCGCGCGCCCATAGTGCCGCCGATGGCAACGTCCCCCGGCGCGATCGACCGAGCACGCTCACGTCTGCATCTACGCCTGCTCGCGGCTCAGCGCGGCCTCGAGGCCAGGGGGCACGGGGCCGTCATCGTCATCGGCGGCAACGACCGGCTGGGCGCCTCCGAGCTCGCCAACCAGCTCACCGAGTGGTTCGACTCGCGGACGGTCCGCGTCTGCGCCCCGGACCTCGCGGGACAGAAGGGCCGTCCTTTCCTGTGGCCCTACTGGCAGGACGCGCCCGCCCGGGGCCGCATCAGCATCGTGGTCGGCGACTGGCTCACCCGCACGGTCACGGAGGCCCGGCGGGACGAAATCTCCGGCGAGGCGCTCCGCCTGCGGCTGAAGTCGCTCCGGTCCTTCGAGGAGGCGCTCGCGGCTGACGGGACCTCGGTGGTCAAGGTGTGGATGGACACGCCCGAGAAGACCCTGCGGCGCCGGCTGCGCGAGGCGGAGGACACGGACGCGGAGGGATGGGTCGTCACGGAGGAGGACCTCCTGCTCTCCACGAAGGGAGCGCGGTCCCTCGCCCGCGGGCTGCGTACGCAGGGCAGCGGCAGGAACCTGCCCTGGAAGACGATCGGCGGGGGCGCGGAGGCGAGCCTGCGCGACCTTCACGCGGGGCAGGCGATCGCGGCGCAGCTCGCCCAGGCCTCACGACGCCGGCCGGCGGCCGTCGTCAGGCGTCCGAGCGCGCGCCCGCGCGGGCTGCTCGAAAGCGCCACGGCCCATCCGGCCTTGGACAAGAAGGCCTACGGCCAGCAGATGGACAAGCTGCAGGCGCGACTCGGTCGGCTGTCCCGGCTGGCCGCCCGGAAGGGCGTCCCGACGGTCGTCGTGCTCGAGGGCCCCGACGCCGCCGGGAAGGGCGGCGCCATCCGACGGCTCTGCGGCATGCTGGACGCGGGGCACTACCACGTGCACCCGACGCCGGCGCCGACGCCGGAGGAGAAGGCGCGCCACTATCTCTGGCGGTTCTGGAACAAGCTGCCCGCACCCGGACGGATCGCGATCTTCGACCGCTCCTGGTTCGGACGCGTGATGGTCGAACGGGTCGAAGGCTTCGCGACGGAGGCCGAATGGTCGCGCGCCTACGGCGAGATCAACGACTTCGAGGCGCGGCTGGCCGAGGCCGGCACGGTCGTGGTCAAGGCGTGGATCAACATCTCCAAGGACGAGCAGCTGCGTCGCTTCCGCGCCCGCGAGCAATCGCCCCACAAGCGCCACAAGATGACGGCCGAGGACTACCGCAACCGCCGCAGGTGGGACGATAACCTGCGCGCGGCCGAGGACATGATCGCGCGCACCGGCACGCCGCACGCGCCGTGGACGGTCATCTCGGGGGACGACAAGCGGCACGCCCGCGTGGCCGTGCTCAAGGCCGTCTGCCGCGCGCTTTCAGACCGGCTGGACTGAGCAGCTGGAGGAGCCAGCGGAGGTGCGGGCCGCTGACGGCGGCCGCTTGCAGCGATGCGATAGGCACCCAGGAGAAGCTAGCTGCCCGCGCCCGCCTCAGCAACGCGGCGTCAGGCCCGGGCCGGTGCAGGCGCTCAAGGTAGGCGACGTCGCCGATCGAACGGCGGCGCGTCGCCACGGGCGCGCCGGCCAGCCTCACGCCCAGGGACGCGGCGGTCGGGATCTCGGCGATGCCGGCGAGACGTCGCGCGTCCGACGGGTGGCGCTGGAGCAGCACGCGGCCGGTGCGCACGACCACGACGCGATCGACGGCCTCCTCGCGGCGACGCCGCGGCGCGAAACGCGGGACGGCGACAGCCTCCTTCCTCCCCGCCGAGGCGCAGTCCCGGCGCAAGGGGCAGGCCGCGCACCCGGGCGATGCCTTGCGGCAGACGATCGAGCCGAGCTCCATCATGGCTTGGTTGAAGTCGCCCGGCCGGCGCGGATCGAGGAAGGCGCCGGCAAGGGGCGTCAGCCGTTTCGCGGCGTCCGCCGCGTCGCGGAAGACCGTGCGGTCGCCGGTGAGCCGGGCGAGCACGCGCACGACGTTGCCGTCCACGACCGCCGCAGGCTCGCCGAAGGCGATGCTGGCGATGGCCGCCGCGGTGTAGGGGCCCACGCCGCGGAAGGCCAGCCATTCGGCGGCGGTCGCGGGCGGCCCGCCGCGCGCGACGACGGCGCGGGCGAGGGCGAGCAGGTTGCGCGCCCGGGAGTAGTAGCCGAGCCCGGCCCAGAGCTCGAGCACCTCGGACTCGTCGGCGGCGGCCAGGGCCTCGAAGTCCGGCCAGCGCCGCGTCCAGCGCTCGAAGTACGGGATCGCGGTGGCGATCTGCGTCTGCTGGCACATGAGCTCCGAGACGACGGTGCGGTAGGCCGAAGGACGCTCCCGCCATGGCATGGCGCGCCGATGCCGGGCGAACCAGGCCAAGAGCCGGCGGCGGGCCCCGGGGGCGTTCTTCAGGATGCGTGCCGCGCTTTCGTCCATGGGATGGGGCTGGATTAGGACGGGAAGGTCGGTATGACCTTGGGTCGCGATGGCGAAGAAGGCAAAGCAGGACTCCGACGACGGCGCCCCCGCCAAGGTCACGTCCCACACCGTGAAGCTCGACGCCGCGCAGGCCGCGAAGCTCCGCGGCATCCTCTCGGCCAGGGGCTGGGAGGCCCGGGCGGTGGACCACGCCCTCTTCGCCTTCAAGGGTCCCGCGGTCAACGTGACGCACTACGCCTCCGGCAAGTGCGTCATCGCCGGCAAGGGCACGGAGGAGTTCGTGCAGTTCACGCTGGAGCCCGAAGTGACGGGCAAGGCCGAGCTGGGCTACGAGGCCGAGCTCAATCCGGAATGGTTCGAGGACCACGCCGGCCTCGACGAGTCGGGCAAGGGCGACCTCTTCGGCCCGGTGGTCTCCGCGTGCGTCGTCGCCACGGGCGAGATGGCGCGCGAATGGATCCGAATGGGCATCAAGGACTCCAAGAAGCTGACCGACGCGAAGATCGCGGAGCTCGACCGCGCCATCCGCGAGACGCCCGGAGTCTCGGTCAAGACGACCTTCGCGCGGATGTCCAAGTACAACGAGCTGCACTCGCGCTTCGGCAAGAACCTCAACCGCCTGCTCGGCTGGATGCACGCGACCTCCTGCGAGGAGGCCCTCAAGGGGTTCGAGGAGGCCCACGGTCGGCGCCCCGCCTGGGGCCTGCTCGACCAGTTCTCGGAGGAGCCGCTGGTCCAGAAGGAGCTGGCGCGCAAGAACGTGACGTTCGACCTGCGGATGCGCACCAAGGCGGAATCCGACCCGGTCGTGGCCGCGGCCTCGATCGTGGCGCGCGCCACCTTCGTGCGGGAACTGGAGCGGCTCTCGCAGGACGGGGGCGTCCCGCTCCCCAAGGGATCCGGCGCGGAGGCCAAGGCCGCGGCCACCGAACTCTGCGGCCGGCTCGGCCCGGCCATCCTGGTCAATTTTGCCAAGCTGCACTTCCGCACCGCGTACGAGGCGCGCGGACTGGAGCCGCCCGCCCCCAGGCCCTTCCTCAAGGGCCGGAAGAAAGGCTGACGCTTGGCCTCGCTGGCGCAGTTCGACCGGCGTCGCGGGGACGGGCGTCCGGGCGTGGTGGGCGTCGACGAGGCGGGCCGCGGCTCGCTCTGCGGTCCGGTGGTGGCGGCCGCCGTGCTGCTCGACGCGGGCTTCTACGGGGAACGGAGCTGGCTGCGCCGGGTCGCGGGCGCGGACGACTCGAAACGGCTCACGCCGGAACGCAGGGCGGAGCTACGCGCCGCGCTGGCCGACCTGCAGGCCGCGGGGCGACTGCGCTCCGCCTGGGCCTCCGCGTCGGTGCTCGAGATCTCGGCCCACAACATCCTCGGCGCGACGCGGCTGGCGATGGCCCGCTGCGTCGCCGAGCTCGCGCAGGGCCAGCTCGCGCCGCTCTTCGCGGCCGCCGGCACGGAGGGAGAACTGTTCGGTCACGCCGACGGCCGGACGTTCCTCGTGCTGGTCGACGGCCTGCCGCTACGGCCGTTCGCCTGGGCGCACGAAGCGGTCAAGGGCGGCGACGGACGCTCGCTCGCCATCGCGCTGGCCTCGATTATCGCCAAGGTGGAGCGTGACCGGCTGCTGGTCGAGCTGGACGCACGCCACCCGGCATACGGCTTCGCGACGCACAAGGGCTACGGTACGCCCGAGCACATCGACGCCCTGCGCCGGCTCGGACCTTGCCCGGAGCACCGCGACCTCTTCGTGCGGCGCATCCTGGCCGGCGAGGAGCAGCCGCCCGAGGCGCAGGACGAATTCAGTTTCGAGTGAGGCTCAGGGCCGCGCCACGGCGTCCACCAGCAGCCAGGCCCAGGTAGCCGTGACGCCGCGGGGGCCGGCGTGCAGGCGGTCGTAATCCGCGATCAGCGCACGCAGCTCGCCAGGGTCGAGCCGTGGCGCGCCGGTCACGCCGCTGCGATGGAGGGCGCGGAAGAGGTCGATGGCGGACGGATAGGCCTCCTCGGACTCGAGCACGCCGTGTGCGCGGACGTCGAACCGCGCCCTCCGGAGCAAGGCCAGCCACTGCGCCTCGTCGCGCCAGCGCACGGGCCCCTCGCCGACGAGGTCGCGGAGTTCGCAGAGGCAGGGGTCGCAGGGGACGCCGAGCAGGAGGCGGCCCTCGCCGGGCAGGGCCTCGTGCCAACGACGCAGCACGTCGTAAGGGTCGGCGGCCCAGTGCAAGAGCCCGGACGAGGCGAGCGCGGGCGCGGGCGCGACGGGCCCGAAGGCGTCGTGGACGCCCCAATCCGCGGCCGGCGCGGCCCGGGTGCCGAGCTCGACCATGGCCGGAGAGGAGTCGGTGGCCCGGACCTGGGCGCCCTGGGCCAGGAGGGCCGAGGTGAGGAAACCGGTGCCCGCGCCGAGCTCGGTGACCTTGGCCCCGGAACGGAAGGGGGCAAAGGCGGCGAGCGCCTCGGCGAAGCGGCGCTGGGGTACGGCGTGGGCCTCGTAGGAGCCGGCTCGCTCGTGGAAACGCATCAGGATTCGGGGCTGAGGAAGTCGCGCAACGCGTGGCCCGCGTCCTGCACAATATGGCAGCCCAGCACGGATTCGCAAACGCCGGAAGCGTCGAGAAGCGTATCCTTCTCCCCGACGTAGGCCTCCCAGCCCGCGGGCAGGCCACCGCGGGCGAAGGAGATCAGGGAGACTCCGGCCGGCTGGGCGAGTACTTCAAGGCCGGCGAGGAGCTCCTCCTGCGGATAAGGCCAGCCCGCGGCGGGCGACGCCGGCAGGCCGGCGCGTTGACGGAAGTCGGCCAGCGCGGCGCCCGGATCGGACTCCATCCAGCGGCGCAGGTAGCGCACCTGGGTCTCGGAAACCTTGCCGCACGTGCCGTGCTCGCGGCAGAACGAGGTGAAGGGCGCGATGAGCAGCACCCGGGGTGGCATGCGCACGCCCCGGGCGGCGGCCTCCAGGACGAGATGTGCCCCCAGGGACCAGGCGATCAGGGCGTCGCAGCCGGCGGCCAGCTCCGCCGCGCCGACCACGGGCACGGCGAGCACATGCTCCGCGTCAGGCGCATGCGCCGCGGCAAGGGGTCTCAGCTCCTCCGGCGAAACGCCCCAGCCGCCGATCCAGGCGAACTTCATGCGCGAGCCGCGCGCAAGGCGGCGATGAAGGCCCCGAGGTGCTCCGGGGTGAGGCCTCGACGGAGGGAGACGCGGATCCGCGCGGTGCCTTCGGGCACGGTCGGCGGACGGATCGCGGACACGAGGAAGCCGGCGGCGCGGAGGGCCTCGGCGTGACGGAGGGTCGTCGCGGGATCCCCGAAGACGAGCGGGATGACCGGCGAGTCGCCGGCGGGGACGGAGAAGCCCGCCTCCACGAGCCCGTCGCGCCAGGCCTGTGACATCGCGCGCAGTACGCCGCGCCCCTCGCCCATCGCGCGAACGCGGTCGACGGCGGCGAGGGCGGCGCCTACGCAGGGCGGCGCAAGGTGGGTGGAGTAGACGAAGCCGCCGGCGAAGTTGATGAGCGCGTCGCGCACCTCGGCCGCACGTGAAAGCACGTACGCGCCTTGCGAACCGAGGCCCTTGCCCAGCGTGCCGACGACCACGTCCGCGGCGGCCCGCACGCCGGCGTGCTCCTGCAGGCCGGAACCGGCGTCGCCGTACCAGCCCGTGGCGTGCGCCTCGTCGAGGATCCAGCAGAAGTCCTTCCGCCGGCGGAGGGCGGCGAGGCGGGGCAGGTCGGGACTGTCGCCGTCCATGGAGTAGACGCTCTCGGTGACGACGAAGACCGCGCCGTCGGGCGGGCACTCCTCGTCAAGCATCAGCTCGAGGGCGTCCAGGTCGTTGTGCGCGAATCGGCGCAGGCGCGCGCCGGAGGCGAGGATGCCCTCCAGCATGCTGGCGTGGACCAAGCGGTCGGCCAGCACGACGTCGCCCTTGCGAGGCAGGCCGCCTAGGACGGCCGCGTTGGCCACGTAGCCGGAGTTCATCACCAGGGCGTGCGGGTAGCCGTGCCATTCCGCGAGCACGGCCTCGAGACGCGCGTGGAGCGCGGTGTATCCGGAAACAAGCGGCGAGGCCGAGGCGGATGCGCCCCACTCGCGGGCGGCGTCCGCCGCGCCGGCGACGACCCCGGGGTCGCGCGAAAGGGCCAGATAGTCGTTGTCGGCCAGATTGACCCGGACGTCGTCGGACGCGCGCGCCGAAAGCCGCCGACGCAACGATGCCGCTTCGCGCGCGCGCAGGGAGAGCGCAAGGCGCCGGAGGAGCGTCTCGCTCATGGCTTCAGCAGGGCGGAACGGAAGCGGGCGCGTCCCTTCCAGGATTCACCGAGCAGGGGTATGCCAGCGGCGGTCAGGCTTTCGCGATTGGAGGCCGCGACGGCCGCGGGAGGGCGACGGGCAGCGTTAAGCCAGATGCCGATGGGGCCGTCATAGCGGCGACGGAGATACGAGATCGCCAGACGCGCCTGGTTGATCGCGCCTAGGCGATCCTCGACGACCACGACGGCGACCGTCGGCCTGATCGCCGCGGCGAAATCCGCCCAGTCCTTGCCCTTGGGGTCGATTGGCACGGCCACGCCGCCCGCGCCTTCGACGACCCGGAACGGCGCGGACGGGACGGCCTTGTAGCGCCTGAGGAGCCGCGCGAGGTCGAGCGACCGACGGGCCTTCTTCGCCGCGGCGAGCGGGGCGATCGGGGCCGGCAAGGAGATCAGCGTGTGGGCCTCGGCCCACTTGCCCGCGGCCTTCGGGGCGTCGGCCGGACGGCCTGCGCCCGCGCCCGACTCCACCGGCTTGATCACCTGCGTGAAGCCATCGCGGGAAAGGCGCCGCGCGAGCAGACCGGCGACGTGGGTCTTGCCCACGCCGGTATCGCTGCCGGTGACGAAGAAGACGGCCACGTCACTTGCAGCCGCAACCGCCCTTGCCGCAGGATGCTTCGGCCGCGTTGGCCGCGGCGAATTCCGCGACGCTCGGCCACTCGGCCGGCTGGGCGGCGGACGGGGCGAGTTCGCCGCGATGGATGCGACGGGCCTCGTCCGGGTGCATCGGGTGCAGGCCGAGGCGCTTCATCAGGTTCATGTCCTCCTCGATGTCGGGATTGCCCGTCGTGAGGAGCTTCTCGCCGAGGAAGATCGAGTTGGCGCCGGCAAGGTAGCAAAGGGCCTGCGTCTCGTCGTTCATGTTGGCGCGTCCGGCGGAAAGGCGGACCATCGCCTTCGGCATCAGGATGCGGGCGACGGCGATCGTGCGGACGAACTCGATCGTATCGACGAACTTGCGGCCAGCGAGGGGCGTGCCTTCGACGGCGACCAGGGCGTTGATCGGCACGGAGTCCGGCTGAGGGTCGAGCTGCGCGAGCTCGACGAGCATCTTCAGGCGGTCGTCGACCGTCTCACCCATGCCGATGATGCCGCCGGAGCAGACCTCGAGGCCGGCCTTGCGGACGTTCGAAAGCGTCTCCAGGCGGTCGTCGTAGGTGCGGGTCGTGATGATCTTCGCGTAGTGCTCGCGGGAGGTGTCGAGGTTATGGTTGTAGACGTCGCAACCGGCCTGCTTCAGCCGGCTGGCCTGCTGTTCGCTGACCATGCCGAGCGTGCAGCAGACTTCGAGGCCGAGCTCCTTCACGCCGGAGACGGTGGCCAGGACGCTATCGAACTGCTTGCCGTCGTTCACGCGCCGCCAGGCGGCGCCCATGCAGAAGCGGGTCGCACCGCCGGCCTTGGCCTTGCGCGCGTCGGCGAGGATCGCCTGGGTCTCCATGAGGGCCTCGGTCTCGAGGCCGGTGTTGTTGTGCACCGACTGCGGGCAGTAGGCGCAGTCCTCAGGGCAGGCGCCGGTCTTGATCGACTTCAGCGTGCAGAGCTGCACGCCGGCCGGATCCTGGTTGGCCTGGTGGACTTGCTGAGCGCGGAAGATCAGCGTGTTGAGCGGCAGATCGTAGAGCGCGCGGGCTTCGGTGAGGTTGGGCATGTGTAAAAAGGGTGTTAGCGGTGGGCGGTGGCGGTTGGGAGAATAGAAAGGACATTGTCCATCGCGAGGCGGACGGCACGGACGAGGTGCTTCACCTCGTCAGCCTGGATGGCGATCGGCGGCACGAAAAGGATCGCGTCGCCGAGGGGGCGGATGACCAGGCCATGGCGGCGGGCGGCCAGAGCGACGCGATAACCCGCGCGTGTATCGGTCGGCCAGCGATCGGTGCCGGCGGGCTTGAATTCGACGGAGCCGGTCAGTCCAAGCTGCCGGAACGTGCGCACATGGGCGTGCCCGGCGAAGGCGGCTTCCATCTCACGGCCCAGCAGCGCGGCACGCTCGGCGACCTGACCCGAGGCTAGCATCGGCTTCAGCTTGCGGAGCGAAGCACGCGCGACGGCGCAGCCGAGCGGGTTGCCCGAGAACGTATGGCCATGGAAGAAGGTCTTCCCTTCCGAGAATGCGCCGAGGAAAGCCTCATAGATCTTCTCGGACGTCAACGTGGCAGCCAACGGCAGGTAACCCGCGGCGAGGCCTTTCGCCAGGCAGAGGAAATCCGGGACGACGCCTTCAGTCTCGGCGGCGGTGAGCGCACCCAGGCGACCGAAGCCCGTGAAGACCTCGTCGAGGATCAGGTGCACGCCGTATTGGCGACAAAGATCGGCGACGGCCTTCACGAAGCCTGCGGGCTGCTGGACCATGCCCGCGGCGCCCTGCACGCGGGGCTCGAGGATCAGGCAGGCCGTCGTGTCGGCATCGCGCTCAAGGATGGCCTGCAGCGCGGCCAGCGAGGCGGAGGCATCGGAGCGAGCCACCTGGCCGGCGCACTCGGAGTGGGTCGGGGCCGGGAAAGTCTGCGCGGCGAAGAGCCAGGGGTTGAAGCGACGGTGGAACTCGGAGCGTTCGCCGACGGCCATCGTCCCGAAGGTGTCGCCATGGTAGGCGCCTTCCATCGAAATGACCCCGCGCTTGGCGTCCTTGCCGACGAGCTGCCAGTATTGGAACGAAAGCTTCAGGGCGACCTCCACGGCGTTGCTGCCGTTGTCGGAATAGAAACAACGCGACAGCGCGCCATTTGTAAGCCCGGCGAGGTCCTCGGCCAGTTCGGTCGCGACCGGGTGGTTCAGGCCGAGGAGCGTCACATGGGCGACCTGCTCCGATTGCTCGCGGAGGGCGCGGTTGAGGTCGGGGTCGTTATGGCCGTGGACGTTCGTCCAGACCGAGGCGTTGCCATCGAGGTAACGCTTCCCTTCCCCGTCGATCAGCCAGTTGCCCTCGCCGCGGACCAGGTGGAGGCGGGGGTTGTCCTGGTATTCCCGCATCTGGGTGAACGGGTGCCACCCGAAGCGCCGGTCGGCGGCGTCGAGGGCGTCCGTGGCGGACGAAGCGGCTGCGGGGGCCGTCGGCATGCCCCATGCCTAGGGCCCTCCGGCCCTATTGTTAAGCCCGAAGTAGTCCCAGGTTTACAATATGCGGCCAGGCAGCACGGCGACCCTTGCTGCCCCTGCCTCGATGCAGGCGGATGCGATGTCATCGCATCCCTGCCCGGCGGGCAGAAAAAAGGCGCCGAAGTTCGGCGCCTGATTCGTCGATGAGCCCAACGGCTCACTCGAAGTCGTAGATCTTCACCGACTCCCAGTACTCCTTGCAGTCGGCGATGAAGGCCTGGTGGATGGGGTCGACCTGGTAGGCGTCATGGTCGGCGTGGTTCTTGAAGACGAAGAACTCCGCGAAGTCGTAGGTGGTGTCGATGATGGGCCGGACGGCGTGGGTGCTGGGCCTGCCGACGTAGCCGGACGCGATGGTCTTGATCGCGAGCAGGCCGCGGAGCTTGGCCTCGAACTCGGCGCGCTGGGCGGCGGTGAGACCTTTCTTAAGGTAGAAGAAGACGACGTGGTGGAACATGAGGGCCGCAGGATTGCGTGCCGCGGGGCGGAAGTGAACCGAAAAATCGCCGGCGGCGACCGGCGCGGTTCACGCTTCCCAGCCGGGCGATGGCGCGGCAAGATGCCCGGACAGGAATGGCGCACCTTCTCGGCATCGACCTCGGCACGACGACCACGGTCGTCGCCCGGATCGACGCCTCAGGCGCGCCCGAGGTCGTGCGGGACTGGGAGGGCCTCGAAGTGACCCCCACCGCGGTCGCCTTCGAGTCCGCTTCCTCGGTCATCGTCGGCCGGGAGGCGCGCGCGATGTCCGACGACGCCGAGCACGTGTTCACCGAGTTCAAGCGCGACATGGGCACGGGCGTGTCCCATCCGGCGTTCAGCCGACGTGTGACCCCGCTCGACCTCTCCGCCCTCGTCCTCCGCAAGGTGCGCGAGCACGCCGAGGCGGGCGCGGGCCCGGTGGACCTCGCCGTCATCACCATCCCGGCCAACTTCACCAACGCCGCGCGCGAGGCCACGCTCGAGGCGGCGCGGCGCGCCGGCTTCGCGCGGGTGCACATGATCAACGAGCCCACGGCCGCCGCGCTCGCCTACGCCCAGGCCGCGGGAGGGCTGGGCGAGGGACTCTACGCCGTGTTCGACCTCGGCGGCGGGACCTTTGACGTGTCGCTCGTGCGCGCCCGCGGCCTGGAGGTCGAGGTCGTCTACACCGAGGGCGTGCAGCGGCTGGGCGGCAAGGACTTCGACGCGCGCCTGCTCGGGATGGTACGCGAACGCTTCCGCGAGGCGTGCGGGGAGGAGATGCGGCCGGGCGACTGCGACTTCGGACGCAACGACGCGGAAGACCTCAAGCACCGGCTGTCCGCCCGGGAGACGGTGCGGGTGGCGCTGCGGTCCGCGCGCAACGGCCGCGTGCCCGTGACCGTGCGCCGCGCCGACCTCGAGACGGCCACGGGCGGGCTCATCGCCCAGGCGGAGATGGCCTGCGAGGGGGTCCTGCTTAGGGCCGCGGTCGACCGGGCCTCGCTGGCCGGCGTGTTCCTGGCCGGCGGCGCCTGCCGCATGCCGTCCGTCCGTGAGGCGGTCGAACGCGTGTTCGGCCGACGGCCGCTGCTCCGCGACCCCGACACCGCCGTCGCGCGCGGCGCCGCCCTGTACGCCGCGCACCGGGCGGACCCCGCCCTGCTCTCCCCCGCCCAACGCCGGCGGGCGACCGAGATCCGCTTCCAGGACATCGCGCCGCATTACTACGGCACGCTGGCCGTGGACGAGGACGGGCTGCTGGAGAACAGCGTCATCATCGCCAAGGGGGAGAAGCTCCCCGTCTCGCGCACCCGCACCTACTACACCGCGGAGCCCGACCAGCGGGTGCTCACCTGCGAGGTCACGCAGTCCGCCGTGGCAGAGTCGGACCCCGCGATGGTGCTGCGCGTGGCCGAGGTCGAGATGCCGCTGCCGGCCGGCCGGCCCGCGGACCAGCCGGTGGAAGTGACGTTCTCCTACGACCTCGACGGCGTGATGCGCGCGGAGTTCAAGGACCTCGGCACGGGGCGCCCGCTGGTCATCGAGCTGAAGTCCGAGGGCTCGGGCCGCGGCTCCCTCAACGTCTCCCGCATCCGCCTCGAGTGAGCCATGGATCCGCTCGTCATCGCCGCCGTGCTCCTCCCCTGCGCCGCGGCCGCGGCGTGGCTGCTGATACGCGGCCGCGCCGTCCGACGCGCGGCGCCGCGGCCGCGACGGCGCGCGGCGACGGCGCCCTCCGCCCCCGCGGGCTCGGACGACATGACGCGCGCGGCTTGGACGGTAGGCAAGCTCGCCGGCCTGCCCCCGCGGAAGGTGCCGTCGGACCGGCCCGTGGGCGCGCTGCTCGGGAAGGCCGCGCGACGCCGTCTGGGCCCCGCGCTCGAGCGTGAGTTCGGCGTCGCCCCGCCGGACGTCGAGGCGTTGCTGGGCCTGACGCCACCGCAGCTCGGCCGGCTGATGCGGCAGCTCCTCCGCCGTGGCCGGGCCAAGCCGCGCGGCCGACGTCGTCCCTCCTCCGCCGGCGACGTGATGGCGGACCTGCCGGCCCCGCTCGTCGCGCTGGCCTCGGAACTCGGACTACGGGCCGAATGGGACATCGCCCGAGCACGCGACCACCTGACCCGCGAATACCTGCGCCAGAACGCGCGCATCCACCTCGCGGCGAAGGCCGAGGAGCGCGACGCCGTGCAGGCCCGGCTCGAGGAGATCGGTCGGCTGCGACGGGCGCTCGCCACCGGACGCTGAAGCGTCCTTGCCTCCCGGACCCGCCCCTCCACGCTCGCCCCCTCATGGACGAACTCGTGCCGCTCTTCCCCGAGGTCGCGACCGACCGCTGGGAGGCCCTGCGCGCGATGGCGGCGCTGCACCGCGAGTGGAACGCCAAGATCAACCTCGTCTCGCGCAAGGACATGGACCGCCTCGAGTGGCACCACTACGCCCCCTGCCTGGCCTCGGTGAAGTTCCTCAAGCTCATGGACGGTGCGCGCGTCATCGACGTGGGCACCGGCGGCGGCTTTCCCGGGCTCATCCTCGCCGCCCTGCATCCCAAGGCCCGGTTCACCCTCGTCGACTCCGTCGGCAAGAAGATCGCGGTCGTGCGCGATATCGCGGACCGCCTCGGGCTGAAGAACATCGAAACCCTCAACGCGCGGGCCGAGACCCTGCGCCACGAGCACGACTTCGTCACCGGCCGCGCCGTCGCGGACCTCCGCACCTTCGTGCACCAGACCCGCCAGCTCGTCGGACGCGGCCAGAAGCACTCGCTGCCCAACGGCATCCTCTACTGGCAGGGCGGCGACGCCGCCGAGGAGGCCGCGAAGTCGGGCCTGGACCCCGCCTTCACCTTCGAGCTACGCCCGCTCCTGCGCGACGACCCCAAGTTCGAGGGCAAGCGTGTGGTGCTGTACCGGGCGCAGGACCTGGCCCGCTGCCGTCGCCCCGACCCGCCGGCATGACACACGGCGGCCGCCCCACGCCTTGACCCTCCGTCCTGAAGCGTCACGTTGGGCGTGATGTCAGGCCAGCGCCTCCCATTGAACCCGGCCGGCGAGCGCCTTGAGGCCCTCCTGCGCCAGCGCATCGTCTACCTCGACGGCGCGATGGGCACCATGATCCAGCAGCTCAAGCTGCAGGAAGAAGACTACCGCGGCGAACGCTTCAAGGAACACCCTGGCCAGCTCAAGGGCAATAACGACCTCCTGGTCATCACCAGGCCGTCCGTCGTCCGCGACATCCACCGCGCCTACCTCGACGCCGGCGCCGACATCCTGGAGACCAACACCTTCAACGGCACGTCGATCGCGATGGAGGACTACGCAATGGGCCATCTCGTGAAGGAACTGAACGCCGCCGCCGTGCAGGTCGCCCGCGAGGCCGTGGATGCCTTCAAGGCCGCCCACCCCGGCAAGGAAGCCTTCGTCGCCGGCGCCATCGGCCCGACGAACAAGACGCTGTCGATGTCCCGCGACGTCAACGACTCCGCCAAGCGCGACGTGACGTTCGTCCAGGTGCGCGACGCCTACCGCGAGCAGGTCGACGCCCTGATCGACGCCGGCGCGGACCTCCTCCTCTGCGAGACCGTCTTCGACACGCTCGTCCTGAAGGCCGCGCTGTTCGCGATCGACGAAGCCTTCGAAGCCCGCGGCTACCGCCTGCCGGTGATGATCTCCGGCACGATCACCGACGCCTCCGGCCGCACGCTCACCGGGCAGACGACCGAGGCCTTCTGGAATTCCGTCCGCCACGCCCAGCCGATCAGCATCGGCATGAACTGCGCCCTCGGCGGCGAACAGATGCGCCCGCACATCGCCGAGCTGGCGAATAAGGCCGACATCTACGTCTCCTGCTACCCGAACGCCGGCCTGCCGAACCCGCTTTCCCCGACCGGCTTCCCCGAGGGCCCGGAAGACACCGCCGCCATCCTCGAGACCTTCGCCCGCGACGGCCTGGTCAACATCCTCGGCGGCTGCTGCGGCACCACGCCCGGCCACATCGCCGCCATCCGCCGCCGCACCGAGAAATACCCGCCCCGTGTGCCCGGCGCCGTCCCGCCCGCGCTCAAGCTGTCCGGCCTCGAGCCGCTGAACATCGTCGGCGGTCCCGGCACCTTCGTGAACGTCGGCGAACGCACCAACGTCGCCGGCTCCAAGATCTTCAAGGGCCACATCGAGAAGGACGACTACCGCGCCGCCCTGCGCGTCGCCAAGCAGCAGATCGAGGCCGGCGCCACGGTCATCGACGTCAACTTCGACATGGCCCTGCTGGACGGGGCCGCGGCGATGACGAAGTTCCTAAACATGGCGGCGACCGAACCGGACATCGCCAAGGTGCCGTTCATGATCGACTCGTCGAAGTTCGAGATCGTCGAGGCCGGCCTGCGCTGCGTGCAGGGGAAGGCCGTCGTGAACTCCATCTCGCTCAAGGAAGGGCATGCCGAGTTCGTCCGTCGCGCCCGCCTCTGCCGCCGCTATGGCGCGGCGATGATCGTGATGGCCTTCGACGAGGACGGCCAGGCCGCATCCTTCGAGGACAAGGTCCGGATCTGCGTCCGCGCATACGGCATCCTGACGCAGGAGGCCGGCGTCGACCCGCAGGACATCATCTTCGACCCGAACATCCTGACGGTCGGAACCGGCATGCCGGAGCACAACCGCTACGCCCTCGACTACATCGAGGCCGTGACGGAGATCAAACGCCTCTGCCCCGGCGCCCGCACCTCGGGCGGCCTGTCCAACGTCTCGTTCTCTTTCCAGGGCAACAACAAGGTCCGCGAAGCCATCCACGCCGTCTTCCTCTACCACGCCGTCAAGGCGGGGCTCGACATGGCCATCGTCAACGCCGGCATGCTCGAGGTCTACACCGAGATCGACCCAGAGCTCCGCGGGCTCGTCGAGGATCTCGTCCTCTGCCGTCGCCCCGACGCCACCGAGCGCCTGCTCGCGGCGGCGACCCGCTTCGCGGGCAAGAAGACCGAGGTCGACCAATCGAAGAAGAACGAGTGGCGCTCCCTGCCGGTCGAGAAGCGCCTCGAACACGCCTTGGTCAAGGGCATCGACGAGCATGTCGTCGCCGACACCGAGGAGGCCCGCGTCAAGCTGAGCCGGCCGCTGCTCGTCATCGAAGGACCGCTGATGGACGGCATGCGCGTCGTCGGCCAGCTCTTCGGCGAAGGCAAGATGTTCCTCCCCCAGGTGGTCAAGTCGGCTAAGGTCATGAAGACCGCGGTCGCCCACCTCGAGCCGTTCATGGCCGCCGAGAAAGTCGGCGGCTCCGCCCAGGGCTCGTTCCTGATCGCCACGGTGAAGGGCGACGTCCACGACATCGGCAAGAACATCGTCGGCGTGGTCCTGGCCTGCAACAACTACGCGGTGACCGACCTCGGCGTGATGACGCCCACCGAGAAGATCGTCGCCAAGGCCCTCGAGCTGAAGCCCGACTTCATCGGGCTCTCCGGCCTGATCACGCCCTCGCTCGACGAGATGGTGACCGTCGCCCGTGAGCTCAGGCGCGCCGGCATCAGCACGCCGCTGCTCATCGGCGGCGCCACGACCTCCAAGGAGCACACCGCCATCAAGATCGCCGAACACTATGACGGCCCGATGATCCACGTCGGCGACGCCTCCCTGGTCACGACGGTCTGCAGCGACCTCCTCAACCCCGCGAAAAGCGAAGGCTTCATCAACGACCTCCGGACGGAGCAGGCCGAGCTGCGCGAGGCCTACGAGAAGCAGCAGCCGGCTCCCGTCATCCCGCTGGGCGAGGCCCGCCAGCGCCCGCTCATCACCACCGCCCCGGTCCAGCCCGCGCCACGGAAGCCAGGCGTGACGCTCTTCGAGCGCATCGACCCCGCCGCGGTGGCCGAGATCATCGACTGGACGCCGTTCTTCGTGACCTGGTCGCTGAAGGGTTCCTTCCCGAACATCTTCAAGTCCGGCAAGTATGGCGCCGAGGCCCTCAAGACTTTCGACGCCGGCCGCGCCGAGCTCGACGACCTCATCCGTGGCAATCGCGTCCACCTGCGCGGCGTCGCCGGTCTCTGGGCCGCCCGCCGCGTGGGCGACGACGTCGAGGTCTTCGACGACGAAGCTCAGACGAAGAAACTCGGCCGTTTCCATTTCCTGCGCGACCAGCGCCAGCGTCCGAAGGTCGCCACCTGCCGCTCGCTGGCCGACCTGGTGTCCGCCGAGAAGGGCGACCATCTCGGCGCCTTCGCGGTGACCGCCGGGCAGGAGATCGAAGATTACGCCGCATCCTTCAAGAGCAAGGACCCCTACCGCCAGATCATGATCCAGGCCCTCGCCGACCGCCTTGCGGAGGGTTGCGCGGAATGGCTTCACCGCGAGGTGCGCACCAAGCTCTGGGGCTACGCCCCCGACGAGGCCCTCACGGTCGAAGAACTTGTCGACGAGAAATACGCCGGCCGTCGCCCGGCCGCCGGCTACCCTGCCTGCCCGGAGCACACCGAGAAGGCCGAGATCTGGCGCCTGCTGGATGCCGACCGTCTCGGCTGCACGCTCACGGAATCCTACGCCATGAATCCGGCCGCGTCCGTGTCAGGCCTCTACTTCGGCAACCCTCAGTCCATCTACTTCGACGTCGACAACCTCGGCCGCGACCAGGTCGAAGACTACGCCGCGCGCAAGGGCTGGACGGTCGGGCAGGCCGAACGCTGGCTGCGCCCGGTGCTCGGCTATAAGACCTGACCATGGAAGCGCGCGAACGCGAGAAGCTCGTCGCGTCCGTCGGCACGGAAGACGCCGCCGCGGTCGAACGCTTCCTCGGCGGTTGCGCCTTGTGCGCGTTGGTCGAGGCCGCCGACGGCGCCGACAGCGACTGGCCCGAGTGGGCGCGCGCGGCCGCCGTGCTGCAACGCTGGCTCGAAGCCGCCGGACGATCCGCCGACGCCGAACGCAAGCTCGGCTACCTGCATTGCACCGTCGAGGCGCAGAAGCCCGTGCCGCCGACCCTGCGCCCATCGCTTCCGCAGGCCGTGGCGCGGATGCTCAAGGACCACGGCTTCGCCGGGGAGTGAGCCGGCGCCGTCTCCGGCAGACGGATGCGGCGTCGCAGCCCCCGGAACGCGTCCCCCGGGCCTACTTCCCCTTCGCCGCCTCGGCGCGGGCCTTGGCGAGGACGTCGGCGAGCTTCACTTCGGCGCCGCCCTGGCGCTTGCTCTCGTCGGCGGCCTCCATGAAAGCATAGAGCTCGAGGGTTTCCTCGGCGGAGACCTGGGGCTTGCCCGTGCGGAACATCTTAACCACGGCCTGCAGCAGGACCTCATAGCCGTCGAACTTGCCGATCTCGGCCTCGCCTTTCTCGCCTACGGCCTTGCCGCCGTAGGGCCCGCCCTTGGCCTTGCGGTCGGCTTCGCGGTAGGTGCCCACGCGGCCTTCGCCCCAGTTGCCGGTGACCTGGATGAAGCCTTCGGGGGTCTTGTCGCGCTTCACCGAGACACAACCTGTGCCCATGACCGTGTACAGGCTTTCGCAGCCGTGCACGCCGTACCAATAGAGGTCGGGGTGATGCGGCTCGAGGCTGGCCGGGCTGGTCGTGTAGGCGGTCCTCACCTTGCCGACGGAACCTTGGGCGACGGCCTGCGTACCGGCGGCGAAACGGAGCGACGAGGAGCAGAAATAGGTCACGCCGGCCTTCTTGGCGGCTTCCTGGATACGGATGACGTCGGCCAGCGAGCCCGCGATTGGCTTGTCGATGAAGACCGTCTTGCCCGCCTTCAGCACCGGCAGCACCTGCTCAAGGTGCACGCGTCCGTCGTTGGACTCCAACATCACGAAGTCGACCTGCGCGCAGAGCTTCTCGATCGAGTCGACGATCTCGACGCCCATGCCCTTGAGCTTCTCGGTGTATTCCGGGACGCGTGAAGTACTCTCCGGGATGTCCTTGCTCCCTTGGGCGAAGGCGTGCGTGACGCGGAAACCGGCGTACTTCGGGGCGTCGGCCGGATTCTTCGGGCCTTTGTTGAAGACCGTCGTGAAGGCCACCACGTGGGAGGTGTCGAGACCGATGATGCCGATCTTCCTGAAGCCCTCCTCGGCTGAGGCGGACATGCCGGCGAGCAGCAGGCCGGCCAGCACGGCGAGACGGGGCAGGTTCGGGGTCATGCCGGGATTAGACCCGGGGAGACGGAGGCGGGCAAGCGTCCTCAGGCGTCAAGCAGGCCCGCCACCAGTTCCCAGGCCTGCCGCGCCAGCAGCAGCCCGAGCGCCGTCCAGAGCAGTCCCGTCGCGCGGTCCACGCCACGCACCACGGCCGGAGTTCGCAGCCGGGGGCGGAGGCTGTCGGCCAAGACGGAATAGAAGGTCATCACGGTCGTCTCGGAGAGCATCGCCGCGCCGACCAGGGCCAGCGCGGGACCCCAGGCGAAAGCGTCGGTGGGCAGGCGGGCCGCCTGAATGATGGCCAGCAGCCAGGGAATCGTCTTGGGGTTCGAGAAGTTGACCCAGGCCCCGCGCAGGAAGAGACGAAGCCCCCGCCCCTCCAAGCCCTGCGCTTCAGGAAGAGCGGAGCGGGGCCGTGCCAGATGACCGAAGCCGGTGCGCAGGAACCAAAGGGCGCCGAGCGTGGCGACCACCGCCCTCCCGGCGGGGAAGCTCCCCGTCATCCAGACAGCGGCCGCGTAAGCGAGGCAGGCCTGGGGCATCTCCCCGGCCACCAGACCCATCGTATGCCAGAGCGTACGCCGTGCGCCGTGCAGCAGGGCGGTCTCCACCGTGGAGAGCACCGCAGGCCCGGGAGAGAGGCTGGCGACGAAGCAGGCCGTGATAAGCAGCCCGAGATCCATAAACGGTCAGCGCAGGGCCTTCTTCCAGCGCGCGAGCTCGCGGGCGACGGCTTTCGGGCCGGGCATGCCCGTGTTCTCCCGGGCGGCGAAAGCGCGCTTCAGGCTGAAGACCTCGCGCCAACCCTTCGTGAAGGCCTTGTCGGCGGTCAGCGCGGCGGCGTCGGAGACCTGGTCGAGCGGCACGCCGGATTTTTCGGCGAGCGCGACGAGACGGCCGACCGCGTGATGGGCGTGGCGGAACGGCATGCCTTTGCGGACCAGCCAGTCGGCAAGGTCGGTGGCGAGGAGCGCCGGGTCCGAGGCGGCGGCGAGGCAGCGCGACTTGTTGAAGGTCGTGCCTGCGAGCGTCGCGTCGGCGACGGCGACGGCCAGGAGCAGCTGGTCGGCGGCGTCAAAGAGCGGCGGCTTGTCGTCCTGCAGGTCGCGGTTGTACGTGAGCGGAAGGCCCTTGGTGAGCGAGAGCAGGTGCGTAAGCGAAGCCTGGAAACGGGCGGCCTTGCCGCGCAGCAGCTCCATCGCGTCCGGGTTGCGTTTCTGCGGCATCAACGACGAGCCCGTCGAGAACGCGTCCGGCATGCGCGCGAAACCGAACTCGGCGGAGGACCAGAGGACCATGTCCTCGGCCAGGCGGGAAAGGTGGACGCCGCAGAGTGCGGCGGCGAAGCAGAACTCCGTGGCCGGATCGCGGTCGGCGACGGCGTCCATCGAATTACGAGTGACCTGCGGGCGGCCCTTCGCGTCGACGAAGCCGAGCAGCTTCGCCGTGACTTCGCGGCGGATCGGGAGGGTCGTGCCGGCGATGGCGCCGGAGCCCAGCGGGCACCAGTTGGCGGCGTCCTTGGCAGCGGCGAGGCGCGTGCGGTCCCGGCCGAACATCTCGGCGTAGGCGAGCAGGTGGTGGGCGACGGAGACCGGCTGGGCGCGCTGCAGGTGGGTGTAACCCGGCAGGATCACGTCGGCGTTGGCCGCGGCGAGCTTCACCAAGGTCTTCAGCAGCGAGACGAGCGCCGCGTCGGCGGCGTCGCACTGGTCCTTGATCCAGAGGCGTACGTCGGTGGCGACCTGGTCGTTGCGCGACCGGGCGGCGTGCAGTTTGGCGGCGGCCGGGACGCGCTTCGTGAGCGCGCTCTCGATGTTCATGTGCACATCCTCGAGGTCGCGGCTCCACTTGAATGCCCCGGCCGCGATCTCCTTGGCGATCGCATCAAGCCCGCGCAGGATCGCGTCGCGCTCCGTCCTCGTCAGGATCCCGGCCTGGGCGAGCATCGTGGCGTGGGCCTTCGAGCCCCGGATGTCCTGCGCCCAGAGCCGACGGTCGAAGGAGACGGACTCGCCGAAGCGGAGCATCAGCTCGGCGGGGCCGGCGCTGAACCGGCCGCCCCAGGTGGCCTGTGCCTTCTTCTTCGCGGGCATGGGTGAGGAATGCCCGCGCGCGGGGGCGCAGGCAAGCGAGGAACGCTCAGCGGGCGGGCTGAACGGGCCGCAAGGCGCCGCCCTCGAGACGGATCACGATCTCGCCCGGCGCGGCGACGCCGAGCCGCTCGCGCGCCTGGTCGCGCACGAACTCCTGGTCGGTGCTGAAGCGGTTGATGTAGCGGTCGGTCTGGAGACGGGCGCGCTCGACGGCGGCGAGCGACTGCTCTTTCTGCGCCTCGGAGGCGCGGAGCGCGGCGAGGCGATCGCTGTCTCCGGCGTGGGTCGAATACACCATCCCCGAGACGACGCAGAGGAGCAACACCATGGACCAGAGGGCGAGCTTCTCGCCTTGGGTGGCGGGCTGGTCGGTTTCGCTGTCCATGGCGCGACCCCGATTCATAGGGGGAAAATCCCTACGGGCGAGAGGAAAACTTCAGGCGCCCGCCTTCGCGAGGGATCCGCTGAACTCCATGAAAACCCAGACGGCGACGCCGGTGACGGAGACGTAAAGCCACACCGGAAAGACCCAGCGCGCGAGGCGACGATGCTCCTCGAGCCGGCCGGCCCTGGCCAGCCAGACGGCCCGCAGGACGAAGGGGGTCACGAGAATGGCTAGGATGACGTGGGGGATCAGGATGAGGAGGTAGAGCCCCTTGAGTCCGGCCCAGGCGGACGCGGGGTCGGGGGCGTAGGTGACGTTCGTACGCCCGAGCGCGACCCAGAGGTGCACCTTGGAGGCCAGGTAGACGGCCAGGAACAAGGCGGAGGTCAGGACGGCGCGCTTCATCGCCCTGCCATGGCCCTCACGGTCACCGGCCTTGATGCGATAGAAGCCGACCAGAAGGAAAACCGTGGCCAGGCCGTTGAGGGCGGCCACGGTGCGGGACAAGATCTCGGTGGTGCTCGCCATGCCGGAGAGAAAGAGGTTCCGAGGCCGAAAGGCAAATCAAGGTCGCAACCGCCGACCACGGACGGTGTACTATGGTCATGCACCCCGCCCTCCTTGTCTCGCTCATGGCGGCCGCCTCGGGGCCGCCCATGATCATCGCCGACCAGCAGCCTCCCGCCCCCTCCCGCGTGACCATCACGGTGTCGGGGGAGAAACGGGTGATCGAGGCCAACGGCGTCCCTGACCACAAGGTGTCCCGCTTTCCCAACCGAGGGAACCCCCATGAGATAACGGAGCAGCGCTACCGGTTCGAAGTGCCCCTCAAGCCCGCCCCTGCCTCCGGACCCGGCCCGGCCCGCGGACCCGGCCCCGGCTCGCTGTGGGGCGTGGCCCTCAACGGGGTCGTCTTCGATCCCGGCACGGCCGAGATCTACAACGACGGCGACCGTTCCTCGCCCTGGCGCTATGAGGCGCTGCTGAGCAACACCGAGATGGGCACGACGCCGCGCATCCGGACGGGCCTCGGCCTCGATGCGAACCACGCGCATGTCCAGCCCAACGGCGCCTACCATTACCACGGGTTGCCCACGCTGCTCATCGAGCGGCTCTCCGGCGGCGAGAAGAAGATGACCCATGTGGGCTGGGCCGCCGACGGCTATCCGGTCTACGCGGTCTACGCGCCCGCCAGGGCGGAGGACGCGGCCAGCCCCCTGCGCGCCATGAAGAGCAGCTACCGGCTCAAGAAGACGGCCCGGCCCGGCGGCCCCGACGCGCCCTCCGGGCCGCCCGACGGCTCCTTCGGTCTCGACTACGAATACGTCGCCGGGTCCGGCGACTTGGACGAGTTCGGGGGCCGCACCGGACCGACGCCTGAATTTCCGAAAGGCACCTACTACTACGTGCTGACCGAGGACTGGCCGTTCATCCCCCGCGCACACCGCGGCACCCCGGATCCGTCCTTCTCGAAGCGCATGGGCGAGGGCCCCGGCGGGAAGGCGGGCAAGAAAGGCGCGCCGAAGAAGAAGGGGCCGCCGCGCTGAGAGCGGTCATCGCGGCCAAGAAGAAGGCCTCCGGAAAGGAGGCCTTCGCGATCAGGGGGACGATGCCCGCTCAGGCGCCTTTCTTGCGGTCGAATTTCTGCTCAGGCGCAGGGGCCTTGGGCACGGCCGGAACGCCGGGCAAGCTGAACACGCCTCCTTCGACGGATTTGATGCGGCGGCGGACCTCTTCGGGCAGCTTGGCCAGCTGCTCCTCGGTGGTCACCTCGCCTTCGAAGATCACCTTGCCCTGGGCGTCCTTGACCGTGGCGCGCCGACGGCCGTCCGCCTCCTGCACGGACACGGACCCTTCCGCGTCGGCGAGATGGGTGGAGGTGCTCGCCGACGACCCCATGTGGAAGGAGTACGACCTGGATGTGCTGACGCCCGGCACGGCGTCCGCGGCGGAATCGGGCTTGCGCGGCCTAGCCCGGGAGGAGCCCGAAATCGCCATGCCCTGAGCACCGGCAAGCCCGCGCTGCTGGAGCTCCTCCAACTGCTGGACGATCTCAGGGGGGAGATTGGCGGCACCCGGACCAAGATTGATGACGAAGCCGGGGCCGACCTGGATCGTCCGTGCACCGGCCGTCTTCTGCCGCTGGCGGGCCTCGGCCGGGGAGAGGGCATTAGACCGCGAACTCGGCTCGTCGGTCGCGCCCGCGGGCCGAACGGCAAGCTTCACCGGGATGGTCATCGGAGAGCCGTTGCGCAGCACGGAAAATTTCACGGTCTCGCCCGGACCGCGCATCTGGACAAGGGAGCGGAACTGGTCGAAATTGACGAGAAGCTGGTCGTCTAGACGCACCAGCATATCGCCCGGCTGGAGCTGGTCGACGGCGGGCCCCTCGGGGTCGACGAGGCCGACGCGAAGCCCGGCTCCGGCGGGCAGCCGGTCGCCGAGGGCCGCGCGCTCCTCGTCGGTTGGGGGAAGCGCGTTGAGTCCGGCGTAGGCGGACTGGACGGAGGGGCGCGCCCTGGAATCCGGGGCCTGCGTGGCGGCCTTGGCGTCGGCCGCCTTGGCGGAAGGAACGTCGGCAGCGCGCGCAGGGCTGATCAGGCCGGCGAGCAGGAGCATGTGGAGGGGGATGTGTCGGGGGGACATGGCGGTGCTTGGGTTGAAGGTGTTCTCAGTAGGTCTCGAGCGGCAGCAGCAGCGTGCTCTCCTCGGGCAGATAACGGACCAGGCGCGCCTTGCTGCGCGGGTCCTCCCACTGCATGGAATGGTCGCGGCGAAGGCGCACAGGACGGACGTAAGTGCCGTCGCGGAGGCGCACGGGCTCGAGCAGCTCGAGACTGGCCGGGGACGCATGCGCCGAGACCAGACGGTAGTTCGCCTCGGGGAGCGTCGCCGCAGCCGACCTCGTCGCGGCCGCAGGGGCCAGCGGCGACGCGGCAACTTCCTTGGCGCGGAGACTGCGGGCCTCGACCCGCAGGACCGGGACGGCCTCGTCGGCGACGGAGAGCAAGGGAGCGGCCAGCGCTTGACGCTCCACGGGGCCCTGCTGCAGCACCAGGAAGGCCAGGGCCAGGCAGGCGGCCGCCGTGAGACCGGAGAACCACAGGATCACGTTGGACCGGGGCGCCGGAGGCGCATCCAGGCGCTCGGCGAGGGCGCGCTCGACCGAGGGGCCGGGCGGGCGGGGGCGGAGCGCGGAGAGCGCGAGCGCGATGTCGTCGTCCTGGTCAGGCATGGGTGCGTGCGGTGATGAGTCTGCGGAGGGACTCCATGGCATAGCGCCACCGGGAGGCCGCGGTGTTTGAAGAAATGGTGAGCTGCTCCCCGATTTGGTCGAAAGTGAGCCCACCCCAGGTCTTCAGCGCGACCACCTCCCGCTGCTCGGCGGGGAGGCGGCCGAGGGATTCGGCTAGGGCTCTGAGGCGGGGGTCGGCCTCCGGCTCGAACCAACCGACCGTCTCCGTGTCGGCCGCGACGGCCTTCTCGCGCACGGCACGCCGGTCGGAACTCCGAATGAGGTCGAGCGCCGCGCGGCGAATGGAGGTGACCACGAGCGCGTTCGGGTCGCCGGGAAGATGGCGTTGGTGCTTCCAGAACCGGATGAAGGCCTCCTGCAGCACGTCGTCGGCGTCGGCCTCCGAGCGTGTCCACTGGCGCGCGATCATCCGGAGCCTGGGGCCGTGGTCGGCGAACCAGGCCCGCCAGTCTGCGGAGACGGGGGCATCGGACATTTCTGCCATAGGAGCGTCGGAGAGGCGGGGTTTTGTCTCCGAAAGGCCATTTTCATAGGACCCGGCAAATGGTCAAAGCAGTTGCGGGCGGTCAAAGTGCCTTTAAGGGTCGGGAAGTGCCTGAAAGCCCCTCGCATCCCGCCGACAAGGGTCTGATGCCCACCCTGCTCCGCTGGGTGGACGCCGACCACCTCCCTGAGGGCGCTGAGGCCATGCGCGCGCTACCCAAGGCGGTCGACTGGGCCCGCTGCGTACCGTTCATCCTCCTGCACTTGGCCTGCCTGGCGGTCTTCTGGACCGGGGCCTCCCCGGTCGCCGTCTGGACCGCCGTGGCCCTCTACTTCGTGCGGATGTTCGCCATCACCGGGTTCCTGCACCGCTACTTCTCCCACCGCACCTACCAGACCTCCCGGGCCTTCCAGTTCATCATGGCCCTCTGGACCGCCACCGCCGTCCAGCGCGGCGCGCTGTGGTGGGCCTCCACCCATCGCCACCACCACCGCCACTCCGACGACCCGGAGGACAAGCATTCGCCCGTGGTGGACGGCTTCTGGTGGTCGCACGTGGGCTGGATCACCGCCAAGCGGAACTTCCCTACCGACTACGCGCGCGTTCCAGACCTGGCGAAATATCCCGAACTCGTCTTCCTCAACCGCTTCGACGTGTTCGTGCCGGTGATCTTCTTCGCCTCGCTCTTCGGGGCTGGCGTCTGGATGGAGTCCGCCGGCATCGCGACGACAGGGGCGCAGATGCTCGTCTGGGGCGTCATCTCCACCGTGGTGCTGTTCCACGGCACGGCCTGCATCAACTCCCTCGCCCACGTGTTCGGAAGCCGACGCTTCCTCCACACCGGGGACGACTCGCGCAACTCCCTGCTGCTCTCGCTGATTACCCTCGGCGAAGGCTGGCATAACAACCACCACCGCCACCAGACCACGGTGCGCCAGGGCTTCTACTGGTGGGAGTTCGACCCCACGTTCTACCTGCTCAAGGCGCTCTCGTGGACCGGACTCATCTGGGGCCTCAAGCCGGTGCCCGCCTCGGTCTACGCCGAGGCCGCGGGCGCAGGCGGCGACGTCGGGGCGGAGGAGGCGAAGACGAGTGCCTGAACGGGTCGCGATCATCGGCTCGGGCGTCTCCGGCCTGGGCTGCCTGCGCTTCTTGCGGGGCAGCGCGCAGGTGACGCTCTTTGACGCGGACCGCCGGCCGGGCGGGCACGCGCACACGGTCGAGGTCGACGAACCGGGCACGGGGCGGAAGCTCCCGATGGACGTCGGCTTCATGGTCTTCAACGAGGTCACCTACCCGCACCTCTGCCGACTGTTCAAGGAACTCGGCGTGAAGCCGAAGCCGACGTCGATGTCCTTCGCGGTCCGCCACGACCCCTCCGGCATCGAGTGGTGCGGCTCCTCCCTCCGCCACCTCTTCGCGCAGAAGCGCAACCTGCTGCGCCCGCGCTTCTGGCGCTTCCTGCTGCAGGTCGCGAAGTTTAACCGCCTCGCCGCCGAAGGCTGGAAGTCGCCCGAGGCAGAACGCACGCCCCTCGGCGAATGGTGCGCCGCGCGCGGCCTCGGACGGGACTTCCTCGACCTCTATCTCGTGCCGATGAGCTCGGCCGTGTGGTCGACACCGCCGGAGAAGATGCTGGGGTTCCCCGCGGCCGCCCTGCTGCGATTCTTCCACAACCACGGCTTCCTCGGGCTTAACACGCAGCATCCCTGGCTGACGCTCGAGGGCGGAAGCCGGACCTACGTCGCCGCGCTGCTCGCCGCCTGCCCCGCCGACGTACGCACGGGCTGCGCGGTCACGGCGGTCCGGCGGACGGCGGACGGCGTGACGGTCGCTTCCGCGGCGGGCGAGGAACGTTTCGACCGCGTGATCCTGGCCACGCACGCCGACGACACGCTGCGCCTGCTCGCCGACGCCGACGCGGAGGAACGCCGCATCCTCGGGGCCTTCCCCTACAACCGGAACGTGGCCGTGGTGCACACGGACATGTCGCCGCTGCCGCGCACGCCGTCGGCGCGGGCCTCGTGGAACTACCGCACCTGGCAGGAGGACGGCCGGGCGGTCACCTCGACGCACTACTGGATGAACTCCCTGCAAGGGCTGACCGACCGCGGCGACTTCGTCGTCACGATCAACCGGCCGGAGCAGGTCGCGCCGGAGAAGGTCATCCGGACAATCCCCTGCGAGCATCCGCTCTTCACGGTCGAGGGCATCGCCGCCCAGGAGGAGGTGCAGGGGCTGAACGAGCGCCCGGACTCCCGCACCCACTTCGTCGGCGCCTGGCAGCGCCACGGCTTCCACGAGGACGGACTCTGGTCCGCCCACCGGCTCTGCTCCTTCCTGCTGGGGCGCGACGCCTGGGAGTCCTGATCAGCCGAAGCGCACCGCGGAGGGCAGCCGCTCGAACCCTTCGGCGCGGAAGGGCTCCTCGGGCCGCAGGCCGGCGAGCGCGGCCAAGTAACGGTCCGGCACGCGTTCGATCCGGATGTTGTGGAACATCACGGAGTCGTTGAGGAAATTGCGCGCGAGGGCGATGCGCTGCTCGGTCTCCACGAGTCCCTTGCTGAGCGCGCCGAAGGACTCGACGCCGACGAGGTCGGGGTAGGCCTCCTGCAGCGCCAGGATGGAGGGGCCGACGGCGCCCACCCCGCCGCCGCCCGCCTGCGCGCGGAGGGCCGCGACGGCCTCCTGCACCGCGCGTTCGTGGGCACGGTAGCCGTCCAGGCAGGCCGCGAGCGCCGGGATGAGGTCGGCGCGGCGCTTCAGCTGGACGTCGACGAGCGAGCGGGCGCGGGTGACGCGGTTGCGCACGCCGATCAGGCTGTTGTAGACCATCCAGACCCAGCCGATGAAGAAGAGGAGCCCGTAGGCCGCCAGCCCCCCGATGGCCGAGACGGGCACGTCGCCGCGCAGGCCGTGCACGCCCATGAGGAGGAAGGCCGAGGACGCGGCGGCGACGGCGCCGGCGAGCGCCCAGAGGACGAAGGCGACCGCGTTGCCGGAGCTCAGGTGCTCCTCGCCCCGCGGGGTGATGATGAACATCTCCTGCTCCGGATGTTGCGCGATCTGGGCCGCCACGACATCGGTGCGCTCGCTGGCCCGGCCGCGGACGAAGAGCCGCGTGCCCAGGGGCATGCCGCGTTCGATGAAGAGCCGCGTGCCCGTCGAACCCTGCACCGCGCCGCGGGGACCTTTGCCGTAGTAGAGCGGATCGTCGCGCTCCACGGACTGGCTGAACATCTCGACATACTCGTACTGCGCCCCCTTGGGATTGACCCAGACGTAGCCGGTCTCGTCGCGCAGGTAGAAACCGGACTCCTCCTCGCCCTGGTCGACCGTGTCCCAGCCCGTGCGACGGACCTGCCGGGTGCGCGTGCGCCCCTTGTCGTCGGTGTAGGTCTCGGTGACCATGCGGCTCCAGTGCTCCGCGACGGACCAGCGGTAGGCGACGCAGGGCTTCTCGCTGACGTAGGCGATGAGCGGCTTCTCCAGCACGCAGACGCCCTCGAGCTCGACCTCGCCGATGAAGACGCTGAGGGCCTTGGAGAGCGGGGTGTCATCGAGCAACCGACGGAGACGGCCCGCGCGCATCGCCAGCCAGAGGCACAGGAACGAGAAGAACGCCAGGAAGACGGCGACCTCGGGATTCACGGCCTTGGCGATCAGGAGCGGGGGCACTGAGACCTTGATGCCACGCCCGGGCCGCAACGCAAGCGGGGCGGAATGCGGCGAGGGGGCTTGCGCCCGGACGACAACCCCCCAACCCTCGCCGACGGATGATCCGGCTGTACGACGCGACCGTGATGCACGCGAGGCTCAGGCCGAAGCGGCATCACTTCTCGCACGCGGCGTTCGCCTTCGGTCTCCGCCTCGAGGCGCTGGAGAACCCGGGCCGCGGGCTCTGGCTGCTGGGCCGCCGGTGGTCGCCCTACGATTTCCGCGACGAGGACTTCCTGCCGCACGGCGAGGTCTTCGGGCCGGAGGGCGTCCGGCAGGACTTCGGCCGCCCGGGCGACCGCCTGGAGGCCCGCGTACGGGCCTTCTGCGCGTCCCAGGGGCACGCGTTGCCGGAACGCGCCGCGGTCCGCCTCATCGCGATGCCGCGCGCCTTCGGCCAATCCTACAACCCCGTGGTGTTCTTCGTCATCACCGTCGACGGGCGGCTGGACTGCGGGATCGCGGAGGTGCACAACACCTTCGGGGAGCGGAAGGCGTGGTTCCTCGGGCCCGACTGCCGACGCGTGGAGCACGACGGCGACCCCTACCTGCAGCTCCGCGCGCCCAAGCGCTTCTATGTCTCGCCCTTTTCCGGCCTCGATACCGAGTTCGAGTTCACCCTGCGGGAGCCGGCGGGCACGCTCTCGGTCACCGTGGACCACTACGAGGGCGGCGAGAAGACCCTGGTGAGCTCCTGGAGCGGACCGCAGGTGCCGCTCACCGACCTCCGTCTGCTCTGGCTCACGCTGAAGTCGCCGCTGCTCGTCCTCAAGGTGACCGTGCTCATCCACCTGCACGCCGCCTGGCTGTGGCTGGCCCGGCGCCTGCCCTTCCGCCGCAAGCGTGATGACGTCGACCTGCAGCGCGGACTCCGCCAACCTTCGCCCGAGATCGCCGGAAGACCATGACCGCCCCCCACCCCTCCCTTTTCCGTCGCCTCGTGCTGCGGGAGTTCGCCCGCCTCCGAAACGGAAGGCTCGACCTCGTCACGCCCGAGGGCGAGACCCTGCGCTTCGGCGACCCCGCCGTGGCGTCAGGCGCGCGCTTGACGGTAAAGGACGACGGCTTCTTCCGTCGCATCGTGCTCTCGGCGGACATCGGCCTGACCGAGTCCTACATGGACGGCGAGTGGGACTCGCCCGACCTGGCCGCGGTCATCGCGTTCTTCATCGACAACCTCGACCACGCCGCAGGCATGTCCGGCTCCGCGCGGCGCAACGCCGCGCTGGGCGTCCTGCGCGTGGCCGACCGCATCGGGCACCTGCTGCGCCCGAACTCGCGCAAGGTCGTCCGGCGCAACATCGCCGAGCACTACGACCTCTCGAACGACTTCTTCCGCCTCTTCCTCGACCCGTCGATGATGTACTCCTCCGCCCGGTGGGAGGGCGCGTCGACGCTCGAGCAGGCGCAGGCGAACAAGAACGAGGCGCTCTGCCGTCACCTCCGCCTGCGGCCCGAGGACCACGTGATCGAGATCGGCACCGGCTGGGGCGGATGGGCGCTGCACGCGGTCCGCAATCACGGCTGCCGCGTGACCACCCTCACCATCTCCCGGGCGCAGCACGACCTTGCCGTCGAACGCGTGAAGGCCGCCGGCCTGGCGGACCGCATCGAGGTGCGCCTCGAGGACTTTCGCGACCACCGCGGACAGTATGACAAGTGCGTGTCCATCGAGATGATGGAGGCCCTCGGCCACCGCTACCTGCCCGCCTTCTGCGCATCCGTCGGGCGCCTGCTGAAGAAGGACGGCATCGCCGCCTTTCAGTACATCACCTGCCCCGACGCACGCTACGAGCAGTTCCGGAGCGGCGTGGACTTCATCCAGAAGCATATCTTCCCTGGCTCCCTGCTCCTCTCGATCAACCGCGTCGGCGGGCTCATGACCAAGGAGAGCGGCTTCCAGCTGCACCGCCTCGAGGAGTTCGGGCCCGACTACGCGCGCACCCTCGACGCCTGGTGCCAGGCCTTCGAGACCAAGCTCGACCAGGTGCACGCCATGGGCTTCGACGAGCGCTTCATCCGCAAGTGGCGCCTGTATTTCCGCTACTGCGAGGCCGCCTTCGAGCGCCGCAACATCGGCGTCGTGCAGGCCGTCTACGTGCGGCCCAACTGCGCGGCCGAGGGACTTTGAAGGCCCGGGAGCCCGGGCCGTTTGCAATTCCACGCGACTCCCCCACCCTACCCCCATGAACCTCCGCCGCTCCGTCGCCCTGTACTTCGTCCTCGTGCTGGCCGCCATGACCTGGGTCTCGTGGTACGCTTCCACGACCCCGACCATCACCTCCCTGCCCCAGTACGCCGCGCTCGCGGGCAAGGAGGGCATCAACGTGATTAAGGGCTTCGAGACCGTGTGCTCCGAGCCCTGGGGCCTCGCCACGATGTTCGACGCCTACTTCGGCTTCCTCGCCTTCTGGCTCTACGTCGCGTGGCGTGAGCGCACGGCCCTGGCCCGACTCGGCTGGCTGGTCGCGCTGCTCCTGCTCGGCAATTTCGCCATCGCCGCCTACGCGCTCCTCTGCCTGCGTGCGGCGCCCGGCGAGAACGACCCCGCGAAGCTCTTCTTCACGCGCCGCGCGGCCTGATGGGCGCGGTCGGAGCATGGCTGGCCCGGCGCGTGCGAGACCCGCTCGTCGCCGAACTCAAGCAGGGTGCCACGCCGGAGGGACTGGCGACCTCCGCGGCCGTAGGCGCGGCCATCGGGCTACTCCCCTTCCTAGGCGTCACGACCTTCCTGTGCTTCATCGCCGGACGCCTCGCGCGCCTCAACCACGTCGCCCTGCAGACCGTCAACTACCTGCTCTACCCCGCCCAGATCGCGCTGATCGTGCCCTTCGTGCGGCTCGGCGAGGCCGTGACCGGCGCGGAACCCATGCCGCTCTCCCCCGCGCTCATCGCCACGAAGTTCGCCGAGTCGCCCGCCGCCTTCCTCTCTGAATTCGGAATGGCCGGACTTCACGGCGCCTTGGGCTGGGCCCTCGTCATGCCCGCGACAGCCTGGCTGCTCGGACTGGCGTTGCGTGGCACCTTCCGCAGACTCGCCGCATGAACCCCCACGTCGGCCTCGCCCTCGATTTCGCCATACTGCTCGTCGAGGCGTGCGTCTACTTCGCCGTCTGCTGGGCGGTCGCAAGGCGCATCGACAACTGGTCGATCGTCGACGTCGCCTGGTCCTTCGGTTTCGCGCTGGTCGGACTCCAGATGCTGGCCGTCCACTTCTGCCTCTCACCCATCGGGGGCCAGGGCGTGCTCATGGCCGTGGCGACCACGGCGTGGAGCCTGCGCCTGACCGCGCACCTCGGCGCACGCGTGCTCGGGCACCTTGACCAGGAGGACGGACGCTACCTGCGCATGCGCGAGGAGCACGGCGAGCAGATGGCAGCCAAGATGGTGACCTTCTACTTCCTCCAGGCCGTCGTCCTGGCCGTGCTCTGCCTACCCCTGCTGTCCTCGGCCCCGGACGGCGCGCCGGCCGAGCCCGCGAAGATCCACTGGGCGGGCCTCGCAGTCGTGGCCCTCGCCCTGCTCATCGAGGGCGTGGCCGACGCCCAGCTCGCCGCCTTCAAGAAGGACCCCGCGAACCGTGGAAAAGTCTGCGCGCACGGCCTGTGGGCGTGGAGCCGGCACCCGAACTACTTCGGCGAGTGGCTCGTGTGGGTCGGCTTCCTCCTGATGAGCTACAATGCCGAGTACCGCGGCGTCCCCGGCCTGGTCTGCGTCGCCGTCATCCACCACTTCCTGACCCGCGTGACCGGCGTGCCTCTCACCGAGCAGCAGTTGCTCAAGTCCAAAGGCGCGGCCTACGAAGATTACATGCGGCGCGTGCCGGCCTTCTGGCCCCGGCCCCCGCGGGGCTGAGTTTTCCGAGGGCGGGTTTGCCAGCGGGCTGCCTTCGTCCCAGAGTGAGGCATGCCCTTGCTCGACACCGTCCTCGGCTGGGACGTCCTTCCGGACTCCCTCATCCGGCTGGGCATCCGGCGTCTCCTGCGACAGCGCCTGCGCGACGAGCGGTCGGACGACCCCGCGGAACGCCGCCGACGCGTCGACGCCTTCGCCGAGGAGCTGCGGCGCCTGCCCGTGGCCGTGGCCACCAAGGCGGCCAACGACCAGCACTACGAGGTGCCGGCCGCCTTCTACCGCCTCTGCCTCGGCCCGCGCCTCAAGTATTCCAGCTGCCTGTATCCTAAGGGCGACGAGGACATCCCCGCCGCCGAGGAGGCCATGCTGGCGCTCACCTGCGAGCGCGCCGAACTCACGGACGGCCAGGACGTCCTCGAACTCGGCTGCGGCTGGGGCTCCCTCACCCTCTGGATGGCGGAGAAGTATCCCCGTTCGCGGATCACCGGCGTGTCCAACTCCGCGTCCCAGCGCGCGCACATCGAGTCCGAGGCCCGCGCACGTGGCCTGAACAACGTACGCATCATCACCTGCGACATGAACGTCTTCGACGCCGGCGCGGGTGCGTATGACCGCGTCGTCTCCGTGGAGATGCTCGAGCACATGAAGAACTGGGGCGAGCTCCTGCGGCGCGTCTCGACGTGGCTGCGGCCGGGAGGGGCCCTGTTCTTCCACGTCTTCACCCATCGCGACTGCGCCTACCATTTCGAGTCCAAGGATGGCACCGATTGGATGTCGCGGCACTTCTTCACCGGGGGCATCATGCCCTCCAACTGCCTCGCCTCGCGCTTCCAGCAGCACCTGAAGCTCGAGGACACATGGGAAGTCGGGGGCCGGCATTACGGGCAGACCGCCGAGCACTGGCTACGCGACACCGACCGCCACCGGGCCGAGGTCCTGAAGGTCTTCGCCGGGACCTACGGTCCCGGCGAGGCGCGCAAGTGGCTGGCCTACTGGCGGATCTTCTTCATGGCCTGCGCCGAACTGTGGAACTTCGACGGCGGCCGCGAATGGATGGTCTGCCATTACCGGTTCCGCAAGGCCTGAGGGGAAGTCGGCGTTTGCCTCCGCCGTGACGCGCATTTGGCTGGTCGCATGGAGACCTTCACCGTGGACGGTACGCCCTTCGAGCGCTGGCGCGCCGGAGCCTCCACCTACGAGACCTGCCTGACCCGGGGGGCGCGGCTCATGCGTTGGAGCGTCGGCCTGCCCGGCGCCGTACGCGAGGTGCTGCACTGGCCCGAGGGGGCCCCGACCGACCTCACGAAGATCGGGGCGGTGCACGGCGGCAACCCGGTGCTCTTCCCCTTCATGGGACGCAACTACGCCGACGGCGAGAAGTTCGTCTGGAAGGACTCCGAGGGCGTGAAGCGGCCGATGCCCCAGCACGGGTTCGCGCGCGACAGCGCCTTCGAGGTCATCGAGCACGGCCCGCGGCACGCCGTGGCGCGGCTCGTACCCGGCGAGGCCGGGGCGCGCTGCTACCCCTTCGACTACGCGTTCCGGGTGCGGTTCGACTTCCTCGAGCTCTTCCTGCGGATCACGTTCGAGCTGGAGAACCGCGGCGACCGGCCCCTGCCTTGGTGCGCCGGGCACCACTTCTACTTCACCCTGCCCTGGCACCCCGGCCTCTCGCGCCGCGACTACGTCGTGCGCATCCCGTCGAGACGCCAATGGCGACATGCCGCCGACGGGAAACTCGTGCCTTTCACGGGCCTGAAGGGCCGGGACCAGATCCCGTTCGACACGCCGGAGCTCTCCGACTGCATCTTCACCCATCTCAAGTCGGCGACCGTGGCGTTCGGCCCCAAGTCGGGCGAGGAGGACGTGACGGTGAAGGTCGGCGAAGAACCGATTCCGGGCGTCTGGGGATCCATCGTGACCTGGACCCAGGACCCCGAGTCTCCCTTCTACTGCGTCGAGCCGTGGATGGGCCCGCCCAACAGCCCCGGACACGGAAACGGGCTCCACTTCGTGGAGCCCGGTCGCACCGACACCTTCGTCACCGAAGTGTCGCTGATGTGAGTCGCCTCACTTGTTGCCGGCGTTGCGGATAGGGATACGTCCTTTCGGAGCGGGAGCCCGGGGGGCGGGGGCGGGGGCGACGGGAGGCTCGACCGCAGGCAGGGGGGCGAGAGGCGTCGCGACGGCGGGGGCGGCCACGGCGGGCTCGTCGATCACCGGGCTGGGCGCACGGTCAGGACCGACGCAGCCGACGAAGAGGGCGGAAAGAGCGGAGAGGACGAACAGATTGCGTGCCATGGCGGGTTGGGTAGATTGCGAGGGACTCTACAACGCATGTCGCCACGCACAAGCGCAGAAACGGGGCCGCTGATACTCTTCGTGTGCACCGGCAACTTCTACCGCAGCCGTCACGCCGAGGCCCTTTTCAACTGGCACGCCGGACGGCTCGGCTCCCCCTTCCGCGCCTTCTCCAGGGGCCTGCTGACCTCCCTGGTGGCGGACGAGCCCACCCCGATCTCCCCGGACACCGTCCGACGGCTCGGCGAGCTGGGAGTGCCCCTGCATCTGACCGGTCCCGCGCCGGTGCAGCTGCAGGCCGCGGACCTTGGGCGCGCAAGCCGCACGATCGCGCTCAAGCGGGAAGAGCATCATGCGATGATGCTCGACGCCCACCCCGAATGGGCGGACCGCATCGAATACTGGGCCATGCACGACATCGACTGCGCGAGCCCGGAGGAAGTTCTCCCGCTCATCGAGGAGAAGGTCCGCCTGCTCGCGGAGGAGCTGGGAGCCTGAGGTTCAGGCAGCCGAGCCGGCGTCGGCCCGGCGGAGCGACTCGAGATGCGCGGCGGCCTGGTTAAGCAGGCCGCGCAGCTCGGACATCGTCTCGCGGCCGACCTCGGCCCGGGTGGCGGCGGCCTCCTTGAGCGACTCGGCGCGGGCGGCGAGCTCGCCGGCGAGCTCATGGGCGGCGGCGATGGTCCGCGCCTTGAGCTCGCGCGTGCGGACGTCGAGCCGGGCGGCGAGATGGTCGATGTCACGACCCAGGGTGAGGCTTCGCTCCTTGAGCTCGGCGGCCATGATGCGCGAATCCGGCACGCGTCGTAGGTCGGAAGTCAGGCCGATCCGGGCGAGACCCCAGATGATCCACTTGGTCGGGTCATACTGCCAGCCCTTCACGCCGTTGCGGTAGTCGTGCTGGAACTCGTGGTGGTAATTGTGATACCCCTCGCCGAAAGTGATGAGGGCCACCACGGCGCTGTCGCGGGCGCTGTGCGTGGTGGAGTAGGGCTGCCGGCCCACCATGTGGCAGAGCGAGTTGATGCAGAAGGTCGCCTGCTGGACGACGACCACGCGCAGCAGCCCGGCCAGGAGGAAGCAGGCCAAGGCCGTCATCCCGGGGCGTTCGAAGCCCATCAGGGAGGCGTAGGCCCAGCCGAGCACGGCGGGAAGGATGAACCCGACGGTCAGTCCGATCCAGTGCACGTAGCGATGCTGCCACATGACCAGGGGGTCGGCCTCGAGGTCCTTAACGTTGTTGACGGGCGGCTTCGGCTTGAGGCGGAAGAGCAGCCAGCCGATGTGGGCGTAGAAGAACCCCTTGGAGATGTCGTAGGGGTCGTCGTTCTCGTCGACGTGCTTGTGGTGTATCCGGTGGTCGGCGGACCAGTCCAGGGCCGAATTCTCGAAGGAGGCGGCCCCGAAGAGCAGGACGAAGAGCTTGACCGGCCACTTCGCCCGGAAGGCGAGATGGGAGAACAGCCGATGGTAGCCGAGGGTGATGCCGAAGCCGGTCGCGAAGTAGTAGAAGACGAAGAGGCTCCAGATGAAGGCCCAACCCTGCACCTCCCCATAGTAGTTCCAGAGGAACCAGGGCACGAGGGTCACGGCAAGGAGGGCGGTCCCCAGCAGGAAGGCGGACGTGACCCACTCGATGCGGTAGATCGGGAAATTCCTGAACTTCATGAGCCCGCATCCTGCCCCTCCCCCGGGCCGTATGCGAGCGCATTCGCCCGAGCAAAAGGCCGCCCAACCCCCTTTACTCGGGGAAAGGCAGGCGTTTTCAATCCGCGGCGCGACGGCGACCGAGGCCGTTGCGGACGGCAATGACGCGCACGGGCTCGCGGGTCTTCAACCAGACATACCGCTCCTTGAGCGTCTTGGCGGGGAGACCTTGGCAGGCGTCGCCGAAGGATTTAAGCGGGAGCTTCTGTCCCTTCGACGAGGCGTTGAACGCGGCGGCGGCCTCCGCGATCTTGTCGGCTACGTCGCGGGGATCGTCATCCTCGGGCAGCTGCGCGACCCAGCCGACGAGGTCCCTGGGCAGGCCCTCCTCGGGCTCACTGACCAGCACGACGTGCTGCTTCTTGACGGGCTTCTCGCGCTCGACGGCGTCCTCCGCGGCGACGTCGCGGATCTGGCGGAGGATCTCGGCGACCAGACGCACCTCCACGCCGCTCTCCTTGAGCACACGCTGCACGACCTCGATGTCGACCTTGGCCATGCCGAACAAGACGTAAGCGGAGGGCCGTTGTGAAGGACGAGTTATTCGCATCGGCGCGTTCCACGCCTTGCCTTCCCCGCCCGGCGGGGCCTTCCTGCCGCATGCGCATGGGCAGGACGATGGGGCGGGACTGGGCGGAGGCACGCCGGGACGACCGCGTCCGCCTGCTCGCGGCCACGCTCGCGCCCGTCCTCGCCGGACGGGCGCGCGTCACCTTCGAGCTGGGCTGCGGGCACGGGCACTGGCTGGCGGCCTACGGGGCCGCGCACCCCGGGGAGACCTGCGTGGGAATCGACCTGATCTCGGACCGGATCGAAAAGGCGCTGCGCAAACGGGAGAAAGGAGGCCTGGCCAACGTCACGTTCCTGAAGGCCGAGGCGACCGAGTTTCTCGACGCGCTGCCGGCGGGCACCCTCGTCGGCGCCACGTACATCCTCTACCCGGACCCCTGGCCCAAGCGGAAGCACCACAAGAACAGATTCATCCAGTCCGGGAGCCTCGACGCCCTCGCCGCGCGCTCCGCGCCGGGGGCGCGGCTGCATTTCCGCACCGACGACGCCGACTACCACGCCTGGACGCAGGCCGTCGTCGGCGCGCATCCGCGCTGGGAGATCATGACCGAGGCGGATTGGCCCTTCGAGCAGGTCACGTTCTTCGAGGAGCGCATGAAGGCCCGCCGTGACGTCATCGCCCAGCGGCGAGACTGAAGGGGCCGGCGCCGGCCGCCCCTCTTTTCCTTGCCTCGCCCGAGGTCATTTTCCACTCATAGGGACGTGCAGCCGCTCCGACACACCCGGATTACGTTCACCATCGGGCCGGCGACCGAATCGGAGGAGAAGCTGGCGGCGCTGATCGCGGCGGGGGCCGACGTGGTGCGCCTCAATATGGCGCACGCCGACCATGACTGGGTGCGCCGGGCGGTCGCCCGCGTGCGCGCGGCCGGTCGCGGCGCCGGCCGCGAGCTCGGGATCATGATGGACGTGAAGGGTCCCGAGATCCGCACGGGCACCCGCGCGGAGCCCATCCAGCTGGCGGCCGGGCAGACGGTCGACGTGCTCGGCTCGCCCGAGGCGAAGGCGGAGGACGGCGTGCTCGCGATCCCCACCAACTACCCGAGAATCGTGTCGGCCGTCCCGGTGGGCGGGCTCGTCCTCGTGGACAACGGGCTCATCCAGCTTCGGGTGGCCGAGGCGCGCGGAGACCGCCTGCGCTGCAAGGTCGAGCAGCCCGGCCCGCTTGGCAGCCGCCGGCACGTGAACCTTCCGGGCGTCAAGGTCGACCTGCCCGCCCTCACCGACAAGGACCGCGCCGACGTCGCCCTAGGCTGCGAGCTGGGCGTGGACTTCTACGCGCTCTCCTTCGTCCGCGAGGCGGCCGACGTCGTGGCGCTCCGCGCGCTGCTGGCCGGACACGGCTCCCGGGCCTCCGTCATCGCCAAGATCGAAGACCAGTCCGCCATCGAGCAGCTGGGCGCCATCCTCGAGGCGGCCGACGCGCTCATGGTGGCGCGCGGCGACCTCGGGATCGAGATCCCGTACGAGACGCTGCCGCTCGTGCAGCGGCGCGCGGTCGCGATGTCGATCGCGGCGCGCAAGCCGGTGATCGTGGCGACGCACATGCTCGAGTCCATGATCCAGAACCCGGTGCCCACGCGCGCCGAGGTGACCGACGTGGCCAACGCCGCCCTCGAACTGGCCGATTCCGTGATGCTCTCGGGCGAGACGACCACCGGACGCCACCCGGTCAAGTGCGTCGAGGTCATGGCGCGGATCGCCGCCACGGTCGAACGCACCCTGCCCCGCCGGCTCGCCGGGGAGCAGGACGACGAGTCGCCGAAGATCAAGCTGCTGCGCGCGGCCGCGGGCCTCGCCCAGGACATACCCGGGGCCGGCCTGGTGGCCTTCACCCGCAACGGCGACGTGCCGCGCAATCTCTCCGCCATGCGGGCGGTGGGGGTGCCGATCTACGCCTTCATGGAGGACCCGCTGGTCCACCGGCGGATGTCGCTCCTGTGGGGAGTCGAATCCTTCCTCACCGAGTTCACGCCGCACGCCAATGACAACGTGGTCGCGGCGCTGCGTCGCCTCCGGGACGCCGGACGCTGCCGGGCGGGCCAGATGATGGTCATCGTGACCAACGTCATCCTGGGGCCCGAGGTCATCGACAGCGTGCAGCTGCGCGCCGTGCCCGCGGACTGACCTTCAGGCCAGCCCGAAGTAACGACGGGCGAGCGCCTGCGTGCCGAGGTCGCCGTCGCCCGCGGCGACCACGCGGTCGTAGAGACGGGCGGCGAGTTCGAGGCCGGGCAGCTCGACGCCGGACTCCCGTGCGGTCTCAAGGGCAAGGCCAAGGTCCTTGACGAGATGCTTGGCGTAGAAGCCGGGGGCGAAGTCGCCGCGGAGGATCCGCGGGGCGAGATTGGTCATGGGCCAGCTGCCGGCCGCGCCGCCGGAGACGGCGCGATGCACGGAGGCGAGGTCGAGCCCGGCGGCCCTGGCGAAGGCGAGGGTCTCGGTCATGGCGACCATGCCGGAGGCCACGGCAATCTGGTTGGCGAGCTTGCAGAGCTGGCCGCAGCCGGGGCCGCCGAGACGCTCGACCGTGCGCCCCATGAGCGAGAGCAGCGGCAGGGCCGCCTCGTGATCCTCCGGAGCCCCGCCGGTCATGATGGTGAGCGCGGCTTCGCGCGCGCCCTTGTCGCCGCCCGAGACGGGGGCGTCGAGCGGACGCAGGCCGAGGCCTACGGCCTCCGCGGCGAGCCGCCGGGCGAGCGCAGGGCTCGACGTCGTCATGTCCACCACCAGGCAGCCGCGGGGCGCGGCCGAGAAGAAACCACGCCAGACCTCCTCGACGTCGGCGGGATAGCCCACCATCGAGAACGCCGCCTCCACGCCGCGCGACGCCTCCGCAACGGAGCCGCCCCAGCGCGCTCCGGCGGCGAGCAGCGGCTCCGCCTTGGCGCGCGTGCGCGTGTGGACCACGACCTCGTGTCCGGCGCGCAGGAGATGACCGGCCATGCTGGCCCCCATCACTCCGGTGCCGACGAAGGCGATTCGCATGGAAGGAATGCAAGCGTACCGGCCCTCGGCGGGCGATGACAAAGAGGGAAGTAAGGGCTTGCCAATGTTGCCGCGCGGAGGACTCTGCACCAAAGGGTTCGGCGGCAAGGTCCGTCGAAGGCATCGGTGGAGTCGGGCCGCTCCACAACCTACAAAAGAGACACAAAAACATGAAACCGATCAAAGTCGGACTCGTAGGCTATGGAAGGGCGGGACAGACCGCCGCGCGGGAAATCATCAATGACCCCGAGCTCTCCCTCGCCTGGGTCGCCCGGCGGCACTGGCACAAAAAGGAGGTGTCCCGCGTTAACGGGGCGAGGGTGCTCAGGCTCGACGGGACCACCGTGCCGGTGGTCACCTCGGAGAGCCTGGCCGACCCCCATAAACACAGCCGGCATCGGGCCGACCTGGTGGTCGACCTGGCCGGCTCCGACGCCATCAGGTCCTACGCGCACCTGGCACGACGGGGGGTCCGCATCGTGTCCGCGGTCTCCCATTACGACGCCCCGGACCTCGCAGTGCTCAGGGGCGCGTCGCACCACTCGGCCGTGCTGCATTCGCCCAACATCACCCTGGGCATCAACCTCATCCTGGTCGTGGCGAAGATGCTCAAGAAGCTCATCCCCCACGCCGACATCCAGATCCTGGAGGAACACTTCTCGGCCAAGGAGGGTCGGTCGGGGACGGCGGAGCGGCTGGCCAAGATGCTGGACATGGAGCCGGACAACTGCATCCGGTCGATCCGCGCCGGAGGCATCATCGGCAAGCATGAGTTGATCTTCGGCCTGTCGAACCAGACCATCCGCCTCGTCCACGAGAGCATCAGCCGCAAGGCCTTCGCGCGCGGAGCCCTGCTCGCCGGCAAATGGCTCATGTCGGCCCCGGCCAGCTTCTATAGCATGGAGGAGCTGGTGTTCCGCAAGATGCGCGCCGGCTTCCTGGCGGAGGCGGAGGAGGAGGCGGCCTGAGCCTCAGAACCTCCGCCCCAGGGCCAGATTGAAGCGGCGGGAGGACGACTGCGCCCCGCCTGCCCGGAACTCGGCCGTGGCGCTGAGGGTCACGCCATGGGGCAGGCCCCAGGCGGCGCCAAGCGAGAAGACGCCCTGGCCCGAGGCGCCGGCGTTCTCCGCCGCGGAGAGTTCGGCGGCTTCCGGGTAGGGGCCGGCGGCGGGCAAGTCGATGAAGACGCCGCGGGCGGACCGGTCCCCCTGGAACTCATGCTCCAGGCCGGCGGCGAGGGTCAGCGCGAAGGACTCCGAGGCCTTGTAACGGCCGACGAGTCCGGCGTAGCCGCACGAGGAGGAGGCGTCGAAGGGGTCGACGACCATCGGCATGCCCCCGGTCTCGGTGAAACCTTCGACCTCCGAACGCCCATAGGTGAAGCCGAGCACGGGGCTCAGGCTCCAACGGGGGGCGGACCATCCGGAGAACTCGGCCCAGAGCTGCGCCCCGAGACCGTCGACGGAGACGTCGCGGGCGACGGACTGGTTGCGCGAGGCGTCCATGGAAAGTCCGGCCCAGACGGCGGAGAGACGGAGCTCCATGGGAAGACGGCCCTGCACGCGGCCGGAGGCGGACAGGCCGAAGACCGCGCCGGAGTAGTCGGCGCGGCCGGCGGAGTAGACCGTGGAGCCGTCGTTGGAGGCCACGAGAACGCCCACGTCCCAGCCGCCGGCACGACGCGTCAGGGCGGCGAAGGCCCCGTCCGCGACGAGCGAGTGGTTCAATACCTCGCGGGCGGCGCCTTCGTGCCGATGCTCGGCACGCGCATACCCGGCGACGACCGTCCAGGGGCCCTCCTGGTAGACGGCGGCGGTCTGGCGACCGGCGTCCTGCACCGAACGCATCACGGTGAAGACATAGTCGTCCGCGGCCAGATGCGCGCCCGGCCCGAGCAGCGCGATCCCGTCCTCGACGGTCGGAGCCGAGAGGAGCGTGACGGTGCCGAAGCCCGTGCCGGTGTCGCTGCGGATGAACCCCGCCGGATTGCCGCCGGCCATGGAGTCGGGCGACTCCGCCACGGCGTCCTCCCAGATCCGCTGCAGGAGCACGGCATGCTGTGCCGAATAGAAGGCGAAGCTCTGGCCGCGGACGAGACCGGTGCCGTAGATCCGTCCCCGGGTGTGCGACGGGTCCAGGCTGTTGTCGTAGAGCAGCCAAGTAGCGTAGCTCTGGTTGACGAAGTCGTCGAAGCCGCCGGCGATACCCCCGGTCGCGGTGATGACGGTCATGACGTCGCCGCGCACGGGCGTGAAAAGCGAAGGCTGGGCCCACTGCGAAGCCTGCAGGACGGCCCCCGGCAAGATGGTGACCGACCCGGACTGGAGCACCAGCTGGTCGTGATAGCCGTCGCCATTGCCGGGAAGCGCCCCGCCGAGTTCGACCGACAGGCCCGACCCCGCGTCGAAGGTGACGTCGCCGACGGGCAGCACGAGCACCCCGGGGGAGTTGCCTGGGGCGAGCGTCCCGCCCGCGAGCACGGTCACGTCGCCCGAGATCCGGCCCGAGCCGCCGAGCACGGCGTTGGCCAGCACGGTCACGTCGCCCGTGAGCGACCCGTTGACGGAGAAGACCCCGCCCCTGGCCTCGACGTCGGAGACAAGCCCGGAACCGGCGGCGAGCACCAAGGTTTCGGTCCCGATCTTCTGAACCAGGCCGAAGGCTCCCGACACGCCGTTGTCGATGACAAGGGAGCCTGTGGCGGCGTTCAGGACCAGCGTCTTCCCCGCTCCGCCCGAGATCGGGCCCGTGATGAGGCACTGGCCGCCGTCGGCGAGCAGGGTCGTGTCCCCGACGAGGGTGAGCTCGCCCGCGAACCGGACGTCGCCCAACGGATTGGCAGCCAGCGCGACGGTGGCGTTGCCGAAGAGCGAGACCGCGGAGCCCGAGGACAGGGCCTGCGTGAACGACATCGAACCGACCCCGGCGTTGTAGAAGGAAAGGGTCGCACCGGATATCACGACGTTGCCGGAGGACTGGAGGGAAGCCACGTCGCGGACCACGACCATGCCCTCGCTGACGGTCAGCCCGGAAGTAAGCGTGGCTCCGGAGGCGAGCCCGAGCGTCCCGCCCCCAGTCTTGACGACCGGCACGACGTTCGTCCCGCCGACGGCGCAGGCCAGCTCGCCACCGGCCCCGGCCGCGACTTCGAGGGTGAGCGTGAAGCCGGCGGAAGAGGCGTCCACGCCCCCGGCGATAGCCTGCGTGCCGTTCATGCCCTCGAAGCGCACCGTGGCGTCGCCCGTCAGGGTGAGGGCGCCGTCCAGACGCATCGAATCGGGGGTCAAGGCCGTTCCCAGCACGAGGGCGGCGCCGGCGCCGGCGCCGGCCGCGGGGCCGGTACCAACGATACTGAACGACTGATCGTAGACGCGGACCGTTCCCGCCCCGAGCCCGCTGTTGGGTAGAAGGACGGAGCCGCCTGACATCACGACATTGCCCGTCGAGGGCAGGGATGTCTCGTCGGCCAGCGTGAGCGAGCCGCCCTGGACGGTGGTGCCTCCCGCGTGGGCACCCGCAGCGCGCAGGACATTGTCGCCGCCCGTCACAAGCAGCGAGCCGGCGCCAAGGGTGCCGCCCCAGACCTCGGCGCCTCGCCCGGCCACGCCGGCGAGGATCAGCGTGGACCCCGCGCCGATGTCGACGGAGCCGCCCACGGTGATGGACCCGCCGGCGGAGTCCAGCGTCCCGGTGGCGCCGGCAAGCACGATGACGTCGAGGATCGGCCAGTCGAAATTCGGGGCGAAGGTGCCGTCGCGGAACCAGGCGGACGCACCCCAGACAAGCGGGCTGGCCTCATCGACGACGGTCGTGATGACTTCGACCGGGACCTGTCCCGCGGCGCCTGTCTGGGCCGTGGCGGCCACGAGGAAGATGCGGCTGATGCCGGAGCCGCCGCGGTCGGTGATCGTGAAGGAGGCGAGGTCCTTGCCCCCGAAGCCGACGGCGTCGAGGTCGATGAACTGCCTGTCCAGCACGGTCGAGGTGACGGGGTCGGCGTACACGTTGACCGAGGTGACGTCGTTCAAGGTGTTCGCGAAGAAGTTGGTCGCGCTGTTGAAGTCGCGGATGTCGACGCCGTTGGTCAGCGTGTACGTGTAGGAGGTCGCGTCCGTGAAGTTGAAGGTGTAGTCGATGACCGAGAGGAACGGATCCCCCCAGTAGGTGTTGGCCACGGTGTAGAAGCCGTAGATGTCGTTCACCGGCATGGTGAAGGTCTGTGTCACCTGGGCCGCGCTCCCTGGTGCGGCGGTGTCGGCCGCCCAGACCTGGTTGTTCAGCTGCGTCACGATGAAGGGCACGTTGCCCAAGGACGTGGGACTGCCGAAGGGGAAGGCGCCGAGCGTCAGGTTGCCGACCCCCGCCATGCTGGCGTTGCCGGCCCCGACGGCCAGCATGTCGATGGTCTGGAAGGCCGGGCCGGCGACGAGGGCCGAGGGCAGAAAGGCCGCGGCGGCGAGCAGAGGGCGGAGGGATCGCATAAGATGATTTCTTCTACCACGACCCGACGTCGGATAAACCAATAAAAACAGAAAGTAATCGCCGTATGCGCGACTGGCGGACGTAATGACGCATGCCCGAATCCGCCCCCTTGTCCGTTACCGAGCTGGCCGCGGTCCTGAAGGGACATGTGGCCGCGATGGGCTTCTTCGAGGTCGCCGGCGAGGTGACGGGGCACAGGCACTACGCCGCCTCGGGGCACCACTACTTCTCGATCAAGGACGAGTCCGCGACGGTGGCCTGCGTGCTCTACTCCTACCAGGCAAGGTGGCTGAAGATGGCCCTCGACGACGGCATGCGCGTGGTCATCCGCGGCAAGGCGGACTTCTACGGCAAGACGGGCAAGCTCTCCGTGATCGTCGACACGCTGCGCCCGGAGGGCGAGGGCGACCTCCACCGCAGGTTCAAGGAGCTCCAGGCGCGGCTGGCCGCCGAAGGCCTGTTCGACGAAGCCCGCAAGCGGCCGCTGCCCGAGCTCCCCCGCGTCGTCGCGTTCGTGACGTCGGCCCAGGGCGCCGTGTGGCATGACTTCACCGAGGTGCTGCGCACGCGCGGATGGTCGGGCCACGCATGGCTGGTGCCGGCCAAGGTCCAGGGCGACACCTGTCCGGGCTCGGTCGCGGAAGGGGTCGCGCGGGCCAATGGCATCCCGGGCATCGACCTCGTCGTGGTCGGCCGCGGCGGCGGCTCCATGGAGGACCTCTGGGGCTTCAACGACGAGAAGGTGGTGCGCGCGGTCGCCGCGAGCGCGGCGCCGGTGATCTCGGCCGTCGGCCACCAGACCGACTTCACGCTGTGCGACTTTGCGGCCGACGTGCGCGCGGAGACGCCGACCGCGGCGGCCGAGCTCATCGCCTCGGGACAGGCCCGTCTCCGCGAGCGGGTTCGGCTGCTCGCGGCCGAGCTGGCGCGCCATTCTCCGCAGGCGCGCGTGCGCGAACTGTTCCAGCGGCTGGACCTGCTCGCCGAGCGCCTCGCGGGCGAGGCGGAGGAGGCGCTGGCGGAGCGCCGCCACCGGCTGGCCGAGCTGGCCGGCGAGCTGCACCGTCTCTCGCCGTCGGCGCGGCTGCAGGTGGCACGCGAGCGCCTCGGCCAGCTGCAGAAGCGCCTGCGAGCGGCCGGCTTCGAGTCGACCCTCGCGCGGGGCTACGCGATCGTACGCGACGCGGACGGCAAGGTGGTGTCGCGCGCCAAGGACGTCCGCAAGGGGAAGGCGCTGCGTCTCAGGTTCAAGGACGGCGAGGCCGACGCGGCCGGCGCCTGACGCGCCCCGCCCCTCCGATCGGTCCGGCCGGCCCGGTCAGTAGGCCTTCGCCATCACGACGCGGCGCGGGCTGGGCTCGCCGGTGACGACGCACTTCCCAGGCTCGTCCTTGGCGTCGAGCGGGATGCAGCGGATGGTGACCTTGAGCTCCTCCTTGAGCCGGCGCTCGACCTCCTTGGAGCCGTTCCAGTGGCAGAGGGCGAAGCCACCGTGCACCTCGGGACGTTCCGGGTTCTTGGCGGTGAAGAATGCCTTCAGTTCATCCCAGGTGTCGATCTCACGCGTGTTGGCGGCGCGGTGGGCCTTGGCCCGGGCGAGCAGGTTGTCCTGGATCGCCTGCAGTCGCTGGACGACGGTGGCGACGAACTCGGCGCGCGGCACCCCGGCCTTCTCGCCGGTGTCGCGGCGGGCGACGAAGACGGAGCCGGCGGCGAAGTCGCGCGGGCCGACCTCGACGCGCAGCGGCACGCCCTTCTTGATCCAGCCCCAGGCCTTGTCACCGCCGCGGATGTCCCGGTTGTCCACGGTCACGACGAGCTTGCGGTCGTGGAAGCGCTGGGCGGCGAGTTCCTTCTGCAGCGACTGGCAGTAGGCGAGGATGTCGGCCTTGCCGGCCTCGTCCTTGTAGATCGGGCAGATCACGACGTGCTGCGGCGCCAGGCGGGGCGGAGCGACGAAGCCGTCGTCGTCCGAGTGCGTCATGATCATGCCGCCGATGAGGCGCGTGGAGACGCCCCAGGAGGTCGTGTGCGCGTGCTGCTGCACGCCCTGGGCGTCCTGGAACTGGATGTTGCACGACTTGGCGAAGTTCTGGCCGAGGTAGTGGGACGTGCCGGCCTGGAGGGCCTTGCGGTCCTGCATCATCGACTCGATGCAGAGCGTGTCGACGGCGCCCGGGAAGCGCTCGCCCTCGGTCTTGCGGCCCTTGATGACGGGCATCGCCATGTAGTTCTCCGCGAAGTCGGCGTAGACCTCGAGCATCCTGTTCGTCTCCTCCACGGCCTCGGCTTCGGTGGCGTGGACGGTGTGCCCTTCCTGCCAGAGGAACTCCGCGGTGCGGAGGAAGAGGCGCGTGCGCATCTCCCAGCGCACGACGTTGGCCCACTGGTTGATGAGGATGGGCAGGTCGCGGTAGGACTGTACCCACTTGGCGTAGGTCTCGCCGATGATGGTCTCGGAGGTGGGGCGGACGATGAGCGGCTCCTCGAGCTCGCCGCCGGGGACGAGCTTGCCGTCGGGGCCGGCCTCGAGGCGCGAATGGGTGACGACGGCGCACTCCTTGGCGAAGCCGTCGACGTGCGCGGCCTCCTTCTGGATGTAGCTGACGGGGATGAAGAGGGGGAAGTACGCGTTGACGTGACCGGTCTCCTTGAAAAGGGCGTCGAGGTCGCGCTGGATGTTCTCCCACAGGGCGTAGCCCCAGGGCTTGATGACCATGCAGCCGCGCACGGGGCTGTTCTCCGCGAGCTCCGCCGCACGGATGACCTGGAGATACCACTCGGGGTAGTCCTCGGCGCGGGTCGGGGAGATGGCGGACTTCGGCTTGGCTCCGGGCTGCGACATAGGAAAAGACTAAAGACGCAAGGCACCCCGGCGGGCAAGGACGGGATGAGGCCCGCTCAGGACCCGCGGCGGGCCTTCCAGAAACGGGGGCGGCCGGAGAGGTCGGGCAGGCCCGTCGCCTCGGCATAACCCAGCCCAGCGGAAAGCACGGCCAAGGCGTCGTGATGGTCCACGCCGGTCTCCAGCAGGAGCCACCCGCCGGGCCGGAGGAAAGGCGGGGCTTCGGTGAGGATGCGACGCAGGTCGGCGAGGCCCTCCTCCGGCGCGACGAGCGCGGCGCGTGGATCGTGCTCGCGCACCTCGGGTTCGGCCGAGGCTAGTTCCGCCTCGGTGAGGTAGGGCGGATTGGAGACGATCAGGTCGTAGGCGTCCCGGACCTCCGAGAACCAATCGGAACGTCCCAGGTCGACGCGTGAGGCGAGCCCGCAGGCTTCGGCGTTCTCCCGGGCGAGCGCGAGCGCTTCGTCGGAACGGTCGACGGCGGCCACCTTCCATTCGGGGCGCTCGGAGGCCAGCGCGAGCGCGATGGCGCCCGTGCCCGTGCCGAGGTCGAGGACGCGCGCCTCCCGGTCGGCAGGGAGGAGGGCGAGGGCGAGGTCGACGAGCTCTTCGGTCTCGGGCCGCGGGATCAGGGCGCGCCGGTCGCAGCGGAGGGTGAGCGAGCGGAACTCGGTCCGTCCCGCGAGGTGCTGCAGTGGCTCGCGGTTGCCGCGGCGCACGACGAGCCCGCGCAGACGGGCCTCCTCCTCGGCGGTGAGCGGACGTTCGAACTGCAGGTAGAGGTCGAGGCGCTTGAGGCCGAGCGCGGCGGCGAAGACGTGCTCGGCTTCGAGCCGCGGACGCTCCAGCCCCTTGCGGGCGAGGAAGTCGGCGGACTTACGGAGGGCGTCGAGGAGCGTCTGCACGGTCAGCGGGCGGCGGCACGCGTGAGACGGTCGTTGAAGGCCGCGCCGATGCCGGACGGCTCAGCGAGCTCGGCGTGGATGAGCGCATGCCCGCGGACGTCGAGCCGACGGAGGAGGTCGAACAGATTGCGCGCCGCCTCCTCGATCGAGCCGTCCTCGGAGAGATGGAACACGTCGGGCCCGGCGAGGCCGGGACGACGACGTACGAACATCACCGCCTCCCCGGGACGCACCGCGTCGGGCAAACCGCCGGCGGCAAACAGCCGCAGGCGCGTGCCCGGGCTGTAGTGACGTTCGAGCATCCCGGGGGCGGCCTGAGCGGCCGACGGGTCGGCACCTCGGCCGACGACCGCGACTTCGCCGAGCAGGGCCTTCAGTCGCTCCAAGGGAACGGGACCGGGGCGGAGCAGACGCGCCACGCCGGGGACGGAGAGGTCGACGATGGTGGACTCGACGCCGTGCTCGCAAGGGCCGCCGTCGACGACCCAGGGGCAGCGTGCGCCGAGCGAGTCGCGCACATGGGACGCCCGCGTGGGGCTGACGTAACCGAACGGGTTGGCGCTGGGGGCGGCGAGCGCCAGCCCGGAGAGACGGAGGACCTCGCGGAACACGGGATGGGCGGGGATGCGGACGGCGACCGTCTCCTGCCCGGCGGTGATGACGTCGGGCACCGACTTGCGGCGGCGCAACACGACGGTGAGCGGACCCGGCCAGAGGGGTGCGAGGGTGGTGAGCCGTGGATCCGGCTCCGCCACGCGGGCGAGCGCATCCAGATCCGGCACGTGGACGATGAGCGGGTCGATCAACGGGCGGCCCTTGATGGCGAAGACTTTGGCCGCCGCCTCAGGATTGAGCGCGTCGGCCGCCAAGCCGTACACCGTCTCCGTGGGCAGGGCCACGCACTCCCCGGCACGCAGCAAGGAAGCGGCGCGGGCCAGGCCCTCGGGCGTGGCGGGAAGCGGATTGGGGATGGAGTCGGTCAAGACGCGAAGAATGGCGGTGCCGTGCGTGAAGGTCGCTCCCATCTATCCCTGCCCACGGAGCCGGGGCAACCTCCCATCCTGCGGGCACTGGACAGAAAAAAGGCCGCCCGGGGGGCGGCCTGGGGACGTCATGCGGCCCGGGTCACTTCATCGTGACCATGTTGCGCGCGCGCTTGATGGCCTTGGCGATGTGACGCTGCTGCTTGGCGGTGAGGCCGGTGAGCTTGCGGGGCAGGATCTTGCCGGTCTCGGTCACGTAGCGGGTCAGGGCTTCCGGCTCGGTGAAATCGTAGTCGAGCGGGTTGCGGGATCGCTTGAGCTTGCCTTCGGTGGTCATGAGAGGGTCGGAAGTAAGGCAGGCAGGGCTTTGGGCAAGGCAGAAGTGACCGGAAGGCGTGGCAAATAGCGTTTTTCAAAGGAAAAGACCCCCTTCAGACCTTCGAAAGGCCCATCAGGAACTCCTTGTTGCCCTCGCCGCCCTCGATGGGCGAGGGAATCACGCCGAGCAGCGTGGCGCCCGGAAGCGAGCGCCCGGCCTCGCTGAGGGCGGCGACCACTCGGGCGTGGATGGCCGGGTCGCGGATGACCCCCCTGCCCTTGTCGGCCTCCGCCTTGGTGGCCTCGAACTGGGGCTTGATGAGCGCGATGAGCCGGCCCCCGGGGGCCGTGCGTGACCAGGCCGCCGGGAGGACGTGCGTGAGCGAGATGAAGGAGAGGTCCATCACCACGACGCCGTAGCGCTCATGGGGCAGCTTCGCCGCGGGCAGGTCGCGCGCGTTGAACTTCTCGAAGCTCGTGACCCGGGCGTCGGAACGCAGCCTGGCGTGCAGCTGGCCCGTGCCCACGTCGACGCAGGTGACCGAGGCGGCGCCGCGCTGCAGCAGGCAGTCGGTGAAGCCGCCGGTCGAGGCGCCCACGTCCAGGCCGTGCAGGCCTTCGACGGAGATTCCGAAATGATCGAGCGCGCCTTCGAGCTTCTCGCCTCCGCGGGAGACGAAGCGCGGCGGCTGGTCGACGGTGAGCACGCCGTCCTCCGGGAAGGACTGCGAGGATTTCTGGACCACGCTGTCGGGTCCGGAGCGGACCTTGCCCGCCAGGATGAGCGCCTGGGCGACGGCGCGCGAAGGCGCGAGGCCGAGCCTGACGAGAAGCTCATCGGCACGGATCCTGCCCGGCTTCGCGGCCATCGGTCAGTCGAGGAAGCCCGTGAGGGGCGAGGTCGGCCGCGCGGCCTCGGAGCCGGAGCCAAGCCCGGCCTCGCGCGCGGCCCGGCCAGCCTCGACCGCGAGGCGGAAGGCGCGGGCCATGCCCGCAGGGTCGCCGGAGGAGGCGATCGCGGTGTTCACCAGGACCGCGTCGGCACCGAGCTCGAGGGCTTCGGCGGCGTGCGAAGGCGCGCCCAGGCCGGCGTCGACGATGACCGGCACGCGGGCCTGTTCGATGATGATGCGGAGGAAGTCGCGGGACAGCAGGCCGCGGTTGGAGCCGATCGGCGCGCCGAGCGGCATGACCGCGGCGGCGCCGGCCTCTTCGAGACGCTTGGCGAGCACCGGATCGGCGTGGATGTAAGGCAGGACCGTGAAGCCCTTCTTCACCAGCTCGCGGCAGGCCTCGAGGGTCTCGACCGGATCGGGCATCAGGTATTTCGGGTCCGGATGGATCTCCAGCTTGAGCCAGGAGGTCCCGAGCGCCTCGCGCGCCAGCTCGGCCGCGAAAACCGCCTCGCCGGCCGTGCGCACGCCGGAGGTGTTGGGCAGCACCAGATGGCGGGCGGGGTCGATCGCGGCGAGGATGCCGTCGTCCTTCTCCTCGAAGCGGACGCGCTTCACGGCCATCGTGACCACCTCGGCGCCGGAGGCGTCGAGCACCGAGCGGAGCTCCGCCGCCGAGGCGTACTTCCCCGTGCCCGTGAAAAGACGCGAGGAGAACGTGCGGTCGGCGATGCGCAGGACGGCCATCGCCGCTGACAATCCCACGCCGGGACGGGATGTCCAGCCCGGGAGCGCTAAACCTCGCCGAGGGCGTCGGCGAGCGCCCGCACGGCCGCGGCGGGGTCAGCCGCCAGCGCGACGGCGCCGCTCACCGCGACGCCGTGGGCGCCAAGCGCGAGCAGGCGCGGGACATCGGCCGCGGTCACCCCGCCGACGACATAGGCCGGGACCCCCGCGGCCCGGATCAGCCCGCGCAGCGACTCCTCGGAGAGCGGCGCGGCGTGGCCGGGCTTGCTCGAAGTGGGGCGCAGCGGCCCCGCGCCGACGTAGTCGACGCGCGCGCCGCGGAGACGGTCCAGATGGGCCGGTGAATTGAGCGTCACGCCGACGAGCGCGCGGTCCCCCAGCAGAGCGCGGGCCTCGTCCGGCGAAGCGTCCGCGGCGCCGAGATGAACGCCGTCGGCTCCGGCGGCGGCGGCGACGCGGGGCGAATCGTTCACCACGAACGTCGCGCCCGCGTCCCGGCAGAGCGCGCCGACTTCCCGCGCGAGACGCGTCCACGCCGCCTCTTCGAGCCCCTTGGCCCGGAGCTGGACCCAGCGCGCGCCGCCGTCGAGGGCGAGCCGCGCCTGTTCCGCATGGCCCAGCGCCGCGCCGTCGAGCGTGAGGAACTGGAGCCGCGGCAGCACGGGTCAGCGAGCGCGCCGGAGACGCCGCGCCTCACGGCCGCACCAGGCGCGCTCGATCTCGAGGAAGGCCCGCACAGGGTCCGCCTGCCGCCACACCGAACCGATGAAGCCGAGGCCGTCGAAGCCGAGCTCGCGGGCCCGCTCGGCCGTCCGCGGGGTGATGCCGCCCAGCGCGTAGGCGGGGCAGCCGCCCTCCGATTTCCAGCGCTGCACGATCACTTGGAACTCGCGGGCCGTGCGGCGCGGCCGGTGGTCCCGCTTGGAGACCGATTCGAACACGGGCGCGAGAAAGACGTAGCGGCACGCACGGTCGGCCTGGCGGAGCTCCTCGTAGGAGTGGCACTTGGCCGAGAGGACGCCCTCCTTGGGCCAGCGACGGGGCGAACGCTGGCCGGCGCGCATCTGGTAGCCGCCGAGCCCGAAGGCGAGCACGAGTTCCGCATGGTCCTCGAGGACGAGGCGGCGGTGGAAGGCCTCGGGAAGCGCACGGACGAATTTCTCGTAGTCACGGGCCTGCCAGTCGCGGCGGGCCTGGACATGCAACCGGGAGAGTCCTGCGTCGAGCAAGCGTCTCACGGTCTTGAGGTCCCAGCTTCCGTCGTTCGGGGTGAAAAGAACCAGATTCTCGGGCGCCGGATCTTCGGGCTCGGCGACGAACAGCCCCTTGATGAAGCGCAGCATGGTTCAGCCACCCTGAGCGGCGCGGATGATGACGACCGCGGACCCCTCGGCGAGCCCGCGCTCGGTCCAACGGGAGCGGGGCACCACCTGCCCGTCCACCGCGGCGGCGACCGCCGCCTCCTCGGCGACACCGAGCTCGCGAAGGAGCCCCTCCAGCGTGCGGGCGGCGGTGTCCCGGGGTTCGTCGTTGACGGTGACGCGCATCAGAGGCGGCAAGGTGGGCGCGGGGGGAGCCCGTGGCAAGCGGAGGTTTGAGGTTGCGGGCGGGGACCCCCCGCCTTCCCTCTGGCGCATGCGCTACACCGGCCTCCTCGTCCTGTCCGCGGCCCTCCTGGCCGCCGGCTGCTCCGACCGCGCCTCCGCCCCCTCCGACGGGGCCGCCGCCACTCCCATGAAAGAAACGTCCTCCGAGGCGCCCCGCGCCATCATCCGCACCACTGCAGGCGACATGACCGTCGAGTTCTGGCCCGACGTGGCGCCCCGCACCGTCGACAACTTCCTGAAGCTCTCCCGCGAAGGCTTCTACGAGGGGACCTGCTTCCACCGCATCATCAAGGGGTTCATGATCCAGGGCGGCTGCCCGAACTCCCGACGAGACTCCGGACGGCAGCCCGGCACCGGCGGACCCGGCTACCAGATCAAGGCCGAGTTCAACAACCGCCGCCACGAGCGCGGCGTGCTTTCAATGGCACGCTCCTCCGACCCCGACAGCGCCGGGAGCCAGTTCTTCATCTGCCACGGGCCGGCGCCCTTCCTGAACAACAAGTACACGGCGTTCGGCAAGCTCGTCGAGGGGGCCGACGTCCTGGATAAGATCGCCTCCATCCCCTGCGTCGGCCCGGAGGAGTCGACCCCGACCGAGCGGGTCGACATCCTCAAAGTCGAGATCTTGGGCGGAAAGTGAATCCTTAGCCCTTTACAGCCCCCGGCGGCCACTTAAGCCTCAACATCCCACCCCACCCCACCCATGCGCCTACTCGCACTCGCAGCCCTCCCCGCACTGGTCTCCTCCGCTCACGCCCTGACCCTCGACGTCCAGGGCGGCTTCGGCAAGGCCGGGCACTTCGACAACGACGGAACCTACGCCGCCAGCCTCGGCGGACCGATCAACGACGAATATTCGCTCGGCGTGACCTATCTGTACTCGAACCTCGACACGACCGGGGACGCGGTCTTCGGGACGGTCAACTCCAACTTCCACACCGTCACCGCGGACCTCACCTACGACCTGTCCCGCGGCGGACTCGGCGCGTTCATCGGCATCGGCGCCGGCCAGGCCAGGATCGAGAACACCAACGGTGACATCTTCAACCCCGTCGCCCCCGCGACCCCCCAGAACATCACCGAATTCTGCGCCGCCGTCTACGTGGGCACGCGGATGGAGATCTCCCAGAACCTGGACTTCACCCTGACCGTCCGCTACACCCGCATCTTCGGAGTCGAGGAGAACGGCGGCGGTGTCGCCAGCACCCAGGACATCGACCACTGGGCAGGGCTCGCCGGACTGCGCTTCAAGTTCTGAACCGGAGCGCGTTCCGCATGAAGAAGGCCGCCCATCGGGCGGCCTTCCTTTTTGCCTCAGGGACGGATCAGCGGGCCAGCACCCCGATCTCCTTCATCCAGACGCCGAGCAGGTCCGTCCAGCGCTGAGCGGCCTCACATCGGTCCGTGGCGCCCCAGCCGTGGCCGCCCTTGGCCCAGACGTGGACCTCGGCGCTGCCGCCAAGCGACTTGAGATGGGCGGCGAGGGCCGCGGACCCTTCCGCAGGATATTTGTCGTCGGCGCTGTGCGCGAAGAACGCGGGGACGGGCTTGCCGGAGCCGGCTGCAGGCACCACGCCCTCCGGCCCCGTACGCAGCACGCTGTCAGGCTTGTCCTGCTCGAAAAGGTAGGCCGGGTAGACCATCACGGCGAAGTCGGGCCGGGCCGCGCCCGGCTCGGCGGGGGAGTAGGCCACGCGGGCGGCCAGATTGCCCCCGGCGGAGAACCCGAGGATGCCGACCTTGGCCGGGTCCGCGTTCCACTCCTTCGCGCGGGCGCGCACGATCTCGAGCGCGCGCCGGGCGTCCATCACCGGCACGACCCAGGGCTTGTCGGGGCTGCGGCGCGGGACACGGTACTTGAGCACCACCGCGGCGGCGCCGAAAGCGTTGAGCCGCTGCGCGACCGCCACGCCCTCGTGCTCCTCGGCGAGGATGCCGTAGCCGCCGCCGGGGCAGATGACGACCAGCGGGGCGCCAGGCTTCGCGGCAGGCCACGGGATTAGCTCGGGCGCGAAGACGTCGCGGCGACGGCCGTCCGTAACCGCGCCGCGCGGATCGGCGCCGGGCTTGATCGTGAGCGTCTCGGCCGGCGGAGCGCCCTCCCAAACGGGGACGGGCGCCAGAGGCTCGGCGACGAGGGGGAGCGACAGGAGGAACGCGGGGAGTACGGATCTCATGGGAGTCATTCGTGGCGCAAGGCCTCGATCGGGTCGAGCCTGGCCGCGCGGAGGGCGGGGTAGACGCCGGCCACGAGGCCGACGAGGACCGAGAAACCGAGCCCCATGCCCATGACCTGCGGGTCGAGCATGGAGGATGCGCTGGTGGGGATGGCGGCGGCCAGCACCAGGTTCATGAGCGAGACGATGCCCATGGAGACCACCAACCCCAGGACACCCCCGACAAAGGACACCACCGCGGCCTCGACGAGGAACTGCAGGAAGAGGTCGCCCCCCCGGGCGCCCACCGCCTTACGCACGCCGATCTCACGGATGCGCTCGTTGATGGAGGCAAGCATGACGTTCATGATGCCGATCCCGCCGACGAAGAGCGAGATGCCGGCCACCCCGCCGAGGGAGAGCTTGAAGGCGGACTCCGTACGGCGGAAGTCCTCGAGCGTCTGCTCGTTGGTGGTGATGCCGAAGTCGCGCAGGCCCTTGTGGGACTGCAGGAGGGCGCGCTCCGTCTGGTCGACGGCGTCCTGCAACTGCGCCGGGTCGCCGACGCGCAGGCCGAGGCCGCTCAACCGGTCGGTGCCGAGGAACTTGGTCAGCGCAGTGGTGACGGGGATGAAGGCGCCGTAGTTCCGGTACCGCCACGAGCCGCCCGAACTGCGCGACCTGGCCGAGCTGATCTGGAAGCCCGAGCCCTCGATGTTGTTGAGCACCCCCGCGACGATGTAGGAGCGGCCCCGGACCTTGATCACCTTCCCCACTGGGTCCTCGTTGGCGTCGAACAGGTCGGCGGCGACCGCGGCCCCCAGCACGACGACGTCGTTCATGTTGTGCACGTCGAGGTCGCTGATGAAACGACCCTTGTCCGGGTCGACCCAGCGCTTGGCCACGGGGAGGTAGTCCGCCGACACGCCGGTGACGTAGGTGAGCGTCTCGCGGTGGCCGTTGGCCAGCTTCTCGAAGCCGACCCTGACCTCGGGAGAGATGTTGGCGATGAGCGGGACCGTGGCACGGATGCGGACGACATCGCGCATGGTCAGACCCTCGGACAGCTCCGCGAGGTGCTCCTGCTCGCGCGGCAGCGGCTCGCGCGACACCGTGATCTTCTCGATGCCGCCCATGGCGTCGACGAACTGGCGGAAGTTGCCCACCATGCCCTGCACCACCGTCACCATCGCGACGAGCGAGGCGACGCCCAGGATGATGCCCGACATCGAGAGCAGCGAGCGGACCTTGTTGGCCCGCAGCTCGCGCAGGCCGTTGACCACCGCAGGACGGAGACGGTCGACGGTCCTCATCGGCGGCGGTCCTCCTGCACCCGACCCGCGCGCATGGAGATCACGCGGCTAGCCCGCTCGGCCACGGAGAGGTCGTGCGTCACGAGGACGACGGTGATGCCCTCGGCGATGAGGGAGCCGAGCAGGTCGAGGACGCGGTCCACGTTGCGTACGTCGAGATTGCCGGTCGGCTCGTCGGCGAAGATGATGGCCGGCCTGCCCACGAGCGACCGGGCGACCGCGACGCGCTGGCGTTCGCCCCCGGAGAGCTCGCCCGGGCGATGGTCGAGGCGGTGCCCCATGCCGACGCGCTCGAGCGCGGCGCGCGCGGCGTCGGCGTTGCGGCCGGGGTCGGAGTCCTGCCGGTAGGTGAGCGGCAGGGCGACGTTCTCCAGCACCGTGAGCCGGGGCAGCAGGTTGAACGCCTGGAAGACGAAGCCGACGCGGTTGGAGCGGTACCAGGCGCATCGGTCGGGGTCGAGCCCGGCGACCTCCTGGCCCTCGAAGACGATGCTGCCGGCGCTGGGCCGGTCCATGAACCCGAGGATGTGCATCAACGTGGACTTTCCGGAACCGGAGGGCCCGAGGATGGCGACGAACTCGCCCTGGGCGAAGTCCAGGTCCACGCCGTCGAGCGCATGGACGTCCTCGTCGCCCATGCGGTAGGTCTTTCGCAGGCCGCGGATGGAGATCAGCGGCCTCATCTCACCGGGACGGATGGGAGGGCCGGACGAGGCTCACGGCCTCGCCGGCCGCGAGCCCCTCGCGGACCTGGGTCCAGGACGCGTCGCTCAGGCCGAGCTTCACCACGCGGCGCTCCCATTTAGCCTCCTCGGACCGCACGTAGATCACGCGGTCGGGCCCCTCGATGAAGACGGCCGAGACGGGCACGGACACGCACCCCTTCTCGCGGGCCACGAGAACCGAGACGTTGGCGCTGATGCCGGGCCTTACCCCATCGCCGGCGGGGAAGGACACCTGGGTCGGGAAGATCCGGAGGTCGGGGACCTTCGCGTCGGCCGTGCCGAAGGGGGTCATGAAGGTGATCTCGCCCTTCTTGCGGAGATTGGGGATGGAGTCGAAGGTCACCGTGGCCTCGCGCCCGAGGCCCACCCGGGTGGCCGCGAACTCGTTGAGGTTCACGTCGACCCGGAGCACCGAGGTGTCGGAGACGGTCATGAGCAGGGTGCCGTTGTTGATGGACTGCGCGCCGATCACGATCTGCCCCTCGACGACGTTGCAGTCGGAGACCTGTCCGCCATGGGGCGCACGGATGACCGTGCGGCGGACGTTCTCCTCCGCCTTGTCGAGCCTGGCCTGCGCGATGTCACGCTGGAGCCTGGCGACCTCGAAGGCGGTGCGGTGGTCGAGGACCTCGCGCTCGGAGACGAACCCTTTCTTCACGAGCACCTCCACCCGACGCAGGTCGCGCTCCAGCCTCTCCAGGGTGAGCGTGTTGAGCTGGACGTTGCGCCGGGCCTCGGCCTCGTCGGCGTTGGCCAGCACGGGGTCGAGCTCCACGAGGACCTGGTCCTTCTTCACCATGTCGCCGGTCTGGACGTGCAGCTTGAGGATCGGGCTGCTGACCTGCGCCCGGATGGAGCTGTAGATCACGGCGCGGACGAAGCCCGAGGCGTCGACCGTCTCCTGGATGTCACGCAGTTCGGCCTTCGCCTGCGCCGCGAGCGCGGACGGCTCGGGCCGGGCGGGGCGGGAGAAGGCGCTCCACGCCAGGTATCCGAGTCCCGCCAGGACGGCCAAGGTCACGACGATCTTAAGGTTCTTGTTCATCGAAGGTCTTCGGGGGGTGGAAGCGTGCCGGCGCCTCCGGCGTCGGCGAGGCGCAGCTCCACCGCATCGAGGGTGAAGCCATGGCGGGGGAGGATGGAGCCGTCGAGGCGCGCGGTCCGGGCGGAGGCGAGACGCGCGTCGAGGCGCGCCTGCACCCAGGCGAGCTGAGCGGCGTCGAGCGCCGCCTGCGACTGCAGCACGCGCAGCAGGTCGGACTGGCCGACCCGGTAGCGCTCCCGCTCGCCTTCGTAGGACTGGCGCTGCAGACGGAGGGCGGTGTCGGCGGACTCGACGCGGGCGCGGGAGGACTCAAGGTCCCGCCAGGTGGCGCGGGCGTCGAAGATGAGGGCCTGACGGACGTCGGCCAGCCGGAGCTCGGCCTGCCGGCGTGCGCGCTCGGCCAGACGCCGGCTCGCCTCGGCTTCACGGAAGCCCAGCGGGACGGTGAGCGTGAGCGAGACGGCGTTGGCCCAGCCCTTTTCCCGCCGCCAGGCGTCGTAGGCGTCGCCGAAACCCGCGACGGGGTCGGAGGCGGTCGAGCCGGAGAGGCTGAGACGCAGGTCAGGGTTGTCGTTCTGGCGCGCGCGTTCGACGAGCACGTCCGCGCTCTCGACGTTGGAGAGCTCGATGGCCGTGCCGAAATCGAACTCGGAGACGCGGGCGATCCAGGGGCGGAAGTCCGGCGGCGGCGGCACGACGGCCTCGGGGAGCGGCTGGACGAGCAGGGCGCGGTCGACCTCCTCCGCCGCGCCGCGGCCGAGCAGCCGACGGAGGCGCATCTCGGCCGCGTCGACGGACTGCCGGGCGTTGAGCACGGCGACCTTCTGGCCGGCGACGTCGGCCTCGGCCTGGAGCTGCTCGAGGACGTTGGCGTCGCCCAACTCGCGCTTGAGCCTCACCTGGTCGAGGAGGGATTCGGCGGACCTCAGGCTGGATTCACGGAGCGCGATGAGCGTGCGCGCCGCGGAGAGGGTCCAGTAGGCGGACTCGGCGTCGCGGATCAGGTCGAGCGCGGAGGCGCGCAGGGCGAGACGACTCCGCCAGGCCGACTGACGGGCGGTGATGAGGGGCGCCAGGTTGACCACGCGCCAGCCGCCGGCGAGCAGCGGCTGGGAGAAGGAGACGTTGGTGGAGAGGTCGTATTCGCTGGGCGTGCCGACGCCGCCCGTGCGGCTCCACCCGCGGGCGGCCTCGGCGCCCATCGAGAACGTACCGCCCGATTCGAAACGGCGGCTCACCGACATGCCGGCGCCGGCCGACCGGTAGGTGGTCGCGGCGAGCGGCGCGCGGGAACCATCCGTGCCCGCGGTCCAGGCGAGCACCGAGTCGAAGGCGGCGTCGGCGGCCTGCACCGAGTCCAGCGCACGCAGGGCGGACAGGCGATCCACCGCCAGGCCGAAGTTGTTGGCCAGCGCCCGATCGACCGCCTCGGAAAGGGTGAGCGCGGGCTCGGAGGCCGCGGCGGGAAGCGCACCCGTAGGCCCCTGCAGGCCCGCCGCCGGGAGGGAGGCGGCCGCCACGAGGAACGCGGTCAGTAGGAGGCGCATGCGGATAGACACCCTCTTTGCCCCCATTTGTTCCCCATGTAAAGCAAAGCGGCGCGTCCGAAGGACGCGCCGCGGAGGGGGCCTCGAGCCGGGCTCACTTCACAATCTCGACCAGCTCGACCTCGAACTCGAGGACGGACTTTCCGGGGATGGGGCCCTGGCCTTGGTCGCCGTAGGCGATCTCCGAAGGGCAGTAGAGGACGATCTTGCCGCCCTTGCCGATGAGCTGGACGCCCTCGGTCCAAGCGGGGATCACGCCGCTGAGGGGGAACTCGGTGGGCTCGTTGTTGCGGGTCTTGGTGGAGTCGAAGACCTTGCCGTCGACGAGCTTGCCCTCGTAGCGGCACTTCACCGTGCTGTTCTTGGTCGGCTTGGGGTCGGCGCCGGCCTCGAGGATGCGGTAACGCAGGCCGGAGGCGGTCTTGGTCACGGCCTTGTCGGCGTCGACCTTGGCGAGGAAGTCGGCGTTCTGCTTGGCCCAGCGGGCGGACTTGCCCTGCACGCGTTCGGTGAAGAGACGATCGGCGCCTTCGCCGATCTCGTCAGGGTTGAACTTCGGGGCCTCGCCGCGGATGGCGGCTCGCACGCCCGCGAGGAAGAGGTCGAGCTCTTCGTCGGACAGCTCGAGCTGGTTGGCGATGGAGGGCATCTGGGATCGGCTTCCGACGGAGTAGCCGAGCATGTTCCAGGCCTGCTTCTGCTGTTCAGGAGTGAGGTTCTTCACGGGAGCGGGAGGGGGGATGGTCGCGGGCTGCGAGGCGGCAGGCTTGGCCTCGTCGGCCGCCTGGAGAGATGCGACGGCGAGGGCCAGCGCGGCGAGGTGGGGGAGTCTCATAGGATGGAGGGGAGAAGGTCGAACCTACCCGATTCAGGCCTGGGGGGGAAGCACCTTCGCATGCTCCTGAAGGGAGCTAACGGTCAAGGCTTTCTGCTTCAGGGACCCGATGCCGAGCACGGCGGCCCGGGCCGCGTTCATGGTCGAGGCCATGTACACCCCCCGGAGCACCGCCTCGCTGCGCATGGCGTTCTCGTCCTTGCGGGGAAGCATGCCGGCGGCCGTGTTCACGATCATCTTCAGCTGGCCGTTCTTCAGGAGGTCGAGCACGTTGGGCCGGGCGCCCTCCGAGATCTTGCCCAGCGTGGTGACCTTGACCCCCGCGGCGGCGATGGCCGCGGCGGTGCCGCTGGTGGAGTGGACCGTGAAGCCGAGCGCGGCCAGGTCCCGGGCGACCTCGACGGCGGCCGCCTTGTCCCGGTCCTTGACGGAGAGGAAGACGTTGCCGGCGACCGGCAGCGCCGGCTGTGCCGCCATCTGCGCCTTGGCGTAGGCCATGCCGAGGTCGTCATCGACGCCCATGACCTCGCCGGTGGAGCGCATCTCGGGGGAGAGCGCGACGGGCGCGCCGGGGAAGCGGCTGAAGGGGAACACGGACTCCTTGACGGCCCAGAAAGGCGGCTGGATCTCGCGCGTGAAGCCGAGGTCCTTGAGCTTCGCGCCCAGCATGCAGAGCGAGGCGAGCTTGGCGAGCGGCACGCCGATCGCCTTGGAGACGAAGGGGACCGTGCGCGAGGCACGGGGATTGACCTCGAGCATGAACACCGTGCCGTCCTTGATGGCGAACTGGACGTTCATCAGGCCGACCACGCCGAGCCGCTTCGCGAGCGAATGGGTGATGCGGCGGACCTCGTCGACCAGCGCGGGGGGCAGGGTGTGCGGGGGCAGGACCATGCCGGCGTCGCCGGAGTGGACGCCGGCGTGCTCGACGTGCTCGAGCATGCCTCCGACCACGGTGGTCTCGCCGTCGGAGATGGCGTCGACGTCGAGCTCGATGGCGTCCTCGAGGAACTTGTCGAGGAGCACGGGCTTGCCGGGCGCCACCTCGAAGGCCTCGCGGACGACCGACTTGAGCTCGTCCATCCCGTGGACGATGAACATGCCGCGTCCGCCGAGCACGAAGGAGGGGCGGAGCAGCACGGGGAACCCGATCTCCTCCGCCGCGCGGCAGGCCTCCTCGGCGGAGAGGGCGATGCGGTTGTCGGGCTGGCGTATGCCGAGCTCGACGAGGACATCCTTGAAGAGCTGGCGGTCCTCCGCGAGCGCGATGCTGGCGGGCGAGGTGCCGACGACCTTGACCCCGGCGGCCTCGAGGTCGGCGGCAAGGTTCAGGGGCGTCTGTCCGCCAAACTGCACGATGGCGCCGACGCAGCCCTCGGTCTCGTAGATCTCGAGGATGTCCTCGAGCGTGAGGGGCTCGAAGTAGAGGCGGTCGGAGGTGTCGTAGTCGGTCGAGACGGTCTCGGGGTTGGAGTTCACCATCACCGTCTCGTAGCCCGCGGCGCGGAGCGCGTAGGAGGCGTGGACGCAGCAGTAGTCGAACTCGATGCCCTGGCCGATCCGGTTGGGCCCGCCGCCCAGGATCATGACCTTCTTCTTCGCGGAGGGACGCACCTCGGACTCGTCGCCGTAGGAGGAGTAGTAGTAGGGCGTGAAGGACTCGAACTCCGCGGCGCAGGTGTCCACGAGGCGGAAGGTCGTGCGGACCCCGGCCTTGAGGCGCCGGGCGCGGACCTCGGCGGACGGCAGCCCGCAGGCGAAGGCGATCTGGCGGTCGGCGAAGCCGGCCTCCTTGGCGCGGCGCAGGAGGTCGCCGTCGACGGAGGCTCCCGCCGCACGGAGGGCAAGCTCGAGGTCCACGAGGTCGCGCAGCTGACGGAGGAACCAGGGGTCGACCTTGCAGAGCGAGAAGATCTCGGCGTCGGAGAGGCCGGCCAGCATGGCGTGCCGGATGAAGAAGGGGCGTTCGGGATTGGGGCGGGCGAGACGCGCGCGGATCTCGGCGAGGTCGGTCACGGCCTCGGCGCCGTGCTTGCCGCCGCAGCCGAAGCCCCAGGCCCCGATCTCGAGGGAGCGGAGGGCCTTCTGGAAGGACTCCTTGAAGGTCCGGCCGATGGCCATCGCCTCGCCGACGGACTTCATGGCCGAGGTGAGCGTGGTGTCGGCGCCGGCGAACTTCTCGAAGGTGAAGCGCGGGATCTTGGTGACGACGTAGTCGATGCTGGGCTCGAAGCAGGCCGGGGTCGACTTGGTGATGTCGTTCTTCAGCTCGTCGAGGGAGTAGCCGACGGCGAGCTTGGCGGCGATCTTCGCGATGGGGAAGCCGGTGGCCTTGGAGGCGAGGGCCGACGAACGGGAGACCCGCGGGTTCATCTCGATCACGATCATGCGGCCGTTGGCCGGGTTGACGGAGAACTGGATGTTGGAGCCACCGGTCTCGACGCCGACCGCGCGGATGACGGCGAACGAAGCGTCGCGCATCAGCTGGTACTCGCGGTCGGTGAGCGTCATCGCGGGGGCGACGGTGATGGAGTCGCCGGTGTGCACGCCCATCGGGTCGAAGTTCTCGATGGAGCAGACGATCACGCACTGGTCCTTGTGGTCGCGCATGACCTCCATCTCGTACTCCTTCCAGCCGAGCAGGCATTCCTCGATCAAGACCTCTTGCACTGGGGAGGCGTCGAGGCCGTTCTGGACCATGCGCTCGTACTCCTCGCGGTTGTAGGCGATCCCGCCACCGGTGCCGCCGAGGGTGAAGGACGGACGGATGATGAGCGGGTACTCGCCGCCGACGACGGCGACGGTCTCGCGGGCCTCGTCCAGCGACTTCACGACGCGCGAACGCGGCACGTCGAGACCGATCTCCAGCATCAGCTTCTTGAACTTCTCGCGGTCCTCGCCGCGTTCGATGGCCTCCTCCTTGGCGCCGATCAGCTGGACACCGTGCCGGGCCAGGACGCCCGTCCGCGCGAGCTTGAGCGAGAGGTTGAGGGCGGTCTGGCCCCCGAGGGTGGGGAGGAGGGCGTCCGGCCTCTCCTTGACGATGATGCGTTCGAGGGACTCGACGGTGAGGGGCTCGATGTAGGTGACGTCCGCGGTCTCGGGGTCCGTCATGATCGTCGCGGGATTGGAGTTCACCAGGATCACCCGGTAGCCCTCCTCCCGGAGCGCCTTGCAGGCCTGCGTCCCGGAATAGTCGAACTCGCAGGCCTGGCCGATGATGATGGGGCCCGAGCCGACGATGAGGATTGATTTTAGGTCGGTCCTCTTGGGCATGTTGAAGGCGAGAATCAGCCGCCCGCGGAAGAGTGGTCAAGCGGGGAGTGCCGACAAGTTCCGGGGCGGGCGGGATGGCGCTTGCGCCGCCTTGGCCGGCGGGCATTCATCGGGCCGTGGATATCATCCGAATCGCAGGCATCCGGTCCTTCGGACACCACGGCGCGCTACCGGAGGAGACGCGGCTGGGCCAGCGGTTCACGGTCTCAGTCGACCTGGAGGTCGACACCCGGCCGGCGGCCGCCACGGACGACCTCAAGCTGACGGTCGACTACGGCAAAGTCATCGAGACCGTCGAGGCGCAGCTCAAGGGGAGGCCGGTCTACCTCATCGAGACGCTGGCCCAGCAGATCGCCGCCCGTATTCTGGGCACTTTCACGATGGTCAAGGCCGTCACGGTGGAGGTCACGAAACCCTTCGCCCCGGTCGCGGCGGACTTTGACGCCATCTCGGTCAAGATTCGGCGGGAACGGGCGTGAGGCCGGCCCAGGCACAATACATCTTGGGACTGGGCGGCAATCTCGGCGACCGCGCCGCCATCATCGCCGAGGCGATCAAATCGCTCCATCGACTCCCTAACACCGAAGTTCTGAGGGTCTCGCCGGCCTACGAGACAAAGCCCGTCGGATACGGGCCGCAGCCGGATTTCATAAATCTCTGCGCAGCATTGAGTTCTGCCCTGGAACCGGAGGCACTGCTTGCCGGAACGTTGGCCATCGAGGCAGCGGCAGGCCGCGTGCGCTCACCCAACCGCGACGGGCCCCGGACGCTCGACATCGACCTCCTCTTCCATCGCGGTGGAAATCACGCATCGGCCACCCTCACCCTGCCCCACCCTAGGTGGAAATCTCGCGGCTTCGTGGTGATTCCTCTGGGGCAACTGCTGGATGATGCGATCATTGTAGGCGATGCGGCTTGGGATTCTCTGCGCCATGAGGTCGCCGCCCTGACCATGGACGCGACGGGCCTCCGCGCATGGCAAGGCCCGACCCCCTGGATCACGAAGACGGGCTGAAGCCCGGACGCTTCGGCCACGCCCCCGCCCTCTGGCTGGCGCTGCCCATGCTGGCGGGGTGCGCGGCGGACGCCGCCTGGGACCTGCCTGCGGGAGCGACCCTCGCCGTGGCGACGGCGGCCCTGCTCCTGCTCTGGCCCTTGTTCACGCGCGTCACAACGGCCCACATCCTCATGGCGACGGCCGGCGTAAGCGTGGGCGCCGCCTGGCACCAGCTGCGCAAGGCCCCGCGATCCGCCGCCCCCGTGACGCGCTCCTATCAGGAGCTCTCGGTGCGCATCGAACGGGCGGCCCAACGGGAGGCGGTGGATGCAGGATGGACAGGGACGGGTGTCGTGACCGACCGGGACGGGGCCTACCATCGACGACGACTGGCGATCTCCGCCCGCGGGCCCTGCCCGCCGGCCGGCGCCGAACTCAGGCTGGCCGGACGTCTCGCCTCGCTCGCCGGAGACGACGGGGCTTACGCGGCATGGGCGCGAGGCCAGGGCGCGACCCTTCGGATGACGGGCGCCAGGACGCTCGGCACGCTCGAGACGGCCTCGGCTTTCCAGGCGTGGTGCGCGGCGCGGCGCGCACATCTCGACCGCTGGCTGCGGACGCTGCCCTGGGAAGACTCCGTCGGCGGCTCCCTGTTGGCCGCGACGATGCTCGGGCGCACCGGGCTGATTCCGGCGGAAGAGCGCAGGGCTTTCGCCCGGACGGGCACGCTGCACCTCTTCGCGATCAGCGGACTGCACATCGCGGGGATGGCCGCCGCGATGGAATGGGCGGCGCGAAGACTGCGCCTCCCCGGCCTGGCGGCGGGCCTCGCGGGGCTCGCGCTGCTGTGGGCCTACGTGCAGGTGACCGGCGCGGCGCCCTCGGCGACGCGCGCCTGGATCATGGCGGCCTGCCTATGGGCGGGGCGGGCGCTCGGCCGGGGCGTGTCTCCGGCGCAGTCCCTAGGCTGCGCCTGCTTCATCACGCTGGTGCTCGACCCGGAGGCGTGCACGGACGCGGGCTTCCAGCTGAGCTACCTCGCCGTGCTCGGCCTGCTGCTCTCGGGCGGGCCGGCCGCCAGGACGCTCGGCGGACCCACGGCTGAGGAGACCGCCTCGCCGCCTTCGGCGCGCGGCCGCCTGCAGCGCGCGGCCTCGACCGTTCGTCGCGCCGTCATCTCGGGTCTCTGCGTCTCCTTCTCCGCTAGCGTGGCCGGCGGACCGCTCTGCCTGGCGATCTTCGGCTACGCCAGCTGGGGCGGGGTCTTCGCCAACCTGCTGCTGGTCCCGCTGTCCGCGCCACCGCTGCTACTCGGGATGGCCTCGGCCATGGCATCGGTCTGGGAGCCAGCGCTACCGACGGCCACCTGGATCAATGGCGCGGCGGCGACCTGGCTGCGGACGATGTGCTGGCTGGCCGAGCGGATGGCGGAGCTGCCCGGGCTCACGGCGGAAATCGACGGACTGCCCGCCTGGTCGGGGCCGCTCTGGGCCGCCATGCTCCTGGCGGCCCTTCTCTCCCAGGCGGAGGCCAGGGACCCCTGGCGACTGCTGGCCTCGCCCCTAGCGGCCGCCGCAGTCTGGCTCGCGCTCGTGACCTGAAGGCGGACGCTTGCCACGGCCATGGCAGGGCAGATGTTGAAGTCATGAGCACCGCCCCAATCGTCGTCGCCGCATGCCTCGCCGCCGTCCTGACGTCGGCCCCAGTCGAACGCTCGGGCATCTACCCCGAGCTCGCCTACTTCAATGACGAAGGCGAGTGCGGCACCGGCGCCGTCGTCCCATGGGCGGACCGCCTCTGGGTCATCACCTACGGACCGCACCTGCCCTACGGCTCCAGCGACAAACTCTACGAAATCACGCCTGACCTGCGGCAGATCGTCCGCCCGGAAAGCGTCGGCGGCACGCCCGCGAACCGCATGATCCACAAGGAGTCGGACCAGCTGATCATCGGGCCTTACTTCATCGGCGCCGACCGCGAGGTGCGCGTGATCCCGCCGAAGCTCATGCCCGGCCGCCTCACCGGCAACGCCCGCCACCTGACGGACCCCGCGCGCAAGGTCTACTTCGCCACGATGGAAGACGGGCTCTACGAGGTCGACGTCCGCACGCTGGCGGTGAAAGGGCTCATCAAGGAGATCATAAACAAGCCGAAGCCAGGGCAGACCGCCGAGATAGACCCGGCGACGATCACGTCGACGCTGCCCGGCTACCACGGCAAGGGGCTCTATTCCGGGCAGGGACGCGTCGTCCTCGCCAACAACGGCGAACGCAGCAAGGAGGCGCTGACCGACCCGTCCATCGTCAGCGGCGGGCTCGGCTCCTTCAACGGCGAGGGCAACTGGTCGCTGATCCGCCGCAACCAGTTCACCGAAGTCACGGGGCCCGGGGGCCTCGCCGGCAACGCCGACCCGGCGAAGGACCCGGTCTGGACGATCGGCTGGGACTTCCGCTCGCTGATCCTGATGGTGATGGAGGAAGGCAGGTGGACGAGCTACCGCCTGCCCAAGGGCAGCCATGCGTACGACGGTGCGCACGGCTGGAACACCGAATGGCCCCGCATCCGCGACATCGGCGAGGAAGGCTCGCGCCTGATGACCATGCACGGGTTGTTCTGGAAATTCCCCGCCGGCTTCTCGTCGAAGAACTCCGCCGGAGTCGCGCCGCGCTCGGCCTACCTGAAGGTCATCGGCGACTTCACGCGCTGGCAGGACCGCCTCGTCTTCGGCTGCGACGACACCGCCAAATCCGAGTTCCTCAACAAGCGCCCCGCCAAGGGCGCGCTCGCCGGCCCCGGACAGTCGCAGTCCAACCTCTGGTTTACCCCGCTCGACACGCCCGACAGACTCGGACCGGCGCTCGGCCGCGGCAGCGTCTGGATCGAAGAGCCCGTCAAGGCCGGCGTCCCTTCGGACCCCTTCCTCTTCGACGGCTTCGCCAAACGCGCGGTCTTCCTCGCGCACGACCGCGCCGCGACGACCACCTTCACCCTGGAGGTCGACGTGCGTGGCGACGGCCAGTGGAAGACCCTGTGCGCCGTGCCGATGAAGGCCGACGACGTTTCGGCCTGGGTGGAGTTCAAGGCCGAAGACCGGGGCGCCTGGATCCGCGTGAAGACCGACCGCGACGTCGCCAAGGCGAGCGCCAGCTTCCAATACGCCGCCGAGGACCGGCGCACAGCCGCACGCGGCGAGGGCTTCAAAGGGCTCAGCAAGGCAGGCGATGCGGCCTCGCAAGGCGCGTTCCTCCTCACGCGCGGCGCGAATCTGCGCACCCTCTCGGTCCTGACGGCGACGGTCACGCCCAGCCTGACCACCCCGGGAGACGCGTACGAGCTGTCCGCGGACCTGAAGCTGACCAAGATGGCCGACCCGAAGGTCGCCGCCTACGTCGAGAGGAGCACCCCCATCCCGAAGGGCATCGTCACCGCGGACGAGGCATCCGTGATCTTCGAGGAGAGCGGGGTGCGCTGGCGCCTGCCCCGCGCCTTCCCTGAAGGCGACCCGCGCGGCGCCGCGTTCGACGTCCTGCTGGCCCGCTCGGCGCTGCGCAAGGCCCGGGAGGTCTGCACCGAACGCGACCTCCTCCAGGCCCACGGGACCTTCTACGAGCTGCCCGCCCTCAACGCCAAGGGCGCCATCCGCATGCGGCCGGTCGCGACCAGCGACGCCGCCGTGCATGATTACTGCTCCTACCGAGGCCTGCTCGTGCTCAGCGGCATCGATCCGTCCGTGAAGGACGACCACCACGTCATCCGCTCCGAGGACGGCAAGGCCGCGGTCTGGGCCGGCGCCGCGGACGACCTTTGGCAGCTCGGCAAGCCGCGCGGCTTCGGCGGCCCCTGGAAGAACACCGCGGTGCGGAAAGGCGCGCCGTCGGATCCCTATCTCATGACCGGTTACGACAAGAAGACCCTCCGGCTGACGAACCACGGAGACAAGGCCGTCCGCGTGTCCGTGCTCCTCGACGTCGCCGGCGACGGACACAGCACCACCTACCGCGGCCTCGAGGTCCCGGCCGGCCAGGAGGTCGTGCACGCCTTCGAGCCTGCGCTGAACGCCTACTGGGTCCGCTTCGTCTCCGACGAGGACGCGGTGCTCTCCGCTCAGCTGACCTACGAATAATCGCAACACCAGGTCTTTTCTGCTGTTTCATCCCCAAACCCCCGACGCCGAACCCCATGATCCTGCGCTTCCTCGCCCTCCTCGCCTTCGTCTCGCCCCTCCGCGCGGCCGACGCCCCCGCCACCCTGCTCGCGCAGCCGGACAAGGAGCTCCTCAACGACGCCCTCACCAAGGACGCCAAGGCCGCCGCATGGAAGGTCGCCAAGGGTAAATGGGAGCGCACCGCCGAAGGCATCCGCGTCGAGGAGCTTCCCGCCGACAACCATGGCGCGGCCGGCCGCGTACCGATGAAGCTCCAGGACTTCGTCGCCACCTTCGAATTCCGGCTCGACGGCGCCAAGGTCGTCTCGCTCAGCATCAACGACGCCAAGGAGCACGTCGCCCGCGTGATGATCACGCCGACCGCCTTCCGCGTGCAGAAGGACGATCACGATCACGAAGGACCGGACAAGGCCGTCGTGTTCCTGAACCAGGCGCAGAAGCTCGAGGCGGGCACCTGGCACAGCGTCGTGCTTGAGATGGTCGGCGACACCATGGTCGCGACGATCGACGGCAAGCTCAGCGGCTTCGGCAGCGACGACCTCTTCAAGGCCGAGAAGGCCAACCCCGGATTCACCTGCGGCGGCCAGTCAGCCACCTTCCGCAACTTCGTCCTCTGGAGCGCCAAGGCCGAACCCAAGGCCGGCTGGAAGGAGGCCAGCGCCCGGATCGCCGAGGCGATGAAGTCCGCCCCCGCCGCCGCAGCGCCCGCCGCCAAGGGCAAGGCCAAGGCGAAGAAGACGGCCAAGAAGGCCTCCTGACCCCCGCTTCGCCGCTTGCAGGGGAGGTCCGAACCGCCAAGTTCGACCCTCCCAGCCCATGCCGCACCCGTTCGACACGATCGAGGAGGCGCTCGCGGACATCGCCGCGGGACGCCTGATCATCGTCACCGACGACGAGAACCGGGAGAACGAAGGCGACCTCGTGATGGCCGCCGCCAAGGCGACGCCCGAGACCGTGAACATGATGATCCGGCACGCGCGGGGGCTGATCTGCGTGCCCACCGTCGAGCCGCAGATGCGGCGCCTGGGCATCGCGCAGATGGTGCCGGACAACCGGGAGTCCATGCGCACGGCCTTCGCCGTCTCCGTCGACGCCGCCGAAGGCGTGACGACCGGGATCAGCGCCTACGACCGGGCCCGCACCATCTCGATCCTCGCGGACCCCGCCGCCCGGCCCGAGCAGCTCGTGCGTCCGGGCCACATCTTCCCGCTCCTCGCCCGCCCGGGCGGCGTGCTGCAGCGCGCCGGGCACACCGAGGCCGCGGTCGACCTCGCCTCGCTCGCGGGCCTCCACCCCAGCGGGGTGATCTGCGAGATCCTGAACGAGGACGGGTCCATGGCCCGGCTGCCGGAACTCACGGAGATGAAGACGCGGTTCGGACTGCGCATGGTCTCGATCGCCCAGCTCATCGAGTACCGCCTGCGCCGCGAACGGCTCGTGGAGCTGCTCGCCGAGACGCCTTTCCGGTGCGAGTGGGGCGAATTCCGACTGCGCGCGTACCGCTCCCTCGCGGACGGACGCCAGCACCTCGCCTTTGTGCTGGGCGAGCCGGGCGAGGGCCCGACGCTCGTCCGCGTGCAGCGCGAGAACCTGCTCGGCGACCTCTTCCACGGCGCCGAATTCGGAGGCGGCCGCTCCCTGCGCGCGAGCTTCGAGGCCGTGGCCCGGGAGGGCCGGGGCGTGATCGTGCACGTCGCGCAGCCGGCGGGCGGCCTGGAGGCCGACGCCGGAGGCGTACGGCTCGGACGCATGGACGAGCGCGACTACGGCATCGGCGCGCAGATCCTGGCCCACCTCGGCGTGCGCCGTCTCCGCCTCATCACGAACAACCCGCGCAAGGTCGTGGGCCTGGGCGGGCATGGCATCGAAATCGTCGAGCAGGTGCCGTTCTGAGGGCGGACGGCGGTTTTCCGCTTGATGCGGCGGACGGGCGGGGCTTCATCAGCCCTCCGTTCTTCAAGGACATGAGCCAGGACAAGCCCACCCCCGACGCCGTCGACGGCTCCGAGCTGCGTTTCGCGGTCGTGGCGGCAGGCTTCAATGGCGCCCTGGTCGAGGCGCTCCTCCGCCGGACCCAGAAGACCCTGCGCGAGGCGGGGGTGAAACCGGACGCGATCAGGGTCGTCCGCGTGCCCGGCTCCGGCGAAATTCCCTACGCCGCCTACATGACCGCCATGACCGGAGACTACGATTGCGTCATCGCCCTCGGCGTGGTCATCGCGGGCGACACGCCGCACCATGAGATCATCGCCCACTCCACGGCCAAGGCGCTGCAGGACGTCTGCCTCCGCGCCGAGGTCCCGGTCATCAACGGCATCGTGGTGACCACCACCCCCGAGCAGGCCGAGGCGCGCTGCCGCGGAGAGCTTGACCGTGGGGCCGAGTTCGCGCGGGCCGCGCTCGCCATGGCGGCGCACCGCGTCGAGCTCGGCGAGCGACTCGACGAGGTCGAGGACGAAGAGCGACGCCGACGCGAGGGAGAGGATCCTTTCGCCCAGAACTGACATGGAAGCCGACTCCTTCGAGACGCCGCGCGCGTCCCGCTCCGCCCGCCTCCAGATCCGGGGCGAAGACCACCGCACGGTCGACCAGGCCGCCGCGGACATCGTGGCCGCCGCCCGCGCCACCGGCTGCCGCGTGACGGGCCCCCTGCCCGAGCCCGCCGAGGAGACGGCCGCCGGCCGACGCCACGTGCGGCAGGTCATCGTGCACGAGCCCAGTCCCGGCACGCTCGGCGCGTTCCAGCGGCACACCCTGACGGCCGGCGTCGAGGTGAGGTTCGTGATGGCGGAGGAGAAGGCCGGCCGGCCGGCCGCGCAGGTCAGGCGGAACCGGCGCCATGAGGCGCGCGTCGCCGCGATGCGCTTCCTGGTCAGCTGGGAGGTGCAGCGCCACCCCGACCTCGTCACGGGCCTGCACGACTTCTTCACCATGCAGCCCGACCCCCGGGAGGAGTACGCGTTCGCCGAGGAACTCATCCACGGCGTGGTCCGCGAGGTGGCGGCGGTGGACGCCGTCATCGGCCGTCTGGCCAGCAACTGGTCCTTCGAGCGCATCGCCCGCGTCGACCTCGCCGTCCTCCGGATCGGCGTGCACGAGATGATGAGCCGCGGCGACATCGCGCCCGTGATCAGCATCAACGAGGCGGTCGACATCGCCAAGGCCTTCTCCACGGAGGAGTCGCGCCGCTTCGTCAACGGCATCCTCGACCGCTACAAGGGCGAGCTCCCGCGCGACCCCCGCGCGGCGGGCTGAGCGATGGCCGGTTTCCTCGAACGACTGCGGGCCGGCCTCGGCCGTACCGCCGAGGCCTTCTCCAACCTGCTCGCACGACCCCTGGACACGGGGGCGGCGGAGGCGCTGCGGGAGCGGCTGATCGCCGCCGACTTCGGCCCCGCCACCGCGCAGGAGGCCGTGGCGGCCGCGCAGGAGGCCTGGAAGTCGGACTCCGCCCTGCGCGGGGCCGGGCCCGCTGAGGCCGTCGCTGCCGCCATCGAACGGGCGCTCGGCCCGGCGTCCGCGGACCTGCCCCGCCCTGCGGAGGGCCCGCTCGTGGTGATGCTGCTCGGCGTCAACGGCGCAGGCAAGACGACGACCGCGGCCAAGCTCGCGGCCCGGTGGGCGCGCGAAGGCCGCAGCTGCCTGCTCGGCGCCTGCGACACTTTCCGCGCCGCCGCCGGGGATCAGCTGGCCGCCTGGGCCGCGCGCGTGGGCGCCGAGACCGTGGGGGGCGCGCCGGGCGCCGACCCCGCCGCGGTGGCCTACGACGCCGTGAGCGCGGCGCGCGCCCGAGGGCGGGACGTGGCGCTGCTGGACACCGCCGGAAGGCTCCACACGAAATCCCACCTGCTCGAGGAACTGCGCAAGGTGGCGCGCGTCGCAGGCAAGGCCCTGCCCGGCGCGCCGCACGAACGCTGGCTCGTGCTCGACGGATCGCTTGGCTCCAACTCAATCGAGCAGGCGCGCGTGTTCCACGAGGCGGTGGGCCTGACCGGACTCGTGGTCACCAAGCTGGACGGCACCGCCAGAGGCGGCGCGCTCGTCGCCGCGACGCGCGAGCTGCGCGTGCCGGTACGCTTCATCGGCGTCGGCGAGGGTCCCGACGACCTCCAGCCCTTCGACCCTCGGGCCTACGCCCGCGCGACGGTCGGGCTGGATCCGTAAGGCTTTCTTGCGTCCGCCGCGGGTGCGCGCCAGCGTGCACGGATGCCGGCCGAGACCGTCACCGTCGAACTGGGTAGCCGATCCTATCCCGTGCGCATCGGCCCGGGCGTGCGCCGCGAGGCCCTGTCGGCGGCGAAGGAGCGGACCGACGCTGGTCGCCGTTGCGCGGCGGTCACCTCCCCTGCGGTCGCCCGGGCGCAGCCTGAGTTCCTGGCCGAGCTGGGCCGGATGATGCCGGTCCTCGTGACGGCGCAGGACGGCGAGACGGCCAAGTCCGCCGCGGAAGCGGCTCGCTGCTGGGACTTCCTCGCCGGCTCCGGCGTGGCGCGCGACGGCGCGGTGTTCGCGTTCGGCGGCGGCGTCGTGGGGGACCTCGCGGGCTTCGCCGCGGCCTCCTACCAGCGCGGCGTCGAGTTCATCCAGGTCCCGACCACGCTGCTCGCGATGGTCGACAGCTCGGTGGGTGGAAAGACGGGCATCAACCTCGCCTCGGGCAAGAACCTCGTCGGCGCGTTCCACCAGCCGACGGCGGTCTTCGCCGACACCGAACTGCTGCGCACGCTGCCCGCGCGCGAGTTCGCCGCGGGCATGGCGGAGGTGATCAAGCACGGCCTCATCGCCGATGCGGACCTCTTCGGCCTGCTCGAGCAGAACGCGCCCTTGGCGTGGGATCATCCGCTGCTGCCAGCCGTCGTGCGGCGCTGCGTGGAGATCAAGGCCGGGGTGGTGGCCGGCGACGAGCGCGAGACCAGCGCCCAAGGCGGTCGCGCGCTCCTGAACCTCGGGCACACCTTCGGCCACGCCATCGAGGCGGTGGCCGGCTACGGCACCTACCTTCACGGCGAGGCCGTGGCGGTCGGGCTCGCGATGGCCGCTTCGCTCTCCGCCGAACTGCGGCGCTGCACCGCAGCCCAGTCCGAGCAGGTGGCGGCGACCCTCGCGGCGCACGGACTACCCTCCCGGCTGCGCGAGCCGCTCCCGGCGGACCGGCTCCTCGCCGCCATGCGGCGCGACAAGAAGGCGCGCGGCGGACGCATGCGCTTCGTGGTAATGGAGGGCGTCGGGTCCGCGGCGACCCGCGACGACGTCTCGGAGGAGGCCGCGGTGCGCGCGCTCGTCTCCGGCGGCGCCGCGGACTGACCGCACCTTGACCCCGCATTGGCCGGGATCATCCTCGCGTCATGTCCCTGCGCTGCGCCCTGCTTGCGGCCCTCTCGCTTTCCGCGGCGATGGAGGCGGCGGAGCCGGCCGGGTTCCGCAAGGGCGAGTCGGGCTACGTCCGGCACTGGCCGGGGGAGCTGCAAGTGGTGCTCTCCGTGCCGCACGACGGCGCCGCACGGCCCGCGGACATCGCCGACCGCAAGACCGGAGTCATCGTCCGTGACACGCATGCGGCGGCGCTGGCGACCGCCATCAGGGACGCCATGCGTGCGCGCTTCGGCCGTGCGCCGCACCTCGTCGTGTGCGACCTCTCGCGCCGCAAGGTCGACTGCAACCGCGAGATCAAGGAAGGCGCCCAGGGCGATCCCGCGGCCGAGAAGGTGTGGAAGGAGTACCATGCGACGATCGACGAGGCCGAACGCGACGTGCTTAGGCGGACCCCGTACGGCCTCTACCTCGACGTCCACTCGCACGGCCATCCGAAGAAGCGCATGGAGCTGGGCTACCTGCTCACCGCCGAGGACCTGCGCCAGCCCGACGAGAAGCTCGACCACGACAAGGCCTACCGGCTGAAGTCCTCGATCCGCTGGCTCGCCGAGCGCACGCAGGCCGGCTTCTCCGAACTCGTGCGCGGCAGGAGCAGCATGGGCGGGCTCCTGGAGGAACGCGGCGTGGCGGCGGTGCCGTCGCACCTGCAGCGGCCGGAGAAGGAGGAGCCCTATTTCAACGGCGCCTTCGACGTCGCGGCGCACGGCTCACGGGACAAAGCCCAGCTGGACGGCATCCAGCTCGAGGTGCCGGGGCCGATGCGGGACACGGAAGAACATCGGGGCGCCACCGCCAAAGCGGTGGCAGAGGCGGTCGAAGCCTACTTCAGGATCCACTTCCGCACCGAGCTGCGCCCGAAGGATGCTCAGGGTCGCTGATGGTCCGCGCCGGGCCCGACCGCGGGCCGGGCGCCGAGCCACTCGCCCTTGAGCAGGCGGCCGTCGTTGCGTTCGTTCGCGGCGCGCACGCCCTCGGCGTAGTCGCCAGGGCTACGCTCGCCGGAGAGCGAGGCGGCCGCGGGGGTCTTGCCGGTGACGAAGGAGCTGTCTCCGCCAGGAGACGCGCATCCTGCGAGCAGAAGAGGAAGGAGGACGAGGAGCTTGTTCATGAAGGGTCTCGTCTGGCGCGGCGGCGGGCATCGGACTCCAGCCAGGCGCGCAAGGACAGGGCGGACTTGCGGGCGCGCTCGCGCGCGGCGGGCAGGTCGTCGGCATCGGCGACCGCCGATCTCGTGAAGGAGTAGAATTTGGCCTTGGGCTCGGTGCCGGAGGCGCGGACCGCGACGCGCCGCCCGTCGGCCAGGTCTATGACGAGAAACTCCTCGGCGGGCATGCGCTCCCCCTCCGCGTCGAGGACCTCGTCGCGTTCGTAGTCGGTGATGCAAGCCACCTTGGCGCCGTCGACCGAGGCAGGCGGTGCCGAGCGCCATGAGGCGACGAGACGACGGATGGCGGCCGCGCCCTCGGCGCCTTCGAAAGCGAGGTCGAGCCGGTCCTCATGGTGCGCGCCATGGCTGAGATGCAGGGCGTCGAGCGCGTCGAGCAGCGTGCGTCCCCGGGCGCGGAGAATCGCGGCGTACTCGACCAGCATGAGCACGGCGGCGTTGGCGTCCTTGTCACGCACCGCATCGTCGGCGAGGTAGCCGTAGCTCTCCTCTGCGCCGAGCAGGAACAGCCGGGAGTGCCGGAGGGCGAGCGGGCCGCGACGGCGCAGGGGCAGGCCGGGCGCCTCGGGCCCGGCGGCCTCGGCCAGGCGACGACTCCAGCTCTCGAGTTTGCGGGCGATCCACTTGAAGCCGACCAGCGTCTCGACACAGCGCACGCCGTGACGGGCGCAGACCGCGGAGACCAGGGGGGTCGTCACGAGCGATTTGACGACCACGGCGCTGGGCGAGCCCGCGGCAGGCAGCACGCCGGCGTCCTTCAGGGCGGAGATGCGGTGTTCGGCCAGCAGCGCGGCGACTTCGTTGCCCGTGAGCAGCCGGTGCCCGCCTCCAGAAAGCGGGACCGCGGCGCCGACACGGTCGGAGTCGGGGTCGGTGGCGAGCACCACGTCAGCGCCCTTCTCGGCCGCCAGTCTGAGCGCGAGGGTGAAGGCCGCCGGGCTCTCGGGATTGGGCGAGGAGACCGTGGGGAAGGCGCCGTCGTGCTCCCGCTGCTCATCGACGAGGAGCGGGTCAACGCCCAGCCGGCGGAGCGCCGGCTCCACCATCACGTCTCCGGTGCCGTGCAGGTTGGTGTAGACCACGCGCGGGGCGTGGCGCGCGACCGCTTCGGGGTCCGTGGCGCCGGCCGCGAGACGGGCGAGGTAAGCCTCCTCCACGTCGGGGCCGACGGTGACGACGCCGGCCAGGTCGAGATCGAGATAGTCGGCGACCTCCGCGGGCCCGAGCCGGCCGACCTGCTCCACGATCGCGGCGTCCGCGGGCGGAGTCACCTGGCCGCCGTCGCCGAGGCAGCACTTGAAACCGTTGTCATGGGCGGGGTTGTGGCTGGCGGTGATGACCACGCCGGCCTGGGCGGCGAGATGGCGGACGGTGAAGCTGAGCTGGGGCGTGGAACGCGGGCCAGCGAACAGATGCGCCTCGCCGCCGAGCCGCGTCCAGGCGGAGGCGACAAGCTCGGCGAAGTGCCTCGAAAAATGGCGCACGTCGTGGGCGACCACAATGCGGGGGGAAGCATGCGAGGCGGCGACATGCCGGAAGAGGCCCATCGTGGCGCGAAGCACGTTGATGTCGTTGAGGCAGGCGGACCCCACGGCGGCCCGGACCGGCTGGCCCGACGCGTCAAGCTCGCCCGCGGCGGCGACCCGACCGACGGTGCGGCCGCGCATGCCGCCCGTGCCGAAGGCGATGCCCTTGTAGAAGCGGTCCTCCAGCTCGGCCCAGCAACCGCGGCCGACCAGGTCATTCAGGGCCGCCAGGGACGCCGAAGGGAGGGCCCCGGATTCGATCCAGCCGGCGGCGCCCGCCAGGGCGGCAGGAGAAAGAGTGCCCGCCTTGGCGGCGGCCTTCAGGGCGGCGATGGTGTCGGCGGCGCTCATCTCGGGAAAACGCATCCTTGCCCTGTCAGGGTCGGGCACAAGCCCGGAGCGGGGGAGGCGGGGATTGACACCTCCCCACCCCTCGCAAGCGTATCAGACCCATGTCCGAAGACAGTGCCAGAAGGCAGCCCCCGGCCGACGATGACCGCAATCTGGTCGTCGTGGATGACGATTTTCAGAATGCGGACGCCGAAGACCGGCTCTGGCTCTTCTGGGAGCGCAACAAGGCCCTCATCGTACGCAGCTCGACCCTGGCGATCCTGGCCATCCTCGGCGCCATCGGACATCACTTCTGGCAGAAAGCCCAGCAGGAGGAAGTCGGGGCGGAATACGCCTCCTGCCAGGATGAGGCCGCACGGCGGGCCTTCGCCTCCCGCCATCCAGGCGACCCGCTCGCCGTGGTGGCTCTAGCCGAGGTCGCCGACGACCTAAAACGGGCGGGCAAGCTGGCCGAGGCCGCCAAGGCCTACGACGAGGCCGGCTCCGCCGCGCTCGGCGCGGGCGAGAGCCCGGTCGTCAGGGCGCTCGGCCTGCGCGCGCGCCTCTATGCGGGACTGGTGCGCGCCGAGCTTGGCGAGAAAGGCGCTGAAGCCGCCGTGGCCGCCGTGGCGGAAGAGCCCTCCGCGCCGGAGACCCTGAGAGGATTCGCCATGCTCAGCCTCGCCAACATCGCCGTCGCCCGGGGCGATTCCGCCGAAGCGGCCAAATGGCTCAACCTGATGGACAAGCGCCTGCGGCCGGGCAGCGTCTGGCAGTCCGACAAGGCCTTCCTGGTCCGCTCCGAACCTTCGCTGACGTCGGCTCCCGCGGCCAAGTGAGCCTGCGGGCGGAGCCGGGGACCCACCGACCGCAACTTCCGCCCTGACCATGACTCAAGAAGCGGTCCAGCCCGAGGCGGCGGTGGCGGCGGAAGGCCTCACCAAGCGCTACGGCTCGCTCATCGCGATCGAGGATGTCACCTTCTCGGTGGCGCCCGGCGAGATCGTCGGCTTCCTCGGACCCAACGGCGCCGGCAAGTCGACGACGATGCGGATCCTCTCGGGCACGATGGCGGCGACCTCCGGCCGTGCGTCGATCTGGGGGGCGTCCGTGGCGCTCGACCCCGCGTCCGCCAAACGGTCCATGGCGTACATGCCGGAGAACAACCCCTTGCCCGAGGACCTGCGGGTCGAGGAGTACCTCGTGCTCCGGGCCCGCCTCAAGGACGTCGCGCCCGACCGTGTCAAGGAACGGGTCGCCAGGGTCATGGAGGACTGCGACCTCGCCCGGCGCGCCGCCGGAAGGCTCATCGGGCAACTCTCGAAGGGCTTCCGGCAGCGCGTCGGCATCGCGGACGCGCTGCTGTCGGAGCCCCGCGCCGTGCTTCTCGACGAACCCACCATCGGACTGGACCCCCACCAGATCCTGGGCATCCGCGACCTGATCCGATCCCTGCGCGGAAGGATGGCCGTGCTCATCTCTAGCCACATCCTGCACGAGGTGGAACAGGTGTGCGACAAAGTCGTGATCATCAACCGCGGGCGGGTTGTCGCCCAGGGGCGCCCGGAGGACCTGCGCCGCGAACTGCGGGGGACGGCCTCCTTCACCGTCGTGGCGCGCGAGGACGCAGGCGTCGTGCTCGCCGCCGCGAGGCGGCTCGACCCCGCCGCGTCCGCCGAGGACGCAGGCGAAGCCGGAGGCTGGCATCGCACGCGCGTCTCGATGCCCGCCGGATCGGCCGCGGTCGACGGCTTCGCATCCGGACTGGCCGGCGCGGGCATCAGGATCCACGAGGTCTCGGAGGACCGCTTCGGCCTCGAGGAGATCTTCCTCGCCGCGACACGACGGGCGCCCGGGGAGGGGCGACGTCGCTGACATGCGTCATTTCCGCGTCCTCTTCGCGCACGAACTACGCGTCGCCCTGCTCTCGGGCGGCACCTGGTCGGTAGCCGCCCTCTTCCTGGCCCTGATGGGTGCGGTGCACTGGTTCGCGGTGCTCGAATGCAGCCGTTCGCCCGCGCCTTGGACGCCCACCGAGGGCACGTTCCGCCTCTTCTGGGTGCCCCTGCTCTTCGTGCTGCCCCTGCTCACCATGCGCACCTTCGCCGAGGAGCGCCGGTCGGGCACGCTGGCCGCTCTGCTCACGACACCCGCCAGCGCGGCCGCGGTCGTCTGGGCCAAGTTCCTCTCCACCTGGACCGTCTGGGCGCTCCTGTGGGCGGCCTTCGCGGCCTTCCCCGCGCTGACGGAGCAGCGGCTTGGCACGCCCGGGGACGCGCGCCTCGGCGATCCGGTGGCCCTCTGGGGCGGCATCGCCTTCGTGCTGACCAGCGGGCTGATGCATGTCGCCGTGGGGGTGCTCTGCAGCTGCCTCACGAGAAGCTCCGCGCTCGCCGCGCTACTGACCTTCATGACCCTGCTCGGCCTCACCGCGGCCGGCGGCGCGATCGACTCGCTGCCGGTGGAGAGCTGGGAATGGCTGGGCTGGCTCCGCGGGCCGGCCGACCATCTGCGCACGTTCGGCCACCTGCAGGACTTCGCCTCGGGCGTCGTCGATTCACGCCCCCTCGTCCTCTACGTCACTGGGACGCTTCTCTGCCTCGGACTCTCGGTGCTCGCCCTGGAGGGGCAGGAATGATGACGCGCCGGCCCGACGACTTCGCCGCCGTACGGCCCGTGCGTCGCCTGAACCGCGCCGCGCAGGCGCTGCTCGCGCTCGCGCTGGCGGCCTCGGTCAACTTCCTGGCTTCGCTCCCCGGCTTCCGGGTACGCGAGGACCTCAGCGCCGACCGCCGTCATTCGCTTGCTCCGGAGTCGGCGGAGACCATCCGGGCCGCAGGCAGGCGCAGCCCGGTGGGCGCCGGACAAGGCTGGGTGCGGGCGCTGATCCTTTCAGGAGAGGGCTCGAACGACTCCAGCCTGCTCCGATCGCGCCTGATCCGCCTTCTCGACGCCTACACGCTCGAGGCGGGCCGCGACGGCGGAACCTGGTTCCAGGTCGAGCGAGTGGGCGGAGGGCGCAACGCGCAGCTGCTCTCCGAGATCGCGGCGAGGCACGGCCCCCCCGAAGCGGACATCGCCCTCATTCTCGCCTGCAACGGAAGGGCCCGTTATGTGCGGCGTCGCGAACTCACCGACTCCGCCGGAGCCTTCCGCGGGGAGGAGGCCGTGACCGCGGCCCTCATCGAGGTGACCGAGAACCGCGCCGCGGTCTGCTACGTGACCCGCGGACACGGCGAACTCGGGGCCGACGACGTCTCCCTGGCGCGCGGGCTCTCGCAGCTCTCGCTGCTCCTGCGCGCGCGTAATTTCGACGTCCGCGCGCTCGACCTTTCCGTCTCCCCAGAGGTGCCCCGCGACGCCTCGATGATCATCATCGCCGGGCCGCAGGCCCCCTTCTCCCCCGCCGAGACGGCGAGGCTCCGCGGCTACTTGATGGAGCGTAACGGACGCGTCCTCGCCCTGCTCGAGCCCGGCCGCGCGCACGGACTGGACCCGATGCTCGACGAATGGGCCGTGTTCTCGCCCGACGTCGAGCTTCAGGAGCCGGACCCCGGCCGGCGCACCGTCGACGGCAACATCGCCCTCACGACCCTGCAGGAGCACCCGCTGACGAAGATCCTGCAGGAGCAGGACCTCCCCCTCGTGGCGGCACGGCTCCGCCCCGCTAAGTATGACATCGGGAGCGCCCTGGACAGCGCACGCGAGGTCCTGCCCCTCGTCTTCTCCTCCGCCGCCGCCTGGGGAGAAAGCGAACCGGAGCGGCGGCCGCTGAAATATGACGAGGACCGCGACCAGAAAGGGCCGGTGCCCGTCATCGCCGTGTCCGAACGCGCCACCGGGATCAAGAAGGGCGTCGGCGGCACGGGCGGTCGGCTCGTCGTCGTAGGCACGTCCGACATCGCCGCGAACGCGCGTCTCAACCTCGGCGGCAACCGCGCGTTCATGGTGCAGTGCGCGGCCTGGCTGACGGACCAGAACCGGGCCGTCTCGCTGCCGCCGCGCGGCACCTCCGCCTACCAACTGACCGCCACCACCGCCGACTTCTGGGCGCTGAGCCTCCGGTTCGCGCTCGTGCCGACGGCGGTGATGGCGGTCGGGCTTGCGGTTTCCCTCTGGCGCCGCAGAACCTAGCGCGTGATGCGTCCCACAAGGACCACCCTGCTGCTGCTGCTGGCGAACCTTACGGCCTTCGCCCTGGTCTGGCGCGCGACCTCCGCGCACCAGTCGCCGACCGCGCAGCGCGTGCAGCTCTTCCCCGTCGAACCGACCAAGCTCACCATCACCGACGGAGCGGAGCGCCTCACACTGGAACGTCTCGCGGGCGTCTGGCGGGTGGTGGAGCCGTTCGAGTGGCAAGCCAACATCTGGGCCGTCCAGCGCCTGATCGACGAGCTGCGGCTGATCTCCCCGGATGGCGGCTTCGAAGTCTCGGCGGCGGACCATGCGGCATACGGGCTCCAAAGCCCCCGTTGGACCATCGGCGTGAGCAACGACCGGCTGACCTACAAGGCCGCGGCGGGCCTCCAGCCGAACACGCGCAATCTCTTCCTGCTCGCACAGGATAGGCGGACGATCCTCCCCCTCGCGGAGGCGATGGGATCCGCGCTCTCCGCCAGGCCGGAGTCCTACCGCGTCGACCGCGTCTTCGAGATCGCGGATTTCGAGGCGCGTGCCGTCTCGGTCAAGACGTCCGACGGCGGCGGCGTCTCCCTGCTGTCCGAGACGCGGGCCAGGCCCGGAAGAAGGAATCAAGGGCCTGAATGGAGGTTCGAGGCTCCTTTCGACGCGCTGGCCGACCAGGAGGTCGCCTCGCAGTCGGTCGCCTCGCTCGCCGTTCTGCGCGCCGTACGCTTCCAGCAGGCGGAGGAGGGGACGACCGGGCTCGGCAAGCCCGCCCTGCGGATCGCGCTCGAAGGCAATTCGCGGCGGCAGGTGCTGCTCGTCGGACAGGCGGCCGAGTCCCCGGGCCTCTCCTGGGCTAAGCTGGAGGAGAACCCCGCCACATTCCTCATCGAGACCCGTCGCCTGCTCCCCTGGCGCGACGCCGCACGTGCGCTGGCGGCCTCCCGGCCCGCGGACTTCGAGGCCGGGCTCGTGACCGGCTTCACCATCACCTCCGGGGGGCGCTCCATCACCCTCCACCGGCTCGACTCACCCGGAGTCGAACCGCGCTGGGAGATACCCGTGGCGCCCGGCTCGACCGCCACTCGTCGCCGTGAGGCGGACGTCCAGGTCGTCGGGAGATTTCTCCAAGGGCTTGCCGGTCTCCGCGCGCTGCGCTCAGGCGCGGACGCGACGCTGCCCGCGACGGGCGTCATCAAAGGCGCGCCCCTGCATTCCATCGAGTTGGAATTCGGCGGCGAGCGCATGACCATCGGATTCGCGGCAGACCCTGAAAGCCGGGCGGGTGCCGGGCTGGTGCAGATGAAGGGGTCGCCGCAGGGTGCGGTGTGCGATCTGGCCGCACTGGCGGGCGGACACCTTGAGGTCGAGCCCCAGGCCTGGCGGTTGCGCACGGTCGCCACCCTCCCTCAGGGCGCGCGCGTGACCGGCCTGCGCATCACGCGCAAGGAGGACGGGGCCGTGCTGGGCGAGGCTCGGCTCGGACCGGACGGCTCCTGGGCCGGCAAAGGCGTGATCGATCCTGCGGCCGCGCGGCGGCTCGCCACGGTGATGTCAGACCTGCGGGCGGTTGAATTCCCCAATCGGGACACGGGCGCGGGCGGCTGGCGCTACGAGATCCGCGTGACGGACCGGGCCGCGGGGGGCGCGGCGGCCTCCGCGGAGACGTTCCGTACCTACCTCTGTTCGGCGCCGGTGAACGCCCGCACCCTCCTGCTGCGCGATGAGGCCGACCCTGACGAGTTCCTGTTGGAGACCAGCCAGGCGGAGGCGCTCACGCCGCTGCTCACCTCGCCCGCGCTGCGATGAACGCAAGGCCGGATCGGCCAGCGCTAAGGCGCTTCCTGCGCGGCCTGGTCTTCACGTGCCTGGGCCTGCTGCTCCCCTGCCAGCTCTTCCTGCTCTGGCTGGCCAAGACCGACTCGCCCGTGCGGCTGCCGGACAAGGCGTTGGCCGCGGCGACCGAAGCTCTCGCGGCCAGAGGCATACGCTTCAGCGCCCGCTCACTCGCGATCAACCCGGACCAAACGCTGCGGGCTGAGGACGTCACGCTGGGGTTCGAGGACGTGGGAGACGACGTGCTCGCCGCCGAGCGCGTGGATCTCCGGGTCGGCCTGTCTGCGCTCGCAAGAGGCCGGATCGAGCCCACGGGCGTGGTGATGACCGGAGGGCGGCTCTCGCTGCCGGCCAGGCTCTCGGGCGACGGCCGACCGCGGACCATCATCGAGAAGGCGGCGCTCGACGTGGCGTTCGAAGGCCGATGGGCGGTGCTCCGCGTCCTGCGGCTGCAGACGCGCGAAATCACCGCGTTCGCCTCGGGGGAGGCGCCGGTGGCCGCGTTCGCCCTCGCCCTTCCGAACGAGGAAGGACTTCGTCCCGCGGAGGCGCTGCGCCAGGCGGACGCATGGATCCGCCGGCTGGAGGATGGGGGCGTGAGATCGATCGAGGTGCGCTTGCGCAGCGACGGTCCGGAGGCCGCGATCGCGAGTCTGTCCGGACTGGCGCCGCGCGCCGTGACGCCCGCGCCTGTCGCCGACGTACGCGCAACGGAACTGCGCGTCGACGTGACGGCAGCCCTACGGCCCGGGCGCGTGACCTGGACGGCCGAGGCCTCCGCCAGGTCCGTCACATGGGGCGCCGGGGACGAGGCGATGACGCTGTCGGAAGTCACGGCCGCGGCCGCGCCCAAGGGCACGCCGGGCCAGATCGGCATCGTCGCCAAGGCGGAGCGAATTGAAAAGTCCGGCTGGCCGTCAATCCGCTGCCGCCTGGAGACGACGACCGACGGCGATTTCAGGCGCGCCACGACGCGCTTCAGGACCAGCACCGAGGGTTCCGCCGCCGAAGGCGAGATCCTGACCGAAGGCCGGACATGGCGTTCGGCAAAAATCTCGCACGCCGCCCTTTGCATGGAGGAGGCCATGCGCCTGAGCCCGGTCGCGGACGCCCTCAGGCAGGCCCGCGCCTCGGTCGGCGGCAGCGTCATCCTCCGTGCCGTCAGCATCGAGTCCAATAGCGACGGAGGCATCGCCAGAGCGCGCGGCCATGCGGACCTCAGCGGCCTGAACATCATCGGGCTGTCCTCCGAGTCCATCGCCCCGGGACGCTCCCTCCCGGTCTCGACAGGATTCGACTACGATTACGCGCGAGGCGAGAAGCCCCTGCGCCTGCCGGACCTCCGGCTCGCCTCGGTGACGGGCGAGGCCGAGGTCTCACTGCGGGCCGGCGGCCCCTTCTCCCTTCACCTGCGCGGCGACCTGGCGCCGGGCTCCCTCGACCAAGTGCTGGGGCGCTGGTGGGTCGACCTTTGGACCCTGTTCAAAGTACGCCGTGACCCTTACGCCTACATCGACGTGGACGGCGAGTGGACGAAGCCTGGCGCGCGCACGACCGGTCGGGTCAAGCTCGAGGACTTCGACTTCATGGGCGCGCCGTTCCGGGGTGTGGAGGTGAAGGTGGACGCCGACATGCGACGCACGTTCATCGGCCTGGAAGACCTCGCCGGCGGCAGCCTGCCCGCCCACGGATCCGTCGACGGCAAGGTGACCTGGGATTGGAGCCTGCCGTCGGACCAAGCGGGGCCCCATCTGGACGTGAGCGGGGACATGGAACCATGGATTGCTGCGCGCTGCGCTGGCGAGGGGTTCGGCGGTGCGCTCAAGGAACTTCGCCTGCCGGCGACCCGCAGGCTTCGGGTCACCTCCAGACCGGAAGGCGGCCGGCTTGCGATCTCGGCGGAGATCGAAGCTCCCGGCGTCTCGCAGGCCTGGGGCCTCCCGCTGCTCAACCTCAAGGCCCGGACCGAGGGGGCCGGGGAAAACATGCGCATCCGGAGCAGCTTCGGGCTGGCGAAGGGCGAGGCCCAACTGGACGTGAGCGGCGACGTCCTCCACAAGCCGGCCGTTGGCTTCTCGATTCGCGGAGCCAGCCCCGAACTCCTCATCGGGACCTTGAACGGCATCAAGCCCGACCCTGCCCAAACGGGTAAAAGCCTGCTGGACCTTGATTTCCGAGGCGAAATCGACCTGAAAAATCCAAGGAAACTGAAAGGGACGGGGGCGTATCACTTGTCCGATCCGGAACTAAAAAAGGTACGGCTCTTAGGCGGCCTGTCTGGCCTACTCGAAGAGCTCGGCGTCGAAGCCACGTCATACGAACTCCAAGAGGCGAAGGGGACCTACGGCTGTCTGGACGGAAAAGCCTACCTCCCCGACCTTACGGTGACCGGACCGCAGTCCATGCTGACGCTTTCAGGCGTTAGTGACCTCGAAGGGGGTCAGTTGGACTTCATCGGAGACTTTTCCCTCCTTAACAAGGGAGGGGTGCCCCTGATTGGCTTTTTCAATCCTAACCGGGCCCTGGTGGCCCTAACGAAAATCAGAGTTAAAGGCACTTTTTCAAACCCAAGCACTTCCGCCATTCCAAGGCTCTCAGACCTTATTAAGTACAACGATTACAACAACTTAGGTAAAATACCCCCCGCTCTCAGACAATGATGGGTTGATTTGCCGTGCTTAGGCGATGTATCAGTCGTGCTTCACCCCCATTACGGAGGTAAATCCCTTGGACCTAAGCAAAATCAAGCAAGTGGTGGACCTGATGAGGAAGTCCGGTCTATCCGAGTTCGAAATCCAGGATCAGGAGTTCAAGTTGCGCATCAAGCGGGACGCGGGCGGCCAGCCCGCCCTAGTTCATGCCGCGGCCCCCGCCTCCCCGTCCCCTGCCCCCCTCGCGGCCCCCGCCCCGACCCCTGTCCCGGCCCCCGCCCCGGCCCCCGCGGCCGCCCCGGCTGCCGCCGACCCGAGCGTCAAGGTGATCACCTCCCCCATGGTGGGCACCTTCTATGCCTCCCCCTCCCCGGACAACCCTCCCTTCGTGACCGTGGGCTCGCCCGTGAAACCCGACACGGTCGTCTGCATCGTCGAGGCGATGAAGGTCATGAACGAGATTCAGTCCGAAATCAACGGGACCGTCGTCGAGTGCCTCGTGGCCAGCGGCACCTCCGTGGAGTTCGGCCAGCCGCTCTTCCGCGTGAAGGTCAGCTGAGCTCCGGCGCCCGAGCATGAACAAGATCCTCATCGCCAACCGCGGCGAAATCGCGCTCCGAGTCATCCGCGCCTGCCGCGAGCTCGGCATCAAGACCGTCGCGGTATACTCGCAGGCCGACGAGCAATCCCTCCACGTGCAGCTCGCGGACGAGGCGGTCTGCATCGGGCCCGGCGCGAGCAGGGACTCCTACCTGCGCGAGGACCGCATCATCTCCGCGGCCGAGATCACCAACGTCGACGCGATCCACCCCGGCTACGGGTTCCTGTCCGAACGGGCCGGCTTCGCCGAGAAATGCGCGGCCGCCAACATCAAGTTCATCGGCCCCCGGCCCGAGGCCATACGGCTGATGGGCGACAAGGCCGTGGCCAGGCAGACCGCGGCCAAGGCCAAGGTGCCCTGCGTGCCCGGCACGGACGGCCCTGTCGACAGCCAGCGCGAGGCCATCAAGGAAGCCCAGCGGATCGGCTTCCCCGTGATCATCAAGGCGGTGGCCGGCGGCGGCGGCAAGGGCATGCGCATCGTCCACAACGCAGCCGCCTTCGCCAAGGAGTTCGAGAGCGCGCGGGCCGAGGCCGAGAAGGCCTTCGGCAACGGCTCCGTCTACATCGAGAAGTACATCGAGCAGCCGCGGCACATCGAGTTCCAGATCCTGGCCGACGAGCATGGCAAGGTGCTGCACCTGGGCGAACGCGACTGCTCCGTGCAGCGCCGCCACCAGAAGCTCGTCGAAGAGTCCCCGTCCCCCTTCCTCACCACCCGGCTCCGCGAGGAGATGGGCAAGGTGGCCGTGAAGCTGGCCGAGAACATCGGCTACCAGAACGCGGGGACGCTGGAGTTCCTCGTGGACCGTCACGGCAAGTTCTACTTCATGGAGATGAACACGCGCATCCAGGTGGAGCACGGCGTGACCGAGGAGGTCACGGACATCGACCTGGTGCGCCGGCAGATACTCATTGCCTGCGGAGAGAAGCTGGAGATCTCGCAGCGTGACATTCGCATCAACGGGCACGCCATCGAGTGCCGCATCAACGCCGAGGACCCCGCCCGCAACTTCACCCCCTCCCCCGGCACCATCGGCCTCTACTACGCGCCCGGCGGCCACGGCGTGCGCGTGGACTCGCACTGCTACTCAGGGTACGTCATTCCGCCGCTCTACGACTCGATGGTGGCCAAACTCATCTCGGTGGGGGCCACCCGCCACAAGGCCCTCGACCGCATGCACCGCGCGCTGAGCGAGTACATCATTCGCGGCATCCACACCACGATTCCGGTGTGCCGGGCGATCATGAAGGACCCGGTGTTCCGTCAGGGCGGCGCTACGACCAAGTACCTCGAGGACTTCTTCGAGCGTACGCCTAAGGAGCTCTGGTCGGCGGCGCCTCTCACCTGAACGGGCGGGCGGCATGAGCGGCCGCGGTCCTACCGGCAAGTCCTCGCGCGCCCGCACCGGCGGAGAACTTCTGGAGCTCGCCAATCGCGCCATGCGCAGGGCCGGCGTCGCCCACGGCCAGGGCTTCCTCGGACCGGAGGAGGAGTCGCTGACGCTGCTCGGCTACGTGCTCGGGCTCGCCTGGGAGGACCTGCCGGACTGCTTCCGCAAGCCGGTCTCCGCGGACGCCGAACGGCGCTTCCTCGGGCTGGTCGACCGGCGCGTGCGGGAGCGCACGCCCACGGCCTACCTGGTGGGCGAGGCCTGGCTGGGCGGGCTACGCTTCAAGGTGGACGAGCGGGTGATCATCCCGCGCTCCTATTTCGTCGAGCTCATCCCCGAGGTGATCCCCGCGTGGCTTCCGCCCGCAAAGACCGTCCGGCGCATCGCCGATGTATGCACCGGCTCGGGCTGCCTGGCGGTGCTGCTTGCGCTCCGGTTCCCAGAGGCGAGGGTCGACGCCACGGACCTCTCCGCCGATGCGCTGGCGGTGGCCCGTGAGAACCTGGCGGCGCACGGGCTGACGGGACGGGTCCGGCTTCATCGCACGGACGTGATGCGCTCGCTCGCCGGGAAGGCGCGCTACGACCTGATCGTCAGCAACCCGCCCTACGAGCCGACCGCGGTCCTGAAGCGACTGCCGGCCGAGTTCCATCGCGAGCCGCCGGACGCGCTCGTGAGCGGCAAGGACGGCCTCGACGTCATCCGGCGCCTGCTGATCCAGGCGGCGGAATCCCTGCTCCCGCACGGAGCCCTCGTCATCGAGGTCGGCGGGCTGCGCGAGGCGATGGCCCGCGAATGGCCCGGACTGCGGTTCTGCTGGCTGCCCACCGCGGACGGCTCCGACTGCGTCGGGCTGATCCAGGCGGCGGAGCTGGCGCCGTTCACCAGGCGCGGCCGGCCGGTCGCGCCTCGAGGCGCTCCTGCGCCGCGGAGGAAAGCTCGGGGAAGAAGTCGAGGCCGGTGATCTCCTCGAGGCGGTCCACGCTCACGACGTAGCGCGTGAGCCCACGGTCACGCCACTTCTCCTCATGCGGCACGAGGTAGGCCACGGCGCGGACACCCCGGCCGGCCTCATCGTACTCCGAGACCACGGCCCAGAAGGCGTCGGGCACGGGGATGCGGCCGAATCGCCTCGAGGATGCGGCGGTGAAGACCGGCCCAACGACGACCCAGACCTCGCCGTAGCGCTCGACGTAGCGCTGGGCGATGCGCAGCTCAAGGTCCTTCCAGAGACCGGCGTTGAGCGCGTGCAGCTGCGGGACGACGTTGCTCATCAGGAACGTCTCGGCCTGGGCCCCGGGACCATGGCACACCGAGACCGCGTAGTTGGGAGCCATGTGTCCGCGGTCGTAGCCCGAGCGGGTATACTCGTCCGTACGAACCAGCGCGGTCGTCCGCCGGTCGGTCCGGAACGAGGACGGACGGGGCGGCGACAGTCCGTCATGAGGGAACACCCGATAGGCGGCCCAACGGGGGCCCGGCAGCGAGTTATCGTAGCCCACCAGGTAGCCGGCGTTGGCGAGCCGTTGGAGTCCCGCATGGTCGACCGGCTCGCCGTAAGCGCAGAAGGACCCTTCCGCGGGCGGCGGCGCGGGGACGACCTCCCCGCGGACGAGCAGCGTGCCGTCCGCTAGCTGGTCGAGCCAGCCCACCACCCGTCGGGGCGTCTCGCCGTCCTCGCGGACTGTGTCGACAAGGTCGAGCGCCGGACCCTCCATCGCCTGCCTCAGGTCGCGGCCAGCGAGAAGGTAGACCGTCGTCAGGGCGGCGGCCAATAGCATCGAGCAGGCCGTGATCCAGCCAAGCAGCCTCAGGGTCTTCCGGATCATGCACCTCTCAGGTAGTAGGCCTGCCAGGCCCAATGTAAGGCCAGGGCGAGGAACAACGCGCGGCGCAGGAGACGACGGCCGGCATCGTCCGCCGAGAGACGGATCCGCATCGGATCGCGGGCCAGCCAGACATAGGCGGAGTAGGCCGTCCAGAGGACCAGCCCTATCACGGTCAGCACGAAAGCGGGGTGGAAAAGGAAGGCCTGACCAGGGTCGAGCGCGACGAGGCAACGCGCCGAACGGGTGCCGCCACAGCCCAGGCAGGGCAGCCCTGTCCACTTCATGAAGATGCAGTCGGGGAGACGCCAGCCGGTCCGGAACCAGAGGAAGGCGCACGCCGCGCCCACGGTCAGGACGGCGGGCCAGACGACCTCATGCCTGAGCTCACCGGGGTAGGCGGGCCTGCGGATGATACGAATCACTTCAGCCCGCCGCGCCCATCAACGCCGCAATCAGGAAAAGGTAAAGCGCGCATCCGGCACAGCACGGAACGACCACGGTGGAGATCAGGACCTTCCACCAGGCGATCTGGTGGACGCGCGAATAGGCGATGACAATCGCCACGAGCTGCCATGGACCGACAACGTAGTTGAGGCAGGGCACGAAGGCAAAGGGCATGAACGCACCGCAGGCGTAAGCCTGGGCGCGGTAAGTCTGGGCGAAGCCGCCCCGGGGGTTCCAAGGCAGAAGAAGAAGATGGCTGACCCCGGAGCCGACAAAACTGAACAGCGGCATGAGCAGGAAGATCACGCCGATCGCCAGCGATGCGAGCAGCGAGGCTAGGCCCGGCCCGAGATCGCCGATGAATTTCTCCACCGGGTCGGCGCCTCCCGCCGCATTGCCTCCCAGGCTGAACATGAAGAAGATTAGACCTCCATAGACGGCGCTGCCGCACAGCCAGGCGGGGAGCAGCGAAGCGTAGGTGAACGCGATCGGGCGACCATAGCCGCCCGGACGCAGCCCGTCGAACGTGCGCACAGGATCCAGTGCGACCTCTTTAATCGTGGCGAAGAAGTTGCTGAAAGAAGCGCCGCGCTCCCAGGAGGGCGACTCCGGAAGGTCGGCCGCGGGAGCGGCGGCCAGGCCGACAGGGGACGCAGGCGGCGTCGCGGAACGGAACTCCTCCCATTCCGATAGCGCCTTCCATTCAGGCATGCCCTCGCGCCACGCAAGGTCGGTCGTGACGAAACGCCCGGTGGCCAGCCCGGCACGCACCTCCTCGGCCGAGAAGACGCCGAGGGAGGAGGATTTACGGGCGACGTGGATTTCCATGACCTGAGAAAACCCTGCTGCGGGACCGGTAGCAAGCCCGGGAGAAAATGGCGAGGGGGGCGGGACTCGAACCCGCGACCCGCAGCTTAGAAGGCTGCTGCTCTGATCCAACTGAGCTACCCCCTCGTTGGGGCACAAGGATGACCCCCGGATGTCCGGGGGCAAGCCTCGGGGGTTCAGCAGACGAGGTCTCTGAAGCCGGTGAAGTCGGCGGAAAGTCCGCCGGGCAGGCCCTTGTTGATGACCGACACGGCGTCGTGCGAGTGGAGCGACTCGAGATGCGAGCAGGCGACGACGAAATCACGCACCCGCAGGTCAGCGTCGAAACGCTCGTAGACCAGGCGGGCCGCGTCCTCGACGAACTTGGAGTAGGCGCCGTTGAGCTCCGCGAAAGCCTGCTCGTCCTCGCGCTTGACCATCACCTGGGTCTCCGTCTGGAGCGCGTCCAGCGCGAGGTCCTTCATGTCTTCGACGTGAAGGGACCGCCCGGGGGCGACCTCCGCGATGACGCGCGCCTTGGAGCGCTGCGAGTGCGGGATGCCGTAGGCGGAACGCTCCTCGCGCGCATGCTCGGTCAGCTCGGCGGAGCAGGGGCAGGCGGAGGAGTAGACGAAGTCGAAGTGGACGTAGCGGCGGAGACGGTCGAGGTCGTCGACCGTGCCTTCAAGGACCGCCCGGTAGTACTGCCAGCCCTCGAGGCCGGAACGGAGGGACTTCTGTAGGATCGGATAGCGGAACTCCACCAGGATGCGCGCCCGGCTGCAGCCGAGGTCCTTCTTGTAACGCAACAGGATCTCCTCGAGGAGCTCGTGGGACATCACGCGGTCCTTGAACTCGTAGAAGACCCTCATGATGCGGGACATGTTGATGCCCTTGCGGTCGGCGCCGAGCGAGACGGTGCCGGTCACGGAGCACTCCAGCAGCACCGGCCGGCCGTCGCGGGAGGCCACGGACATCGGCAGCCGGAAGCCGGAGATGCCCACGTGCTGGATCGGCACGTTCGCCCCTTGGATTTGGGAGGCGTCCGTGTTCTGCATGTCCGGCAACGTGGCCCGGTAGGACTCGTCCGCACGGAACGACCGGTCGTAGCGGCGGCTGAGATCGCGGCTGCGGGGAGGAGTCTTGGCTCGGCTCATGCGGTTTAGGGAGGGAGGAATGCCGGGTGGCGCAAGCCGGCCGGGCTTAAATGCGGCCCTCGTGCTGGAGCCACCTGCCGGACTTGAACCGGCGACTTTCTCATTACGAATGAGACGCTCTACCAACTGAGCTAAGGTGGCGGCACGAGGGAGGTCGGACGATGGGCGACCCGACGGGAAATGCAAGCCTTGGCGCAGGCCGAATGCCCTCGCCAGCGGGGCAAGGGAGGGCAGATTAACGGGGTCCAATGCGCGCCGCCCTCATCGCAAGGCAGTTCGACGTGCAGGGCCGGCTGGTGACGGTCGAGCCCTACGGGTCGGGCAACGTCAATGACACCTACCTCGCGGTGTTCCGTACGACCTTCTCGGAGCAGCGCTTCATCGTGCAGCGCGTGCGCAAGTCGGTCTTCCCCGACCCGGAGGCGATCATGCAGAACATGCGCGTCCTGACGGACCACTGCCACGCCCGGCTCGAGGCGGAGGCTGACCGCTCGGACCGCATCTGGCAGCTGCCGAAGATCATCCAGACCAAGGGTGGCGAGGACTGGGTGACGGACGCGGACGGCGACCTCTGGCGCGCCATCTCACAGATCGCCAGCGCCAGCGCCTACGAACGCGTGCAGAACCCCGAGCATGCGCACGAGGCGGGGTTCGTGCTCGGCCACTTCCACCGGATGGTGAGCGACCTCGAGCCATCGCGGCTGCGCTACGCCCTGCCGGGCTTCCACGTCACGCCCGGCTACCTCGCCAAGATGGACGCGGCCCTGCGGACGGACGGCGCGCAGGAGCGGCTGGAGGCCTCGCTCGAGGCCAGACGGGCGGTGCGCTTCGTCGAGGAGCGCCGGGCGCGCTGCCGGGTGCTCCAGGATGCGCTGGAGAAAGGCGAGCTGCGGCTGCGCACGACCCACGGCGACCCCAAGGTCGGCAACGTGATGATCGACGAGGCGACCGGCCGCGGCACCTGCATCGTCGATCTCGACACCGTGCAGCCCGGGCTGGTGCATTATGACATCGGGGACGCGACCCGTTCGGCCTGCAATCCGGCCGGCGAGGACGCCCCGGACCTTTCCTCGGTGCTCTTCGACACCGACCTCTTCACGACGATCTACCGGGGCTACATGCAGCATGCGCGGGAGTTCCTAGGCCAGGCTGACCACCGCCACCTCTACGATTGCGTCCACCTCATCCCCCTGGAGCTGGGCATCCGCTTTCTGGCCGACCACCTCGCGGGCGACGTCTATTTCAAGGTGCGGCACCCCGGTCACAACCTGCGCCGGGCGCTCGTGCAGTTCCGGCTGACGGAAAGCATCGAGGCGCGGGAGAGCCAGATCCGCAAGGTCCTGGGCGAACGTTGAAATGAAGGGGGACCTGACACTCTCGGCGGGCGTGGCGCTGGCGGCGCTCGTGGGACTGATGGCGCGGGGCGCCTGGCGCGGGTACCGGCGCGGACCGCTGCGCCAGCTTTCCGGACCCGCGGCCCTGACGGCAGGACTGGCGGCGGCGTGGGCGCTCGGCCCGGAGGCAGGGCATGCGGCGCTGCAGGGCACGGCCTTTCCGTGGATCCTGCGGGGGATGGCCGGCATGTGCATCTTGGGCACCACGGCAGGACTGGCGACCTACTCCCTATGCTGGTGGCTTGGCCGCCGGCCGGAAGGCGCCGAAGAGGCGGAAAGTCCTGTCGCAGGCACCGTCGTCGGTTGCTGGACAGGCATGATGTACTTCGGAGCGGCCCTGCTGCTCGTTTTCTCCTGGGCCTCAATCGAGGAGACCCTGGCGTCTCCAAATGGTCCGACTCCATGGATCGTGAAAGTCCGGAACGACCTCGTGAACAGCGGCTTGGCCTCGGAACTCAAAGACTGGTCCCCCGTCTCGGATCGCCATCGTACTCTGATCGGCCAGACCCGACGGTTGATGACCGATTCAGCGGCCCGCCGCAGACTCATGGCCATGCCAGAAATCCGGGCCCTGGCATCCCACCCTTCAGTCTACCAGGCATGGGAAGATAAAAATGTACGTAAACTGATGAATGACAATGACTTATCAGGACTCATTGATCACCCAAAAGTGCGGGCCGTCCTAGCCGATGAGCAGTTCCAGAAAGAGGCGGAAAAGATAGATTTGGTGGGCTTGATCGGAAAAGCGCTGGAAAAGCCCCAAAAATAGGCGCCTGAGCGTATTTTTTTGTAGTCCCGACCAGGTTGAATGCTATATTCAACCCTCCCGCCCTTTCATTTCATGAAGACCCTGTGCCTCCTCATCACCCTTAGCGCCGCTCTTGTCTCGGCGCAGGACACCAAGGCCGCCGACCCAAAGGCCGCCGACCCAAAGGCCGCCGACCCCAAGACCGCCCAAGTGGAGGTTCTTGAAGTCGAAGGGAAACGCTTCGTCCTGGTCCGGAACTTCGGCTCGGTCGAGGATTTCGCCGGCTTCGAAAAGAACGTCCAGATCATCAGCCAGAAGCGTCAGGAGGCCCAGCAGATCAGCCAGCTCGCCCAGATCGCCCTGACCACCCCCGAACGGGAGGCCCGAAAGAAGGAGCTGGAGTCCAAGATGACCGTCCTTCAATCGGACAACGCCACGATGCAGAAGAACTATGGGTTCGACCTCATGCGACAGTACATGGTGGTCCAGACGAAGCTTAACATCCTGTCCACCCTGAGCAACGAAGAGTACATCAAGATGGCGGCCGACAAGAACTTCAAGGCCGACACCGTGGTGAACTCCGGGGACAAGAAGCTTCTCCGCCGGGGCGAGGTGACCGGTGCCGTCGAGGTCGAGCGCTTCAAGCAGCAGGTCCAGCGGGTGCTCGAAAGCAGGAAGGCCCTGCAGCAGCTTGTCGACCTTCAGCCGCGACTGACGAATGAAGCCGACAAGAAGAAGGTCGAGGACGCGATGAAGAGCGCCCAGGCCGACGTGAACGCGGCCCTGGAGGACTTCAAGAAGGCGAGAGGGTACGACCTGCCCGCCGAACTCACGCTCCAGACCGCGGAAGCGAAGCTCTACACCCTGCTCACCGATGAGGAGAACAAGCGCCTGAAGGAGCAGTCCCAGCCCAAGAAGGAAGAGAAGAAATAACCCCCTTTCCCCTAACCATCCAACATGAGCACCGCAGCTACCCCCGAAGCCCCCTCCGAAGCCCCCAAGGGCCCGGTCATCGAAATCCTCCAGCTCGGCCAGAACCTCGGCCGCGTCGCCCTGACCCTCACCGGCCAGGAGGCGGTCGCCCGCTTCCAGCAGGAGCTTAACACCCACGGGCAGCAGTTCGGCCGCGTCCGGCAGCTGCAGCAGAGAGTCCAGGCCGCCCTCACGACGGTCGAGAAGGACGCCCTGAGCAAGGTGCTCGAGTCGGAAGTAAAGGATTTCAACGAGAAGGACGCCATTTTCGGCCGCCGCTACTTCAGCCTCCCTCTGGTCGCCGAACGCCAGACCGGACTGGTCAACACGAAGCTTCGCCTGCACGCCGTGGTGACCGAGGAGGAGGCCGCCAAGGCCCGCGCCTCAAAGGACTTCAAGGAAGAGAATCTCGTCGTGCGCGGCGATCGTCGCCTGCTGCACGTAGCCGACCTCAACTCCCTGGCCGCCGTCGTGACCTTCGAACGGCACGTCAAGGAACTGCAGGCCCGTCGGGACGCGTTCCTCCAGCTGCGCGCCATGCACGAGCGCGCCTCGGAATCCGAGAAGCAGGAGATCAAGGAGCGCATGGACCAGGCCGGACAGGCCCTCGACAAGGGCAACCAGGAGATGGCCCAGAGCGTGGGTTACTCGATCACGCACAATTACGAGGTCGAAGTCCTCGAGGCTAAGTTCGTCATCCTTCTCAACCAGGAGGAAGTGAACGCCGTCGTCGGAGCGGCCAAGCAGCAGGCGGCCCCCGCCGCCCCGGCCGCCGCCCCGGCCGCCGCCCCGGCCGCGGAGGCCCCCAAGGCCGAGAAGAAGACCGAGAAGAAGAACTGAAGTCCTTCCGACTCTCGGACTCCGAGGCCCGCCGTCGGCGGGCCTCTTTGTTTTCAGAAAAGCTCCCCTTGTGAGGCGCCCGGCGCGTCAGGAGCAGGACCCTCCGCCCTTTCAGAAGAATCCGCGGGAGACTGGCCTTCGGCCCCACCGTGCCTGGCCCGGTAGCGGCGCAAGGTGGAATGCATCTCCATTTCAGCCAAAAAGGACTCCACTCCGGGGACGTTTTCGGTCGGCGGCGATCCGAACTCAAGGTCGTAGTCCGTGCGGAAGGTCACGAGGTCGAGATTGGAACGGAGGCGGCTGGCCTCCGAGCGGACCTGCTCGCGGAAACGCTCCGGCTCAAGGCTGTCAGCGGCGGCGATGATCTGGTCCAGTCCTCCGTGGAGCGAGATCCACCTAGCCGCCGTCTTAGGTCCGACGCCGCGCAGCCCGGGAATATTGTCGGAGGCGTCGCCGACGAGCGCCAGATAGTCGGCGATGCGCTCGGGCGGGACGCCAAACTTCTCCGTGACGCCCGCGGTGTCGAGACGACGCCAGCCCAGCGAGGGATTGGCGGTGGGTGGCGGCGCCAGCTGGAAAGTCGCCCCGCCCACGCACTGTCCGAAGTCCTTGTCGGCGCTCACAATCAGGCACTCGTGGCCGTCCGCGGCGAGCCGGCGCACGGCCGTGGCGATCAGATCGTCCGCCTCGACTCCCCGGCGCTCGACGATCTGGAAGCCCAGCAGGGCGGTCAGCCGCTTGACCTCGGGCAGCTGGGTCTCGATGTCCTCAGGCGTCTCGTCGCGCTGAGCCTTGTATTCTGGAAGCACGGCGAGGTGACGGTCGGAGCCGCCCAGATCGAAGAACACCGCAGAACGGTCCGGCTTCTCGGAATCCCTCAGGTCGAGCAACGTCTTGATCCAGCCGTGCAGCACCCCGGTCGGAAACTGGTCGGACTGCCGTCTGAGGTTCGACCTCTCCATTGCGAAATGACTGCGGAAGACCAGGTTGAATCCGTCGACTAGCATCCATCGCATGCCGACAGTCTCCCGCGCCACGCGGAGCCAGCCAGAAAAAAGAGGGCCCGCCTAGCGGCGGGCCCTTTCCTTCGCCCCGGAGGGCTGGCGTCACTGGTTCTCGGGAGCAGGAGGCGTGCCCGTCGCGCCAGGAGGCGGATTGGCCGCCGGCTCGATCGGTTCGCGGTAAACGGCTCCGGCGGGCGAAGTCAGCACGGGGTTCGAGAACGTCGAGCCAGCGCGCATGCCAGGGTGGGAGCTGCGGAGGGTCGCGCCACCGGGGGACACCAGATTGGCGGTCACGAACACCATCAGGTTGCGCTTGCTGGTGGTCTTTCCGGAGGACTTGAACGCGGCTCCGATGAGGGGGATATCCCCCAGCACGGGCACCTTGTCCTCGACCGACTTGACCTCCTCGCGGGTGAGGCCGCCGATGACGACGGTGGCCCCGTCGAAGACCGTGACGTCCGTGGTCACTTCACGGGTGGTGAAGATCGGCTGGAAGAAACCGGAGGGGACGCTGACCGTGGTGGCGCCGGAGATGGCGACGGAAGTACCTCCGTATTCGACGAAGCCCTCGAACTCGATCACCTTGGGCTTGAGATTGAGGGCGATGGAATCGTCCGCGGCGACGGTCGGGGTGACCTCGAGGGTGACACCGACCTCCTGGATGGTGAAGTCCTGCGGGGTGCCTGCGGTGATCGCGACGGAATTGCCGCCGCCGCCGCCCTGGGTGCCGGCGGAGACGACCGCCTGCACGTCGCCGTAAGACTGGGGGTAGCGCAGCAGCTGCGCCACCTTGATGATGGCCGTCTTGCCGTCCAGGACCGTCAGGCTGGGCGACGACATGAGGTCGGTTCCGCTGTTCTGCTCCACCGCGCGGAGGAACATGTTCAGGTTGTAGCTGTTGATGGTCCCGACGTTTCCGGCGAAGCCGGCCCCGAGGCCGCCGAAGGTGGCATTACCCGTGCCATAGTTGGCACCGGTGATGGACGGGGGGCGGTTCGGGATGGTGAGCGTCGGATTGGGCGGGCTCACGATCTGCCCGTCACGGGAGGCGGCGGACACACCGTACACGTTGGTGAGAGTGCGCAGCTCGGTCTGTGCCCGGATGGCTCCGGTTGCGATGCTGGCCAACTGCCAGTTGGTGGTCAGCTCGTTGAGGGAGGCCTGGGAGACCTCGATGAACTTGGATTCGATGTGGACCTGCTTGATGTCGGAGTAGCGGCGCAGGATGTTGCGTACACGTTCCAGGTTCTTGCGGTTCTGCGTGACGATGAGGTTCGTGCCGTCGTAGGCCAGGGACGCCCCGTTGACGCCCTCGAACGCGACGCCCGAGCGAATGAAGAAGTTCTTGATGCCGATCTCCTCGGGACGGGACTCGGCCCCGGCCGCGGAACCGCCGCCGCCGCCGCCGAAGGGGCTGGCGGTGGCTCCGGGGGAAGCAGCGCCGCCGCCGCTCACGCCGGTCATCTTGATCACGGCGGAAGTGGACAGAGGGAAGAATTCGGTCTCGAGGTCGCTGGACCCCGAGTCGGGACGGACGTAGATGATGCCCTGGTCCACGCTGTAGGTGAAGCCGGCCTGCTTGGTGACGATGTCGAGCGCCTGCTCCATGGTAACGTTGCGCAGGGTGGTGTTGATCGCCGGATTCTTCCGTTCTGGATCGACCGGCACGATGTTGAGCGGGCGCTGGTCCTTGTCGTAGGTCTGAGCCGCCTGGCTGAGCTGCTGGCAGGCGCGGTCGAGGGGGGAGTCGCGCAGGCTGAGTTCGGGCACTTGGATGGTGCGAAGCCGCTCGATGATGGGGTCGGTCGCGCCGGTGTTGCCGACCTGCGTGATTTCACGGTTAAAGACTTCGGGCAGCTTCCAGGTCTCGTCGAGGAGCTCGAGGAGCTTGCCCTTGGTCACCCCGCGGTTCCACTGACCCGACGTCTCGGAGAGAAGCTCCCGGATGCGGACCTGGTAGGCCTTGGCCTCGGGATTGTTGGGCTGGAACTGCATGACCTCGCGGTAGGCCTCGATGGCGCCCTGGTAGTCCCCGTAGAGATAGCGGGCGCGGCCGCGAACAAGGAGCTCCTGGACGCGGTCCGCCTTCTGGCGGAAACCGGGCGACAGCTCGTCGATGTTCTGGAAGGTCGGGTCGGCGCGACGGACCTTGAACTCGGCTCGCAGGCGGACGGCGGCGGGATCCTCGGCCCCGACAAGGGCTTCAAGGTCGCGGATATAGCCATCGGCCCGGCTCATCTCACGGGCGCTGATGGAAAGAAGCGCGAGACGCCCGAGGGCGCCGGCGCGGATCGTCTTGATGCGAGCCTTGAGGGGCTCCGCGGCGGTGTTGCCAGGGAGCTCCTTGGTGGCGCGGTCGAGTTCGCTGAGGGCGTTGTCGAGGGACTCGATGTCCCCCTTGCGGACCAGGCCCTCGGCCTTGGAGACCAACGCCTGGGCGCTGGCAATCCTCGAAGTGACCTCCTTGCCCGCCGAGTTGAACAGAGGGTCCGTGCCGGGCTGGACGGCATCACGACGCACCAGGATGTCCTGCTTGGCAAGGGCCGCCTTGTCCCGGATGGGCTGGGCGGAGAGGATGTTGGGGAGCGCGGCGATGGCGGCGTCAAGCGTGGCTACCGACTTCGAGAAGTCGCCCCGGGCGGCCTCGGCATTGGCGCGCGCGATGGCGGCGTCGACCTCCGCGTAGAGCTTGGCGTGCTCCTGGGCGAGGGCGGCGATAGGAGAAGCCGGAGCCGCGGGGGATTCTGGCGTAGCGGGAGCGACCGGGGTGGCGGCCTTCTTGGCGGCCTCGTCAAGGGCGGTGCGGATGCTAGAGACGAGTTCCTTGGCGCCTTCATCGGAGGGATCTGTCTTGAGGAGCTCCTCGGCCCTCTCGAGCGCAGGCTGGAGCTTGCCCTCGTCCCTCAGCTTGATCGCCTCGCTGAGCAGCTTCACCGAGCCGAGTCCGTCATCTCCGGACTTGCCGGTCAGGCTGACGGCCGCTGAGACCAGTGTAAGGGCGGCGAGGGCGAGACGCATGCGGTTGTTAGTCTTCATGATTTAGTTCTTCTTAATGCTGGGGAATTGTTACTGGGGCAGTGATGGGATGAAATTGCCTGCGGCGGGGGCGACCGCGGGGGCCGGGGTGGTCGCGGCGGGGGTCGGGGCCGCGGGGGCGGCGGGCTTCGCGGAAGGCACGGTCAGGACCTCGGTGAAGGTCTTCTTCGGCTTCCTGGGGTTGGGCGCGAAGGTCTTGTCGAGCGTCACAGACTTGGTGCCCAAGTCAACGGATTTGACCTGGTAGAGCGCGTCGTTGTAGGTGAATTTATCCCCCACGGCGTGGAAGGTCCAGGTTTTGTCGGGCTCGGAGGTGGACACCAGAAGGATGTCGAGGCGATCGGCGAACTCGAGGGGCTTCACGTCGTCGATTTCCACCGTGCGACCGAGATTCCTGTCCTCCAGCTTGAGCACGGACCGGCTGGTCATGAAGCCGTCGCTGTCCTTCTCGCGGACGACCCCGAAGGAGATCGGGATCACCGGGGTGTTGGCGTCAAGCGGCTTGCCGATGCGGCAGCCGTCGAAGTACTGCTTGGTCTCGATGTTCTCGAGGGAGAAGGTGCGGTCTATCTCCTCCCTGCCCTTGCGGCCGATGAGCGTCGACCTGAGGACATAGGGATATATGGGATGCCCTATCTTCACCAGGGCCACTCCGAAGGGCGGCAGCGGGATGACCTTCCGGTCCCTGGGAATGTACTCCTTGAGGACAGGATCCCAGGCGATGTTAATCGTGGTGAAGAAATCATAGGCCCACCCGTCCTCGTTCTCCTCGGGAGCCCCGATGTCGGGCGCCTGGTCCTCGAGCGAAGGCCGCTGCGTGGAAGGATAGACGGCCCCCTTGGGGGCCAGGGTCAGCTCGGGATACTTGGCCTTGAATGAGTCTGGATCCAGGACGACGGGGCGGCCCACGCCGAGGTCGACCATGCCGAGCTTGGCCGCGGCGAAGACCGATGCCGCGACCAGCAGCAGGGCGGCGAGGCAGATGAGGATGATGTCCTTACGGGAGCTCATGGCTTACTTCTTGGAGTCCCCCTCGGACGAAGTGGTTGTTTCGGGAACGGAGAGGTAGTCGAATTGCACCGTGAAGTCGTTAGGCTTCTCCGTCACGACGGTGACTCGTTCATCCTTGGGCGCCGCGGTGCCTGAGCCTGAAGCAGGGAGCACCCCTGGGATGAGACCCGGGGTCAGGCCGGGTCCGGCGGCGGCAGACGGCTGGGCGGAGGAGGTGGCCGCGAGGATCTTGGCGGCCTCGGCGGAGGGAAGCCCCACGTCGACGCTGGTAATGGCGAAAGGCCTACCCGAATTACGCAGCTTGTTGACGAAGGTCCGGAAAGTCGGGGTGGAACTCACGAAACGGACGCGGAAAGAGAGCGTGTCAACGAGGTCCTTGCGGCGGAAGGTGCGGGCCGGGGTGAACTCGTCGGCCTCGGCGGTGCGAACGGCGTCGGGATCCGGACCAAGGGTGCCGGCCCCCGGCTTGCCCTCGGGAATGATCACAAAGGTCTCGACGGGCTCGCGGTCGATGGAGAGCAGCAGCAGCGGGGCGCCGGCGGGCCGAGAGTCGATCAGCAGACGATAGACGAAGTCGATGACCTTGCGCTGCTGGTCTACGCGGACGAGATCCTTGCGGGGGGACGTCCCGGGATTGCGGATGTAACGCCGGAATCCGAAGTCGCACTGGTCGTTGGGAAGGAGGCGGACCTCTTTGTCCTGGGCATGACGCTTCCACTCGTCGACGGACTGACGGATCAGCGACGCGAGCTCGGAGGCGTTGTTCGACTGACCCTTGATGGCGGAGTCGGGGTCGCCCGCGATGCTCTTGCGGAGTTCCGCCCGATGCGACTCGAGTTCACGCAGGTCGACGGCGGCCGCCTCGACGGACTCGGGCGTCAGGGAGATCTTCTCCGTGCCGGCCGCCACCTTGCCGGGCAGGAACTGATGTCCCTCGAGAAGCAAGGTCACATCACGCTTGGCCTGGAGCAGGCGGTCCTCGGCCGCGTCGGCGCCGAAGAAACTCATTACCGACCCAGCGACGCCGAGGACGAAGACCGACAGGATGACGAGCAGCCCGAGATAGAAGCCTTTGTTGTTGCTGAAGCTTTCCATGTTCAGAGCGCGAGATCCTTGCGGATGACCAGAGTCAGGGTGAGCTTGGGTGAGTTGGTCGGCGTGTACTCGCCCTTGATCTCGTGGTCAGGGATCTCGGCGATGAACTTCGACTGGCGAAGGGCGTCCAGCAGGTCTTTCTGACGGCGGTTCATGACCGCGGCGTTGTGCGGGCGCTGAGGGGGGACTTCAGGAAGGAGGAACCGCACGGAGAGCACGACCTTCGTGACGGCGACGGGCGGCGGCGGCGGCTCGCCCTCGGCGGAGGGAGGTACGGGCTGGGCCTCCCGGCGCGGGTGCAGCTCTTCGACCCAGGTATTGGGCATGGCGGCGATGCGCGCCTGCAGATCGGAGAGGAAGGCGACCCAGTTCGAACGGCTGAGGACGACCGACTCCATCTCGCGGTTCACCGCGAGCACCGCCTCGGAGTCGGAACGGGTCTGGACAAGCGACTTCTTGTGGGCACTGAGCTCGCGGCTCTTCACGGCCAGCCGGGCGATGAGGTCCTCGGAATGGGTGACGCTCTCATCGAAGACGTACCAGACCGGGAAGGGGATGAGGGCCGCGAGGAAGGCAGCGAAAAGGAGCTTCGGCTGACGCGAAGAGAAGGCGATCTGCGCGGCGATATCCTTCGGGATGAGGTTGACGCCCGCGGTCTGGGGCAGGAGCAGGCGCGCGGCCTCGCCGACGACTTCCGACACCTGGTTGTGCGCACGACGCACCAGGTCCTGGTTCACCTCCTCGCCGAGCATGAGGACGGAAGCCGGCTGGAAGGGCTCGACGGGCAGACGGAGGGTCTCGCAGAGCTGCTCCTTGAGGCCGGGCAGCTGGGCGCCGCGTCCGGTAAGCAGGATGCGGGCGGGCTGACGGGCGTTGGTGCCTCGCTTGACGTTGATGAGCCGGCGGTTGATGTCCTGGGCCAGGCGACGGATGAACTGCTGGGCGTTGGCCTGCAGCAGGGCGGCCTGAGGGTCGGATTCCGCCAGATGCACCATCCCCGAGAAGTAGCCGACCTTCAGCGCCTCGGCGGCGGGGAAAGGCTGCCCAGTGTTGTCGGAGAGGCCCTGAGTGAGAAGGTTGCCGCCGATGTTGGCTGACTGGATGTTAGCGCCGCCCGGCCCGACGAAGCTGAGGGTAGTCGAACGGGCGCCGACATTGACGATGAGGACCTCCTCCGTGGCGGAACCGCCGGCGAGCAGGAAGGCTTGGCTGTCGAGCAGGGGCGCGGCCTGGATGGCGAAAGGCCGGAGGCCGGTGGAGGATACCAGGTTGGCGATCCGGCTGGCGACCTCGGTGCGCAGCGCGAAGAGGAGCACCTCGGCCTCGACGCCGTCGGAAGACATGACCTGGCTGTCCCAGATGACCTCGTTCAGAGGATAGGGGATCGCGCTCTGCGCCTCGTAGGCGACGATCTGGGCCTGCTTCTCGGTCTCGACCTGAGGCACCTTGAGGGATTTCTGCAGCAGAAGGAAGCTGGGCGCCACGACGGTCACGTGGCCCGAGATGCCATGAGCCTCCACGAGGTCCCGCAGGGAGTTGATCGCGGCTTCGAGCCACTGGTCGTCGGTGGTCAGGCCGGGCGCCAGCTCCTCGACATGGAAACGCTGCAGGACGAGGCTGCTGGAAGAGGTGCCGAAGACCGACACCGAGACGTGCGAGGCGGCGAGATTGACGATGGTGGCCTGGTTCTGGCTCATGCTCCGGACAGGGGGCGAGGTTCAGCGGGTGGAGACATCCTCGCGGACGAACTCAGGGGAGGGGGGCACGGCGGGAACGGGGTCCCCGTAGGTGAGCAGATACTGAGGGCGGAGAATGCCGGGGGTGTTCACGACGCCGCGGTCGGCGGCGTCCTTGGCCTTGTCGAAGTCGGCCTTCTTGGAGATATCCCGATGCACGGCCCGCTGCTGGTCGGCCATCAGCATGCCCTTGGCGTCGAACATGGCCGCCTCGGTGCCGCCGGCCTCCACCTGGACGAAGTAGAAGTCGGGCTCCTTCCGGAGGTTGTCGCGTTTCACGATGTCGCCAGGAAGGTAAAAGAGGACCGAACGGGGCTTGGCGACCTCCAGCGTGAGCACAGTGACGGCCGAGCGGTAGTAGTTCCAGTCCTCGAACTTGGCGGAGTCGGTCTTGTAGATCTGCGTGACGGTGACCTTGACCTTGTCGACCCAGCGCTTCGACGGAGCCTTGCCATCGTTCAGGCCGTTGGCCTGCAACTCCACCTGCATCCGGTTCCAGGCATCGGACTGGCCGCCGATCTTGACCTGCATGAACTTCACATCACGGACGGCCACGACGGAGCGCGGAGCGGAGCCGCCGGCCTGCCCAAAAAGGCTCCCAGCGGTTAGGGCAAATACCCCACAAAGGATAGGGAGAACACGCATGGGGGGCATGGGAAAGATAGGGTTAACGGGGCTAAAAGTGTGAAGCAAACGCAAAACAGGACAAGAAATGAACATTTCCCATTTGCAACCGATTTGCATCTATAGTCAGATCTGTTGCTCGGCTCATGCTGGTCAAAGTCATCACAATCCTGGCCCTCGCGCTCGGCCTTATCTCTCCACTCAAGGGTGAGGAGAGGGAGCAGATCGCGGTCGTATGCAGCTTCACAGTAATCGCCGATTTTTGCCATAAAATGTTGAATGATAGCGGTTTAGTTAAATCTTTGGTCCCTCCTCTTGGCGAGCTTCATCACTACCAATTGAATGTCCAAGACGTGAAAAGGCTGAGCCAAGCGCGGCTGGTGGTAGGGTACAGTCGAGAATCTGAAAGATGGCTTCATGGCTGGGAAAGGGCCCGCCCCGGGCGAAAAGTCCTCTGGCTTTCAGCCCAGGGCCAGTCCGGTACCCTGCCGGCCCATGGATGGACGGATCCTTCAGTCGCCCGGTTGATGGCGGTCCGCCTAGCTGCTGCGCTGAAGGAAGCCGGGATGGGGGCCGCCGGTCGCGAATCCCTGCTGGCTGAAATCGATGCGGTCGACGTCCGTCTAAGGACACTTCTGGCCGGTCTGCCAGCGGACCGAAGAACTATCATCACGGAACACCCCAGTCTCGGGCCGTTCGCCGCACGCTACGGACTCAAGGTGGCTGGCACCCTGCTCAACAGCCTGGACGGAGAGGCGGCCGACGCTTCCGCGAGAGATTACAGCAGGCTACTCCGCCTGATCCGCAGCGAGAAAGTCGGCGCAGTGGTGGTCGACGAAGGACGGAACCATGAAATGGCGCAACGCCTCGCCAAGGACGCGGGCCTACCGCCGCCGGTGGCCGTCGGCATCGAGTCGCTCTCCCCCCCCGGAGGCGCATCCCCCACGTGGAAGGCTATGATGCTGCGCACCGGAGGCCTGATTCACGAAGCCCTCGCCGCCCGATGAACGCCGCAGGACGATGGATCGGCCAACTGTCCGGGATGGCGCTCAGGCTGCTCCCCACCCTGCCCTACGCCCGCCCCGCCCCGGAGGACTCGGCGGCACCTGTGGTCGAGGCGCGGGAGCTCGGCGCCTCCGCCCGGCCCGGAAGCCCCGCCGCGTTCTCGGGCGTCTCCTTCACCGTCCGACGCGGGACGCGTGTCGCGCTGACGGGACCCAACGGCTCGGGAAAGTCGACGCTGCTGCGCGTGCTCGCCGGCCTTGCGCCCGCCACGCGAGGGGAGATCGCAGTGCTGGGAGCCCGTCCTCGCACGGGTCGGCCCAAGGTCGCCTTCCTCTCGCAGCGGCCGGACTTCACCGCGCCCTTTCCCATGAGCCTGCGCCGGCTCGTGCGCACCGGCACCTACGCGCACCACGGCTGGTTCGAGGAGTGTCACCACGGGGACGAGGCCGTCGATCGGGCGCTCGCGATGATGGGGCTCTCCGAACTGGCAGAAAGGCAGGTGCACACGCTTTCAGGCGGCCAGCTCCAACGGGCGCTGCTGGCCCGCGCCGCGGTTCAGGGGGCGGAACTGCTGCTCCTCGACGAGCCGTACGCGGCCCTCGACGACGCCAGCCGCTCACTTGTCGACGCGCATCTGTTCTCCCCGGACGCGGCCTTCACGGTCCTGATGGCGACGCACGAGACGACGGGCCTGCCGCGGTTCAACCAGGTGCTGGAGCTGGGCCGCGACGGCCTGAGCGTCCGCGACGGAAAGGAGGCGCACGGTGGCTGACTTCCTCCTGCAACCGCTCTCGGAGGACTTCTTCCTCCGCGCGCTCGCGGGAGTCCTTCTCGCGGGCTCGGCCTGCGCCTGCCTCGGCGTCTACGTCGTGCTCCGCCGTATGGCCTTCGTAAGCACGGCGCTCACGCACTCCATCCTGCCCGGCGTCGTCGCCGCGGTGATGCTCGGCGTGTCACCTTACCTCGGCGCGCTGGGCGCGGCGCTGCTGACCGCGGGCGGCGCGGCGTGGCTGGCGTCGCGGCGGGAAGTCAGCGAGGACTCGGCGATTGGCGTGATGCTCTCGGTCATGCTCGCCGCAGGCGTCGCGCTGATGATGCAGACCGGCGCATGGCGCGACTTCGGCGGCCTGCTCTTCGGCAGCGTGGTGTCGATCGGCCCCGAGGATCTGGCGGCGATTGGCGCGACCTCCGTCGTCCTGCTGCTCTCCCTACGTGCGCTCCACAAGGAACTGGAGCTCGCCTCCTTCGACCCGGAGTACGCCGCACTGCTCGGCGCGCGGCCGGCGCTGCTGCGCGCCGCGCTGCTGGTGCTGGTGGCCCTCGGCGCCGTGTCCTGCGTGCGCCTGCTCGGGGCGCTGCTCACCACGGCCCTGCTCGTGATGCCGGCGGCGACGGGCGTGCTGCTCGGTCGTAGCGTCGCCGGCGCCATGGGCTGGGCCGTCGCCTGCGCAGCGGGCGGAGGCGCGGCGGGGCTGCTGCTCTCGTACCACGTCGACGCCAGCGTGCCGTCGGGGGCGGGCATCGTACTGGGCTGCGCGGTCCCCTACCTGGCCGCCCGGCTCATCGTGCGCCGAGCCTGATCAGAGACGCGGCGGACGCAGCGCGAGCGGGCGGCCGAGCACCTCGGAGGCGACGAACGCACGGCGAAGATCGGCCTGGTCGCAGAAATGGAAGCGGGCCCGGCGGCGCGACGCGACGGAGGCCGCCGCGACCGGCGGCGCAGTGACCGCGCGCGGTGCGCCGGCCGGAGCCGAGGGCGGGTCCTGGACGGGCTGGGCGGTCCTGACGGCGGCGCGGCGGCGCGGGCGGTAGGACGCGCGCGAGACGGGCAACGGCGGCGGCGCGGCCGGTCCGGACTCGGCGGCGCGCCTGATGGCGCGCCAGACCAGCGGCACGAGGACGAGAAGCCCCAGCTTGACGAGGAGCGCGCTCAAGCCTTCGGGGCGGGTCCGTCGTCGCCGGCGATACCCTTGCGCATGTCGGTGTCGGCCTGCAGATTCTGAAGACGCTGGTAGTCCATGTATCCTATCCGACCCGCGCGGAGCGCGTCAGCGAGGGCCTCCGGGACCTTGGCCTCGGCCTCGACGACCCGGGCCCGCATCTCCTCGACCCGGGCCCGCATCTCCTGCTCCTCCGCCACGGCGGCGGCGCGACGCATCTCGGCCTTGGCCTGCGCGACGTTCTTGTCGGCCTGGGCCTGCGCCTCCTGCAGCATCGCGCCGACGTTGTCGCCGACGTCGACGTCCGCGATGTCGATCGAGATGATCTGGTAGGCCGTGCCGTCATCGAGGCCGCGCTTGAGCACGTTCTTCGAGATGCTGTCGGGATTCTCGATGACGACCTTGTAGTCGGCGGAGGAGCCGATGGTCGTGACGATGCCCTCCCCCACCCGGGCGACGATGGTTTCCTCCTGCGCCCCGCCGACGAAACGGGCCAGGCTGGTGCGCACGGTCACGCGCGCCTTGACCTTCACCTGGATGCCGTCCTTGGCCACCGCGTCAATGGTGGTGCGGCCGCTGGCCGGGTTGGGGCAGTCGATGACCTTGGGACTGACGCTGGTGAGGACGGCCTCGAGCACGGACTTGTTCGTGCCGCGCGTGGCGATGTCGATGGCGCAAGCATGGTTCCAGTCGAGCTCCAGCCCGGCCTTCTGGGCGGCGATGAGGGCCTGCACGGTCTGCACGACGTTGCCTCCGGCGAGGAAGTGCGCGTCCAGCCGGTCGATCTCCAACGGCAGCCCCGCCTTCGTGGCGGCGATCTTGGCGTCGACCAGCATAGAGTAGGGCACGCCGCGCAGGCGCATGCCGACGAGCTCGAAGACGCTGACCTCGGCCCCCGCGAGACGGGCCCTGACCCAGACGGCGAGGAAGGAGAGCAGGAACAGCACCAGGAGGAGCAGGGCTCCGACGGCGACGTAGAGCAGGATGTTTGAGGATTGCTGCATGGGGAAAAGGTCAGCGAGGGATGCGGACGGTCACGCGGCCGGCCGAAGCTTCGGTCACCACGACGGTGGCGTCGCGCTCGACATAGCCGTCGGCGGAGAAGGCCTCCACGCGGATCCCATCGATGTCGACGGCCCCGGACGGGGCGAGCACGGTCAACGTGCGGACCTGGCGCCCGACATACAGCGCGAAGACCGAGGCGGCGGGAACGGCCGCCCCTTGGTTATCGGCGCGGTTCGTGATGGGGGACGTCCGCAGAAGCCGGCGAAAGAGGACGAACTCGGCGGCGAGGGCGAGGACGAACACGAGGCAGAAGAGGAGGCAGGAGCCGAAGCCGCCCTCGGCGGAGAGCCAGATGCCCGCGAAGGACACGGCGGCGCCGATGAATCCGACGACGACGGTCGGTAGCAGGAATTCCGCCGCGATGAGCACCAGCCCGGCCGCGAGCAGCGTCCAAGCGAGGGAAAGGGATGCGGTCGCCTCCATGCACCCAACGCTAAGCGAGAAAGACGGGGCTGCCATCTTTTTCCCGGGCACGGAGATATAAACCCTGGGCGACGCTGTAACGCCGCAAGCCGCTTGCGGTACGCGGGCGCCGCCCCCATCCTGCCCGCATGTCAGCAAAGAGCCGACCCGAGCGCCGCAGGCACGTCAAGCCGGCCCATGCGGTCGTCCGCGACGCGCTCCTGCGCGGCGGAGAGGGCGCCGGCGGACGCCAGCTCGAGGCGCATGCGGCGATCGCCAAGGCGGTGGGCGTCTCCACCTCCATGCTCTACAAGTGGAGGGAGCCCAGCACGCACGGGAGCGGACAGCCCAACCCCCTGGAGCGCGCGGCCCTGCTGCTGGAGGCCACCGGCGACCAGCGGATCGCCGACTGGTTCGCGCAGCGCGCGGGCGGCCACTTCATGCCCGAGAAGGCGGAGGCGGACACGCCTGAGCTCTCCCGCGCCGCCAACGCGCTCGTGCGGGAGTTCGGCCTGGTGATCGCCGAGGTGGTGGGCGCGGTCGAGGATCACCGCATCACGGGCGCAGAGGCAAGGGAGCTGCGCGGACGCTGGGATGCGCTGCGCAAGCGCGCCGAGTCTTTCATCCGCGCCTGCGAAAGGGGCGACTACACCCCGGAGGAGTGACCGATGGGCTCCCTCCCGATCAGGAACTACGGCGACCCGGTGCTGCGCGCGAAGGGGGAGCCCGTGCGGGAGTTCGGGCCGGCCCTGCGCGCCCTAGGCGACACGATGCTGGAGACGATGCGCGCGGCCAAGGGCATCGGGCTGGCGGCGCCGCAGGTCGGCCTGTCGCTGCAACTCTTCGTCCTGGACGTGTGCGACCCGGAGGCGCGGCCCATCCTTGATGGCAAGGAGCGCGATCCGGCGGAGGTGATGCCGATGCTGCTGGCCAACGCCGAGGTGGCGGTCGCGGCGGGCGAGCCGGTCGCCTACGACGAAGGCTGCCTGTCCTTCCCCGGCGTGAGGGGATCCGTCACACGGATCGAGCGCGCGTCGGTCCGCTTCCGCGACGCCGACGGCGCCCCCCACGTGCTGGAATGCTCCGGCCTGCTCGCACGCTGCGTCCAGCATGAGCACGACCACTGCCAGGGGGTGCTGTTCATCGACCGGATGAGCGGGCCCGACCTGCTGCTGGCGACGGCCAGGATCAAGCGCATCCGCCGCGACACCGAAGCGACGCTCCGGCCGCGCCGGCGCGCCTGACGGTCACTTCTTGGGCGCGGGCGGCTCGGACACGCGCAACTCGAGGTCGCCCACCGCGACGAGATCCGCGCCCGTGCCCCCGGAGACACGGAAGACGCGGCCGAGGCCGGTGGAAGCGGCGGAAAGAAGGCTGAACTTGGCGCGGGCCCCGTCATCCGACGGAGCATCGCCCCCGATCACGGTGACCACGGCGGCGGAGCACCCGACGGCGACGCGCGCATCCTTGACGCAGAGATGACGGAGCAGCGCGGCACCGAGCGGCGGGGCGGCGCGATCGTAACCGAGCACCCACTCGCCGGACGCGGCCAGACGCGGGATGAAGCTGCGGGCGTCGGCGAGTGAGAGGGAGACCGTGAGTTCCTTGAGCGGGGCCTGACTGGGGCCGGCCGTAGTCAGGAAGGCCTCGGAGCCGAGGATGCGGCAGTTGAAAGCGTCCGCGAAGCGGATGAAGAGCAGGCTGGTCGAGGCGTCCGCGGACAGCGGAAACAGCTCGGCCCAGAGGACGCCGACGGTCCGGGGAGCGGCGGCGCGGTCGAGCTTGGGCGCGAAGGACGGCGTGAGGGAATCGCCGTCGGGCGCGACGTAGGAGTAACCGCCGGCGGGCGCAGGCGACAGCGACTTGGGGTCGGCCTTCTCCCAGGCGGCCCGGATCGAGTCAGCCAGCGCGCCGGAGCGGACCGAGTTGCCCTCGAGGTCGTAGGCAACGGCCCCTACGAGGTGAACCTGCTTGAAACCCCCGTCACGGGCGAGCTTCTGAAGCCGGACCGCGGCCAGGGCGGTAGCCATCGTCCAATCATGCCGGAGCACCTCCGCCTGATGGACGACAGGCTTGGTCAGGTCGGCCTTCTTGGCCGCGGCGACGGCGCGTAGCTTGACGAGGGAGGGCTGAGCGCGACGTATCTGGTCGTTGCCCTCATTGATGAGCTTCTGGCCGCGGGCCTTGACCTGCTCGGGCGTCTCGGCGAAGGCGCCCTGGGTGCTGCGCTTGATGGCGGCCGAGGCGACGATGCTGCTGCCTTGGCGCACCCGCTCCTCGCCCTGACGGACGAAGCGAAGCGCATTCCCCCACTCGGAAAGCTCGGCGCGGCTGAGGTAGGAAGGCACCTCGGCATCGGACACGGGAGGCGGGCCGGCGGGCTTGGGGTCCGCGGCCAGGAGCAGGAGGCTGGCGAGAAGGAACTGCACGGGTCAGGTTTCGTCGAACTTCCTGATGAAGAGGGCCCCCATCTCGTCGAGCAGGGAGCCGGCGTCCTTGCCCTTGGCGGCGAAACGCAGCCGGGAGCCCTGGCCGGCGGCCAGCATCATGAGGCCCATGATGGACTTCCCGTTCACGGACTCGTCATCCTTGGAGACGGTCACCTCGACCTCGGGGAACCGGTTGGCCAGACGTACGATCTGGGCGGCAGGACGGGTGTGTATGCCCATGCGGTTCTGAACGGTGAACTCTCGGGCTTGGGCCTCGTGGGTATCTTCCATGTAAGGGGTGGGGAATCCTGCTTGGGGAGCAGTATTGAAGCCAAAAGGGAAGTCGGAGGCAAGGAGGGTCAAGGCAAATTAGGCCGCCTTGGGGGTTCGCTTGACTGATGGAGTCCTGCCACATCCAATCAAATCGAACACCCGCCGCCGTGGCCAAGCCCGCTGTCATCACCCATCCCGAATCCCTGAAGCGGCCCGCCGGACCCTCGGCCTACGCCAAGGACCCGGCGAACACCGCCCTGTCCAAGGCCGACAAAGTCGCCCTGTACACCAAAATGGCCCGCATCCGGCATTTTGAACAGCGCTGCATCCGGGTCTACCAGCAGGGCAAGATCGGAGGATTCCTCCACCTCTACGTGGGCCAGGAGGCCGTCGCTGCCGGAACCATCTCGCTGCTCGGCAAGGACGACCATGTGATCACGGGTTACCGCGACCACGGGCATGCGCTGATGGTCGGCATGGGGATGAACGAGTGCATGGCCGAGCTCACGGGCAAGGCCACCGGATGCTCCAAGGGCAAGGGAGGCTCGATGCACTACTTCGCGCCCGACAAGAACTTCTGGGGCGGCCACGGCATCGTGGGCGGTCAGGCCCCTCTCGGCACCGGGCTCGCCTACGCGGTCAAATACCTCGGCCGCAAGGGGGCCTGCCTTTGCTACATGGGCGACGGAGCCGTCAACCAGGGCGCCGTGCACGAAGCCTACAACCTCGCGGCCCTCTGGGATCTCCCCGTCATCTTCGTGATCGAGAACAACGGCTACTCCATGGGCACCTCGCAGGAGCGCTCCTCCGCCCACCCGGGCTGCCTCGCCAAGCGGGCTGAGGGCTACGGCATGGACTGGGACATGATCAACGGCCACGACGTCTACGAGGTCCGCGCCAAGACGGCCGTCGCGCTCCGCCGCGCCCACGAGCAGTCACGCCCCACGGTGCTCGAGATCTTCACCTACCGCTATTACGGCCACTCGATGGCCGACCCGGACAAGACCTACCGGGACAAGGAGGAGATCAAGGAGTACCGCGAGCAGAAGGACCCCGTGCTCCTCTTCGAGAAGGAGCTGCTCGCCGAGAAGGTCCTCACCCCGGAGAAAGCGAGGGAGATCAACGAAGCCGCGATGGCCGAGGCCGACGCGGCCGCCCGGTTCGCCGACGAGTCGCCCGACCCGACGATGGCCGACGTGACGCGCGACATCTACTGGGAGGAGGACAACCGAGGTCCCGGCACGTCCTCCCGCGGCACCATCATCTTCGAATAATCATCCGATGCCCGTAATGTCCTACCGCGAGGCGCTCCGCGCCGCGATGCGCGAAGAGCTCAGGCGCGACGACAAGGTCGTCCTCATGGGCGAGGAGGTCGCGCAGTTCAACGGGGCCTACAAGGTCACGGAGGGCCTGCTCAAGGAGTTCGGGCCGACGCGCGTCGTCGACACCCCGATCTCGGAGGCCGGCTTCATCGGCCTCGGCATCGGGGCGTCGATGCTCGGCATCCGTCCGGTGATGGAACTGATGTTCTGGTCTTTCTCCTACGTGGCCTTCGACCAGATCGTGAACAACGCCGGCAACATCCGCTACATGTCGGGCGGGCTCATCAACTGCCCGATCGTCATCCGGGGGCCCGCCAACGGCGGCACCAACGTCGGTGCGACGCACTCCCACACGCCGGAGGCCATCCTGGCCTCGCATCCGGGCATCAAGGTCGTCTGCCCCGCCACGCCCTACGACGCCAAGGGCCTGATGAAGGCCGCCATCCGCGACAACGACCCGGTCTACGTGATGGAAAACACCATCCTGTACAACGACAAGGGTGAGGTGCCCGACGAGGACTACGTCGTGCCCCTCGGCGTCGCCGACGTGAAGCGCGAGGGCGACGACCTGACCATCGTGGCGCACGGCCGCGCCGTCATCACCTCGCTCAAGGCCGCCGAGATCCTCGAGGCCGAGCACGGCGTGAGCGTCGAGGTGGTCGACCTCCGCTCGATCCGTCCGCTCGACGAGGAGACCGTGCTCGCCTCGGTGCGCAAGACCCACCGCGTCCTCCTGGTGGAGGAGAACAAACCGTTCTGCGGGGTCGACGCGCAGCTCGCGTACCTCATCCAGTCCAAGGCGTTCGACGAACTCGACGCGCCGATCCACCGCGTCTCCTCCGTCGACGCCCCGCAGATCTACTGCAAGCGCCTCGAGGACCAGCAGATTCCCAGCCCCGCCCGCGTGGTCGCCGAGGCCCTCAAGGTCCTGGCCTGACGCGCACCCCTCTTCCGATGGCCGAAATCATAGACATGCCGAAGCTCTCCGACACCATGACGGTGGGCACGCTCGTTAAGTGGAACGTGAAGGAGGGCCAGGAGGTCGCCTTCGGCGACATCCTCGGCGAGGTCGAGACCGACAAGGCGACGATGGAGCTTTCCTGCACGGTGCCCGGCACGGTGCTCAAGATCTACGCCGCCGCCGGCGCGCAACTCCCCGTGGGCGCGCCCATCCTCGCGATTGGCAAGAAGGGGGAGAAGGCGCCCGCGCCCGACGCGCCCGCGCCCAAGGAAGCCCCCAAGGCCGCCGCCACGCCGCCGATCCCGGAGAAGACCGGCGTCGCCTGCGTGCCGCCCGCCCCCGCCGGCGAGAAGGCGCCCGCGCGCGCGCCGTCCGACGGCTCACGCCCCAAGGTCTCTCCTTACGCCCGACGCATGGCCGAGAAGGCCGCGCTCAACGCCGCAGCCCTCTCGGGAACGGGGCCGGGCGGACGCGTGGTCGCGCGCGACGTGACCGCCGCGGCGGCGCTCCCCGCGCCCGCCGCCAACGTGTCGGTTCCGCCCCCCGCCGACGGCAAGGGCGTGCAGCCGGACGAGGACGTGGCCGTCGGCGGCATGCGCCAGACGATCGCGCGACGCCTGCTCGAATCCAAGGTCACGGTCCCGCACTTCTACCTCGAGGTCGAGGTCGATGCTGCGCCGCTGCTCGCGATGCGGGAGTCCATCAACCGCCGCCTCGCCGAGGCGGAGGGCAAGGAGGCGCTCAAGCTCTCCGTCAACGACTTCGTCCTGAAGGCCTCCGCCGAGGCCCTGCGCCAGGTGCCCGCTGTCAACTGCTCCTGGACCGGGACCGGACTGCGCCGGCACGGCGCGGTGCACCTCGCCTTCGGGGTCGCCCTCGAAGACGGGCTTGTCACGCCGGTCGTCCGCGACGCGCATGCGAAGTCGCTCCGCGAGATCGCGACGGAGGCCAAGGCCCTCATCGTTCGGGCGCGCGGCAAGAAACTGACGCCCGCGGAGATGTCGGGCTCCACCTTCACCGTCACCAACCTCGGCATGTACGGGGTCGCCGGCTTCTTCGGCATCATCAACGTGCCCAACGCGGCCATCCTCTCGGTGGGCTCCACGGTCAAGCGGCCGGTGGTCGACGCGCATGACCGCATCGTGGTCGGGCACCGCATGACGCTCGGCCTCTCGGGTGACCACCGGGTGATTGACGGCGCAGTGGCGGCCGAGTTCCTCCAGGCGATCCGCAAGTCGCTCGAGGAGCCGACGGCGATGCTGATCTGAGGTCCGCTCAGCCGAAGGTCCGGACGGCGGACAGGCCTCCGTCCGGCCGGAGGACCTGCCCGGTCATGAACACGGAGCCGGGACCGAGGAGCCAGGCGGTGAGCTCGGCGGCCTGGCCGGCTTCGCCGACCCGCTGCAGGGGGTGCCGTTTCGCGGCGGCCGCGCGGCGGGCGTCGTCGGCGAGCAGGGCCGCCGCCAGCGGGGTGTCGGTCAACCCCGGCGCGACGACGTTGACGCGCACGACGGGGGCCCACTCGGCCGCCAAGGAGCGGGCCAGGCCCTCAAGGGCGCCCTTGGCGGCGGCGATGCCGGCATGCATCGGCATGCCCTGCGCCACGGCCACGGTGGAGAAGAGCACGACGGACGCCGACCCCGAGGCCTTCAGTGCGGGCAGGGCGGAACGGAGCGCCTCGACGGCGCCGAAGAAATTGACCTGGAGGTCCCGGCGGAAGTCTTCGTCGGTCATGCGATGGAAAGGCTTTAAGGCGATGGTGCCGGGGAAGTAAGCCAGCCCGTCCAGGCGGTCGGGCCACGCGAGGCCCGCGGGCTCGTCGGCGTCGAAGGGACGCACGGTGGCCGCGAGGGGGCCCGCTTCGCCCGGGCTGCGCGCCGCCAGATGCACGCGGTGCCCGGCCGCCGCGAGGAGGCGGACGACCGAGAGTCCGATTCCGGTGTTTCCTCCGATGACGGCGATGTCGAGCGGCATGCATCCAAGGTCTGAGAGGCGGAGCGGCGGTCAAACCGCCAGTCGCTTTTGGGAACTCGGCAAAGAAAAGGGCCGGCATAGGCCGGCCCGTCGGAAGGCCTTCCGGCCCTTACTTCTTCTTCGGGGCCTTGCGAGGAGGCTTCGGGTCGAGGTTGGCGCCGAGCTCGGACTCGGTGAAGCGGCTGACGACGCCCTGCGCAGGCACTTCGGCCTTGGCGGTCCAGACGATCGCGTTGAGGACGAGGGTGCGCTGGCTGTCGTTGGACCAGCCGGCGTGGAAATGGCCGCCGGTGAAGCCGAAGCCACGGCCGCCGTCCTTGCGCTGCACCGCCCAAGCGACGACCTGCGGCTTCTTCTCCTCGAGGACCATGCGCTTCACGTCGGGGTTGCCGCTGTGCGGCCCTTCGCCGCGGCTCATGGTCTCGGGCGGGGCGATCGCCGCCAGGATGGGCGTCACGCCCTCCATGCCGTCGCGGAAGCGCATGTTGAAGTACCACTCGTCGTTGGAGCCGAAGGGCTTCACGCCCGCGCTGACCGGATGGTCGGGAAGCGAGCGGAAGTCGGCCGTCCAATGCGGGTTCACGGACCAGTGCTGCTCGAAGTAGCCGCCGAGCCACTCCTTGAATTCCCCGGCACCCTTGCCGGTCGAGGAACGTCCGGCGGGGGGCGGGCTCACGGGCTTGCCGTCGACGCTCAGCCAGCCGGCGCGCTCATAAGCGGGCTCGACAGCATAATGCAGGCAGACGAAGCCCGTGCCGGCGGCCATCTTCTTCTCGAGTTCGCCGAGGTGGGGCAGCGCGGGATGCCCGCCGCCGCCGTCGGAGTAGATGACGATGGTGTCGGCCCGGGCGACGCGCTCGGGCGAGGGCCACTGGCCGCCGAGGGCGACGTCGACCTCGACCAGGCCGGCCGCGCCCTGCTTCAGGCCCGCGGCAAGGAGCTGGATGCCGGCGTTGTGCTCGTGCTCGCCGGGCCCGTGGCTCGGACGGCCGGCGATCATCAGGACATGCTTCCTGTCCGCGGCCGGAGCGCACGCGGCTGAGAGCAGGAGGAGGCCGAGGGGTAGCTTCTTCATGGAAAGGGTCACTTGAGGTCCTTGAGCACGATGTCCTTGAACTGGACCGTCATCGCGGTGCCGGCGTGGAGCTGGAGGGCGAGGACGCCCTTCCTGGCGCCCGCGGCGGTCTCGTCGGTGACGTCGACGGTCTGGACGCCGTTGATGAAATGCTGGAGATGACCGCCCCGGGCGACGATGCGGTAGTCGTTCCAGTCGGCCGGCCTGATCGCGGCCTGGATCTCGGCGGACTTGCCGACCTCGCCGACCACCTCGATCCTCGGCTTCTTGGGGTCCTTGCCCTCGTGGATCACGACCTTCTCGCCGCGCTTGGCGAGGATGCCGCGGCCCTTCTCCTCGTAGAGGATGCCGGAGTAGGTCTTGCCGCATTCGAAGTCGCCCTGGTAGCCGGCGACGACGAAGGCCTTCTCGTCCACGACCTTGCTGCGGTACTGGATGCCCGAGTTGCCGAAGGCGTCGGACTTGCCGTTGAGGTCGACGATCCTGTAACGGAGCGTCAGCTCGAAGTCGGCCACCTCGCCCTCCCAGACGAGGAAGGTGTTGCCCTTGGTGGGATGCTCCTTGGTGGTCTGGCCGGTGATGGCGCCGTCGCGCACGGACCAGAAATCCAGGCCTCTCCACCCCGCGAGGTCCTTTCCATTGAAGAGCTGGCGCTGGGCGACGACGTGCGGGGCGGCGGCGAGGAGGACGGCGGCGAGGAGGAGTCTCATCGGCGTGACGCTCACTTCGTGCGGCCGAAGAGGCGGCGCATGTTGCGCAGGCCCTTCACGGCGATGTCGTCGCGGTGCGGCTCCATCTTGCGCCAGATGGCCGCGGCGCGGGCGATGACCTTCACGTCGGTGGTGAACGACTCGATCACGACGTCGCCCCGGTAGCCGACCTTGCGCAGGGCGCCGACGATGGGCTTCCAATCGAGGGAGTCGCCGCCGGGGGTGCCGCGGTCCGTGCCGCAGGCGTGGAAGTGGCCGAGGTGCCGGCCGGCCTTGAGGATGGCGGCGGCCTGGTTCTTCTCCTCGATGTTCATGTGGAACGTGTCGAGGTGGAGCTTCACGTTGGGCAGGTTGACGGCCTTGATGAGACGCAGGCCTTGGTCGCAGGTATTGAGGAAGTCGGTCTCGAACCGGTTCAGCGGCTCGACGTCGAGCTCGACGCCCTTCTTCTGGGCGTACCTGCCGAGGACCTTGAGGTTCTTGACGACGAGCTTGAAGTGCTTCGCCTTGGTCTTGTCGTCATGGGCGCCGATGAGGCCCACCACGGAGTAGATCGGGCCGATGATGCGGGGGCAGCCCATGGCGGCGGCCTGGTCGATCAGGGCCATGACGTAGCGCATCCCGACCTTCTGTTCCTTGGCGCTACCGCGGAGGTCGCGGCCCGGCCCCATGCAGGCGCAGATGGTGCCGATGGCGATGCCCGCCTTGGCGGCGGCGGCCTTCAGGACCTTGGGGTCGGTGTGGGAGGGGTCCTCGATGGGAATCTCGACGGTGTCGAAGCCCCAACGCTTGAGCTTACGGAAGAGATGCACGCTCTCGTTGGTGAACGGCGAGGCATAGAGGAAGGTGTTGAGTCCGAATCGCATGGTGTGGGGATGGGGGTTGGGGGACGCGCATCCTTGCCCCCGGCTGGCCGGGGGTCAAGGACGCGCGGGACGCTCAGGGCAGCAGCTCGCCGACCAAGAGCAGGGCCCCGGGGTAGGCCTGCAGGGGGGCGAAGCGCTCGGGCCGGTCGATCTTCTGCTTCCGCTGCGCGAGGATGGCGGCCTTGTCGACCGGCTCCCCGGTGAGCTCGACGGTCACGACATGCTCCCGGTCCTCCAGGTCGGCGCCGACGGTCAGCACGCTCAGCCGGGCGTAGGTACAGTAGGAGTCGAAACGCGCGAAGGTCCGGGGCGCCCCGCCGTCCAAGGTGACGCGGACCTTGCCGCCGGCAGGACCGACGACGTCGTAGATCGCGGCGTGCGTACCGCGGAAGCGGAAGGTGAAGGACTGGCCCGGCCGGGTCAGCGGCGCCATCTGCGGGAGACGCTTGGCGAAGCTCCTGGCCAGAGGATCGGTCTTCGGGTCGGCCAGGACGACGCCCTCGGAAAGCCGCGCGCGGCCGATGGGCTCGAGACGGGCGCGCTCGAGATTATCAGGCGCCAGAGGCGGGGGCAGCGGATGCGGGCCGGCGGAGCCGGTGGCCTTGGCGATGAGCGGGAGGGATCGGAGCACGGCCTCAAGATAGAGCTCATGCCCGGTCGACTCATGGGGATGCACGCCGTCCGGGGCGAAGACGAACTTGTCGCCGAGGGCGGCCCGTTCGGCCTCGGTCTTCGGCAGCGGTGAACGCCAGAGCAGCCGGCCCTCCTTGGCCAGACGCGCGACCTCGAGGCCCATGTGCACGGTCGGAATCCCGTAGTGGTCGGCGACCTTCTCCATCGCGCCCGCCGAACGCTGGAAACGGCCCTCGAGCAGGGCCGGCACGAGCGCTTCGGTGACGGTGTAGACGAAGCACACGTCGGTCCGGGGGTCGGCGCGCAGGATCTGCCGGACGATGCCCTCCATGCTGCGGACGATCCGCGCGGGGTCGGTCCCGCCGTCGTTGACCGCGAACTCGACGAACACCAGATCGGGCCGCGCGGAGAGGACGTCCTGAGCGAGCCGGAAGGCCCCCAGCTCGGACCCCGTCCCGCCGATGGCGGCGTTGATCTCGACGAAGCTCGCCGCGGGATGCTCCTTGCGGAAATGCGCCAGGGTCTTCACGCGCCAGCCGTTCTGCGCAGTGATGGAGCCGCCGAGGTAGGCGACTTTCACTTCAGCGCCCGGCGTGACGGCCTTGGCCAGGAAATTGGGCAGGCCGGCCCGCGGACGGCATTCCACGGCGGGGACGGGTTCATCGGCGGCGGAAGCGGCGAGGGCGAACGACGCGGCGAGCAGAAGCAGGGGTCTCATGGAGCGCCTGCAGGAAATGCGGGAACGGGACGTTCGGCAGTCAAAAAGTCGCTTCCCTCGGGACGGGCGCAGGATAGCCTTGCGCGATGGACCCGCTGACTCACGCCGTACTGGGAGTCTCCGCCGGAATCGCGCTGCGTCCGAAAGCGGTGCCGCTGCCCGCCGCGGCCACCGCCGGACTGCTCGCGGGGCTGGCGCCCGACCTCGACGTCTTCATCCGTTCGCCGGGCGACCCGCTGGTCTCGTTCCGCTGGCACCGGCACTTCACGCACAGCTTCGCGTTCATGCCGGTCATCGCCACCGCCGCGAGCCTGCTCACGGCGTGGTTCTTCCGCCGCCGCGAGGGCGCGGGTTGGCGGGCGCTCTGGACGCCGGCGCTCGGCGCCGTGCTCACGCACCTGCTCTGCGACGCCTGCACGAGCTACGGGACGATGCTGCTCTGGCCGTTCAGCCCCGCGCGCATCGCCTGGGACTGCCTGCCGATCGTCGATGTGGCCTGCACGCTGCCCGCCCTGGGGCTAGCGGCCGCCGCCTGGGCGCGCGACTCGCGTCGCGCGGCCCTGGGGGCGCTGGGCTGGTTCGCCGCCTACGCCTGCCTCGGCGCCGTGCAGCACGCCCGGGCCGAGACGGCCGTACGCGCGTGGCTTGAAGCGAGGGGGGACACGCCCGAACGGCTGGCGGTCAAGCCGACGTTCTCCAACCTGCTGGTGTGGCGCGCGGTCTGGCTCCGCCAAGGGAAATGGGAGGCGGCCGGCGTGCGGGTGCCGCCCTTCGCCGAGCCGCAGGTCGCCCCGGGCGACTCGAGACGCGCCTACTCGCCGACCGGCCCCGACGCGCCGCCGCAGGGCTCGCGGGCCGCCGCCGTGATCGCGGACTTCTCCGTCTTCACGGGCGGCTGGAACTGCGTGGACCGGCATGACGGCGAGGTGTTCGTGGGGGACATCCGCTTCGCCACGCTGCCCACCTCGGCCCGACCACTGTGGTCGGTGCGGCTGCCGCCGGACGGCTCGACGGCCGATGTGTTCTTCGACCGCCGGATCGAGGACGGAGACTGGGGGCGGTTCGGGTCGCTGCTGAGCGGCGCGGACCCCCGTTACGTCGGCGTGCGCCTGCGACGGCAAGAATAGGCTTCCCTGCGGATGCCGGACGGGGAAATGTCCGGCCATGGAAGGAGCGCCCAGCGCCAGCATCCTCAGCCGCCTCCTCACCCGCGCGGGCCTCGGAATCCTCTGGCTGATCTGCCGTCTGCCCTGGTCGTGGCAGCGCCCGCTCGCGCGGGCGGCGGGGCGGGCCATCTACCACCTCGTGCCCGTGCGGCGTCACGTCGTGCTGGTGAATCTGCGCATCTGCTTCCCCGGGTTGGATGAGCCCGCGCTGCGGCGGCTTGCGCGCCTCCATTACGAGTCGCTGGTGCTCGGCGTGCTGGAGGTGGCGCGCTGCTGGTGGCGGGAGAGCGCGGACCTGCCGCCGCGCAGGATTGAGGGGCTGGAACGGCTGGAGAAGGCGCGCGCCGCGGGCAAAGGGGTGATCGTGGTCTCGGGTCACTTCACGACGCTGGAGATCGCCGGTCGTATGCTCGCGCTCGAGACCCCGCTGTGCTGCCTCTACCGGGACCCCAACAACCCCGTGCTGGCGGAGCTCTTCCGCAAGCACCGTTCGGCGTGGGCCTCGCGCGCGATCGAGATGAACGACCTCAAGGGCATGCTGCGGGCCCTGCGCGACGGCGAGGCGGTCTGGTACGCCCCAGACCAGGCGAAATGGACGCCCCAGTCACTCATCCTCCCCTTCTTCGGCCGTCCGGCCATCACCAACGCCTCCACGGCGAAGCTGGCGCAGATGTCCGGCGCGGCGGTGGTGACATTCTTCCCAAAACGTCTCGATGACGGTAGCTACCTGCTCGTGGTCGGCGAGCCGCTCCAGAGCTTCCCCTCCGGCGACGCCGAAGCCGACACGCGGCGGATCTCCGCGCTGCTGGAAGACGCCATCAGGGAGGCACCGGACCAGTACCTCTGGGTCCACCGACGATTCAAGGGCCACCGCGGCGTGCCGGACTCCCCATACTAAACGGCCGGCACGGCCGGGGCCGAATTTCCTCAGCGGAGCTCGAAACGGTAAGCGGCCACGGCCTCCGACGGCTCGGCCACGCCGTCGCGGCGAGCTGGCGTGAAGCGCGAAGCCCGAGCGGCGGACATCGCCGCCTCGTCCAGGGCCGCGCTGCCGGAGGTCTCCTGCAGGACGACGGCGGTCACTTCACCCTCCGCGGAGATGGAGACGCGCAGCACCGCCCTGCCCTCCGCGCCGGCCCGCCGGGCCCGCGCCGGATAGGTGGGTTCCTCGCGCACGAGAAAGGCGGGCGGCTCAAGCACGGGCGCACGCGACACCGCGACCACGGGAACGGTCACCTGCGAACGCGGCTCATCATGATGGCGGGCTGGCTCCGGCGGCGCGATGGACGCGATGGGCGCGACGACCGACGCACGTGGCGCGGGGACGGCCGCCGGCGGCGCGGGGACGGAGACGCCGGCGCCGACCTCGGCGCCAGCCGGAGCCTCGCCAGCCGAGGCGATCGGCTCGGGCTCGAAGATGGCGACAAGGAGCACCCCTCCCTCCGGGGCAGATTCCAGCATGGAAGGACCGCCGGAGCCGATCACGGCCACCGCCGCCGCGGCATGCAGCGCCGCGGCGGCGGTCCAGGTCACGGCATGACGGCTGACGGCTGGCACGCGGAAAGCGTCGGGTGCGCACCAAGTGCTGTCAAGTGAGGGCCGGGTCATGCCCGCGCCGACGGAGGCGCGAACCAGACGAGACGCCAGCGGCCGAAGGACGACCGGGAGCCGGAAGGCGGAAGTCTCTCGAGCGCCATGACCGCGCCTTTGCGAAACCTCACGGATCCGGCTCGCAGGCCGAGCAGCAGGGCGGCGAGAGCGGCCATGTGAGGATTATGACCCACGAGCAGCCGCGAGGACCGGGTGCGGGCAAGCATCCGGGCCGTGGACGCCGGGTCGTCCTCCGGCGCGAGTCCGGCGAGCACACGCAGACGGGAGATCGGGATTCCGGCCGCCCGCGCCGCCTCCCCGGCGGTCTGCCGCGCCCTCACCAGGCCGCTGTGCTCGATATGACGGACCTCCGCCGCGGCCAGGCCGAAGAAACCCCGGCCGGCGGCCCGCGACTGCCGGCGGCCCCGGGCGGTGAGACGCCGGGCCGCGTCAGGCTCGCCGGGCCCGGCCTCGGCGTGACGCATGAGGAATACGACCATGGGCCGGCATCCTGCGCAGGGCGGGGTCGCAATCAAATCCGACTTGCGGGCCTTCACCACACGACGACGAATGCTGCGTGCGCCAGACGCCCCTGCTGATCCTCGTCGCGCTCGCCGCTTGGGCGGAAGGAGCCGGCTTCTCTCAGGCCGGACCAAGGTATGACGGGGTCATCTGCGTCGACGCCGCCACGGGCGCCGTGCTCAAGGAAGATGCGGCCGACGCGGCGGGCCGCCCGGCCAGCGTCACGAAGCTCATGACCCTGCTGCTCGTGCTCGAGGACATCGAGTCAGGCGCCATCAGGGGCGGGAGCATGGTGAAGGTCACGAGCGAGGCGGCCCGCACAGGCGGCTCCCAAGTCTGGCTCGCCGAAGGCGAATCCTTCTCCGTCGACGACCTGCTGCACGCCCTCATGCTCAGCTCGGCCAACGATGCCGCGGTCGCCCTCGCCGTCGGCCGGGCCGGATCCGTCCCGGCCTTCGTGCAGCGCATGAACCGGCGAGCCGCCGACCTGGGCATGACCGCGACGCGCTTCGCCTCACCCAACGGCCTCACCGAGGGCGCCGGACCCCATGACCGTTCGACGGCACGCGACCTCGCGCGCCTCTGCGTCGAGCTCGTCCGGAAGCCCGCCGCGCTCCGGTACGCCTCGGCCCGGACCCGCATGCTTTTCCGGCCCGGCGGACGCTCCGTCGTCATGACGAACCACAACCACTTGCTCGGCGACTACCGCGGGTGCGACGGGCTCAAGACCGGCTACACCTCGGCCTCCAACGCCTCCATCGCCACGACCGCCCTCCGGGACGGCCGTCGGGTGATCGCGGTGGTCCTTGGTTGCGACAGCCCGGGCGGCGCCCGGGAGGAACAACGAATCCGGGACAAGATCGCGGCCGAACTCATGGACGTCGGATTCGCCAAGCTCGCCGCCCAGGCCGAGGCGGAGGCCGAGCGTAAATCGGCCCTCAAGGCGGCCGCCAAGACCGTCCGCAAGCCAGCCCCGGCACCTGATTTCTGGGACTGGCTGATGGGTCTTTTTAGTTTCTAAAGCCCCTCCAACCATAGGGTTATCAAAGTAGTGAACATATGTTCATTTTTCTTGCCTACACGGGGTTCTTCGCCAACTTGAGGCTCACAACTACCCGCACCTATGTCCGCCAAACCCGAAACCGCCTCCAAGGAAAAAGCCGCCGTCCAGGCCGCCGAGCGCAAGACGCTCGATCTCGCCCTCTCCGCCATCAACAAGCAGTATGGAGATGGCACGCTCATGCGCATGGGCGACGCCACCAAGATGCAGGTGTCGACCGTGTCCACCGGCTCGGTGGCGATCGACCTGGCCCTCGGGGTCGGCGGACTCCCCCGCGGACGCATCGTCGAAATCTACGGGCCTGAATCCTCGGGGAAGACGACCCTCTGTCTCTCCGTCATCGCCGAGATCCAGCGCCAGGGAGGCAATGCCGTCTTCATCGACGTCGAGCACGCCCTCGACCCGCGGTACGCCAAGGTGGTCGGGGTGGACCTCGACAACCTGCTGGTCTCCCAGCCGGAATCAGGCGAAGACGCCCTCAACATCGCGGAGACCCTCATCCGCTCCGGCGCGGTGGACGTCATCGTGGTCGACTCGGTCGCCGCGCTCGTCTCCAAGCAGGAACTCGACGGCCAGATGGGCGACTCCACGGTCGGCGTCCAGGCCCGCATGATGAGCCAGGCGATGCGCCGTCTCACCGCCGCCATCAGCCGCACGAGCTGCGTGGTGATCTTCACCAACCAGATTCGCGAGAAGATCGGGGTGATGTTCGGCAACCCCGAAACCACGCCCGGCGGACGGGCGCTCAAGTTCTTCTCCTCGGTGCGCATCGACATCCGCCGCATCGGCCAGATCAAGGAACCGACGGGCAAGGTCATCGGCAACCGCACCAAGGTGAAGGTGGTGAAGAACAAGGTCGCTCCGCCCTTCACGGAATGCGAATTCGACATCATGTACAACGAGGGCATCTCCCGCACGGGCTCGGTCCTCGACCTCGGCATCGAACACAAGATCCTCGAGAAGAAGGGCGCCTGGATCGCCCACAACGGCCAGCTCATCGGCCAGGGCCGCGAGGCCGCCAAGGACTACCTCATCAAGAACCCGAAGGTCCTCGAGGAGCTGCAGAAGACGATCCTCGAGAAGGTGCAGGTCGTCGGCGGCATGACGCTCGGCGCCGGCGCCGGAGACAGCCCCGCCGCGGAATAAGTTTCGTTGTTGGCTTCTTAGCCCGGGCCGCGCACGTGCGCGGCCCGTCTGTTTTCAAAGGCCGGCCAGGTCCTCGATCCGCAGCTCGCTCTCGCAGGGCGCGGCGCTGGCGGCCCTGAGGGCCGCCTCGAGACGCAAGAACTCCGCCTGGCTCTCCGCGACGACTTTTTCCATGTCGGCCTTGGCCTCCTTGGAACGGAAGAGGGTCTTGATCTGCTTGGTCTCGTAAGACTGCTTTTCCCCGACGGCCTTCCAGGCGGCGGCGAAGACGGGCGTGGTGGGATTGTCGGGGAACTCGGCCACGAGGTTGATGCCAGAGGCGAGCGAGGCGGCGGTGAAATCCCTGGACTTGCCGCCCCAGGTGACCCGGCCAGCGGCGCCCTTTAGTCCGGTGACGCGCAAGGTCAGCCGGTTGAAACGCGCGTTGAAGTCGGTGAGCGCGGCACCGGCGGCCATGGCCGAGTCGCTGCGGACGTCGCCTGGCTCGACAGCGAACGGGATACGTTCATGGACAATGCGCATCGTCCCGGGGGCCATCACCTGGCCGCCGCGGACGCGCAGGGCGCGCTGGCCCTCCCGGGATGTCACGTTGAGCCCTCCGGGCGTGAACTCGGCCTCGATGGTGCCGAGGTCGCCGTCCAGCCCCATCGCGTCCAGGAACGCGGCCGCCATCACCATGTGGCCAGCCCAGCCGGGGTGCACGCCGTCGGCGCCCTCGAGCTTGAAGGCGTCGCCGTGCAGGGCGCGCATGCGGTGACCGTGGGCGAGCATCGGCCAGTAGACATCGGCGAAGCCCGCGTCCTCGTCATCCGCCACCTCGATGGCGATGTCACGGAAGCGGAGGAGGGAAAGATTGAGCTCCTCCCACGTGCCGCGGGCGGTCTTCACCCAGGGCGGCACGGAATGGATGGTGCCCGGCGACCCGACGATGGTCCGTGCGCCGGACTCCCGGAAAGCGCGCACAATCTGGGTCATGTTGGAACGGTAGGCCTCGCCGAGGTCGGCCTGGTAGGGCACGTAGCGGAAGTCGTTCATCCCGTAGCAGGTCGTGGCCACGGTCGGCTTGAAGCGGATGACGTCGTTCTTCATCCGGCGCAGGAAGCCGCCGGCCTGCTCCCCGCTCCAGCCATACTGCCGGCACGAGACGCCGAGGTCGCGGCGGGCCGTGGCGAGATAGGCCTCGATGACGCGACTGTACATCTTCTGTTCCGTAATGGAGTCGCCGCAGATGGCCAGCCGGTCTCCGGGCAGGAGCCGGAGGCCGTCGGGCCGAGGCGCCTTCCGGCCGACGTAGTGAGCCGGGACGCCGGAGGGGACCGGCTCATGGACGACGCAGGCGGCCAGCGTCAAGGCGACGAGAAGCAGAACGAGGCGGGGCATCGCCTTCAGATAGCAGGACGAGCCGTTGAATCCATCCGAAACCCTGACGCGCTTGCCAAACAGGGGACTTCCCTTCTTATTGAACTTCCCCTGCGGTGTTCGACACCCGCGGCAGCATCCGTCTCCTACGATCATAATCAAAGGGAGGCGCGACCCGACCGGCCTCGTCCGAGCCGTGGCAACGCGCCGCCCACCTTAACTCCAGGAACACTGGAGCTCCATCGGAACCGGCACAGGCGGGGGAACCCTTTCCGACGGCGGACCAGAGTCCGCCGTCGTCCCGCTCAAGCGAGGTCCAACGGGCCGGCCTCGCTGAGCGCCGGGTTGCCGAAGCGTTCGATGCGGTGTCCGAAGGCGTGGGCCAGGGAGAGCAGCAAGCGGTTGTGCGGCTGCTTGTCGAAGACCAGCGCGCGTCCGGTACGGAAGCCAAGCCCGCCGCCGAGCAGGAGCCAGGGGATGTCCACATGGGTGTGGCTGTTGCCCTTGCCCAGCTCGTTGGTCCAGACGATGGTCGTGTGATCGAGCATGCTGCCCGTGCCGCCGGGCTCGGGCGTGTCCTGCAGGCGCTTTGCGAGATGGGCGACCTGCTCGGCGAACCAGATGTTGATCTTGATCAGCTTCTCCTGGGAGCCCGCGTTGAGGTCGGGGTCATGCGAGAGCGCGTGATGGGTCTCCTCGACGCCGATCCACCGCATGCGGGCCTGCCCGACGGAGTGCGTGAACTGGAAGGTGGCCACGCGGGCCATGTCGTTCTGGAAGGCGCCGAGGAGGAGCTCGGTCTGCATCCGGGTGACCTCCGGGATGTTGTCGTTCTCGAGCAGCACCCCGGCCCGCGGGGCCTCGGGCGTCCTGACGGAGCCGGCGGCGGCCTGCTCCTGCAACTCCTTCTCCATCTCACGCAGCGCGGTCGCATGGCGGTCGAGGGCCTCCCGATCCCGGGCATCGACGCGCGCCGAGACCTTCCGGAGATCGTCACGGAGACCGTCGAGCACGGAGACGAGGCTCTCACGGTCCTTGGTCTGCCCGTACAGACGGTCGAACATCGCGTAGGGGCTGGTCACGGGCGTCATCGGCTGGTTGGGACCCGCGTAGCTCCAGCGCGTCCAGGGGTCGGCGCGGTTCGGGACGGCGACGCCGAACTCGAGCGAGCCGTGCCGTGTCCGGGTGGCGGGCGAGGCCTGGAGGAAGCGGCGGATCTCCTGGTCGATGGACGGGCCGCTGGCCCAGCCGGCCGGAGTCTCCCCGCCGCCCTGGATGTTGCCCGGGAAGAGTTCGATGCCGGTGAGCAGGCAGCTCATGCCGCGCATGTGCCCGTCGCCGTCGCCGCGCACGCGGTTGTTGACGCCGCGCAGGGTGAGCAGCCGGTCGCGGAAGGGGGCGAGCGGAGCCAGGATGCGCTTGAGCCGGAATTGGTCGCCGGCCGGCTCGGGCCAGAACTCCGCGGGGATGGTGCCGTTCGGGGAGAAGACGAAGACGATGCGCTGGCGCGGGGCGGCGCCCTGCGCGGCATGAAGCGAGGGGAGGCCGGCGAGCAGCGGCAACGCGGCGGCCGAAAGGCCGAGGCGGCGCAGGAATTCACGGCGGTGATGGAGGCTCATGATGAAGTCAGTTGGGCTGGGCCGGCGGCAGCGCGGCCATCACGGCCACTTCGACGGCGAGGTCGCGCACGTGGAAACTCCCGAGGCGGAAGCCGTCGGCGAGCCGGGCGACCGCCTCGGGGGACCAGGCGGCGGGAGGCTGGTGCACGAGGGCGTGGAAGAGGTTGCGGACGAAGCCGGCCTGCCCGCCGGGGCTCTCGACGGCGTGCTGCGCGACGTCGCGCGCGCCCTGCAGCCGGATGACCGTGCCGTCGGCCGCCTGGTATTCCGAGGTGGCGTCGACCGGCTTGCTGTTGTCGGTGGCGCGGAGTTTACCGACGGCGTCGAAGCGCTCCAGGCTGAAGCCGAGGGGGTTGATCGTCACGTGACAGGACATGCACGCCGGCTTGGAGGTCAGCTCGGTCACCTTCTCGCGCATGGTGAGCGAGGGGTCGAACTTGTCGTCCATGAAGGCGATGGCCATGGGCGGCGGCTTCAGCATGCGGCCGAGGATGTTGCGGGTGACGAACACGCCCCGGTGGATGGGCGACGATGACCGATGGTAGGACAGCGTCGCAAGGACGTAGGGATGGGTGAGCACGCCGGCCCGGTGCTCCGGGTCGAGCCGGACGGGCGAGAAGCCGCGGTCGGCCGGCTCAGGCTGACCGTAGAACCGGGCCAGGCGCGGGTTGAGCAGGACCGTGTCGCCCAGCAGCAGGTCGCGATAGTCGGATTTCTCCGACCACACGACACGTTCGACGGTGAGCTCGAGCGAGGTCAGGAGGTCCGCGACCACGGCGCGGTCGAAGCCGGGATAGGCCGCGGCGTCCTTCGCGAGGTCGGCGTCGTCCTCGACGTGCAGCCAGTGACGGAAGAAGTGGCCGAGCTTCGCGCGGGCGCGCGGGTCCTGCATCATGCGCCGCGCCTGGGCGCGGACCTGCTCGGGGTCACGGAGGCGGCCGGCGGAGGCCTCCTTGAGCAGCGTCTCGTCAGGCAGGGAGTCCCACAGCGCGAGCGCGAGGCGCGAGGCGACGGCGTGCGGCGACGGTCCGCGGTGGTCGGGATAGAGGAACTGGGGCGAGGACAGCACGCGCAGCACCGTGCGCCTGGCCGCGGTCTCGGGCGCGAGGCCGGGGGTGAAGAGGGCGCGCAGCTCGGCCTGCTCGGGTTCCTCCAGCGGCCGGCGGTAGGCGCGCTCGGCGAGTCGCAGGCAGAATGCGGCCAGCTTCGCGCCCTTGTCCTTCGCCTCGGCGGAAGTCCCGGCATACTCGAGCAGCTTGGCGTCGAGCAGGTCGGCGGCGGCGAAGGCGCCGTGCGCGACAGCCTCGATCCAGGCGCGTGAGATGCCGACCCCGCGTTCATAGCCCAGCGAAGCGTCGTCGGGCGGGAATTCGACGGACACGATGTCCGTGCGGGAGGAAGCCTCGGGGGACAGGGACTCGGGAGGGATGACAGACCAGACGCCGCCAGGCGGCCTCCACTCCAGGCGGATGGAGGCGAGCTTGTCCTTGTACTTGAAGAAATCGAGCTTGAGGGGGTAGGAGCGCCCTCCGAGGAGGAGCAGCTCGGCCTCGCCGGACCGAACGGACCCGGAGCTCACCCAGAGGTCGATCGTGGCGGCGCGGCCGAGCGCCCCGGAATCGTCCCGGGTGTTCTCGTTGGCGCTCACCGGGGTGTTGAGGTAGAACCGGGCGCCGTTGGGCGTGGTCACGCGGAAAGCGTAGACCCCGGTATCGCGCACCAGGAGCGACCCATCCCAGCTCACGGAGAACTGGTCCTTCTTCATCTTCTCCGTTGGAGCCCCCGCGCCGTAGTCGAAGTCGACCGAAGGGTCGGTGCGCTCCAGCGCCTTGCGGGCGCGCTTGTTCATGCCGTCGGAGTCGTGGTAGGTGGCCTTGAGTCCGCCCGCGGCCGCGGCGGTCCGCCTAGGCCGGAAGGAACCGAGCAGGTCGGCCATCGTCTCGCGGTACTGGCGCACGGTGAGGTGTGCGAGCTCGATGCGGGGCGGGTTGTTCCGGGCGCGGGCCTCGGGCGAGTAGAACTTGCCATGGACGTAGGCCGCCACGGCGGCGGCGTCCGCCTCGCTGAGCGAGCCAGGGTCGTCCTCGGGCATCTCGCGGACGATGTAGCGCGCCAGCGCGGCGGGGGACTTCTCCCCGAACAGGGCTTCGTCCGCCTTGCCCGCTACGCCCTCGCCCATGGGACCGTGGCAGGAGCGGCAGTCCTGCCGGTAGACGGCCTCGCCCGAACGGGGCGGACCGTGCTTCTTGAGATAGGAACGGGAGCCCGACCATCCGGCCGCGAGGACGCAGGCCGCGCAGAGAAGCCAGAGGCCTGTCTTGATGACGCGAGGAAGGGCCATGCGGGGTACGACCCCGAAGGACAGCGGGCAGTTCCGCTAAATCAAGCCGGCTTCGCCGAAACTGAACCATCCCTTACCTCCCGGATCGGCCTCCGGCCGGCCGACCACCACGTGGTCCAGCAGTTCGACGCCCACCACCCTGCCCGCCTCGGCCAGCTGCCGGGTGACCGCCCGGTCGGCTGGACTGGGCGAGGGGTCGCCGCTCGGGTGATTGTGGGCGACGATGGCGGCGGACGCGGCATGCCGCAGGGCCTGCCGGAAGACCTCGCGGGGATGGAGCAACGAACTCGTCGCGGTGCCCGAGCTGACCTCATGGAGCGCGAGCAGACGGTTACGGCGATTGAGGCAGAGCACCCAGCACTTCTCCACCGCGAGGCCGGCGGCCAGCGGCTCCAGCCGTGCCCAGACCTTGGCCGGGGCGTCGAGACGGTCGCCGGGGTCATGCGCGCGCTCGCGGATGCGCCTGGCCAGCTCCACGGCCGCGGCGAGCTCGGCGGCCTTGGCGGGACCGAGACCGCGCACGCGGCCGAAGTCGGCGGGCTCCCATCCGCTCAGCGCGCTGAGTCCGCCGGACTCGGCTAGGAGTTCGCGGGCGACGGCGTCGACAGGCGCGCCGCGCGTGCCCACGCCAATCAGCAGCTCCAGCAGTTCCGCGTCCAGCAGAGCGCGCGGGCCGAGTCGCTGGAGACGTTCGCGTGGACGATCATCGGAGGAGGGCATCCCCCGAGACCACCCCGCGCGACGGCGGACTCAACCAAGGTTAGGCCCCAGCGGAACCCTTCCCTCACTGGCGGGCCGGCGAGTCTAGGAACGCGACCTTGCCGGTCTTGATGTCGTACATGGAACCGACGATGGCGATTTTGCCCGAGGCCTCCAGCTCGCGCAGCGTGCGGCTGGACGAACGGATGTACTCGATCGTCCTGGTCACGTTGCGTGCGGCCACGGAGTCCACGTAGGCCAGCTTCATCTCGGCGGTCACCCAGTCGCCGTGAGGCTTGGTGCCGGGCACGATGGACTTCTGGATCTCGCTGACCAGCGCGTCGAGATGCTCGCAACCCGTGGCCTTCGAGGCCGAGGTGCCGGACTCGAAGAGCTCCACCGACGCCTTGACCGCACCGCAGTTGGTATGGCCCATCACAAGCACCAGCTTGGATCCGGCGACGGCGCAGGCGAACTCCATGCTGCCGAGCACCTTCTCCTTGGCCACGTTGCCAGCGATGCGGATGACGAACGCGTCGCCCAAGCCCATGTCGAAGATCAGCTCCACGGGGCTGCGTGAATCGATGCAGCTCAGCACCACCGCCATCGGGTACTGGCCGGCGGACGTCGCGTCCACCTGACGGGAGAGGTCACGGGTGAGCCGCCGACCGGTCACGAACCTCTCGTTGCCCTCCTTGAGGAACTGCAGGACGCGCTCCGGCGTCAGCTGAGACTGCACCTCCCGGGTGGTCACGTCCACGTACTGGACCTGGTCCTCCATCACATAGCGGTCCTTGAAGCCGATGAGGCTCACCTTGAGGTTGTGCGCCGGGGCGGTCTGCCTGCGGAAGTCCTCGATCAGGTCAAGGATGTCCGGGTCGATGTAGTCGGTGTTGCGCGCGTCGAGCACCACGTGGCCGTTCGCCGGCACGGAATCGAGAGCCCGCTCGAGCGCGGCCCGGTTGAGGAAGCTCACCTGGCTGGAGAACTCGATGCGGAGCACCTCGCCCCCGACGTGACGCTCCATGAAGCGGAGCAACGGCCGCCGGTAGTTGCTGTGCAGGATGAAGCCAAGGCTGGTGCCCAGGCCGATGAGGATGCCGACCAGCAGGTCCGTGAACACGATGGCCACCACCGTGACGATGAAGGGGACGAACTGCTTGCGCCCTTCAGACCACATCTGGGCGAAGAGCGAGGGGCTGGCCAACTTCATGCCCGTCACGATCAGCACGGCGGCGAGGGAGGCCAACGGGATCTCGTTCAGCCACTTCGGCGCGAACAGGACGAGCAGGAAGAGGAACGCGCCGTGGATGAAGGCGGAGAGGCGCGACGCCGCGCCCGCGTTGATGTTCACCGAGCTGCGCACGATGACCGAGGTGATGGGGAGGCCGCCCAGAAGGCCCGCGGCCACGTTGCCGACGCCCTGCGCGATGAGCTCGCGGTTGGGCGGGCTCACCCGTTTGCGCGGGTCCAGCTTGTCGACGGCCTCGAGGTTGAGCAACGTCTCCAGCGAGGCGACCACCGCGATCGTGAGCGCGGCCATGAAGACGGCGGGGCTGGCCAGCGTCCTGAAGTCGGGACTGGGCAGGACCTGCAGAAACTCGCCGAGGCCGGCCACCGTCGGGACCTGCACCAGGTGAGAGGTGCCGATCGCCCACGGAGAGCCAGCCGCCTTCATCAGCAGGTTGGCCGCCACGCCCAGCAGCACGACCAAGAGGGGCGCCGGCACGAGCGATTTCTTCAGCCGGCTGCGGTCCCAGAGGAACAGTATCGCCAGCGAGACCAGACCGACCGCCATCGCGCCGGCCTCGAAATCGAACAGGGAGGAAACCAGTTCCGAAATGGTGTTCCTGCCGTCAGGCTGGAGGAAGCCCATCTCGCCCTCGGGGTCAGCGTCATGGCCGATCGCATGGGGAATCTGCTTGAGGATCACGATCACGCCGATCGCGGCGAGCAGGCCCTTGATGACGTTCGAAGGAAAGAAGGCCGAGATGAACCCGGCCCGCAGCGCGCCGAGCACAATCTGGATGACTCCCGCCAGGACCACGGCCACGAGGAACGCCTCGTAGGACTTGAGGGCGGCCACCTGCGCAAGCACCACCGCCACCAGACCGGCCGCCGGGCCACTCACGCTGGTGTGCGAACCGCTCAGCCAGGAGACCAGCAGGCCGCCGACGATGCCGCTGACAAGCCCCGCCACCATCGGAACGCCCGAGGCCAGGGCGATGCCCAGGCACAGAGGAAGAGCGACCAGGAAAACGACTAATCCGGCCGCGAAATCCTTCGTAAAGGCGCTCCAGGCTGAAGTGGGGGCGGCAGGAATGGAGGTAGCGTCGTTAGATTCAGGCATCGGAGTCAGGACTGTACGGTTGATCAGGGGTTTTGAGCTGCAAATCTTGCGTTGTCTGACCCATTTCAAGCCCTTTATTGCAAATAACCTGCAACAGATAGGCATCCTGGCTTCAACATCACTTGAATGAGGCCGGAACTACTCAAAACCGCCCTGCTGACCGCCGGGAAGCTGGCAGTCTCCAACATCTTCATGACCTTCGCTTGGTAAGGTCATCTGAAAACGATGGGCAAGGCGCCCTGGCTCCTGGCGGCCCTGGCCTGCTGGGGCATCGCGCTCGTCGATTACCTGATCATGGCGCCGGCGAACCGGATTGGCCACTCGGACGGCCTGACGGGGGCGCAGCTCAATATGATCCAAGAGTGCGTCACGCTGGCGGTCTTCGTGCCAATCATGCTCCTCTTTATTGGTGAAAAGTGGCGGCGGGACCTGCTTTGGGCCTTTTTTGCCTGCTCGGGGTGGTCTTCTTCGTCTTCCGCCCTGACCGGGCTTGAAACAGGAGGGCTCCGGCGGTGTTATCTCCCGTAAGATGATCCTGATTACCTGCCTCGCCGCGCTCCTCGCTGCGACCACGCCCCAGAAGCCCCAGCCGCCCGCCGGCAACAACGGGAACAGCACGACCAACAACTCCACCACCAAGCGGACCAACAACAAGAAGAAGGCCGCGGAACCCAAGGCCGCCGACAACAAGAAGGGCCCCGCGGTCGTCGAGGCCGAGCCGCTCGTCAAGATGTCGGTCGACGCGGGCCTCGAGGCCGCGAACGCCGCCCTCAAGGCCGCCCAGGATGAGATCGCCCGGCTGCAGGCCATCGGTTCCGACGGCAAGGAGCCGGCCGGCGCCATGCTGAAGGCCGGAGCCGAGGCCGCCGTCGCCGGCGCCGCCGTCCTGCAGAAGGAAATCTCGAAGGAGCGCAAGAAGCCCGCGCCCGACGGCGAGAAGAAGGAGCAGCCTGAGAAGCCCGTGTCCGAGAAGAAGAAGCCCGAGCCCCGCAAGCCCGAGCAGAAGAAGGACAACCCCGTCGTCGAGAAGAAGCAGGAGGCCTGAGCCGTGCGTCTGCTCCTGCTCTGCACCCTCGCGCTGTCGGCGCAGCTGCCCGCCCAGGGCGCGCCCTCCGACCCACCCTACCCCCGTCCGTCCGTCGACCCGACCAAGGAGGCGAAGGAGCCGGAACTGCCGGCCCAGCCCGCGCCGGAGCGCAAGAAGCCAACGAAGGAGCGCAAGGCGGACACCATCAAGAAGAAGCCCAAGAACTGAGCGGCGGCGCGGACGCGCTCAGTCGACCAGGATCTCGCGCGGATTGGAGCCGTTGGCCGGACCGACGTACCCCTTCGCCTCGAGGATGTCCAGGATGCGGGCCGCCCGGTTATAGCCGAGCTTGAGCTTGCGCTGGAGCATCGAGACCGAGGCGCGCCGGGTCTCGCGGATGACGGCCCAGCACTGCATGACGATCGGGTCCTCGCCCTCCTCGCCGTCGCCGCCCTCCTCGCCGTCGCCCGCCCCACTCTCGATGGCCTCGACGACCTCCTGCACGAACTCCGGCCCGCCGTTCTTCTCGTTGAGGAAATTGACGATGGCCTCGACCTCCTGCTCGCCGACGAACGCGCCCTGCACGCGCTGCAGGACGGCGGTGCCAGGCGGGATGAAGAGCATGTCGCCGCGGCCGACGAGCGTCTCGGCGCCGCGACTGTCGAGGATGGTACGTGAGTCGACCAGGGCGGACACCTTGAAGGCGATGCGCGTGGGCAGGTTGGCCTTGATGAGGCCGGTGATGACGTCGGTCGAGGGGCGCTGCGTGGCGAGCACGAGGTGGATGCCGGCGGCGCGGGCGAGCTGCGCGAGCCGCGCGACGGACTTCTCGACCTCGTCGGCGGCGACCATCATGAGGTCGGCCATCTCGTCGATGACGCACACGATGTAGGGCAGCTTCTCCGTCGGGACCCTCACGCCGTCGTCCACGGCTTCCTCGGCCGCGGCGGCCGCGGCGGCCTGCTCCTCCGGCGTGAGTTTCAGCTCCTCCTGCTTGGGCGCGGCCGCGTCACGGGCGATCTTCGCGTTGAAGCCGGAGATGTTCTTCACGCCGACCTTGGCGAAGACCTTGTAGCGGCGCATCATCTCGGCGATCAGCCACTTGAGCGCGGCAGGCACCCGCTTGGGGTCGGTCTCGACGGGGATGAGGAGGTGCGGGAGCTTCTGGTAGACCTGCAGCTCGACGACCTTCGGGTCCACCATGATGAAGCGGAGGTCCTCCGGGGTGCGGCGGTAGAGGAGCGAAATGATGAAGGCGTTGATGCAGACGGACTTCCCCTGGCCGGTGGAGCCGGCGATGAGGCAATGCGGCATCCCCGCGAGGTCCTGTACGACGGGCTTGTTCGTGACGCTGTCGACGCCCAGCACGACGGGGATCTGCGCCTTGCTCTCGGCCCAGGCCTTCGACTCGAGGATTTCGCGCAGCCTCACGTCCTTGCGCACCTTGTTGGGGATCTCGATGCCGACGGTGCCCTTGCCGGGCACGGGCGCGAGGATGCGGACGGACTCCGCCTCCAGGTTCATCGCGATGTTGTTCGAGAGGTTGGCGATGCGTTCGACGCGGGTCCCGGGCGCGGGCTTGATCTCGTAGCGAGTGATGGAGGGGCCCTGCTGGATGCCGACGTCCACGCCGTTGGCCGTGTCGACGGGCACGCAGTTCACGTTGAACTGCCTAAGGGTCTCGATCAGCTCGCCCGCACGACGGCGGAAGTCCTCCGAAGGGGCGTCCGCGGGGCCCGCCGGCTCGGCCAGGAGGCCGAGCTCAGGGAAGACGTAGTCGCCGAGCCGCCGGGGGATCTGCGCCTTGGCCGCGCGCTCGATCTTCTCGGGTTTCACCACCAGCACCTTGCCGCCCTTGACGACAGGGCGGGACTCCTCCTCGTCCTCCTCGTCTTCTTCGTCTTCTTCCTCGTCGTCCTCGACCGGAGGCTCCTTCTCGTCCTTGTTCTTCTTCTGGTCGGTGGAGACGGTGACGTCCTTGGGATCGACGGTCTCAATTTCGGGTTCGGTGCCGTCCTTGTCGGGCTTCTCCTCGTCGACGGGCTCGACCGGCGGGACGGCGACGGGCAGGATCTGCGTGGCGGCGACGGGCGGCACGATGGCGCCCTGCACCTCGGCCTGCTTGCGGCGGAGCTCGACCTGCGCCTCGGCGCGTCGACGCGCGTCCAACGCGGCGCGCGCGGCGGCTTCGCGACGCGCGGCGGTCCAGGAGCCGAACGCGTCGCGGGTCTCGGAGATCCAGGCGGCGAGCGTGGCCCGGGGGTCGTCGGCGAGGGCCCCGATCAACGCGAAGCCGTAAGGGAAGACGAGGAACCAGGTGCCGTAGGAACCGAGGGTCGGCTCGAAGACGGAGCCGTGGAGGAAGCCGCCGACGAGGCCGCCGGCCCCCTTCGGATCGAAGGCGCCCGAGGTAATCCGGCTGGCGCCCTCGGGGTCGAGCCAGAGCGCGAGGATCGGGGCGAGCAGCAGGACGCAGAGCGACATGAGCAACGCCTTGAACGGCCAGAGCGTGTGGGCGCGCTGGTTGAGCGCGAACCAGCCCGCCGCGCCGACGAAGAAAGGCAGCAGGAAGCCGGCGTAGCCGAAGAGGCTGAAGATGAGCACGGCGAGGGTGGCGCCGAAGGAGCCGCACGGGTTGGTGGTGGGTGAGGCGCCGGAGTCGGCGGGCAACATCAGCAGACGCCCGAGGAAGTCCGGCAGCATGTTCACGTCGGACGAGGCGTGGAAGCCCATCGCGACGAGCAGGAACGCCGCGACGATCCCGAGCACGGCGGCGAGGACGGGCCGCGACTCACTGGCGGGTCGGGCGAGGGTGGCGGTGCGACGGCGGGCGGGGGCGGGCATGGTCGTCAGTCGCCGAAGAGGGTCCCCTGCGTGCCGCCGGCGGGCGGGGGCGACGGGTCGGTGTGGAGGTGGCGGGGCGGGCGGGCCACGCGTGCGGCGAGGGCGCGGGCGCGCTCGTGCGCGAGCCGCTCCACCATGCCCGCCAGGGCGTGGCGGATCCACTTGGGCGTGAAGGAGGCGGCCGTGTAGTCGCAGGGGCCGTAGCCGTGCACGCGTCCCGTCTGCAGGAGCGCATCGTTCTGCGCGAACTCGGCCTCGCTCTCCGGTACGTAGACCGCGAACGCGCGGCCGCCGTTCTTGCGAAGCAGGGAGAAGACGGGCACGTCGCTGGGGCCGTCGGCGACGTAGATCATGTTCTCGAAGGGCACGCGGCGGTCCTCGGGCCGCACGACGGCGTTCACGTCGATCTCGGGGTTCTTGTTCGTGCCCTTGTTGATCTCGAAGAGGAAGCGGGTCTTGATGGTGTTGTCGACCATGGCCGCGACCTGGGTGATCTCGGTCGGGAGCTCCAGCGCAAGCTCATCCTGGCGGGTGAAATGCGGCGGCAGCGGGTGCTCGAGGAACTCGCAGCCGTAGATGCCGTCGCAGTGGGGCGCCACGGCCGAGCCGCGGATCATCTCGGCGAGGCCGGTGCTGATGACGTAGTGCTCCAGGACCACCTCGACGTTGTGGCGGCGGCCGAGCTCACGGACGTGCTCCTTGAGGGCGGGGAAGAACTCGGGGAGGCCGGGGCAGAGCGGGATCTCGGCCCCGAGCTCGCGGAGGCGCCGGTTGGTCAGGCCCTTGAGGGGGCCGGACTTCACGTAGCTGAGCAGGTGATTGAGGTAGACGGAGTCCTTGGAGGTGCGGATGCCCTTGCGGGCGTAGAGCCCGGGCAACTGGTTCGTCTCCTTCCAGAAGCGCTCCTCGTCGACGCCGTAGGCCCGGAAGAGGGGGGTCTGCATGTAGCCCGGGCAGAGGGTCTTGTCGAAGTCCCACACGCACGAGAGGACGTGAGTGCCGCGCAGGGCGGGTTCCTTTGGCTGCATGAAGGGGGAGACGGTTGGAAAGGGGGCTTGCGGAGAGGGTCCTCGGCGACTCCATTGGATAACGGAGGGGCGGTCCCTCTCCAAGTCCCGATTGGCACCGCCTCCATGTCGTCCAGCCCCCTCCGACCAGACCTGACGGTCCTCCGACGGCGGCTGGCGGAACTGGAGGGGCTCATGGCCGACCCGGCCACTTTCGGCGACGCCCGCAAGGCGGCCGCACTGGGCGCAGAGCTCCGCTTCACCGCCAGGGCGGTCAAGGCCGACGACCGGCTGGCGGCGCTGGAGAAGGAGCTGGCCGAGGCCCGGACGATGGCCGGCGAGTCCGATCCGGCGGTGCGCGCCATGGCCGAGGAGGAGACGCGGCGGCTCGAGCCGGAGGTGGAGCACGCCCGCCAGGAGCTGGTGCGCGCGGTCATCCCGCCGCATCCGGACGACTCGCGCAACGTGCTGGTCGAGGTGCGCGCCGGCACGGGCGGCGACGAGGCCGCGCTCTTCGCCTCGGACCTGCTCCGCGCCTACATGCGCTTCGCCGAACGCCGCGGCTGGAAGCACGAACTGCTCTCGCTCTCGCCCTCCGACCTCGGCGGGGTGCGCGAGGCCGTGCTGCTCGTCGAAGGCGAGGGCGCGGCCGCGCTCCTCCGGCACGAGGCGGGCGTGCACCGGGTCCAGCGCGTGCCCGCCACGGAGGCCTCCGGCCGGGTGCACACGTCGGCCGCCACGGTCGCGGTGCTCGCCGAGGCCGAGGAGGCCGAGGTCACGCTCCGGCCCGAGGACCTCGAGGTCACGGTGGCGCGCGCCTCCGGCGCGGGCGGGCAGCACGTCAACAAGACGGAGTCGGCGGTGCAGATCATCCACCGGCCGACGGGGCTCACGGTCTACTGCGCCGACGAGCGCTCCCAGCTGCGCAACCGGCAGAAGGCGCTGCGGGTGCTCCGTTCGCGGCTGCTCGACCAGACGCGTGCCAAGGAGCGCGAGGAACGCGCCGGCACGCGCCGCGCCATGGTGGGGTCGGGCGACCGCTCGGAACGCATCCGCACCTACAACTTCCCCCAGAACCGCATCACGGACCACCGGGTCGACCTCACGGTCCACGGCATCGAGCAGGTGCTCGACGGTGAGCTGGACGCCATCGTCGAGGCCCTCCGGGAGGCGGAGCTGCGAGAGCGCGCGGAGGCGCTCAGTCGGCCCGCAGGGTGAAGGAGGCCCGGCCCGCGCCCAGGCGGAAACGTCCGGAGTCCGGCCTTCCGTCGTCGACCCGGTCGTCGACGGATTCGAGCAGCCGCCGGACGTCCTCGTCCCACGAGGCGGGTGTGAAGACGATGGCCGGGCCGCCCTCGGCGCCCCGATTCATGAAACGCCAGACGCCGGGGACGCCGGCCTTCATGACGGCGGCGCGCGCGGGTCCGTAGCCATAAAGCCCCACGGCCTCGGGCGGGAGGGTTAGGTCGAAGTCGGCGGGCCAGATCCCCTTCTCGGAGCGGTGCTGCATGATCGGGGTCTGGGCGACCAGGAAGGCCTCCGAGACGGGCGTCACGAGACGGTACTGCCAGAAGATGATACCGGTCGCGACGACGAGGCCGAGCACGAGACCCACGAAGCCCAGCCCCGCGGCATGCTGATAGGAACGGGAGGGGGGCGCCTGCAGGACCTTGAGGGGCTCGGACATCGGCGGACATTGTCCCGGCGCCCGGACGGGGGCAAGGCAGGACGCTCGGGTTTTGCTTCTTGGAGCGGGCGGGCCGTTGGGCCTTGATGGCGGGGATGGACAAGGAGTTCCTCGAGCGCTTCGCGGGCGTCGGCCGGCTCTACGGGAAGGAGCGCCTGGCCCGCCTGTCCGAATCCTCCTTCATGGTCGTCGGGCTCGGCGGCGTAGGCTCGTGGACGGCGGAGGCCCTCGCGCGCAGCGGCGTCGGCGTGCTCACGCTGGTCGACGGCGACGCGGTCTGCGCCTCGAACACGAACCGCCAGCTGCACGCGCTCGAGGGCGCGGCGGGGCGGCCCAAGACGGAGGCGGTGGCCGAGCGCGCGCGCGCCATCCGACCGGGCCTGCGAACGGAGGTCCGGACGCGGTTCGTCACGCGCGCGAACGCCGCCGAGACGCTGGCGGGCTTCACCGGCGTGGTGGTCGACGCGATCGACGCGCTCTCGCCCAAGTGCGCGCTGCTCGACGAATGCCGCCGGCGCGGCCTGCGCACGGTCTCGGCCGGAGGCTGCGCGGGCCGGCTCGACGGCACCCGGGTGCGCGTGACCGACCTCGCACAGTCGCGCGAGGACGCGCTGCTGATGCTGGTCCGCAAGCGGCTGCGCCAGAACTTCGGGTTCCCGCGCAAGGGGCCCTTCGGCATCTCGGCCGTATGGTCCGACGAGCTGCCGTCATCCCCGACCGACTGCGAAGGGCTGCCAGGCGGCGAAATCCCGGAGGACGAGGCACTGCGCCCGAACTGCGAATGGGGCTACGGCACGGCCGCCCATGTCGCGGGCGCCTTCGGTCTGGCGGCCGCTGGCGAGGCGATCCGGCTCGCGCTGCTGCCGGCGTGAAGCCCGGCGCCGCGTTTCCTTGCCGAGCCGCCCGACGCGGGGCTATCTGAAGGCAGCATGCCGCCCGTCACGCTGCCCGCCGAAGCCCTCATGACCGTCACGGGGCTGCCCTATCCGCTCAAGGCGAAGGGCAAGGTGCGCGAGGTCTTCGACCTCGGAGAGCACTACCTCATCGTGGCGACGGACCGGCTCTCGGCCTTCGACGTGGTCATGCCCAACGGGGTGCCGGGCAAGGGCGTGCTGCTCACGCAGATCAGCCTGTGGTGGTTCGAGCAGGCCAAGGCGATCTTCCCCACGCACCTGCTGCCGGACCATGCGACGGCGCTCGAACGGGCGCTCCGCGGACACGAGCATCTCATCCCGCGCTCGATGATCGTCCGCAAGCTGCGTCCGCTCCCGGTCGAGGCCGTGGTGCGCGGCTACCTCGCGGGCAGCGGCTTCAAGGAATACCTCCGCACGGGCTCGATCCTCGACCACGCGCTGCCGCGCGGGCTGCTCGACGGCTCTCCCCTGCCCCGCCCGATCTTCACGCCGTCGACCAAGGCGGCCGAAGGCCATGATGAGCCGATCACGCTCGCGCGCTGCGAGGAGGTCCTCGGCGCCGACGTCTTCCGCACGGTGCACGACGCCTCCCTCGCGCTCTACCGCATGGGCAAGGAGCGCGCGGCCCGCGCCGGCATCATCCTCGCGGACACGAAGTTCGAGTTCGGCACGGCGGAGGACGGCTCGCTGGTGCTCATCGACGAGGTGCTGACGCCCGACTCGTCGCGCTACTGGCCGGCCGCGACGTGGCAGCCGGGCCGGCCGCAGCCTTCCTACGACAAGCAGTTCGTACGCGACTGGCTCGAGCAGCAGCCCTGGGGCAAGACCGCCCCGGGCCCGGTCCTGCCGCCCGAGGTGGTCGCGCGCACCCAGGCGCTCTACCGGGAGTGCCTCGAACGCCTCACGGCGCACTGAACCGCGTAGGGGTGGACAGGCGGCCGGCGGCGTCCAAGATGCCGGCATGCGCCCCGCCCTGCCCCTGCTGCTCGCCCTCTCGCTCCACGCCGCCCCGCCGGAACCGAAGTTCCGGCTGCAGGAAATCGACAAGATTGAGATCGGCTATGGTCTCGCAATCGCCGACGTGGACGGGGACGGGAAGAAGGACGTGGTGCTCGCCGACAAGCGCACGGTCCAGTGGTACCGCAATCCGGACTGGAAGAAGCACGTCATCGCGGAAGGCCTGACGAAGGAGGACAATGTCTGCGTGGCCGCCGAGGACCTCGACGGCGACGGCAAGGCGGAGATCGCGGTGGGCGCGGGCTGGAATCCCGGCGACACGGTCAAGAGCGGCGCGGTGTTCTACCTGATTCCGCCCGCGGACCGGACGCAGAAGTGGGAGGCGGTCAGGCTGCACCATGAGCCGACGGTGCACCGGATGCGCTGGGTAGAGGTCGCGACGGGACGCTGGGACCTGGTGGTGCAGCCGCTGCACGGCCGCGGCAACAAGAACGCCGAGGGCGCGGGCGCCAAGATGCTCGCCTACCGCCGTCCGGCCGACCCGAAGGGCGAGTGGAAGACGGAATTGGTCAATGACGCAGGGCACATCACGCACAATCTCGAGACGGTCCGCTGGGACCGTTCGCAGCGCCAGCAGGTCGTCGCTGGCTCCAAGGAGGGGCTCTGGCTGAACGCCTACGCCGACGGCGAATGGCGCAAGACGCGCCTGAGCTCCGAGCCGGTGGGCGAAGTCCGCGCGGGTCGGCTGCCCGCAGGGCCGTTCCTCGCGACGGTCGAACCGTTCCACGGCAACAAGGCCGCGGTCTACCTGCGCGACGGCGACGGTAAGTGGAACCGCCGCCAGATCCTCGACGGCTTCAAGGACGGTCACGCGGTCGCGCCCGACGACTACCTCGGCCTGGGCCATGACCAGGTGATGGTGGGCTGGCGCGGCGCCGACCCCGGCCTCCGCCTGCTCACGCCCCTCGACGGCGAGGGCAAGGAATGGCGCACGTCGGTCATCACGACCAAGGAGGTCGCGGTCGAGGACCTCAAGTCGGCCGACCTCGACGGTGACGGCAAGCCGGACCTGATCGCGGCGGGCCGCCAGACGAAGAACCTCGTCATCCTCTGGAACGTCCGCTGAGGCGGCCTTCGCAGGCATGAAAAAGCCCTCCGCAAGGAGGGCTTTCTGCTTTCAGGTGGTAGTCCGACTAGGATTCGAACCTAGACAAGGAGAATCAGAATCTCCTGTGCTGCCATTACACCATCGGACTGTCCTGAGTCGTCCGAAGATGGGACTCCGCCCCCGCCCGTCAAAACGAAAGATGGGCGGAAAGCGGCATCCTATCCGACATTTTCCCGCGCCGGGACATGAATCACTCCCGCATCAAGTGCTTCACCAAATCCCTGCGCTGCTCGGGTGAAAGTGAGGTCAGGAGGCCCTCGGGCATGAGGGAGACGGGGGCGGTCTCGCGCTTGCGGATGTCCGCCCGGTCAAGGACCCACTCCTGGCCGACGCTCCGCAAGATGACGGTGCGCGGGGTCTCGGCTCCGACGATGCCGGAAAGGACGCGCCCGTCGGCCAAGGTGAAGGTGTTCAGATAATAGGAAGCGGGCACGACGGCATTGGGATCGACGACGTTTTCCAAAATGTAGTCGAGATGGCGACGTCCGCTGCCGGTGAGGTCAGGTCCGAGCTCACCTCCCTCGCCGAAGAGCTTGTGGCACTGTCCGCACACGGACGCATACAGCTGCCGTCCTTTCTCAAGGTCGCCCTTGGCGATCGCCTCCGGGGTGAGCTCGGCGCGCAGGGCGCGGATGGCGGCGAGTTTGTCGGCCGCGGTCTCACGGGTCTCGCCCCAGACGTCGCGCAGGAGGGCGTCGAGCTTGGGGTCGGCGAAAGCGCGCACCTGACGCGCGGCCGCGGGCCCGAGGTCGGCCTTGGGGAACTTGCCCTCGGCGGCGGCCTCGAGCAGGACGCGCGCAAACTTCGCGCGGGAGACGAGCACCATCACGGCCTGGGGACGTTCATGGGGATAGAGGTTGGGATAGCGGGAGAGGATGCGTTTCGCGGCCGCCTCGTCGTCGAACCGCGCGAGGCCGCGGATGGCGTCAAGCCCGAGAGAATTGACGTAGATCAGCTTCTCGCAGTCGGCGCGGAGCGTCGGCGCGCCGGCCTCGACCAGGGAGCGCAACGCCGTGCGGCGCACGTCGACGGGCTGCTTATCGTCCAACGCGACGTTGCGCACATCGTCCAAGGCGCGTCCGTCTCCGAAGGTGACGTTGAGGGTGCGGATGAGCGCCTGCGCCTCGGCGTCGGCGGCGTCCACGACACGCGCGAAGGCGTCCCAGGCGTCCGGCTTGGCCGCCTTGCGCCAGCCGCGGAGGCCTTCGGCCATGCCCCGCAGGATGTCGCCCTGCCCCACGCCCTGCCCGGCGGACTGCTCCAGCAGAGCGTTGAGCGGCCCGGGGCTGACGTCGAGCTTCTCCGCCAGGCGGCGGGCGATGAGGCGCGTGACCGTCGGCAGGCGGCTGACGTGCGCGCACTCGACCAGGGCGTCGGCGGAGAGGTCACGGATGCCGGTCCAGATGAGGAGCGGGAGGTTGTGGTCGGCGGCGTCCTCGGCCTCAAGCAGCAGGTGCTGCGCCGCCAGGGAACGATACTCGGGCGAGAGGTGCGGCAGCGCCGACGCCAGGGCGAGCCGCACGCGGGGCCCGTGGCGTCGTCCGGTCGCCAGGCTGAGGATGGCCTGCTCCCGCTCCTCGGCCCGCGGGATGAAGCCGGTCGAGAACCCCTGCTTGGAGGCCGCCTGATTGCGCATGATCAACGGCTCGGTGAGCTCGCGCTCGATGAGCCGCGCAAGGACGGCCTGATCCTTCTCGGCGAGGATCGATTCGACGGCGTAGCGGCGGGCGTGCGCGGCGTCCCAGACGGACGAAGGGCGGACGCGCAGGGCGATGAGGGTCGAATGGGCGTTGAGCGCGAGGACGGGGTCAGCCTCGGCCGCCAGACGTTCCCATGCGGGCAGGGCCTCGGCGAGGTCTTCGCCGCGGGAAGCACGTTCACGCAGGGCCCAGCGCGCCATGCGCACCAGCCACTCGTTGCGGCTGCGCTGAAGCTCGATCAGCCGGGACGGCGGGACGGCGAAGAAGTCGACGTCCGGCCGCTTGGGCTCGCCGTAGGACACCTTGTAGACGCGGCCTGAGCCGCGGTGGATGCCGTCCTGGTCGTGGCATTCCCCGATGTCGCTCCAGTCGAGGATGACCGCACCGCCGTCCGGCGCCTGCGAGATCTCGATGCCACGGAACCAGGGATCCTCCGAGCGCACGAAGTCCGGCTCATGCCGCATCACCAGCGCGCTGCCCTTGCGCTCGACCCGCTCGACGTTGACCCGTGAGCCGTGGAGGTTGAGCGTGAACAGCCGGTCGCGGTAGGACTCCGGCCAGCTGTCGCCCCGGTAGATCATCATGCCCACGTGGGCGTGGCCGCCGCCGAAACGGTCGGCGCCGCCGCGGCCGCCGTCGGCATCGTTCCACTTCTTGCCGGTGTCCCAGTGGTAGTGGTCGGCGTGCTGGTCGATGAGTTCGTAGACGAAGGGGTACGGGTCCTCGCCGTGCATGCGCTTGTAGTGGGCCCCGTGGACGCCCTGCCAGCCGTGGCCGATGACCGTGTTGATGAAGAGCATCTCGTGCTCGGCGTTCCAGTCGTGGCCCCAGGGGTTGGTCGTCCCGTGGCAGTAGGGCTCGAAGACCTTACGCGTCGGGTGGTAGCGCCAGAAGCCGCCCGCCGTCGGCGAGCGCTTCTCCTGGGGCACGCCGGGCACGTCGATCCAGGACGTGCTTGAGATGCCCACGCGCCCGTAGAGCCAGCCGTCGGGGCCCCAGCGCAGTCCGTTGGCGAACGTGTGACGGCTCGCGGCGGTGGTGCTGAAGCCGTCGAGCACGACGCGGGGCGGCCCGGCAGGCCTGTCGCCCTCCGTGGGGATGAAGAGGAGGTGCGGCGGGCACATCGCCCAGACGCCGCCCAGGCCGCGCTCGATGCTGGTGAGCATCTGGAGGTCGTCGGCGAAGACCGTGCGGCGGTCGAAACGGCCGTCGTTGTCGGCGTCCTCCAGGATCACGATGCGGTCGCGGAGCTTGAGGTCGAAGCGCTCCTTGCCGTCGGCGTAGGTGTAGTTCTCGGCGATCCAGAGCCGGCCGCGCTCGTCCCAGCAGAGCGCGATGGGCTGGCGGACGTCGGGCTCGGCGGCGAAGAGCGAGACGCGGAAGCCCTCCGGCGCACGCATGCGGCCGAGCGCCTCGGCGGGGCTCAAGAACGGGATGGTGACCGCCTGGTTGTCGTGGGGCTCGGGAAAGGACGCGGCGGCGGCCGCAAGCATGAGCGCGACGGGGAGCATGGGGAGTCAGACCAGCGTGGCGGCCGGCCGTTCCCGGGCAACCCCGCAGGCGTCAGAACCCGTCGACGATGCGCGCGTAGACGTCGGTGGAGGCCAACGGCGCCGACTGAGCCGCGCCCGCGGGCCCGATGAGCACCGGCCAGTCGAGGGAATCCTCGGGGACGCGCCCGTGCGACCCTCGGACGAGCGAGGCGTCCTGGGAGATCACCTCGAGGAGCGCCCGGAAGCCGAGCTTCTTCTTGAGGAGGAACCAGGCGACCTTGAGCGCGGGGAAACGGATCTCCGGGTCGATGAACAGTTCGACGGGGTCGTAGCCCGGCTTGCGGTGGATGTCGACGGTGCGGGCGTAGTCGGGATCCCCCTGCCCTTCCTCCCACCAGTAGTAGGAGAACCAGCTGCGGGCGTCGGCCACCGCGATGAAGTCGCCGCTGCGCGCATGCCGCACGCCCGCCGCGGCCTGCCCTTCGGCGTCAAGCACCTCCGCGACGCCGGCCGTGGCGAGCAGGGTCCGGCGGACCTCCTCGCGCACGGCGGGGTCGAGCACCACGACGTGCGCGACCTGGTGGTCGACCACGGCGAAGGCCTTGGAGGCGAAAGTGTCGAGGGTCAGAGAGCCGTCCTCGGGCTTGAGCTCGAGCCAGCCGCGGTCGCGGAAGACCTTGTTCAGCGGCACCGCGCGGTCGACGGCCGTGATGGCGTATTCCGAGACGACGAGCACCTCGACGCCGCGAGACTCGAGGAAGTCGGCGAGGTCGCCGACGAGCGCGTCGACGTCGCGCCGGGCGGCGTCGCTGCGCGGGTCCGCGGGCCCGAAGCGCTGGAGGTCGTAGTCGAGGTGCGGCAGGTAGACCAGGCTGAGGTCGGGGCACTCATGCTCCTCGATCCAGCGGGCGCAGTCCGCGATCCAGCGCGACGACGGCAGGCCGGCGCGCGGGCCCCAGAAGCTATGGAAGGGAAACTCGCCCAGGGCGGCCTTGAGTGCGGGCTTGAGGCGCTGCGGGTAGCTGGCGATGTCGAAGATCTTCGCCCCGTCGGCCTTGTAGACCGGCCGTGGCGTCACGGCGATGTCCGCGTCGGTGCCCATGTTGTACCACCAGAAGAGGTTCGCGACCTTGAGCTTCGGATTCCGGGCGTGGAGCTCATGCCAGGCCTTCGGCGCGAGCACCGCGCGATTGGACTGCTTCCAAAAATGCACCTCGCTGAGCGCGCGGTCATACCAGCCGTTGCCGACGACGCCATGCGCGTCCGGCCGCCGGCCGGTGAGGTAGTCGGACTGGGCCGTGCAGGTCACCGCGGGGAAGGCCGGGCGGATCCGCGCGACGGAGCCGCGGGCGGCGCGCGCGGCGAGGCGCGGCATCGCGCCGGAGGCGAGGTCGCGCGCGGAGAGGCCGACGACGTTCAGGACCGCGCGGCGCATGGCTGGACGTCGCGCGCACGCAGCTCGTCGGCGGCCTTGCGGACGACGGCCGCGGGCATCTCATGCACCTGCGTCGAGGCGCCGACGGCCGTCGGCAGGACGAGCGTGAGCTCGCCGCCGAGGTGCTCGCGGAACTCCTCGAGGCCGACCAGCAGCTTCGCCCCGCCGTCGAGATGCATCTCCGGGGCGTAGGTGCGGAAACCGAGCGCAGCGAGCAGCGCGAGGGCGCGTTCGGCGTCCGCGGCGGGGAAGACCCCGAGGTCGCGGGCGCAGAGGAGGTCGAGCGCGAGGCCGACGGCGACCGCCTCGCCGTGGGTGAGACGGTGGTCGGTCATCGATTCCAGGCGGTGCGCGGCCCAGTGGCCGAGGTCGAGCGGACGAGCGCTGCCGAGCTCGAAGGGATCGCCGTTGCCGGCGATGTGCCGGGCATGCAGCTCGGCGGAGCGACGAACCGCGCGGCCGACGGCGGCGAGATCGCCCCGGGCGAGCGCCGGCGCGTCCTTCTCAAGGGAGGCGAAGAAGGCCGGATCCTTGAGGAGCGAGACCTTGACCGCCTCGACGAGGCCGTCGCGGAGTCCGCGCGCGTCGAGCGAGGCGAGCAGCGCGAGGTCGTTGACCACGGCGGAGGGCACGGCGAAGGCGCCGGTGAAGTTCTTCTTGCCGAAGGTGTTGATGCCGTTCTTCACGCCGACGCCGGCATCGCCCTGGCCGAGGGTCGTGGTGGGCATGCGCACGAGGCGCACGCCGCGGTGCGCGGTGGCGGCAGCGAAGCCGACGGCGTCAAGGAAAGCGCCGCCGCCGACCGCGAGGACGTAGGAGTGGCGGCAGATGCGGTCGGCCTCGATCGCGGCAAGGGCGGCCTTGACCACCGCGGAATCCTTCTTGGCGGCCTCGCCGCCGGTGAGGACCAAGGGCGCGCGGGTGAAGTTCACCCCCTCGGAGCGCCCGTAGGCCTGGATGGCCGCGAGCATCCCGGGGCGGGCGGCGGCCAGGCCGGAGTCGACCATGGGGATCACCTTGGCGTCGCCGAAGAGCCCCGCCAGGACGCGGCTTCCGGGGCTGAACGCGTCTTCGGTGAAGAAGATGCGGTGCCGGTAGGTCACCGAGAATGCGAGGTCGATGGAGTCGTCCATGGCCCTGGGGGAGGGTCAATCTGAACGCATTCGACCCTCCGGGACAAGCCCAGTTCCCGCGGAAACTCAGGTCTGGGGGATGGTTCGTCGCAGTCGCAGCGTGGCCATGACAGCCAGGACCGGCCCGAGGACGGCCAGGACCAGCCCGACCCAGAGGAACGCCTTCATCTCGGGATGGATGACCTTCACCTTGCGCAGACAGATGACGTGAAGGAGGGCGAGGTTGCCGTACACCACGGCGTCGAGGAACGGGAAGCTCGCGAGGCGATCGGCGACGCGGGCGCCGACCCCCGCCGGCAAGGGGTGCCGACGTGAGGAGGCGAAGATCCAGGCCCAGTAGGCGACGCACCATGCCGCGGACCAGGCGGACCACGCGGGCCAATCGGACACCAGGAGCAGGGGCAGCGGCAGGAGGTAGAGCAGCGCCTCCGGCCAGCGGGGTGGCGCGGCCGGGCCGGCCTCATGGCGCGCCACGACGGTGATGCAGAACGTGAGGGCCCAGAGCGTCGCGGCGTGGACCCAGAGCATCACGTCCAGGGTGGTGTGGCCGATGTCGTTCGGCAGCAGCGCGGGCAGCGCGACCGGCCAGCCCGCGGCGATCATGCCGATGAACGGCAGCAGCGCGCGGCAGAGGCCCATCACGGCGGGGGCGAACGCGCGGCCCTTGTGCCAGCGGTCGTAGACGAGCACGGCGGCGGCGAGCGCGACGGCGAAGAGGGCCGCCTGCGCGCGGGTCTCGGCCGGCGCGGCGAGGCACGTGCCGAGCCAGCCGAGGCCGAGCGCGGCGAAGCCGGCGGCGAAGGCGTCGGCCCGGCGCACGCGGCCCGCGGGGATCGGCCGCGAAGGGCGGCGCTCGGCATCCCATGCGGCGTCGAACGCGTCGTTGAGGATCATCCCGCCGGCGTAGGTGAGCGAGACCGCGGCCAGCAGCAGCATCAGGGCGCCCCAGCCGGGGTCGTCGGGCGGGACCTTCCAGCCCTCGTCGTCGGGCATGCTGAAGACGCGCGCGTGCGTGCCCACGAGCCAGCCGGCGAGGACGTTGGACCAGACGGTCGGAAGGTTGGAGCCGCGGGTGAGGACCAGCCAGTCTCGCAACGTCCCAGCCATGGTCAGGCCGGAATGACGCCTCGGCGCGCGAGCTGGGCGAGGGTCCAGCGGTACTCCGACGCGATCATGTCGGCCACGTCCGGCGAGCGCACCTCGGCGGGCAGCACCTCCCAGGTGTACGTCTCGATCTCGAGCTCGCGCACCAGGCCCGGATCGCGGCAGACCGCATCGAGCGCATCGAGCAGGTGGCCGTTGGTCGTGCCAAGGTCGTCGTCGAGCCGGTCGGCGTTGACCGGCACGTGAAAGTGGACGCGGAGCTCCTCGCAGGCGTGGAGCGCGGCCTCCTCCGCCAGCGCGAGCGGGACGTCCTTGAAGCGCACGACCGTGCCGTCGGCGCGGCGCCCGAGGGTCTGGTGGAGGTAGGTCGGCTCGTGCAGGCGAGCCAGGCGGGCGAGGGAGCGCTCGGTGGGGCGGAAGCGCAGGGCCGAGCTGAGGTGGAACTTCACGACGGGGGCGCCGCCGGCGGCGAGGCGCGGGATTGCCTGCGCGGCCTCCTCATACTGCAGCGCGAAGTGGCAGGTATCGTACAGCACGCCGAGGTGCGCGTCGACGAGCCCGCGCGCGGGCTCCTCCTCCCGGAGGCGGGCGAAGAGCCGGATGGCCTCGGGCGTGTCCTCCGCCAGGCCGAGCGGCTCCGGCTCGAGCGCGAGGCGAAAGTGGACGCCCGCGCGGTCGCGCAGGCGGGCGAGATGCTCGGCGCAGGCGAGGATATTGCGCCGCATCGCCTTCTGCGCGGCCTCGTCGCGGCCGAATCCCTTGAACGAACCGGGCAGCGTGCTGACCGTGCCGACCGCGCCCGGCGGACGGAGCGCAGCGAGCAGGTCGAAGAGGCGCACGGTGTAGTCGAGCCGCTCGGGCTCGCACCAGTCAGGCGCGAACACGTCGTCCTTCACCGCGCGGCCGTGGAACGCGCCGTAGGGGAAGCCGTTGATGCCGGAGACGGAGCAGTCCGTGGCGTCGAGCCAGCGGCGGAAGGCGGCGAGCGCGTCCGGGCGGGCGAGCTCGGCGGCCGCGCCGGCGCCGAGGCGCAGGCCGAGCGTGAAGTGACGGCCGGGGCCGATCCGCTCGCGCACGCGCAGCGCGTGGTCGCGCAGGCCGGCGAACGTCTCCTCCCAGCCTTCGCCGCGGTGGACGTTGGTGCAGTAGGCGAGCGTGAGGCCGTTGGAGAGCCGCACGGTTCAGCGGACCGCCTGCGGGTCCTTGAAGTTCGGGCTCTGCGAGAGGAACCGCACCGGGTTGCCGTAGAGCAGCGCGTCGACCGCCTCGGCGGCGTGGCCGCGGCGGCGCATCTCGGCGGCGGCCTTCGGCACCGCGAGCGGGTCGCTCACGCCCCAGTCGCAGGCGCTGTTGAGCCACACGCGCTGGGCGGCGTAGTTCTCGAGCATGTCGACCGCGCGCACGGGCGTGGCCTTGGACTCAGGGTAGAGCGTGATGCCGGCCCAGAAGCCGGCGTCGAGCACCTCGCCGACCGTGTGCTCCTCGACGTGGTCGATGATGACGCGGCCGGGCTGCACACCGGAGTGCGCGCGGAGCACGTCCATGATGAGGCGCGTGCCCTTGCGCTTGTCCTCGAGGTGCGGGGTGTGCACGAGGATCAGCTGGCGGTGCTTCACGGCGAGCTCGACGTGCTGCTCGAGCACCTTCATCTCGTTGCGCGTGTTCTTGTTGAGGCCGATCTCGCCGATGCCGAGCACGGTGGGCGCCTTGAGGAACTCCGGGATGAGCGCGAGCACGTCCGCGGCGAGCGCGAGGTCCTCGGACTCCTTGGGGTTGATGCAGAGCCAGCAGTAGTGCGGCAGTCCGAACTTGGCGGCGCGCTTCGGCTCGTGCTGCGTGAGCTGGCAGAAGTAGTCGTGGAAGCCGTCGGCGTTCTTGCGGTCGAAGCCGGCCCAGAAGGCCGGCTCGCAGATCGCCGCGCAGCCCGCCAGGGCCATGGCCTGGTAGTCGTCGGTCGTGCGGCTCACCATGTGGCCGTGCGGCTCGATGTAGCGCATGGGCGGCTTACTTGAGGCCGGGCCAGACGCCCGTGGCGGCCTTGGTGTCGGCCTTCGGGGCGGGCTCGACGGACGGGTCGGACCAGAGGTGGAGGATGCGCGCGACGCGGTCGGGTCCGCCCTCGAGCAGGAGCGGGAGGGCCTTGCGCAGGCCCAGCACGCGGTGATCCTCCGGACCGGAGGCGCGTTCAAGCCGATCGAGGAACGCGGCGAGGTCCAGCAGCTTGTAGCGCGCGTCCATGAAATGGAGGTCGGCCACCTGCAGGCGTGAGCGCGGGGCGGTCTTGGCCAGGGGATTGGAGTCGGGCATGGGGACGGCCCCCGGACGGGGGACGGACTGAAAAGTGCCTTCGCCGACGGGGAGGGTCAAGCCGCCCCGCCGGGACGGGTCACTCCGGCTTCTCGAGTTCCGCGGCGGTCCAAGGGGTCTTGCGGTCCTTGTACTTCTCGCGGATGGCCTTCACGTCGGCCTCGGTGGCCACGCCCGCGGCGTTACCGAAGGAGTTGGCGACGTAGGTGACGACGTCGGCGATCTCGGCGTCCTTCAGCCCCATCACCGGAGGCATGATCGAATTGTAATTCATGCCCTTCACGGTGACCGGACCCTGCATCCCGTGGAGGATGTTGCGGACGGCGACCGAGGTGCCCTTGGCGACCCACTCGGAGCCCGCGAGGGGCGGGAAGACGGGAGGCAGGCCCATGCCGGTCGGCTGGTGGCAGGCGATGCAGGTGCGCGCATAGATCGCCTGGCCGCGCTTCACCTGTTCAGCGTCGGGCGTCTTGGGCTTGTCCGCCGCGACGGCCTGGACGGCGAGAAGGGGAAGAAGCAGAAGGAAGGTCTTCATGGTGGTAGCGGAGTGGACAGGTGTCGGTGAGCGGACAGACCACAAAGCGAAACGACGGTTCCCCTCCTAGGCATAAGCCCCGGTGGCTCCCGGCATAAGAAACAGGGTCTTGCATGATTACGACAATCAGACGAACGAAGGTCGCAAGGGCATTATCCATTATTAAGTATTAAAATAAGGTTAGACCGCGCTCTATATGCCCCTATCCTTCCTTGTATGGAGCCGTCTGAAAATACGGAGCAATGGATGCGCGGCGCCAGGCTTGAAAGCGTGCGGGCGTTGTTCGAGCACCTCCCGGGCGTGATGTTCTTCGCCAAAGACGCCCAAGGCCGGTTCACGGCGGCCAACCTGGCCTTCGCCCAACGATGCGGCTGCAAGGACGTGGCTTCCTTGCTTGGTCGGACCGACTTCGACATCTTCCCGGCGGAACTGGCCAAGGCCTTCCGCAAGAAGGACGAGCAGATCCTGCAGTCCGGCCAGGGCATCCCGCGGATCATCGAGCTCTTCCCCGACGAGAACGGCGACCATGTCTGGTATGAGACCACCAAGCTGCCCGTGCTCGACCACGCCGCGCGACCCTGGGGGATCTGCGGCACGGTCCGGAGCTACGCGAGCACCAAGGCCCATCTCGAGCCCTTTCTCCGCGTCGAGGCGGCGGCGGAGTTCATCAAGGACAACCTAGGGGAGAGCCTCGACATCAAGAAGCTCGCCCGCCTGAGCGGGCTCTCAGTCCGGCAGTTTGAGCGCAAATTCCACAAGGCCTACCAGATGAGCCCCCGGGCCTATCTCGTACGGATGCGCGTGGCGGCCGCCTGCGACTGGCTCAAGGATTCAGCCCTCCGACCCTCGGAAATCGCCTATAAAAGCGGGTTTTACGATGCCAGCGACTTCTCGAGGCAGTTCCGCCGGGCCATGAAAGTAAGCCCGACCCAGTATCGGCGGCAGTTGCTGACAATGCGCAGCGTCTAAACCCCTATTAAACAGGGCATTTGTCTACTCGACACAGGCTATTCACGGACTTATTCACATACCGTACCCCCACCTAACCTATGCAAGATAACACCGTACCTAATGCGAAGCGTCTGCTCTGGGCAGGCTTCATGGCCATCCTGGCCGCCGGCGTCGGATTCGCCCTCCGTGGCGGCATCTTCGGAGCCTGGAAGGCCGAATACAGCTTCTCCGACGCCCAGCTCGGCGCAATCGGAGGCGCCGGCTTCACCGGCTTCTGCTTCGGCATCATCATCGGCGGCCTGGTGGTCGACAAGCTCGGCTACGGCAAGCTCGTCGCGCTGGCCCTCCTCGGCCACATCGTCTCAGCCTTCGTGACCTTCGGCGCCAGCTCGCCGGACAACGCCTACGGCTTCCTCTACTGGGGCATGTTCATCTTCGCCTACGCCAACGGCACCCTCGAGGCCGTGGCCAATCCGCTCGTGGCGACGATCTTCCCCCAGCAGCGCACCCACTACCTCAACATCCTGCACGCCTCCTGGCCCCTCGGCATGGTGGTCGGCGCCCTCGCCTCCTACGTCCTGGGCTCCGTCATGGGTCTCGGCTGGAAGGGCCAGCTCGCCTTCTACCTCGTGCCCACAGTGGCCTACGCCGTGATGTTCATGGGCCAGTCCTTCCCGAAGTCCGAGGCCGCCGCGAAGGGCGCCTCCTTCGCCGACATGCTCAAGGACGTCGGCCTGCTCGGCGCCGCGGTCGCGCTCTACCTGGTGTCCGTCTTCCTCGGAGGCGTCTTCAACAACCCGAACGTCGGCTGGGCCGTGGGCGGCGTGCTGCTCATCGCCACCGGCGTGCTGACCCGCTTCTCCATCGGCTCCCTGCTGCTCTTCGTGCTCTTCATCACCCACGCCCTCGTCGGCGCGGTCGAGCTCGGCACCGACGGCTGGATCGAGAACATAACGGGCAACCTCTTCACGCCTGACGAGGGCAAGACGCTCTTCATCTGGACCTCGGCCATCATGTTCGGCCTGCGCTTCTGCGCCCACTGGATCGAGACCAAGCTCGGGCTCTCCCCGATCGGCATCCTGCTGACCTCGGCGGTGCTCGCCTTCGTCGGCCTGCAGCTCGCCTCGGGCATGGACTCCTTCGCCATCGCGCTCGTCGCGCTCGGCGTCTACGCGCTCGGCAAGACGTTCTTCTGGCCGACCATGCTCGCCGTCGTCGGCGACCGCTTCCCGCGCTCTGGCGCCGTGGCCATGTCCATCATGGGCGGCATCGGCATGCTCTCCGCCGGCCTGATCGGCGGGCCCGGCCTCGGCTACGCCAAGGACCGCTTCACGTCCGAGAACCTCAAGGCCTCCAACGCCGCGGTCTACGAGGCCAACAAGGCCGACAAGGCGTCGACGTTCCTCTTCCTCGACCCGGCCACCCCGGTCGAAGGCAAGAAGGTCGAGGCCGCCAAGAAGGCCGTCAAGGAGGCCAAGGATGGCGGGAAGGAAGCCTCCGCCGACCAGAAGGCCATCGTCGCCGCCAACCAGGCGGGCGACCGCGCCACGCTGAAGGCCGACTCCTACATCCCGCTCACGATGGCCGCGATCTACCTGCTGATGCTCCTCTACTTCAAGAGCATCGGCGGCTACCGCGCCCTAAAGCTCGAGGAGCAGTCCTGAGCCGGGCCCCAGGCCCCTTCCGGAAGGCCGCCCATCGGGCGGCCTTCCTCTTTGGTAGGATTGCGGACGGGGCCGTCGGGTCCGTCCCAGCGAATGGGCTTCCGTCCCGCGGGCGGTCGGGGTGAAATGGCGTCCACCCCATGAGCAAGAAGAAGATCCGCATCGCGCTCGCCGGACTGGGCTTCGGCGCCGAGTTCATCCCCATCTACAAGGAGCACCCCGACGCGGTCATCGCCGCGATCTGCCAGCGCAACCCGGAGAAGCTCAAGGCGATCGGCGACCGCTACGGCATCGCCAAGCGCTACACCTCCTACGAGGAGATGCTCAAGGACCCTGAGATCGACGCGGTCCACATCAATACGCCCATCCCCGACCACGGCCGGCAGTCCATCCAGGCGCTCAAGGCCGGCAAGCACGTGGCCTGCACGGTGCCCATGGCGACCTCGATCGCCGAGTGCGAGGAGATCGTGAAGCTGGTGAAGGCCACGGGGCTGAAGTACATGATGATGGAGACGGTGGTCTACGCGCGCGAGTTCCTCTTCGTGAAGGAGCTCTACGACAAGGGCGAGCTGGGCCGGCTGCAGTTCCTGCAGGCGAGCCACCAGCAGGACATGGAAGGCTGGCCGGGCTACTGGCCGGGCCTGCCGCCCATGTACTACGCGACGCATTGCGTGGGCCCGATGATGGCCCTCACGAAGGGCTCGGCGGAATACGTCTCGTGCTTCGGCTCGGGCCGCATCGCGGAGGAGATGATCCCGATCTACAACTCGCCCTTCGCGGTCGAGACGGCCCACATCAGGCTGCACAAGTCCGACGTCTCCGCGCGCATCATCCGCTCGCTCTTCGACACGGCCCGCCAGTATCGGGAGTCGATCGATGTCTACGGCTCGAAGAAGTCCTTCGAGTGGCCGCTCATCGAGGGCGAGGAGCCGGTCATCCACACGGCCAAGAAGCCGGAACCGGAGATCCCGCAGAAGGTCAAGGTGCCCGACTACGCCCACCGTCTGCCCAAGGAGATCCAGCGCTTCACGACCAAGGGCGTCTACGGCGAAGGCGAGGACCACCTGTCCTTCACGCAGGGCGGCGGCCACGGAGGCTCACACCCGCATCTCGCCAACGAGTTCATCCAGGCGCTCGTCGCCGGACGCGACCCGTATCCGAACGCGCGCGAATCGGCCAACTGGACCTGCACGGGCATCCTCGCGCACGAGTCGGCGATGGCCGGCGGCGAGATCCGCAGGCTCCCCGCGTTCACGCTGCCGGACTGAGCGCCGGAGGCGGGGCGGATTTGCCACCTTGCGGGACGCGCCTTTTCCGCAGTAATGGGCGTACCCCGCGCCCATGTCCCTACGCATCCTCCTTGTCCTCCTGACCATCCCGTTCGCCCGCGCCGAGACGCAATGGGTATGGACGCAGCGCAACAATGTCGCGAAGCAGCAGGTCTGGGCCCGCGCAGCCTTCGAAGTCGCGGAGGTGCCCGCCAAGGTCGAACTGCTCGCCGCCGCCGACAACCACTGCGAGGTCTGGGTCAACGGCAAGCTCCTCGGCGGATCCGACGACTGGGGCCAGGCCTTCGGGGCGGAAATCGCCAAGGAACTCCGCAAGGGGCGCAACGTGGTCGCGGTGCTCGCGCGCAATGACGGGGGCATCGCTGCGCTGTCGTTCCGCATCACGGCCAACAAGAAGGTGCTCACGGAATCCGGCGCCGGCACGAAGGTCACGGAAAAGAATCCCGGCAAGGGCTGGGAGTCCGACGGCTTCAATGACTCCAAGTGGGAATCGGCTACGGTAGTGAAGCCGATGGGCGCCGCCCCATGGGGCAACGTCTTCGGCGGAGGCAAGACCGCCAACAACAGCAAGCGCGGGCCCTCGACCACGGTCGCCCCGCCGGAAGAGCTGATCTTGCGCCCGGGCTTCGCAGCCGACCTGGTGCACGTCGTGCCCAAGGCCGAACAGGGCACGTGGGTCTCGCTCGCGGTCGCGCCCAACGGCGACCTCTACGCCGGCGACCAGGGCGGCGTGCTCTGGCGGGTCTCGATGGCCGACCCGTCCCGCCCCGCGGTCACGCGGGTGGAGACGAAGTTCTTCGGCTGCCACGGGCTGCTCTTCGCCCACGGCGCGCTCTACGCGTGCACGAGCGAAAAGGGCAAGGGCGACGTCTGGCGCCTGCGCGACCCCAAGGGCGACTTCTCGTGGTCGGAGCAGGAGCTGATCCGTCCGCTCAAGGGCTCGGGCGAACACGGCCCGCACCAGCTGGTCCTGGCGCCCGACGGCTCGATCCTCGTGGTCGGCGGCAACCACACGAAGTTGCCCGACGACGAGGCCGCCGGCGCGCCGGTGCGACGCTGGGATGAGGACGACCTGCTCAAGAAGTTCGAGGATCCCAACGGCCACGCCTCCGGCATCAAGGCGGTGGGCGGCTGGATCGCCCGCATGGACAAGGACGGGAAGAACTGGGTCCGGCGCACGGTGGGCTTCCGCAACGCCTACGACTGCGCCATCGCGCCCGACGGCGACATCTTCTCCTACGACTCCGACATGGAATGGGACATGGGCGCGCCCTGGTATCGCCCGACGCGCATCTACCTCTGCACGCCCGGCGGCGAGCTCGGCTGGCGCTCCGGCTCCGGCAACAACGCCTTCGCCTCGGTCGACAGCCAGCCCGCGCTGGTCGACGTCGGCCCCGGCAGCCCGACGGGCACGACGATGGGCACGGGCGCGAAGTTCCCCGCGGCCTACCAGCGCGCGTTCTACGCCTGCGACTGGACCTACGCCACGCTCTACGCGATCCGCCTCGAGCCCTCAGGCGGCGGCTGGAAGGCGCGCAAGGAGGTCTTCGCCGCAGGCCGTCCGTTCTCGGTGACCGACGCGGTCATCCGCCCCCAGGACGGGCACATGTATGTCACGATCGGCGGACGCGGCGGACAGTCCGCGCTCTACCGCATCCGTTACGCGGGCGGCGAATCGACCGCCGCCGCGGGCTGGTTCGAGGCCACGCCGGAACAGAAGCTCCGTCGTGAACTCGAGGCGCTGCTGGAGCAGTCGCCGTCCTCGGCCGCACTCGACAAGGCCTGGCCGCTCATGGGTCACGCCGACCGCTGGGTGCGCTTCGCCGCGCGCACGCTGGTCGAACACCAGCCGGTCGAAGGCTGGCGCGCCCGTGTGAAGGCCGACGCCAACGCCGACCTCGCCCTCAACGCCGCCACGGCGCTCGCCCGCGCCGGCTCCAAGGAGGACCTGCCCGCGATCGTCGCCGCCGCCGAGTCCGCCGCGAAGTCCAAGGACGCCCGTCTGCAGCAGGACCGGCTGCGCGTCTACCAGATCGCCTTCTCCCGTCACGGCAGGCCCGACGCCGCCACGGCCGCCCGGCTCGGCAAGGAGTTCGCCTCGCGCCTGCCCTCGGGCGACGCCGCCATCGACCGCCAGCTCGCCCTGGTGTCGATCTTCCTCGACGAGCCCACGGCCCCCGCCGCGGTGCTCAAGGCCATGAAGCTCGCGCAGCCCGGTCCGGCCGTCGTCGCCGACCCCGAGGTCCTCGCGCGTCATCCCGGCTACGCCAAGGCGGCCGCCTCGGCGATGAACGTCACGCCCTCCTCCACCCGCATCGGACTGGCGGTCTACCTCTGCCGCGCGACCGCAGGCTGGACGCCCGAGCTGCGCAAGGAGTTCTTCCGCTTCCTCGACGAACTCGCGCAGGCCGAGGGCGGCCACTCACTCAAGGGCTTCGTGCGCAACATCCGCAAGGAGGCGCTCGCCGCCGCCCCCGAAGCTGAACGCGCCGCGCTGGAGGAGATCGCCCCCGCCACGCCCCGCAAGGCCGCCGCGCCCATCCCGGCCGCCCAAGGCCCGGGCCGGATCTGGACGCAGGCCGAGGCGCTCGCCGCCTGGGACAAGGCACGCGCGGAGAAGTCCCTCGACCACGCCAACGGCCGCAAGATGTTCGAGGCCGCGCTCTGCTCGCAATGCCACCGCATGGGCTCCGTGGGCGGCGCGCAGGGACCCGACCTTTCCGGCATCGGCGCGCGCACCGCGGCGGCCGACCTCCTCATGAGCGTCATCCATCCGAACGCCGTCGTCTCCGACCAGTATGCCAACGCCGTCATCGGCCGCGTGGACGGCGGCAAGACCATCGGCCGCATCCTGAACGAGGAAGGCGACAAGCTGCAGCTCGCCGTGAACGCCTTCGACCCCTCCGTGCAGATCTCGGTCAACCGGTCGGACATCCTGTCCATCGACCGTTCACCGGAGAGCCCCATGCCCGCGGGCCTGATCAATTCCCTCAACGCGAAGGAAGTGGCCGACCTCCTCGCCTACCTCCTGAGCGGGAACAATCCGGACGACCCCGTCTACGCCAAGTGAGCCTCAGCGGGGCCCGCGGGCCCGCTGGCACACGGCAAGCAGTCAGGCGGACGCGCTCAGGGCCTCGTTCCGCGGCGCACGGACGTGAAGACCGGGCCGTCGAGAAACGGTCGGAATCTTGCCGGCTCACCCGCCTTCGTCATGAGTTCGCGCAGCTCGGAGTCGGGCTTGCCCACCAGGAACACCGGAAGGAATCCGCCGGGCGGAAGGGCGCCGCCCTTCCGGTGCCAGTTGGCCGACTTGTAATCGATGGCAAGGAAGGCGCCGTACTTGCCACCTGATTCGCCGAGCAGGATGGTGATCTCCGTGTCGGAGATGCTGTCCATCCGTATCCAGTCACCGTAGACGAACTTGAAGTTGTTGGTAGGCGGGCCGGCCGGCATGGCAGGTATCGGCGGGGTCTTCTGCTTCCATTCGGAGGCGTAGTAATGCCTGGCCGAGGAGCCGGGCATGTGCTTCAGGCTGCCGTCCAGGACCACCTTCCCGTTGACGATGACCACCATGACGTTGTCGCAGCCTCCAACGAACCGGAACTGGTCGGCGAAAGGGGCGCGTATCCGGGCGCGGTAGACGCCCAGCCAGAGCACGGGCGCGACGTCCTTCTCGACGCCGAAGGCCTTGGGCGCCTCGGCCGCGTCCATCGTCGGCTGGAAGATGCCGTTCGCGGAAAGGACGGCGTCGGCACGGAAATATTTTGAGAGAGCGGACGTCGCGTCGCCTTTTGCGACGATCACGTTGCGGATCGCCCGGAAGTAATCGGCAATCTCATCGTCGGTGTAGCCGTAGCCGCCGACGCCCGGGCGGAGCGTGATGAGCGGACGCTTGTCCTTTGCGCGCTTGATGTCCCAGAATTCCCCGGCCAGTCCGTTGGTGAATCCGCGTGCGCCGAAGAGGGAGACAAAGTTGCGGCCGCCGCGCCCGAGGCCGACGCCGCTGCCGATGCCGCCGCCCGCGCCGCCGCCGAAGCCCTTGGAACCGGAGCCGGAAAGCATGCCGCCGGAGATCGGGCTCATCGGGGCGACCGGTAGCGCCGCCACGGCGAGCGGATTGGCCGTGCTTCTGGAAGTGATGCGCGTCGGCGACTTGGTGACGGACTTGATGTTGCTTGGCCTGGTCTTGTGCCGGTCGTTGGTGTTACGATTTCCGGCGCTGCCGCCTCCCGCTCCGGTAGCGAAGGTGTCAGGGTCGCGCTTCTTCACGACCGACACCGTCGCGACGACCCAGAAGGCGGCGAGCAGGACCAGCAGGAGGTGCACTGCCAGCGAGACCGTCAGCCCCTCCCCGCCCAGACGGCTCCAGAGGGCGCGTCGGGCGCGTGCCGGGAGCGTGCCTGCAGGGTCTTCAGCCACGCAGCCACTATTCAATCTGAAACGTGGAGGGCAAGTGTGGCGTGGACTGAGCCGGCCATCGAGACGCTTCCGATCCCGAGAAGCCCCCAAGGCCCGCGGGATACGCCCGCCAGGACTAGTTTCCGCTTGCCCGTCTTAGTCGTAGTCGCTGTCCTTTTAGGTCCTGGACTGGAGGGGTGGCAGAGTGGTCGATTGCGCCTGATTCGAAATCAGGTGTGCCGCAAGGCACCGGGGGTTCGAATCCCTTCCCCTCCGCCAGGAAATGGTTTCTCATGGGGCACGTGGGCATGGGCGGACATGACGCCGCAAGGAAGGGATGAGAACTCCCGGAGGGGGTCGACAAAGCAAGGCGCCGCCTTGCGAGATGGACGATGCCGCAGGCATCGGGGCGCAGCCCTGAGCGCAGCGAATCCATCCCTTCCCCTCCGCCGGGCCAATTTGAGTAAGGTCGGGCCGCTCAACTCACCTTTGCACTTCCGGCAGTTCACGCTGTAATCCCCCCATGCGCCCGTTCGCCGCACTCTGCCTGCTGGTCGCCACGCTCGGGCTCTCCGCCGCGGACCGTCCCAACATCCTCCTCATCCTGGGCGATAACTGGCGCTTCCCGCACGCCGGGGTCCTCGGCGATCCGCACGCGCGCACGCCGGCCTTCGACCGCGTCGCGCGGGAGGGCGTGCTCTTCACCCATGCGTTCAACCCGGCGCCCTCCTGTTCGCCCTGCCGCTCGAGCCTGCTCACCGGCCGCGCCATCCACGAGCTGGGCGAACGGGCGTCCCTCTGGAGCGGCTTCCCGCAGGACACGCCGGTCTTCACGCAACTGCTCCGCGAAGCGGGGTATGCGATCGGCTACCACGGAAAACCCTGGGCGCCGGGAAACTTCGAGGCGTCGGGCTGGAAGGAGAATCCGGTCGGTCCGAAATTCCCGGGACTCGAGGCCTTCCTGCGGACGCGCCGCCCCGGCCAGCCGTTCTTCTTCTGGCTCGGCAACACCGACACGGCCACGAAGGCGGGGCGGCGACCCTGCCTGGAGGACGCCCAGCAGGCCGGCCTCGACCCGACGCGACTCCCGATCCCACCGGAACTACCGGACTGCGAGGAAGTCCGCCTCGACCTGCTCAACTACTACGGCGGCATCATCCGCATGGACCGCGAGGCGACCGCCGCCCTAGCGGTCCTCGAGGCGGCCGGTGAACTCGACCGCACGCTCGTCGTCTACACGGGGGACAACGGCTGGCAGATGCCTCGCGGCCTCGGCAACTGCTACGACCAAGGGTCGCGCGTGCCCCTCGCCGTCCGCTGGGGTGGGGCGGTCAAAGGCGGCCGGAGCGTCGACGCCTTCGTCAGCCTCGGCGACCTCGGCCCGACCTTCCTCGAGGCCGCCGGCCTGACCCCGCCCAAGGCGATGACGATGCGCAGTCTCGCGGGCCTTCTTCGCGGCGCCCCCGCCGCCGGCCGTGACGCGGCCTTCATCGGCCGCGAACGGCATGCCGACGTGCGCAACGGGCATCTCAGTTACCCGATGCGCGCGGTCCGCACCCGCGACTTCCTCTACGTGCGCAATCTCCGGCCCGACCGCTGGCCCGCCGGCGATCCGGACAACCTCTTCCTGCACGGCCGCCCCTTCGGCGACGTCGACACCACCGCGACCAAGGACTTCCTGCTCGCCCACAAGGACGACCTCGCGCGCCCCTTCTTCGCCCGCATCTTCGGCAAACGGCCGTCGGAGGAGCTCTACGACCTGCGCAAGGACCCGCATCAGCTGACCGACGTCGCCGCCGATCCCGCCTATGCCGCGGACCTCGCCGCCCACCGGGCCCGCGTCGACGCCTGGATGCGCGAGACCCGCGACCCTCGCCTCGACCCCGCCTACGACGCCTGGGACAGCTTCCCCTACTACGGCAAGGCGCCGAAGTGACGGAGGGCGGAAGTCTTTGCGAACTTGTCACGGGCGGTGATTCGGACGGTGATACCGACCATGCAGACCCGGCGGCATTTCGTGAGCACCCTGCTGGCCGCCCTGGGCGGAACGGCCTGCCAGAGCGCCCCGAGAGGCCCCCGGATCGTCCTGCAGTCGGCCTGGGATACGGTCAACATCGGCGACATCGGGCACACGCCGGGCACGCTGCGGCTGCTCGAGCAACATCTGCCGACCGCGGAGGTGACCCTCTGGGCGATGAAGCTGGACGCACGCGTGACGGCGATGCTCGAGCGCCGCTTCCCCAAGGTGACCATCCTGCAGGGCAGGCTCGACGGCAACGGCGAGCGCGACGAGCGCCTGCGCCGCGCCATCCTCGGCAGCGACCTCTTCATCCGCAACTCGGGCATGGGCCAGGACCTCTCCTACATGCAGTTCTGCAGGAAGCACGGCAAGGCCTACGGGCTTTTCGGGCAGTCGTTCTTCCCGACGATGGTGCAAGGGCCGGGGGCAAAGGAGCGCATCGCGCTGCTCGACGGCGCCGCGTTCGTCTACACGCGGGAGACGAAGACGCTTTCCATCCTGCGGGAGGCCGGGGTGAAGACGCCGGTCCTCGAGTTCGGGCCCGACGGATGCTTCGGCATCGATGTGCGGGACGACGCGCGGGGACTGGCCACGATGCGCAGCCTCGGCCTGGAGGAGCGCCGGTTCATCACGATCCACCTGAGGACCAATACCCCGAAGGCCCCGGGCGTCGACGACCCGCGGCCGCAGAAGCTCAACCCCTTGCATCCGACGCCGGCGCAGCGAGCTGACGACGAACGGCGGGCGGCCAAGTACCGGGAGCTGATCGGGCTCTGGGTGCGGCGCACGGGGGGTAAGGTGCTGATTGCCCCGGAGACCTTCAAAGAGATGGAGCACAACCGGCGGCTCATCCATGACCCGCTCCCGCCCGACCTGCGGAGGCACGTCGTCAACCTCCCGGAATTCTGGAACGCCGACGAGGCCGCCTCGGTCTTCGCGCGCGCGCACACGGTCGTCTGCCATGAGCCTCACTCCCCGATCATCGCCTTGGCCAACGGCACGCCGGTCATCCACACCTACTCCGAATTCCATTCGCCGAAATGCTGGATGTTCAAGGACATCGGGCTGTCGGAATGGCTGCTCGAGATGGACGAGACGCCTGCGGAACGCATGGCCGACGTCCTGTTCGAGATCGACCGCGACCACCGGCGGGCCCGCGAGAAGGCGGGCCGGGCGATGGCGTTCGTGCACGAGCGGTTCGCCCGCTCGCTCCGCGGCGCGGGCGTCCGCTGAGGCGTCCGGCCGGGCCGGCTCAACGCACCCAGAGCCAGAAGGCGCCGAGGAGGGCGAGCACCCAGCCCCAAGAAGCCAGAAAGCCGACGAGGTCCTCGCGATAGGCACGCCATCCCCTGCCCTGCGCGGCCCGGCGCAGGGAAAGCATGTCCACGATGACCGAACGTCGGCCGGCCTCGGCCGACATCGCAGCCGAGGCCGGATCGGTCACGGGGTCACCTTCTCGGCCGGGCAGCTCGGTGGGCGTCTCGAGCCGACGGCGCAGGTCGTCCTGCTCCGTGGAGGGCTCGGGCGGGGTGAGCAGGCTCACCAGCACGAGCGCCGACACGCCCGCAAGCAGGGACCACGCGAAGACATCGGGGTTCCAATGGTCGAAACGCGCTCCCATGAGGAACGCGGCCCCGAAGTTCGTGGCGTAGGCGGCGAGGACGCTGGCCAGCGCGCCCCAGCGGTTGGCGCGGGGCCAGATGACGCCGCCGAGCAGGCCGACGCCCATGTAGGTGGCCATGGTCTCCGTGAGGAGAAAGGCGTGCAGCACCCGGTCGATGAGGAAGTAGGCGTAGGCCACGCCAAGCAGCGAAATGACGAGGCCGCTGAGCCGCCCGACCAAGAGGTAATGGACGTCGCCGCGGCCGGGAGCCAGGTGCCGGCGATAGACCCCCTCGGTGAAAAGCGCGCCGCTGCTCACCATGAAGGCGGAGGCGGTCGACATGTTGGCGGCGAGCACGCACGCGACAAGCAAGCCGAGCGCGCCCGGGAAGAGGAGGTGGCGGCAGGCGAAGCCGAAGGCCGCCTCCGGATCCGCCAGCCCGGTCACGCCGAACGTCCCCTGCGCGAGCAGGGCCGCGACCATGAGGCCGACGAGCGCCCAGCCAACCGTGCACAAGCGCTTGACGTAGTTGCCCCAAAAGAAGCCCTCGCGACAAGTGCGTTCATCGCGGCCCGTGCCGACCGCGGCCATCTGCTGCGGCTGCGCGAGGATGCCCACCAATCCGTTGACGGTCAGCATGAGGATGAACCAGGGTCCGATGCCATCGGGCACCGCGAGCGAGAACTTCGCGTCGCCGAGCGTCGCGCGCATGCCCTCGAGCCCGCCCACGCGATCCCAGCCCAGCGGCAGGAGCAGGAAGGAGAGCGCGATGATGAGGAAGCCCTGGAGGAGGTCGGTCCAGGCGGAGGCGACCAGCCCGCCGACGAAACTATAGGCGATGAACGCGCCGGCCATGACGAACATCACGGCGTCGGGGCTGAAGGCGCCACCCGCGGCCTGGCTCACGACCTTGGCGCCGCCCTTGAGCATCGCGGCCGAGCCGATGGTGAAGAAGACGAGCGCGTAGACGGCGTAGAGGCCGCCCATCCAGCGCCCGTACCTCTCCTCAAAAAGCTCGGCCACGGTCGTGCGGCGCACCCGCCGCAGCACCGGTGCGAATATCCAGTAAAACGGGGTGGCGAAGAGGTTCTTCCACTGGAACCAGATGGCGGAGAGGCCATGCTGCACGACCGCGCCGGCGAGCGAGACCGGCATCTCGGCGTGCGTGCCCACGCCGAAGCTCTGGCCGATCATGAGCCAGCGGCCGAAGCCCCGGCCGCCCAGAAAATAGTCGCCCGTCCCGCGCACGCGCCGGGCGACGACGAAGCCGACGCCAAGGACGGCGGCGAAATAGGCGGCGATGACCGTCCAGTCGGCGGGGTGCAGCATGGGGCGGCGTCTTTGTCGCCGAAAACGGCGACAAAGACGAGTCCCCAGAGAAGGCTGTTTCGAGCGGAACGCGCCTCATTCCCGCCCTCAGACGAGCTCGAGCGCCTCGGCGAGCGCGAGGAGCTTGGTCCGGAGGAGGGCCTCCCGCTCCGCGGCCAGTTCGGCCTGGGCGGCAAGCTCCGCCCGGAGGGCGGCGACCTCGGCCCGTAGCGACACGAGCTGCGCGGCGAGGGCCGAGACGGCCCGCGCGAGCTCGGCCGATTCGGCCGTGGCGGTGACATTTGCGTTGTTCATGGTTTTGAGTGGTTCGCGTGCGGAGGAAGCTCCGTCACGTCCGCACGCGGCCGGTGACGAAGGCGCAAGATGCCGCCCGATGGCGGCGGAGAAGGCTCCCGTGATGAACGTGCGCGCGGAACCCCTCAGGCTCTACCCTTGTAGGATAGGCCTGGGAACGAGTCCTGGCGGCGGTAGTTCAACATCGAGCGGGCGAAACTGGCCGCCCGACCCCGCCGCGCAAGACGAAAAATCAGGCTAACTTCTTGAGCTCACCCGTGCTGTCCCCGAGCTGCACATCCCGGATGTCCATGCGGTTGAGTAGGCTGACCCAGAGGTTGTTCAGGGGGGTTTCGCGCTGGTAGACCACGTGACGTCCCGGACGCAGGGTGCCGCAGCCGCGGCCCGCGAGCAGGATCGGGAGGTCGTCGTGGTTGTGACGGTCGCCGTCGCCGTTGCCCGAGCCGTAGACGACCATCGAGTGATCGAGCAGCGTGCCGTCGCCCTCCTTGACCGACTTCATCTTCTGCAGGAAATAGGCGAGCTGGGTGGAGTGGAAGACGTTGATGTCCTGGATCTTCGCCAGCTTCTCCGGGCTGCGTCCGTGGTGCGACAGGCTGTGATGGCCCTCGCGCACGTTGATGAAGGGATAGGCGCGGTTGCTGCCCTCGTTGGCGAAGACGAACGTGCACACGCGCGTGGTATCGGTCTGGAAGGCGAGCACGGCCAAGTCCGCCAGCAGACGGAGGTGGTCCTCCAGGCTCTGGGGGATGCCGGACGGTGCGCGGACGCCGGCGGGGAGGGCCTTGCGGCCGTCCTGAGCGGAACGCGCGATGCGCTGCTCGAGCTCGCGGACGGCGGTGAAGTACTCGTCGAGCTTCATCTGGTCGGTCCGGCCGAGGCGCACGTTCAGCTCCCGGTAGTCGTCGCGGACGACGTCGAGCACGCTTTTCCGGGCGGCATCGCGGCGGGCCCGATCCTGGTCGGTACCCGAGCCGAAGAGCCGTTCGAAGATGAGCTGAGGGTTGACCTCCTTGGGCATCGGCTGCGTCTCCGAGCGCCAGGAGATGTTGGACTGGTAGACGCAGCTGTAACCGGAGTCGCAGCCGCCGGCCAGCCGGCTGGCCTCGGTGCCGATCTCCAACGAGGCGAGACGCGTGCGGTCGCCGATGCGGGCGGCGGCGAGCTGGTCGGCCGAGATGCCGGCGCGGATGTTGGCCCCGTCGGTCTTGCGCGGCTGGGCCCCGGTGAGGAACGCGGCCATCGCGCGCGCATGGTCGCCGCCGCCGTCGCCGTGGGCGCGGGCCTTGTCGGCCGTCAGGCCGGTGAGAACGGAGAACTCGGACCTGACGGCCTCGAGCGGGCGGAGAATCGCGGGCAGCTTCGACGGGAGCGTCCCCTCGGCGCCCACGCGCCAGCCGTCGTAGTTCACCCCGTTGGGCACGTAGACGACGGCGAGCCGGTTGGGCGCAGCCTGCTTCACGGGCGTGCTGCCGGCGGCCCAGGAGGTCTGGACGCCCATGGCCTCGAGCCAGGGGAGGGCCAGGGTGACGCCGAGCCCCTTGAGGACGGTGCGGCGGGAGACGGACAGGTCGCGGCGCATGCGGTTCAGCGGGGAGTGTTGGCCGGAGCAGAGACGTTTGCAACCTGCGAAGCGCCTCGGCGGAGGCGGAAGGGCGCGCTCTCGACGACGGCGCGCACCATGACGGAGAACTTCGAGCCGCCTTTCAGGGTCTTGTCGACGATCTCGTCGAGCGCCGGCTCGTCGTAGTAGTCGAGACCGCGGCCGAGGGCGAAGGTCAGCAGGTTGGCGGCCAGGTTGCGGACGAACTTGCGTTCGTCGGCCCGGAGGAGGCGCTTGAGGTCGGCGGCGCCCTTGAAGGCGCGCCCGTCGGGCAGGACGCCCGCGGGGTCGATGCGGCGCCCCTCATCCACGTCGCGCAGGCGCCCGATGGCGTCGAAGCGCTCGAAGGCGAAACCGATGGCGTCCATCCGGTTATGGCAGGTGGCGCAGCTGGGGTTGGCGCGGTGCTGCTCCATCCGCTCGCGCAGGGACCCCTTGAGCTCCTTCTGGGACTCGAGGGCGGCGACCCCGGCGGGCGCGGGGGGCGGCGGGGTGCCGAGGATCTGCTCCAGGATCCACTTGCCGCGCTTCACCGGGGAGGTGCGGTCGGGGTTGGAGGTCGCGGTGAGGATGGAGGCCTGCGTGAGCAGCCCGCCCCGCTCGCCCTTGGGCAGGGAGACCCGGACGAACTCCTCGGCCGTGCGGGTGCCGGGATGCGGGAGTCCGTAGAGCCGCGCCAGCGCGGCGTTCACATAGGTGAAGTCGGCGTCAAGCAGGTCGGTGAGCGGCCGGTCCTCGCGGATCACCTCGGCGAAGAAGAGCTCCGTCTCCCGCGACATCGCCACCCGCATCGCGTCGTCGAATTCCGGGAACTGCTTCGGATCCGGCTCGACCACGGAGAGCCGGCGCAGCTGCAGCCACTGGATGCCGAATCCGTTCACGAGATGGGCGGAGCGCGGGTCGCGCAGGAGCCGCGCGGCCTGGTCGGCCAGCCCCGCGTGCAGGCGGCCGCCGAAGGCCTCCTGCAGCAGGACGTCGTCGGGCATCGAGCCCCACAGGAAGTAGCTCAGACGCGAGGCGAGGACGAACTCGCCCACGGGGTGCGCGTCGGGCTGGGTGGGGCGCTCGTCCTGCTCGGCGCGGAAGACGAACTTGGGGGAGGCGAGGCTGACCGAGACGACCGCGCGCGCGCCGTCCTCCCAGGCGCCGCCGGCCTTCTCGGCGTCGAGGAACACCTTCACGTAGCGGGACATCTCGGCGGCGTTGACGGGCCGGCGGAAGGCGCGCGAGACGAACCAGTTCACGACCGCGCGGGCCCGGGCCTCGCCCTCGAGGCGGCCGGCCACCTCGGCGAGCCTGTGCTGGAGGCCGCTGCGCCCGTCGAGCGGGCCGATGAGACGGACACGATGCCCCGAGAGCGAGCGCCTGGAGCCCGCGGCCGGGGCGTTGGTCCAGGTGAGCTTCAACTCGTGCTTGCCCGCGGTCAGGGCGAACTTGACCTCATGGGTGCCGAAGCGCTTGGTCGGCGAGGTCTTCACGCTGAGCCGGCCGACGGGACGCCCCGCGACGGTCACGGACACCTCGGCGGGCGGATCGGTGCGGTCACCCCCGGCCCAAAGATCGACGCGGGCGACATACTCGCCGTCGCGCGGCGCCTCGACCTCCCCCGTGATGGTCGTGGCGGGCAGGAAGTACCGCGCCTGCTGCTCCACCTTCCCCCGCGGCAGCATGCGCGACAGGTCGAGATTGAAGGAGTCGAGGGCGGAAGACTTGTCGGGCAGCGCGAGGGCGGCGATGCGCTCGCCCGCCGCAAGGAAGCGCTCGAGATGCACCGGCGAGAAGGAGAGCACGTCCCCGATGTTGTCGTAGCCGTAGCCGGTGTCGTCGGCTGGGAAGTCGGCGGAGAAGTCGCCTTCGACCAGGCAGAGGTCGCGCACGGTCGCGTTGAACTCCGTCCGGTTGAGCCGCCGCACGGTGACCGCGCCCGGGTCGGTCTTCTGCGCGGCCGTGGCGCGCCGGAGCAGCGACGTCACCGCGCCCGACAGCGCGTCGATCTCCGGCTGCGTCGGCCGCACTTTCTTCTTCGACGGCGGCATCTGCCCGTCGGAGACAAGTTGCACGAGCTCGCGCCACATGCGCTGCTGCCGGAACATGCCCGAGTCGTCCCGGACCGCCTCCAGGTCCAGGTCGCCCTTCTTCAGGTCGGCGTCATGGCACTCGTAGCAGTACTTATGGAAGAAAGGGACGACGACTTTCTGGAACTCCTGCTGGGCCGGCAGGAGCGACGGCAGGATCGCTATCGCGGCCATGGAGAGGAAGGCGGCGGCGCGCGCGCTGCTCGGGCCTGATTTCACACCCTCAAGACACGGAGGCGGAAGGGCGGTTGCAAGAGCGTCCCTAAAATCAAAGTAATGAATTAAATCAGTCATTAAGTTCTTATGTGTTTGCTATTTAGGTGTTTATGAATTGTAAAAGCAGTCGTTATCCATGGTTTAAGACCGCACCGCAGGTCGATCGCTCCGTAAAAAACCCTGTAAAAACGGCTGCTTATGGGCAACCTAGACCGACCCTCGGTGTATTCATATCAACCACCCCTGATGACCACTTCGCTCCTCCTCCGCGCCCTTGCCCTGACGGCACTGCTGAGCGCCGCCCGCCTGCACGGCGTGGCCCTTGACGGGCTGGTCAAGAACTCGCCTTTCGGCCATGGCCCGGGTGGGCCGATGGACGCCAAGCCCGGCACCATCGAATTCCGCGGCATGTACACGGACAAGGGCATCACCTACTACAGCATCTTCAACGTCAGCACGAAGCAGTCCGCCTGGATCGCCAAGGGCGAGATCATCGAGGGCACGACGCCGATGACCATCAAGGATTTCGACCCCGTCGAGGAGTCCCTCATCGTCGAGAGCGGTGGGCAGCCCGTGCGCCTCGCGATGCGTACGGCGACGGTAGTGCCCTTCAAGGGCGTCCAGGCCCCGGTCGCGGCCACGGTGGTGTCGGGCGCGAACACGAGCGGCATGGCGACCGGCGGACCGACCGCGCCCGGAGGCCCTCTTTACAACGGCGGCCAGCCGCCTTCCCGGGAGCAGATCGAGGCCTTCCGGGACGAGATGCGGCGCCGCTACGGCGACCGCGGCGGACGCGGACCGGAGGGCGGCGACATGCGCTCACAGCGCGGCGACGACCGCGGCCCGCCGCCGAGCAACTCGCGCTCCCCCAAGTCCTCCCGGACGCGCTGAACGACTTCCATGACCACGCCACGCCACCCCGCCCGCCGTCTGCGCAAGGGCTTCACCCTGCTCGAGATCCTCATCACCATCGCCATCATGGCGATGCTGATCGGCGTCGTCGTGCAGAACCTCGACAAGTTCTTCGGACAAGGGCAGGAAGGCGCCGCCAGCGTGTTCGTGAAGTCCTCGCTCGAGGCGCCGCTGATGAGCTACCGCAGCCACCTCGGCGACTACCCCTCGACGGAGGAGGGACTCAACGCGCTCGTCACCGCACCCGAAGGCAAGGCCGACCGCTGGCGCGGACCCTACGTCAAGGCCTCCGGCGGCAAGCTTCCCGTCGACCCTTGGGGCGAGGCCTACCAGTACCGCTACCCCGGCACCAAGAACCCCGACTCCTACGACCTCTTCTCGAAGGGGCGTGACAAGCAGCCGGATACCGCGGACGACATCGGCAACTGGTGAGCAGGGGCGCGGCCGAGCATCCGGCGCCCGCGCCGGCGCGACACGGCTTCACCCTGCTGGAGACGCTGCTCGTCATCGCCATGATCAGCATGCTGATGGGCGTCATGATCGGCGGTGCGACCTCGCTCCTCCGGGGCACCGCGCGTTCGGACCCCGAGGACGCCCTGCTGGCTCTCATGCAGCGCCTGCGCCGCAACGCGGTGGAGACGGGCCGCCTGACCGAGCTACGCCAGATGTCGCGCCTCCCCGGCGAGGAGGGCGCGGACTTCACGTGGAGCGACGGCGGGGAGGAGCACGAGGAGCGCCTGCCCGTACGGGAGGAGGTCACCGCGCGCATCATCGGGCCCGAGGTCGGCGGGGCCATCCTCATCGGCGGCCGCGCCCAGGAGGACCCCGTGCTGCACCTGCGCTTCCACCCGGACGGCACGTGCGACCGCGTGCGCCTCGAGATCGTCCGCGACGGCAACCGCTCCGTGGTACCGATCGACCCGCTCACCTGCGCCCCGCTGCCGGCGGAGAACGCCCGATGAGCCGTCGCGCGTTCACGCTCATCGAGGTGCTCGTGAGCCTCGCCATCTTCGCGCTCGCGGCGGTGAGCCTGGGCGCGGCCTACTCCAACGTCCTGCTCAGCCGCCAGACCCTGCGCATCGACGAGCAGACGCTCGAGGACCGGGCGCGCGTGCTCGGCGCGGTGCTCGAGGCCCCCAACTATGAGGACGTCACGACCGGCGGCGAAGTCCGCCTTCCCGGCGACCGCGACGCGCGCTGGAAGGGGGAGATCGAGGCCACCTCGGTCAGCGACCTGTTCCGGATCAGGATCGAGGCCGAGATGGAGAACGTCGACGGCGACACGGTGGAATGGACGGAGGAGCGCCTGGTGCTCCGCCCGACGTGGTCGGTGCCCAGCGAAAGGACCAAGCTGCTCGGCGACGCCCGCGTTCGCCTGGAGCGCGAGCGCGGCTATACCGAGTCGGGCCGCACCGCCATCAGCTCCTCGGGCGGCGGGGGGGCCGCGCTCAGCAGTTCAAGCGGCATGAAAGGCTCGCAGTTCACGGGCAAGGGCTCGGGCTCAAAACGCCCGTCGACCGACCCGGCGGGCAGCAAGCGACCGCCCGCCCCCGGAGGCAAGTCAGCCGGCGGCGGATCCTCCGCCCCGCGCGGCGGAGCGTCCGGCGGGGGACAGCCGGGAGGCGGCGCGCCGGCGCCGAAACCGATCCAATGAGGCGCGGCTTCACCCTGCTCGAGTCGCTCATCTCGCTGGCCCTGCTCAGCGTGCTGATGGTCACGCTCAACTCCTTCCTCTTCTCGATGGGAGAACTGTGGGGCGAAGGCCGGGACCGTCGGCTCTTCGAGCAGCACGTCCGCGCCGCCACGCGGCAGGTGCGCGAGACCTTCGACGCGGCCACGCTGGGCCCGGGCGCGTCGGGGGTGGTCATGAAGATGGCCCGAGACGACGGCGCGGTCGACGAGCCCCGGCTCTCCTTCCACCTGCCCGACGCCGGCCGGCTGGCGGACTGGCCGGAGGCCCCGCTGCCCGACGTGGACTTCACCCTGCACGTGGAGGAGGGCCGCGGCCTCGTCCTGCGCTGGCAATCCCGACTTGAGATCGAACGCGACCTCAACGACGTGCATGAGACGGTGCTCAGCCCGTTCGTCGACGGGCTCTCCTACGACTACTTCGACCCGCAGCTGAAGACCTGGACCACCGAAGAGGAGCCGAAGCGCAACTCCTCGGGCTCCACCCTGCTCCAGCCGGCGCGCATCCGGATCCATTTCGCGCGCGGCGCCCTCGAGGCCGAACGCACAATCGACCTGCCCCTGAGGAGGACGGGGATCTCCCGCCCATGAGACGCCGCGGCTCCGTGCTGGTGGTCGTGCTGGTGCTCATCTCGCTGGCCTCGATGCTGCTCGCCCAGTTCATGGAGGACAACTCGCTCGAGCTGACCATGGCCGCGAGGGACAACGACCGGCGGCGCCTACGCTCCGCCGCCCAGTCCGAGCTCGAGCTCGCCCTCGCCGTCATCGCCGAGATCCGCGCGGTGGACCTCAACAACATCCACAACCCCGCGCAGGGCTACGAGGATCCGCACGCCTACGCGGACATCCCCCGGCCGGAGGGCATGGACGTCGTCTTCGAGTTCGAGGACGAGAGCGCCAAGCTCCCGCTGGCGCTGCTGGACCGCAACGGCCTCATCCAGCTCCTCTACGCGCTGGGGCAGGAACAGCGCGACGCCGAGCGCGTCGCCGACTCCATCGTGGCCTGGACGAGCCGGCGCTACGAGTCCACCGAGGAGGAGGCGCGGGACGCCGCCTACGAGCGTCGCACCCTCTCGCACCGTCCCGCGCGGCGGCCGATCCGGTCCTTCGAGGAGTTCCGCGCCATCGGCGTGGCCCGGGACTTCTTCTTCGACGAGGACGGTCGGCCCACCCCGCTCTTCGAGTCCTTCCGGAAATGCGTGAGCGTCTACACCTTCCGCAAGGCCAACATCAACGCGGCTTCCGACGCGGTGCTCCTGGGCGTCGGCATGAGCGAGGACCAGGTCGCGCTCATCCGCGAGATGCAGTCCGAGCAGGGCAAGCGCACCTTCGGGCAGCCGCGCTACTTCCGGAGCAGCACCGAGGTCCGCACGCTGCTCGGGGCCAACGCCCCGATCGCCCTGCTCGACGACGAGTGCCAGCTGCTCTGGGTGCACGTCACGGTGAAGCAGGGGCTCGCCCGTTGCCGGGTGAGCGCCCTCATCGGCGTGGGCGACGACGTCTCCTTCGGAGCCCCCGCCCCGAATCCCGACGAGACGCCCGTGGACGACCCGCTGGGGCGCGGGACGCTGTCTCGGTCGAACACCGCGACCTCGACAACGGGGGCCGGAGCCATTAAGCCCAGCACCGTGGCAGCCGGCACCCCCGGCAAGCTGGTCCAGACCGCCGCACCCCGCGCCGCCACCGGAGGCCGCACCTACGTGAAGACCCTCACCTACCCCCTTCCCATCCTCGCCTGGGGCGAGGACAATGGCCCGTCCAGACCGGCGCCACGCGAAGACGAATGACATGACCGCCCCCCTCACCAAGATCATCGGCGCCGTGAAGCGCCCGACCGGAGCCGCGCTGGTGCCCGCGACACGCTTCTTCGTGCGCCGCATCCCCGTCGAAGGCGAAGACGTCTCCGGACAGGTGGCGATCGCGCTCGAGACTGCCTCGCCCTTCCCCGCGGAACAGATGCTGGTCGGGCATGTGGTCGCGGGCGACGGCGCGACCGCGCTCGCCTACGCCGCCCACCGCCGCCGTTTCACCGCGGAGGAGAGCTTCGCCTGGCCCGACGACTGCCAGGTGGTGCCTGAGTTCCTCGCGCTCTGCGGGCACCGGCCCGCCGGCGACGGCGTCGTGCTGCACCGGGGGGACGAACGGCTGGTCGCCCTCGCGTGGAAGAAGGACGAGCCCCTGCCGGCCGTCATCCTCAGCGCCGAACGCGCCGACTCGGACGAGGCCTCGCTCGCCCGCGAGGCCGGTGAACGCGCCGGACTCCCCTCCGACGCGCCCGTGGAGACTCTCGCCGGCGCGCTGATCGGCGAGCAGACCGAATCGCAGCTCGCCCTGCGCGCCGAGGACGGCCGACCCTACGTCATCCTGAAGCGCGCCCTGGACGGCGCCGACATCCGCGACGCCGACTTCCTGGCCGAACGTCGCAAGCGGGAGCGCGTCAACCTGCTCCTCTGGAACCTGCTCCGGGCCGCGGCCGCCGTGGTCGCCGGAGCCGCCCTGCTCGACGCCGCCGGCCTTGTCCTGGGCTGGCGCAACGCGGCAAGCCAGGCCGAGGTCGACGGACGCAAGGAGCTGGTGGCCGACCTCGAGTCGGCGCAGGCGGTGTCGAACCGGGTGATGGACCTGGGGATCAAGCGCCCCCTGCCGCTCGAGATGCTCGCCATCGTCAACGAGCACCGGCCCTCGACGATCGACTTCCAGCAGGTCTCCTGCAAGAGCAACGTGCTCCTCGAGGTCGAAGCCCGGACGAGCAACGCAGCCGACATCGGCGAGTACGAGAAGGCGCTCTCCCACCTCCCCGAGGTGGCCTCGGTCGTCAGCAGCGACATCCGTGCGCGCGAGAGCTCCACGACATTCTCCATCGCCGTGACCTTCAAGCTCGACGCCCTCCGCAAGGCCGTCGCCGACGCCAAACAGAATCCGCCCCAATGAAGCATCTCTTCTTCCGATTGCAGCCCCGTGAACGCCTGATGGCGGTCGCCGCCGCCGGCGTCGCCGCCTTCCTCTGGTCGACCTCGGCTTGGGACCGGGCCCGCGGCGAATGGGACGGCGCCCGCGGACTCGAGACGGTGGCCGGCATCCAGTTCGGCTGGATCGGACGCGAAAAGGAGATCCGCGCCGCCGCGGCCGAGGCCATGCAGGGCCTCGAGGCCGGACGCGGCTACGACGAGGCCCGCCTGGTGGCGGAGGCCGTCCAGGCCGCCAAAGACGCCGGGCTCAACGCAAGCACCGACGCCCCCAAGTCGCAGAAGGCCGGGAAGTTCGCCATCCATTCCTTGCAGATGAACTGCCGTCGCGCCGACATCGGTTCGATCGTGCGATTCTACGAGAACATCAGCCCGCGGGCGCCCTACCTGGCCCTCGGCAATTTCACGCTGCAGGCGGACCGCGGAGACGCAGGAACGGTGTCGGTCGGGATGCAGGTCACGGCCCTCGAACTGCTCGAGCCGCCGGCGCCACAGTCGCCGCCCACCGTGACCCCGGTCACGCCGGGCACCGGAGCCGAATCGCCGCCCGCCGTGGCCCCGGTCACGCCGCCGGCCGCAGGAGCCGAGACTCCGGCCGCAGGCAAGTGAACCGGCTCAGAAGCGGAAGCTCGAGCTGACCTCGAACACCGCCGAGACAATCGCGAAAGCGATGAAGGCGACGAAGGAGAAAGCAGCGGTGAGGACCGTGCCCGAGATGGTCTGCGAGAGGGTGCCGAGCCAGCGGTCCAGGTCCGCGCGGTAGGAGCGCGAGATGTCGCGCAGGCCGGGCGCGAGGTTGCCCGTCTGCTCGGCGATCGCCACCCGGTCGAGGAGCAGGCGGGGGAAGTACCCCGTCCGGCCGAGGGACTTCGAGAGGCTGTCGCCCTCGAGCACGCGGTCGGTGGCGGAGCGGAGCTGGGCGCGTAGGGCGCGGTTGGGCGCGGTGCGCTCGGCCAGACGGAGCGCCTCGGCGGTGGTGATGCCGTTCTCGAGCAGCACGGCGAGCGTGTGGCAGAAGTTGAGCACGGCCACGCGCATCACGAAGGCCCCGGCGACCGGAACCCGCAGCAGCAGGGCGTCCGAGGCGAGCCGGCCCGCGTCGGTGCGGCGCCAGCGCCAGACCCCGAACGCCGTGCCCGTGGCGAGCACGAACGCCACCGGGGCCGCGACGACGAAGAACTGGCTGAAGCCGACGAGCAGGCGCGTGGCCAGCGGCAGGTTGCCGCCCAAGGAAGCGAAGAGCGTCTCGAGTCGCGGCAAGAGGAAGGTGACGAAGAACAGCACGACGCCGCAGGCCACGAAGCAGATGAAGGCCGGGTAGGAGAGCGCGGAGACGAGCTTGCGGCGGAACTCCTTCTGCTCCGTGAAGTGCTGGATCAGCCGCTCGATGACCTCGCGGATGTTGCCGGTCGCCTCTCCCGCGGCGACAAGGTTGAGCGTCTGGCCATCGAAGACCTGCGGGAACGACCCCATCGCGGCGGAGAGGCTCTGGCCTTCGCCGAGACGCGTCCAGAGGCCGGCGCATAGGGTGCGCAGGCGCGACTTCTGCAGGCGCAGCGACAGGAGGCGGAGCGCCTCGCCGGCGGACATGCCGCTGCGGATGAGGTCGGCCAGCGCCTCGAGGAAAGGCAGGCATTCGGCGGCGGTGGGCGGCTGCTCTGGGTCCTTCGCGCCCTTCGCGGCGCGATCGGCGGCGGCCACGTCCTCGACCTTGAGCGGCCGCACCCCGCGGGCCTGGAGGCGGCGGAGGGCCTCGCGCCGGTTCGGCGCGTCGAGGTCGCCCTCGGTGACCGAGCCGTCCGGGGACTTCGCGGTGTAGTGGAACGTGGCCACCGGGCTATTCGTTCGAGCTCAGGTTCCGCACGAGCTCGTCCATCGTGGTGAGGCCCGCGGAGACCTTCAGCCAGCCTGCGCGCGCCAGCGGGCGCATGCCCTGCTCCATCGCTTTCTCCGTGAGCTCGCGGTTGCTGACGCGTCCGACGATCATGTCGTGCAGGGGCTTGGGGTGGAAGATCTCGAACACGCCGACGCGTCCGCGGTAGCCGGTGCCGCGGCACTTGCGGCAGCCCGCGGGCTCGCGGAGCTCCCGCACGCCCTCGAGCTCGGCCTCGCCCATGCCGAGGGCCTCGAGCGCGGGGAGGACCTTGGCCCGGTCGACGGGCACGGTGCGGGCGCAGTCCTGGCAGAGCCGGCGGACGAGGCGCTGGGCGATGACAAGCTCGACGGCGGAGCCGACGAGGAAGGGCTCGACGCCCATGTCGATGAGCCGCGTGATGGCGCCGGGCGCGTCGTTGGTGTGGAGCGTGGAGAACACCAAGTGGCCGGTGAGCGAGGCCCGGATGGAGATCTCGGCGGTCTCGAGGTCGCGGATTTCGCCGACCATGATGACGTCGGGGTCCTGGCGGAGCGTGCTGCGCAGCGCGCTGGCGAAAGTCAGGCCGATCTCGGCCTTGGTCTGCACCTGATTGGCGCCGGGCACCTCGTACTCGATGGGATCCTCGATGGTCACGAGGCGCAGTTCGGGGGAGTTGATCTCGCGGAGGAAGGCGTTGAGGGTCGTCGACTTGCCGGAGCCGGTCGGGCCGGTGACGAGGATGATGCCGTGGGGGTAGTCGAGCACCCTCCGGACGGCCTCCTGCTCTTCGGCGTTCATGCCGATGCGGTCCATGTCGTAGGCCTCCTTGCGCTGGTTGAGCAGACGGAGCGAAACGGACTCCGCGTAGATGGTGGGGATGGTGGAGACGCGGATATCCAGGACGTTCTTGCCGTCGCGGAAGTTGATGCGTCCGTCCTGGGGCAGGCGCCGCTCGGAGATGTTGAGGCGCGCCATGATCTTCAGGCGCGAGATGATGGCGTCCTGGAAACGTGCGAGGTTCTCGGGGAGCGGGATGGCGACGAGCAGCCCGTCGACGCGGTAGCGGATGCGCAGATGGCCCTCTTGGGGCTCGAAGTGGACGTCCGTCGCGCCCTCGGTCACGGCCTGGGTGAGGACGTCGGTGACGAAGCGCACGACCGCGGCGTCCTGGTCGGCCTCGACGTCGGTCTGGGGAGTCTCGACGGCCTCGGCCGCCGCGGGGTCCTCGTCGAAGCTGCCGGAGCCGACGCCGTAGTTCTCGGTGATGAGCGAGGTCACACGCTCGGGCGGGGCGAGATGCCAGACGGGACGGCGGACGGCGAAGGTGGCGACCCAGTCGGCGACGTCGGGGTCGGGAGGAAGCGGGGAGGCGAGATGCAGCCGCCCTTCTTCGGCGCCGGGGAAGCGCACGGGCACGACCTGCGCCTCGCCGGCGAGACGGGCGGGCAGGAGCTTCACGCCCTCGGGATCGGCGGCGGGCTCCTCGAGCAGGGACAGGCCGGTCTCTTCGGCGAGCGCCTTGAGCAGGCCGGCCTCGTCGAGACCGAGCCCCTGCGCGAGGATGCGGAAGCGGGCCTCGCGGCCGGACTCGTCGAAGATCGCGCGCGTCTCGTCAGGAAGCCGCGCGGCGAGGGCCGCGGGCAGCCCGTGCCGATGGACGACGGGGGGCATGGTCACTTCTTCTTGGAGGACGTGGAGGGCACCGTGCCGGGCTTGCGGTCGATGACCTCGGAGAAATCCTCGCCGACCTCGCCCTTGCGCACGCGCTGGATCGGGTCGGCGCTGTCCGCCGCGGTGTTGGTCAGGACGTAGGGACGGAGGAAGATGACGAGGTCCTGGCGCACCTTCTTGGTGGTCGAGGAGCCGAGCAGGTCGCCGAGGATGGGGATGGGGCCGAGGCGCGACGTGTCCTTCGTGTCGACGTTGCGCTGCACGCCGCCGAGGACGATGATCTCGCCGCTGTTGGCGCTGACGAAAGACTCCGTGCGGCGGCTGCCAATGACGGGCTGCTCGTTCCCGTCCAGCAGCACCGTGCCGATGATGTCGTCCACCGTCTGGGTAAGCTGGATCTGGACCGAGCCGTCCTTGCCCACGAGGGGCAGCACCCGGAGCTGGATGCCGATCTCGCGCTGGGTGACCGTGGAGGTGACCGTGCCCGCGACGACGGTGGAACTGGAGGTGCCCGTGATGATCGGGCGGGACTCGCCGGAGAAGATCGTCGCCTCCTTGTTGTGCGAGGTGGTGATGGCGGGGACGGAGAGGAACTTCGTGTCTCCGACGCGCGGGGTCGAGCTGAGGGAGATGATGCCCGAGAGGTCGGAGCCCGAGAGGGTGGCCTGCGCGGGGGCCGCGCCGAGCACGGTGCCGTCGCCGCCGGAGAGCGACCCGCCCTGGAGGCTGGCGCTCGTGCCGATCAGCTTGCCGTTCTGGAGGGTGAGCCCGAGGGCGGTGATGCCGCTTTGCTCATTGTCGCTAAGGGTGACCTCGGCGACGACGCACTCGATGCGGACCTGGGGCAGCACGATGTCGACCTTCTCGACGAGGTCCTTGAGCAGCTGCAGGTCGGACTTGGTGCCGGACGCGACAATCGAATTGCTGCGGACGTCGGGGAGGACGGTCAGCATCTGGCTGAACTCGTTGGCTCCGGACTGCTGGGTGTTCAGGGCGGCGTTGGCCGTGGTGGGCGTGGGCGTGGGCGTGCGGACGGGGACGGGGGTCGCAGTCCGCGTCCCGCCGGCGGCGCGCTGGGCGGCGGTGGTCTGGCCGGTGACTAGCTGCGTGATGAGGGTGGCGACATCCTGCGCCGTGGCGTTGCGCAAGAAGATGACCTCGGTGCGCGTGTTGGGGTCGCTGGTCGCGTCGAGGGTGGAGATGAGGTTGTCGAAGAAGGGATGCTGGTCGGCCGAGCCCATCAGCACGACCCGGTTGGTGCGCTCGTCCGCGGTGAAACTCGTGCCGGTGCTGAGCCGGAAGGGCGCCCCGCCGGAGGTGGTCGGCGTCCGCAGGAGCGACGTGAGCTTAGTCACGATGTCGGTCGCCATCGCCGCCTTGAGCTCGTAGACCTTGGTGACGATCGAATCGAGCTGCGGGCGGTCGATCTCGGCCACGAGGGACTCGATCTTCTGCAGGTTCATGATCGAGTCGGTGACCAGGACGGCGTTGTTGCGGGTGAAGTAGACGGGGGGGGAGGCGAACTGGGTGTTGAGCATCCCGGTCAGCGTCGGCAGCACCTCCTGCGCGGCGGCGTGCTTGAAAGTAAAGATCTTCGATGCGATGCGGCCGCTAGGCGGGAGACGGAGTGTGGAATCGGTGATGAGCGAGGGGGACTCGGCCTTGGCGACGAGGTTGGGGACGACCTTCAGGAACTTGTCGCCCTGCTGGATCACCGCCACGCCGTTGAGGGCGAGCAGGGTCTCGATCGCGAGCAGCGCGTCATCGCGCGTCGCGGTGTCGGGCAGGGACAGCGCGTAGACATTGGCGGGAAGCGCCTGGGGACGGAGGATGCTCTTGCCCGTCCAACGGGCGAGGAGCTCCAGAACCTGGGCGACGGTCTCGTCACGCAGGATGACGGGGCCCACGATGTCGCTTCCAAGCAGGGGCGCGGCGGGCGTCGCCACGACAGTGCCAGCCACGGCAGCCACGGCAGGAACGGCGGGTGCGGCGGGTGCGGCGGGCGCGGCGGGCGCGGCGGGCACCGGAGCCGCCGTCTGGGCGATCGCGTAGGTGCCGGAAAACGCAGCGGTCAGGAAGAGCCCTGAAAGCAAGGGCAGAGCCTGCCGTTTCCTAGGGGTAAAGCGGGGGTAATTCACAGTCTTAAGGTATGCACGGATAACACCATGGCAGATAAATAGTTCGATTGTTTTTTACCCTTTTCGGGTATTTTTGTTCAAATCCAATCGTATAAATGGCGTGATTTAGTGAACTTGTGTTCAGTTTTTCGCTTGCTCTGTGGGCTTTGAAGCCAACTCTTGATGAGCACACGATGCGCGACGACTTCCCCGACTGGATGGGCAGGCCGCCCAGGCGAGGCACCGACGCCTGGGAGCAGTGGCTGGAGCGTTGGCGCAGGTACGCCAAGGAGGCCCTGCGCGACGAGGCAGCGGACGACCCGGACTACGACTTCGGACTCCTCACGCCGGAGGAGCGCTGGCGGGTGGCGCTGAGGCAGGAAGTCCTGCGCCGGATCGCCGAAGGCCGGGCAGGCTCCACCGCCCCGCTGGACGTGCGCCGGCGCATCTCGGACATCGCCTACGCCGCCGTCGTGGCCTGGCAGGTCGGGCGTTCCACCACGCGTCCGCCGGACGATGACCGGCTGCGCGAGGCCGAGGCCTGGGTCTCCGAGCGGCACAACCCGCGGCGCCGGCGTCTGGCCCACGGCGTGCGCTACGGGTTCCTGTCCGGGCTCGGCGGAGAGCCCTGTGCGCCCCTCTGGAATTCGCCCGACTACGTCGCGGCCTACGAAGCCTCGTGGGAGGCCGGCATCGACCTTGCGATCGAGAACGACCCGCGCGGCTGAAGACGGGGGGTTGCGAACGCGCGCGACGCGGGCAGAGTCTCCGGCCTGAACCATGGATTATCTCACGCCCATCCTCCTGTTCGCCGTTCTCATATCTGTCGGCTACCTCATTCTGAAACCGGGCAAGCCTGGATCGACCAGCGATGAGACGGCTCAGCTGCGGCAGGAACTTGCAGCCTCCAAGGCGACTTTGTCGGCCGAGGCTTCGCATCGCTCGCAGGAGACGGCCGCACTCCGGACAGAACGCGATGCGGCCCTCGGCAGGGCCGGCCTGGCGGAACAGGCCCTGGCGAGAGCCGAGGAAGCCAGAACGGCGGCGGAACGGTCGCTTGAAGAGACGCGCGCCTCCTTCGTGGCACTCGAGCAGCGAATGAAGGAGGCTTTCGCCGCCGCCGCCCAAAGCCAGCTGGCCCAGAGCCGCGACCAGTTCATCGGGATGGCAGAGCAGAAGTTCGCACCCTTCAAGAGCCAGCTGGACGAGCTGGCTAGGACGAACAGCGAGCTGAAAGGGTCGATCAAGACGAGTGGCGAACAGTCCGAGAAGGTCGCCGAAGAGGCCCGCAAACTGGCGGCGGCCATGACCTCAACCAACAAGCAGGGCAACTGGGGCGAACTCCAGCTTGAGCGTGTCGCCGAACTGACGGGCATGTCGAACCGCGTAAATTTCAAGACACAGGAGTCATCCGCGGGGGAGGAAGGCAGCCTGCGGCCCGACATGGTCGTCCACCTGCCAGGCGGACGTTGCATCGTGGTGGATGCGAAGGCCCCGACCAAGTCCTACATCGAAGCGTGCGCGACATCCGACGAGGCCGAGCGATCGCGCCTTATGGCTGACTTTGCCGCTAAGGTGCGTGACCACGCCCGCAAACTCGGAGCCAAGGAATACTGGAACCAGCACAAGCCCTCGCCCGACTTCGTGATTCTGTTCCTCCCGAGCGAGGCGCTCTTCAGCGCAGCCCTCAAGGAGGATCCGGCGCTCATCGAAGGCGCCTGGGGCCAGCATGTCGTTCTTGCCACCCCGACCACCCTATTGTCCGTGCTCCGCACGGTCGCGCACTCCTGGCAGCGCGTGGACGTCGAGGAGCGCGCAGAGAAGATCGTGGAGCTTTCCCACAAGCTGCTGGAGGGGATACGGCTCGCCGGCAGCCATTTCGCCAGCGCCGGCGGAAGTCTGAACGATGCGGTCGAACAGTACAACAAGGCCCTCGTCAGCCTGCAGAGCAAAGTTTTCAACCACGGGACGACCATTGTCGGCCTGGGCGCCAAGATGCGAACCGGGAAGCAGCTCGCGAACCCATCTGAAATCGGCGTGCTGGCGCACGAGGCCCTGCCGGTAGGCCAACGCAAGCGACGTGAAAAAGACGGCCCCAAGGGGGACGTGGACGCCGAAGGCGGCGAAGATGACGGCGAAGAAGCGCCTTCTCCCGAGTGAGGACGCCCCGCTGGTGGAGCCGATGAGGTTCGAACTCACGGCCTCGTCATTGCGAACGACGCGCTCTACCAACTGAGCTACGGCCCCGTCCAGCAGGAGGGTCAAGGAAAGGGCGGGGCGGGCCGGGGTCAAGGCCGTATGGCCTGCCGCCTTGCCAGACGGCCGCCAGCCGTCACAGTCGACGTTCCTCCACCGCCATGAAAGCCGCCAAGGAAACCGTCGTCGCCATCGAGTACACCCTGAAGGACGACCAGGGCAACGTCATCGACGCCTCCGGCGACCGCGGCCCGATGGAATACCTGCACGGCGCGCAGAACATCATCCCGGGACTCGAGCAGCAGATCGAAGGGCTCGGCGAAGGTGACACGCGCAGCGTCACCATCCCGCCTGAGCTGGGCTACGGCTTGGTGAACGAGAAGCTCGTGCAGCGCGTCCCGATCTCCAGCTTCGGCGGACATGCGGTCCAGCCGGGCATGCGCTTCCATGCCGAGACCAACCTCGGCATGCGCGTCCTGCTCATCCGGGAGGTGCTCGACCAGGAGGTCGTGCTCGACGGCAACCATGAGCTCGCGGGCAAGACGCTCCACTTCGACATCAAGGTCGTCTCGGTGCGCGCGGCGGAACTTTCCGAAGTGGCTCACGGCCACCCGCACTCCGCCGGCGGCTGCTGCGGCGGAGGAGGCTGCGGTTCCGAAGAGGGCTCCGAAGGCGGCTGTTGCGGAGGCGGCTCGTGCTCCGAGGAGAGCGAGCCCAAATCCGAAGGCGGATGCGGTTCGGGCGGATGCGGCTGCTCGCACTGAGCCCGGGCCGTCACCACTTCCAGTTGAGCACGATCTCCACCGAGGGGTGGAAGGACTGCTTCACGGGGCACGCCTCGGCGGCGCGGACGAGGCGCTCGCGCGCCTCGACGGGCAATCCGGGCGGCATCGTCATCTCGACCTCGAGGCGCGCGATGCGCCGTGGCGGGGTCGTGGTCATGTGTTTGGCGACGGTCGCCCGCAGGCCGGTCAGGTCGAGGCCGGTGTTGCGCGCGTGGATGCCGAGGATGGTCATCATGCAGGTCGCCATGGAGGCGGCCGCGAGGTCGGTGGGCGAGAATCCCTCACCCTTGCCCTGATTGTCCACCGGCGCGTCGGTCACGATCTGGTGACCGGAGGGACCGTGCACCGCGCGGGCATGGAGGTCGCCGAGATACTCGCAGGAAATATGGACGGGCATGCGGACAGGGTGGACGGCCCGCGGAGGCATCCAAACAAAAAGCCCCGGAGGTCCGGGGCCTGGCTCGGTTCAGACGAGGCTCACTCGTCGCCGTCCTTGCCGATGGCGTCGACCGGGCAGCCCTCGAGGGCCTCCATGCACTTGTCGACGTCATCCTGCTCGGTGGGCTGGGCGAAGACGTAGGAGTATCCTCCGTCGTCGTTGCGGGTGAAGAACTTGGGGGCGGTCTCGCGGCAGAGATCGCAGTCGATGCACTGCGAGTCCACGTAGAACTTGCCCGCTGCGTTGTCGGGGCGCTTGTCGCTCTTGTCGGCCATGGGACGAGCAACAAACCCCGACGCCCGAGGGTGTCAAGTTCCCCCCGTGTCATCACTCCGCCCGGACGACCCAGACGAGGCGATATCGCAGGCCGTCCCGGCCGATGAGGTGGGTGGCCGTCAGCCGGTCCGACGTGGCGTGCTCGATCTGCAGCGCGGCTCCGGCGAACGGCAGCGTCATCTTCATGCCCATGCGGCGCCAGGTGTCGACGGCCTGGGTCAGATGACCGCGGGCGTCTTCGTCGACGCTCACCCTGGCCAGGGGCTGGTCCAGCTCCTGCGCGAGCGCCAGCCGGAGACGCGCGCGCGCCTCCGGCGTCACGCCGTCCAGGCAGAAGAGCGATTCCAGCGCGGCGATGTCGCGGGCCTCGTGCGCACGCCGGTAGGAATCGGCCAGCTCAGCGAGGCGAGCGTCACGCCAAGCGCCGACGCCGAGCTGCGCGAGCAGGCCGACAATCAGGCCGGCGACGACGGCGACGGCCACGCGCTTGCTTCGTTGGATGAGGCGGCTCACGGGGAGAAGGGCGTTGACCGTCCGCGGTCGCGGACGTATCCAGAGAAAGAGCCATGGCGTCCGACAGCAAGCCCTCCTCCGACTCCGGCCGCTACGCCGCGCGCGGCGTGTCGGCCACCAAGGGCGAAGTCCACGCGGCGGTCGACCGGCTCGACCCCGGGCTCTTTCCCAAGGCCTTCTGCAAGGTCGTGGCCGACCACCTCACCAGCGACCCGTCGCGCTGCGTCGTGACCCATTCCGATGGCTCCGGCACCAAGGCGCTGCTCGCCTACCTCTGGTGGAAGGAGACCGGCGATGCGCGCGTCTTCAGAGGCATCGCGCAGGACAGCGTCGTCATGAACGTCGACGACTTGCTCTGCGTCGGCGTGACGCAGGGCGTGATCCTGTCCTCCACGGTCAACCGCAACGCCCGCAGCATCCCGGGCGAAGTGCTCTCCCATCTCATCGAGGGGACCGAGGAGGTGCTCGAGATGCTTCGCTCGCACGGCTTCGGGATCCGTTCTGGCGGCGGCGAGACGGCCGACGTCGGCGACCTCACCCCGACCCTGACCGTCGACTCCACCGCCACCGCCGTCCTCGCCCGCGCCGACGTCATCGATGCGGCCAGGGTCGTGCCCGGGCTGGCCATCGTCGGCTTCGCCTCCGGGGGCGTCTGCGCCTACGAGAAAGAGGAGAACTCCGGCATCGGATCCAACGGCCTGACCAGCGCCCGTCATGAACTCCTCTCGCGTCACTACGCCGAGAAGCACCCCGAGACCTTCGACCCCCGCACGCCGGCCCAGCTGGCCTACTGCGGCCCCTACCGCATGAGCGACCCCCTCCCTGGTTCAGGTCTGACCGTCGGCCAAGCCCTACTCTCCCCCACCCGGACTTATGCCCCCTTGGTCATTCGCCTTCTGAAGACCCTCGGTCACGAGGCGGTCAAGGGGCTCGTCCACTGCTCCGGCGGCGGGCAGACCAAGTGCCGCCGCTTCGGCACCGGTGTCCACTTCATCAAGGACGCCCTGCTGCCCGAACCACCTATTTTCAAGGAAATCGCCAAGGTGAGCGGCACCGAGCCTAAGGAGATGCACCAAGTCTACAACATGGGGCACCGGATGGAGGCCTTCCTGGAGCCCAAAGATGTCGATTCGGCGCTCAAGCTGGCCAAGGAACTCGGGCTGGAGGCCAAGGTGATCGGCCGGACCGATAAGTCGCTCAGGCCGGACGGCGCCAACCATGTCTCGATCATGAAGGGCGGCGCCACCCTGGCCTACGGCGAAGTGTGAATAAGTCGTAAAGAGGAAATGGTCGGGCGAGTGGGATTCGAACCCACGACCTTCTGGTCCCAAACCAGACGCGCTAGCCAGACTGCGCTACCGCCCGAAACCTAATAACCAAGGGGATTTTGTGTTGCTGTCCCTGTCAATCCGCTAATCTCAACCTGTTCCTCAAACGAAAACCTACCTACTATGGAAAACGACAGCCTCTCCTCCTCCTCGCCTTCCGAATCGAAGCTCCCGCTCGTCATCGGTGTCATCGGCTTCGCCCTCGGCGCGGCCGGCCTCGTGATCGGCATCAAGGCCAAGTCCGCCGCAGAAGGCGCCACTGAAGCCGCTAACGCCGCGCAGCAGGCCGCCGCCGATGTCGGCTCCGCCCTCGCCAGCAAGGCCCCGCTCGGCGAACTGCAGAATCTCCAGAGCATGGTGGCGAGCAACCAGGAACAGGCTAACAGCAACTTCGCCAACATCGCGACCGAACTCCAGAAGCTCCAGAAAGTCGCGACCACCCCCAAGGCCGGCCCCGCCCCCAAGGGCCAGGTGGTCGCTGGTGCGGGAGAATACGTGGTGGCCAAGGGCGACACGCTCTCCGGCATCGCCAAGAAGAACGGCCTCTCCCTCAAGGCGCTGCAGGACCTCAATCCCGACGCCAACCCGACCCGTCTCCAGATCGGACAGAAGCTGAAGGTCAAGTAAGCAGCATGTCGGCGCCGTCTCGCTGGTCCGTCCAGCAGGATACAGTCCACGCCGACTGCCGGGTTTTCAAGGTACACAAGGAACATTGCAGTCACCCTCTCGACGGTCGGGAGGGTGATTTTTTTGTACTCCGCTCCGGCGATTGGGTGCTCGCGCTACCGGTGACTTCGGACGGACGTCTCGTGATGACCCGCCAGTGGCGCTTCGGCGCACGTCGACTGTCCATCGAGCCGCCCGGCGGGATGATCGACGCCGGCGAGGACCCCCTGGCCGCCGCCGCGAGGGAGGCGCGGGAGGAAACGGGCTTCGACGGGGGCCGGCCCGAACTGCTGGGAACCTGCTCCCCCAACCCGGCGATCCAGTCGAACCGCTGCCATTTCGTGCTGCTCGAGGGGGTCCGGCCCACCGGCCGCACCTGTCTGGACGAGCACGAGGAGATCCAGGTCCTTGCCGTCAGGCCTGGCGCGGCGATCACCTGTCTCGGGGCGGACGAAGGGGCCCACGCCCTGGCCCTGCTCGCCCTGCATCGCCTCCGGGACGCCCGCCCCGCCCTTTTTGAAGACGCATGAGTCCTCCCCGCCGCATCCGCAACAAAGGCCGAGAAGCCGACCCGGTCCTGGTCGTCGGCTCGGTCGCCTACGACAGCATCGTCACGCCGCACGCCAGCGGCGAACGTATCCTGGGGGGCAGCGCCTCCTACGCCTGCCTAGCGGCGAGCTACTTCGCGCCGCCGAGGATCGTCGGCGTGGTGGGGCATGACTTCGCCGCCAAGGACCGCCGGAAGCTCGAGCGCCGCGGAATCGACCTGAGCGGCCTCCATACCGACGGCTCGGGACGGACGTTCTTCTGGCGCGGACGCTATCACGAGAACTACAACCGGCGCGACACCGAGGATCTGCAGCTGAACGTGTTCGAGCACTTCAGCCCTCGGCTTCCCGAGGCGCATCTCGACTCACCCTACGTGCTGCTCGGCAACATCCGCCCGGACCTGCAGCTGGGCGTGCTCGACCAGCTGCGCGCGCCGAGGTTCGTCCTGGCGGACACGATCGACATCTGGATCGAGACGCAGCGGGACAAGCTCGGCGAAGTGATGCGACGTTCCGACCTGCTCGTCATCAACGACACGGAGTCGGCCAAGCTCACGGGCGAGTCCAACGTGATCACGGCCGGCCGGCGGCTCCGGGAGCACGGATGCCGCTCGGTGATCATCAAGAAGGGCGAGCACGGGGCGGTGCTCTTCCACCAGGACGGCATGTTCGCCCTGCCCGCCTACCCGGTCACGGAACTGCGCGACCCGACCGGTGCGGGCGACAGCTTCGCGGGCGCGATGCTGGGCTACCTGGCCTCGGTCGGACGGCACGACTTCGCCGCGCTCAAACAAGGCATGCTCTACGGGACGGCGGTCGCCAGCCTCACGGTGGAGGCCTTCTCGACGGACCGGCTGGCCGAGGCCGGCTGCTCCGAGATTCGCGCCCGGCGCAAGGCGCTGCTTGCCCTGACGAAGGCCTGAGCGGGGGTCAGCGGCGGCGACCCAGGGCGCGCCAGAGGAGGAACGCCACGAGGACCGTGACGGAGAGGTCGCCCGCGACGACGACGCGCAACGCAGGCAGGCCCTCGGTCCGGCCAGCCCAGAGGGCCCAGAGGAAGAAGGCGATCTGCGCCAAGATGACGAGGAAGAGCCACGGTAGCATCCTCCTGAGCAAAGAAAGCGGGTCGGAGCTCATGGCCGGGCGCGACGGTAGGATTCGGCAAGGCCGATCAGGGTCAGGTCCGGCTCGTGCCGGACGCGCGGACGCCAGGAGTCGGGCAGGAACTCCGAGGCGCCCCCGGTGAAGATGACCGCCGGACGGACGGCGCCTCCTCGACCGAGCTCGGCGGTGACGGCGTCGAGCAGAGCCCCGATCATGCCCGAGAAGCCGATCGAACAACCGGCGCGCATGGCGTCGACGGTCGAACGACCGACGGCCGGCCCGCCGAGGAGACGGGCGGGGTCGAGCGGGGGGAGCAACGCCGTGCGCTCGTGGAGGTAGCGTGTCATCACGCCGAGGCCGGGCGCGATGATGCCGCCGGCGTAGCCCTTGTCGGTGAGGATGTCGACGGTGGTGGCGGTGCCCATGCCGACGACGACGGCGGGCGGGCCGACGAGAAACTGGGCGCCCACGCAGTCGGCGAGGCGGTCCTGGCCGACCTCCGAAGGCTCGGGATAGTCGAAGCCGAGTCCGACGACGGTGTCGTGCCGCAGATGGTGGAAGCCGCGGCCGCAAGCGGACAGCGCGGGGACGACGACCTGCGTGGCGGCCGGCACGACGCTCGCCAGGGCGACGCCGCCGGTAGGACAGGCATCCAGCACGCCCTGCACGGCCGCGACGTCGAGCTGGCCGGTCATGAGCTCCCCGCGTCGCAGGACCTCGCGTCCACGGACGACGCCCCAGTGGGCGTGGGTGTTGCCGATGTCGAAGCAGAGAACGTCCACGGACGCACGCTACGGCCCCCGGCTGAAACGGGCAAGGACGCTCGTCAGCGGCGCAGGGTGACCTCCCCGGAGGAGACGACGGTCCGCCGACGGCCGCCCGTGCGCAGGATCAGCGAACCCTCCTCGTCGACACCGTCGACGACGCCCGCGACCGGCCGGCCCCTCAGTCCGACGCGCACGGAACGTCCGGTGAGGACGTCATGCTTCTGCCAGCGGGCGCGGAAGGCGCGCCGCCACGTCCCCTCCGTGAACTGCTCCCATGCGGCGAGGAGCGAGGCGATGATGAGGGCGGCCTCGTGGCTGGGTTCCACCTTCTTGCCGACGACGGCCTCAAGCGTGCCGGCGACCGGCCGCACCTCCTCGGCCATCTCGCTCGGTCGGCCGACCAGGTTCATGCCGACGCCGAAGACCAGTTCGCGCACGCTGTCGGAGTCGAGCCGCGCCTCGGTGAGCATGCCGGCGATCTTGCGCCCGTCGGGCGTGAGGAGGTCATTGGGCCATTTGAGGCCGAGCCGGACGCCGTGCCGCTGCTCGACGTGGGCGCAGAGCGCCAGCCCCATCCAGAGGGTGAACGGACGCAGCTTCTCGGGCGGGACGAAGGGCCGGAAGGCAAGCGAGAGGTAGAGGTTGCCCGCGCGCTCGCTATGCCAGCGCCGGCCGAGCCGGCCCCGGCCGGCGGTCTGCCGTCCGGCGAGGACGGCGAACGGCGCCTCGGCCCCGACGGCCAGACGGCGTTCGGCCTCGGAGTTGGTGCTGTCGCAAACGGCGAGAAGCTCCACGGATGTCTGCACGCCGGCATGACGGAGGTGCGCGTCGAGCAGGGCGGGGTCGAGCTGCCGGGGGGTCGACGCAAGACGGTAGCCGCGCCGAGGTGCGGCGGCGAAGACGAAGCCGGCCTTGCGCAGCTTCTCCAGCCGGGCCCAGACCGCCACACGGGAGACGCCGAGCTCCCGTGCCAGACGGTCACCGCTCACGGGGTCCTCGCCGGCGCGCAGGAACGCGAGTAGGATGCTGCTATCGAGGGCGGCCATGTCAGTCCCAGTCGAGGCCGACGTCGGCCCACGGCGCGGCATGCGTGAGCGCGCCGCAGGAGATGAAGTCGGGCCCGAGCGCGGCGAGCACGGGCAAGGTCGCGAGGGAGACGCCGCCGCTGACCTCGCACCAGGCCCGGCCGCGCACGAATGAAACGGCCTCGCGCAGGGCCGAGAGCGGGAAGTTGTCGAGCAGGATGACCTCCGCACCCGCCGCGAGCGCGGGGCCGATCTGGTCCGGGCGGTCCACCTCGACCTCGACGAGGAGATCGGGTCTGGCCTCGCGGGCCCGGCGGACGAGCCGCATGATGCAATCGCCGGCATCGGCGCCCTCGGTCGCCGCGAGATGATTGTCCTTCACCATCACGCGGTCGAAAAGCCCGAGCCGGTGGTTGTGACCCCCGCCGGCCCCGACGGCGTACTTCTCCAGCATACGGAAGCCGGGGGTAGTCTTGCGGGTGTCGAGGAGGAGGGACGGCGTGGCACCCATGGCCTCCACATGGCGGCGCGTCCAGGTGGCGACCCCGCACAGCCGCTGGATGAAATTCAAGAGGGGCCTTTCGGCGCGGAGAAGCTCGTCGGCCGGGCCCTCGACAACAGCGAGCACGTCGCCGGGGCCGACAAGGAGACCCTCTCCGGCCACCGGACGGCCGACGCAGGCCTGACCGTAGGCGGCGAGCACGGGCGTCAGCATCCCGAGACCGGCGACGACGACCGGACCGCGCGCGACGAGCCTTCCCTGCGCGCGGCCCCGGTTGGAAAGCAGGCCGGCGGTCGCGTCGCCCGGCCGCAAAGGACGGTGCAAAAGTCCGCCGCCGCGGAGATCCTCCTCCTGCGCCAGCGCGACGAGACGGGCCAGCCAGGCCGGATCGAGCTCCTCCCAGCGGAGCCTGCGGACGAGTCGGTCGATCTGTCCGGGGTCACGCGGCACAGGCGCACAGTAGCGTCCGGCAGCGGCCTCGGGCAAGGTGGTTAATCGAAGAAGCGCCTGAACTTCTGGGCCCAGGAGTCCGAGACCGGCGCGATGTCATCGCCGCAGGCATCCGCATAGGCCTGCAGGGACTTGCGCTGGACGTCGGTCAGCTTGCGCGGAACGTCGACGTCCACGCGGACGAGCAGGTCGCCCGCGCCCGGGCCGCGGAGACGGGGCATGCCTTCCCCGCGCAGCCGGAAGACCGTGCCACCCTGCGTGCCCGCGGGCACCTTGAGGAGAGCCTTGCCCTTGAGCTTGGGCACATGGATCTGGCCGCCGAGCGCGGCGACGGAGAACTTCACGGGCACCGCGCAGGCGAGGTCATCGCCGTCACGCTCGAACAGCTCGTGCTCGTCGACATGGACGACGACATACAGGTCACCCGACGAGGCACCCCGGCGGCCAAGCGACCCGTTCCCCGTGGAGCGAAGCTTCACGCCCGTGTCGACGCCGGGCGGGATGCGCAAGGTGACCGAGGCGTCGCCGATGACGCGGCCTTCGCCTGAACAGCCGCGGCAGGGGCGGTCGATGGTCTCCCGCTGCCCCTGACAGCTCGGGCAGGTCTGGCGCATCTGGAAGAACCCCTGGGAGCGCACGACCTGACCGTGGCCCTTGCAGGTGGGGCAACGCACCTTCTTCGCGCCGGCTTCCGCGCCGCTGCCGGAGCATTTTGAGCAGGCGACGTGACGGCGATAGGCGACCTTGCGCTCGACGCCCTCGGCGGCCTCCGCGAGCGTGATCCTCACGTCCTGACGCAGGTCCTCGCCGGAGTCGTCCTGGTCGCCTCCTCCTCCGCCGAAGATGTCGCCGAAGCCTCCGCTAAAAAACTGGTTGAAGATGTCACGCGGGTCAGCACCGCGGAAGCCGCCCCCCGCCGGTCCGGCGGCCTGCTCGAAGGCGGCCTCGCCGTGCTGGTCGTAAAGCCGACGCTTGTCGGGGTCGGAGAGGACCTCATAGGCGCGGGAGACCTTCTTAAAGCTCTCCTCGGCGCCTTTGTCGCCCGGATTACGGTCCGGGTGGAACTGCATGGCCTTCTTGCGATACGCCTTCTTGAGGTCGTCGGCGGAGGCGTCGCGGGCCACGCCCAGCAGCTCGTAGTAATCCTCGGCCATCTTCAGCGGGCGGGGCCGGAGGAGACGAAGACCGACGCGGGGCGGATCACGCGGTCGTGCAGGACCCATCCGGACCGAGCCACGCGGAGCACCAGGCCCTCGGGCGTGTCGGCGCTGGCCTCCTGGCCCACGGCCTCGTGGCGGGCGGGGTCGAAGGGCTGCCCCTGGGGGCTGAGCTCGGTCAGACCGTGTCCGGCGAGGATGGTGCGCAGCTGGACGACCGCCATGCGGAAGCCCTCGGCGACGGCGCGGCCGTCGGCCTGCGCGGCGGCGGCCTCCAGCCCGAGCGTGAAGGCGTCGAGCGCGGGCAGCAAATCCTCGACGAGGCCGGACACGGCGAACTTGCGGAGATCCTCGCGGTCGCGCTGATGGCGACGCTGCTGGTTCTGCTGGTCGGCCTGGCTGCGCAGCAGCGTGTCACGGAGGCGGAGCACCTCGCCTTCGAGCTCCGCAAGACGGGTCTGCGGGTCGGGCGCGGGTTCGGGATGGGACGCGGGTTCGGACATCGGAAAAAGTCAGCGGGGCTTGAGCAGGTCTTCGGCTGCGCGGAGGATGCGTTCACGGGCGCGGTCGACCACCGTGTCGAGGCCCACCTCGGCGGCAAGCGAGGTCAGACGCGCGGAGAGCGGCTTCCAGACCTTGGCGTCGATGTTCTCCCCGGTGACTCCTTCAACCTCGAGGGCGATGCCGGCCTGCCGGTCGGCGACAACACGGCGGCGGTCGGTGCCGTCGCCGGCGACCAGCCTGACGCGGGCGACGCGCAGGCTGAGGCGGTCGATGCGGTAGGGCACGGCCGGGGCCGAAGGGCCGGCCCCGGCGGCGTCCTCGGCGGAGAAGGCGCGGACGAGGTCGCTCAGGCTGTTATCCGTCAGGTAGTCTTCCTTGCCGGCCACGACCAGCTCCTCGACATCGAGGACGAGCTCGCGGATGACGCGCGGGCCGGCGCCGGAGAAGGAGGCGACGTCGAAGTCGATCTTCACGGCGCGGGCCTTGATGAGGTCCTTCTCCTGCCAGCGGGAGGAGGAGGTCAGGCGCAGCCCGCCGTAGGCTATGCGCCCGACAAAGAGATTGGTGTCGTTGGTCTCGACAGAGAGCGAAGAGCCGGACCGCGAGATCAGGGCCGAATCGAGCAGGCCGGGGGAGAAACGCCCGGCTGCCCAGACGACGAGGGCCGCCAGGAGCAGGACGAACAGGCAGAGCCCGGCAAGGAAGCCGAGAAACCGGCTCCTGATGCGGCCGTGACGGAGGTTCGAGACTGGCGTGAACATGGAGACGACGAACTGCGAGCAGTAGCCATGCCACGGGGCATGGTCAACGGTGGACGGAAAAGCGGCCGAAAAGCGCGCGAATCCCGAGCCGCAAAAGAAGAACCCGCCGGCCATGACGGGCGGGCGGGTCCTTATGTCACGCCTGGCGGGCGAGAATCACTGAGGGGGCGGAATCTCCCCGCAGACGACCACATCACCGGCGTAGACCTTGGCGTAGTTCTGCTGATTGGGGACGATGCCGACGAGGATGGTGCCTTCCGTGTGGCGGAGGACCTGGACGTCGACGAGCTTGCCCATCTTGTCGATGCGGAGGCGGGTGTTCAGCCCGGGCTTGTCGCCGGCACGGGCGAGCTCGATCAGCCCTTGGTCCTCGACCACCGCGACCACGCGGGCCTGCGCGGCGTCTTCGGGCGGGGAGGTCAGGTCCACCGGGGCGGCGACGGGGGCGTCCTTCTCCCAGGAGAACTTCTGGTCGTCCGAAGCGGCGGCCGTGGAGGAGGACTTGTGGGCGCAGCCGACGGAAAACGCGGCCACGACGAGAAGAAACAGGAGGCGCTGCATGACGGGGAATGTGTCGAAATAGGGTCATTTTCGGGCCCCTTCTAGTCAACCCCTTAATGCTTGCGAGGGGGCTCCCAAGGGGGTTGTCTCGCGGGTCCTATGAGTCAGGAAGCCGCCAGACTGATGCTCGCGCTACCCAAGGGCAGCCTCGAGGAGGCCACCCTACAACTCTTCGCCAAGGCCGGCTTCCCGGTCTCCAAGAGCTCCCGCTCCTACCGCCCGGCCTTTGACGACCCCTCCCTGGACGGAAGGTTCATCCGCGCCCAAGAGGTCGCCCGCTATGTCGAACACGGTTTCTTCGACTGCGGCCTGACCGGCCAGGACTGGGTGCAGGAGAACGCCGCCGACGTGGTCCAGGTCTGCGAACTCGTCTACAGCCGGGCGTCGGCCCAGAAGTCGCGCTGGGTGCTCTGCGTCCCGGAGGCCTCCCCGGTCAAGACGGCCAAGGATCTCGCCGGTAAACGCGTGGCCACCGAGCTGGTCGAGACCACGCGCCGGTGGTTCAGGGCCCAGGGCGTCGAATGCGAGGTCGAATTCTCCTGGGGCGCCACCGAGGTGAAGGTCCCGGAACTCGCCGACGCGATCGTGGACATCACCGAGACCGGCTCCTCCATCAAGGCGAACAAGCTGCGCATCGTCGCCCAGCTGCTGGAGACGACGACCGTGCTCGTGGCCAACAAGGCCGCCTGGGCCGACCCCGCCAAGCGCGCCAAGATCGAGCAGATCGTGCTGATGCTGCAAGGGGCGCTCGCCGCCCAGCACATGGTCGGCCTCAAGTTCAACCTGCCGAAGTCGCGACTCGAGGCCGTCGCCGGCAAGCTGCCCTCGCTGCGCAACCCGACCGTCTCCCAGCTGAGCAATCCCGAATGGATCGCCGTCGAGACCATCATCGACGCGCGTCAGTCGCGGGAGTTCATCCCGACCCTCAAGGCCGAAGGGGCCGAGGGCATCGTGGAATACCCCATCAACAAGCTGGTCTACTGACCGCCCCATGGGCGACGCCGTCCGCATCGGGCTCATCCAGCTCACCGCCGAGGACGCTCCGGCGGCCAACGTGCGCAAGACCATCCCTCGCATCGAGGAGGCCGCCGCGAAGGGCGCGCGCATCATCGGCCTGCAGGAGATGTTCACGACGAAGTATTTCTGCGTCGAGCAGGACCCCCGTCACTTCGCCCTGGCCGAACCCGCGGAGACGGGACCCTCCGTGACGGAGCTCGCCCGGACCGCCCGGCGGCTCGGGGTGGTCGTCGTGGCCCCGCTCTTCGAGGCCCGCGGCAGCGAGGTCTACCACAACACGGCCGTCGTCATCGACGCCGACGGCACGGTGCTCGGCAAGTACCGCAAGATGCACATCCCGCAGGACCCCGGCTTCGAGGAGAAGTTCTACTTCACGCCCGGCGACCTGGGCTTCCGCTCCTGGAAGACCGCACACGGCGAGATCGGCGTGCTCATCTGCTGGGACCAGTGGTACCCCGAGGCCGCGCGCCTCACCGCGCTCGCCGGAGCGCAGATCCTCTTCTACCCCACCGCGATCGGCTGGCTGCCCGAGGAGAAGGCCTCCCTCGGGCGCGCCCAGCACAACGCCTGGGAGACGGTGCAACGCGGCCACGGGGTGGCCAACGGCTGCTATGTGGCGGCGACCAACCGCGTCGGCCGCGAAGGCCGCACGGAATTCTGGGGCCAGAGCTTCGTCTCCGACCCCTACGGCGAGATCGTCGCCAAGGCCTCCCCCGACCAGGAGGAGGTGCTGCTGGCCGACTGCGACCTCGACCGCCAGCGCGAATTCCGCCGGATCTGGCCGTTCTTCCGTGACCGTCGGATCGACGCCTTCGGCGACCTGACCCGCCGCCTGCGCGACTGAGCGATGGCGACGCCGCGCGAGCTCGGCTTCCGAATGCCCGCGGAGTGGGAGCCGCAGGCCTGCACCTGGCTGTCCTGGCCCTCCAACCGCGCGCTCTGGCCCGGCCACTACGACCTGATCCCCGCCAAGTTCGCGGAGTTCGCGGCCGCGATCACGCGGTTCCAGCCGCTGAAGATCAACGCCGCGGGCGCGCTGCGCGAGGAGGCGGAGCGGGAGCTGAACGCCGCCAAGGCCGACCTCTCCGTGGTCGAGCTGACCGACATCGCGACCGACGACGTCTGGTGCCGCGACCACGGGCCGATCTTCGTGAAGAACGACCGCACGGGCGAAGTCGCGCTCACCGACTGGGAGTTCCACGGATGGGGCGGCAAGTTCGAGGCCTCGCTCGACAACCAGGTCCCCGGCAAGGTCGCGGCGAGGCTCGGCGTGAGAAAGTTCGGCTACCCCTTCGAGCTCGAGGGCGGCGGCATCGAAGTTTCCGGCGACGGCCTGCTCCTCACCACCGAGGCCGTACAGAACAACCCGAACCGCGCCGAAGGGCGCGACGACGAAGCGTTCCACGCCGCGATCCGCGACGGCCTCGCGATCGACGAACTCCTCTGGATCGGCGAAGGCCTGGCCAACGACGACACCGACGGCCACATCGACAACCTCGCCCGTTTCGTCGCCCCGCGCGCGATCCTCGCCGTGAGCGAATCCGACAACGCCTCGCCGAATTTTGCGGCCCTGCAGGAGAACCTGCGCCGCCTGCGCGAGATGCGTCCGCGCGGCCAAGGCCTCGACATCCTCGAGCTCCCGCTGCCGAAGCCCATCCGCCTCGCCGGACGCGACCTGCCGCCGAGCCACGCCAATTTCCTCATCGTGAACGGCGGCGTCCTCGTGCCGACCTACGGCCAGGAGTCCGACCAGATGGCCATGGGCATCATCGGCGACTGCTTCCCCGGCCGGAAGATCGTCGGCATCGACTGCCGCCTGCTGCTCATCGAAGGCGGCGCGCTGCACTGCCTCAGCCAGCAGCAGCCGGCGTGACCTGACGGCAGGGCCGGCTCACTTTTTCGGCTTCAGTTTCGTCGCGCAGCCGCAGTCGCCGCCGCAGCCGCCTTCGCGCCGCCGCCGCAGAGCGGCCGCCCAACGGCGGATCAGCCAGCCACAGGCGGCCCCGATGCAAGCGCACACGATGACGGCGTCGAGGCTCATGCGTGCGGGGCGAGCCGGATGACCAGCTGGTAGACGCCGGCCGCGGCGAGCCAAGCGAGGAGGGTCATGGTGACGAAGGACGCGGCGGCCCACCTCCAGCCTCCGGTCTCCTGCGCGAGGGTCGCGACGGTGGCGCCACACTGCGAGCAGAGCGCGAAGAAGACCATCAGCGCCAGCACGGCCGCCAGCGAGAAGATGGGCGCACCCGCCCGCGGGCCCTCCTGCCAGCGCGCGGACTGCATCGCGCCGCGCAGCTGCGTGCTGTCCGCCTCGGCGCCCTCGCCCAGGGAGTAGGTCACGCCGAGGGTGGACACGATGACCTCCCGCGCCGGGAAACTAGCAAGGACGCCGACGGTGATCTTCCAATCGAAGCCGCACGGGTCGAACACCGGCTGCACGGCCTTGCCGAATCGCCCCATCCAGGACTGCTCGACGTAGGCGGCCTGCACGCGGCGGCCGAGGGCGTCGCCCGACAGGGACGGGTCAGCGGTCCGCACGCGCTCGGCGACGGCCGGGTCGCGCGGGAAGTAGGACAGGGCCCAGACGACGACGGTGATGGCGAAGATCACCGTGCCCGCCTTGGAGACGAACTCGGCGGCGTTCTGCCACATCCGCCAGAGGACGTCGCGCGGCTTGGGCAACTGGTACCGGGGTAGCTCCAACACGAAGGGCTGAGGGCGCACGCGGAGGACTACGCGCGTGAGCACGAAGGCGACCGGCACGGCGAAGAGGAGTCCGACGCAGTGCATGCCGACCATGACGGCGGACTCCCAGCCGGGGCCGTAGGCGGGGCCGATGAAGGCGGAGCACATCAGCGCGTATACGGGGAACCGCGCCGAACAGCTCATAAACGGCACGGCGAAGGCGGTGGCGAGCCGCGCCTTGGGATCCTCGATGGTGCGGGTCGAGAGGAGCCCGGGTATCGCGCAGGCGAATCCGGAGAGGAGCGGCACGAAGCTCTTACCGCTCAGCCCGCACCAGCTGAAGAGCCGGTCCATGATGAAGGCGGCCCGCGCCATGTAGCCGCTGTCCTCCAGGACGCCCACGAAAAGGAAGAGGATGAGGATCTGCGGAAGGAAGGCGAGGAAGGCGCCGACGCCGGCGATGACGCCGTCGGAGACGAGGCTCTGCAGCATGGGGGTGCCGGCGAAGAGCGGTGCGACGGTCCCGCGCAGCGCGTCGACGCCGCTCTGGATCCAGCCCATGGGGAATTTCGCGAGCCAGAAGACGGCGGCGAAAAGACCGAGCATGATGCCCGTGAAAAGCACCGGGCCGAGGATCCGGTGCAAGAGGAGCCGGTCGACCGCCGCGCTCGCGGCGCGACCGCCGACGCCGTCCGTCACAACCCCCTCGAGCAGGGCACGCAGATGTGCGTAGTGGGCGAGGGGCTCGGCGGCGTAAGGGTTGTAGCCGCCACGCCGCACCTTGTCGCGGGCGGTCCGCAGCGAGGCGTCCCGCGCAGGCCCAGTCCACCCGAGACGGGCGGAGACCGTGCCGGTGGCGTCGAAGAGCACGCGCTGCACGTCGGAATCCGAAGGCGTGGCGCCGAGGTCGGAGCGGAGCGCGACCGCAAGGTCGGCGAGGGCCTCCGCCACGGGCTCAGGCCAGCGGACGCGGACGGACGGGGTCCGCAAGGCGAGGGCCTCCGCCACGGCGCGGCGCACCTCGGCGACGCCCTCGCCCTTCCAGGCGGAGGCGGGCACGACGGGCACGCCGCCGAGCCGCCGGGAGAGGAGGCCAACGTCGATGCTCAGACCCTGCTCACGCGCGACGTCCGACTGGTTGAGGACGACGACCATGGGCAGCCCGAGCTCGGCCACCTGCGAGGCCAGGAAGAGATTGCGGAGGAGGTTGGTGGCGTCGACGACAAGCAGCACGGCGTCCGGCCGGCGGTCGCCCGCGATGCGCCCAGTGAGCGCGTCGACCACCACCTGCTCGTCGGGCGACGCGGCGGCGAGGGAGTAAAGTCCGGGCAGGTCGACGAGCTCGGCGCGCCCCGCCGACCCGAGGTCGCAGGAGCCCGACTTGCGCGCGACGGTGACGCCCGGGTAGTTGCCCACGCGCTGCCGGAGTCCGGTGAGCGCGTTGAAGAGCGTGGACTTGCCGGTGTTGGGGTTGCCGACCAGCGCCACCAGAGGCTCGCGTACCGGGCTCACGGAGAGGGACGAGGACGCTGGACCGGGCAGTCGGCCGCCACATCCACAAGCAAGCTGTCCGCCTCGGCCTGACGGAGGCTGACCACTTGGCCCGCGAACTCGATCGCCACCGGGTCGCCGAGCGGAGCCCGCCGGACGAGTTTCAAGGACATGCCCGGGAGCAACCCCAGAGCCATCAGACGCTGGTCCACCGCCCGCTCGGGATCGAGGGAGGCCAACTTGCCGAACTGGCCGGGCTGGAGCTGAGAGACAGGGGTCACGCTAATTGAGAATGAGTCTCAAAACTAGGGTGAACAGGGTCTTTGTCAATGTCCGGCTGCTTTAAATGCGTTGCCCGAAGGAAGGACGAAAACGACCCTGCCTGCGGTGTCCCGCCCTGCCCCACTGCCCGACCCGGCGCCCCATGCGCCCGAGATGACCCCGGGCGGCGGCCTGGGAGGGCATCCGCGCGGGCTCAGCAACTTGTTCTACGCCGAGATGTGGGAGCGGTTCTCCTATTACGGGATGCGGGCCCTGCTGCTGCTCTTCATGATCACGCCCGCGGCTTCGGGCGGGATGGGCTGGGACCAGACGCACGCCACTTCGGTCTACGGCAACTACACGATGCTCACGTACATGTTGTGCATCCCGGGGGGCTTCCTGGCGGACAACTTCGTGGGCGCGCGTCGCGCGGTGTTCGTCGGCGGGTGCGTAATCACGGCGGGGCACTTCACCCTGGCAGTGCCGGGCGTCACGACTTTCTACGCGGGGCTCGCGCTCGTCGCGGTCGGCACGGGCCTGCTCAAGCCGAGCATCAGCACGCTGGTGGGCGGGCTCTACGCGCCGGGCGACCACCGCCGCGACGCGGGGTTCTCGCTCTTCTACATGGGCATCAATCTCGGCGCCTTCGCCGCGCCCCTCGTCACGGGCTGGCTGGCGCAAGGCGAGACGTTCCGCGGCTGGCTCGCGGCGGCCGGACTCGACCCGGCCTCGGCCTGGCACTGGGGCTTCGCCGCGGCCGGCCTCGGCATGACCTTCGGGATGTGGATCTACGTGCGCCGCCTCGGATGGCTCGGCCATGTGGGCGCGCCTCCGGCGGCCAGTGGCCGCCCATGGGGCCGCCTGGCGGCCGTCGCCGCAGGCACGGCCGTGCTGGGGCTCACGCTCTCGGCCACGGGCTCCCTGCGATGGACGCTGCCCGCGCTCTGCGCGCTGACCGTGGCGGGCGCGGTGTGGCTGGGAGTCGTCCGGCAAGACGCCGAAAGCCGACGCATGTCGGCGGTGCTCGTGTTCTTCCTCGCGGCGACGCTCTTCTGGGCGATCTTCGAGCAGGCGGGCTCGACGCTGACGCTGTTCGCGGATGAACTGACGCGCAACGAGGCCTTCGGCGTGGCCTTCCCCTCCTCATGGTGGCAGTCGGTGAACTCGCTGATGGTGATGGCGCTGGCCCCGGTGTTCGCCTGGGCCTGGGTGCGCCTCGGCGAGCGTCAGCCTTCGGTCCCGGCGAAGTTCGGCCTCGGCCTGTTGCTGCTCGGGCTGTCGTTCGCCCTCATGGTGCCCGCGGCGCACGCCACGGCCACGGCGGAGCACGGCACCTACCGCGAGGTCGGCCCGGAATGGCTGCTCGGCGTCTACCTTCTGCAGACGCTGGGCGAGATGTGCCTCAGTCCGGTCGGGCTCAGCACGATGACGAAGCTCGCGCCGGCGCGCCTCGCCTCGATGGTCATGGGGGTGTGGTTCCTCGCGACGGCGATCGGCAGCAAGCTCGCGGGGTCGATCGCCGGCGAGTTCACGGCGCAGCCGGACGCGATGGCCGACTTCTTCCTGGGCCAGGCGCTGGTCGTGGGGGCGGCCGCCGCCGCGATCTTCCTGCTCGCCCCTTGGATCCGTCGCAGGATGGAGGGTCGCTGAGATGCGCATCTTCGGGCAGACGGACCAGGAGGAGACCGGGCCGGGCGTACCGACGATGGTCACGATCGTGGTCTCGCTCTACATGCTCGGGTGGCTGGCGTACTGCACGGCCTTCGAGCTCAATGCCGTCACGACGACCGGGCGGATCGTCGACCACGAGGTGCTGCGCCACCGGCGCGACGGCGTGCTGCTCGAGACCGTCAAGGTGGAGATCCGCTACGAGGACGCGGCCGGCGTCACGCATGAAGTGAGGGAGGACTTCTACGGCCGCGTGCCGGAAGACGGCCGGATCCCGGTGCGGTACGCGCTGCATCGCCCGCAGGACGGACGGCTCGAGGGTTTCTGGCCGGTGTGGGGGCTCTGGAGCATGACCGCGGGGGTGCTCCTGCTTTACGCAGGCCTCATGAAGGTGGCGCTGGCGCGACGCGGCCTGGACTGGGACGGCCGGCCGGCGAAGCGTGGCGAATGAGCGCTCAGCCGAGGTCGGCGTCGACGACGACCGACACGGGGCAGTGGTCGGACCCCTTCACGCGGTCGTGGATCTCGGGGGATGACCAGCCGAGGCCGTCCGAGGCGAGACAGTAGTCGAGTCGCCAGCCGATGTTCCGCTCGCGTATGCCCGGGCGATAGCTCCACCAGCTGTAACGCCTCGCCAAGCCGGGGTTGGCCGAGCGGAAGGTGTCGGTGAAGCCATGCTCGTCCAGGAGCGTGCCGAAGGACCCCCGCTCTTCGTCGGTGAATCCGGCGTTGCGACGGTTGGAGTCCGGGTTGGCGAGGTCGATCTCATGATGCGCGACGTTGAGGTCGCCGCAGACGAGGACGGGCTTGATCCGGGCGAGGCGGGCGAGATGGCGGCGGAAGTCGGCGTCCCACCGCAGACGATAATCGAGTCGCTCGAGCTCACGCTGCGAATTGGGCACATAGACGCTCACGACGTGGAAGCCCGCGAACTCCGCGGTCACGACCCGGCCTTCCGCCGGGTGGTCGCCGGGAAAGTCGGTGCTCACGGCAAGGGGCGGCGTCCGGGAGAGCACGGCGGTGCCGGAATAGCCCTTCTTCGAGGCCTCGTGCCAAAACTGATGACGGAAGGGAAGCCCCAGGGCGGAGGCGACGGCGGTCTCGCATTTCGTCTCCTGGAGGCAGAGCACGTCGGGGTCGGCCTCTGCGATGAAATCCGCCAGGCCCTTGCCGAGCGCGGACCGCACGCCGTTCACGTTCCAGGAGAAGACTCTGGCCCCGCTCATCGGGCCGGGCCGGCCGGGGGCTTGAAGAGCCCTTCCATCTTCTTCTTCAAGTCGGCGTCTTTCGCCTTCCGATCCTCGCCGTCCGTGCCGGCGGGCGCGGGAGCGACAGGAGGAGAGGACGGCCCGGGAGTGGGGGCCGCAGGCGCGACCGTTCCGGCTGACGGCACGGTCGAGGCCGCGTCGGCCTGGGCGGCGCGACCATAAAGGGCGTCCAGCTTCTGCTGGAGCGTCTGCGGCCCGCGCGGCTTGGGCGGCGCGACGGGAGCGGGCGCGACGGCGGCGGCAGGAGCGGGCGGCGCGGGTTCGACGGCGGTCGTGCCCGCCGCACGCGCGATCAACTCCTGGGCCTTCTTGCGCACCAGCACGTCGAAGTCGGTGTACCTGGCGTGGAGGTTGAACTTGCGACCCTGCGAGCGGAGCTCGAGGGTGCCGTCGGGAAGGACGTTGGAGAGGGGCATCGACGTGCCGGCCGCGATCTTCATCTCCTCCGTCTTCTTGCCCTGTTCGTCGAAGGTGATGACCGAGGGCACGACCGCGCTGACCGACGGCGGCCAGAAGGAGGCCCTTGCGGCGACCTGCGCATAGTCGACGGCCGCGGGCGCGGCTGCGGCGGGCGGCGGGGAGGCGGGCGCGGCCGTGACGGGAGCGGGCGCGGGTGCGGCCCCCGCTGGCGGCGGGGCCGGCGTGAACTCAGGCTCCTCGACGACGGGGGCGTGCGTGTCCACCAGTGTCGTCACGCCCGCAGGGGCGTTGGTCACCACGATGGAGAAAGTCGGCTGCAGGAGGAGCACGGCGGCGGCGCCGATCACGACGCCGACGATCAGGGCGGCCAGGAGGCGGAGGAAGTTCAGCATGTCAGGATCCGGCTTTGATTTCGATGACGTCGTGAGGCGCGGCCTCGCGCTGCCCGGCGGGCGTGACGCGGATGTACCGGGCGTTGCGACGATGCTCGGCCAGGTTGCGGGCTCCGAGGTAGCCGAGGCCGCTCTGGACGCCTCCGGCGAGCCCGGCGAGCACCTGGTCGACGGAGCCCGACACCTCCTTGAGGGCCTCTATCCCTTCCGCGGCGACCTTGTTGAACTTGCCGCCCACGCTGTGGCCGTAACGGGCGGCGGAACCCTTGCGCATGGCCTCATGGGAGCCCATGCCGCGGTACTCCTTGTAAGTCTTGCCGTTGATCTCCATCAGCTTGCCCGGCGCCTCGCGGCTGCCGGCGAGCAGGCCGCCGAGGATGACGGCATCGGCGAGGGTGAGCGCCTTGACCATGTCGCCGCTCTTGGTGACGCCGCCATCGGCGATGATGCGGACGCCCTTGCGCGACGCCGCGCGCGAGGCGACGTAGAGCGCGGTGAGCTGCGGGATGCCGACGCCGGCGACGATGCGGGTGGTGCAGATGGAGCCCGGCCCCTGGCCGACCTTCACGGCGTCGACGCCGGCGGCGGCGAGATACTCGACGCCCTCGCCGCTGGTGACGTTGCCGGCCACGAGCGTCAGCCCCCGGTGCGCCTTGCGGAGCATGCGGACGGCGTCGCCGACGCCCTTGGTGTGCCCGTGCGCGGTGGAGACGGCCACGGCGTCGACGCCCTCGTCGACAAGGGTGCCGACGTGACGCAGGAGCCGGTCACGGTCGATCGCGCCGTCGGCGTCGCGCGGGACGGAGACCGCCGCGCCGACGCGGAGACGGAAGTCCGCGTCACGGGTCGGGCGCACGTGCGCGCGGGATTCCTCGGAGATCCGCTCGATGTCGCTGAGGGTGAAGAGGCCGCGAAGGCGGTTGCGGGCGTCGACGACGAGCAACTTGTTCTGTCCGACGTTCTCGGAGAAGAGCCGGTCGGCGGTGGCGATGGGGTCCTTGCCGAGGTCCTTCTCCACGACCGAGAAGACGCGGTCGCGGGGGATCATGACGGCGGCGACCTTGCGCTCGCGGTGGCGCTCTTTGACCGCGCTCCCGGGCAGGAGGCCGGCGAGCTGACCGTCGGCGGCGGTCACAGGGAAGGTGCTGAAGGCCAGCCCGTCGCGCTCGATGCGGGCGAGCACGTCGCCGATGCGGTCCTCGGGGGAGACGACGGCCGGTTCGGCGATCATGCCGTGGATGTGGTTCTTGACCCGCCGCACCTCGCCGACCTGGTCCAGCTCCGACATGTTGTAATGGAGAAGGCCGAGGCCGCCGTTCAGGGCCATGGCGATGGCCATCCGGTGCTCGGTCACGGTGTCCATGTCGGAGGACACGATCGGGAGCGACAGAGGCAGGGCGTCGGAAAGCGAGGAGTCGAGCCGGGTCATGCGGGGCAGGACCTCGGAGTAGCGGGTCGCCAGGGAGACGTCGTCATACGTCAGGCCCAGGCCGGCGTTGGCCGTGAAGAACGCGTCGGCGGACAGATAAAAGCGTTCGTCGAGGGAAACGCGGCCCTTGGATTTAGCGGAGGCCATGGAAGGTCGGTTTCCCCAAAGGGTGTTAGGGAGCGGCCTCCGCCGAGGCAATTTGTTTTTGCGGAAAAGGCTGGATTGCATGACTTTGCACGGAATGCGCGGGGGAAACTACGAGTTCCGGAGAATCCGCCGACGATTCCGCAAGGCCGTCGGCACGGGCGCCGGCTCGGTCGAAGCGGTCGACCGCGTGATGATCCGCACGGAGTCGGAAGGACGCGTCGGCTACGGCGAGGTCGCCCCCTGGCCCGGCTTCCCGACGGAATCGGCCGATGAGGCGGCCGAGGCGTTGCGCGCGGCTCAGGGAGACCTGGCGCGGCTGGCGTCGAAGGTCGCCGCGCGGCCGATGCCGGCCCTCGCCGCCGCGCTCTCCTCCTGTCGCCGATGGGACGAGATCGCCTCGTTCGACGGCGCGCTGCCGTGCGCGGGACTCGTCAGCGCCGGCGAGGACGCGCGGGAAAAAGCGGCGCGAGGGCATCGCACGCTCAAGCTCAAGATCGCGCCCGGAGACGGACCGGACCTGGCCCGTGCGACGCTCGCGGTCTTCGAGGGCCGTCTCAGGCTCGACGCCAACGGCTCGCTCGACCTGGCCGCCGCCCGCCTCTGGACGGAGTTCGCGCGCGCCGAGCCGCGCGTCGAATTCCTGGAGCAGCCACTCCCGGTGGGGCACGGAGGCTACGCCTCGCTCGGGCCCGAGAAGGTCGCGCTGGACGAATCGTTCACGGCGGCGGAAGGCCCGGCCTGGGCCGGGCCGGTGGTGGTGAAGCCTTCCCTGGCGGGCGACTGGGACGCTTTCCTCGCGTGGCGCAGGACGCGCGCGGCCCCGGTCGTCTATTCTTCGTGCTTCGAGACGGCGATCGGCCGGCAGGCCGGCCTCTGGCTCGCCTCGCTCGACCCCGCTCCTGTCGCGGTCGGGTTCGACACGCTGGGGAGGTTCGAGCTGGACGGACGCGACCGGCATGAGGGCGGACCTTTCGCGCGCGGACAGGCGGACTGTGACTGGGCGAGGTTCTGGGAGGAGCTGATATGAGCGCGCTCGCGATCTTCCACGCGGACCATGCCGCGCACCTGCGCGAAGCGCTGCAGGCGTATGACGCCGGCCTGCCGGTCTTCCTCGGCAATCCCTGCTGGTCCGCGGCCGAACTCGCCGAAGCCGCGCGCCAGATTCCGCGCGGCACGACCGTCAAAGGAAGCGCGCTCGAGCCCCGCGGGCTTGGCACCTGCGACTGGCCGAAGAACTGGCGTGGTCGCGTGATGATCCCGACCGGCGGCACGGGCGGGAAGGTGAAGTTCGTCATCCATTCTCCCGCGACGCTCCGGGCCGCGGGGCTCGGCCTGCGTGATGCGCTCGTCGCCCGCGGACTCTCGCCGGTCCTGCACGGCGTGACCTGCACGCCGCCATGGCACGTGAGCGGGTTCATGCCCGCGATCCGCGCGCGCATGACCGGCGGGGAGCACCGGGTGATCGAAGGTCGATTCGACGAGAGTACGGCCCTGCCCTCGGTCGACCTTCCTTCTGCGGGCACGAAGATCGTCTCGCTCGTCCCCGCGCAGCTGTCGCGCCTGCTGGCGCGCACCGAAGGCGAAGCCTGGCTGCGCGCATTCGACATCATCCTCCTCGGCGGCTCGTCCATGCCGACACCCTTGCTCGACGAGGTCCGTGCGCGACGCCTGCCGGTCTTCCCGACCTATGGCTCGACGGAAACCGCGGCGGCCTGCGCGCTGTGCGCGCCCGAGAGGATCTGGGCGGGCGAAGCCGTGCGCGGCGCGCCCCTGCCCGGCGTGACGTTCGGGACGAACCCCGAAGGCGTCGTCACCATCACCAGCCCTGCGCTCGGGATAGGGCTATGGCCCGACGCGCCGCTCGGCAGCCCCTGGACGAGCGGTGACCGCGGCGAAGTCGCCGCGGACGGCAGCGTGCGGATCTCCGGGCGCGCCGACCGCGTGATCATCACCGGCGGCGAGAAGGTGGATCCCGCGCGCGTCGAAATGGCGCTGATGGCGACCGGGCTCATCCGGGAAGCGCTCGTGCTCGGCATGGCCGACGCGCGCTGGGGCGAAGTCGTGACCGCGTGCGTCGTCGGTCCGGCGGCCACGGAAGCCGCGCTGCGCAAGGCCTGCGAGGCGCTCGAACCGTCGGCGCGGCCGCGGCGTTACGTGTTCTTGCCGAGCATGCCGATCAACGCGAGCGGCAAGCCGGACCGGGTGGCGATCGCGAAGCTGATTGCTTAGGCGCGGGCGGCGTTCCAGATCCGCAGGCAGGACTCGACCAGCGCGGGAAACTCCGCGAGCGGGACCTGGCTGGGACCGTCGGAGATCGCCTTGGCCGGATTCGGATGCGTCTCCATGAATAGCCCGTCCGCGCCGGCGGCGAGCGCCGCGCGGGCGAGGACCGGCACGTATTCACGCTGGCCGCCGGAGGATCCGCCCGCCGCGCCCGGCAGCTGGACCGCGTGCGTGGCGTCCATGACCGTCGGATGGCCGAAGGCGGACATGATGCGGAAGGCGCGCATGTCGACGACCAGGTTCTGGTAGCCGAACGTCGTCCCGCGGTCGGTCTGCCAGATCTCGGCGGCGCCGGCGCCCTCGAGCTTGTCGACCACGAAGCGCATCTCCTGGGGCGAAAGGAACTGCCCCTTCTTCACGTTGACGATGCGGCCCGTGCGGGCGGCGGCGACCAGCAGGTCGGTCTGGCGGCACATGAACGCGGGGATCTGCAGCGCGTCGACCGCCCGGCCGACGGGGTCGCACTGCTCGGGGCCGTGGACGTCGGTGAGCGTCGGGAACCGGTAGTCCTTCTTCACCATGCGAAGCAGCTCCAGCCCGGCCTCCATGCCGGGGCCGCGGACGCCACCGAGGGACGTGCGGTTGGCCTTGTCGTAGGAGCCCTTGAAGACGACGTTGAGCGCGGGGAGCCGGTCGGCGAGCGCGCGGAGCTCACGGGCGACGGTCCGGCAGTTGGACTCGTCCTCGAGCGAGCAGGGTCCGGCGATCAGCAGCAGGCGGCGCTTGTCGTGGAGCATGGGCCGAGACTGCGGGCGGACCGCGGGGAGGGCGAGCCGGAAGCGAATCAGCGGCCCAGCCAGGCGAGCGTGTCCGCGAGCGGCCGCGTGTTGAGCACATCGGCCGCGGTCAGCCAGCCCTTCCGCGCCGTCTGCACGCCGTGGGCGGCGAAGCCGAGCTGGCCGGCGTCGTGGGCGTCGGGGTTGATGGCGCAGAGCACGCCCTTCTCGGCGGCCCGACGCCACCAGCGCCAGTCCATGTCGAGCCGCCAGGGGTTGGCGTTGAGTTCGATGCAGGTGCCGTTGGCGGCGCAGGCGTCGATGACCCTGGCCACGTCGACATCGTAGGGCTCGCGCCGGTTGAGCAGGCGCCCGGTGAGATGCCCGACCATGTCCACGTGCTCGTTCTCCACGGCGCGGATAATGCGCGCGGTCTGCGCCTCGCGGTCCAGGGTGAAGTGGTTGTGCACCGATGCCACGACGAAGTCGAGGCGCGCGAGCACGTCGTCGGCGAAGTCGAGCGAGCCGTCCTTGAGGATGTCGACTTCGCTGCCGGCGAGCACGCGCACGCGGTATTTCTCCGAGGCGTTGAGCCGCGCGATGTCTTCGAGCTGCTTCGCGAGACGGGCCTCGTCGAGGCCGCGGGCCTGGAAGCTGGACTTCGAATGGTCGGAGATGCCGAGGTATTCCCAGCCGTGCGCTTCCGCGGCGGCAGCCATCTGGTCGAGCGTATGATCGCCGTCGGATTCCGTGGTGTGGTTGTGGAAGACGCCGCGCAGGTCGGAGAGCTGGACGAGCCTCGGCAGCCCGCCCGACTCGGCGGCCTCGATCTCGCCGTTGCCCTCGCGGAGCTCGGGCGGAATCCACGCCAGGCCGAGCGCGCGGAAGACCTCCTCCTCGCTCGCCGCACCGGGGGCGACGGACTTCTCGGCGAGGGGCTTGAAGCCCCACTCGCTCATGCTGAGGCCGCGGCCGAGCGCGCGTTGGCGCATGGCGACGTTGTGTTCCTTGGAGCCCGTGAAATGGTGCAGCGCAAAGTAGAACTGCCCGGCCGGGACGACGCGGAGGTCCGCCTGCAGGCCGTTCTCGAAGCGCACGCTGGACTTGGTCTCGCCGTGGGCGGTGACCTCCTTCACGCCGGGGCGGGCCACGAACCATGCCATGACCGGGCCCGGCTCGGCGGAAGCGACGAGGAAGTCCAGGTCGCCCACGGTTTCGCGGCCGCGCCGGAGGGAGCCGGCGGACTCCGCGTGCGTGACCTGCGGCAGCGCGCGCAGGCCAGCGAGGATCGGGTCGGCGATGGCGGCGGCCTCGTACCAGCGGTGACGCTTGCCATAGGCGATGCGGTTCTTGATGCCCTCGAGGATCTTCTCCTGCGTCTTCTCGCCAAAGCCCTTGAGCCCGGCGACCGCGCCGGACTCGCAGGCCGCCTTCAGCTTCGCGAGATCCTCGACGGCGAGCTGCGTCCAGAGGGCGCGGACCTTCTTGGGGCCGAGGCCGGGGATCTGCATCACCTCGAGGAGGCCGGCGGGGATGGACGCCTTGAGCTTCTGGTGGAAGGGCAGCACGCCGTCGCGACGGAGCGTCGTGATCTTGTCGACGAGCGCCTCGCCGAGGCCGGGGATGTCCGCCAGCCGGCCGCTGTCGACAAGCGCGCCGAGGTCCTCGGTCAGGTTCTCGAGGATGCGGGCGCCAGCCGAATAGGCGCGGATCTTGAACGGGTTCTCGCCCGTGAGCTCCATGAGCGTGGCGATCTCGTCCAGGACCGCGGCGATCGCGCCCTTCTCCATCACGGACGTCGCGCCTTCTCCGCGCGGTAGATGGCGTCGAGCGCGGCGAAGTCGGCCTCGCGCGGTCCGCTCTCGATGACATGGGCGTACTCGCCGGCGTGACGCAGCTCCTCCTCCGCGGCGGCGACCCGGCGCTCGATCTCGTCGGCGGAGTCCGTGCCCCGGCCGGTCAGCCGGCGACGGAGCTCGGTGCGATCGCTCACCCGGACGAAGACGGTGACCAGCGCGCCCGCCAGCCGCGTGTCGGCCGCGCTCCGGCCCCGGATGGTCGCGGCGCCCTGCACGTCCACGTTGAGGAGCGCATCATGACCGGCAGCCAGATGGGCGGCGACGTCCGCGGCGCGGGGTCCGTACAGGTTGCCGTGCACCACCGCGTGCTCAAGGAACACGCCGGCGGCCACCTGCGATTCGAAGGCCTCACGGGAGAGGAAATGATAGTCGAGGCCATCCTGCTCGCCGCCCCTGGGAGGACGGGTGGTGCAAGTGACCACGCGGCGGATGGACGATGGGTGTGCGCGCGCGAGGCGTTCGCAGAGGGTCGTCTTCCCGCTCCCGGCTGGCCCAGAGACGACGATGAGCAACGGTCGGCTCACGCGAGGGCGGAGGCGGCGCAGGCCAGTCCAAGCGCCATCAGTCCGGCCCCGGCCGCCCGGCGCCGGGCGGATTCGGCGAGGATCCAGTCGCAAAGCCGAACGAAGGCGGGCGGGGAGGCGGCCCACCAGCCTCCGAAGAACACGAGGACGCCGTAGCTGACCGAGGCGGCCAGAAGACTGTCGGGCAGGTGGCCGAAACCGGCGTCCAGCACGTGCCTGGCGAGGAACATCATCAGGACCCCGAGTGCGCGGACCGAGAGGAGGTCGGGCATGTAGACGAAGGTGGCCAGGCAGCAGACCACGAAGAAGGCGGCGACCGGATACCGGGGCAGACCGGCGAGGTCGGGGTCGGGAAGATGGAGCAGCCACCAGCCGAACCAAGCGGTCGCGAGCAGGGCCAAGCCGACGGTGGCGGGTCGCGACCGGCGGAAGTCGGCCAGGAGCGGCGAGGCCCGGAGGACGAGCGCGCCGGCGAGGAGCAAGAAGGCGGCGAGCGCGGCGTAGGCCTGGGCGAGGGTCACGGGGGGAAGTTAGGACGGACGACGAGTCCGAAGCAACAAGGAGGTTGGGTCAGCGCGCCCGCAGTCGGGCGGCGGCCCAGGCCGCATGCTCCGCGACGACGGGATCTTCGGCGGCGAGCAGCGACTCGACCGCCGGCAGGTCCTCCTCGCCGCCGACGTTGCCCAGCACGGTGAGCGCGTTGCGTCGCCAGCGGTCGAGACCGAGCCGACGCACGGGCGTGCCGCGGAAATGGGCGAGGAAGTCCTCCTCGTTCCAACGCAGCGTGTCCCGGAGCGGCGGATGGGGCCGGGGCGAGAAACGTTCCTCGCGGGTCGTCTGCGCCCACCGGTTCCAGGGACAGACGTCGAGGCAGTCGTCGCAGCCGAAGACGCGGTCGCCGAGGGCCTCGCGGAATTCCTCCGGAATCGCGCCACGGTGCTCGATGGTGAGGTAGGCGAGGCAACGGCGGGCGTCCAGGCGGTAGGGCGCCACGATGGCGCGCGTGGGGCAGGCGGTGATGCAGCGCGTGCAGGTGCCGCAGCGGTCGGGCTCGGCCCTGGCCGCCGGCTCGAGTTCAAGCGTCGTCAACACCACGCCGAGGAAGAGCCAGGTGCCCGCGCCGCGGTGGATGAGGATGGTGCTCTTGCCCTGCCAGCCGAGGCCGGCGGCGGCCGCCACCGGCTTCTCGAGCACGGGACCGGTGTCGACGTAGGGCTTCTGGACGCCGCCCAGCGCGCGCATCGCCGTGCAGAGGCGCTTCAGGCGACGCAGGATGACGTCATGGTAGTCGGCCCCGAGGGCATACTTGGCGATGCGGTACCCGGCGGGCGGATGGGGCTGGTAGTAGTTGAGCCCGACGACGACGAGGCTGCGCGCCTCGGGCAGGACGCGCGTGGCGTCGGTGCGACGTTCGGGGTCCTTCGCGAGCCAGTCCATGTCGCCGTGCATGCCGTCGGCGATCCAGCGCCGGAAATAGTCCGCCCGCACGTCGGCGTCGACCGGCGCCACGCCGAACGCATCGAACCCGAGGGCGCGCGCCTCGGCCTCTACCCGGTCGCGTAGCGCGCGCGGCTCCATGGGCTCAGCCCAGGATGGCCAGCGTGCGGGAGACGATCTCCTCCACCGGAGCCAGCTTGCCGAGCCCCTCGTAGCCGCAGGCCAGCATGCCCTCCACGGGGTCGACCACCGCATGGCCGCGGGCGCGCAGGGTCTCGAGGTTGGCCTGCGTTGCCGGATGGCTCCACATCTTGCCGTTCATGGCCGGACAAAGCAGCACGGGCCCGCGATGGGCGAGGTAGACGCTGGTGAGGAAGTCCGGCGCGAGGCCATGGGCGAACTCGGCCAGCACGTTGGCGGAAAGCGGCGCGACGAGGAGCAGGTCGGTCGTGTCGGCCACCTCGATGTGCCCTGGGGCGGTCCCCTGCCCTTCGGCCCAGAGGTCGGAGGCCACTGGCCGGCGGGACAGCACCTGAAGGGTCATCGGCGTGATGAACTGGGCGGCGCCCCGGGTCATGACCACCTGGACCTCGGCTCCAAGTTTGATCAGCTGCGAAGTCAGGTCCGCCGCCTTGTAAGCCGCGATGGAGCCCGTGACTCCGAGGGTGATGCGCCTGCCTTCAAGCTGAGCCATGAGGAAGGAGGAACTTGCCTGCCGGCGGGTCCTGAGGCGAGGCGAAAGGGGCCAGGCACCCCCGAAAAACGGCCAAAAACCCCTTTAAAACCCCTTTATTGATTGCCATCGCCGAGGGGCGGGGTTGCGATGCGGCCACTTATGCAATCCGACATCGGACTCATCGGCCTAGCCGTCATGGGCCAGAACCTCGCCCTCAACATCGCCGACCACGGCTTCGCCATCTCGGTCTATAACCGGACCACGGCGAAGACGGACGAATTCGTGAAGGAGAACCCGAACACCCCGGGCAAGCTCACCGGCTGCCCGACGATGAAGGACTTCGCCGCCTCCCTGAAGAAACCCCGCAAGGCCATCATCCTGGTCAAGGCCGGCGGCCCGACCGATGCGGTCATCAACGAACTGGCCGCGGTATTCGAACCGGGCGACATCATCATCGACGGCGGCAACGCGCTCTGGACCGACACCATCCGTCGCGAGAAGGATCTCAAGGCCAAGGGGCTGCGCTTCATCGGCTCCGGCGTCTCCGGTGGCGAGGAAGGCGCCCGCTTCGGACCGTCCCTCATGCCCGGCGGAGACCCCGCCGCCTGGGCGGAGCTCAAGCCCGTCTGGGAGGCGGTCGCCTCCAAGGTCGACGCCGCGACGGGCGTCGAGCTCACGGGCGCCAAGCCCGGCAAGCCCATCAAGGGCGGCGTGCCCTGCGTGGCCCACATCGGGCCCGACGGCGCCGGCCACTACGTGAAGATGGTCCACAACGGCATCGAGTACGGCGACATGCAGATGATCTGCGAGGCCTACGACCTGATGCGCGGCCTGCTCGGCATGACGCCCGACGAGATCGGCTCCGTGTTCGAGGAGTGGAACCAGGGCGACCTCAACTCCTTCCTCATCGAGATCACCGCCAAGGTGCTCAAGCAGAAGGACCCCGAGACCGGCAGGCCGCTGGTCGACGTCATCCTCGACACCGCCGGCCAGAAGGGCACGGGCAAATGGACGAGCGCCAACGCCCTGGACATGGGCGTCGCTGCGCCGACCATCGCCGAGGCGGTCTTCGCCCGGTGCCTCTCCGCGGTGAAGGAGGAGCGCGTGGCCGCCGCCAAGGCGCTGCGCGGCCCGAAGCGCGCCATGACGAACCCCGACCGGGCCAAGGTGGTCGCGATGATCCGCGACGCGCTCTACTGCTCCAAGATCTGCTCCTACGCGCAGGGCTTCCAGCTGATGCGCGAGGCGCAGAACGAGTACAAGTGGAAGCTCAACTTCGGCGAGATCGCCCAGATCTGGCGCGGCGGTTGCATCATCCGTGCGCGCTTCCTGCAGAAGATCACCGAGGCCTTCGCCAAGAAGCCCCGCCTCGCCAACCTCCTGCTCGACCCCTACTTCAAGAAGACCGTGCGCCAGGCCCAGAAGAACTGGCGCAAAGTGCTCGCGCTCGCGGTGAAGCACGGCATCCCGACGCCCTGCCTCGGCTCGGCGCTCTCCTACTTCGACTCCTACCGCACCGAGTCGCTGCCGCAGAACCTGCTGCAGGGGCAGCGCGACTTCTTCGGGGCGCACACCTATGAGCGCGTCGACAAGCCGCGCGGCGAGTTCTACCATATCGACTGGCCGGACCCGAAGCGTCCCCAGATCAAGGCCTGAACCGGAGGGCTCCCGCGAGGGAGCCCTTCCCACGTCCGGACGTCACTCCTTCGGGGTCCAGCCGCCGCCGGTCGCGGCGGCTAGGCGGACGGCCGCCTGCCGGCGCTCCCAGACCACGCCGGCCAGCGTCCGCCGGGCGAGGGCCTCGTCACGCATGGCGGCGACGACCTCAGCCTCGGGCGCGACGCCCGCACGATGACGCGCTTCGGCGTTGCGGAGTCGCTCCTGGGTCGCCTCCACGACCCGTCCGGTCAGCTCCTCCTGGCGCGCGAGCTCGCGCAGGTCGGCAAGGGCGTCCTCCACTTCGCGGAAGGCCTCGAGTACGGCGCGCGTCCACTCCGCGGCGGCGCCATCGAGCCGCGCGCGAGCGGCCTCGAGCCCGGCCTCGCGGCGCCCGGCGTCGAAGAGCGGCAGGTCTACGGAAGGGGCGAGGCTCCAGAAGCCGGCGGCGCCCTTCCCGATGCGGGAAGCGGGGTCGGCCTGCCATCCGGCCTGGCCGCCCAGGGTCACGGAAGGATAGAAGTCGGCGACCGCCGCCCCCTCACGGGCGACAGCCGCGTCGAGTCGCGCGGCGGCGGCGGCGAGGTCGGGCCGCCGGACAAGGAGTTCGGACGGCAGGCCGGGCCCGAAGGCCGGCATGGCGGCAGGGCCGCCAGCGGAGGCCGGAAGCGCGGAGCCGGGCTCGGCGGCGACCAGCGCGCGGAGGGCGTTTTCGGCGGCGGCCAGGCGGCGTAGCCCGAGCCCCTCGTCCACCTTGGCCTGGGCGGCGGCGAGCCGCGCGGAGGAAAGCGGGTCCTCGGGGAGAACCCCCGCCGCGACCGACTTCTCAAGGATCTGCATCTCGCGTTCACGCGCGGTGAACTCCTGCGAAAGACAGGCGGCCTGCTCCCGCGCGGCACGCACCGCGAACCAGAGCCGCGCGACCTCCGCCGTGAGCGCCAAATCGGCCTGGTCGGCCGTGAGGGCCGCGGCCCGGGCGTCGCCAGCGGCGGCGCGCACCGCGGCGGCCTGCCGGCCCCAGAAATCAAGCTCCCACGAGGCATGGAGACCGACCGCGGTCACATCGGTGCGCCGAGGAAGTCCCGGCGGGAAGCGACCGTTGGCGACGGAGATGCGCGAGGCCTCGACGCCCGCCGAAGCGACGAGCGCGGGTTCGTCGCCTGCGCCCTCGGCGCGGAGAAGCGCGAGCGCCTCGCGGTGACGGGCGCGCGCGACGACGAGGTCGGGTGACGCCCGGCGGGCGCGCGCGACCAGCTCGCCCAAGGCCGGATCGGCGAAGGCCTCGACCCAACCGGCGCCGGCGGGCGCGCCCACTGCGGTGAACGCGGACGGCGCCGCAGGCGCCGAGGGCCTCACGCCCGGGGCCGACGCGCAGCCGGCGAGCAACGCCGCCGCGAGGATCAGCTCACTTCTTGGCGGCATCGGGGGAGGCGTCGATGAACACGTCCATCTGCTGTCCGACGAAGACCGCACGATCCGTCGGGCGATCGAACTGGTAGATGACCTGCAGCACGCGCGTGTCGACGCGCTCGACGCTGCCGCCGGTGAGCGCGACCTTGGGCACGACGAACGGCTCGATGCGTACGAACTTCAGCGGGATGGCGCGGACGGCCGCGTCGCGGGCGGACTCGCCCTTGAGGAAGCCGCGGGCGGGCAAGCCTTCGCGGACGCGCGGGGCGAGCTGCTCGTCGACGTCGCAACGAATCTGCAGGCGGGTGATGTCGCCGAGGACGGCGGGCGCACGGCCGCCCGACGCGACGTATTCGCCGGCCCGGACATTGATCTGCAGGACCGTGGCCTCGATGGGGGAGCGGAGCACCATGCGGTCGATCTGCACCTCCGTCTGGCGCAGCTGGGCGCGGGCGAGCTCGAGGCGGGCGCGCGCCTCCTTGGCCGCGGCGCGATAGCCAACCAGCTCGGCGGCGCTGACCGCGCCGCCGTCCTTGATCGTCTCCCAGCGGCGCACCTGGTCCTCGGCGCGGTCAGCCACGGCCTCGGCGGCCGAGACGGTGGCCGCGAGCACCGCGCGCTGCGCCTCCAGGTCCCGCGTGTCGAGCGTGACGACAGGGTCTCCGGCGCGGACGCGATCCCAGACCCTGACATGCACCCGGGCGACGGTTCCGGGGACAGGCGCGCCGAGCAGCGTGTTCTCGGCGACGGCCTCGACCAGTCCGGCGGCGGCGATGAGCCCGTCCTTCTCCCGGACCGCGGGACGATAGGGGGGTGGCTGGACGGGCTTCTCGTCCGCGGTACCGCCGGTCAGCTGGAAGGCGGCGACGGCCCCGACGACGGCGAGCAGGTAGAGGAGGATGCGTGGTTTCATGAAGTTCAGAGGTGGGGCTGCTCGAGCAGCGAAGGGTCGTCGACGACGCGGCGGATGCGGCCATCCTCCATCTCCGCGATCCGGTCCGCGTAGCGGAAGATGCGGTGGTCATGCGTGACGACGATGACGCAGCGGCCCGGGGCGCGGGAAAGGTCGCGGATCATCGCGAGGATCTGGGCGCCCGTGTCCTTGTCCAGGGCCGAGGTGGGCTCGTCGCAGATGAGGAGCGTCGGGCCGTGCACCAGGGCGCGGGCGATAGCGACGCGCTGCTGCTGGCCGCCGGAAAGGGCCGTCGGGCGAGCCTCCTCGCGGCCCTCGAGGCCGACCTTTTCGAGCATCTCCCTGGCGACGGCGCGGGCCTCCTCGTGGCCCCGGCCCTGGATGAGGAGCGGCACCATGACGTTCTCCTCGACGGAGAGCGTCGGTATTAGGTTGAAGGACTGGAACACGAACCCGAGGTGGCGACGGCGGAAGGCGGTGAGCGCCTCCTGACCGAGGCCGTCGAGACGGTTGCCGAAGACCTCGACCTCGCCCGCCTGCGGGGTGAGCGTGCCCGCGATGACGGAGAGCAAGGTCGTCTTGCCGCAGCCCGACGGCCCGACGAGCATCACCAGCTCCCCGGCGCGGGCCTCGAACGTCGCCTGCTTGAGCGCGGTGACGCGCGACTCCCCCTCGCCGAAGGCCATGTCGACCCCGTGCAGGCGGACGGCGGATGCGGCGGGCTCGCTCATCCGCGGAAGACGGTGGAGGCGTCGACGCGCGACACCTTGGCTATGCCGATGAGGGCGGAGACGAGGCTGATTCCGAGGATGAACACCAAGGTGGCCCAGAGCACCTGCGGGAACATGACGAACGGCGGCATGCCCTTCTCGATCATGACGCGCCCGATGCCCTGCGCCATGCCGGCGCCGAGGCCGAAGCCCAGCAGGCCGGCGACGACCGCCTGGAAGGTGAGCATGCGGGCGAGCACGCCCATGCCCGCGCCCATCGCCTTGATCGCGGCGAAATAGCGGAGGTTCTCCAGCACGAAGGAGTAGAAAGTCTGGCCGGAGATGGCGATGCCGACGAAGAGCCCGAGGGCGACGGCGGTGCCGAAGGAGAACGGGATGCCGGTGTTGCGCCAGAACCACCAGAACGTGTGCCGGGCGAGGCTGCGCGCGGACCAGTCCCAGATCACCGTGTCGGAAGTCCAGGCCCGGAGCCCGGTCTCGGCCTCGATGCGATCGCAGAGCTCGACGGGCGTGACGCCGGCGGTCGGCTCGACGAGCATGAAGCTGAGCGTACGGCGGGCGCCCAGGGTGTAGGCCTTGGCGCGGTCGTAGGTGGTGTAAGCGAAGGGACCGCCGGTGAACGCGCGGCGCACGCGGCAGATACCGACGATGCGGGCCTCGACGTCGTTGATCTCGAACGTGTCGCCGGGGCGGAGCGGCCGCGTGGTGACCTTGCCGTCCGGGGCGACCTCGGTGCGGCTCATCAGCTGGGCGCCCCACTCGTCGATCATGACGGTGTTGGGCAGGCGGAGGTCCTCGATGCGGCCCTGCACGATCTCGGCGGGCGCGCCCGCGAACGTGTCGGCGTCGAGCCCGACGAGCGTCACGAGCTTGAAGTTGCCGTCCGGCATCCGCGCCTGCAGGAACGAAGTGTGGAGCGGGGCGGCCCAGGCGACGCCGTCGACGGATCGGACACGGCCGAGGTCGGTGTCGCGCATCGGCTTCGCGTCATTGACCTGCTCGACCATCGGGTCGCTGACCCAGACGTGGGCCCGGATGTTCACCACGGGGGTGTACGTCCAGCTCATGATGCCGAAGAAGACCGAAGTCTGCTGGGCCATCAGGAGCGCCGAGAAGCTCAGGCCGCAGAGCAGCATCGCGAGCTTGCCCCGGTCTCCGAAGAGCATGTTGAGGGCGAGACGGTACATCGTGGCGGACGGGGGAGTGTCCGCCAAACCAGCGGCGGGTCAACGGGAAGTCAAACGAGGCTCGCCTTGGCCAAGCGGCCGGCCTGAGCCGCGCTCACTTGATGAGCCAGAGCGACTTCGTGAAGGCGGGCCCCCAGGAAGCGTTCACGGCCCAGGCAGCGACCAGCAGGACGAAGGCGATGGAAAAGCAGCGCACGACCTTGGCCTTGTCCTCGCTCTTGGCGCCGGCGTGCAGCAGGCCGACGGAACCGAGGGCCAGGATGGGATGCAGCCAGGAAACGTTGCGCGCATCCGACTGCAGCACGGCGATCAGGCCGATGACGAGGTTGATGTCGACGAGGACCGCGACGATGCGCTGCAGGCGGGTGTTGGGCCCCTTGACGAGCGCGTTCACCACCACGAGGAGGACGAGAAGCAGGAGGAGGGAGCCGTAGTGCTTGTGGATGGCGAAGAGCGGGTTCATGGGGCAGGAATCTGATGGGAGGACGGCGCAGTTCAAGTCCTCCCCGCTTATTTCAACGGTCCTCGGGGAAGACGCGCAGGAAAAGCCCCGCGGCGAGGGCGGCCCCGAGCAGCTGGCAGGCGAACTGGGCGAGGACGCGGGGGAACACCTTGGCGAGGAAGGCCCACTCGCGGCCAAGGTCGGCGAGGACCGACTGCTCGGAGACGAGGGCGGAGGCCGGACCCTGCACGCACTGCTGCGCGAAGGTCACGGCGGGGTTGAGGTCGGGCTGGACGAAGGAGAACATGCCGGCGACGCCGAGCACGGTGAGGGCGACGGCCAAGCCATGATAGCCGTTGCCGGCGGTGAGACGCGAGGTCGCCACCATGAGCACCACGAAGGCCAGCAGGCAGGTGCCGAGGGTCTCGGCGACCGCGACCGCGAGGAAGCCCTCGAAAGCGGAGGTGGACATCGCGGCGGCGAGGGCGCCGGCGCGGTCCGGATCGAAATCAGCGAGGAGGCCGCGGAGCAGGCCGGCGGCGGCCGCGGCCGCGAACTGCACGGCGACGTAGCCACGGCAGGTCCGCCAGTCCGTCCGTCCGCGCAGCAGGATGGCGATCGAGACGGCGGGATTGTAGTGGGCGCCCGAGACGGCCCCGCCCATGTAGACCAGCGCGCAGAGGGTCGCCGCCACCATGAGCGGCGCGGCCGAGCCGGAGGTCATCAAGCACGCAAGACAGAGGAAGAACGTCGCGAAGGCCTCAATCGCAAGCTTGGCGCGCATGGACGAGTGTCGGCCCGGACGCCGAGCCCCTCAAGCAAGGAATCTCTCAGCGGGAGCGGCGCAGCCACTCCTCGGTGAAGCCCGCCATGTCGTCGACGCCGGGCAGCCGGCGGTAGCGCCCCTGATACTGCTTGGCGGCTTCCTCCTGGGCCGCGAGCAGGCCCTTGAGCGTGTCGTGAAGCGGGACGGCCTTGCGGTCTGGCCCGATGAGCGACCAGCCGAGGTACTTGCCGTCCTTCTGCTCGTTGTCGTAGAGCTGCCACTGCAGGACGAGCGGGGGCTTCCAGCCGAGGAACTTGGCGAAGATCTCGCGGTTGCGACGCTCGTGGTCGGCGGCGTCGGCGCAGGCCGAGAGGGGTACGCCGCACTCGCCGATGAAGACCCTGCGCCCGGGGAGCGAGGGCTTGGGCTTGAGCTGCCGCGAAAGGTAGTCGAGCGTGGCGTGGATCTCCGCGGCGGGCAGCAGCTGACAGTCGTAGGCGGCGTAGGAGACGAAGTCGACGTCGAGCCGGGGCAACGCCTGATCGGCCATGCGCCGCCGCCCCTGCTTCACCGCCTCGCGCACGCGGCTCACCTCGGCATAATGGTAGATCTGGCACTTGGTGTAGGGCACCTCCCGGCGGGCGTCGTCGACTGCCTTCTGGCGCACGTTCAGCCATTCCACGAAGGCGTCGAGGCGCTCCTTCGGGATGTCGGCGGCAGGATCGAGGCCGTCCAGAAGCTGCGTGTCGCCCTGCCAGTGCCCGAGAAAGAAGATCTTCGCGGACGCGTCACGCCGTGTGAGCAGGTCCTTCGCGTAGGCGTAGGTGGCGGCGTACTCGCGGGCCGACTCCTGAGGCGTGAAACCATCCTTCCAGACATCGGCCGGGCGGTACCAGAGGAGGTAGTGCGTGAAGGGCAGCGCGAGCAGCTGGGTGAACTCCGCCGGGGCCGGGGCGCGGACCTTAAGGATGCGCGATCCCGTCTCGGCGACCGCCTTCGCGCCCTCGATCACCACGGGCTCCCGGGTGAACTTATAGGTGGGCGAGCCCACCTGGGTGCCGACGATCTGGGGGAAGGCCCCGGTAATCTCCTGCACCGGCGAGGGCGGCGGTGCCTCGAACAGAAGGCCGCCCTGGCGCTTCCCCTGGGCGCCGACGACGGCGGCCATAAGGAGGAGGCCGACGGCGGCCTGCGTTCGACGGGGGGTTGCTCTCATGGGACGGACTTCACGGGGCGGACGTTGAAGTGTCCGCGGGCGAACGGCTTCGTTCAAGCCCGTTCCCACCCAAACCACCATGAACAAACAGATCCTGCATTCGCTCCTCCTCGCCTCCGTCCTTGTGGCCGCGCCCGCGGCCGCGGTCGAGAAGCAGCCTTCCGAAGCCCCCGAGAAATCCCGCCTCGCCTCCGCTCGCCGCAAGGCGTCCGCCGAGCCGGAGGTGATCGCCGCCGCCCAACAGCACCGGACGGACAAGGCGCTGGCGGACAAAGCCCGGGCGGACTACCAAGCGGCCCGCAAGAAGGCGGAGACGTCCGAGTCCGACTACCGACGCAAGTTCGACGAGGCCCTGGCCAAAGCCGACCCTGAGGCGCCCGCGCTGGTGCAGAAGGAGAAGGACGCCTTCCGTGAGCGCATGGCGAAGGCGCGGGCGGCGAAGAAGGCGGCCGGTCAGGCCGGCGAGGAGCAGGAAGAGGGACGCTGAACCGGCCACGAGCCGCGGTCGTGGGCCCGCCGGACGGCGGGCCCTCTTTTTTCCTCAGCCCAAAGCCCGCCGAAACGCCTCCCAGACGACGTCGACGGGCTCGAGGCCGACGGACACGCGGAGCAGGTCGGGGTCGAGGCCGGCGGCGCGTAGGTCCGCCCTCCCCTTCTCGCTCGTGACTTCGTCGAAATGCGCAAGCCACATGAAGGGCGCCGCCACGGTGAAAGAGAGTCCGAAGCTGGGGCCCTTGACCAGGTCGAGCCGGTCATAGACGCCGCGCATCAGCCCTTCGCGCAACTCCACGGTGACCAGCGCCCCGCCGCCGGCGCCCGGGCGCATGATGCGACGGTAGTGGTCGGCGGTCGGTCCGGTCAGAGCGGTACGAACGCGGACGACGGAAGGATGGGCCTCGAGTCGTCGCGCGAGTTCGGCCGCGTTGGCCGAGAGCCTGGCGGTCACCTCGGCGACCTTCGCGACCTGCGGGGCGAGCGCGGCGGCGTCGAGCGCGTGCAGGGGGATGTGGCGCGGCCGGGCGGCCTTCAGGAGCGCGGCAGCATGCGGCCGGGCGGGATTGACGGCTAGCGCGCCGGCCATGACGTCTCCCGCCGAAGCGGCGTACTTCGTGAGGCTGCAGGCGACGAGGTCGGCATGCGGCAGGACGTCGGTGGCGGCGACGCCGGCGGAGCTCGGGTCGACCACGAGAAGCGCGCCGTGCCGGTCGCAGAGCGCGCGGAGCGCCGAGAGGTCCGCCGTCTGCAGCTGCGGATTGTTCGGCGCCTCGGTGAGGACGCCGGCGACGTCGCCCGCCGCGAGCAGCCGCTCGACCGCGGCGAGGTCGGTGACGTCGTGGACGAAACGCCGCTCGACGCCGGGATTCTTCTCCAGCAGGCGGATGGAGTCGACGTACAGCCAGCCGAGCTGGATCCAGGCGCGGCGGCCGGCGGGCGATTGCACGACGTCGACGGCATGCAGGGCCGCGTCGACGGCGTTCATGCCAGAGGAACAGAGGAGCAGGTCGGCGGGCGCGACGCCCGGGAAGAAGGGCGCGAGCGCGGCGCGCACCTCGGCCGAGCCCGTGTCGGGGGCTTCCGGCTCATCGGCGAGCCAAGCCTCGGCCTGGCGGGAAGAAATGAGCGCTCCCGTATGCTGCACGAGCTTGGCCAGCCGGTCGGCGGCAGGGCCTGACTCGACGATGAGCAGGATGCCGGCTCCGCCGACCCCGTAGGCCAGCGTGCGGGCGCCGGCCTGCTCCGCGAGCCGCCGCGCGACATCCTCCCGCGCTAGGGGAAAAAGCGACCACGGCGGGTCGGGCCAGCCCGGCGGCAGGCCCTCCGAGTCCGGCGTGAAAGCGCATCGCCGGGCCAGCTCCTCCGCGGCCTCGGTGACGAGCGCGTTGCGGACGAAACGCGGATAGCCCGCGCGGATGAGCGACCAGACGCGCGGCTCCTTGCGCTCATAGGAGACGATGTCGTCCAACGTCGGCAGGCTGAGCACCGTCGCGTGCGGAGAATCGGGCACCGTGGCGCCCAGCGCTGGCGGACGGGGCGGCAAGGTCAGGAGCCGGCGGCGGGCAGCTCGTTCTGCAGGATCTGCTCGAGCGTCTGACGGCGGCGGATGAGCGTGACGCGGGCGTCACGACCGATCAGCACCTCGGGCGCCTCCGGGAAAGAGTTGTAGTTCTTGGTGCTCATGCCCGCGCAGTAGGCGCCGGCCCCGCCGATGACGCAGAGGTCGCCTGCGGCGGCTTCGGGCAACGTGCGCGCGGCGAGCGTTTCGGGTTCGCCCGGCGCGCAGCTGATCAGGTCGCCGGATTCACAGCAGTGCCCGACGATCACGTACGGGCGGGTCGCGCCGGTGGCGTTGGCCGGATAGAGGTGCACCGGATGCTGGGAGCCGTAGAGAGAAGGGCGCAGGATCTCGGTCATGCCGGAATCGAGCTTGATGAACTCGCGCGCTCCGGTGGAGACGATGTCCTGCACACGGGAAAGAACGGCGCCGGCGTTGGCGACGAGGAAAGTGCCCGGCTCGATCTCGAGGCGCAGCTTGCGTCCGTCGGCGACGGCGAACTTCTCGAAGGCGACCTTGACCGGGGCGCCGACGACCTGCGGGTCGGTGCCCTTCTCCGCCGCGACGCGCGCGACCTTGTAGCCACCGCCGAGGTTGAGGGTCTGCACGGTCGGGAAGAGGCTGACGAGCGCGAGGCTGGCCGCGGAGACTTCCTGCCAGACGACCGGGTCGCTGCCGGAGCCGATGTGGGTGTGGATGCGCACGACCTTGAGCCGATGTGCCGTCGCGATGTCGCGGGCGCGCTCGGCCCACGCGTGCCAGATCCCGAAGGAGGAGTCCGGGCCGCCGACGTTCGTCTTGCCGGTGCCGCCGGAACCGCGGCCGGGGTTGAAGCGCAGGCCGACCTCATGGCCGGGCAGCGCCCGCCCGATGCGTTCCAGCTGGAGAAGCGAGCAGGCATTCACGTGGACCCCCCTGCGGAGCAGGTCGGCGAAATCCTCGGGCAGCTCCTGCGAGGAGAGCGAAATGCGGTCGGCGGGCACCCCGGCGAGCATCGCCCGGCGCACCTCCCACCCGGAACTGGCGTCAAAATGCAGGCCCTTCGCCAGGAAGATGCGGAGGACCGCCGCATTCGGGCAGGCCTTCATGGCGAAGCGCACGGTCAGCCCGTGGGCGCTGGGGAAGGCCAGCATCGCGTCGGCCTGGGCCTCGAGCGTGCGCTGGTCGTAGACGTAGCACGGCGTGCCGTGCTCGCCCGCGATGAGACGGGCGACCTCGGGCGTCAGAAAGCGGTGGTTCTCCACGGTCGTGAACGAGGGCGGACTCTGACCTTAAGGGAGTGTCCTTCCAGCCTTTTCACCGTCATCGGCCGCTTGCGTCCCCCTGCCGCGGGCGTTGGGATGGCCATCCTGAATGAGCGCGCCCGACACGATCGTCGCCGCCGCGACCCCCGCGGGGAGGTCCGCGCTGGCCGTCATTAGGATCGACGGCCCCCTCGTGCCCACCCTCGCGGCCGCCGGCCTAGGCCGCGCCACCGAGCTGCCGGAACGTCGTGCCACGACGGGCGTCTGGAGGGACCTCGCGGGCGAGCCGGTCGACCAGGTCGTGGCCGTGCGATGGGCAGCCGGCCACTCCTTCACCGGAGGGGACACGCTCGAGCTCACCTGCCACGGCAACCCGCTGCTCGTGCGGCGGATCGTCGAAGACGTGCTCGCCCGCGGAGGCCGCATGGCCGAGCCCGGCGAGTTCACCCGCCGCGCCTTCCTCGCCGGCCGCATCGACCTCACCCAGGCCGAGGGCGTGGCCGACCTCATCCATGCGACGGGGGAGCGCGCGCTCGCGGCGGCCCGGCGCCTCCTGGCGGGAGAGCTCGGCCGGCGGGTGGCCGGGTGGAGCGAACGCCTGCTGGCGGCCCTCGCCGCCCTCGAGGCGCACATCGACTTCCCCGAGGAGGACCTGCCGGAGGAGGACCCACGCGGACCCGCTTCAATATTGGCTGAAATCGAGTCAGAGCTTTCTGGATACGCTCGCTCCTCACGGCATCACGCCGCGCTGCGCGGCGGCCTCCGCGTGGCGGTCGTCGGCGCGCCCAACGCCGGCAAGTCCAGCCTGCTCAACGCGCTGGCCGGCTCGGCGCGGGCGATCGTGAGCCCCGAGGCGGGCACCACGCGCGACTGGCTTGAAGCGCCCATCGGAGGACTTCCGCTGGCCGTGACCGCCGTCGACACCGCCGGCCTGCGCGAGGGCGGCGGCTCGATCGAGAAGGCCGGCATGGAGCGGTCGCTCGAACAGGCGGAATCGGCGCACTTCCTCCTGCTGGTCGTGGACGCCTCCGTGCCGCCCCCCGCCCTACCCTCCCGCCTCGCCGCGGCCCTGACTCCAGGCCGGTGCCTCCTGATCGCGAACAAGGCCGACCTGCCCGCCCACCCGGAGCAGCCCTCCTTCATGCCGGACCTTCCCCGCGTCGCGGCCTGCCTGCTCGACGGGCGCGACACGGAGCGCCTGCGCGGGCTGCTCGCCGAAGCCTTGGTCGCCGCCGACCTGGCCCCGGGCTCCGACGAACTGGTCGTCTCCGTCCGCCATGCCGACGCCCTCCGCCGATCCGCCGACGCCCTGGCGGATGCCCGCCGCCACCTGGCAGCGCCCGCCCGCACCGAACTGGCGGCCGGACGCTGCCGGGAGGCGCTGGACGCACTCGGGGAAATCGTGGGCCGCATCGACAACGAGCGGATGCTGGACAAGCTCTTTGCTTCCTTCTGCATAGGTAAGTGATTCCCTCCCGTCGGGAGGAGTCGCACCTATGCCGCTCAGCAAAGAAATCCGCCTGGGGCCCGCGCGTCCCTATGACGTGATCGTCTGCGGCGCCGGCCATGCCGGCGTCGAGGCGGCTCTGGCGGCGGCCCGCTTGGGCGTGGACGTGCTCCTGCTCACCGGCAACGTGGACACCGTCGCCCAGATGAGCTGCAACCCCGCGATCGGCGGGCAGGCCAAGGGCCATATCGTCCGAGAAATCGACGCCCTAGGCGGGGAAATGGGCCTCACCGCCGATGTCACTGGGATCCAGTTCCGCCTTCTGAACGCCTCCAAAGGCCCGGCCGTCCAGGCCCCCCGGGCACAATGCGACAAAAAGGCCTACCAGTTCCGCATGAAGCATGTCTGCGAGCTGCAGCCCGGGCTGACCATGTTTCAAGCCCAGGTCACCGGCCTGATCTTCAAGGAAGGCGCGGTCGCCGGCGTGCACACCAACCTCGACCTGGATTTCTACGCCCAGGCGGTCATCGTCACGACCGGCACATTCCTGCGCGGCCTGATGCATATTGGTGCCAATAAGACCGAGGGTGGAAGGCTGGGGGATTTTACATCTAAGTCGTTGTCTAGCAGTTTCTTAGATGCTGGAATCGAGCTACAAAGATTAAAAACCGGGACACCGCCACGAATCCTTGGTTCGTCCATCGATTTTTCTCAATGTGCGGAACAGCCAGGAGACCCCCACCCTACCCTTTTTGCCTTCCACGACACCCGGCAACAGGAGGATCTGTTCCACGTGGAACAATCGGGTGAGCGCCTGGCTGGATGGGCCCCCGGCAGTAATCAAATCTCCTGCTGGATGACGGAGGCAACCGGAGCGACCGGGAGAATAGTACAAGAGAACCTCCACCTCTCTCCACTCTATGCGGGCGAAATAACGGGGGTTGGGCCCCGTTATTGCCCGTCGATTGAGGATAAGTTTGTGAAGTTTGTGGATAAGGACTCCCACAAACTCTACCTCGAACCGGAAGGCAGAAACACCAACGAATGGTATATAAATGGCCTTTCGACCTCCCTCCCCTTCGCGGTTCAGCTTGAAATGCTCAGGTCAATCAAAGGGCTGGAGAAAGCCGTGATGCTGAGGCCGGCCTACGCGGTCGAATACGATTTCGCCCCCCCGACGCAGCTGTTTCCGACCCTTGAATCAAAGAAGGTAGAACGTCTATTCTTTGCCGGCCAGATCAATGGCACTTCGGGCTATGAAGAAGCCGGCTGCCAGGGGCTGGTCGCCGGGGTCAACGCGGCCTGTCGCGTACTTGGCCGAACACCCATGGTGATCCAGCGGGACGAAGCTTACATTGGAGTCCTGATTGACGACCTAGTGACCAAAGGAACCCAGGAGCCTTACCGCATGTTTACCAGTCGCGCGGAATACAGACTTCTGTTCAACCATGGTAGCGCAGAGCTTCGGCTTCTCCGTCAAATTGAAGATTATAATCTTGTCGCAAGTGACAGATTATTAAGGATTAAGGAAAAGGCTGCGAAGGTTTCTCATTGGATAGAGTACCTCGAAAAACTAGCCATTTCGGGCGGCCTCGCCGGCGACGTCATCCGTCGGAGTTGGGAAACGACCCCAGCGGATCTTCCGCCAAGCTTCCTAAGCGAAGCCAAAGAGGTGCAGGAAGAGGCCATGTATCGGGTTAAGTATCGCGGCTATCTGGAGCGCGAGACTCGAGCAGCCCGTAAGCTCCACGACCTGGAAGCTTTCAAGGTTCCTGCCGGTTTTGACTTCTCCAAGGCCCAGGGGCTGCGCATCGAAGCACGCCAGAAGCTTCATAGCATACAGCCCCGGACGCTTGGGCAGGCCAGCCGGATCAGCGGTGTCACCCCCGCCGACATTTCATTGTTGATGGTTCTTTTCAGAGCCAGATCTACCGACTGAAGCCGAGGGTTGTCGGAGAAAACTAAACCCATGTAAAGATTAGGGCAGGGGAGGGTTACAGTCATGTTTCTTAGTGTCGTAAGTATTTGATTTCCATTAACTAACGAGATTGTTTGGGTTAGTCTCATTACTTTCTCATTTGTCACATAGCTCTGGCGTGTGCGTTGCCTGCCTACCACGATGCCCGCGCACATGGAACCCGATCTGCTCAAGCGCATCCTGGTCGTGGACGACGAACCCGACGTCACCGAACTGCTGGAATACAAGTTCAAGCAGGCCGGGTATGCGGTGCGTGCGCTCAACGACCCGCTGCGCGCCGTGGGCCTGGCCAGGGACTTCCGCCCCGACCTCGTCATCCTCGACGTGATGATGCCTGAGCTGACCGGCATCCAGCTGCTGCGCATGCTCCGGGCCGACACGCTCCTACAGGACACGCCCGTGATCTTCCTGACGGCCAAGGGGGAGACGATCGACAAGGTGCGGGGGCTGGAATCCGGCGCCGACGACTATGTGACCAAGCCCTTCGACTCGCGGGAGCTGCTCCTGCGCGCCCAGGCGCTGCTGCGACGATCGAAGTCGGCCGCGGCCATGCCGTCAACACGCCTGGCGGCAGGTGCGCTGCTGCTCGACATCGAGCGGCATGAAGTGACCGCCGGCAAGAAGGGGGTCGAGCTGACGGCCACGGAATTCAAGTTGCTCCGGCTGCTGCTGGAACGAAAGGGCAGGGTGCAGTCGCGCGAAGAGCTCCTGTCCTCCGTGTGGAACTACTCACCCAACCTGGAGACGCGCACGGTCGACACGCATGTTCGTCGTCTGCGCGAGAAACTGGGCCCGGCGGCCGACGTGATCGAGACGGTGCGAGGCGTGGGCTACAGGATCTCGGACTGAAGGGTTTCCGCTCGCACGAAGGCAGGCCCGGAACAGGATGACGACGATGCCCTGGCTGCCCTGGATTTTGCTGGTCGCGCTCATCGTCGCGGCGGCTTGGGCGGCGGGCGAGCTCGTCCGCGGGCTGCGCTGGACGCGGCGGGCGCTGCGCGGGACGGCGACCGGGCGCCCGCAAGGCCCGCTGATCAGGATGTTGGCGCTAGACGACCTTTTCGACGCGGCGGAGCGCAGCGCGGACGCGGAGGCCGCGGTGCAAGAGGCGGCACGCCGACGCATCGGGGCGCTGCTTTCGCCGCTTTCGGACGCGGTGCTGGTGGTGGACGCCGGTGACCGGCTCCGCCTGGCGAATCCAGCCGCGATGACGCTTTTCGGCTTCGGCGCCGCGGACCTAGGGGGATCCGTGGTGCCCCTCGTGCGTAGCGCCGACTTCATCGACCTCGTGCGACGGGCGCGCGAGGAAGGCGGCGGCGAGGCGACGCTGCTGCTGAACCGCGCCCCCCTCTCGGACGTCTGGGTGCGCGCCGTAGGCGCCCGGACGGATCCGGCGGCCTTCGGCGAAGGCGCCGCTATCTTCGTGCTCACCGACGTCTCCCGTCTGACGCGCCTCCAGGCCATGGAGCGTGAGTTCGTGACCAGCGTGTCGCACGACCTCCGCACCCCGATCACGGTCATCCGCGGCTTTGCGGAGACGCTGGCGGAAGACCACGATAAGATGGAGCCGAAGGAGCGGACGCGTTTCATCAGCAAGATCGTCTCCGCCACCGGCCGGCTGCAGGCTCTGGCCGAAGGGCTGCTCGCGCTGGCGAGCCTCGAGGCGGGCGCCGCGGTGACGCGCGAGCCTGGCGCGGTGCACGGGGCGGTGCGTGATGTGGCGGAGGAATTCCGGGGCAGGGCGGCGGCGGCGGGAATCCTCATCGAGCTCGACCTGCGCGCTCCCGAGGATTCGCCGGCGGATCCCGTGCAGGCCCGGCGCCTGGTCCAGAACCTGATCGAAAACGCGCTCGCCCACGCCCAGGGGGCGACCCGGCTCCTGCTGTCGACCGAACCAACGGCCGACGGCTGCAGGCTCTCCGTGACGGATGACGGCGTCGGGGTGAGCCAAGCCCAACTGGGCCGTCTGTTCGACCGGTTCTACCGGGCGGACGGGTCACGAAAGGGCGGGGGCTCGGGACTGGGCCTAAGCATCGTCCGTCAAGTGGCCGAGCTCCACGGGGGGGCAGCTCTAGCGGAGGCCGTCCGGCCCAAGGGGCTACGGATCGCGGTCACGTTACCGCGCGAGAAAGGGGCCTGAAAATGGAGAACCCGCCGGGCGGGCGGGTCTTGGCTCCATTGAAAGTGGAGCGCACGACTGGACTTGAACCAGCAACAGCCACCTTGGCAAGGTGGTACTCTACCATTGAGCTACGTGCGCGCTGGAAGGGAAGCAGACCAAGGCGCTCAGAGGGTGTCAAGCCTTAGCAGCCAGCGGCGGCGGGCCTCGGCCGGAGCCGGATAGAGGCCGCGCGCCCGCAGAATCTCGGCCGCCACGTCGGAGCACATCCAATCGAGCGCCGGGCGGAGCGCGCGCGCCCGTTCCTTTTTAAGATGCAGGACGACGGGTAGGCGGAGCGGATAGTCTCCGGAATGCACGTTCTCGGGCGTAGGTAGGTAGGCAGGTCGGCTGCGGCCCTCCCGGTCGTCGGCGACCGGCAGGGCGCGACCGACTCCGTCGGGCTGACGCGCCATGATGAGCAGGATGTCCGAGCGCGAAGCGGCGAGCTGGACGGCCGCCTCATCCGTGAACTCCCGCCGCACGTCTGGGCGGAAAGGGGCGCCGCCACAGACGAGCCCGGCGAGCAGCTCGCGGACGAAATGCCCGTCCGGCGAGCAGAGGGCGGGGTAGACCAGCTCGGTGCGTCCTCCGGGCAGCTCGTTCCAGTTCACAAAGGGCAGGCGCTGGTCGCGCGCAAAGGCCCCCGCTACCTGGGAGAGGGTGATTCGCTCCGCCGCATTCGAGCGATGGACGACCGCGACCGCCGCGGCGGACGCCAGCACGAAAGGCGGCAGGACTCCCTCGGCAGGCGGGACGGACGGGCCGCCGTCGCGCTCGACGAGAAGCACGGCCCCCAGCCGGCCGGCGGCGAAGTCGCGGGCGGCCGGCAGGGAGCCGGCGAAATCCGCCGTCGCTCCGGACTTGAGGACGCCCGGCGCGAGGGGCGCGAGCAGGTCGCTGCCTCCGATGTCGGCGGCGCGCAGCGCGGTGGCGAGCAGCAGGAACGTCGCGGTCCTCACGTCGCGGTCTCCGGTCCAGGGTCGAGTTCGGGCCACTGGAGCAGTTTACGATGCAGCGTGCGACGCGAGATGCCCATGAGCTCGGCGGCGCGGGTGCGGTTCCCTCCGGCGGCGGCCAGGGCCTGCCGTAGAAGCTGTTTCTCGTTCTGCGTCCGATCGAGCACGGGCGCGGTGGCGAGGGCTGGCGAGCCGGCCGCGGGGGCGGCAGCCTGCGTGTAGCGGAGATCGAGATCGGCGGCGGCCACGGTCTGGCCGGCGCGGAGCACGGCGAGGTTCTCGCAGGCGTTGCGGAGCTCACGGATATTCCCGGGCCAGGCGTAGCGCACCAGCACGGCCTCGGCCTCCGGCGAGAGGCGCGCGGAGGGCAGGGCGTTCTCCTTGGCGAAACGGGCGAGGTAGTGCCCAAGCAGCAGGGGGATGTCCTCGGTGCGCTCGCGCAGCGACGGCAGGCGGAGCGGCACGACCGAAAGCCGGTAGAAGAGGTCCTCGCGGAACTTGCCCTCCCTGACCATCTGCTGAAGGTCCCGGTTGGTCGCGCAGACGAGCCGGAGGTCCAAGGCGACAGGACGGTGCGAGCCGAGGCGCTCGACGCTGCGTGTCTCCAGGAAGCGGAGGAGCTTCACCTGGGTCGTGGCGTCGATCTCCCCTATCTCGTCGAGAAAGAGCGTGCCGCCGTCGGCCGCCTCGAAACGTCCCACCCGCCGCTCATTCGCGCCGGTGAAGGCCCCCTTCTCATGCCCGAAGAGCTCTGACTCCAGCAGGTTGGCGGGGATGGCGGCGCAGTGGACCGGCACGAAGGGGCCCTTGGAGCGGCCGCTGGCCTGGTGGATCATCTGCGCGAAGAGCTCCTTCCCGGTGCCGGTCTCGCCTTGGAGCAGGACGGTGGCGTTGGAAGCGGCCACCGTGCGCACCTGCTCCACCGCACGCTGGAAGGCGGCGGATGAGCCGACGGCCTCGCCGAGACTGAACTTTCGGTCGAGGCGGGCGCGTAGCACGTCCACCTCCTTCTCGGCTGACCGGGCGCGCAGGCCGCGCTCAAGGAGGATCTCGACCTGACGCAGGTCCACGGGCTTCTGGAGGAACCAGTAGGCGCCGCGGCTCATCGCATTCACCGCCGTCTCCACGTCGCCGTAGGCGGTCATCATGATGCAGACCGGCCGGCCGGGCAGCTTGAGCGCACGGTCGATCACGGCCATGCCGTCCTCGCCGGCCATGCGCAGGTCGGTCAGCACCGCGTCGGGCGGGACGTCCTGCATGACACGGGCCGCCTCGGCGGCGTCCTTGGCCACGAAGGTCTCGTACTTCTCTTCGAAGGCTGCGCGCAGCCCCTCGCGGATATGCTTCTCGTCGTCGACGATGAGTACGGTGGGCTTCATGGTCTCAGGAACCGTGCTGGGGGCGCTGGGAAGCGGCGTTCCAGGCGCGCGCCGCCTTCTCGGAGAGGGCGGCGCGCGCCCGTTCGACCTCGGCCTGGCGGGCGCGAAGGTTCGCGTTGGCGACTTCGGCGAGGTCGTCGAGATCGCTCAGATAGGCGCCTTCGGAATCCCGCACCGCGGGGTCGAAATTACGCGGCACGCCGAGGTCGACGAACAGCAGCGGACGGCCCTGACGGCGGGAGAGGAACCCCCGGACGGCCTCCGCGGCGATCAACGGCCGCTCGACCGCCGCACAGCCGACAATGACGTCGTGCGCGTGGGCCTGCCGCAGCGCGTCCGCCAGGAGGAGCGCCGATCCGCCCGTCTCCTCGGCGAGGAGACGCGCGTTGTCGAAGGTGCGTGAAGCCACCGAGACCTGGGTCGCGCCGCGGGAGACAAGCGCCTTCACGACGCTGCGGCCGGCCTCGCCGGTGCCCAGGACGAGCACGCGCGCGTCCTCGAGCGAACCGAAGACGCGGGCGGCGAGGTCCACCGCGACATTGCCGAGGCTCACCTGCCCCTGCGAGATGCCGGTGTTGGTGCGCGCCCAGGCGCCGGCCTGGAACGCGCGCTGGAAAAGCCGGTTGAGCACGGGGCCGGTCATGCCGCGCGCAAGCGCGTCGGCGTAGGCATCCTTGACCTGTCCCGTCACCTCGACCTCGCCCACCATCTGCGAATCCAGCCCGGCGACGACGGCGAAGAGGTGCTCGACGGCCTGGAGTCCGGGGATCGGACGCAGGTGTGGGTCGACCGACGCGACGTCCCCCGAGGCCGCGCGGAGCAGCGCCCCGCGCGCATGCAGCGCGGCGGCCTCGTCGCCGACGACGTAGGCCTCGAGGCGGTTGCAGGTGGAGAGCAGCACGGCCTCGCGCAGGCCCGCCTCGCGCACGGCCGCGTAGAAGGCCTCGACGCCGTCCGTACCGACGGCGAAGGAAGCGCGCGTGTCGAGGCCGGCCGTGTGATGCGTGGCGCTCAGCGCCACGAGATTGGCGTCGGCGGTCATCGGGCGGGCAGGGAGAGCCAGAAGGCGATGACGGCCGGGACGGCCAGGCCGAGCGCGGCTGCCGCGAAGGCGGGGCCCGAGAGAGTGCCGCGCCGCCGGCGCACCAGCGTGACGACGCACCAGGTCCAGGTCACGAGCGACGCGACGAACTTAGGCAGACCGACGAGCGCCGGCGTTCGCTGCGCCCAATCCGCGGCGCCGATCACGAGCGAGAGGCCAAGGAGCCAGATGGCGGCCCCGAGCAGCTGGCTCCCGACGCGATCCATGGGCACGAGGGCGGGCAGGAGGGAGTAGAGCCCGCCAATTTTCCTCCGTGCCAGCGCACGATGCTGGAGAAGATAAGCGGCGGAGTTCAACGCCAGGGCGCCGATGACGCAGTAAGCGAGCACCGCGGCGCCTACGTGGACGGCGATCAACGGCTTGGCCTGTGCGTCATGCGGCCTGGGATCGAGGCCGAGCAGGCCGGCGATGAACAAACAGGCCGCCACGAGCGTCCCAATCGCCCAGGAGGGGAGCCGGTGTTCGAAAGTCAGGTCAAGGAAGAGGGCCAACGCGCCCAGACCCCACCCCACCGACAGAAGCAGCTCGGCCCCCGTGCCGATGGGCAGCTCATGCCGCCTCAGACCCTGAAGCGCCAGGAGGGCGGTGAGCAGCACCCAGCCGAAGCGGATCAGCCAGCCCGAGCCGGCCAAAGGAAGGCGCAGACCCAGAATTTCAAAACGTACTAGGATGTCCCAGACGACCCCGATGACAAAGATCGCTCCGCAAAGCATCCAGGCACCCCCAGCCAAGGGGTGTCCAGAAAGGTCGGCGGCCAAGTTCAACACCCCATAACCGATGTATGGGTGGGACATTTTGGCAAACTATCAAAGTCTGCCTGCCTGCTTGATTAAGAAAAACCCCAGCTTACGGTCGGAAAATCATGGCCTACGACCCCTACGATCTCACGCAACATCCCCCTCGCAGTCCTCGGTGCCGCCTAGGCGGTCTGGTCATCCTTCCGCGCATGATCGATAAATGCCGAGCGTCCCTGCAGGGCAAAAATGGAGATTACACCTACGGATGCTCCTTGGACCAGAATGTGCTCACCTTCCTGGGCATCGACCAGGAACAACTTAAGTCTCAGATATCCAACGGCTTAGGAGATGGAGACCTGCTTAAATGGGTGATGGCCAATGCCCGGACCCCCCGCCTGCCACACGAAATTGACGCCTTCAGCGCGTTCCATGAACGCCGGACTGCTTCGGCCGTGGGCGGCAGGGCCCGGATGTCCGAATACCAGTCCTCCACGCCCGCCGGCGCGCAGCGAGAAGACATCGCCTCCTGGTTCGACGTGCTCGATCTGGACGACCATCAGAGCTTCGGCGGCAAAGTCTGAACGCGGCGGTGAGGCGTCCACGTAACGTCCTGCTGGTCTGCATGGGCAACATCTGCCGCTCGCCGACGGCGGAGGAGGTGTTGCGCGTGAAGGCCAGGGAGGCGGGACTCGAGATGCTCTTCGACTCCGCCGGCACGGAAGGCTACCACGTCGGCGATCCGCCGGACGCGCGCTCCGTCCGTCATGCCTCCCTTCGCGGATACGACCTGCGCGGACTGCGCGCCCGTCGCGTGCGCGACGAGGACTTCGCGCGGTTCGACCTCATCCTCGCCGCCGACCGTGACAACCTCTCGGCGCTCGCGGATCGCGCCCTCGGCGGCCATCTGCATAAAGTAGGACTCTTCCTCGGGGAGGAAGAACTGCCCGACCCCTATTACGGCGGTGAGGATGATTTCGAGCTCGTGCTGGATCTCGTCGAGAAAAGGGCCGATTTACTCGTCCGTTCCTGGTCGGCCGGCAACTGAATGGTTGCCGCTGAAGTCGCCTGCTCATTTGCTTCCGCCCGGATGTACCAGGTCAACTTCAGCGACCAGGCGATGCGCGTGCTCTCGAAGCTGCCCACCCTTGAGCAGCTCGAGGTCGTGGACGCGTTCTCCGCCCTCACGCCGGAGACCCTCATCGAGGGCCGCTCGGACCTCGGTTCGGTGCGTCGGGAAGGGCACACCTACCACCGCCTCAGGGTGGGCGAATACCGCATCTACTTCGAGGCGGGGGAGGGTTCGCTCATGGCCCATTATGTGCTCCACCGCCACACCTTCGCCGACTTCGCCTTCCGATCCCACCTGCCTTTCGGCGACGACGAGTCGCGGATCGAGCAGGAGGGCGGCTTTTGGAAGTATCTCGACGACCCCAAGCGCTGACCGTGTCGAACCACCCCGAAAAATCCCGCTATTCCTCGCCTGAACAAGCGGCCCGCATCTACCTGCTGCCCAATCTGTTCACGGCGGGCAACATGCTGTGCGGCTTCCTGTCCATCAAGAACCTCATCGAGGCACGCTTCGCCAGCGGCACGGACAACGCCCTGCAGGCCGACCACTACCTGTGGGCCGTCTGGTTCATCCTGTTCGCGTGCATCTGCGATCTCTTCGACGGCCGCGTGGCCCGCGCCACCAACCGCGAATCCCTCTTCGGCGCGGAGTTCGACTCCATCGCCGACACGGTCTCCTTCGGGGTGGCGCCGGCGCTCATGGCGTGCTTCCTCATCATCCGCCCGGGGGCGGGGGACAACGTGCAGCTCGCCACCTGGCTGCTGGCCTTCGTCTACCTGCTTTGCGTGGGCGTCCGGCTGGCCCGTTTCAACGTCCTCACCAATCCCCTCGTGCCCGGCAACGAGAAGCGCGCCGCCGGCGGCGACTTCGTGGGGCTGCCTTCCCCGGCCGCCGCGGGCATGATGGCCTCCCTCGTGCTTATCCTCAGCACGTTCATCCGACGGGACGTCACCGGCAATCCGTTCGACCAGAAAGCCGACGCGTGGACATGGAGCCTACTGCCGCTGATGCTCGTCATCTCCTATCTGATGATCAGCAACGTGCGGTTCCCCAGCTTCAAGAAGCTCGACTGGGGCACGCGGGCGAGGACGCGCATCTTCATCCTCATCGTCCTAGTCGCCGCCCTGGTCATCCGTTATCCCGAGTACAGTTTTCCAGCGATCTTCCTGGGATACATCGTGTGGAGCGTGGTCCGTCATTTCTTCCTCCTCAAGAAGAGCGAGATCGACCCAGCGCCGGACGATGAGGATGACGATGTGGACGCTTTGTGAAGCAGGTGTGCATGACTCGTGCCTGTGGCGGGCTGGGAACAACCTTGGGTTTGTTGACAGGCTGTTATCAGGTCCGGCGGCGGCTCAGACTCCCGTTGAAACAGGGACTTGCGGAGTTATCCACGCCGTTCCACCCCCTACTGCTGCTATTGGTATTTGTTAGAACAGGGATAGAGAACAATAGGGAACCCGGAAGCCGGACAATGCGTGATTGCCTCGGCTGGGCATCTGACCACTAGTTTGACCCCATCATGAAGTTCAAGGTCAACCGGAACCACTTCTTCAACGGACTCGCCAGCGTGACCAACGTCGTGGGCAGCCGGGCGACCATGCCCATCCTGCAGAACGTCCTCATCGAGGCCGAAGGGGACATCGTCACGCTCACCACGACCAATCTCGACCTCGCCATCTGCTGCCGAATCAAGGCCTCGGTGTCGACGCCCGGACGCATCACACTCCCCGTCAAGAAGCTCGTGCCGATCATCCGCGCCCTTTCCAGCGCGGAGACGGTCGTGGAGTTGACGGGCAAGGAGCGCGTCAAGATCACATCGGGCAGTTCGGTGTTCCAGGTTGCGGGGCTACCGGCCGACCAGTTCCCGCCGATCTCCAACTTTACCGGCCAGGCGGCCATCACGCTCAATCAGGATGACCTCGGCGACATGCTCCGTAAAGTGAGCTATGCGCAGTCTTCCGATGAAAACCGGTACATCCTCAACGGAGTCTTCTTCGAGTTCAACGAAGGGAAGCTGACCGTGGTGGCCACCGATGGACGCCGTCTGGCCAAGTGTGAGCGCGCCCTCAGCGTGCCCGACAAGCCTCTCTCGCTCATCCTACCCGCCCGCACCATCGTCGAGCTCGTCCGGTTGCTCAAGTCGGGCGGCCAGGCGCAGGTATCCCACAACGAGCGTCAGGTCGGATTCACCATCGAGGTGCCCAAGAACGACGAAGGGCTTGTGGACCGCATCCAGCTCGTCTCCAAGGTGGTGGAGGGCAACTATCCGAACTATCGCCAGGTCATCCCCAAGGAGGCGGGCTCGAGGGTCCGGCTCGAGCGCGAGAAGATCCTGGAGAGCGTGAACCGCGCCGCCCTCATGACCGACGACCGCAACAACACGGTTCGGCTTTCGGTCTCCAAGAAGACCCAGAATCTCGAAGTCTCGGCCCGGTCCGACAGCGGCGAGGCCCACGAGCCGATCGCCGTGAAGTACGAGGGTCCCGACGTGAACATCGCCTTCAACCCTCAGTACGTCATCGAGCCGCTCAAGGCGCTGACCGAGGACGAAATCGACTTCGAGTTCAAGGACGACATGTCGCCCGGGGTCATCCGCGGCCTGAAGGGCGACTTCCTCTGCGTCGTCATGCCGCAGCGGATCTCCTGAGGACTCAGAGGCCTGGGTCGTCGCAGTCGGGCAGGGAGGCGATCCGCGCGAGGATGCGCCGCGACGCCTCCGTGAAGCGGTCGGCATGCTCGCGTCCGGGGTCGTACTCATGGGCCGCCATCGGTCGGCCGAAGCGCACGCGGATGCGCGCGCCGCCGGCGGGGACGACCGCCCCCCGCGGCAGCACGTCGCGGGCGCCACGGACGTGGATCGGCACCACCGGGACGCCGGACTTGCACGCCAGCAGCCCGGCTCCGGCCTTGGCGTCGCCGATGACGCCGTCGGCGCTGCGCGTACCCTCGGGGAAGATGAGCAGGCCCTGGTCCGCGGCCAGCGCGGCCAGCGCCGCCCGGATCGCGCCGATGTCGGCGTTGTCCCGGTCGAGGGGGATCGCATTGCAGGCCCGGATGAGCGCGCCGAAGACCGGGTTGTAGAAGAGCGTGTGACGGGCGATGAAGGCGAGTTCGCGGGGCAGGCAGGAGCCGATGAGGGGCGGGTCGAGCATGCTCTGGTGGTTCGAGGCGAGCAGGCATGCGCCGTCCGGCACGTTGTCCCAGCCCTCGACTTCGAGCGTCGAGAACACCTCCATGGCTGAGCGGCAGCCGTGGTAGACGAGCCGGTACGCAAGGTTCTGCGAGTCCAGGATCATCTTGCCGCCGCGGTGCGGACAAGCGCGGCTACCTGGCCGATGACCTCCTCCAGCGACAGCGCGGTGTTGTCGATGCGTACGGCGCCCTCGGGGCAGACCAGCGGCGAGGCCAAGCGCGTCGAGTCCATCAGGTCGCGCCGACCGATCGGGTCGCTCCCGCCCTCGGCGGCGCGCCGCCGCTCCCGCGCGGCGGCGTCGGCCTCCAGGAAAACGCGCACCTCGGCGTCCGGCATGACCACGCTTCCGATGTCGCGACCTTCCATGACCACGCCCGCGTAGCCGCCCGTTCGGGCGGCGTCGGCTTGCGCCCGCTGGTGGCCGAGCAGGAACGCGCGGACGGAGGGGAGGGCGGCGACTGCGGACACGGCCGCGTTCACCTCGGGGGTGCGCAGGTCGGCGTCCGCCGGCGGCTCTCCGTCGAGCGCGAGACGGGCCGTGTTTCCGACGATCCGGGTGGTTGCGCGCATGCCGGCCAGCGACCGCTCGACGGAGGCGGGGTCGGCGGGCCGCGCGCCCCGCGCCAGCAGGGCCCGGGTGACGGTGCGGTAATGCGCGCCCGTGTCCACGTGGAGCAGGCCGAGGCGCGCCGCCAGGCCGCGGCTGGTGCTCGACTTGCCGGAGGCGGCGCCGCCGTCCACGGCCACGCGCACGAAGGAGCCGCGCAGCGCGTCAAGAGAGTCGAAGAAGTCCGGGAAGGTCTTCCCGGTGCAGGCCGGGTCCTCGATCTCGATCCAAGGCCGTCCGTCGCCGAAGAGGTCGTGGCATCCTAGGATGCCGAAGCTCATCGCCATGCGGTGGTCTTCGTAGGTGCGGATGCGGACCGGACCCTTGGCGGCTGCCCGGCGCATCGCCTCGCGGTCGGGATGGACGGTCAGTTCCGCCAGCGTAGCGTCGGCGGAGAGCTCGGCGGCCGTCGGCGCGACCCGCAATCCCGCGCGTTCGAGCTCCGTGGCCATTGCCAGGACTCGGTCGGTCTCCTGCCGTCGCGTGTGCGCGACGCCGCGGATGCGGATCGGGCCGTCGGCCAGCGCGGCCGTCGTGGCCAGCGTGAGGAAGGTGTCCGAGAAGGCGTTGAAGTCGAAATCGCCGCCGCGGACCGCGGACCAGGACTCGGCCACCACGCCGCCGTCCTCCGTCCGGAGCCGCGCGCCGCAGCGTTCAGCCACCCGGGCGAAGGCCGTGTCACCCTGCAGTCCGCCTTCGGCGTAGCCACCGACGCGCACGCAGGACCCCGGCGGCGTCGCCGCGGGGAGCGCCAGGAAGTAGCTGGCGGCTGTCGCGTCCGGCTCCACCGGATAGTCCTCGGCCGCCCGGTAGGCGCCGGGCTTCGGGCAACGCCACGCTCCGTCGTCGCCGCGCACGAGCGCGCGGCCGAACTGCGCGCACATGCGAGCCGTCATGTCGACGAAGGGCTCCGAGACGGTCGGGCCGCGCATGCGCACTGAGGACCCGGCGGCGAGCGGCAGGGTCATCAGCAGGGCGGAGAGCAGCTGGGAGGACGCTGAGGCGTCCACCTCGAGCGCGCCGAGCGCGCCCTTCGTCTCCAGGACGAAGGGGAAGCCTTCGGCGGGCGCGCCGTCGGGCGTGGTCGCGCGGCAGCCGGCGCCGCGGAGCGCCTCGAGCAGCCCCGACATCGGCCGGGCGCGCATCGCCGCATCCCCGTCGAGTTCGTAGCGGCCGCCGGGTGAGAGTGCCAGGAGCGCGGTGAGGAAGCGGGCCGCGGTGCCGGCGTTGCCCACATGGATGCGCGCGGCGGCGGCGGGGATGCGCCCGCCGAGTCCGCGCACCCGGATCGTCCGCGCCTGCTCGTCGTCGGCCACTTCGAAGCCTAGCGAGCGCAGGGCGGCGACGAGAATCCGGGTGTCGCGGCTGAAAAGGGCGCCGCGGAGGAGCGTCTCGCCTTCGGCGAGGGCCGCGAGGACGAGCGCGCGGTTGGTGACGCTCTTCGAGCCGGGCACCCGGGCGACGCCCCGTGCGGGACGGACGAAGGGACGGATGACGAGGGGCTCACTCATGCGGGCCGGTCCAGCGACTGGCGCGCACGCCGGGCCTCCGACAGCAGCCTGCGCACGGCGTCCGCGTCGCCGGCCCGCAGGGCCTCCCGCAGCTCGGCCGAGCGCGACTCCAGGGCGGCGAGCCCGTCGGCCACCCGGACCGCGTTGTCCATCAGGATGCCGACCCAGAGATGCTCCTCGCCCGCCGCGATCCGCGTGGCGTCCTTCAGGCCGGAGCCGGCGGCTTCGCCGCGGAAGCCCGGCCGGTCCGCGACGGCGAGCATGAGCGCGGCGGCCGCCGCGTGTGGCAGGTGGCTCACCGCGGCCACCAGCGCGTCGTGGGATTCCGGGTCGATCTCCTCTGTCACGCAGCCGAGGCTGCGCCAGAAGGCGTGCACGCGCTCGACCGCGCCCCGCGGTTCCGTGCCGTCCGGCGTCACGTAGCAGGTGCGCTTCTCGAAGAGCGCGGCGTCGGCGTTCCGGGCGCCCGCCTTCTCGGATCCCGCCATCGGGTGGGCGCCCACGAACTTCACGCCGGCGGGCAGTTCGGCGCGGGCCGCCCTGACCACGGCCGCCTTCACGCTGCCCGCGTCGGTGACCAGGCATCCCGGCCGGAGGTGCGGCGCGATTGCGCGGAAGGACGCGGCCGCGGCGTCGACGGGGGTCGCGACGACCACGAGGTCGGCCTCCCGCACGCATGCCGCCTCGGTGTCCGCCACTTCTCCGGCTGCGTAGCCGCGCAAGGTCTCCCGTGCCGCCTCGGAGCGGGACCACGAGCTGAATTCCGCGGCGAGCCGGCGCCGATGGGAGGCCAGCAGCACCGAACCTCCTATGAGTCCGGCGCCCACCACGGCGATTCTCTGGAAATGGGCCATCTGCGGGATTGAACGGGTTTCATTGATGGACAACAATGTCCGACTGATAAAGCAAACAAACCGCGCCGCCCGCATGGGAGCGCCGCCATGACCTCAGGCCCCGACCCATCATCGCCCCCCGACCTGGCACGTCCGTCGCGACATGAACGCCGGGTGGGGTGGTCCGAGGAGACGGGCGGTCGGCTGCGCACCGCCGGCATCCTCCTCACGTTGCTCGTGCTCGCGTTCGTGGCCGCCTGGCTACTGACGGCGGAGCGTCGGGCCAACCGACGCGGCGAGGACGAGCTTCCGCCCGAAGCGGTGGCGGGCCTGCTGGAGAAGTCCCTTCGTCTGGAACGCGACTACGAGGCGGCGCGGGTGCTCCGTGCGGTCCCCACCGAGGCGGACATCGCCCTCCTTGCCGCCGCGCTGGCCGCGCAGGAGGAGTACGTGTCCGCCCGCCGGGCCGTCGGAGCCGACACCGTCCGGACAGACCGGCTGCGCCGCAAGCTGCACCTGCTGCATGCCGATCGGCTACGGGGTCTTTCCGATACGGCGGAGGCGCGCGCCCGGGCCGCCATCAAGACCGACCCAGTGGCGGCGATCAAGGACCTGCAGGCCGCGTTGACGGCCGAGCAGGAAATCTCCGACCGCTGGTTCTTCTCGGGTCTGGGCGACCCGGGCCGGATCGCCCGGCTCCGTACGCGACTGCGCACGATGGAGGCCGAGCCGCTCGCGCGGCAGGGCAGGGAGTTCGAGGCGGAGGGCCGAGCCCTCCTCGCCCGCAAGGACGGGCATCAGGCCGCCGCGGCATCATTCTCCAAGGCTATCGCGGTCGAGCGGGACCTTGAGGAGCGTTATCGCGACGTGCGCACCCCGGAGGCCGGCCGCTTGGCCGCCCTGCAGGCGCTGCGCGAGACGGCCCTCGGCCGGCCGGTCGCCGCCGAGGCGGAGGCGCTCGCCGAAGCCGCGGCGAGGGCCGAGCAGGACGGGGAATGGGATGTCGCTTCCAGGGCCTGGGAGCGCGCCGCCGAGGCGCTGTCGCGTCTGCACGCCGAGTGGCCCCTCAGCGCGGATGCCGACCTGAAGCGTCGTGCCGAAGTCGGGAGGCGCGCGTCCGTCGCCCGCAACCATCGCGGCATCGTCGAGGTGAGGGCGACGTTGGAGAAGGCCCGCGTCGCGCTGAGGTCGGGAAGGGCGGACGAGGCGCTGCGACTGCTCGAGCCGCTCGGGCCCGAGATGACCCGTCTGGCCGAGGCGGGCACGGGGCTCTTCGCCCCCGCCGACGCCGAGAGGCAGGAGGCCGAGTTCATCCTTTCCCGTCGGAATCAGCTGGCCCCTGTCCACGCTCTGGTCGGGGCTGCGCTGCGCCGCCTGCCGTCTTCCGGTTCCTGGAGCATGCTGCGCACCGAGGTCACGCAGGAGCTGCACCTGGCCGTCATGGGGAACAACCCCAGTGCGGCGAAGGCCACGGGCGCCCCGGTCGACTCCGTCACCTTCGAGGAGGCGGAGATCGCCTGCCGTCGGCTCGGCTGGATGCTCGGCCGGAGCGTCCGGCTGGCCGGGGCCCCGGACTACGAGGCCGCGCTGACGGACAAGGCTTTCCAGGGTCTCGTCGATGGGCCCGACGAGTGGGGTCTGGCGTCCGTCCCCGTCTCCGCGGACCGCGCGCCCGTCTTCGGACCCTCGGCCGCGGGCGGCGTCGTCATGCGCGCCGTGTACCGCCGTGAGCGCTCCCGCGCCCTCGGATACCGCATCATGGTTGAACAGTGATGCCCCCGTCGCAGACTGCGCCCACCCCGATGCCTCAGCGCCCCGTCTCGCGCCTCCAGCGTGCCGCCTTCTTCATCGCCGTGTACGGCGCGCTGGCCTGCCTCTCCCTTTGGTTCGCGTATGAGTTTCGTTTCGCCGGCGTCGACGACCATCTTGGCGCGGACGTCCGGGTCACGACCGCCTTCCTCCAGGGGCAGAGGCCTCAGGCGCTCCTCTGGCTGGCCCTGCTCAAGGTCCTGCTGCTCTCGGCCGCCGGCCAGTTCAGCGGGGTCTTCTACTACTTCCGCCTGCATGACGCGCTCAGGATGTCCCTGGCGCTTCTCGCCGCGTCGTCCGTCGCGCTAGGCTTGCCCGTCGTCACCGGTCCGGTCAGCCCGGCCTCCGTCTGGTCCCTGCCGCGCGGAGTCCTGCTCATCGACTTCAACCTCTCCCTTGTCCTCTTCATCGGCTTCCGTGTCACGATACGCTCACTGCGCGAACGTTTCTGGAACAAGGAGGCCGCAAGGGTCGGCGTCGTGGAAAGCATCGCGATCGTCGGCGCCGGCCGGGCCGGCGAGCAGCTCGTCGCTGACCTGCTTGCCCGTCGCGGCCACGGCCTCAACCCCGTGGCCTTTCTGGATGATGATTCCACGAAGCACGGTCTGAGCATCCACGGCGTCCGCGTCATCGGCGGCGCCGAGCTAATCCCCGTCCTGTCGGAAAGGCACGGCGTGACGGAGGTCATCCTCGCCCTTCCCGCCACCAGTGCGCGGCGCGTGCGTGAAATCAGTACGGCCGCCGCCGCCGCGGGCTTGCGCGTGCTCGTCGTCCCGTCGCTGGCCGAGCTCGCCGGCGGGCGCGTGCGCGCGACCGACCTTCGCCCCGTGTCCGTCGAGGACCTGCTCGGACGCGAGCCGGCCCGGCTCGACGACGCCGCGATCGCCGCGATGGTCTCGGGTCGGGTCGTGCTGGTCACGGGCGCAGGCGGCAGCATCGGCTTCGAGCTCGCCCGTCAGGTGGCCGCTCGCGGGCCCTCGCGGCTGGTGATCGTCGACCGCTGCGAGGCGCTGCTCTTCCAGGCCGAGCAGGAGCTGCTCGCGTCCTGCGGCCGGCCGGGCCTCGCGGTCGAGGTGGCCGACGTCACCGACGAGGCTCGCATGCGCGGGATTTTCCTCCAGCACCGCCCCGCGCTCGTCTTCCACGCCGCCGCGCACAAGCACGTGCCGATGATGGAGTCGCAGCCCGGGGAGGCCCTGCGCAACAACGTGTTGGGCACCGCCGTCGTGGCCGGCCTCGCCGAAGCGCACGGAGTCGACCGGTTCGTCCTGATATCCTCCGACAAGGCGATCCGCCCCACCAACGTCATGGGGGCGAGCAAGCGCCTGGCCGAGGTCGTCGTGCAGTCGATGCAGGGCCGCGCCGGCGGCCGCACGCGGTTCGCCGCCGTCCGTTTCGGCAACGTCCTGGGCTCATCCGGCTCCGTCATCCCCATCTTCCGCCGGCAGATCGCCGCCGGCGGCCCCGTCACGGTCACGCATCCGGACGTCCGCAGGTACTTCATGACCATCCCGGAGGCCGTCGGCCTCGTCCTGCAGAGCGCCGTTCTCTCCGAGGGAGGCGACATCCTCGTCCTCCAGATGGGCGAGCCCCTGCGCATCATGGACGTGGCGCGTCAGCTGATCGAGCTGAGCGGCTTCCGGCCCGACATCGATATCGAGATACGGATCACCGGCCTGCGTCCCGGGGAGAAGCTCGTCGAGGAGCTGCAGGGCGAGGGCGAGGAGCATCGGTCCACCGCGCACCCGCGCGTCCGTCGGCTGGTCGCCGCCGCGCCTCCCGCCGCCGCGCTCCCGGGCCTGTTGGACAGGGTGGCGACGCTCGTCGGGGCGTCGTCCGATGCGTGCAAGCAGGGCGTCCAAGAGCTCGTGCCCGAATACACGCCCCGGCTCGGCTGACTTTCCTCGCTTCGGGCTTCACTCCCGACCGCTTAGCCGCACGCTTGCGTCATGGCACGCAAGAGGAGCGCAGCACCGCAGGTCGGCATTATCATGGGGTCGCAGTCCGACTGGGAGACGATGAAGCACGCCGCGGACACGCTGAAGGCGCTCTCCGTCCCGTTCGAGGCCGAGGTCGTCAGCGCCCACCGTACGCCGCTGAAGCTCAAGGACTACGCCCTGGCCGCCCGCCGGCGCGGGCTCAAGGTCATCATCGCCGGCGCCGGCGGCGCGGCCCACCTGCCTGGCATGGCCGCCGCCATGACGTCGCTGCCCGTCATGGGCGTCCCCGTGCAGTCGAAGGCCCTCGACGGCATCGACTCGCTCCTCTCCATCGTGCAGATGCCCGCAGGCATCCCCGTGCACACCTTCGCGATCGGCCGGGCCGGGGCGGTGAACGCCGCGCTGGCCGCCGCCGCCGTGCTGGCCCTCGCTGACGCGCCCCTCGCCGGACGCCTCGACCGGTTCCGCGCCCGGCAGACGCGGGCCGTCCTCGCGAATCCCGTGCCTGGCCGCAAGGGCCGCCGCCGCTGAGCATGGAGGCGCCCCTGCTGCCGGGAGGCACCATCGGCATCCTCGGCGGAGGACAGCTCGGGCGGATGTCGGCCATCGCGGCGCGCCGCATGGGCTACCGCGTGCGCACCTTCGACCCGTCGCCGGACGCCTGCGCGGCCGCCGTGGCCGACGAGCATGTCGCGGCGCCCTGGGACGACCGGACCGCGCTCACGAAGTTCGCGGCGGGCTGCGGACGGATCACGCTCGAGTTCGAGAACATCCCGCCCGCGACCGTCGAGTTCCTCGCGAAGTCCGTGCCCTGCCATCCCTCGGCCGCCGTGCTGGCCGTCTGCCAGAATCGCCGACGCGAGAAGGAGTTCCTCCGCGCCGCCGGCATCCCCTGCGCCAACTTCGCCGTCGTCTCCTCGCTCGACGAGCTCCGGGCCGCGGCGAGGACCGTCGGCTTCCCCTGCGTGCTTAAGACCGCCGACTTCGGCTACGACGGGAAGGGCCAGGTTAAGCTGCCGGACGCCGGGGCCGACCTCGCGGCCGCGTGGGCGAGGATCGGCGGGGCCGTCGGCGTCCTTGAGGCCTGGGTCCCTTTCCAGATGGAGGCCTCGGTGCTCGTGGCCCGCACCGCCGACGGCCGTACCGCCGTCTACGACCCTGCCGAGAACGTCCACCGGAACCACATCCTCCATCTTTCGCTTTCGCCCGCGCGCGTCGCCGCGGCCACCGCCGAGGAGGCCCGCGCCATCGCCCTGCGCATCGCCGAGAAGGTCGGTCTGGTCGGACTGCTCGCGGTCGAGATGTTCGTGCAGGACGGCCGCATCGTCGTCAACGAGCTCGCGCCACGCCCGCACAACAGCGGCCACCAGACGTTCGACGCCAACGAGACCTCGCAGTTCGAGCAGCATGTGCGCGCCGTGTGCGGCCTGCCTCTCGGCGGCACCCGGCCGCTGGCGCCCTCCGCCATGGTGAACCTGCTCGGCGACGTATGGCGCGACGGTCGCGCGCCCGATTGGACCCGGGTCCTCGCGGATTCCTCGGCCAAACTTCACCTGTACGACAAGGGCCAGCCGGCGCCCGGCCGCAAGATGGGCCACATCACGGTGACCGCCGCCTCGGTCGACGAGGCCGCGCGGCGCGCCGAAGCCCTGCACGCCGCCCTCTGAGTCAGTCGAGCAGCTCGGGCCGTCGCGTGAACAGGCGGAGCGGGATCTGCCCGAGACCCAGGAAGAGCATGACCGCCTGCGCGACCGGCATGCGGGCCTTCGTCCCCTTGCCGGCGGCGAGGTAGTTCTTGGCCATCACCTCGGAGATCATCGCCGCGGCGAAGAGCAGCGAGCAGACGCAGGTGAGCACGAAGGCCGTCCGCCAGATGCGGCCGGAGGAAGCGCGCTCCGCAGGCCAGAGCAGGACGAGTCCGTAGACGAGGAAGAACCAGCACTCCGCGTCGAGCGCCGCCGGGTGCGTGACCTCGGCGGGGTTCCAGCGCGGCCGCAGGCCGAGCAGCTCGTTGGCCCCGAGGCCGAAGACGAGGACGCCGCAGACGATCGTCACAAGGCGCCAGAGGCGCGGGGCTTCAGGATGGGCGGGCATGGGAAGTTAGGCGGGCCGGAAGAGGGCGACATCGCTCCATTCGCCCATTACGCGCCCGTCCGAGCGCGCGCCGGGACCCCAGGCGGCCCGGCATTTCGCCTCGAAGTGCGTCCGGACGGCGTCCTGCTCCTTGGCGAGGATGCCGCTGAGGGCGAGTACGCCGCCCGGCGCGACGGACCCGATCAGCTCGTCGGCGTAGATGCAGAGCACGTCGCTGATGATGTTGGCCAGCACGACGTCGGCGCGTCCGGTCAACCGGAAGCCCTCCTCCAGGCCGGCGTGATGGAAGACCGCGGCGGACGCCTCCAGCCCGTTCTCCTCGCGGTTGGCCAGGCTGACCCGGACCGACTCCGGATCGCGGTCGAAGCCCGCGACCTTGCCGCAGCCGAGGCGGGCGGCGGAGAGGGCCAGGATGCCCGAGCCGCACCCCGCGTCGGTCACGGAGACCCGGCTTGCGTCGCGCCCTTCCAGATGGTCGAGCATGCGGATGGCGCAGAGCCGGGTCGTCGGGTGGTCGCCGGTGCCGAACGCCAGACCGGCGTCGAACCAGATCACCGCCGCGCCGTCCGGCGTCGGGTGCGTGGACCGCATCCAGGACGGCACCCAGTGGAGCCGGCCGTGCGACCAGGGCCGCAGGTGCTCCTTGTAGGCCTCCTTCCAGTCCTTGTCCTCCATCTTCGTGTGGTCGCAGGAGACGGGCAGCCTCTTGAAGGAGCGTCGCAGGCCGGCCCAAGCGGCCTCAGCCTCCTCTTCGTCTGCGAAGTAACCCATCACGAAGTGCGGCCGGCCCGGCCCTTCGTTGAAGAGCATCCAGCTCGAGCGCGTCAGCTCGCAGAAATGATCCTCCAGCGGCTGCACCATGTCCGCATGGATCTCGCAGCGCAGCTCGATCATCGGGTCGTCGGCCGACCGGCCAGTCCGGCGATCACCTGGGGGAGCAGTTCGTGTTCGGCCGCGTGGATGCGCTTCGCGAAGGACTCCAGGGTGTCGTCGGCCTGCCGTCGCACCCGCGACTGCCCGAGGTGGGCACCGCCATCGACCTCCGCGTTGACCCAGTGGACCGTGCAGCCGCTCTCGGGCACGCCGGCGCGCCAGGCCTGCCCGATGCCGTCGAGCCCGGGAAACGCGGGAAGCAGGCTGGGGTGAAGGTTGATCATTTTTCCGGCGAAGGCATCCAGCAGCGGGGCCTTTACCACCCGCATGAAGCCGGCCAGCACCACGAGGTCGACGCCCGCGTCGCGCAGCGCCCGCGCCCAGGCGGCCTCGCGCTCCGGCGCGAACTTGGTGCGGAAGGGCCCGGGGTCCAGATAGGTGGCGGGTACGCCGAATCTCGGCCCGAGGCCCAGCATCGGGGCGTCGGGCAGGTCGCACCAGATGCCGACCACCCGCGCGGAGCCCAGCCGGCCGTCGGCCTGGGCGCGTAGGACCGCCTCGGCGTTGGAGCCGCGGCCGGAACCGAGCAGGGCGACGCGCATGAAGGGGAAGGTGAGGCAGTCGCCCCCGCCTGCAAATGGAAATCGCGGCGCGCGGCGGAACGGGTTTGAACCATCCCTGCGAAAGACGAAGATGCGGCCCGAGCGTTTCCATGGACCGACGAGACTTCATCCGCGCCTCCGCCCTCTGCGCCGCCGGCTCCCTCGGCGCGGCCCCCGCCGTCGGCGGGACTTCGACGCGCGTGCGGCTCGGCGTGGACGTGCTCGCCGACTCCGGATTCGCGATGCTGCAGGGACGGCGCATCGGGCTTGTCACGCACCGCGCCGGCGTGAACGGGGCCGGTCGGAGGACCGCCGACGTGCTGGCCCGGGCGCCCGGCGTGCGCCTGCTGAGGCTCTTCGGGCCTGAGCATGGGATCGACGGCACCGCCCGGGCGGACGCCAAGGTGAAGCATTACCGCGACGCCCGGACCGGCCTGCCGGTCTTCTCGCTCTACGGGGACACGCGCAAGCCGACTCCGCAGATGCTCGAGGGGCTCGACGACGTCGTCATCGACTTCCAGGACGTCGGCGTGCGTTCCTACACGTACGTGAGCTGCATGCGTCTGGTGATCGAGGCCTGCTTCGCCATGCCTCGCCCCGTCCGCGTCATCGTGCTCGACCGGCCCAACCCGATCGGCGGCGAGAAGGTCGAAGGCCCGTTCTTGGACCGACGGTGGCGCAGCTACGTCGGCGCCTACGAAACGCCTTACGTGCACGGCCTGACCATCGGCGAGCTCGCGCGTTGGGCCGTGGCCACGCCCGAGGTGCTCGACGTGGCGGAGTCCGTCCGCCAGCGCGGGCGGCTCGAGGTCGTGCCGATGGCCGGGTGGCGCCGCACGATGCCTTGGATCTCCACCGGCCTCAACTGGGTGCCCACCTCGCCGATGGTCCCGACCCCACAGGCCGCGCTTGGGTACGCCATGGTCGGGCTTGGATGCCAGATAGGCGGCTTCCGCCACACGTTCGGCGACCAGATGCATTTCCGCTTCATCCGCCACGAGGGTCGGCGGGCGGACGAGATCGTGCGCGCCCTCGGCACCACCGTGCCCGGGCTGCTGGTCGAGCCCCGGGTGATGGGGGACGGCACCCAGGGGGCCTACCTCGCCGTCGGCGACTGGCAGCAGCTGCGCCCCGTGCGCATCTCCTCTTACATGCTCCGGCAGACTTGCGCCTGGAGCTCCACCCGGTTCTTCGCCACCCACGCGCGCTCCGACCGCGAGCTCTTCATCAAGCACTTCGGCAGCGAGGCCTTCTACGAGGACCTCCGCGTGCGCGGCGCCTCCGTCGACCTCCCCCGTTGGTTCGCCTACTGGGATGCCCTCGCCGAGGATTTCAGGTCCCGCACCGCTCCCTACAGGATCTACACCTGATTAGTAGGACCGCCCCTCGCGGCGCTCCCAGTAGTTCATGAAGGCGCGGTTGAGCACGCCCAGGCCGCCCGGCGTCGGATAGTCGCCCGTGAAATACCAGTCGCCGCGGCTCGACGGGCAGGCCCGGTGCAGCGCTTCGACCTTCTGGAAGACCAGGATCAGTTCGCCCTTCCAGCCCGATTTGGCGGGGAAGACGAGCTCGGCCGCCTTGGCGGCGACCTCCTCCTCCGTGAACTCCTCATAGATGCGCCGCACGTGGTTGTGCATCTCTTCGGGCGGCCGCGCGGCTTGGGCCGCGCAGTCCTCGTAGACCTCGCGGAGCAGGTCGTGCTTGCCGCGGTCCTTGCACAGCGCGACCGCCGCCTGGAACGCGAGGAACTTGCCCATCTCGGACATGTCGATGCCGTAGCAGTCCGGGTAGCGGATCTGCGGGGCCGTCGAGGCGATGACGATGCGACGCGGGTTGGGCCGGGCCAGGATGCGGAGGATGGATTGGCGGAGCGTGGTGCCGCGGACGATCGAGTCGTCGACGCAGACCAGCGTGTCCCCCTCCTTCACCGCGCCGTAGGAGATGTCGTAGACGTGGGAGGCCATCTGGAGCCGGTTCTTCTCCTGCGAGATGAACGTGCGGAGCTTCACGTCCTTGTGGGCGACCTTCTCCCCCCGGGGCCAGCCGCCGAGCACCACGCGGTCGATGAGCGCTTCGTCCAGCGTCCCGTCCTTCAGCGCGCGGCGGAGCGTGTCGCCCACGCTGGCGCGCCGCCGCCGCCGGAGCTCGTCCATGAGTCCGTACCAGGCGACCTCGGCGGTGTTGGGGATGTAGGAGTAGACCGCGCGGTCATAGTCATCGCCGATGCGGGCCAGGATGCCGTCGGCGAGGGCCGCGCCGAGCGCCTTGCGCTCCGCGTAGATCTCCGGGTCGTTGCCCCGGGAGAAGTAGATCCGTTCGAAGGAGCAGTGACGCTTCTCGCGCGGCGCCTGCACCTGCTCGAGGCTGGTCGATCCGTCGGCCTTGATGATGAGCGCGTGCCCCGGAGGCAGCTCCTGCACTTCCTCCTGGGAGGAGCCCACGATGGTCATGAGGGCGACGCGTTCCGACGCCACCGCCACCATGTCCTCCGTGCGGATGTACCAGCAGGGACGGATGCCTGAGGGGTCCCGCAGCACGAAGCTGTCGCCGTTGCCGATGAGCCCGGCGATGGCGTAGCCGCCGTCCCAGTGGCGGGCGGCGCGGCGCAGCACCCCGCCCACGTCCATGTTGCGCGAGATCTTCTCCTGCACCGCCATTCCCTCGGCGCCCTCCTCGCGGTAGGTCCGGAAGAGGCGGTCGTGCTCCTCGTCGAGCCAGAAGCCGATCTCCTCCAGGATGGATTGCGTGTCCGTGGAGTAGATCACATGGGCCCCGCGGTGGGTCAGCGAGGCGTTGAGTTCGGCGGTGTTGGTGAGGTTGAAGTTGCCCGCCACGAGCAGGTTGCGCGTGGGCCAGATGGACTTGCGCGCGTAGGGATGGCAGGAGACCGAGTCGAAGCTGCCCGAGGTCCCGTAGCGCAGGTGGCCGAGCAGGACTTCGCCGCCGAAGTCGAAGTGCCGCTTGACCGTCTCCGGGAACTCCGGGACGACCACCGCGTCCCGCACCTTGTCGGAGTAGGACTTGATCTGGCGGGTGAAGATCTGGGTGAGGCCTTGGGGGCCGATCTCGCGGTCGCGGAAGAGGAAGGCCTCGCCGTTCTGCGCCCCGATCTTGACGCAGCCGATGCCCGCGCCGTCCTGGCCGCGGTTGTGCTGCTTCTCCATCAGGAGGAAAAGCTGGTTGAAGCCGTGGAGGGGCGTCCCGTGCTTCTCCTGATACCACTTGAGGTCCTTCGTCAGCCGCACCAGGGCGATGCCGCATTCGTGCCGGAGGGAGTCGCTCATCGAGGCCACAAAGGATGCCCTCCCGGCGCGCGCCCTGTCCAGCGCTTACTTGTCAGCCCGTCCGCAGCACGCGGTCCAACCGGGCCAGGCTCTCGCCGATCAACCCCGCCATGTCCTGATGCTGCCGAAAACCCGGATCCCGGTGATGCTCGGCCAGTCCGTCGGCCAGCTCCTTCGCCTTCTCCGGCGTCGACAAGGGGGTGGTGCGCATCGCGGCCAGCAGGTCCCGCACCCGGTCGGGGGCGGCGAGGTGGCGCCGGTGGATGAGCGACTGCTCCTCCCGCCGGTATTGGAGCGCGGAGGCGGAGTTGATGTGCTGGGCGCAGAGCTGCACAAAGGGGCGGTTCTCCTTGAAGGAGCCCGGGAGGTAGAAGCGCAGGCGGCCGTCGTAGGACTGCTGGTCGAAGTCCATCGCGCGGACGCGGATCGAGGTGGCGTCGAAGTCCGGCGTCACCGCCACGACGAAGTTGTAGGCCCGCATGTCCCCCAGCAGCCGGACCACGCAGCGCTCCTCAAACTTGATGAGCTCCTTCGCCAGGCGGACGGGATGGTGCCCGCCGTCGCGCAGCCAGCGTTCGGCGAAGGCGTCCCCCGGGATGCCGGTCACGTGTTCCTCGACCAGCGTGTCCCCGCGGGTCAGGTAGAGCATGCGGTTCGGGGAGAGCAGGTGCTCGAGCTCCAGGCCGCAGACGCGCGAGGCGTCGCCCGCCTTCACGTAGAAGTAGTCGTGGTTCTCGTTGTATGCGTTGACGATCCGGACGCGGAAGGGCTGCGAGTTGCCGAAGGAGCAGAAGTCGATGCGGTCGACGTAGACGTGGCTGAACACGCTGAGCCCGCCTTCGCCGCGGAGGAGCGCGTAGGTCTCCAGCAGCCCTCGCGAGAGCTGTTCCATCTCCTCCGGCGGGTAGGCGACGGTCTCCCAGAGCGTGTCGCGCCCCTCGCGGTCGAGGAGGGGCATCGCGGCGGTGAAGTTGCGCAGGCGCGGGTAGGATACCGGCAGCTCCACCTCCCGGCCTTCGCGCACCAGGTATGCGCGCAGCTCGTCGCCCACGGGGTACGCTGGTTTGCGCGCGGTGCGCCTCAGCTCGAAGTCGGGACCGGGCGCGTCCATCGCTCAGCCGCCGTCCCCGGGCCGGGTCTCCTCCACGGTCATCGTGAGCGGCGCGTCCGGATGGCATTCGGCCCGGTAGGCGATGAAGCCGCCGCGGTGCCGGTCGTAGACCGGCCAGATGAGCGTGCGGTCGCTGGCGGGCACCGCCAGCGCGTCGACCTCCGCCCGCGTGAACAGCCCGAAGGCGCCCTCGTCGATGTCCGGCGGGACGCCGGGCACGGGCTTCGAACAGTCGAACAGGAACATGAGCCAGTGCGACTGGCCCTCGTAACCGCGCTCCGAGATCATCCCGAAGAGGTGGAGGTCTCCCGTGGTGACCTGGAAGCCGGTCTCCTCGGCGGTCTCGCGCACTGCGCATTCGAAGGGCGACTCGCCGACGGCCGTCTCGAGCTTGCCGCCGACCGGACTCCAGCACCCGAGGTTGGGCGCCTTGTTGCGCCGGATCATGAGCAGCCGTCCCGCGGCGTCGCGCAGGAAGACGAGGACGCTGATCTTGAAGGGCAGGGCGGCGCTCATGGGGTCAGGCGGCCAGGATCGCGTCGATGCGGCGGAGTTCTTCCGAGGTGAAGGGCGCGGAGGACGCGGCGGCCACGCATTGTTCGAGCTGGGCGACCTTGCTCGCCCCGATGATCGCGCTCGTGACGCGCCGGTCGCGGAGGACCCACGCCACCGCCATGGAGGCCAGCGGCTGCCCGCGTTCCTCCGCCACGGCGGCGAGCGCGCGCACCTTGGACAGGCGCGCCTCGTCGACCTGCTCGGGCCGTAGGAAGCCGTGCGCTTTGCCGGCGCGGGCGTCGGGCGGGATGCCGCGCAGGTAGCGGTCGGTCAGGAGGCCTTGGGCGAGCGGGGAGAACACCGCGCTGCCGATGCCCTCCGCGCCCAGTACGTCGAGCAGGCCTTCCTCGGGCGTCCGCTCGAACATGCTGTACTTGGGCTGGTGCACGACGCACGGCGCTCCGAGGTCGCGCAGGATGGCGCAGGCGCGCCGGGTGTCCTCCGGGCCGTAGTTCGAGACGCCCGCGTAGAGCGCGCGCCCCGAGCGCACCGCATGGGCCACCGCGCCGAGCGTCTCCTCCATCGGCGTGCCCGGGTCGCGGCGATGGCTGTAGAAGACGTCGACATAGGGCAGGCCGAGCCGCTTCAGCGACTGGTCGAGCGAGGCCAGGAGGTATTTGCGCGAGCCGAAGTCTCCGTGCGGCCCCGGCCACATGGTGTACCCGGCCTTGGTGGAGACGATGATCTCGTCGCGGTAGGCGCCGAGGTCCTCGCGCAGCATCCGTCCGAAGTTCTCCTCGGCGCTGCCCGGGACGGGGCCGTAGTTGTTCGCGAGGTCGAAATGGGTGACGCCGAGGTCGAAGGCCCGGAGGGCGATGGTGCGGGCGTTGCCGTAGTCGTCGACGCTCCCGAAGTTGTGCCAGAGGCCGAGGGCCACGCGCGGCAGGTGCAGGCCCGAACGACCGCAGCGCGCCTGGAAGGCCGGGTTGGCGTAGCGCTCGGGGCTGGCTTCGTGCATGCGTCCAGAAGTGAAGCCCCGACGGCGGTGATGACCAGCGAGAAAGGGCGCGCGCCCTTGCCATCCGCCTTCTGTCCCATCCCGTGTCTCTCATGCCTGAGCTGGCCGAGGTGGAGTATTTCCGGAGTCGATGGGACCCTGGCGTCGGCCGGAAGGTCGCGGAGGTCCGCGTGCCCCGTCCGACCCGTCCGACGCGCGGACTCTCCGTGGAGAGGCTCCGCGCCGCCTTGGAGGGAAGGCGGCTCCGGGCCTCCTTCGCCGCCGCCAAGCAGATGGCGTTCCGGTTCGAGGGCGGAGTCTGGCTCGGTGTGCATCTCGGCATGACGGGGCGCACGGCGTGCGTCGGCGCCGACGATGCGCCGCCCCATGAGGCGCTCTCGTTGCTCATGTCGGGCGGCCGTCGGCTGGTGTTCGCCGATCCGCGGCAGTTCGGCCGCGTCCGGCTCTGGACGGGACCGGGCGAGCCGGACTGGTGGAATGCGATCGCGCCGGCCGTCCTGTCCGACGCGTTCACCGAGGGGGCGGTGGCCGAGTTCCTCCGTCGCCGGGCGCGCTCGCCAATCAAGGCGGTCCTGCTCATGCAGGAGCGCTTTCCCGGCGTGGGCAACTGGATGGCCGACGAGGTCCTCTGGCGCGCCGGTTTCCATCCGCGCGCCAAGGCGGGCGCCTTCGGCCCGCGCTCCGTCCGACGGCTTCACGCGACGCTGCGCGAGGTCTGCGCCGACGCGCTCCGCGTGATCGGCAAGGACTGGTCGGATCCGCCCGACAGCTGGCTCTTCAACCACCGGTGGGCGGACGGCGGCATCTGCCCTCGCACGCGCGCCCCCCTGCGTCGGGCGGAGGTCGGCGGCCGCACGGCATGCTGGTCGCCGGCCCGTCAGCGTCTCGGCGCCGAACGCCGTTGACCGAAGGAAGTCGTGGGCCGAAAGTGCGCGTATGCGCGTCACCGGCGGCCAAGCCCGCGGCATCCAGCTCCGCGTGCCGGCCAAGGGCGGCGTAAGGCCCGCCACGGACTACATCCGTGAGGCGGTGTTCAGCTCGCTCGCCGTATTCGTCCCCGGCGCGAACGTCTTGGACCTCTTCGCCGGCACAGGCGCCTACGCGCTCGAGGCGCTTAGCCGCGGTGCGGCCCGGGCGACCTGCGTCGACCGGCGTGCCGGACCGGAGCTCGCCGCGAACGCCGCCGCGGTCGCCAAGTCGATGGGACTCCCGGCGCTGACGCTCACGGTTGAGGCGGACGATGCGCTGCGTCCGCGCGGCGGGGACTTCGACCTGATCTTCGCCGATCCGCCCTGGGGGCTCTGGGAGACGCGCGGCGCGGAGGTCTCAGCCGTGGCCTGTGCCGCGGCGGGCGAAGGCCCGCACGTGCGCGTCGTGCTCGAGGCCCCGGGCGGCACGACGGTGCCGGTGCCGGAGGGATGGCGCCTGCATAAGCTGATCGGCAAGGGGCGCGGGCAGCCATCGGCCCACGTGCTTTCCCGCGTCTGATCAGCCGGTGACCGGGCGGTGCGCGCGCCACGCGCCGAGCGAGGAGAGCATGAGCGCGCCGCCCACGAGCGCGGCGGCTTCGACGCGCAGCACGCGGTCGCCCAGATGCAGGAGCCGGAAGCCCGCTGCCCGCAGCCGTCCGCGTTCGTCCGCCGACCAGCCGCGTTCGGGCCCGATCGCCAGGGTGGCGGGCGCCGGTCCGGCCGCGTCCGGCGTGAGCGGTCCCTGCGCTTCGTAGGGGTCGAGCGCCACGCGCCAGCCGCCGGCGGGAAGGCCGGCCAGCGCGGCGGAGAGTTCCGCATGCCGGGAGATCGCCGGCACCAGGGCGGAGCACGCCTGCTCCGCGCCCTTGCGCGCGTGCAGGCGCCATTCGTCGTCACGCCAGAGCGAGCTCGCGGCGTAGGCTGGGTCGCCTTTTTCCGCGCCGAAGAAACGGATCTCGGCGGCGCCGAGGCTGGCGAGGTCGTGGAGAACCTTGCGCGCGGTCTGCGGACGAGGCAGCCCGACGAGGAGGATGAGCGGCAGCGGACGCTGGGGCTCCTTCTCCCACTCGACCTCGAAGCACAGGCGCGGCGCGCAGGCGGTCACGCGCGCGAGGCCCCGGAGGCCGTTCTCCACCCCGACATGGAACGTTGTGCCTGGCACCACGCCCACGGTGCCGATCAGGTGCTCCGTTCGGGGGTCGTCCGCCGCGAGGCCGGCCCCGACTTCGGACTCCACGATAAGCACCAGGTTCACGGCGTCACAGTGCCTCGGCAGGTCGGGGTGGCGAGAGGGAAGGGCGGCGGAGACTTGCCTGCGCCACCCGGAGCGGTAGCGTGTGGGACCGATGGACCTCGCCGAACTACGCAGAGAGTATGCGGACCGCGGCCTGGACCGTCAGGAACTGCACGAAGACCCTTTCCAGCAATTCGTGCGCTGGTTCGGCCAGGCCAAGGAGGCCGGCGTCGTGGAGCCCAACGGGATGGTCCTTTCCACCGTCGACGAGCACGGCGCGCCCTCCTCCCGGACCGTCCTGCTCAAGGCTGTCGATCCGGCGGGATTCACGTTTTTCACCCATTACGGCAGCAGAAAGGGTCGGCACCTGGCCCGGGAGGCCCGTGCCGCGCTACTTTTCCCTTGGTTTTCATTGGAGCGACAGATTCATGTAACTGGCTCTGTGACAAGGACTTCTGAAGAAGAATCCCTCGCATATTTTGCCCGTCGGCCCTATGGCAGCCAGCTGGGTGCGCTTGTCTCCGAGCAGAGTGAAGTCATCTCCGGTCGCCGTTATCTGGAGGATCGCCTGGAAGCGCTGCGGAGCCGCCATCCCGAAGGAAAAGTGCCCAAGCCCGCTAATTGGGGGGGGTATCGGCTCACTGCCGAGTCTTTTGAGTTTTGGCAGGGCCGTACGAACCGTCTGCATGACCGGTTCCTCTATCTCCGGAAAGGCCCCGGCTGGGAGATCACCCGCTTGGCCCCCTGAGGCCTACAGATTAGCATATCTAATGTAAGGAGGGGCGGTAGGCTTACTCCCCCTGACCATTCAGGCGAGGTGTTGACCTGCGAAGGGGCAGGATGTTCACCAGAACCCTGCATCACCGATGCCTTTCCCGTTCCAACTCCTCTCCGCGGCCCCTTCCGGCCTCCTCGCCGCCTCCGAGGGCGTGAAGCCCAACGCCACCGACCTTTTCCAGATCGGGGGCTACTGGATCTCCAATTCCATCCTCACGACTTGGATCATCGCCGTCCTCATCATCCTTGTGGTCCGGATTGCGGTCGGCACGCCCAGGCTCATTCCGGGCAAGGGACAGGCCGTCGTGGAAGGTCTGGCGCAGGGACTGCGCGACGCCCTCGAGCCCATCGTCGGTAAGCAGATGATCGGCCGGGTCTTCCCGCTGCTCTGCGGCTTCTTCGTGTTCATCCTCCTCATGAACTGGAGCGGCCTCCTCCCCGGAGTCGGCACCTTGAAGTTCATGCATGAGGGCCATTGGGAGGACGCCATCCGCCCCGCGAACTCCGACCTCAACACCACCCTCGCGCTCTCCATCGTCTCCTTCGCCGCCTGGACCTACTTCGTCCTGCGCTACGCCGGCCTCAAGGTCCTCGTCTTCGACCTTTTCGGCAACAAGGCCGACAAGAAGGAGATCGGCCTGCCCATGTGGCTGATGCTCAGCTTCATCTTCCTCGGCGTTGGCGGCATCGAGGTCGTCTCCATCCTCTTCCGCCTCATCTCCCTGTCGTTCCGTCTCTACGGCAACGTCTTCGGCGGCGAGAACCTCATCCACTCGCTCGGCGGACTCATGCCCTACGTGATCCCCGCCGTCGCCGGGCTGCTCGAAGTCCTCGTCGGCCTCATCCAGGCCTTCGTCTTCACGCTCCTTTCCGCCGTCTACATCGGCCTCATCTGCAACCACGAGGGCGGCCATCACGACGAGGAGGGCCACGCCCACTGAACTTTCGCGGCGCGTGACCTGCCGGGACTTCCCCGGGCGGCGCGCCGAGGACCAAACCAAAAAGAAAAACAACATGATCATCGCTGCAGAAATCACCGGTTCCCTTCCCGCCGCCGCAGGCTGCTTCGCCGCCGCCATCGGCGTGGGTCTCGTCGGCGCCAAGGCCGTCGAGTCCGTGGGTCGCAACCCCGAGGCCTCGGGCAAGATCCTCGTCCAGTCCATCCTGGGCATGGCGCTCGCCGAAGCCGTCGCGTTCTACGCGATCTTCCTCGCGAAGTGACCGGAACCGCGGCGCGGCCCCGCAAGGGGCCCGCCGCCCCCCTTTCCCAGCGCAGACATCTCCCAGATCTCCATGACGACCTTCTCCCTCCTCGCCGCCGCCGATGCCGCCGCCGCCAAGTCCGGCGGTCCGGTGGATGACATCATCCGGCTCTTCGGCAGCTTCGGCGTCGACTGGCACCACCTCCTGCCGCAGCTGGTGAACTTCGCCCTGCTGGTCTTCGTCCTCTACCGTTTCGCCATCCGCCCCGCACTCGGCCAGATGGAGGAGCGCAACCGCCTCATCGCCCAGGGTCTTGCCGACGCCAAGGCCGCCGAGCAGCGCCTCGCCGACGCCCAGAAGGCGGCCGACGCCAAGCTTAACGCCGCCGCCGACGAGTCCGCCCGCGTCCTCGCCGAGGCGCGCGCCTCCGCCGCCAAGACCGTCGAGGCCGCCAAGTCCGAGGCCGCCGCCGCCGCCGCCGAAGTGCTCCGCAAGGGCCAGGCCGCGCTCGAAGCCGACCGCGTGCGCATGCTCAACGAGGTGCGCGGCGAACTCGCCCGTCTCGTCGTCGAGACTTCCGGCAAGGTGCTCGGCCAGACTCTCGACGACGCCCAGCGTTCGCGCCTCAACGAGGCCGCGACCAAGGAGCTCGCCCGCTGACCGCCGTCCATGTCCGCGTCCGTCCGAGCCGAAGCCAAGCGCCTCCTCGCCCTTTCGATGGAGGGCGCCGCCGTGTCCCCCGACCGGGTGGGGGCTGTGCTGTCCGCCCTGACCTCCGGCCGTCCCGCCCACACCCTCCGCCCGCTCCTCCGCGCCTACCTCGCGGCCGTCCGGCGCGAGCTGTCCCGCGGCGAGGCCCGCATCGAGCACGCCGGGCCCCTGTCCTCCGAGCAGGCGGACGCGGTGGCCAGCCACTTCTCCCGCGTCCTCGGCCGCCCGGTGCGTGCCACTGCCCGGCGCAACGACGCCCTGATCGCCGGCCTCCGCGTCCGCGTGGGCGACGACGTCACCGACCTTACCGCCGCCTCGCGGCTCGACGCCTTGGCGCGCGTCCTCTCCGCCTGAACCCCGCCTCCTTCCAATTACCAACATAAGAACATGAGCAACGCGATCGAACAGATCCAGAAAGCCATCGCCGGCCTCGACGCCCGCGCCGGCAAGTCCAACGTCGGCACCATCGTCTCCCTCGCGGACGGCGTCGCCGCCATCGACGGCCTTTCCGGCGTGATGATGAACGAGATGGTCGAGTTCCCGGGAGGCCTGCAGGGCGTCGCCCTCAACCTCGCCGAGGACACCGTCGGCTGCGTCGTCATGGGCGACATCTCCAAGCTCAAGGAAGGCATGGAGGCCAAGACCACCGGTCGCCTCCTCTCCGTCCCCGTCGGCAAGGGCCTCCTAGGCCGCGTCGTCGACGCCCTTGGCAACCCCGTCGACGGCAAGGGCCCCGTGCAGTCCACGGAGCGCTATCCCGTCGAGAAGATCGCCCCCGGCATCATGCCCCGCAAGTCGGTCGACCAGCCGATGCAGACCGGCATCATGGCCATCGACGCGATGATCCCGATCGGCCGCGGCCAGCGCGAGCTCATCATCGGCGACCGCGCGACCGGCAAGACCACCATCGCGATCGACACCATCATCAACCAGGCCAACGCCAACCGCGTCGGCCTCGCCTCCGGCGACAAGGGCTTCCGCCCCGTCTACTCCATCTACGTCGCCGTCGGCGCCAAGAACTCGTCCATCGCCCGCACCATCGGCACCCTTGAGCGGGCCGGCGCCCTCGAGTTCTGCGTCGTCGTCGCCGCCCCCGCCGCGGACAACGCCGCCAACCAGGTCTTCGCACCCTTCTCGGGCACGGCCATCGGCGAGTGGTTCATGGAGAACGGCCACGACGCCCTCATCGTCTACGACGACCTTTCCAAGCACGCCGCGGCCTACCGGCAGATCTCGCTGATCCTGAAGCGCCCCTCCGGCCGCGAAGCCTACCCGGGCGACGTCTTCTACCTCCACTCCCGCCTGCTCGAGCGCTCCGCGCGCCTCGCCGGCAAGGGCTCCCTCACCGCGCTGCCGATCATCGAGACCCAGGCCGGCGACGTATCCGCGTACATCCCGACCAACGTCATCTCGATCACCGACGGCCAGGTCTTCCTCCAGACCGACCTCTTCAACCAGGGCATCCGCCCCGCCGTCTCGGTCGGCCTCTCCGTCTCGCGCGTCGGCTCCGCCGCGCAGATCAAGGCCTTCAAGCAGGTCGCCGGCAAGGTGAAGGGCGAGCTCGCCCAGTACCGCGAGCTGGCCGCTTTCGCCCAGTTCGGCTCCGACCTCGACGCGCAGACCAAGGGTGTCCTCGACAAGGGCGACCGCTTCGTCGAGCTCTTCAAGCAGCCCCCGAACGCGCCCAAGTCCGCCGAGATCCAGGTCGCGCTCATCTGGGCCATGCAGAACGGCTTCTTCTCCGACGTCGCCGTGAAGTCCGTCCAGGCTGCCGCCGCCGGACTGCAGACGCACCTCGAGTCCGCCAAGCCCGCCGCCCTCGCCCGCATCCGCGCCGGCGAGAAGATCGACGACGCCATGGCCGCCGAGCTGAAGTCGAGCTGCGACACCTGGAAGCGCTCCTTCAAGGCCTGAACACCGTCCGCTGAAAGCACGCCATGCCGAAGGGACTCCGCGAGATCCGCAACCGCATCAAGTCGGTCAAGAGCACGGGACAGATCACCCGTGCCATGCAGCTCGTCGCGTCCTCCAAGATGAAGCGGGCCCAGGACGCCGCCCGGGCCAGCCGTGACTACGCCGAGCTGCTCGGCGAGATCCTGGACACCGTCTCGGCCAAGGTCGGCGAGCTCTCGCATCCCCTGCTCACCCCGCGTGCCGTGCGCGTGCGCGGCATCCTCCTCGTCACGCCCGACAAGGGCATGTGCGGCGCCCTGAACAGCAACCTGATCCGCGCGGCCTCCGAGATCCGCGACGCCGCCTTCGTCACCGTCGGCCGCAAGGGACGCCAGGCGCTCGCACGCTCCGGCCGGAACCTCCTCGCCGACTTCACCGTCAGCGACCGCGCCAACTTCAGCGAGGTCCGTCCCGCGGCGGAGTATCTCCTCAAGGCCTTCGTCGAGGGCAAGGTGGACACCGTCGAGGTGCTCTACGCCCACTTCAAGAACACGCTCGTCCAGGCCCCGCGTCTCCAGCGGCTCCTGCCCGCCGAAGGCCTCGCCCAGCAGGCCCGCGAGTTGCGCGCCCGACTCGGCCTGCCTGAGCCCCGAATCGAGCACGACGAGCGCGACATGCTCTTCGAGCCCTCGCCGGCCGAGATTCTGGCCGAGCTCCCCGCCCTCTTCTTCAAGCAGGCCGTCCACCAGGCCGTCCTGGAGTCCAAGGCCTCCGAGCACAGCGCCCGCATGGTCGCGATGAAAGCCGCCACCGACAACTCCAAGAAGATCGCGGCCGCGCTCTCCCTTGACTACAACAAGGCCCGCCAGGCCGCGATCACGCAGGAGATCCTCGAGCTCACCGCCGGCGCCTCCTCCCAGTAACCTCCTTCCCTTTACCATTATCATGAGCACCACCGGAACGATCACCCAGGTCCTCGGCGCCGTCGTCGACGTCCAATTCCCCGCCGACAAGGTCCCCGAGATCTACAACGCCGTCCAGGTCGACTACAAGGTCGAGGGGCAGCCCACGCGCCTCACCCTCGAGGTGCAGCAGCACCTCGGCGCCGGCCTCGTCCGCACCGTGGCCATGACGACCACCGAGGGCCTTGTCCGCGGCATGCCTGCGCTCGACACCGGCGCCTCCATCACCGTCCCCGTCGGCGAGGGCGTGCTGGGCCGCATCTTCAACGTGACCGGCGACCCGGTCGACGAGCGCGGCGACGTCAAGGCCGCCAAGCGTTATCCGATCCACCGCCAGCCTCCTCCCCTCACCGAGCAGAAGACTTCGGCCGAGCTCCTGCCCACCGGCATCAAGGTCATCGACCTCATCTGTCCGTTCGTGAAGGGCGGCAAGGTCGGCGCCTTCGGCGGCGCCGGCGTCGGCAAGACGGTCGTCATCATGGAGCTGATCAACAACATCGCCATGAAGCAGGGCGGCTTCTCCGTGTTCGCCGGGGTCGGCGAGCGCTCCCGTGAGGGCAACGACCTCTACCATGAGATGTCCGAGGCGGGGGTCATCAACCAGGAGGATCTCTCCAAATCCAAGGTCGCCCTCGTCTACGGCCAGATGAACGAGCCCCCCGGCGCCCGCATGCGCGTCGCGCTCTCCGCCCTCGCGATGGCCGAGTACTTCCGCGACGAGCAGAACCGCGACGTGCTGCTCTTCGTCGACAACGTCTTCCGCTTCTCGCAGGCCGGCTCCGAAGTGTCCGCGCTCCTCGGTCGCTCACCCTCCGCGGTGGGTTACCAGCCGACCCTCGCCTCCGAGATGGGCAATCTCCAGGAGCGCATCACCTCCACGACCAAGGGCTCGATCACGTCCTTCCAGGCCGTCTACGTCCCCGCGGACGACCTCACCGACCCCGCCCCCGCCAACACCTTCGCGCACCTCGACTCGACCGTCGTGCTCGAGCGCCGCATCGCCGAGCTGGGCATCTACCCCGCCGTCGACCCGCTCGCGTCCACCTCGACCGCGCTCGCGCCCGAGGTCGTCGGCGAGCGTCACTTCAAGGCGGCCCGCGGCGTCCAGGGCCTCCTCCAGCGCTACAAGGACCTGCAGGACATCATCGCCATCCTGGGCCTCGACGAACTCTCCCCCGAGGACAAGCTCGTCGTGTTCCGCGCCCGCAAGGTGCAGAAGTTCCTCTCGCAGCCCTTCCACGTCGCCGAAGTCTTCACCGGCTCGCCCGGCAAGTATGTCGCCCTCGAGGACACCATCCGCGGCTTCGAGATGATCCTCTCCGGGGAGCTAGACGCCGTGAACGAGAACGACTTCTACATGAAGGGCGGCATCGACGAGGTGCTCGCCGCCGCCGAGAAGGCCAAGGCCAAGTCCGCCTGACCGCATGCCGCTCACGGTCGAGATCGTCACGCCCGACCGCCGCGCCTTCCAGGGCGAGGCGGCCCTCGTGAACCTGCCCACAGCCATGGGCGGCATCGGCATCCTGCCCGGACACCAGCCGATCACCGCCATCATCGCCGCCGGCGAAGTCGTGCTCACCCAGGCGGACGGCAAGCAGGTGCGGCTGGCGGTTGACAAAGGCTTCGTGCGCGTCGTCTCCGACAAGGTCTCCGTCGTCACCGAGGCCGCAATCGACGAAGCCCGGATCGACCTTAAGGCAGTCGAGACCGCCGAGGCCCGGGCCCGCGAGGCCGTCGAGGCGGCGCGTGGCCAGAAGGACATCGACCCCGCCGAGGTCGCCAAGCTGGAGCAGATCCTCCGGTTCGCCGCGGTGCAGCGCCTCATCAAGGGACGCTCGTCGCAGGGCCTGACGGATTGACCTTCGCCGCGCGGGGAAGCGCGTCACGACGCGACGAGGTCCGTCCAAGAGGGCACTTGCCCCTCCGCCGCCGCCGCGGCATCGTCCGGCTGTGATCAAGTCGGCTGCCACGGTTTCGCTCGTCCCCCAGGCCAAGGGCGGCCCGTTCGTCTATTGGGATGGTCTCGAGTCCGCCGCGGCTTCCGCGGCCAGGCTCGGCTTCGACGCGCTCGAGGTGTTCGCCCCGTCGGCCGCCTCGATTGACCGCCCGGCGCTCCACGCGCTACTCAAGAAACAAGGCCTTTCCGTCGCGGCCTTCGGCACCGGCGGCGGGTGGCTCGTCCATAAGTGGCACCTGACCCACGCCGACCCCGCGATCCGCTCCCAAGCCCGCGAGTTCATCCGCGCGATCGTCGACCTTGGCGGAGAGTTCAAGGCACCCGCCATCATCGGCTCGATGCAGGGCAAGGCTGAAGGCGACGTCACCCGCGACCAAGCCTTGGCTTGGCTGGCCGAAGCGCTCACCGACCTCGGCGCCCATGCCGCCCGCCACGGGGTGCCGCTCCTCTACGAGCCGCTCAACCGCTACGAGACGAACTTGCTCAACCGGCAGCTCGACGCGGCGCAATTCCTCGAGGCCCGCCGGATCGCGAACGTGAAGCTGCTCTGCGACCTGTTCCACATGAACATCGAGGAGGTCTCCGTCGCCGCCACGCTTCGCGCCTGCGGACGTCACGTGGGCCACGTCCACTTCGCCGACAGCAACCGTCAGGCGATCGGCTTCGGCCACACGGAGACGGCCTCGGTCGTCGCCGCCCTCGAAGGCATCGGCTTCGCAGGTTATCTCTCGGGGGAGATCCTCCCGCTGCCCGATTCCGAGGCCGCCGCCGCACAGACGATCAAGGCCTTCCGCTCCCATCTGCCCCGCTAAGACCATGCTCAAGCACCAGCTCATCCATCCCAAGATCTCCGAAGTGCTTGCCCGCGCCGGCCATCATTCGGTCATCCTCATCGCCGACGGCAACTACCCCGCCTGGACGAAGCGCGGCCCGAACGCCGAGCTGGTCTCGCTCAATCTCTCGCCGGGCATCCCGACCGTCGCCCAGGTGCTGCGTGCGGTGCTCAGCGCCGTGCCCGTCGACGCGGTCAATACGATGGGCATCCCGTCCGATGACCCCTACGCTCGTAAGGGCGAGCCACCGGTCTGGGCCGAATTCCGCCAGGAGATCGCCGCCGCCGGCCTGAAGCTGGAGCTGCAGCCCATCCTGAAGTGGGATTTCTACAAGGCGGTCGAATCCCCCGACCACATCCTGACCGTCCAGACGGGCGACCAGGCGCTCTGGGGCAACGTGCTTCTCACCGTCGGCTGCCGCACCGCCTGACTTTCCCTCGCATGAAGACCCGACTCCTCGGCAAGACCGGCATCCGGCTTCCCGTCCTCAGCTTCGGCGCCTCGTCGCTCGGACAGGAGTTCCGCAGCGTCGCCCTCGACGACGCGCTGAAGTCCGTCCAGGTCGCCCTCGACTGCGGCCTCACCTACATCGACACCGCCCCTTTCTACGGCCGCGGGATGTCGGAAGTCCTCCTTGGCATCGCGCTCCGCGGCGTCCCCCGGGACCGTTATGTGCTCAGCACCAAGATCGGCCGCTACGACATCGGGCACTTCGACTTCAGCGCAAGACGCGTCGCGGAGAGCATCGACGTCTCGTTGCACCGGCTCGGCACCGACCACATCGACATCGCGCTCTGCCATGACATCGAGTTCGTGCCCATGCAGCAGATCGTCGATGAGACCATCCCCGCGCTGCGCAAGGCGAAGCAAGCCGGCAAGATCCGCGCCCTCGGCTTCAGCGGCTATCCCCAGAAGATCTTCCGCTTCATCTGCGACCAGATCGACGTCGACTGCGTCCTCAGCTACAACCAGTACACGCTGCAGAACACCCGCTTCGCCGACGAGACCGTGCCCTACCTCAAGGCCAAGGGCGTGGGCGTCATGAACGCCGGTCCGTTCAGCGCCCGCCTGCTGACCAACGCCCCGTTGCCCGCCTGGCTCAAGGAGCCCGAGGACGTGAAGGCCGCCGCCCGCAAGGCCGCCGCCCACTGCGCCGCCAAGGGGGTCGACATCGCCAAGCTCGCCCTGCAGTTCTGCCTGCAGAACGAGGACATCACGACGACCGTCTCCGGCAGCGCCAACCCTGCGAACATCCGCAACTGGGCCAAGTGGGCCGAGGAGCCGATCGACCGCGAACTGCTTGCCGAGGTCCAGGCAATCTTCGCGCCGGTGCGCAACGTCGGCCACCTAGAGGGTCTCAAGGAGAACAACTGAGCCGATGAAGGCTGTCGTCCTCGATCGCCCCCGGGAGTTCCGGTTCTTCGACGCCCCCGAGCCGCCGGCGCCCGGCCCCGGCGAGGCGGTGGTGCGCGTGCACCGCGTCGGCATCTGCGGCACGGACTACGGCGGCTACCTGGGCAAGATGCCCTTCTACTCCTACCCCCGCGTCCCCGGACATGAACTGGGCGTCGAGGTGCTCTCGGTCGGTGCCGGCGTGACGAACGTGAAGCCGGGCGACCGCTGCTCGGTCGAGCCCTATATCAACTGCCAGCAGTGCTACAGCTGCCGTCGCGGCTTCACCAACTGCTGCGAGAAGCACCAGACGCTCGGCGTGATGTGCGACGGCGGCATGGCCGAACGTTTCCTGCTGCCCGCCCGCAAGCTGCACGTCTCGACGAAGCTCACCTATGACCAGCTGGCGCTCGTCGAGACGCTCGCCATCGGCTGCCACGCCGTCGACCGGGCCGCTCCCAAGGCCGGCGAGACGGTCCTCGTCATCGGCGCCGGCCCGATCGGGCTCTCCGCGGTGGAGTTCGTCAAGGTCTCCGGCGCGAAATGCGTCGTGATGGACATGAACGCGGACCGGCTGAGGTTCTGCACGGAGGTGATGAAGGTCGACGGCGTCGTGCTCGCCAAGGGCGACGGCTCGGAGCTCGCCGCGCTCGAGGCGCTTACGGATGGCCGCCTGGCCGACGTGATCATCGACGCCACGGGCAGCACCCGTTCGATGACGGGCTGCTTCGCCTACGCGGCCTTCGCCGCCCGCGTGGTCTACGTGGGCATCACGCAGCAGGACCTGGTCTTCCCGCACGCGCCGCACCTGCATCGCCGCGAGCTGACCATCCTCGCCAGCCGCAACGCCCTCTCGAGGGACTTCGCCCGCATCATCCGTCTCATTGAGGAGGGTGTCATCGACACGCGCCCTTGGATCACGCACCATGCGAAGTTCGACGACCTCATCGCGGCCTTCCCCGGCTGGCTGAAGCCGGAGTCCGGCGTGATCAAGGCGATCGTGGACCTGACCTGACGGCATGCGCCTCGACGCCCACCAGCACTTCTGGTCTTACGACGCGGCGCAATACCCCTGGATACCGCCCGGCTCGCCGTTGCATCGCGACTGGCTGCCCGAGGACCTCGAGGCGCTTCAGCGCCCTCTGGGGCTCGACGGTTCGGTGGCGGTGCAGGCGCGGCAGACGGTCGCCGAATCGGACTGGTTGCTCGGGCTCGCCGACCGCTACCCCCGCATCAGGGCGGTGGTCGGTTGGGTCGACCTACGCTCCGACCGCGTCGAGGCCGATCTTGCCCGTCTTTCCGCGCATCCGAAGTTCGTCGGCGTCAGGCACGTGGTCCAGGACGAGCCCGACGACGCCTTCATGCTGGGGAAGGAGTTCCAGCGCGGCATCGCCGGGCTCCGTGCGCATGGCCTGACTTACGACATCCTGGTCTATCCGCGGCAGCTGGAGGCCGCGTTCCGACTCGCCGAGGCCTTTCCGGCCCAGCCGTTCGTCCTCGACCACGTCGCCAAACCGCCCATCGCGTCCGGTGAGCTCGAGCCCTGGCGCACGCAGCTGCGCCGCCTCGCCGCCCTGCCCAACGTGCACTGCAAGGTGTCGGGCCTGATCACCGAGGCCGACCGCCGCGCTTGGCGTCCCGAGCACCTGCACCCCTACCTCGACGTCGTCTTCGAGGCCTTCGGACCCGCGCGGCTCATGTGGGGCTCCGACTGGCCCGTCTGCCTCTTCGCGGGTGCTTATGTCCGCACCCACGAGGTGGTCGAGGCCTACGCCGCAGGCCTATCGGCGGCGGAACGCGACGGCCTCTTCGGCGGCAACGCGGCGCGCTTCTACGGGGTCGGCTAGCGGATCGTCGGCGCGCTGATGTCGCGGGTCGCCTTGAAGATCCAGTCGTTCGCCGCCATGTCGATGTCCACCCCGCGCTTCTCCTTGAGGATCGCGCTGGGCAGGGGACCCGTGGCGCAGCGGAACAGCTTGAGCCGCCCCGTGCCCGAGTACTTCCCGTTGGTGGTCATCTCCGAGCTCGCGGGTTCGATCGCCAGATACATGTCGAAGACGCCCCCCGGCGTCTCGCCCATCAGCACCTCGAAGGGCACCTTCTGCCCTTTCACGGGCTTGATCCAGGGGCCGGCCATCAGGCGGTCAAGCGAGCCCGGCTTGCGGTTGATCTTGAACTGGTCCTTGCAGGTCTGACCGAAGTCCTTGTATTTCCCGTCCCCTCCGACTTCGATGCGCTCGTAGCCGTCGTCTAGGGCAATCTTCCTGTCCCAACGCACGACGAGCCAGTCGTCGCCGGAGCCCACGAATCGGAATGGCATCGAACTCGGGGCCTCGATCATGCACCGGTAGTGCACCACCCAGCGCGAGGGCTTCACCTCGTTCTCGACGCCGAAGGCCTTGGGTGCGGCGTTCGCCGACTGCGATGGAATCCAGAGCTGGGAGGCGATCAGCTGGTCCGGCGCCCGGTAGAAGCCGGAGAAGCGCGAGACGCTCCAGCCTCCGTCGACGAAGGATTGGATGACCTTCCGGTAGGCGGGGATGGCGCCGTTGCCCGTCATGGAGGCTGTCGGCTTCCGGTCCTTGGTCTGCTTGATGTCGTAGAAGGTGCCGATGAGCCCGTCGAGGTTGCCGCTTCCCCTAGCGCCGAACATCGAGACGAAGTTTCGCCCGCCGCGTCCGCCGCCGAGGCCGCTGCCGATGCCGCCGCCGGCGCCGCCGCCGAAGCCCTTCGAGCCCGAGCCGGACAGCAGTCCGCCGGAGATCGGGCTCATCGGGGCGGCCGGCAGCGCCGCCACGGCGAGGGAGCTGCTCGGGCTCTTGGAGGTGATGCGGGTCGGCGTCTTGGTCACCGCCTTGATGTTGCGGGGCTTCGTCTTGTGGCGGTCCATGGTGTTGCGTTCGCCGCCGTTGCCGCCGCCCGCGCCCGTCGCGAAGGTGTCCGGATCCCGCTTTGCCGCGGTCGTCACGGTCGCCACGACCCAGAAGGCGGCGAGCAGGATGAGCAGCAGGTGCACCGCAAGCGAGATGGTCAGCCCCTCGCCCCCCAGCCGGCGCCAGATGCTCCTCCTGGCCCGGGCGCTCAGCACCGGCGGAGCGGGCTGGTCCTGGTCTTGCGGGTCGTCCTCCATGGTTCAGCGGGCAATTGAAGTCCGCACGGGGGTGAATATCCAGCCTTTTGCCGCCATGTCCACCCTGGGAACGCTTGGATGTCCCTTGGCAATCTCATCCGGCAGGGGTCCGTCGGCGAAGCGGAGCAGCTTCAGCCCTTCGCCTTTGCCGTTCGTCGCCCTGGGCTCGATGCACAGGATGGCGTAGAAGCTGCCGCCCGGCGTTTCGCCCAGCACGATCTCGATCGGCACCTCCTGACCGCCGGTCGCCTCGATCCACGGTCCGCAGCGCATGGGCTTGCCCAAGCTCGAGGGGTGCGTCTCGTCGCATTTCTGGCTGTTGAACTGTCGGTAGACGTTGCCCGACCCGGTCACAAAGTGCTGGTAGCCGGAGTCAAGCGCGACGCGTCCGTTCCAGCGTACGACGAGCCAGTCGTCGCCCGATCCGACGAAGCGGAACTGGCCGCCCCGCGGCACCTTGACCACTCCCTTGTAATGCGCGACCCAGCGCGACGGCTTGACCTTTTTCTCGACGCCGTAGGCCTTCGGCGCCGAGTTGGCGGCGCAGCGCGGGATGAAGATCTGGGACGCGAAGAGGACCTCCGGCGCCTTGAACTTGTCGCTCAGCGCGCCGACCGAGAAGTTCTTGTCCACCAGGAACTCCTTCACCTCGCGGTTGTAGACGCCGATGGCGGCGCTGTTCGAGGGGTCGCCGAACACGTCCGGCTTGCCGCCCATGGCCTTGGTGGGCCTGCCCGAGCGGTCCTGCTTGAAATCGTAGAAGGTGCCCACGATCCCGTAAGAGCCCCCGCTTCCCCTGGCGCCGAACATCGAGACGAAGTTTCGCCCGCCGCGTCCGCCGCCGAGGCCGCTGCCGATGCCGCCGCCGGCGCCGCCGCCGAAGCCCTTCGAGCCCGAGCCGGACAGCAGTCCGCCGGAGATCGGGCTCATCGGGGCGGCCGGCAGCGCCGCCACGGCGAGGGAGCTGCTCGGGCTCTTGGAGGTGATGCGGGTCGGCGTCTTGGTCACCGCCTTGATGTTGCGGGGCTTCGTCTTGTGGCGGTCCATGGTGTTGCGTTCGCCGCCGTTGCCGCCGCCCGCGCCCGTCGCGAAGGTGTCCGGATCCCGCTTTGCCGCGGTCGTCACGGTCGCCACGACCCAGAAGGCGGCGAGCAGGATGAGCAGCAGGTGCACCGCAAGCGAGATGGTCAGCCCCTCGCCCCCCAGCCGGCGCCAGATGCTCCTCCTGGCCCGGGCGCTCAGCACCGGCGGAGCGGGCGGGGTCTTGTCCTCTGGGGTGGACATGAGATGTTCATGTCATCTTTTGCCCCATATATCTCAACGACAATTAAGCCCCATGCGGGTCCCGGCTTCCCCTTCTTGTCAAATCAGCGAAGATTCCCTGATGGATCTTTCGGACGATTCCGCCGAGCCCGCCGTCTCCCTCATAGGAGCCCTGCGGGCGGGCCTTTCTCGCCGGCTGGCCGTGGAGGACGGGTCGCTCGCCGGCGCGCGCGATTTGCGGCGCTGGGTGCGCGCGCTGGGCCTGTCGGCGCCCGCGCGTCTGAGAAGGGCGGCGGCGATCTCCGTCCTGCTGCCCCCGCTGGGTGTCCGGCTCGCCCGCGTCGAGCTCGGCGCTTTCGTGCCCGACGCCGTCGTCGCGGAAGACCTCGGTTCCGACACGGGCGCTGACAGCGTCCTCGTGATCACCCCCTCGGCCGATCAGGCGACGGCCGCGGCCTGCGCGTCCGCGCTGCCCGCGGCGCCGGTGACTTTCGTCGGCGACGTGCGTCCGCGCTCCCTGCTGGCGGCTGCGCTCGGCCCAAGGAGGCCGCTCCGACGGACCGATGTCACCTCGGCCCTATCGTCTGCGTCGGCCTGCGCTCGCGTCTCTTTCCACGGGCTCGACATCGGGGCGTTGGAGGCGGCGGCGGGCGCGTTCGGCTTCGCGGCCCAGCTCGACCTCAACGCGATGCCATCGCCACGGCTTCCTTCGCCGGCCGCGCCCGGCTTGTGCGAATGGACCGAGGCCGGCTTGTTGGCGGCCGTCGCCGCCATCGAGACCCCTAAGCCGGCGGGCGACCCCGGGTGTTTCGTGCGCAGCCCCCGACGCTTCTCCCATGGACGGGGCCGCTCATACCTGCGGCTCGCGGCGGGAGCCGACCCGGCCGAGTGCGCGCGCGCGCTCGACTGCCTCGTCGCAATGCGCCATGTCTGGATCGTCAGCGTGGATCCCTCGCATGACCCGCGGCTCATCGAGCGCGTCGCGCGCGATGCCGCCTTCTGCGAGGAGCAGACCGAGGACGTCTTCCTCGACTTCGTGACGGACGGCGACGTCGTCCGTGTGATCGGGTCCTGCCCCGTGGCCGCGCCGACGGGCGCGCGGTTCGTCACCGGCCCCCTCGCCGCCGCACCCGAGGACGAGCTCCGGCTCCACTACCATCGACAGCTGCTCCGGGTCGGCCTGCCTTCCCCGGTCCGGCCCGAACGTCTGGCCTGAGGTTGCATCCTGACCGCCAGGCCGGCAGACTCCCTCCATGGACCTGAAGCCGATGGAGGAGAGGATGGCGTTCATGCAAAGGCACGTCGAGCAGCAGGACCGGGCCATGCTCGAGCTCAGCCGGGAGGTGGCTCGGCTGTCCGAGCGGCTGGCCCGCGCCGAGGCCCGTCTCAAGCAGCAGACTTCGGGCGAGGACCCGGGTCCGCCCGCCGACGAACGTCCGCCGCACTGGTGAAGGCTTGCCCCCCTCCTGAAGCCGACCGATGATGCCCTCATGATCAACGCCGTCATCACGGAGCCGGGAGCTGTCGGAACCGACGTCACCGACCCGCTCAGCTTCTGGGAGTACGGCGTGTACTTCGTGGTCGCCCTGCTGATCACCTTCTGGGTCGGCCGGACCCTCTTCCGCAACGGCAGGGCCTTCCTCATCGACGCCTTCCACGGCCGGCAGGACATGGCCGACTCCGTCAACCATCTGCTCATCGTCGGCTTCTACTTGGTGAATTTCGGCTTCATGCTGCTCTTCCTCTCCTCCGGCGCGCGCCCCGAGCGCCCGCTGGTCGTGGCCGAACACCTCAGTTGGAAACTCGGCATCGTGGTCGTCGTCCTGGGCGTGATGCACATGCTCAATCTGCTCATCTTGAACGGACTCCGCACGGGAGGCATGAAGGCCACGCCGCCGCCCGTCCCGCCGCGCGCCTGAGAGGGTTCCGCCATGTGCGGACGGGTGACCCAGTTCGACCGCTGGACTGAGATCGTCCGGGGACTCGGCGCCATGCCGCCCGCCGGCGGGCCGCGCTACAACGTGACGCCCGGCACGCCCGTGGTGGCCGTACGCTCGGAGCAGGGCGTCGTCGTGGCCGAGCCTCTGGCCTGGGGGTTTCGCCCACGCCGCGCCGTGGGCCCGCGCGACGAGGGTCATGCCAACGCGCGGGCGGAGAGCGCCTACGAGAAGCCGACCTTCCGGGAGTCGGCCGGCCTGCGCCGCTGCCTCGTGCCCGTGGACGGCTATTATGAGTGGGCGGTCGAAGGCCGGACACGCGTCCCCCACTACTTCCGCGCGGCGGACGGCGGACCGCTCGCCCTCGCCGGCCTTTGGGCCGAGCCCGCTTCCGCCGGCTCGCCGCGCTCTTTTTGCATCGTGACCGTCGCGCCCAACCGCGAGGCCGCCGCCGTCCATTCGCGCATGCCCGTGCTGCTCGCCGGCTCCGCCTTGCGCGCCTGGCTTTCCGAGCGGCCGTTCACGCCCGATGACTTCGCCGCTCTTGCGCGCACCGCGCCGGACGGTTCGCTCGCCGCGCATCGCGTGGGCCCTGAGGTCGGCCGCGCCTCCGCCGAGGGACCGGGGCTCGTGCTTCCGCTCGCTTCCGGCGCGGGCCAGGCCGACTTCCTTTCTGATTTGCTAGGGTGAGCGCATCGTCCGACAGTCCCGTCCCGATGTCCGGCCCGCTCCAACAGCCCAAGATCGTCGCCAAGCCCTGGGGCCGGGAAATCTGGTTCGCCGACCAGTCCGCCTACGCCGGAAAGGTCCTCGAAGTGAAGGCGGGCCGCCGTCTCAGCCTGCAGTTCCACGAGCGCAAGACCGAGACGCTCTACCTTCTCTCCGGCCGCGTGCGCCTGACCTTCCGGCCCTCGGCCGGCGTCGCCGCCCCCGCCGCGGGCGACGTCGGTCCGGCGGATGAGCACGTCTGGCTCCCGGGCCAGTGCGTCCACATCCCCGTCCGCACCATCCACCGCTTCGAGGCGCTGGAGGACAGCGTCCTCGTCGAGGTCTCCACCCCTGACCTCACCGACGTCGTGCGCCTGCAGGACGACTACTCGCGTCCCGCGCGGGACTGACCCTCTTTTCATCATGCGCAAAGTACTGGCCTTCGACCTCGGCGGCACCAAGTTCGCCTTCGGCGTCGTCAATGAGGACGGCAGCGTCCTAGGCTCCGGCCGCGTCGAGACCTTCGCCGAGAAGGGCCCCGCCCAGGCCTGCGACCGGGTCGCCGCCGCCGCCCATCAGCTGCTCGCCGAACTGAAGCTCAAGTCCTCCGACTTCGTCGCCATCGGCGTCGCCTCGCCCGGCCCCCTGGACATCGCCCGCGGCTGCGTCGACGGCTCGCCCAACCTCCCGGGCTGGACCGGCCACTCGATCACCGACCACCTCGGCGCCGCCTTCGGCGGACTGCCCGCCCGCATCGACAACGACTGCAACGCCGCCGCCCTGGGCGAGTTCCGTTTCGGCGCTGGCAAGGGTAGGCGGAACGTGGTCTACATCACCGTCTCCACCGGCATCGGCGGCGGCGCCGTCATCGACGGGCGCCTCATGCGCGGCGCCAACGGCAACGCGGCGGAGCTGGGCCACATCCCGCTCACGCTGGACGGACCCCGTTGCGGCTGCGGCAACCCCGGCTGCTGGGAGGCCTACGCCTCCGGTACCGCCATCGCCCGCCGCACCCGGGAGGCCCTCGCCGCGGGACGGCCGTCCTCCATCCTGAAGTTCGCGGGCACCATCGACCAGGTCACGACCCACCATCTCTTCCAGGCGATGGACGAAGGCGACGCGCTTGCCCGCGACATCTGGGCCGAGTCGGTCAACTACCTCGGCCGCGGCCTCGGCGCCGTCATCAACACCTTCAACCCCGACGTCATCGTCGTCGGCGGCGGCGTGACCGCGGCGGGCGACGCGCTCTTCGTGCCGATGCGCAAGAGCGCGGCCCAGTACGCCTTCCCCCGCTTGTCGGCCGTCTGCTCCATCGTGCCCGCCGCCCTCGGCGGCAACGTCGGCGTCGTCGGCGCGGCCGCCTGCGCGTTCGAGCACGCCGGCTGAGCCATCGGGCCTGTTCAGAGCCTCCGGCGTTTCCAGGCGGGCACGGGGAAGGACGTCAGCCTGTCCGACGCGACCTCCACCGGGTCCCGCGGCCGCAGCCCCCTCGCCGCGCGGTCGTCGACGATCGCGTAGTGCCGAGCCGAGGTGATGCGCTCCGCGACCTCCCAGCAGTTCTCCGGACCGTTCACCCACTTCTCGGGCGGCAGCCGGCGCAGGTCGTAGGGCACCGAGTAGCTGCGCAGGGTCTTGCGCGGGCCCTTGGCGTACTCATGGAAGTAGGACATTGCGAGCTCGCGCACGCTGCGGTATACCGGGTCGCGCCAGCGCAGGCACACGTAGTTGGTCTTGGAGATCGCGCCCCAGCGGCCGCCGACGCGGAAGGGCGCGATGACATGGTCCATGTCGCGGTGGGCGCTGAAGTCCAGGATCAGCGGCGGCCGGCCCTGCAGCCACAGCGCGAAGGCCGCGATCATCGCGCCCTCGATGCAGTGGGCGCAGCCCGCCTCGAGGGCCTTCTGCACAGGCCGGGCGGTGTCCCCCCCGGGTTCGAAGTTCTGCGGCAGCCGGCAGAGGAAGTCCTGCACCGCGCGTGGCGTCCGCAGGCGGGCCAGCACAGCCGCGTGCGGCCGGGGCAGGCCGCGTCGCTCCGCGAGACGGATGCGGGCCGCGAGGTCCATGGCTCACGATGGCCCTGCGGGCCGCCTCCGACAAGCGGGTTTCGGATTGGATTCCCGCCCGCCGTCCCGCTAGGTTGCCCTCATGCCGCTCTTCGACTTCGTCTGCGCCGACTGCGGCAGGGCCAGCGAGGTGCTTGTCCGGGCCGAAGAGCGTCCGGTCTGCCCCGCCTGCGGATCCTTGAACCTGGAGAAGCAGCTGCCCGTCGTCGCGGTGAAGGGCCTGAAGTCGGACCACGTGCATACGAACGCCTGCGGCTGCGGCAGGCCCCGCGGCGGCTGCGGCGCCGGCTGAGATGAACGCCGAACTCGCCGACGGCCTGCTCAGGCTCATCCTCCTCGTCGTCTCTATCGGGCTTCATGAGTTCGGGCACGCCTGGGTCGCGGACCTCCGGGGCGACCCGCTCCCGCGCGCGCAGGGCAGGGTGTCGCTGAACCCGTTCGTGCACGCCGACCCCATCGGCACCATCGCCATCCCCGCGGTGATGATCTTCCTCAGCCCCGGCGTCGGGCTCATCGGCTGGGGCAGGCCCGTCCAGGTCGCGCTCCTCAATCCGCGGACCCGTCGCATCGACGACCTTCTCATTACCCTCGCCGGCCCCGGGATGAACCTCCTGCTCTGCGCCGTCTTCGCCCTCGTCGGCGGGCTCGGCGGCTTCGACAAGGGGACGACGGCCCATTTTCTGGCCCAGGGCGTGCTGCTCAACGCGGCGCTCATCGCCTTCAACCTTCTCCCCGTGCCGCCTCTCGACGGATCCCGGGTGGCCCTCCGGCTGGGGCTCTTCTCCGAGCAGGCCTTCATGTCCCTGTCCCGTTGGGGCTTCGTCATCCTGTTGGTCCTGGTGAACCTCCCGCCCTTCCGCGCCGTGCTCGGCACCGTGCTCGGGCTCCTCGCGACGCCCTGGTTCGCCCTGTGGGACGCGCTGCTGTGAAGGGCAGCGGAGGCTTGCCAATCCAGGTCCGCCGCACGAATCTCCGTCCATGCAGACCCTCGGAGAAAGACTTCAGGAGGCCCGTCAGAGGCTCGGTGTCACGCTCCGCGAGGCCGCCGAGTTCACCAAGATCCGCACCGACTACCTTCAGGCGATGGAGGCGGGGCAGTTCGAATCCATCCCCCTGGCCGACGTCTACAAGCGCGGCTTCGTGAAACTTTACGCGAAGTACCTCCGTCTCGACGAGGAGAAGGCGGCCTCGGACTTCAACGCCCATCACTCGCTCAAGGCCTCCCGTCGACCTCTGGACGTCGGGGCCGAGGAGGCCGGCGACGAGGGCTTCGCCCTGCCGGTCGCCGCCGCGCCCATTGACCGGGAGAAGCTGGTCTACATCATCCTCGCCGTCGGTCTGGGCGCGCTGCTGCTCTGGGCGGTGTTCGGCTGAGCCGTCGCGGTTGACCCTCCGCCGCGCCGGGGTAGCCTGCCGTCGTGCCCGTCCGTCCTGAATACAGGGTCCTCGTTCTCAACCGACTCTGGCAGCCGGTGAACATCGTCGGAGTCCTCCGCGCGATGAACCTGATGCTGCGCGGGCGCGCGAACGCCGTGCACGCGGAGGGCGAGGGTCCGCACCAGGTCTTCCCCGCGGCCGAGTGGTTCGCCCACTCGCTCGCCAACCCGCCCCCTGTCGGGGACGCGGTCCGCTCGGCCAGCCTCTTCATCCGCGTCCCCCGCGTCCTCCTGCTGGGGGTGTATGACCGCGTTCCCCGCCGGGAGATCCGTTTCAGCCGGCGCAATGTCTACCTCCGCGACGACCACACCTGCCAGTATTGCGGACGGCGGCACCGCGAGGAGGAGCTCAACCTGGACCATGTCGTGCCGCGGGACGTGGGCGGCCGCACCAGCTGGGAGAACATCGTCACGGCCTGCATCCGCTGCAACTCGCGCAAGGCCAACCGTCTGCCCGAGCAGGCCGGCATGACCTTGCGCCGCGTGCCAGCCAAGCCGCGCTGGCGCTTGGTCACCGCCTCCGCCCTGTCGGAGGAGGAGCTGGCCGCTTGGAGGAGCTTCCTCGAGGTCACGCCTGCCGGGCAGCTCCCCTGGCGGAATTGATCCCTCCGGCTGGTGCGGGTAACCAGATTCGAACTGGTGTCACCACTTTGGAAGAGTGGGGTCCTGCCACTGAACGATACCCGCGCGGCCGGACGCTCACTATCCATGGCGCGCAGCCCTGGTCAAGCCCGCGTCCCGGGAGCGGGCAACCGGATTCGAACCGGTGTCACCACTATGGGAAAGTGGGGTCCTGCCACTGAACGATGCCCGCGTCTTCCGGAACGCCCGCCATCATGGCACGGTGTCCGGCGCCGGGTCAAGCGGAGGCCGGCCCTTTGCGCTTTCCCGCCCGTCCGCTTCGGGCATCGTCCGACTATGCCCACCAACGCCCGAGAGAAGACCGCCGGTCGCCCGCGCGACGTGCTGATGATGGCGACTCCCTCCCAGAACGCCGACCTGCGCTGGTTCACCGGCTTCCGCGCCTCGGACCCTTTCCCCGCCTTCTCCGCCCGCGGACGCAGGGTCGGGCTGCTGCCGCTCCTCGAGGTGGGCCGCGCCCGCGCGGAATCCGCGCTCGACGAGGTGGTCGACCTCAGCGCGCTCATCGCCGACCTGCGCCACACCAACCCCGGGGCGGGCGTGCCTGACGCGATCGTCTACGCCGCGCTCGCCCGCGGGGTGAAGCGATTCACGGTCCCCTCCGACTTCCCCACCGGGCTCTTCCTGCGCCTCCGCGACCTGGGCCTCGACCTTGTGCCGCTCGGCGCGCAGGTCACCGAGCGCGGCGCCCCCGAGCTCTTCCCCGAGCGTTGGATCAAGACCCGTGAGGAGGTCGCGGGCATCCGCGCCGGTAACCGCGCCGCCTGCGCCGGCTTCACCGCCGTCGAGCGCATCCTCGCCGAGGCCTCGGTCGGACCGCGCGAGGTGCTCCGCTGGCGCGGACGGGCCGTCACGGCCGAGCTGCTCAAGGAGGAGGCGCAGGTCGCCATCCTGCGCGCCGGCGCCCTTTGCGACATCGGGCTCATCATCGCCCCGGGCGACCAGGCGGTCGACTGCCACTGCTCCGGGTCCGGCCCCGTGCGCGCGGGCGAGCTCATCGTCTGCGACATCTACCCGCGGGACACGCAGTCCGGGCAGTACGGTGACATGACGCGCACCTACCTCAAGGGACGCGCCTCGTCGAAGCAGCGCCGTATGGTCGAGGCCGTGCTCGCCGCGCAGCGACTCGCTCTGCGGCGCCTTCGCCCGGGAGTGAAGGGCAGCGCGGTCCACGAGGCGGTCATCGCGCATTTCAAGTCGCTCCGCTACCGGACGGGCCTGGTGAAGGGCGTCTACGTCGGCTTCTTCCACGGCTTGGGCCACGGCCTGGGCTTCGACATCCATGAGCCGCCCGCGCTCTCGCGGCGCTGGCCCCACGCGATGCGCCCCGGCCATGTGCTCACCGTCGAGCCCGGGCTCTACTATCCTGGCGTCGGCGGCTGCCGGTTCGAGGACGTCGCCCTCGTCACCCGTCGCGGGATCGAGATGCTTTCGGAGCATCCGTACGCCTGGGAGATCCCCTGAGCATGCCGTCGCGGCGGGGTAGGGCGGGCACCCACACCACGGTCATCGAGGCCGCGGCCCCCGTGGTGCGTCTGCTCGAAGCGCACGGCCGGGTCTCCCGCGGGATGATCGAGGCGGGCATCGGCGCGCGCGCCCGCGCGGTCAAGGTGCGTCCGCTCGCGGGCGGGCTTCGCGTCACCGTCGTCTCCAAGGGCTCGCGGCAGGAGCTGCACGTCTACGGGGTCACGCCCGAGCAGGCCCGCTCGTTGCTCACCGCGGCCACGCTGCCGGGCTACGCCATCAACTTCTCCGATGCCTGAACTTGCCGAGCCGGCGGAGGAGCTCCTGCCCGACGGCGCCGCGCCCTACGTCGCGCGCTTCCCTGCCCGCCGTCTTCCCGCGGCGTGGGCCGGCCTGCTCACGGGCGCATCCCATGCGGTGCTGGAGAGCGGGCCCACGGGACGATACACCGTGGTCCTGCCCGAGGCCGCCGAGGTGCGCACGCTTCCGGAAGGCGGCTCCGCCGACGGCTTCCTCGCCGCGCTGCGGTCTGAAGCTCCGCCGGCTCCCGCCGGATGGCCGCGTTTCCGCACGGGCTGGATACTCGCCCTCGGCTATGAGCTGGGCGGCGCCTTCGAACCCGTACAGGCGGCGCCGGATGACCTGGGCCTGCCCCGCGCGGTCCTGCTGCGGGCCGACGAGACGCTCACCTACGACGCCCTGAAGGCGGAACTTTTCGTCGCGCTCGCTCCCCGCGGGGCGGACTCCGGGGCGCTCCGCGCCCGCGCCGTCGCGCTCGTCGCGCGTTGGGACGAGGCCTGCGAGACGCCGCCGCCCGTGCTGCGGCCCGCGGGCGACCCCGCGCCGGTCCTCGCGGAGTCGCTCGGCGCCGAGGCCTTCGCGCGCGCCGCCCGCCGCGCGCAGGAGCTCATCGCCGCAGGCGACACCTACCAGGTGAATCTTTCCACGCGGCTCGAGCTGCCCGCCGTCGCGGATCCGCTTCTCGCCTACGAGGCCGTGCGTGCCACGAACCCCTCGCCCTACATGTCCTTCCTGCGGGGGCCGGAATTCACGCTCGTGTGCGGATCCCCCGAGCTCCTCGTCGAGGCCGGCGGCGGCGTCATCGCCTCGCGGCCCATCGCCGGCACCCGGCCTCGCACCGGTCTCGTCGACGAGGACGCCGCCTTCGCGCGAGAACTCGCCGCCGACTCCAAGGAGCGCGCCGAGCACCTGATGCTCGTCGACCTGCTGCGCAACGACGTGGGCCGCGTCGCCGCGCCCGGCACCGTGCGCGTACCCGAGTTCATGGCGCTCGAGCGGTACTCGCATGTCATGCACCTCGTCTCGCAGGTCGAGGGGGCGACGCCCTCCCCCCGGCCGTCGCCCGCCGCGGTCATCCGCGCGCTGTTCCCCGGCGGCACCGTGACCGGGGCTCCGAAGGTGCGCACGATGCAGGTCATCGCGGAACTCGAGCCGGTCGCGCGCGGCTTCTACACCGGCTCCGTCGGCTGGGCCGACGACTCCGGCGACCTCTGCCTCAACATCGTGATTCGCACCCTCGTCCAGACGCGGCCGTTCCCTGGGCCGCCGCGCTGCTTCGTGCAGGCCGGCGCCGGCGTGGTCGCCGACTCCGTGCCCGGGCGCGAGCATGAGGAGTCCCTCCGCAAGGCGCTCGCCCTCCGCGTGGCCCTCGCCCGCGCGCTGCCCGCATGAGCCGCGTCTGGCGAGACGGCGTCCTCGCCGCCGGCGACCCTTCGCCCGGCTCCTTTCCGGCCGGCGCCGCCTTCTTCGAGACGATCGCGCTGCGTGACGGCACGGTGGAATGCCTCGACGACCATCTCGCCCGCCTGCGTGACGCGATGAAGCGCACAGGTCTCGCGCCGGGGCCTCTGGCCGCGGGCGACCTCGATGTCTGGCGTGCCGCCACGGCCGCGCTCGGCGAACGCGAAGGCGTGCTGCGGCTCGCCGTCGGCCCCGGGTTCGAGGAGCTCGGCCTCCGCGCCCTCCTGCCTGCGCCGTCCGTGTTCCGCCTGCGCTCGCTGTGCACCGTCCGTGACGACCCCGAGTGGCTGCCCCGGCCCAAGTCGTGCCCTTGGGCGAACTCCCTCGCCGCCTCCGTCGAGCTGCGTCGTCTCGGCGTCGCCGCCGGCGTCGAGGGAGTCCAGTTCGACGCGCAGGGCCGGGTCAGCGAGTGCTCACGATCCAGCCTCGCCTGGACCGAGGCGGGCGTCCTTCACGTGCCCGCGGCCTCCACCGGCCGCCTGCCGGGCACCGCGCTCGGCCAGCTCGTGCGCTGTTGCGGGCTGCCCGTGCGCGAGGCGGCCGGACCCGTGCCTCTGCGGGCCGAAGCCGTCCTCGTGCTGCGGTCGACCCTGCCCGGCGGAGGCGCCCCCGTCTCGGCCTGGGAGGACGTGGAAGGCCGGACTCTCTGGACGGGCGCGCCCGACGCGGCCCGGCCCCTGCTGGCCCGGCTGGCCGCGCACCGCGCTCAGCGCGCCTTCAGGCTCTCGTAGAGCGGCAGCGCCGTCGCCAGCACGAGCAGCGTTAGGAACGTGACCGTCAGCAGGGCGGAGAAGCAGGTCGTCGCCAGCAGCGTGCCGAGGCGCAGTTCGGCCGATTCCGTCCGGCGGTGTGCTCGCACCGCGAACCAGGTGGCTGCAGTCGCGAGCAGCGCGTAGACGACGAGCACCGCGGTGAAATGGTTGAAGTAGAGCCCCGTCAGCGGAGGCAGACGGCCCGGCTCACCAGTCACCGCTGCGACCAGCACCGGCTGCGCGCGGAAGGCGACCGCCCCGGCGGCCCCCGGCAGGGCGGCGGTGAGGAATACGCCGAGCGCCGACACGGCCTGGATCTCGCGGGGCTGCATGGCGGCATCTTTCCCTCCCGCCACCTGCGGTCAACGCCGGGATTCGCCCTCGCAATCCGCCCGCCCCGTTCCTATGCGTCCTGCGATGGATTCTTGGACGCTCTGGCCTGCCTTCGCGCTCCTGAACGGTCTCGCCGCCGTCTTCTCCCTCATGGGAGGGGTCGTCTCCGCCCTCACGCATTCCGAGCTCGAGGAGCTCCGGACCCGGGACGCCAAGGCCGCCGTCGCCCTCGACCGTGCTCGTTCCGACCATGGCAACACCGTGGCCGCCTTCGACCTGCTCGTGGTGGCCTTCGTGGGACTGAGTGCGATGCTCGGCGGATCGCTCGTGGGCGGGACGATTCTCCCCCGTCTCGGCGACGGCTGGGCTCCGGCGCTCCTGATCGTGCTCGGCGCCGTGGCCGTGTCGCTCTTCCTGGCCTGGATCACCGTGATGCTGCCACGCAAGGTCGGCGTCCATTTCAGGCATGCCCTGGCCAGGCGCGTGGCCCCCTTCCTCACGGTGGCCCGCGCGGCCGCCCGCATGCTGCGTCGTCTCGGCCGCATGCACGACACGCTCGCCCCGGCCGAAGACCCTGGGGTGGACCGCGGCGATGTCGAGATCGGCAGCCTCGCCCGCGCGGCCGCGCGGGAGGGCCGCATCACCCAGGCCGAGAGCAACCTTGTCGCCAACGCCGTCCGCCTCGACGACATCCCCGTCTCCCAGGTGCTCACGCCCCGTTCCGTCGTGACCTCCCTCGAGGCCGGGCTGAGCGTGACGGACGTCCTTCGCATGCACGCCAACGTGCCGCACGGACGCATGCCCGTCTGGGAGGGCGGCCCCGACCGCGTCGTCGGAGTCGTGCGCCGGCGCGACATTCTCAAGGCCGCGGGCGAGGGGCGTCGCGACGCCCTCGTGCGGGACCTGATGGGCAAGGCCCACTTCGTGCCGGAGGCCGCCACCCTCTCCGACGCCCTGCATGACCTCGTGCGCGCCCACCAGCACCTCGCCGTGGTCGTCGACGAGTTCGGTGCGTTCTCCGGCGTCATCACCCTTGAGGACGTCTTCGAGTCCCTGCTCGGCATGGAAATCTACGAGAAGGACGATCCGCACCCCGACATGCGGGAGCTCGCCCGTCAGCGCGGACATCGCGTGCCGCGGCGCAAGGACGGGCCCGAGGCGCCGCGCCAGGCATGATAACTTTCCTCGCCTTCTGGGTGCACGACCTCGACCCGGTGGCCTTCCGTTTCCCGGAAGGCTGGCCGCTTGGCGGCGTGCACTGGTACGGCCTCGCTTACGCTGCGGGGTTTCTCGTGGCCGCCTGGCTCATCTCCCGCTGGCGCCGGGCCGGCCTGACCCCCTTGCGAGACGCGCCCGACGAGTCCTCCCTGATGACCGCGCTGATGGTCGGCGTGGTCGCGGGCGGCCGTCTCGGCCACGTCCTTCTCTACGCCCGCGCCGAGTTCGCCGCGGACCCCGCGATGGTCCTGCGCGTATGGCAGGGCGGGATGGCCAGCCACGGCGGCTTCCTCGGCGTCGTCCTCGCGTGCCTCTGGTTCGCGCGCCGTCGTCGCGTCACGTTCCTCTCCGTCGGCGACCTCGTCTGCGCCGCGGCGCCCGCGGGCATCCTTTTCGGACGACTCGCCAACTTCGTGAATGCGGAGCTCGTCGGCCGTCCCTCCGGCGTGCCTTGGGCCATCGTCTTCCCGCACGAGGGTCCGGCGCCGAGACACCCGTCGCAGCTCTATGAGGCCTTCGGTGAAGGCCTCCTACCGCTGCTCTGGATGATGTGGCGCTACCCGCAGCGCCCGCCCCCGGGTCGGGTCGCGGGCGAGTTCCTGCTCCTCTACTCCGTCGCGCGCATCGGCTGCGAGGCCTTCCGTCTGCCCGAGGACGGTCATGTGCTGGGCCTGACCGCCGGACAGTTCTGGACGCTGCCGCTCGCCCTCACGGGCGCGTTCCTCGTCGCACGCTCGCGCCGCCGCCCGGAATGATGTTGCCCGTCTCGGCCCGCGGTGGGAGAAGCGGGGCCGGATGATCACGGTCCCGCTTCTCGACCTCGGCCCGCAGAACCGCGCCCTCGCGCCGGAGTTCGAACGTGTCTTCCGCGAGGTGCTCGCCTCCGGGCAGTTCATCATGGGTCCGCGCCTCGAGGCCTTCGAGAAGGACTGCGCCGCCTTCCTCGGCGTGAAGCACGCCCTCGGGGTCTCCTCCGGCACCGACGCCCTCCTGCTTGCGCTCATGGCGCTGGAGGTCGGCGAGGGCGACGAGGTCCTGCTCCCTTCCTTCACCTTCTTCGCCACCGCCGGCTCCGTCGCCCGCCTCGGCGCCACGCCGGTCTGGGTCGACGTCGATCCGCACCACTTCAACATCGACCTCGAGGACGCCGCCCGGAAGGTCGGCCCGCGCACCCGGGCGATCATGCCGGTGCATCTCTTCGGGCAGTCCTGCGACCTTGACGCCCTGCAGGCCTTCGCCGCGACCCACAGGCTTCGCGTCATCGAGGACGCCGCGCAGTCGATGGGCGCCCGGTGGAAGGGCCGGGCCACGATGTCGGCCGGGGATCTCGGCGCCACGAGCTTCTTCCCGTCCAAGAACCTGGGCGGCATGGGCGACTCCGGGCTGGTCACGACGCAGGACGATGCCCTCGCCGAACGCGCGCGCATCCTCCGCGTGCACGGCATGCAGCCGAAGTACTACCATCGGGAGGTCGGCGCCAATTTCCGTATGGACCCGCTGCAGGCGGCGCTCCTGCACCTCAAGCTCCCGCACCTGCCGGAGTATAACTGCGGTCGCGCGGGCAACGCCGCCTTCTACCGGGACGCGCTCAAGGGCGTCTCCGGCGTCGCCGACAACCGCCCCGGGGCCGACCCGGCCGCGAGGCTCCTCCTGCCGGTCGACTTCTCGGGACAGGGCATCTGGAACCAGTTCACGCTCCGCGTCCCCGGCGGCCGTCGCGACGCGCTCAAGGCCTTCCTCACGGAGCGCAAGATCGGCTGCGAGATCTACTACCCGGTCCCGCTTCACCGCCAGCAGTGCTTCGCGCACCTCTCCGACCCTGGTGCGCCGACCTTGCCGGTATCCGAACAACTGGCCGCCGAGGTGCTCAGCATCCCCGTCTTCCCCGAGCTAACCGCCGCGCAGCGCCAGTGGGTCGCCGATTCGTTGGCTGATTTCGCCGCCGGGCGGCCGGCCTGATTCAGAAGAAGCGGATCCCCTTCACCTTCATCTGCGCGTGCTGCTCGTCCGAGCAGGGCGCGTTCGTGGGGGCGGCGGGGGCCTGGTCGTTGGGCTTCACCAGGCCGTTGGCGAGCAGGTACTGCTCGACTTCGGCGCCCGATACGTCCGGAAGCATCACGCCGTCGACCTCGACGCAGGGAGAGAGACGCTGGCCGGTCTTCTCCACCATCTCGGCGTAGTTCGCGGGGTTGCCGATGATGTCCACGTCCTCGTAGGCAAGGCCGTACTTCTGCATGATGGCCCGGACGCCGTTGCTCCAGCCGCAGCTGGGCTTGAGGTAGCACTTGATTTTCATGCCCTCACAGTGTGCCGCCCGGCGTCAGGAATCAAGCCGGACGGCGCGCCCGACGACCATCGCCGATCTTTTCCTGGCCCTCGGCGACGGGCTCGTACCAGTAGCCGATCCCGTGGATCGTGCGCAGGCAGCCCAGCTCCCGGCCGAGCCGCCCGAAGGCCGTGCGCAGCTTGGCGACGTACTGGTCGAGCGATCGGCTGCGCACGTCGGCATGCACGCCCCAGACCGCATGGATCAGGCCGTGACGGCTGACGATCACGCCGGGGTTGGCGTGCAGGTGGCAGAGGATGCCCACCTCCTTGCGCCCGATCTTCGCCGCGCGCCCGTCGGCCGTGATCTCGAGCCTCTCCGGGTGCACTTCGACGCCGTTGAAGCGGAAAACGCCCGTCGCCAGGGCGGCGTTGCTGGTGAGACGGTTGTCTCCAGAGGTCTCCGTGCGGCGCAGCACGGCCCGCATCCGCGCCGCAAGCTCCTCACCCTCGTGCGGCAGGCGCACATAATCGTCCGCCCCGGCGTCGAGCGCGTGGGCCGCGTTCGCCGCGCCGCGGGCGGCCGACAGCATGATCACGGCGGGCCCCACGGGGCTGCGGCGGATCCTGCTGAGAACCTCATGGCCTCCGATGTCCTGCAGGAAAGGCTCGAGCAGCACGAGGTGCACGTGGTTCTCCTCGAGGAAGCGCAGCGCCGTGGCCCCTTTGTGGAACGTCTGGTGCGTGAACCCGGCCTCATCGAGCTGCGCCGCGAGCTCTGCGCAAAGAGCACGGTCGTCGGCGACGACGGCCACGAGGGGCTTCTGCTTTGATTTCATGCAGAAAGGGCAGGGGCTGTCCGGGGGACAGGGGGTGTTAATACATCTGTAAAAGCCTGCCGGGTTGCCAAGACCGTATTAGCCCCAACCATGACAGGATGCACGGCGCCCCCGAGCCCAGGCCCACCTCACGCATCAAACTGCTGATTTTCCTCATTTTATTCATCGGAACGGCTGCTACCGGGGGGTACGTGCTCGCCAAATATGCCCACCTCCGTGGGCCCCGTCCGGCCGATCCAATACAGGATCAGACCCTGTTTGGTCGCTGACCCCTAAAAACTTGACCAAAGGGTGGGGGCTTCTATCTGTCTCGCTTCCGCCGACCGCCCCCTTCGTCTAGCCCGGTCCAGGACACCTCGTTTTCACTGAGGTAACTGGGGTTCGAATCCCCAAGGGGGCGCCAGGCGGTATGATTTCCATTTCACGCTCCCCTCCGGGGGAGGTGAGATCTGGACTTAGCCCTTGCCATAGTTCAAAAAAAACTGAAGTATGACTGACCCCGTCCTTTAGGACCCCGTCCATGAGGTCATCCGCCCCCAAGAAATCCCGCCGTCCCCGGCCCGCCGATTTGAAGCCTCACGAAGCGGAATTGGCCCAGTTTTTCGTGAGAATGGCCGCTATTCTCGGAGTCCCTCGCTCTGTCGCGGAGATCTACGCTTTGCTCTACGGTTCGGCGCAGCCCCTCGACTTTGATCGAATCCAGGGTCGGCTCGGCATGAGCAAGGGTTCGGTGAGCCAAGGCCTCCGTTTTTTGCGCGCCCAGGGCATGATTCTTTCCGTGCGCGCCGCAGGGTCGCGCCGCGAGCGCTGGCAGCCCACCCCTTCGTTGGCTGCGTCGCTGGTCACCCTGCTGCGCAGCCAGGTGATGCCGGCGCTGGAAAAATCCACTCCGGTCCTCCGCCGCGTCGTCACCGCCGCCGCGGCCGAAGGCGCCTCGCCCGAAGTCCTCGACCGTCTCGCCCGGCTCGAGCGCTGGAACGGCCGCGCGCTGGAACTCGCGCCGCTGCTGCTCCCTCCCCCCGGGGAATGAACCCTTTCCGCCGGCCCGGCCGGTGACAGTCCCGTCGGTCTCCAAGCGCGCCAGCGTGAACGCCGGCACGGGCGGCAGCCTGCACGGGTCGCACAAACAACCACCAATCTCACATGAAAATCGCCATCACCTCGGGTTATTTCGACCCGCTTCATCGCGGCCACCTCGAGCTGATAGCGCTCGCCCGAGCGCAAGGCGACGCGCTCTGGGTCATCGTCAACAGCGACGCGCAGGCCGCCCTCAAGAAGGGTCGGGCGTTCATGGATCAGGACACCCGGTGCGCCGTCGTCTCCGCCCTCCGTGATGTCGACCGGGCGGTGCTGGCCGTGGACGCGGACGGCTCGGTGTGCGCCACGCTCGACCGGCTTATCGGCGAGGCCAAGGCCCAAGGTCATGTGGCGGTGTTCTGCAAGGGCGGCGACCGTCACGCCGGCAACATTCCCGAGATGACGGTATTGGACAGGCACGGCGCCAAGCTGGTCGACGGCCTCGGGGCCAAGATCGACAGCAGCTCGCGCATCATCGCCGCGGCGAAGAAGCCTTCCCCCTGAACTCTTCACACCCTAACCGATCCCCACATGAAAAAACGCGCTCTCATCACCGGCATCACCGGTCAGGACGGCTCCTACCTGGCCGAATTCCTCCTCGGCAAGGGCTATGAGGTCCATGGCCTCATCCGCCGCTCCTCCTCCTTCAACACGGGGCGCATCGAGCATCTCTACATGGAGGACCTCGTGCGCGACATCCACACGAAGAAGATCCAGCTCCACTACGGCGACCTCGGCGACTCGACCAACCTCATCCGCGTCATCGGCGAGGTCCAGCCCGACGAGATCTACAACCTCGGCGCGATGTCCCACGTGAAGGTCTCCTTCGACGTGCCCGAGTACACCGCGGACACCGACGGCGTCGGCACGCTCCGCCTCCTCGAGGCCATCCGCATCCTCAAGATGGAGAAGAAGGTCCGCATCTACCAGGCCTCCACCTCCGAGCTCTACGGCAAGGTCGTCGAGGTGCCGCAGTCCGAGACGACGCCCTTCTACCCGCGCAGCCCCTACGGCGTGGCCAAGATCTACGCTTATTGGATCACCCGCAACTACCGCGAGGCCTACGGCATCTTCGCCTCCAACGGCATCCTCTTCAACCATGAGTCCGAGCGCCGCGGCGAGACGTTCGTCACCCGCAAGATCTCCCTCGCGGTCGCCAACATCGTCCACGGCCGCCAGGACTGCCTCTATCTCGGCAACCTCTCTGCGCGGCGCGACTGGGGCTACGCCCCCGACTTCGTGCAGTGCATGTGGCTTATCCTGCAGCACAAGCAGCCGGACGACTTCGTCATCGCGACGGGCAAGATGTATAGCGTCCGCGAATTCTGCACCCACGCCTTCCGCCGCGCCGGTCTCGAGCTCGACTGGCAGGGCGCGGGCGTCGACGAGAAGGGCGTCGACCGCAAGACGGGCCGGACGCTCGTCGCCGTCGACCCGCGCTATTTCCGGCCCACGGAGGTCGACCAGCTCCTGGGCGACCCCTCCAAGGCCGTGCGCGAGCTGGGCTGGAACCCGCAGCAGACCTCCTTCGAGCAGCTGGTCCAGAAGATGGTCGACCATGACCTGAAGATGGTCGCCCACGCGAACCGCTGATGGATCGCTCCGCGAAGATCTACGTCGCCGGCCATCGCGGGATGGTCGGCTCCGCCATCGTCCGCGCGCTCCGCGCCGCGGGCCATGCGGACGTGGTCACGCGCACGTCCGCCGAGCTCGACCTCCGCGACGGCGCCGCGACCCGCGCGTTCCTCGCCGCCGAGCAGCCGGCCTATGTCGTCATGGCCGCCGCCCGCGTCGGCGGCATCAAGGCCAACGCGACCGCGCCCTACGACTTCCTCTATGACAACCTGGCGATGGCGGCCAACGTCATCGACGGATCCCGCCTCGCCGGCGTCCGCAAGCTGCTTTTCCTCGGTTCGAGCTGCATCTACCCGAAGCACGCGGCGCAGCCGATCCACGAGGATTCACTGCTGACCGGCCCGCTCGAGGCCACCAACGAGGCCTATGCCGTCGCGAAGATCGCCGGCATCAAGCTCTGCGACCACGCCCGCGCCCAGCATGGCTGCGACTTCATCAGCGCGATGCCCTGCAACCTCTACGGCCCGGGCGACAACTTCTCGCTGGAGCATTCGCACGTGCTGCCCGCCCTCATCCGCAAGCTGCACGAGGCGCGGCTCCGCGGCGACGCCTCCCTCCGCCTCTGGGGCACGGGCACGCCGCTCCGCGAATTCCTGCATGCCGACGACCTCGCGGAAGCCTGCGTGCTCCTCCTCGAGCGTTACTCGCAGTCTGGTCACATCAACGTGGGTTCAGGCGAAGAGCTCTCCATCCGCCGACTGGCCGAACTCATCGCCCAGGTGGTGGGCTTCACGGGCCGCCTCGAGTTCGACCCGTCGATGCCCGACGGCACCCCGCGCAAGCTGATGGACGTCTCGCGTATCCACGCGCTCGGCTGGAAGCCGCGGATCGCGCTTACGGAAGGCATCCGCGGCGCCTACGCCTGGTATCTCGCGCATCTCGCCGAGGCGCGGAAGTGAAGGCGGCGCGTCGGGCGTCCGGCGGCCCCGGATGCTGATGGCCGGAAGTGCGCCCCCGCCGACCGCAAGCCGCGCCGACCTCCCCTTGTCCCCGCGCGGTCCCCACCCTATCCTGACCCCATGTCCTCCGTCACCCTCTGCATCCCGGCGCGCCTCGCCTCGACGCGCCTGCCGCGCAAGGTCCTGCTCGACCTCGGCGGCAAGCCGGTCGTCCGCCATGTCTGGGAGCGCGCCAAGCAGGTCCGTCAGGCGGACCGCGTGGTGCTGCTCACGGATGCCGAGGAAGTCGCCGTGGTCGCGCGTGCTTTCGGCGCCGAGGTGATGATGACCGACCCCGCCTGCCCCTCCGGCACGGCCCGCATGGCCAGCGTCATCGACCGCCTGCCCGGCGAATTCTTCCTCAACGTCCAGGGCGACGAGCCGTTCATCCAGCCGGACCTCCTCGATGGCCTCATCACGCGCTGGAAGGAGACGAAGTGCCCGCTGGTCACGGCGGTGTCGAAGATCCACGCCGCGGAACGTCTCGTCGCCCCGAGCGTGGTCAAGGTCGTCCGCGCCGAAAACGGCGAAGCGATCTATTTCTCCCGCAGCCCGATCCCTCACCTCCGCGGGGCGGACCTGTCCGAATGGGCGGGACGGCGCGACTACTGGTCCCACATCGGGGTCTACGGCTACGACCGGGCGACGCTCGCAGGCTACGCCCGGCTGAAGCCGACCGAACTCGAGGCCGTCGAGTCGCTCGAGCAGCTCCGCTTCCTCGCCCACGGTCTCACGTTCCAGACTGTCGTCACGGACTACCATCCCGTGGCCATCGACACGCCCGCCGACCTCGAGGCCGCCCGTCGCCTGCTGTGACCCCGCTTACGTCTCTCGCCATGACCACTCCGCTTGATTCCGCCCGCGCCCTCCTGGCCGCCGAGGCCGCCGCCCTCTCCGAGCTCGCCGTCCGTATCGGCGCGCCCTTCGAGCGCGCGGTCGAGCTCATCGCGGCTCACCGCGGCAAGGTGGTCGTCTGCGGCGTCGGCAAGTCCGGCCTCATCGGCCAGAAGGTCGCCGCCACGCTTTGCAGCACGGGCACGCCCGCCATCTTCCTTCATGCCGCCGACGCCGTCCATGGCGACCTCGGCATCCTCCAGCCCGGGGATCCCGTGGTGCTCATCTCCCGTTCCGGCACCACGGCCGAGCTCGTCCGGCTCATCCCAGTGCTCCGCTCCTTCAAATCTCCGATCATCGCGATCGTCGGCAACGTCCAATCGCCGCTGGCCTCCCAGTCCGACGTCGTCCTCGACATCGGCGCCCGTCCGGAGGCCGATCCGCTCGGCCTCGTCCCGACCACCAGCGCCCTGCTCACGCTCGCCCTCGGCGACGCCCTCGCCGCCGCGCTCATGACGCGCCGGGGCTTCGGCCCTTCCGACTTTGCCCGTTTCCATCCGGCTGGTCAGCTCGGCCGCAATCTCTCGCTCACCGTCGGCGAAGCGCTGCAACCGCTCGACCGCTGTGCCTGCGCCAAGCCCGGGGACTCCCTCCGTGACACGGTCATCGCGATGACCCGCCATCCGCACGGCGCGGCTTGCGTCCTCGCCGCCGACGGCTCGCTCGCCGGGCTGATCACCGACGGCGACCTCCGGCGCGCGCTCAGCCGGGGCGTCGACATCAACCGCGCCGTCGCCGCCGACATCATGACGGCGGACCCCGTGCGCGCCCATCCTGCGATGTCCCTGGCCGAGGCGGCCCGCATCATGGAGGACCGTCCATCCCAGATCTCCGTGCTTCCCGTGACCGACGCCGCCACGAACCGCTGCCTCGGCCTGATCCGCATCCACGACATCTACCAGGCCGGTCTCGTCTGATCCATGCCCACCCGTTCCGCCCACCATCGCGACCCCTCGCTCACCCCGCGCGAGCGTTCCGTGCTCGTCATCGCCGCCGCGGTGCTCGTGCTCGTGCCCTGGTCGTGGGGCGGGTCGGTGCCTTGGACCCTCTTCGCCGGCTGCGGCTTCTCCGTCGCGGCGCTCGTCGCCGCGACCGGCACGCTCGGCGCTCAGCGTTACGCCCTCGGGCTCTGGGGCCTCGCCCTGGCGGCCGCCTTCTTCCTCGCGCCCGCTGGCGCGCCTGCCTGGTCGGCCGCCTGGCTTGATTGGACGGCTTTCCCGCTCGCCGCGTTCGCCGGATCCGCCGTCGCGGCCTGGTTCATGCGCGCCGACCTCCGGTCCCGCACCTCCTCGGAGTCGCGTCAGGACCTCCTGCGTTTCCTCCCGTTCTGGGCCGGCCTCGCCTTCGCCGCCTATGTGCTGGTGCAGACGGCGAACCCCTGGGTGCGCGTCGACGACGTCGAGGGCTTCTGGAAAGCCCAAGGCTTCACGCTGCCCAAGGGCGAGGCGACCCACGTGCTGCGTCCGCTCGGGCACGTCGCCTGGCTGCCTTCGGGCGTCGACGCGCCCTTCTCCGGCGGCAACCGGCTCTGGTTCGGGATGAACGCCTGGCGCGTGCTCGTCACCCTCGCCGGGCCGTGGATGCTGCTCTGCGCCCTCGCCGTCGGCCTCCAGCGTCGTCGCGGCTATGTCGCGCTGGGTTGGACGTCCGTGCTGGCCGCCGTCGTGACGGGGCTTTTCTGCCTCATGAACCAGCCCGCCTCCGGACGGATCATGGGCGTGCCGCTCCCGCCCGACACCACGGTGTTCGGCCCGTTCCTGGCCCGCAACCACGGCGCCGTCTACCTCTACCTGCACGCTGCGCTCGCCCTCGCGCTCGGCTTCTGGCACCTGCGCCGGTCCGGCGAGCACGCCTCGCTTGGCGGCCCGCACCTCGTGGCCGGTTTCGCCGTGCTCGCCCTCGCCGCGCTTTCCGTGCTCGTCAACAGCATGGGCGCCGTGATCGTCCTGCTGCTTCTCCTTCTGGCGGTGCTGCCGGTGGCGTGGAAGGTGGGCATGGGCTCCGCGGGGTTCGCCCTGCGCGACAGCGCCTTCTACTCCGCCGTCGCCGCGCTCCTCGCGGCGCTCGCCCTGCTCTCGGTCACCAACTTCGGCAACCTCGAGCGGAAGATCTCCGGCAAGATCGCCGCCTTCTCCCGGACCGGCACCGACGACCGTGCGCCCTACCGGCGGGCGACCTGGGCGATGGCCACCGAGGGCGGGCTGGGAGGGCGCATCTGGTACGGATGGGGGGCGGGCTCGTATCGCTGGGTGTCGCCGCCCTATCAGGCGGCCCAGCCCGAGCTGCTCCGCGCCGACGGCAGCGTGCGATACCGCGCGCACTACGCCCACAACGACTGGCTGCAGCTGCTGGCGGAGGTCGGCCTCGTCGGCTGCGTGCCGGTCCTGGCCTTCTGCGTCTGGCTGCTGCGGCGGCTACGCCAGGCGCTCATGCCCGGTCGGCCCGAGGCGGTCGTGCTCGGCGGCACGCTGCTGCTCTTCGGGCTGCACGCGTGGTTCGACCTGCTCGTCTGGTTTACGCCGGTGCTCTACCCGCTGACGCTGCTGACGGCCGCGCTCCTCGCCTTCCTCTCCCGCTCCTCGTCCCAGGAGTCCTGACTTTGCGGCAGCTCTTCCAACGGCTGGACTCGGGGTCGACCGAGCTCCTCGAGGTCCCGGCTCCCGGGCCTGCCGCGGGCCGCGTGCTCGTGCGCACGACGCGTTCGCTTGTGTCGCCCGGCACAGAGCGGATGCTGGTCGAGTTCGGTCGCGCCGGCTGGATCGGCAAGGCGCTAGCCCAGCCCGAGCGCCTGCGCGGCCTGCTCGCCCGCGCCCGGGCCGAAGGCGTCGCGGCCGCGGTCGAGACGGTACGTCGCCGGCTCGGTGAGCCGGTTCCGCTCGGCTACTGCCAGGCCGGCGTCGTCGTCGACGGCGGCGGCACGGGCTTCCAGCCCGGCGAGCGCGTGGTCACCAACGGCCCGCATGCCGGCTTCGTGTCCGTCCCGCCCACGCTCGTCTGCCGGACGCCGTCCGGGGTCACCGACGAGCAGGCCTCGTTCGCGCCCCTCGCCGCCGTGGCGTTGGAGGGCGTGCGTTTGCTCGACCCCTCTCCCGGCGACCGCGTGGCGGTCCTCGGCCTCGGGCTGGTGGGCCAGCTCACGGTGCAGGTTCTCCGCGCCCTCGGCTGCGAGGCGGCGGGTTTCGACCCCGACGCCGGCGCCCGCGCGCTCGCGGCTCGCCACGGCTGCCATGTCCATGCCGGAGAACCGGTCGCCGAGGTCATGCGCTGGACGGGAGGGAAGGGCGTCGCCGGCGTCATCGTTGCGGCGAGCACCGCCTCTCACGCCCCCGTGAACGACGCCGCCCGCATCTGCCGCTTCCGGGGCCGGGTGGTGCTCGTCGGCGTCGTCGGCCTGCGGCTCGACCGCGCGGCATTCTACGCCAACGAGGTCTCGTTCCAGGTCTCCAATTCATACGGACCCCGCGACCATGCCGGGCCTGGTTCTGCCGCTGACAACTTCGCCCGCGTGCTGGGCTGGATGGCCGATGGCCGGCTCCAGATGGGCGCGCTTCTTTCGGGGGCGACCTCCCTCGGGGATGCGCCGTCCCTCTACGCCTCGCTGGGTCGTTCCGGCGGGCTGGGCCGGGTCCTCGTGCATCCGGAACCGGACGCCCGCCGTCTGCTCGCCCTGGAGACGCCTCCGCCTCCCGCCGGTGCGGCCGGCGTGACCGTGCTCGGCGCCGGCGTCTTCGCCAACGCCGCGCTCCTGCCCGCGATCGCCGGATGCGGCGAGCCGGTCGCGCTCCGTCACGTGGTCTCGGCGCGCGGCGCCACCGCCTACTTCGCGGCCCGCAAATTCGGGGCCGCCCACGCGGGGACCGATGTCGCCGCGGCGATCGCCGACCCCGCGGTCTCGTCCGTCTTTGTCGCGCTCCGACACGCGGACCACGCCGCCGCCGCTCTCGCCGCGCTCCGCGCCGGCCGTCATGTCTGGGTCGAGAAACCGCTCGCACTCCGCGAGGAGGACGTCGGGACGCTCCTCGGGGAGGCCTCGGCCCGCGGGCGCACGCTCATGGTGGGCTTCAACCGCCGCTTCGCGCCTTTCGCCCGGCGGCTGCGCGACGCCGTCGCCGGCGCCCCCGGGCCCCGTCATTTCCGCATCGACGTCGCGGCCGGCCGACTTCCGGCGGGGCATTGGGCGCTCGACCCCGCCCAGGGAGGCGGCCGTATCGTCGGGGAGGCCTGCCATTTCGTCGACCTGCTGCGCTTCCTCGCCGGCGCCCCGGTGGCGCGCTGGTCCGTGGTCTCGCGGGACCGTGACGGGCAGGACGGCGGCCGCTTCAGCTTCGAATTCGCCAACGGCGACCGCGGGCTGCTCAACTACCTCACCGACGCCCCGGCGGACGCCCCCAAGGAGTTGATCCGTGCCGAGGGTCCCGGCTGGAGCGCCGAGCTCACCGGCTGGCGCTCGCTGCGCTTCTCGGGGCTCCCCGGGCGCGCCGCCCGTCTGCTCCCTTGGTCCCGCGCCGACAAGGGCCACCGCGCCGCCGTCGCCGCCTTTCTCCGGACCGTACGCGAAGGCGGTCCGCCGCCGATGCCGGCGGAGGAGATCCGGGAGGTCTCGCTGCTCGCCTTGGCGATGCAGGGCTGAACAATCCATCATGCGCAATGTCTGCGTCCTCGGCCTGGGCTACATAGGCCTCCCCACCGCGTCGGTGCTCGCCACGCGCGGCTGCGCCGTGCTCGGCGTCGACGTCTCCCCCCGCGTCCTCGAGGCCGTGGCCGCTGGCCGGGCCCACGTGGAGGAGCCGGACCTCGACGTGCTCGTCCGCGCCGCGGTCGGTTCGGGCAATCTGCGCGTGGCCGCTGCGCCGGCGCCGGCGGACGTCTTCATCATCGCCGTTCCCACGCCGTTCCGCGAGCGCGAGGGCTCGGCCCGCGCCCCGGACCTCTCCTTCGTGGAGGCGGCTGCGCGGTCGCTCGCCCCTGTGCTCGCGCCCGGCAATCTCGTCATCTTGGAGTCCACCTCGCCCGTCGGCACCACCGAGAAGGTCCGCGGCTGGGTGGAGGACGAGCTCGGACGGCTCGGCCGCCGCGTCGACGGCCTCCTGTTCGCGCATTGCCCCGAGCGGGTGCTTCCCGGCCAGGTGCTCCGCGAGCTCGTGACGAACGACCGCATCTGCGGCGGACTTACGCCCGAGGCCGCGGACCGAGCCCGCGACCTCTACGCGTCCTTCTGCACGGCCCGCATCTATCTCACCGACGCCCGCACTGCGGAGCTCGCCAAGCTGGCCGAGAACGCCTACCGCGACGTCAATATCGCCTATGCGAACGAGCTGGCCGCGGTCTGCGAACGCGTCGGGGTCGATGTCTGGGAGCTCATCCCGCTCGCGAACCGACACCCACGCGTGAACATCCTGCGTCCGGGGCCGGGTGTCGGCGGACACTGCGTCGCGGTCGACCCCTGGTTCATTGTGGACGCCGCCCCCGACCGTACGCCGTTGATCCGCGCGGCCCGCGCCGTCAACGACGGGCGTCCCGCCGCGGTCGCCTCGCGCGTGCGCGAGGGCCTCTCTCCCGGCGCGGCGGTGGCCTGCCTCGGCCTCGCCTTCAAGCCGGATGTGGACGACCTGCGCGAGTCCCCTGCGGTCGCGGTCGCGCGCCTGCTCGCCGACGCCGGCCACCGCGTCCTCGCGGTGGAGCCGCACGCCCGCGAGCTGCCCGCCGAGCTCCGCGGCCGCGCCGAGCTCGTCACGCTGGAGGACGCGCTCGCCCGCGCCGACGGCGTCGTGCTGCTCGTCGACCACCGGGCCTTCGCCGGACTGCGCATCGCCGACCTTCGCGGCCGTCCGTTCATCGACACGCGCGGCATGGTCCGCGCCTGAGCCCCGTGCTGGCCCCGTTGCTCCGTCATCTCGGGCCCGCGTGGCTTGTCCGCCGAGGCTGGCACGCCGCCGCGCGCCTTTCCGGATTGATGGCGCTGCGTTCGCCCGCCCGTCCATGGACGAAGTGGGGGCCTTCCGCCGGCGAGGGCGAGGCCTTCGTCCGCGACTGGCGCTCGCAGGCCCCGCGCCTGCCGGTGTCGCGGCTGGACTCCGCGGCCGTCGCGCCGCTGCTGGAAGAATGGGCCCTCGCGGCCGGCCGGTCGCCCGCCGCTGAAGCCGCCGCCGTCGCGCGCGGGCGGTTCCGCGTGTTCTCCGACGGCCTCGTCGACCTGGGCGCCCCGCCGCGCTGGAACCTCGACGTGCTCCGCGGCGGCGAGTTCGGATCGAACGTCCACTGGACGCGTCTCTCCGATTCCGGACGGACCGACGTGAAGGGCGTATGGGAGGTGTCGCGCTTCGGCTGGGCCTGCGCGCTCGTCCGCGCAAGGGCGCTCGACGGCGACGACCGTCACGCGGAGCTCTTCTGGCGGCTTTTCGAGGACTGGGCCGCCGCCTGCCCGCCCAACCTCGGTCCGCAGTGGATGTGCGGGCAGGAAGCCTCGCTGCGCCTGATCTCCGTGGCGTTCGCCGTCCAGGCCTTCCGCGATTCGCGCGCTTCCACGCCCGCTCGGATTCGTCTCGCCGCGCGCCTGGCCGACGTCACCGCCCGGCGCGTCCTGGCCGACTTCGGATACGCGCTCGCCCAGGGCAACAACCACGGACTTTCCGGGGCGGTCGGGCTCCTCACGGCCGGCACGCTGTGGCCGGGTCTGCGCGGCGCCTCCGAATGGCGACGGCGCGGGATGCAGGCCCTCGTGCGCCAGACGGAGGAGCTCGTCGCCGCCGACGGGGGCTTCAGCCAGCACTCCTCCAACTACCACCGCCTGCTGCTGCGCCTGCTTTCCTGGGCCGAGGTCATCGAGCGCGCCGCCGGCCGTTCGCTGCCGCCCGCGGTGCGCGGGCGGGCCCTCGCCGCCGCTCGGTTCCTGCAGGCGCTCACGGAATCCGACGGATCCGTCCACCGCTATGGCGCAGACGACGGCGCCGAACTGCTGCCGCTCTCCGGCTGCGCCTATGGCGACTTCCGGCCTGCGCTCGGCACGGCCCTGGCGCTCTTCGCCGGAGAACGGCTCGCCGCCGGCCCGTGGGACGAAGACGCGCTGCTGCTCGCCGGCCCGTCGCCTGCGGCCGCTCAGGCCGCCGCTCCTCTGGCCTCCGATTTTCGCGTCTCCGGCGTCACGATCCTCCGCAACGTACGGGGCTCCGTCCTCCTCCGGGCGCCGGCACGTTTCCGTCATCGGCCCTCCCAGGCCGACCAGCTGCACGTGTCCATCCGGTGGGACGGCGAATGGATCACCGACGACGTAGGCACGGGGTCGTACCTCTCCGGACATCCTTTTGGCGGCCTGGCCCACGCCCGGCACCATTCTTCCGTCTCGGTCGACGGCGCCGACCCCATGCGCCGCGTCAGCCGCTTCCTCTGGCTGCCCTGGGTCGGCTGCGTGCGCCGGGATCCGCCCGAAGGGGCCGGCGCCTGGCATCTCGGGCACCATGGCTTCCGCTGCGAACGCCGCGTCCTGCGTCTGGCCCAGGGTTTCGTGGTGATCGACCGAGTCACCGGCCGGCGCGAGGGCGAGGTCACCCTCCGTTGGCAGGGGCGCACGCGCGAGGGGCTGGGCCGGCTCCGCACGGTCTGCTCACGACCCTCGCGCGAGACCTGGGTCACCGCCACCCGCCGGGACGGGGAAGGGTGGCGTTCCGACCGCTACGGATCCTTCTCGCGCTCCTGGGTGCGCGGGCTGACCGCCCGCGGCTCCGACGTCGTCTTCGTCACCGCCGTAGGCTGCGACGTCGAGCTGCTCGACGACGCCGTGCTTGTCGACGGTCGCGCCCATCCTCTTCCGCCTCCCGCCGGCAGATGAAACGTATCGCCCTGATCCTCGGCACCCGGCCCGAAGCCGTGAAACTCGCGCCGGTCCAAGCGGCGCTCGCCGCCTCGCCCTCGCTCGAGCCGACGCTTGTCTCCACCGGCCAGCATCGCGAGATGCTCACGCAGGCGCTGGATGCCTTCGGCCTGCGCGCCGGGACCGACCTCGGCCTGATGCGGCCCGGGCAGTCCCTCGCCGAGCTTGCTTCGCGCGTAACCGCGGGCGTCGGGGCCTGGCTCGATTCCGCCAGACCCGACGCCGTGCTCGTCCAGGGCGACACCACCACCGTGCTCGGCGCGGCCGTCGCCTGCGCGCACCGTCGTGTGCCGCTCGGCCATGTCGAGGCCGGCCTCCGTACGGGCGACATGTCCTCGCCCTGGCCGGAGGAGATGAACCGCCGGGTCACTTCCGTCCTCGCCCGCTGGCATTTCTGCCCCACGGCGGATGCCGCCGAGAACCTTCGCCGCGAAGGCGTGCCGGAAGGCGGCGTGCACGTGACCGGCAACACCGTCGTCGACGCCCTGCTCTCGTCCCTGCCCCGTGCGCGGGCGTTCGACCCTGGCGACGTCGTCGGCCGCCTCTGCGCGCCCCCCGGGTTCGCGGACCGCTTCCTTCTTTCGCCGCAGGGCCGCTGGGCTCTGGTGACCGGCCATCGCCGTGAATCTTTCGGCGCCGGCTTCGAGCGGATCTGCCGGGGCCTGCTGGCGCTCGTCGAGTCACGGCCCGACCTCGGGGTCCTCTATCCCGTGCACCTCAATCCCGCGGTGCAGGAGCCGGTGCGACGCCTGCTCGGCGGGCATCCGCGGATCGCCCTCGTCCCGCCCGCGGGCTACCTCGATTTCATCTGGCTCATGGACCGTTGCGCCTTCGTGCTCACCGACTCCGGCGGCGTGCAGGAGGAGGCGCCCACCCTGGGCCGCCCCGTCCTCGTGATGCGCGAGCTCACCGAACGTCCCGAAGGCGTGCGCGCCGGCACCAGCGTCCTCGTCGGCACGGACGCATCGCGCATCCTCGCGGAGGCCGGCCGTCTGCTCGACGACCCCGCGGAGCTCGACCGCCGCTCCCGCCTGCCGAACCCCTTCGGCGACGGCGCCGCCGCCGCCCGCATCGTGCGGGTGCTGGAGGCCGACCTTGCCGCTTGACCGACTCCCGTCCTGCGCCTCCTCTACTTCCATCAGCACTTCGCGACGCCGGCCGGGTCTTCCGGCACGCGGTCCTATGAATTCGCGCGGGAGCTGGTCCGGCGCGGCCATTCCGTGACGGTGGTCTGCGGGGCGCAGGCGCTGTCCGGGCTGAACCTCCCTTTCGACCCCGTCCGCGGCTGGGCACGCGGCAAGGTCGACGGCATCGACGTCATCTCCCTGCCGCTTCCGTACTCCAACCGGGATTCCCTCCTGCGCCGCGCCTTCGTCTTCGCGCGCTTCGCCCTGCGTTCGGCCGTGCTGGCCGTCAAGGAGGACGCCGACCTCGTCTTCGCGACGTCGACCCCGATCTCGGCCGCCGTCCCCGGCCTCGCCGCCAAGTGGTTCCGCGGTACCCCGTTCGTCTTCGAGGTGCGCGACCTCTGGCCCGACCTGCCCCGAGCCCTCGGCGTCACCAGCCCGCCCGTGCTCGCGCTCATGACCGCGCTGGAACGTCTCGCCTACCGTTCGGCAGACGCCGTCATCGGCCTCGCGCCCGGCATCGTCGCCGCCGTCAGGGCCCGTTCGGGACCGCGCACGGAGGTGGAGCTGATCCCCAATGGCTGCGACCTCGACGCCTTCAGCCCCGCGCTGCGGCCGACTTCCCGACCCGCGGAGTTCGTCGCCGGCTTCACTGGCGCCCATGGACCCGCCAACGGCCTCGACGCGCTCCTTGACGTGGCCCGTGAGCTGAAGCGCCGCGGCGACCGGCGGGTGAAGATCGTGCTCATCGGAGACGGACGGGAGAAGGACCGCCTCGCCGGCGTCGCGCGCGAGGAAGGCCTAGACAACTGCCAGTTCCTCCCTCCCGTGCCCAAGCATGCGCTCGGCGCCGTCACCGCCTCCTTCGGGTGCGGCCTCATGGTCCTGAAGGACGTTCCTGAGTTCCGTGACGGTACCTCCCCGAACAAGTTCTTCGACTACCTCGCCGCCGGCTTGCCCGTCGTGAACAACTACCCTGGCTGGTTGGCCGGCCTTGTCGAGCAGTCCGGCTGCGGCGTCGTCGTGCCGCCCGGCGATCCCGTCGCCTTCGCCGACGCCTTGCAGCACCTCGCCGCCGACCCGGCCGCGTGCGCCTCGATGGGCGCCGCCGCCCGCCGTCTCGCCGAGGAGCGCTTCGCCCGCGGGGACCTTGCCACGCGCTTCTGCGCCGTGCTTGAACGCGCCGCCCTTTGATCCGCCCATCGCCATGACCCAGGAAGAAGCCCAGAAACTTGTCCTCCTCCGCCTGGCCGCCTTCGGCCGCGAACTCGGCCGGCCCGAGCTCGAGTCCGCCGACGGCTCCACACGGCTCTTCGGGGAGAACGCCGCGCTGGACAGCATCGGCCTCGTCACGCTCATCGCCGACCTGGAGGAGGACGTGCGTGCCGCCGCCGGCGTCACGGTGAATCTCGCCGACGAGAAGGCCATGAGCCGCCTGACGTCGCCCTTCCGCCGCGTAGACCTCCTCGCCGCGCATCTGGCCGAGCTCGTCCGCGCCTCCCGCCTTTGAACATGCCCGTCGCCATCGTCACCGGTTCCTCCCGCGGCCTCGGCCTCGCCGTCGTCCGCCGCCTGCTCGCGGACGGCTGGACTGTGCACGGCTTCGCCCGGGGACCGCAGGCCTTGGCGCATGCGTCCTTCGTCCCGCATGTCGTCGATGTCACCGACGTCGAAGCCGTCCGCGCCGCCGTCGCCGTCGTCGGCCGGACCGACCTCCTCGTCAACAACGCCGGGTCGGCTTCGATGAACGCCTTGCTGCTGACGCCGCCCGAGGTCGCCGAACGGCTCATGCGCGTGAACTACCTCGGCGCGTTCCACTGCCTGCAGGCCGTGGGCAAGGCCATGGTGCGCCAGCGGGGCGGCCGTATCGTCAACGTGACGACCGTCGCGGTGCCCCTCGCGCTCGAGGGCGAGGCCGCCTACGTCGCCAGCAAGGCGGCGGTCGAGGCGCTCACCCGGGTCGCCGCCCGCGAGCTCGCCGCCTCCGGCGTGGTCGTCACCGCGGTCGGCTTCGGCCCCGTGGACACCGACCTCACGCGCGGGGTCCCGCGCGGGCAGCTCGACCGCATCAACGCCCGGATAGGCCTCGAACGCTCGCCCTCGCCCGAGGCGGCCGCCGAGTTCCTGCTCGCCCATGCGCGCGCGGCCACGTCCGGCCGCATCGAGTACCTCGGCGACGTGCCCACCTCCTGACCTTGAACGATTGGCTCCAGCGACGTCTCGCCGAAGTCGGCGAGCAGCCCGTCCTCGTCGGCGACTGGGGCGCGTGCTCCGGCGCGCGCCTCATAGACCTCGTCGGGGAAGCCCGCCGAGCCCTCGCAGGCCTCCGTCTGCCGGCGCCCGCCGCCGTCGCGATCGTGGGCGGACATGGCCCCGCCGCCGCCGCCTGGCTGATCGCCCTCGAGGCCGAGGGTCATTTCGCCGTGCCTCTTTCCGGCAACCCCGCCGAGCACCCCGCACGGCTCGCCCAGGTGAACGCCCAGTGGGTCGTCACCGCGGAAGGATTCAAGTGGAGCCTGCTGCCGCGGATCGACGAGGCCTCCCCCCATCCGCTCTTCGTGGGCCTCAGGGAGCGTGGCGCCGCCGGCCTCGTCCTTTTCTCCAGCGGCACCAGCGGCCGGCCCAAGGCGATGGTCCACGACTTCCGTAACCTGCTCGCCTCCTACGCGCGCCGGCATCCTTCACGCCTGCCGGTCATGGCGCTCCTGGGCTTCGACCACATCGGCGGACTGAACACCCTCCTTGGCTGTCTCGCCTCCGGCTCCACCCTCGTCGTGCCCGCGGCGGTCACCCCCGACGCCGTGGCCGCCGCCATCGTCCGTCACCGCGTCGCGGTCCTGCCCGCGTCGCCGACCTTCCTCAATCTCCTGCTTGTCTCGGGCGAGGCCGAGGCGCGGGATCTGTCCTCCTTGCGCGTGATCACCTACGGCACCGAGCCGATGCCCCAAAGCCTCCTGGCCCGCCTGCGCTCGGCCTTCCCCCGCGCCCGCTTCATTCAGACCTTCGGCACGAGCGAGACCGGCATCACCCGCGCGGAGAGCCCGTCGCAGGACTCGACGTTCATCCGCTTCGAGGATCCCGATCTCGAGTGGAAGGTCGTCGAAGACGAGCTGTGGCTGCGCAGCCGCACCCAGGTCGCCGGCTACCTCGACGCTGACAACTCCCGTTTCACCGCCGACGGATGGTTCCGTACCGGCGACCGCGTCGAGCTCGGGCCCAAGGGCAGCCTCCGCGTCCTCGGGCGCATGGGCGAGCTCATCAACGTCGGCGGAGAGAAGCTCATGCCCGCCGAGGTCGAGTCCGTCGTACTCACGGTGCCCGGCGTCCGTGATTGCCGCGTGCGCGGGGAGCCTCACGCCCTCACCGGCCAGACCGTCGTGGCCGACGTCGTGGCCTCGGAGCGCGCCGAGCCGGAGGCCCTGCGGGCGGCCGTGCGCAACGCCTGCCGCGCCCGGCTCGCCCGCCACAAGGTGCCCACCCGCGTCAACTTCGTCCCCGCCGTCAGCGGCGAACGGCTCAAGAAGGCCCGGGCCTGAATCATGCGACCACCCTTCCATAAAGAACGACCGCCCTATCCCGGGCACTGGCCCGTACCGGCGGCCCCCGCGGTCAGCGCTCCGGCCGCCTTAGGCCTCTTCGCGGGCTTCTCCTTGGTCGTGCTCGCGATGGGCTTCAACGGCACCGTCGTGCTGACCTTGCCCGTGGTCGCGCTCGTGGGCGTGCTGGTCACGCGGGAGTGGGACGACTTCGGCCTGGTCTTCTGGGCGCTGATCACCCTCAGCTTCAGCTACTACTACGGCGTCTGGCAGATCGGGGGGCTCCTGACCGTCATGCGGTTCTTCCTCCTGGGGCTCCTCCTGGTCGCCGCCCTCAAGGCCTTGTCCCGCGGTGTCGAATATGCGTCGTCGGCCGTCCTCTTCCTGCTGTTTTTCCTTTTCGCGCTGGTCGGCTCTTTCTTCTTCTCGGCCTACCGCGACATCGCGGCCATGAAGGCGCTCTTCGCCGGAGCCTTCTTCCTGGGGCTGATTCTCTCCGCCGGCAGCTCGGGGCGGTTTCCCTACGCGCTTTTCGCCTCCATGACCGCGGTGGCGGTGCTCTCCGTCGCCCTCTTCTTCATCAACCCCCTGATCGGCTACTCCTACACCCTGGATCCGAACTCCGCCGCGACCGCCATGGGCCGGTATGCGGGCGTGCTGAACCATCCGCAGCTGCTCGCCTGCCTGCTCGCGGTCAACATCCCCCTCTTCCTCCATGTCTTCGTCACCCGGCGAGGCCTTCTCTCGATGATGGCGTTCCTGGCGCTGCTCTGCACGCTGTTCATCAACGTCATCTCCTCGAGCCGCACGGGCATGCTGGCCACGATCGTCGCCAGCGTCACGGCGCTCTGGCTGTTTTCCCGGGCCGCGACCGACGAGACCGCCGTGCGCCGCCTGCGCGGGGTGCTGGCGCTGGTGATCCTCGCCGTGCTGGTCGCCGGACTGAGCCTTTCGGATCAGGTCGCCGAATTCATCCGCAAGTCAGACGATGTGTACGGGGGCATCAGCCTCAGCGGCCGGGAGGAGATCATCTTCGCCTCCTGGCGCGGCTTCCTCGACCAGCCCCTCTTGGGCCACGGGTTCCAGGTCCCCTCGCCTTTTACCGAGCACGGCGGCGCGTCGTTCGGCATGACATCCGAGTCCACCAGCGTGGAGAAGTGCTTCTTCCTGACGATGCTGCTCGAGGAGGTCGGCTTGTTCGGCACGGCGCTCTTCCTGGCGGGCGTCCTCATGCTCTACCGCCGGTGGTTCCGCAAGGGGGCCTACGTCTCCGTCGCCGCCATGACGGGGTTCCTCATGGCGAACGTCGGCGAGGCCTGCATCCTCTCGCCATCCTCGCTCGGGGGGCTCTGCTGGCTTTCGGTCTTCGCGGCCCATAATTTGGTCTTCGACGAGGCGCCTTCGCCGCGATGATTCTCGTCGACGCCACCTATGTGAACACCGGCGGCGGACGTTCGCTGCTGCGCGGGCTGCTCGGGCGGCTGCGGGACGTCCCTGACCTCGCGGTGCTGCGCGACCCGAGGCTGCCGGAGTCCGACGTCGAAGGACTCCCTGCCGTCTTCGTCGCCTCGGGCGAGGCCGGCCGGCGTGCCTTCTACGCCGGGCGCGGGCCTGGGATCCGCCGCGTCCTCTGCTTCGGCAACGTGCCGCCACCCGTGCGGCTGTCCGCGGAGGTGGGCGTCTACTTCCACAACATGGCCTTGCTGCGCGGACCCGCCGCCAGCCCGGTTTCCTGGCTGAAGATGGCTTACGTCGCCTGGCGCGCCGGTCACGCCGACTTCTTCCTCGTGCAGTCCGGCCTCGTCCGGGCGGCGCTGGCGGCCCGGCTTCCCTCTCGCACGCGCGTTCTCGTCGCGCCGTTCTTCGCCGTGTCGCCTCCGCCGGCCGTGGACTTCCAGGACGCCGCCCGCTGGTCCCGGTTCGCCTACGTGAGCGACGCCTACCCCCATAAGAATCACGCCCGCCTCCTGGAGGCCTGGAGCATCCTGGCCGCCCGCGGCCAGTTTCCTGAATTGCATCTCACCGTCTACGGACCCTATCCCGGGGCGCTTGCGCGCATCGCCCGCGCCCGCGAGGCGGGCCTCCGCGTGGTCAACCACGGCTACGTGCGGCCGACGGAACTCTACGAAGCCTGCGGCTACCAGGTGTACCCCTCGCTGATGGAGAGCTTCGGGCTCGGCCTGGTGGAGGCGGCCGGGTCTGGTTGCGCGATCATCGCCTCGGACCTTCCCTACGTCCGTGAGGTCGTGGAGCCGCATGGATCCTTCGACCCTGGCTCCTCGGCCTCGATCGCCGACGTCGTGGGCCGCTTTGTCGGCCGGCCTTCGACCCCCTCCGCCATCCGGACGCGGAGCCGTCTGGACGACATCGTCGCATGGCTTCGCGACGGCCGCAGGGAGGCGCTCGGCTGACATGTGCGGAATCGCCGGATACCTCGGCGCCTTCGAGCCCGACCTGCTTGCGCGCATGAACCGCGCGCAGGGGCATCGCGGTCCCGACGGCTCGGGTGAGCGTGTCGACGGCGCCGCCGGCCTCGCCCATGTCCGTCTCTCGATCCTCGACCTCTCCGGGGCGGCCGCCCAGCCGATGGCCTCGTCGGACGGACGCGTCCTCGTCTCCTTCAACGGAGAAATCTACAACTTCCGCGAGCTCCGGCGGGCGCTGGAGCTGGCGGGCTCGGTCTTCCGCGGCAGCGGGGACACCGAGGTGCTGGCCGAGCTGCTCGCGCGCGAGGGCGTCGCCGCCCTTTCACGGCTCAACGGAATCTTCGCCCTCGCCGCGTGGTTTCCCGCCGAACGCCGGTTCGTCCTCGCGCGTGATGCCGCCGGCGTGAAGCCGCTGTACTGGGCCTCCACCCCGGCGGGCCCCGTCTTCGCCTCCGAGATCAAGGCGCTGCGGGAGGTGCCGGGCGTGGATTGGAGTCCGGACGCCGATGCGGTCCGCTGTTACATGTCCCTGCTGTACGCGCCTGGTGAACTGACGCCGGTGCGCGGCGTACGGAAAGTCCTCCCGGGGCAGGCGCTCGAGTGGAGGGACGGGGCTGGTCCGTCGCGTCTCGCCTTCGCCCCGCGACGTGGCACCCCGGCTCAATCCGTCGCCTCCGCGCGTCAGGTCGCGGAGGAGGCGAGGCATTACCTCGGCCAGGCCGTGTCGCGCCAGCTGGTCGCCGACGTCGAAGTGGGCGGGTTTCTTTCCGGCGGCGTCGACTCGACGGCCGTCGCGCATTACGCAGTACGCGCCTTGGGGGACCCCGCACGCTATCCGTGCTTCACGCTCGCCCCGCTTCAGGGCGTCGGTGGCGAGGAGGGTTTCGTGGACGACCATCCCTACGCGGTGCAGGCGGCCACCGCGCTGGGCGTGCCCCTGCATGTGGCGCCTTTCGCGGCCGAGGCGGTCGAGGACCTGGACTTCGTCGTCCGGCAGCTCGACGAGCCCACCGCCGACCTGGCTCCGTTCACCACGCACGCGATCTGCCGCGCGGCTCGCGCCCGCGGGATCAAGGTCCTGCTCTCGGGAGCCGGTGGCGACGATCTTTTCTCCGGCTACCGGCGCCATCGCGCGCTCGATTCGGAGCGTTGGTGGGGCTGGTGGCCGCGGCCCCTACGCGGGGCCCTGAGGACGTTCTCCGGCCGTCTTGATCCCGCCTCGGTCACCGGCCGGCGCCTCTCCAAGCTCTTCCGTTACGCCGACGCCTCCGCGGACGAGCGCCTCGCCGGCTATTTCCTCTGGACGCACGACGATGTCCTCGCGCCGGCGTTGTCGCCCGCCGTCCGCGGGGCCCGCCGGCCCGTCGAGGCGCTCCTCGCCTCGCTCGCCGCCCTCCCTGCTTCGGCCACGCCGCTTGGCCGCATGCTCCACTTGGAGAAGGCCCATTTCCTGGCCGATCACAACCTGAACTACACCGACAAGATGGCCATGGCCTGCGGCGTGGAGGTGCGCGTGCCTTTCCTCGACCCCGACCTCGTCGCCTTCTCGGAACGTCTGCCCGACCGGTTCAAGCAGCGCGGCTCCGAGGGCAAGTACGCGCTGAGGCTGGCCTTGCGAGGCGTGCTGCCCGACGCCGTGCTGGACCGGCCCAAGACGGGTTTCGGCTTCCCGCTCCGGGGCCTCATGCGAGGGCCTTACGCCGCCCGGCTTCGCGCCGCGGCCGCCGATGGCCGGCTCGATGCCGCCGGCATCTTCGACCGCGAGGGCGTCCTCCGCCTTCTCGAGGCCGACGTCCGGGGCGAGGTCGACGCCGCCTTCCCCCTGCTCGCCGTCCTTTTCCTCGAATCTTGGTTCCGTCAGCACGGCCCCCTCCGCTAACATCCTACCGGCTTGCACTCCTCCCTCTCCCATTTCCGCATCGCCGGCCTGGCCGTCACCACCGGGTCGGTCGAGCGCGACTTCATCGCCGACGGCCTCGCCGCCGGCCTTGAACGGGCGCAGCTCGAGCGTGTCGCCGCCGCCGTCGGGCTTCGCCGCCGCCTCGTCGCGGCCGACGGCGTCACCGCCCTCGATCTCTGCGAGGACGCGGCCCGCCGGCTGCTGGACGCCCTCGAGGTCGACGCATCCTCCATCGACGCGGTCGTCTTCGTCACGCAGACGCCGGACCATCCCCAGCCCAACAACGCTTCCCTGCTTCATGGCCGTCTCGGCCTCTCCAAGGCTGCGCTCTCCTTCGACCTCTCGCATGGCTGCTCCGGTTGGGTCTACGGCCTCCATCAGGCCGCGCTGCTCTGCGCCCACGGCGGCGCGGCGCGCGTCCTGCTGTGCGCGGGCGACACCCTGAGCCGCCTCACCAACCGGGACGACCGTTCGATCGACCCGATCTTCGGCGACGCCGGCTCCGCCGCGCTCGTGGAGCGCACGGGCCTCGCCGAGCCCTGGCATTTCGTGTTCGGCACCGATGGGTCCGGCGCGCGGCTCATCTCGGTGCCGGCGGGCGGGGCGCGGCTTCCGGTCACCGAGTCGACCTGCGTCGTTCACCGCGATCCGGACGGACATGCGCGGCATGACGGCAATCTCCGCATGGACGGGGCCGCCGTCATGGCCTTCGCCCTGCGCGAGGTGCCCGGCGCCGTCCGGTCCGTCCTCGCGGCCGCCGGTTGGGAGCGACCTGACGCCTGCGCCTTCCATCAGGCCAACCGTTTCGTCCTCACCTCCGTCGTGCGCGCCGCCGGACTCGATCCGGCCACCGTGCCCATGGACCTCGCCGAGCGTTTCGGCAACCAGTCCTCCTGCTCCGTGCCCACCGTCCTCGCGTCGGCCTTGGCCGCGCGCCTTGCCGAAGGCCCCGTGCGCCTGCTGGCCTGCGGCTTCGGCGTGGGCCTTTCTTGGGCGGCCGCCGCCGGCGTCGTCGGCCCGGCCGTCTGCCCCCCCGTGCTGCCCTTTCCACGCCCATGAACGACCCCGAGCTTGACCGTCTGCGGGCGGCCGTCGACGTGCTCGCCGAAGCCGCTCCCGACGACCTGCTCGGCTCCATCCGGGGCTGGGACTCGCTCGCCGTGCTCATGTTCATCTCGCACTGCGAGCACGCGCACGGCGTCATCCTCACGGGCCCCCAGGTGCGCGCCTGCGTCCGTGTCCGCGACCTCCTTGCTCTGCTTCCCCGCTGAACCTGCCATGAAGAAACTGCTCATCATCGGGGCCGGCGGCTTCGGGCGCGAGATGCTCGCCTGGTGCCGCCAGCATCCCGACCACGGCCGCGCCTGGTCCTTCGAGGCCTTCCTCGACGACAACCCCGACGCCCTGGCCGGCTTCGGATCGTTCGCGCCCGTGCGGCCGCTCGCCGGCCATCGGCCCGGCCCCGACGAGGTCTTCGTCTGCGGCCTCGGACTCCCCGCCGTGAAGGAGCCCCTTGTCCGCCCGCTGCTCGACCGCGGCGCCGAGTTCCTCACCTTCATCCATCCTTCCGCCGTCGTCGGCGAACGGGTCCGGCTCGGCCGCGGCGTCGTCGTCTGCCCCGGCGCCGTCCTTTCGGCCGACATCGAGCTGGATGAGTTCGTCCTGGTGAACCTCAATTCCACCGTGGGCCACGACGCCCGGATCGGACCCTGGAGCACGCTCAGCGCCCAGTGCGACGTCACCGGCCATGTGCGGCTCGGCGCGCGCGTCTTCCTGGGCAGCCGGGCCACCGTGATCCCTCGCCGTGTCGTGGGGGACGGCGTCACCGTCGGGGCCGGCGCGGTCGTGGTCGCCGACGTCCCGCCCGGCGTCACGGTCTTTGGCGTGCCCGCCCGCCAGCTCTGACCATGCGCAAGGCGCTGCTCATCTTCGGCTCTGTCCTCGTGCTGGGGCTGCTCGTCCTGGTCACGGCCGTGGCCCTGTCCGATGTCCCGCGCCGCTACACCGGCCGCTTGACGGACGCGCTGCCGCGCGAGGCCGCCGGCTGGACGAGGCGCGACGTGCCCATCGCCGGCAGCTCGGCGGGCGTCGCCAACGTTCTCGGCATACTCAATTTCAGCCAGGCCGAGCAGGTGCTCTATGAGAAGGACGGACGGCGGGTGCTTGTCTACGTCGCCTACTGGGAGCCGGGCCGGGTGTCCGTCGTCGACGCCGGCTCGCACAACCCCGACTCCTGCTGGGTCAACGCCGGCTGCGTGCGCACCGAGCGTCGGCACGGCGTGGCCGGCCTGGTCGGCGGCCGCGCCCTCCGCCCTTACGAATACGGGCAGTATCTCGTCCCGGGCGGGGGCCGGCAGAACGTGGTGTTCTGGCACCTCGTCAACGGCTCGCCCAACCGCTACGAGGAGCAGGAGTCCGGCTGGCGAGACGGCCTCCTCGGCCGGCTCGAGCGGCTGCCCCTCCTGCTCAAGGACGTGCGCGACTACGGTCTGAACCAGAAGAGCGAGCAGATGTTCATTCGCCTCAGTTTCTCGGCCTCGCTCGCCGAGACCATGGCCGACCCCGAGTTCGCGCGCCTGATGCATGCGCTCGCCGCCCTCGGCCTCTTCGAGGACCGCGGTTGGAACTGAACCCCGGCGGATCCGCGCCCACCCCCGTCCATGCCCCGACTCTATCTATCCCCGCCTGACATCGGCCAGTCCGACATCGAGCATGTGCTCGAGGCCTTCCAGTCCAATTGGGTCGCGCCCGTCGGCCCCAACCTGGATCTCTTCGAGAAGGAGTTCGCGGCCCTGGTCGGCTCGGGCCATGCGGTGGCCCTCGCCTCCGGGACCGCCGCCCTCCACCTCGCCCTCCGGCTCGCCGGCGTCGGCCCGGGCGACGAGGTGCTCTGCTCTTCGCTCACCTTCGTCGCGTCCGCCGCCCCCGTCGTGCAGCTTGGCGCGAGGCCCGTCTTCATCGACTCCGAGGAGCTCAGCTGGAACATGGACCCCGCCATCGCGTGCGAGGTCATCGAGCGGAAGGCCGCGGCCGGCCGCGCCCCGAAGGCGCTCGTGCTCGTGCATCTCTACGGCCAGTCCGCGGACATCGACCCGATCCGTCGCTGCTGCGAGAAGCACGGCGTGAAGCTGATCGAGGACGCCGCGGAGGCCCTGGGCGCGACCTACGGGGACCGCTGCCCGGGTTCCTTCGGGCTGGCCGGCGTGCATTCGTTCAACGGCAACAAGATCATCACCACCTCCGGCGGAGGCATGCTTGTCACCGATGACGCGGAGTTCGCGCGCCAGGCGCGTTTTCTCGCGAGCCAGGCGCGGGACCCCGCCGTCCACTACCAGCACTCCGTCCTCGGCTACAACTACCGCCTCAGCAACATCTGCGCCAGCATCGGACTCGGCCAGATCACCCGGCTCTCCGCGAAGGTGACCTGCCGCCGGGGGCATTTCCGCGAGTATGCGCGCGCCTTCGCCGATCTCCCCGGCGTCGTCATGCAGCCAGAGGCGCCCTGGGGGCAGTCCACCCGCTGGCTCACCTGCCTGACCGTCGATCCGGCCGCCGCGGGGCTCGCCCGGGAGGACCTGCGCCTGGCATTGGAGGCCCAGGACATCGAGTCGCGGCCGATCTGGAAGCCGCTGCACCTTCAGCCGGTCTTCGCCGGCGCCGAGCACCACGGCCGCGGCGTCAGTGACCGGCTCTTCGAGCGCGGTCTCTGCCTGCCTTCCGGGGCCGCCATGAGCCGCGAGGACCGCGACCGCGTGATCGCGGTCATCCGTCGTGCCTTCTCCCGCTGACAGCCGCCACGGCGTCCTCGTCGTCGTCCCCGCCAGGAACGAGGCCGCTCGCCTCGGGCCCGCCCTGCGCGGCTACCTTGCCGAAGCGCGTCGGCATCCCGCCCTCGCCGTCCGTTTCCTCGTCGTGCTCAACGGCTGCTCCGACCGTACGCAGGACGCCGTCGAGTCGCTGCGCCGCGAGGAGCCCTCCCTTTGCTGGGTGCGTTACGACGCGGCGATCGGGAAGGGCGGCGCGGTGCTCGCCGGCTTCCGTGAGCCTTCGGAGGAGCCGTGGCTCGCCTTCGTCGACGCCGACGGCGCGACCCCTCCTGCCGACTTCTTCCGGCTGCTCGAGCGCGCCGAGGGTCATGCCGTCGCCATCGCCGTGCGGGACATGGCCGCCCGTCCGTCGGGCCGCCGCATCCCCAGCCTCCTCTTCAACCTCTGCGCCCGGGCCCTCTTCCTGCTTCCCTTCGCCGACACGCAGTGCGGGGCCAAGGTATTTTGCCGTCACTTCATCGGCGCCGTCCTGCCGCAGATGCGCATCTCCGGCATGGCCTTCGACGTCGAGCTGCTCGTGCGCGCCCGCAGGATAGGCGCGCGCATCCATCAGGAGCCCGTGGCCTGGAGCGACCAGGGCGGCTCCGGCGTGCGCATCCTCCGCACCGGCGCGGGCATGCTGCTGGACCTGCTGCGCCTGCGTCTCGGCCTGGCCGGGCGTCCGGTGGCCGAGCGCCTGCCGCCCGCCCCTGACGCACGCCATGCGGACTGAGCTTGTCCTCCGGCTCGTCCGGTTCGCGGCCGCGGGCTTCGTCATCACCCTGGTGGACTACGCCGCCTTCCGCGCGCTCATCGGCGCGGGGTTCGCGCCGGACGGCTCCCGTGCGGCCGCCTTCGTGGCGGCCTTCATCTTTTCCTTCTGCCTGCACCGCCTCTGGACCTTCGGTTCAGGCCGTCCGTGGGGCCGGGATCTCCTCCTCTACCTTCCCGCCCGCCTCGCCGCCTTCGCCCTGGCGCAGCTCGCCTTCCTCGTCGCGCATCGTGCGGCCGGACTGGACGCCGATCTCGCCTTCCTCGTGCAGACCCCCGTGCAGCCCGTGGTGAACTTCCTGCTCGGCCATCGCCTGGTCTTCCCCGTCGCAAGACGCTGAACCTCCATGTCCCTACAAAGCCTCCTGCGTTCCAGCGTCCTCATGGGCGGGGCGCAGGCCGTCACGATGCTGACCGGCCTGGTGCGGGCCAAGGTCATCGCCGCGGTCGCCGGTCCGGCCGGCATCGGGCTCATGGGCGTGCTGAACGCCTTCAATTCCAACCTTGTGAACGTCGCGGGCTGGGGCGTGGGCACTTCGGCGGTGCGGACCGTGGCGTCCGCGAACGAGGCCGAACGCGGCCGCAAGGTCGCCGCCGCGCGGCAGGCCGGGGCGGGCCTCGCCGGGGCGGGGCTGCTGCTCGTCCTCGTCTGCCTGTTGCCTGTCGGGCAGCTCACCTTCGCCAGCCAGCGCTACGCCCTCGAGCTGCTGCTCGCGGGCCTCGCCGTGCCCTGCATGATCGCGACCGGCACGTGGTCCGCCCTTCTCCAGGCCGGCGGCCACCTGCGCGGCGTGGCGGGCGCCCAGGTGACGTCGTCCGTGGCGGGGCTCGTGCTCGGCCTGCCTTTCGTCCTCGTCTTCGGGACGGTCGGCATCGCGCTGAGCATCCTGATCGTCTCCGTCGTGACCGCCGCGGTTACCTGGCGCGCCGCCGCGCGTCTCGTGCCCGCGTCGGGAGTCCGCCCCGGGCCCGGCGACGTAAGCGAGCTCCTACGGTTCGGCGTGGCGCTGCAGGCAGGCAACGTCGTCGGCGCCGTGGCCATCTACCTGTTCCGCGTGCTCATCCTCCGCAGCCACGGCGACGACTTGGCGGCGGGACTGGCCGACGCGGGGCACTTCCATGCCGCCTACATCGTGGCGTTCACCCTCCCGGGCGTGATCTTCAGCGCCAATAGTTCCGACTTCTACCCCCGGGTGGCCGCCGCGAAGGACGAGACCGAGGCGCGGGTCATCACCGAGAGGCAGGTGCGGGCCTCCTTGCTTCTCGCCGTGCCCGTCCTGATGGCGCTGCTCACCCTCGGGCCCATTGCCGTGAGGATCCTTTACGCGGAGGGCTTCGAGCCGGCGGCGCCGATGGTCGACTGGCTCGTCTGGTCCACCTTCTGCAACCTCGTCGGCTGGCCTTACGCCTTCTGGGTCGTCGCGCGCCGCTCCAAGCGTGCGGTGCTCCTCTCCCAGTCGCTCGTGGGCGTCGGCATGGTGGCGTTCGCCTTCCTGCTCGTCCCGGGGCGGGGCGGCATGGGGGCGGCCATGGCGCAGTCCTCGAGCGGGCTGCTCCATGCGGTGGTCCTGGTCACCATGGCGCGTTTCTCCACCGGCGTCTGGATCGGACGGCGCACGCTTCTGTGGGCCGCGACCGCGCTCGGCGCGCTGATCGCCGGCCGCTGGTCGATGGTTTTCGCGCCTTCGCCGGCGTGGGGCGTGTTGCCCGCCGCGCTCGCCGCCGCCGTCTGCTTCGCGCTCGGCCGCCGCTTCGTCGCCGCCGACCGCGACGAGGCGTCTGGGACCTGAGCCTACCCGAGTCCATCCCATGCGCTCGGAGCATTCCATCGCCTACCTTCGTCCCGTCGACGGGCTCAGGGCCGTCTCGGTCCTGGCGGTGATCGCCTACCATCTGGATCCTGTCCGGCTGCCCGGGGGCTATTTCGGCGTCGATGTGTTCTTCGTGATCTCGGGCTTCCTGATCACCGGCATCATCCGCCGACAGTTGACGGACGGATGCTTCGCCCTGCGCGACTTCTTCGCGCGCCGCGTGCGGCGCATCCTGCCCGCCCTGTCCGTCGAGCTCGGGCTCACCTGCCTGCTCTTCTGCTGGCTCGATCCTTACCGGGCGGCCCAGTTCGGGGAGAGCGTGCAGCGCGGCCTGCTGATGCAGGGCAACCTCGCCGCCCGTGACGCGGTCGGCGCCTACTGGGGCGCCGGCGCGGCGGGGCATCCGTACCTTCACATCTGGTCGCTCGGGGTGGAGGAGCAGTTCTACGCCGCCTTCCCGCTGCTCCTTCTCCTGCTCGCGCGCGTCGCCGCCGGCAAGGGCGAGAGGCCGGTCCTCTGGGCGCTGTCCCTGCTCGCCGCGGTCAGCTTCCTGCTCTGCGTGCTCTGCTCGCTCTTCTGGCCCACGGCGGCTTTCTACCTCCTGCCGACCCGGGCGTGGGAGCTACTGGCAGGCGGATGCCTCGCCTGCTACATGGCGGAGCGTCCGGCCGCGCCACCCGGCCGCGCCGCCGTCCTTTCCTGGTCCGGCGCCGCGCTGGTGGCCGCCTCCTTCCTCTGGGCTCCGCCACCGTGGGTCTTCCTGTCCGTGCTGCCGGTCGCGGGGGCGATGATGGTCATCGCCGCGTCGCGTTCGGATACGCCCGTCTCGCGCGCGCTGTCCGCCGGCCCGCCCGTCGTGGTCGGAAGGATCTCCTATTCGCTCTACCTCTGGCACTGGCCGGCCGTGCTCGTCTTCGCCGGCGACCACGGCCCCTCCGCCGTCGGCACGCTCTTCGCCCTGCTCGCCACCTTCGTCCTCGCCGCGCTCAGCTATTTCTGCGTCGAGCAGCCCTTGCGGGCCGCCCGTCACGGCGTCGCGGCGGCGCTGCTTCTCGCGGCGGCCGCGTTCTTCGGGTCCCGCTGGGCCGTGCGTAGCTTCGGGCCCGAACCCCTGCGCACGCCCGAGCAGATCGCGCGCGGCGAGTTCCCCGACAGTCCGGGCGGGTTCCCCCTGGTCGAGGTGAGGGGGGCGCTCTACAGCTCCAACCCCAAGATGCTCCAGGACGAGGCGGTGCGCCGGGCGCCCTTCCGGGCGGTCAATCCTCCCGCGCCCCTGCCGGTCGGCACGCCGGTCCGTCGGCTGGCTCTGGAAGGCCGTCGGCTCTTCGTCTGCTGGGGCGACTCGCATGCGATGATGCTCGCGCCCGTGTTCGACGAGTTCGCCCTGGGGGCGGGCCATCGTGCGGAATTCCATATCTGGTGGGGCGGAGATCCTTCGATGGAGCGTCCGCGCTCACGGTTCGGCGACTCACGCCTCGTCAGTTGGTTCAAGGACGCCCTGGACGTCGAGGGCTTCACCCACGCCCAGCTCGTCGAGTATGAGCGCTGCGGCCAGGAGATGATTCGGCGCGGGTGCGACGGCGTGGTCTTCATGATGCGCTACCACGACCGCGACTTCGGCCGTTATGCGGCCACCTTCGACGCCATCCTCGCGCGTAGTCCCCTCGTCTTCGTCCAGCAGCCCCCGACGCTCCCGATCGGCGACGGCTACGCCTCGGAATACTTCGCCGCACAGCGGGACCTTTTCGGCCGTGACCTCTCGGCCCTGCGTCTTGTCGAGCGTCCGGCCGCCCGGGAGGGCCGGCGCAGGTTCGAGGAGGCGATGCTGAGCCGTTACGCCGGCACGCCCAACTTCACCTTCCTCCGGACCGAGCCGGCCTTCACCCTTCCGGACGGAGGCATCCGCTGGCGTTCGGACTCCGGCGCCCTGCTGTATCTGGACGACGACCACCTCACCGAAGAGGGGTGCCGGTCGATCGTGCGCGAACTCGCCGGAGTCCTCAGATAGATGCACATCGCGATCTTCATCGACCAGATGTCCCGGGTGGGGGGCTCCGAACGCGTCGTGTCCAATCTCTGCCGGGCCTGGGCCGAGGCGGGGGACCGTGTGACGCTCATCACCCTCGGCCCGGACAGGGAGGGCGTTGCGATTCCCGCCGCGGTCGAGCGGCGCAGCCTATCCGTCCGGGTCAAGCGCGGCGGCTTGATGGGCCTGCTCGACAGTCTCCTCAACGGGTTTCGCCTCGGGCGTCTGCTCCGCGAGCTCCAGCCCGACGCCGCCCTGGCCGTCTCCACGGTGGCGAGCCTCCAGCTCGCGTTCGCGCGCTGCGCGGACGGTCTGGTGAAGATCGGCTCGGAGCACGGCTATGCGCGGCACTATCGCCTGCCATTCCACGTCTCGCTCGCCCGCCGCCTGCTCTACCCGCGGCTCGACCTGCTGGTCTGCCCGGCGGAGAAGTCCGCGCGCGCCGTGGCGGAGGACTGCCCCGGCACCGTGGTGCGCGCGATACCCAATCCGCTCGTGCTTCCCGTCCCTCCTTCCGGCCGCGCGGTCGACCCCGCGTCCATCCTCCGGTCGGGCCGCCGTCACTTCTGCACCAGCGCCCGCTTCGAGCCGCTCAAGCGGATCGACGAGCTCTTGGAGGCCTTCGCCATCGTCGCGCCGGTCGCGCCGGAATGGGACCTCGTCATACTGGGAGACGGCCCCCTGCGCGGGGCGTTGCACGCCCAGGTCGATGCGCTGGGCCTCGCCGACCGCGTCCGCATGCCCGGCATGGTGGGCAATCCTGCCGACTGGTACGCCGCCTGCGACCTCTTCGTCTTCTCCTCCCATTCCGAGGGCTTCGGCATGGTGCTCGCCGAGGCGATGGCGCACGGGCTGCCCTGCGTCTCCTACGACTGCGACGCCGGGCCCGCCGACATCGTCCGCGACGGCGTGGACGGCGACCTCGTCCCCGTGGGCGACGTGAGGGCGTTGGCGGCGCGCATGTCGGTCCTCGCTGCCGACGACGCCCTCCGCGTCCGGCGTTCCCGGCTCGCCCGTGAGGCCGGGGCCCGTTTCAGCCCCGGAGCCGTGCTCGCGCTCTGGCGCGAGGCGATCCGTTCCGTCCTTACCATGCACGAGGGAGGACCCAGGCCATGACCGCCCCGGGGCTGTTCTTCTGGCAGAACATGCCGACGCACCACCAGGCCGCGTCGCTGGATGCGCTCGCGGAGCTGTGGCCGGCGCCGGTCACCGGCGTCTGGTGCTCGCGCATCTCCGAGGCCCGCCGCCGGCTCGGCTGGTCGGAGCCCGCGACCCGGCACCTCGCTCACCGGTACCTTCCCGCCGACCGGCCGGCCTGGAAGAAGGAGGTGCGCGAGGTCATCGATGCGCACGCGGAGGACATCCATGTGTTCTCCGGCATCGGCGCCTACGCCCCGGTCACCCACGCCCTCGGGCTTCTCTCCGCCCGCCCGGCCCCGAAGATGGGGCTCATCGTCGAGATGCCCGTGATGCTCGGCTGGCGTCGGCATCTCCGTCATCTCAAGGCGCGGTATCATTACCGCCGGCATTACGGCCGCATGGGCTGCGTGCTCACCATGGGCGCGGCAGCCCGTGAGTATTACGCACAGCTCGGATTCGAGCGGCGACGTCTGTTCCCCTTCTTCTACCAGACGGAGGCGCCTGCGCCCGCCCCGCGCGCCGCGCCCGCCGTCCTCAGCCTGGCCTATGTCGGCCAGATCAACCATCGCAAGGGGCTCGACGTGCTCCTCGAGGCCCTCGCGCGCGTCGCCGACGCGGGCTGGACGCTCACGGTCTATGGAGACGGGCCCGACCGGGCCCGGGCGGAGAAGTTCGCCGTCTCAGCCGGGCTTGCCGGGCGCGTGCGCTTCCTCGGCAGCGTCCCGTCCGAGGAGGTGCTGCGCCGGCTGCCTTCGCACGATCTCTGCATCGTGCCCTCCCGGTTCGATGGCTGGGGCATGGTGGTGAATGAGGCGATCCAGTCGGGCGTCCCCGTGCTGGTCTCGGACCGCGCCGGTTCCAGCGAGCTGCTCGCAGCCTCCCATGCGGGCGCGGTGTTCCCCGCCGGCGACCCCCGCCGCCTTGCGGAGCTGATCGACGCGCGCCTGCGCGACCGCTCGCTGCTCGACTCCGAGCGGCGCGCGGCCGCCGCTTTCGCGCCCCGGCTGGCTCCGGGGGAAGCCGCGCGCTACCTGCGCGATGTCCTCCGGCACGTCTTCCTCGGCGAAGGCGACCGGCCCGCCCCGGGCTGGCTCCCACCTTCAGCCGCCCGTTGACGAGAGCGCGGCGGCCACCTGCTCCCGGCTCCAGAGGCACATCTCGCGCTCGGGGTCCGGCGCGACCCAGTCCTCGACGCGCGCCAGCGGGTCGCGCGGCAGCGAGTAGGGCGGGGCGAAAAGGTCCATCGGCCGGAACCCGCCAGTCGGGATGTCCCGGTTGACCCACGTCCCGTCGTCCCGGTGGGTCGTCGTGAGCAGGTAGGGCGTGCCTGAAGCTACGAAGTTCTCCAGCACGCGCCGGGCGTCGGCGTAGGACAGATGGAACAGGCAGTCTCGGCAGACCATCAGGTCGGCCCGAGGGAACGGCCCCCGGATCAGGTCCAAGTGGACGAACGTGACGCGCTCCGAGCCGTGCCGCGTCTGCAGCGACTCGATCATGGGCCGCACGATGTCGGCCCCCTGGTAGCGGACGCCGGTGGACGCCACCACCAGCCGCATCCAGTTGAAGTCGCCGCAGGGCGCGTCGAAGATCTTCTGCACGCCGAACCGGCTGAACAGCCCGGGGAGCTCTTTGCGCAGGTTCTCGGTGTAGCGCAGGGTCGAGCCCGTGCCGCTCGCGCTCTCGCCCTCCTGCCAGTAGTTGTTCTCGTAGATCCAGGTGAAGCGCTCTTCGATGGAGCCCATCGCCTGCAGCCGGCGGGCCGCGGCCCGCCGGCGTGCCAGTTCCCAAGGCCTGGTCAGGACTTTCAGCAGCGTCCGCATAAGCCCTGTCCGTCGCAGGGAGTCCCTGAACTGCTTCAGCGGAGAGGGCACTCCGGGAGGCTAGGTCGGACGGTCTTTCCAGCAAGTCATAAGCCGCCGCAAGGCCGCGCCGCTCAGGCGCGGCCTTTTTCTTTCTCGGGGTCCGCGCCCGGACTTGCCGCCACTGCCGCCCGGCGACAAGACTCGCCGCATGAAGCCCGCCGTCCTGATCCTGCTGGCCTTGGCCTCCGTCCCGGGCTTGGCCGACGTGTTCGATCAGGCGCGCAGGCTCGGGCGCGGCATCAACATGGGCAATGCCCTCGAGGCGCCCAAGGGGGCCACCTGGGGGCGAGACTTCGGCGCCGAAGATTTCGACCGCATCCGCGGGGCGGGCTTCGACTCCGTGCGCATCCCCGTGCGCTGGGCCGATTACGCCGCCCAGGATGCGCCTTTCGAGATCGATCCGGCGTTCATGGACAAGGTCGATGGCCTCGTGCGGGCCGCGCTGGAGCGCAGGCTCGCGGTGGTGCTCAACGTGCACCATTACGACGCGCTTGACGCCGATCCGGTCGGACAGCGGCCCCGTTTCGTGGCGCTCTGGCGGCAGATCGCCGTCCGGTTCAAGAGCGCCCCGGACGAGCTACAATTCGAGCTGAGCAACGAGCCGCACGGCGCGCACTCGGCCGAGGCGTGGAACGCCAACGTTGTCGCCGCCCTCGCCGAGGTCCGGCGGCTGCATCCGACCCGCGCGGTCCACGTCGGCGGGGTGCAGTGGAACAAGGCCGCGTCGCTCAAAGATCTTCGTCTGCCGGCCGAGGACAGGCATCTGATCGGACATTTTCACTGCTACGATCCTTTCGCGTTCACGCACCAGGGAGCCAGCTGGTCCAAGGGCGCCGACCGTTTCATCGGCACGCGCTGGACCGGGACGGACGCGGAGAAGGAGGCCCTGCGCAGGACCCTGGGGATCGCCGCCGCCTGGTCCAAGACCGAGGGCCGCCCGGTCTTCCTCGGCGAGTTCGGCGCCTACGGGAAGCATGCCTCCATGGAGGACCGCGCGCGCTGGACGTCCTTCATCGTCACGACCGCGCGCGAGCTCGGCATCCCCTTCGCCTACTGGGAGTACCAGGCCGGCTTCGGAGTCTGGGATCCGGCCGCCCGTCGCTGGCGCCAGGAGCTGCTCGGGCCGCTCGTTCGTTGAACGCTCGCGGATTGCGCACCGTCCGGCCCCGCCCCATCGTGCTGGCATGAAATGGGCGTCCCTACTGCTGCTGGCCTGCGGGCTGCAGGCCGCCCCGCTCTTCGATGGAGGACGATGGTACGGCCCGGTGGTGCTTCCGGCCGCGCCGTCGGATGACGAATGGCGCGCCGCCCGGACGCTCCAGGAGCAGTGCGAGCGGGTTACGGGCGTGCGGCCCGAACTGGTGACCGAGGGCGCCGGGCCAGTCCCTCCGGTCGGGCTCTTCGTCGGGCGCACCGCGGCTTTTGCCGCCACCGGCATCGCGGTGCCCGACCCGGAGGGCGACCTGCTCATGACCGCGGTACGCGGGGACCGCGTCTTCATCCTCGGCGACTCGGGCGCCGCTACGCGCATGTCCGTGGGAAGGTTCGCGGAAAAGACCCTGGGGGTCATCTTCCTGACGCCCGGTCCGGACGGCGCCGACTGGAGCCCGCTCACCCGCGTCGTCCAGCCCGAAGGCGAGGTCTTCCGTCCGGCGTTCGCCTGGCGTTCGGTCGGCGGCCTCTCCACGGAGGCGGACGAGGAGTGGGCTTGCAATGTCGGCTACGGCCCTGGACTGACGTTCTCCCACGGGATGTTCTTGGCCTTCGGGCCGCGCGAGTGGCGCGAGGATCCGGAGCTGTTCGTCGCCGTCGACGGGCGCCGCACCGCCCCCGCCGGCTCGGGCTACGAGCCAAACCCTGAGTTCAGCCATCCGCGATCGGCGGAAGTCGGCGCCCGGTTTACGCGCGAATGGTTCCATCGGCATCCGGACGCCTTCTGCGCCCCGCTCGGCGTCAACGACACCACCGAGTTCGGCGACGCGGCTCCGTCCGCCGGCTGGTATCGTGACCGGCCCGTGCGCACCGACCTCGTCGCCGGCTTCCTGAATTCGGTCGCCGATTCTTTCTGGAATCCATCCGGCGACCTCGGCGGCGAGCGCCGCGCCATCGGCACGCTGGCCTATTTCCACACCCTCGCCGCCCCGACCATCCCCGTCAGGCCCGCCGTATTCCCCTGGGTCTGCCTCGACCGCTCGGGCCATGCGGATCCGGAGTTCGCAAGGCAGGACGAGGCGAACCTCGCCGCCTGGGCTCGCTCGGGCGCCCGCCGGACGGGAGCCTATGACTACTGGCACGGCGCCGGCTACGCCGTGCCGCATGTCGACTTCACTGCGCAGGCCTCGGCGATCCGCGCCGCCCATCGCGCCGGCGTCAAGGGCTGGTACGCGGAGCTCTACCCTCTCTGGATCTTCGATGCCCCCAAGGCTTGGCTCGGCTCGCGCCTCCTTGCCGATCCCTCGGCCGATGCGGACGCCCTGCTCGACGGCTGGTTCGCCGCCGCGTACGGGAGTGCGGGGCCCTCCCTCCGTTCGGCCTACCGGGTCATCGAGCGCGCCTGGTCCGACTCGGTCCGTGCGGACGGGGCGCGCCGGGGCCTGCCGCTCTACATGAAGGAGGCGTCCGCCCGGCTGCTGTCCGACGGACAGGCCGCCGAAATCTCCGCGCAGGTCGCCGCCGCCTCGGCTGCGGCTCATGAGGGCGGGCCCCGTGACGACGCCCGCCGCCGCCGCGTCCAGCGTTTCGCCGAGGCCTGGCGGCTCGTACTTCAGTTCCGACGCGTGGTTGCCGCGCGTGACGCCATGCCCCTGACCGCGCCTCGGGCCGTCCGGGCCCTCACGGCCCTTACCGAGGCCGAGGATGCCTTCGCCGCCGCCGAGCGCGCGTTCAATCTCAGGCAGTGCTTCCATGGCAGTCGGGTGCGCTGGTCGGAGTTCCTCCGCACCAACCCGCGTCCGGCTTGGATACGCCTCGCCGCGTCCGAGCCTGGCCCGCGCGCCGACCTCGCGTCCTGGGCCGCGCGCGAATCGCGTCTCGGGGCGCTGGCCGCCTACGCGCTCACCGCCTCCTCCGCGGAGCTGGAGCCGTTGCACGCGGTCGCCTTCGATTCCGTGGCGGACCGAAGCGGGTTGCTGCGCATCGACGAGCACCGCCTCAACTTCGTGCGTTGGCAGGAGGGTCTCCTCAGCGTCCGGGCTCCGTCCGGCGGGCTTTCTCCGCGACGCGCCTTCCCCGTCGTGCCCGGCACGCCGCTCGTCCTTTCGGCCGCGCTGGCCGACGGCGAGCCCGGATCCGAGGTGCGCCTCGTGCTCCGCTTCCCGGGCTCCCGGCGCCGGCCCCAGGAGTCCGTCCTCGCGGGTCCGCGCGGCGGCGAACTGGTGACCGTCGTCCCGCCCGACGCGACCGCCGTCGAATACGAGGTCGCCTTCGAGCGCTCCCTCGAACTACGCGAAGTCATCCTTTCCGCCGCACCGACCGGATCCCTCCGCTGAATGGCCAAGCGCGCCTTCGATATCCTCTTCTCGCTCGGCTGGCTCACCGTCTTCCTGCCGCTGCTGCTGGTCGTGGCGCTGCTCGTGCGCCTCAGGCTCGGATCGCCCGTCCTGTTCATCCAGGAGCGTCCCGGTCTGCGCGGAAGGCCTTTCCGCATGCTGAAGTTCCGCACCATGACCGACGAGCGCGACCCCGACGGCGGGCTGCTTCCCGACGACCGCCGCCTGACGCCTTTCGGCCGGTTTCTCCGTTCCACCACGCTCGACGAGTTTCCCCAGATGTGGAACGTCCTGGTCGGCGACATGAGCGTCGTCGGCCCTCGGCCGCTGCTCATGCGCTACCTGGAGAGATACGACGCCTCGCAGGCCCGCCGCATGGAGGTCAGGCCTGGCGTCACGGGCTGGGCGCAGGTGAACGGACGGAACGCCCTCACTTGGGAGGAGAAGTTCGCCTTGGACGTCTGGTACGTCGACCACCGCACCTTCTGGCTGGATCTTAGGATCGTCGTGATGACCTTCTTCAAGGTCTTCGCACGGACCGGGATCAACGCGGGCGAGGGAAAGACGATGGATGAGTTCCGGGGCAAGGAGGGGGGCGGCCAGAGGAGGGCGCCCGACCAAGCGCGTTGATTCAAGCAAGGTGACGGCGGAGGACCGCCGCATGCGGCATGGCCTGTTGGGAGGCCAGACGACTCCTTAGCTCACTTGAAAAGAAGGCCCCACACCGAACTGACGGGATCTCGCGAGAAGCCTCGGAGGAGCCAGGACAGCCCGGCGCGCCTCCGGCCGTGTCGCCAGAGCGCCTTGGCCCCCGGGATCAGGCCATGACGGACCAGACGGCCTCGGTGGACATGGCTGCGGAGCGCCCAGGCCTCTTCCAAGAGGCGCTCCAGCTCGGGCAGCAGCCGCTCTTCAAACCCATCGAGCAGGATGAAGAACCTGATGACGATGAACTCCGCCCGCTCGGGACTGCTGAGCGGTATTTTGTCCACGTCGGCGAGCGTCACCGGACGAGTCAGCGGGGCGAAAAGATCCGGCTGCCCCAATTTCCTCCTTTGATAGGCCAGTCTCGCCGCCAGCGCGCAGAGCGTCTGCTTCGCGGCGTTCCGCTTGGTGAGGCTGCCCTCATGAATGCGGTAGGCGGTCAAGGCTTCCGGCAGATTGTCGATCTTGAACCGTTCCGTCAGTCTCAGCCAGAAGTCGTAATCTTCGGCATGGCCATAGGCGACCCTGTACCCTCCCAGCTGGCGCATGTGGTCGAGCCTGAACATGGCGGCCCCGGAGCAGCTTGCGCAGCTGTGCTCCATGGCGCGCGCGACTTCGTCCGTACCCGTCGGAAAGCGCCGTACGCCCAGATGGTTTCCCTCGGAGTCTATCAGCTGGATTGCGCTGCTGACCGCCGATACCTCGCCATGGGACTGAAGGTACTCCAGCTGCGCCCTGAAGCGCCCCGGCAGCGCGAGGTCGTCGGCGTCGATAATGGCCACGAATTCCGAACGGCAGAGGCCGAGGCCGCTGTTTCTCGCACCCACTAAGCCCTGGTTTTCTTGGCGATGGATGCTTATGCGCCGATCTGCTGCGGCGAACTCCGCCAGGATGTCGCCGGTCCTGTCCGTCGAGCCGTCGTCCACGATCACCACCTCGAAGAGGGCCAGGTCCTGGCTCAGTACGCTCTCCAGAGTTTGCCGAAGGAAACGCTCTCCGTTGAAGACACAGATGAGCACGGAGATGGCGGGCGGCTCCATTATCCAACGCAACCAAGTTCGGCGCGGGTTGTCCACCGTCAAGTCCGTAGAAGGCGGTTGTCTTCGGATGGTCGTGCCGACAAAGATTCCTCGCGCATGAGGATCAAGCTCTCGAGCAACTCGGAGGACAGATTTCTGCTGCAGACGCCAGGCGGCAAGGGAGTCTGGAAGGGAGACACATACGTCCTCAACGAGGAGATGGACACGTGCGACGCCTGGGTCGTCTATGAGAATCTCTACGGTCCGGAGTCCACCGTCTGCCCTCCCGATCGCTTGATATTGCTGACGGGAGAGCCGCCGGAAATCAGGGCTTATGCACCCTCCTGGACGAAGCAGTTCTCGACGGTGCGAAGCGTCCAGGCCGGACTTCGTCATCCCGATCTCCAGGTCGGCCACACGGCGTTGCCTTGGCACCTCGGGAAAAGCTACGATGAGCTGGCCACGTCGGAATTCCCTGTGAAGACGGACGACATCTCCATCATCTGCAGCAACAAGGCGATGATCGGGGGCCACCGTCGCCGCCTAGCCTTCGTGGAAGCGCTGCTGCGGCTGAGGCCGATGCCCAGGTTCGGCCGTGGGTTCCATGAGCTGGCGCGCAAGTGGGAGGGCCTGGCGCCGTTCCGTTATTCGCTGGCGATCGAGAACAGCCGCCACCCGCACTATTGGACAGAAAAGATCGCCGACTGCTTCCTGGCCGGCACGGTGCCGATCTACTGGGGCGCCCCGGACATCCGCGAGTATTTCCCGGACGAGGCGATGATCGTTCTCGACGGCCTCGATCCGGCCGAGGCGGCGAGGATCATCGAGAAGGAGGCCACGGAGGAGTCCTATCGGCGGCGACTTCCCGCATTGCGCGAGGCGAAGCGCCGCATCCTCGAGGAATACAACCTCTTCGAGGTGATCCATCAGATGCTCAGGGGCGGGCGGGCTCAATCAACCGGCGTCCCGGTCACGCTCGGCCCGGAGCGCCGCTCGAGGATCTACAGGCTTTTCCTCAGGGCGCGGAGGATGTTCGGGTAGGCCGACGAGCTCATTCACGAGAACCGCGCCAGCACGCCGGCAACAGGATGTCGGGCCGGCCGGCGATGTTCGGCCGGTCAAGGGGGTGCGGGAAGGCCTCGGCCGGCCGGCGCGTCCGGGCGCGATCCTTCCGATGGAAGGTGAATTCCATGACCGGCGGGAGCTGGAAGCCTGCGTAGTTTATCGGCTGCGCGCAATTGTTGACGTGCGCGTGGACCACGTCGAAATCTTCGAGCAGCCGGTCGAACGCCAGGCTGATGAGCTCGCAGCCCCTCTTCTCGGCCAGGCTCTCCATGCCATGGAACTCTATGACGATGATGCGAAAGCGTCTCAAGACCTCGACGTTCGTCGAAAGAAGCACGCCGTACTCGGCTCCTTCGATGTCCATCTGGAGGATCATGTCATCGTCCTCCGGGACATTCCTCCGCACCCAGGATTCAAGGGTCGTGGACATGTCGTCGTCGCGCGGACCAAGGTACTTCTTCTCGAAGCTGAAATGCCCGTTAGGCGACGGCGGGCCTTCCACCGAGAAGTCCGCCATGAAGCTACGCACGCCCCTCGCGGCCAGATGCTCCTCGAATGTCGCGACATCCGCCACCCCGGGGGAAAAGCAATGCCTGACGCCCGCAAGGTCATCCGGAACCAGGTAGCCCCCGTCGGAGTCTCCGCCCAGCCGGATCAACGCATGCTCCGTCGCGACAGGCCGAACCGAAGCCAAGAATCCTTCCAGCCGAGCCGGAGGGGTTCCTCTGACGATGCGCGTCGCACCGATGCGAAGCAGAAACTTGTTAATCAAGTTTTTGATGAACATCGCTATATTGGGAACGTTCATTTGGTGCGATCGTAAGCCTGGCTAACTAAGTCCGCCGAGTGGGGTGGCAGGAAACCGGGCCGGCGCACGCGCCGAAACCGTTTCGGAGGTGGAGTCTTGGTCGCCGGTTTCGGGAGGCGGGGGTGCGTGGCGTGCAGGCCGGGCTTTTTCATGCAGTCGGTCGGCCTTCAGCCGTGTTTCTCGCCGAGCCGCCTTAGCGCAGGATCCCGGGGCAGGGGTAGCTCGACCGGCCGGCCGCCGTCCTGCGCCGACTGATACAGCGCGAGGATGAGTTCCACGGCCTTGCGGCCTTCGGCGCCGTCGATGGCGGGACGCTTGCCCGCGCGGATGGCGGCGACGGCGTCCTCGAGGTTGGAGCGATGCCAAGCATGGCCGATCGCCTTAGGGTCGTTGGCGCCCGCGCCGCCGCCTTCGGTCGCCGGAGCGAGCACGGCGGCGTCGGAGGGCAGGGGTTTCTCGAATTCGAAGGCGGTCAGCTTGTCGTCGCGCAGGACGGCGGCGCCCGTCGTGCCATGGATGCGGATCTCGGCGGGGAAGCCTGTGCCGGACCAGCAGGCGGTCGAGCTGGCGAGCGTCGCGCGACACCCGTTGGCGAACTCGATCCAGCCGGCGGCGACATCCTCGACCTCGATGCCGTCATGCGCGACGAGACCGGCGGTGGCGGAGGCGCGCTTGGGCGTACCGAGGAGCCAAAGCAGCAGGTCGACGGTGTGGATGCCCTGGTTCATCACGGCGCCGCCGCCGTCGAGGGCGAACGTACCGCGCCACGCTGCGGAGTCATAATAGGCCTGGGTGCGCCACCACGGGATGAGCGCTCCCGCCAGCGTGAGCTTGCCGAAGCGGCCCGCGTCGAGCGCGGCCTTGAGCGCGATCGCGCCTGCGCCGAAGCGGCGGGGCAGGATGCCGGCGACGGCGACGCCGGCCTGCGCGCAGGCGGCGTTGAGTTCGTCGCAACGGGCGAGCGTGACCTCGAGCGGCTTCTCGACGACGACATGCTTGCCGGCCTTCGCGCAGGCGAGGGCTGGGGCGAGGTGGTCGCCGCTGGGCGTGCAGAGGCAGACGACGTCGACGGCGGGGTTCGCAAGGAGCGCCTCAGGCGTCTCGGCGAAGACGATGCCGTGCTTCGTCGCGAAGTCGCGGCCCTTGGCGGGAGAGCGGTTGTAGGCGGCGACGAGCCTCACGTCGGCGATCTCGGCGAGCGCCTTCGCGTGGAACTCGGCGATCATGCCGGTCCCCCAGATGCCGAAACCAAGGGGCCGTTGGGACATGGACCAAGGTTATGAGGGAAAGGCGGATGAGGGAAAGGATGAACCGAATCGATCAGGCGCCCCTACGACGACGAGAGGCGGTCAAAAGAGCCCAGGCAGTATTCAGCTGGGCGCGGGCGAAAGCTCGTCACGTCCATCGCCGGGCGGATTCCGCGTCGCTCTGTCGTCGGCAGGGACGGACATAAGGAATGACGCAGCGTCGGACGAAACTCCCCGCAGGAAGGTGGGCACGCCGGCCCCACGCCCTCTCCATGCCTTCGCCCAGCCTGTCCTCGTCATCCTGTTGGTTCTCCGGCCAAGGTGCTGCCTTGAGCGATGGGAGACGGAAGGCAACTTCTAGCACACAGGGATGCAGATTGTGCGTTCACGTGCACCGGTGGAAAAATGTAAACGAACCCGCCGCTGTCTTTCGGGTTGTGCCAGGGTGTCTTCCCGCCAGCGTGGATAGATGCGTGTTGGCATCACCGGAGGCAGGGGAGTTCTGGGCAGGATCTTGCAGGCGCAGCTGAAAGGCGCCGGGCATGATTACGATTGCTTCGGCGGTGATGTCCGCGAGCCCAGGGAGCTTGCCGCTTGGCTGGGCTCGAGTCGCTTCGACACGGTCATTCATTTGGCGGCCTTGGTGCCGACCCAATCCGTCCAGGCTGACCCCGCCCGGGCTTTCCAGGTGAACGTCGGCGGGACGGCCAATCTCATTGCCGCCGCGGCGACCATGGAAACCAAGCCTTGGGTCTTCTATGCGAGCAGCAGCCATGTCTACCAGCCGCAGGCCGCTCCGCTATCCGAGTCGGCTCCAACGATCCCGACGCATCCCTACGGTGTCTCCAAGCTCATGGGCGAACAGGTATTCGCGATCTGCGCCGCCGCCGCCGGGCTCCCTTGCTGCATCGGCCGCATCTTCAGCTTCTACCACGCCTCCCAGGCCGGCTCCTTCTTGTACCCTTCGTTGATGCGCCGATTCGCCGCCGAAGACCTCGAGAAGCCTTTCCCGCTGTTCGGGGCGGATGATGTCCGTGACATCTCCCCGGCGGAAGCATTGGCCGCGTATATCGTCGCATTGGCGGAAAAGAGGGCAACCGGGATCGTCAACATCGGTTCGGGTGCTGGCACCCGCATCGCGGACTTCGTCCAGGCGCATGCGCCGAAGCCCTTGCGCATCGTCCCGGCGTCGACGGCTGCGCCGACTTCTGTGGTTGCTGATATTTCTCGCCTGCATCAGCTTCTCGGCCGATGACCACCCCGCTCGTCACCATCGTCATCCCGACCTTCAACCGGTCGGCTATGCTGCGAAGGTGCGTCGAATCGGCCCTTGCGCAGACCCACGCCTGCGAAGTCGTCGTCGTCGACCATGGCAGCTCGGACGATACGCCGGCCGTGGCCGCGTCCTTCGGTGACCGCATCCGCTATCTTCGCCGCGACGTCGACCACGGCGTGCACTTCTGTTGGCTCGACGGCGTAATCAACGCCCGCGGGAAATTCGTCCACCTAAATTTCGACGACGATTTCCTACAGCCGACCTTCGTAGAGCGATGCATGGCGCTCATGTCGGACGACGTCGCGTTGTGCTTCACCGTGGCCGAGATCCGGGACGAGGCTTCCGGCCGCAAACTGCAGGAATGCTTCACCGGTCTCGGCCGAACCGGCGTCCACTCCGTTTTTCGCTTCATGACGCTGCAGATCAAGAGCCTGGTCTCACCCGGTGCGATCCTGCTGCGCCGTCAGGACATGCTCGACGCGCTGTTCGTGGGGAGGGTGCCTTTCGCGCGCCATGAATACCGGGGCGTCGGGCCGGATTGGCTCATGCCCGCGATGGCGACCTTGCGCTACCCGAAGGTCGGGTTCGTCGCCGAGCCCTTAGCCGTGTTTTCCTCGCACGAAGGCTCCATCACCGTCGAAGCCCAGCGGGACAAGGCCAAGAAGAAGGCTCTGCAGGCGGCGTATCAGGCCGCACGCCGTTATTACGTAATCGCCTGGGCGATCGCCTCATGGCGGCTCGACTTGCTCGCCGGGCTCGGACTTTTCGTCCTACGGGTCGGCGCCCGCATCGCCTACGGATTCCATAGCCTCTTCAATCGCAAACCCACTCGCGAAACCCCATGACTCGCCGCACAGTCAAACTTGCCGACAACACCATCTCCGCCGAGGAGATGTCCTCCCTCGCCGACTGGCTGAAGGAGGGCCACCAGGTCACCAAAGGTCCGCTCACGCGCCAGTTCGAGGCCGAGTTTGCCGCTTATACGGGCACGAAGTACAGCATCATGGTCAATAGCGGCTCCTCCGCGAACCTGCTCATGGCCTACAGCCTCCTTGAGGCGGGCTATCTCCGGAACAAGAAGGTCATAGTCCCGGCGGTCTCCTGGATCACCACGCTCTCGCCGTTCGTCCAGATGGGCTTCGAGTGCTTCCTGTGCGACTCCGATGCCAAGGACCTCGGCGTCGATATCAACCACCTCGAGGAGCTCCTGAAGAAGGAGCAGCCCGCGCTTCTCATCCTCGTCCACATTCTCGGCCACCCGAACCAGATGGACGCCGTCCGCCGTCTCTGCGCCCAGCACGGCTGCCTGGTCATCGAGGACGCCTGCGAGGCGCTCGGCTCGGAATACAAGGGCGTCAAGACCGGCGCGCTTTCCCTAGCCGGCTCGTTCTCCTTCTACTACGGCCACCACATCTCGACCATCGAGGGCGGCGCCATCACCACCAGCGACGACAAGCTATACAGCGTGATGCTCTCCATCCGTTCACACGGCTGGTCGCGCGATGTTCCGGAGGCCGATCGTCAGGCCTGGAAGAAAGAGTTCGCGATCGATGACTTCCGGGAGTTCTATAGCTTCTATTACCCTGGCTACAATCTGCGCTCGACCGACCTCAACGCCTACCTCGGCCGTCTGCAACTGAAGCGCCTGCCGGAGATCGCCAAGGTCCGCGCCCGTAATTTCGAGCTCTATCGCCAGACTCTTCCGGAATTCTGGTCGCAGTCCAGCGAAGGCGGCTTCGTCTCGAGCTTCTCCTTCGGCACCTACGTCCAGAACCGTCTCGAGGTCTCGAAGCATCTCCTTGCCCATGGCGTCGAGTGCCGCCCGCTCGTCTGCGGCTCGATGGGCCGCCAGCCTTTCTGGATCAAGATGCACGGCGTCACGCGCCTGCCGGTCGCGGACAAGGTGCATGACTATGGCCTTTACCTGCCAAATCACGCCAACATCACGCCGGAAGACATCGCCTATGTCGCGAAGCACTTCCGCGAGGTGGCGCAGCCCTGCTAGCCTGGGAAGCCTTCCGCCATCCCAATGGCGAAGCGGCGGATCTCCTTGCCGGCGCGTGAGACGCACAGCCGGAGTGCGCGTCGGAGCGACAGGCGTCGGTCGGCGCGGTCGGCGTAGCCGATGGTCGTTGTGGCCTCGATGGGGGCGAGTATCACGGGCAGCGGCCGCACTCCGCCACTTCACGGGCATCATCGTCGAATGCCATGCTATCCGGGAGGGGAGGCGACCCATTCCTCACGAGGAGGTCGTCGCTGAACATGCCACGGCGGACTTTGAATTCATAGCCGGGAGGGGGCGGGTTTTAATCCTTATCCGGCATGTGACCTGACATGCCGCATGCTTCCGTCGTCGCTCAGGGCTTTGATAAGGCGGGGCAATGGCCGGCGATGTAGCAATAGCCTCGTCTCATCCCACCAGGTGCTAGCGTCAGCTTGCTGCCTCATCAAGGATGAGGAGCGAATTATTGCGCGTATTCTTTACCAGCCGGTACCCGCACTTTCGGAGCATTGCAGCCACCTCGTTGTTGTCATGCAAGTGCTCCATGCAGATGCGCTTCGGCCATAGCCGGCGAGGGGCCGTGCGGAAGAATGGCTCAAGCGCCGCTTTTTCAAAACCTTCGATGTCGATTTTCAGAGCATCAATGGAAGACAGGCCAGCCTCACTTAGGATATCGACCAGGGTTCGGACTTCGAACGTGCCATTCAAATCGTCTCTCACGATGTGAGCGATGGCTAGGTCGTTCCTGAGGATGACTAGGCGCGCCTTCCCGCGGAAGTCACCGACGCCGACCCCGAAGACGGTCACCGTTCCAAGGTCATTTAAGGCAATGTTTGCGTTCAATCGCTCGAGGCATGTCGGATTAGGCTCAATCGCCACGATACGGCCTTTGGAGCTCAGGTGATTGCCTAAAGCCACCGTGTAGAGTCCAATGTTTGCTCCGATGTCCACGAAGGTTCCGGAGTCCGGCAGGCCATTTTTCAGGAAGTCCAGCTCCTCCTTATTGTATGCCGGATGCAGCAAAATCGCGCTATCAACGAGATTGGTCGTCGGGTAAACGCGGAAACTTCCATAAGTCGAACAGACATCTAACGGGCCGCTCCTCAGAAAGTTAATGATTTTCACCCACGTCGGTCTTAGCGATCCCCGGTAAAGTGGCGGTATCCGGGTAAGACTTAATACTAGGCGTTGAAGTAGGGACGGGGTGAAGAAACCGAAACGCGGACTAGGTGGCACCATATAGGTTCGAATAAACTAAAGACTCAGTGCGCGTCCACGTTTATTCGGCAGGATCAGCAGCTAACGGCTCCATGTCTCCGCGGGTCCGCAATCGACTTAGCGGGGTTGGCTGACGGCATGGCGTCCTCGTGCCGTCGCATGTCTTGTGGCGCAAGCACCTTAGGGTGCCGTTCGCTTGAATCTAATCTGTTCGAGCAGGTGTCTTACGTGAATAGGCGGCAGCCCCTAAATTGATTCGATGAATCGCCGCTGGACATTCCAAACTAATGCCATGGGCCGACAAGAAGAGATTTCGACGCAGGGCTTTGTCGTAAGTTTATCGCGTGGCGAACCCCCAGCCACTTCGTTTGACAAATGTCTCTCGCCCTAGGCTCGTTAAGTGTCAACGTGTGCAACTAAGATGATTTACGCATCCATCATTTACCGTAATTACAAAAACAACGTTTTATTCAAAGAAGGCTTAGGGGAGAACAATGGGGAGTTCTTTTTGCCATATCGGAAGATAAGACAAGAATTCCTCAGGAACGGGGTGGAGTTAAATACTGCTGACCTCAATGCCGGAAAAAAAGTCGCCTTCGAGCTCTACATCAATTGTTGCAGGCAGAGTCCGAAGGCTCGCGCCTATGTATACCTTTACGAGAATCCTCTCATCCGGCGCATTAACCGGAACCGCCGGTTGCTTGGCCGTTATGCCAAGTGGTTCACATGGGATGGCGAGTTGCTGGATGACCATCGGGCGATCAGGCTGTTCTACCCGAATTCCATTGAAGTAGCGGATTACAGAGATCCGCAGGACCGGCCCCTGTTCCTGGTCCTTGTGACTACGAACAACGCTATCAAGAATTATGACCCACGGGAGCAGTTCGGGACGCGGGTGGAAATCATCAAGTGGTACGAGAGGCATGCGCCCCAGGATTTCCACTTATTCGGCCGAGGGTGGGATTGCCCTGCGGCATTGCCGGGTCCTTTGGGGCAGATCTGCAACCAGGCACGCAAGATTATCGCCCGGGTGTTTCCAGTAAAGTCTCCCTTCGCGACTTGGCGCGGTCCGGTTGCGAGCAAGCACGAACTGCTTACGCGAGCCAGGTTTTCAATCGCCTACGAGAACTCCAGGGACCTGCCGGGTTACATAACCGAAAAGTTGTTCGACTGTTTCCGTGCGGGCTGCGTGCCGGTCTACATCGGCCCGAAGGAAATCCATGATCATGTTCCGCCGGATTGTTTCATCGACGGACGCGCATTCGCGACAACCGCCTCCTTGGACGCCCATCTGCGCGCGATCGACGACGCATGCTATCGCGGATACCAGGAGCGGATCCGTGCCTTTTTGCTTTCCGACCGGGCGAAACCCTTCTCGCAGGAACATTTCGCCGAAGTCATCGCTCGCGAAATTCTCGCCGACCTTGGCCGCTGAGAGCGCTCAGCTCCGCGGGCCGTACTTGCGGGGGGCGGGGGCGGAGGGCGCCTGCGCCTCCGCCTGCACCCCGAGGCAGGCCGGGTGGCGTCCGAACGCGCCGTAGCTTTCGAAGTCGAAGCGCGTGCTCATGCCCCGGGCGGCTTCGGCCACCAGTACGCGGCCATCGGCCTGGACGAAGCCCACTTGCACGACGGTGGGGCCGTCGACCCGCCGCGCGTGCGCGACCAGGCGCTCCATGAAGTCGGAGGCCTCGGGCCCCGGGCGCAGCGCGAAGAGCACTTTCTTGAGCAGCGCCGGCGCCATCCGCAGCGGACGGATCGCGTGGGCGTTGACCATCCACTCCTCCCGCTCCTCGCGGAAGACCAGCCGGGCGTCGACGATCACGTGCGAGCCGTCCATCAGCAGCGGCAGCTCGCCCTCGCGGAGCGCCGCCGCGGCTTCGTAGGCCTCCGAGAACATCATCACCTGGACCGTGCTCGCGCGGGTCGCGACCTGGAAGAGCGCCCAGGGCCGGTTGTCCTTCTTCGAGATCTTCTTCTCCAGCATGCTCACGATGCCGCACAGCCGCACCGGGTGCCGTTCCTTGCGGTCGAGCTCGAGCCGCTCCGGCGGACCTGACAGCGTCGCCACCGCCTCGTCCATCCCGTGGTAATCGGCGAGCGGGTGGCCGCTGAGGTAGAAGCCCAGCAGCTGCCTCTCCCCGTTGAGCTTCTCCAGCTTGGGCATCGGCGGCGAGCGGCGGAGGATCAGGTCGGCCTGGCGGACGTCGCCCGCGGCGTCGTCGGCGAGCAGGTCGAAGAGGCTGCCCTGGCCGGAGGCGCGCTCCTTGCGTTCCGTCGAGTGGTGTCGGCGGACCGAGTCGACCGAGTCGACCAGGTGCTGGCGGTCCTCGCCCGAGCCGTCGAAGGCGCCGGCGCGGATCAGGCAGTCGAGCGTGCGCGCGTTGACGTCCTGGTCGCCCATGCGCGCGACGAAGTCGGAGAAATCCTTGAACGGGCCGTTCTTGGCGCGCTCGGCCACGATCGCGCGTGCGGCCACGTCCCCGACACCCTTGATCGCGCCCAGGCCAAAGCGGATGGCGTTGTCGTCGGGCACGGGGGTGAAGTCGGTGTCGGAGCGGTTCACGTCGGGCCCCAGCATCTTGAGCCCGATCGCCTCGGCCTCGCCCACGAACTCAGCCAGCTTGTCCGAGTTGCCCTGCTCGGAGGTGAGCACGGCGGACATGAATTCGACCGGGTAGTTGGCCTTCAAGTAGGCCGTGCGCCAGGAGAGCACCGCATAGGCGGCGGAGTGCGACTTGTTGAAGCCGTATTCGGCGAACTTCTCCAGCGTGGCGAAGATCTCCTCGGCCTTCTTCCGTTCGATGCCGTTGGCCGTCCTGGCCCCCTCGACGAACACCGAGCGCTGCTGCTCCATCTCCTCCTTGATCTTCTTGCCCATCGCCCGGCGGAGCATGTCGGCGCCGCCGAGCGTGTAGCCCGCGACCACGCGGGCGGCCTCCATCACCTGCTCCTGGTAGACCAGGATGCCGTAGGTCTCGCGCGCGACCTTCTCAAGGAGCGGATGCGCGTACTTGACCGTGGAGGGGTCCTTCTTGCCGCGGACGTAGTCCGGGATGAACTGCATCGGCCCCGGGCGGTAGAGCGCGATGAGCGCCACGATCTCGTCGATCGAGGAGATGCTGAACTGCCGGCAGAGGGACTGCATGCCGCCGGATTCGAGCTGGAACACGCCGACCGTGCGGGCGTCGTTGAGCAGGGCGTAGGTCTTCGGGTCCTCGAAGCCACCTTCTCGATGTCGAAGTCGGGCAGGCCGCGGTGGCGGCGCACGAGCCGTTGGGCGTCGTCGATGACCGTCAGCGTCTTGAGCCCGAGGAAGTCCATCTTCAGCAGCCCCAGCTTCTCGACCGGATCCTTGGCGTACTGGGTGGTCAGGTCGCCCTCCTGCACGGTGACCGGGATGATGTCGGTGAGCGGCCGGTCGGCGATGATCATGCCGCAGGCGTGCTTGCCGGAGTTACGGACCATGCCCTCGATGACGCGGCCGGTCTCGACGATCTCGGCCGCCTGCGGGTTGGCCTCCACCTCGGCGCTGAGCTCATTGGACTTCTTCAGCGCGTCCTCCAGGGAGATGTTGATGTCGTCCGGGACGAGCTTGGCCAGGCGGTTGGTCTCGACGAAGGGCAAGTCGCGGATGCGCGCTAGGTCGCGCACGACCATCTTGGCCCCGAACGTGCCGAAGGTGATGATGTTGGCCACGCGGTCCTCGCCGTACTTGCGTCGCACGTAGCCCACGACCTCGTCGCGGCGTCGCATGCAGAAATCGATGTCGAAGTCGGGTGCGGAGACACGCTCGGGGTTGAGGAATCGCTCGAAGAGCAGGCCGAAGCGGATGGGGTCGATGTCGGTGATCTTCAGGCAGTAGGCCACGATGGAGCCGGCGCCCGAGCCGCGGCCGGGGCCGACGGGGATGTCCTGGCGTCGCGCCCAGTCGATGAAGTCCCAGACGATGAGGAAGTAGTCGACGAAGCCCGTGCCGGCAATGACGCCGAGCTCGAAGTCGACGCGGCGGCAGAGCTCGGCGGGGCTGGCCTGCCCGGGCCCCGGCGCCTGCTCGTCCTTCCACGCCGCGGGATCGTCGTAGTCCACGCCGTAGCGCTCCTTCAGGCCGCGCTTCACCTGCTCGAGCAGGTAGGAGCCGTTGGCGCGCATCTTGTCGCGCGCCGCCGCGTCCACCTTGAACGCGGCCTCCTTGCCCTGCGCCGCGAGCAGGCCGTTCTTCAGCCGCTCGTAGTCGTCAAGGATGACGTCGAACTTCGCCGCGGGCTTCGGTCTCACCTCGGGCGGGAAGACGTACACCGGGTAGTTGTTCTGCCCCACGGGCAGCTTGACGTCGCACATCTCGGCGACCGCCACGGTGTTGGTGATCGCCTCGGGCACCTCGGAGAACACACGCCGCATCTCGGCCTCACTCTTGAGGTAGAACTCGCGCGCGGGGTAGCGCATGCGGCGCTCGTCGGCCAGGCGCGCCCCGGTCTGGATGCAGAGCATGGCGTCGTGCGCGGTGGCGTCGCCCTCGCCAACGTAGTGCACGTCGTTGGTGGCCACGACGCGCAGGCGGAACTCCTCGGCCAGGCGGAGCAGCGGCGCGATGATGCGCTTCTGCTCCTCGATGCCGTGGTCCATGATCTCGATCACGAAGTTTTCCCGCCCGAAGATCTCGACGAAGCGGCCGCAGGCCTTGCGCGCGCCTTCATAGTCGTCCTTGAGCAGGTGCTGCGGGATGACGCCCTGCAGGCAGCCGGAGAACCCGATCAGGCCCTCGGCGTGGGCGGCGAGCTGCGTGAGGTCGGTGCGCGGCTTGTAGTGCAGGCCGCGGACGTGCGCGTCGGACACGAGTTTCGTGAGGTTCTGGTATCCCTTGAAGTTCCGGGCCAGCACGCCCATGTGGTAGTAGCGGTGCTCCCGGCGGTCGGGCTTTTCAGTGAGCGCGTGGTCCCACACGAGGTAGAGCTCGCAGCCGAGGAGGGGCTTGAGCTTCACGTTGCCCTTGGAGCGCTGCTTGGCCTCGTTCCAGAAGTCGAAGAGCCCGAAGAGGTTCCCGTGGTCCGTGATGGCCACGGCGCGCATGTTCATGTCGCACGCGCGGGCCATCAGCCGGTCGATGCGGCTGCATCCGTCCAGCATGCTGTAGTCCGTGTGGACGTGCAGGTGGACGAAGTCGCGGCTGATGGATTCCGGGTCGGCCATGCGGGAGGGAGATAATAGGGAGTCGTCCGAGGGCAGGGGAAGGTCAAATGAGCCCGCTTCGGCTTGCCTCAAGTGCGTCCGGCGCTTGCATCCTCCGGCGCCATGAGAATCTTCATCGACGGCACGGAGTCCTTCTGGCGCCCGGATAATCGCACCGGCATCCAAAGGGTCGCCCGTGAGCTCTGCCGGAGGTGCGTCGCTATGTCTCCGGATGGCGTCGAGGCCGTGCCGGTGCAGTTTGACGGTCGCCGTTGGAGGCTGTGCGCGGGCTTCGATGGTGCGGCTTACGGCCTCTTTGCGCTCCTGCGGCGGCTGGTCGCTCACGGCCGCGCCTGGCGGCGGCTCTCCCGGGCGCGATGGAAGGCGTGCCCGGCGAAGGTCTGGCTGCTCTTGGCCATGTTCGCCGGCCTCATCGGTTCGGCGGTCGCCACTGCGGGCGCCGGCCTTCTGCGCCGCGTCCTCCCGGCTCCAGATGCGCCGCCGATGCGGCCGGGCGACGTCCTCCTGTTGCCCGAGTATCCCCTACGAAGAATCGCTTCGATCGAGAGCCTGCGCTCACGCGACGTGCGCGTCGTCGCGATCATCCACGACTGCGTCCCCCTGACGCATCCGCAGTTCTATCGCCAGGACAGGGAGTTCGCACGATATTTTGATTGGTGCCTTGCGAACGCCCACGGGATCATGACCGTCTCCGCATTTTCAGAACATGAGATTCGGGCGAGGCTTCCCGCCGGCGGTCCCTGGACCGCCCATTTCCACCTCGGCGCGGACTTCTCAATCCCGTCGTCGGGCCGGCCTCCGCGACGGGAGCTTGCGGCGGCGCTCGGCCGGACGAGCTTTCTCATGGTCGGCACGATCGCGCCGCACAAGAACCACTGTCAGGCCCTGGATGCGATGGAGCTGCGCTGGCGACACGGGAGCGGGGCCCGGCTCATCATCGTCGGCAAGGTCGGCTGGCAGGCCGACGAACTGCTCGGCCGCATCGCGAGGCACCCGGAACTCGGGCTCCGCCTGTTCGTCTTCCATGACCTGGATGACGGTGAGCTTGCCTATGCCTACTCCCGTTCGCACGCGCTGATCGCCGCCTCCTACGTCGAAGGCTTCGGCCTGCCCGTGGCGGAGGCGTTGTGCCGGGGCCTGCCCGTGGTCGCCTCCGACATCCCGGTCTTCCGGGAGATCGGAGGCGACTCCGTGGATTTCTTCACGCTGGATGACGTCGACAATCTCGCCCGGGCGCTCGGCCGTCTTGAATCCCTCCCTCGGCGCCAGGTCGACGCGGTGCGTTTCCGTGACTGGAACGAGTCGACGCGTCAGCTGCTCGAGGAAGTCCGTCTCCGGCTGGCCGCCTGATCCCGCGCCTCGGCGGCGATGCCCTGGCTCCGGAGAAAGGCCATCGCCGCCAGCGAGCGGGTCTTGGTGTCCATCCCGCTGCCTGCGCCGTGGGAAAGGGCGTCGTCGCCCCCGGCCTGCTCGAGCAGGCAGCCGCGCCGTTTCATCATTGCGAGGTCGCAGTCCTGCGCAGCGAGCCGACGGCAGGGGACTCCATTGAGGGCCAGGTAGTTCCCGATCACGATGTCGTCCTGAAAGAAGCAGGCGCGATTGGACTTGGCCGTGTCGAAGTAGGCTTTGAAGTCAGGCCCGAAGAATCCTCGGCGGAAGATGCAGCCGCCGAAGCCCGCCAGAAAGTCCACCGGCTCGCCCGGTCGCCAGCGACGCCAGAGGGCGTAGTCGGAATAGCCATAGGCTGAGGACGGGTCGGAGACCGCGGCGTCCTCCAGGCGTTCGAACGCATGCTGAAGATGCCTTACATCGTCGTCGACGGTGAGGATCCATGTCTCCGGATCCGTGACGCGCGCCAAGGTCGGAACCAGCTTGGTCGCCGGACCGACATCCTCGACTCGGAACACCTGCACCGGGTGCCTTGCCAGAAAGTCGGGCAGCACGTACGCCTCGCCCGTCCGGCCGAACGTGTGCGGCAGGTTGAGGTGCACCTCGTCCGGCGGCCGCGTCTGCCCGGCCGTGATCGAGGCCAGGACTGGTTCGAGCAGGGCGAGCCGACGCGGCGAGGCCGTGAGGCTGACGACGATCTTCAGCCGGGGCGCGCGCCGCGACGTCGGGCGGCCCGCCGCCCAGAAGGCGCGGTTCCGCCTCATCCTCCAGGCATAGACGCACTTCCGCCGCCAGCTGCGCGACGAGGTTCCCAGGATTCGCCACATGAAAAAGACGGCGGCTGCCGCGGCGAGCGCGACGGCCAGCCGAGCCGGGTCGGTGAGGTCGCTTGCTGTCATTGCGTTTTCTGGACTGGCCGTGGCTGTTTTTGATCCTTGGAAAAAAAGCGGGAAGGGGAAGCATCCACCTCACTGCACTGATGATTGAGCCTATCTTCAGCCTTAAGATGCCGGACGGCAAGACTTGGAAGCCGGCCCCAATCGTCTCCTCCGCCTAGGCTTCATCGGGCATGCACTGGCTTGTTACAGGCGCCTCGGGATTCACCGGCCGTCACCTGGTGCGGACCCTGCGTTCTAGAGGCGACCGCGTGACCTGCGTCGGGCGTGCCCCGGACAATGACCAGCAGTGCGACCTGGCGGACGGCGTTCGCCTGGCGGAAGTCGTACGGTCCGCCCGGCCCGACCGTGTCATTCATCTGGCCGGGGTCTCCAGAGCGGAAAGTGACGATCCCGACGGCCTGAATCGGATCAACGTTGCGGGGGCCGAGGCCCTGCTCCGGGCCTGCGCGCAGCTGGCATCGCCGCCCGCGGTCGCGTTGGCCAGCACCTCGAACGTCTACGGCATCCATCCAGGTGCCGTCAGCGAGACCACGCGGACAGAACCCGTCAGCGACTACGGCCGGAGCAAGCTGGACATGGAGGCCGCCGCCCTTCGCTGGTCGGACCGGCTGCCGATCCTCGTCGCGCGCCCTTTCAATTACACCGGGCCCGGCCAGACCGAGGCTTTCCTCGTCGCCAAGATCGCCGCGCACTTCCGCCTCCGGGCCGGATCGATCACGCTCGGCGATACCTCGGTGGTTCGCGACTTTTCCGATGTCGAGGACGTCGTCGACGACTACATCTTCCTCATGGACCGCGGATTCGCAGCTTTTGAAGTGGTGAACTTCTGCACCGGTCTCGGCGTCACCGTGGCGGCCGTTATCCAAGCCTTCGCCGAGCTGACTGGCCACCGGGTGGAGGTCCTGCGGAGCGAAACGCTCATAAGGAGGAACGAGATCCCGGTCCTCGTCGGAGATCCCACCAAGCTCATCCGGCTCTCGGGGCGCGCCCACTGCCGCCCGCTAGCCGCTACCTTGGCCACCATGCTCGAGCCGACGTCCTGCCCCCCGCCTCGCCCATGATTCTGCTTCTTGGCGCCAGTGGCCATGTCGGGCAGGCCTTTTGCCGTACCCTGGACGGGCGCGAGCTCCCCGGCCGTCCGCTCGCCCGCAGCGAGGTCGATTACACTGTCGCCGGCGACGAAATCGATGCCCACGTACTCGGCATTCTTAGGTGCGACCGAACGCAGGGAGCCGTTCACGTCCTGGGCGCCGATGTCGATTATGCCCAGTCCGGGCCTTGAGTCCGCGTAGGTCTCGAAGAAGCGCCGGCCAAAACCCATGGCAGTGATGTGCATGAGTTAGGCTTGGTAGGTCAGAAGACCCTATGCAGAACCGGATGGCAGGGGAACGCAGCAATCCGTCTGGGATCCATTCGTCCGGTCCGGGCGCGAACGCCGGCGGACCCGGCTCACTTCAGCTTGAGGAAGGTCCGCTTGCCGGCCTGGATCACCAGTTCGCCGGCGGGGCGGCCGATCCGCCGCGCGGGGTCCGTCGCCTTCTCCTCGCCGAGGCGCACCGCGCCCCCTTCGATGAGGCGTCGGACCTCCTTTTTGGAGGGGAACAGGCCGGTGGCGGCCAGCAGTTCGACGAGGCCCGCGTCTTCGGCCCCGGGCGCGAGGTCGTCCCAGGCGAACTCGGGCATGTCGCTGCGCACGCCTCCCTTCGAGAAGACGTTCTCGAACTCGGCGCGCTCCCTGTCGCCGGCGCCGGCGCCGTGGAACATGTCCGTCAGGCGAGCCGCGAGCCGCTTCTTGGCCTCCATGGGGTGGAGCGTCCTGAGCGCCGCGAGTTCCTCCGCCGTCGCGAGCAGCAGCAGCTCGTAGTAGGCCCACATGGTGGCGTCGGGCACCGACATGATGCGGCCGAACATGTCCTTCGCGCCGTGGTTGAAGGCGATGTAGTTGCCGAGGCTCTTGGACATCTTCTTCTCGCCGTCGAGCCCCACGAGCAGGGGCATGCCGAGCACGGCCTGGGGAGGCTGGCCGTGCTGCTCCTGCAGGTCGCGTCCGACGAGCATGTTGAAGAGCTGGTCGCTCCCGCCGATCTCGACGTCGGCCTTGAGCTCGACGGAGTCGTGTCCTTGCAGGAGGGGGTAGAGGAACTCGACGATCGAGATGGGCACGTTCGCGGCGTGCCGTTTGGCGAAGTCGTCCCGCGCCAGCATCTGCGCCACGGTCATGCGGCGGCTGAGCTGGAGGGCGTCGAGGAAGGACATCTTCCCGAACCACTCGCTGTTGCGCCGGACCTCGGTCTTCTTCGGGTCGAGGAGGCGGAAGGCCTGGTCGAGGTAGGTCTTGGCGTTCTCCTCGATCTCGGCCTCGGTGAGGACGGGCCGGGTCTCCGACTTGCCGGTGGGGTCGCCGATGCGCGTGGTGTAGTCCCCGATGATGAGGACGGCCTGATGGCCCATGTCCTGGAACTCGCGCAGCTTCTGGAAGACCACCATGTGGCCGAAGGTGAGGTCGGGCCGGGTCGGATCTACGCCGAGCTTCACCCGGAGGCGCCGGCCTTCCTTGAGCCGCCTGAGCACATCCTCGCCGCCGATGAATTTCTCGGCTCGGGCACGCATCCGCTGCAGCTGCTCCTCGGGGGACATGCCTCCAATGTTCCCGAAGCCGCCCCCCGGGAGAAGTCCAAATTGGCGGGGCCTCCGGCGGCCGGCCTCCGCCCCGTCCCGCCCTCTCTTGCCCTTCCAGCCATTAAGTGCCTAATGACTCCATGGATTTCGTCCGCGAGCTTTCCGAGTACGTCCGGCACCCCAGCGTCTCGACCGACCCCGCCTTCCGCGCGGGGATGGACGGCGCCCGCGAGCACTGCTGCGGGCTGCTGCGCCGCGCGGGCCTCGAAGTCGAGGTGGTGCCGACGCCGCTGCATCCGGTGGTGGTGGCCCGGCGCCGGGGACCCTCCGACTGGCCGCACATCGTCCTCTACGGCCATTACGACGTGCAGCCCGCCGATCCGCTCGAGCTCTGGACGACGCCGGCCTTCGAGCCCGCGGTGCGCGATGGTCGCATCTGGGGGCGCGGCACCGCCGACAACAAGGGCCCCCACCTCGTCGCCATCGCGGCCCTCGCCGAGCTCCTCCGGCGCCGTCCCGACCTGCCCCTGCGCATCACCTTCATCATCGAGGGCGAGGAGGAGATCGGCTCGCCCAGCTTCCCGGAGTTCCTGAACGCGCACAAGGCCGAGCTCGCCGAGGCCGACTGCGTCATCCTGTCCGACACCGCCAGCCCGAGCCCCGACCAGATCGTGATCACCACCGGACTCCGCGGGCTCGTCGGAATGGAGGTCGGCCTGGTCGGCCCCAAATCCGACCTCCACTCAGGCCTCTTCGGCGGCGCGGTCTACAACCCCATCCAGGCGCTGGCGGAGATCTGCTCTTCGCTGCACGACGCCGACAACGCGGTGGCGGTCGAGGGCTTCTATGAAGGCGTCGAGCCCCCCGCGCGCTGGGAGCGCGACGAGCTTCGCCGCTACCCGCTCTCGGAGGACGATTTCCGCCGCTCGCTCGGCGTGGACGAGCTGCACCCGGGCCCTGGCATGGACGGCCTCGAGGCCGTGCGCTTCGGGCCGACGCTCGAGTTCAACGGCATCGGTGGCGGCTACCAGGGCGCCGGCACCAAGACCGTCATCCCGTCGCGCGTGTTCGCCAAGCTCACCTGCCGGCTCGTGCCAGGGCAGGACCCCGCCGACATCTTCCGCCGCGTCTCCGAGGCCGTGCGGGCCCGCGCCCCCAAGGGCGTGCGCGTCGAGATCCGCGAGACGCAGGGCAACCCGGCCTACTTCGTCTGTCCGCCGGACCGCCCCAACACGCCGGCCGACCAGAATCCGGTGCTCGCCCGCGCCTTTCGCGAGGCCGACCGTGCCGTGGCCGAGGCCTTTGGCCAGGCGCCGCTCTACCTGCGCGAAGGCGGCAGCGTGCCGATCATCGGGGACATCCGCCGCGAGACCGGCCTTGATTCCGTCATGATCGGTCTTTTCACGCCTGAATCGCGCCTGCACGCGCCCGATGAGAACTTCGAGCTCCGGATGGCCGAGCGCGCGGTCAAGGCCTACAGTCTTCTTCTCGGCCGTCTCGCCGGTTCGCCCCGACGTTAAGCCCGAAAAGGCGGGTTCCGCCCCGCTTTCCTTCCGGCGCGGCCAGTTTTCGCCTTTCGCCTCCGCCCTCGAGCCCCCAACCTCTTCGGTCTTCCCGCCATGGCCGTATTCCGCAAGCGCACCCATACCCCGACCCCCAAGAAGAAGGACATTCCGGCCGGGCTCTGGACCAAGTGTCCCTCCACGGGGGAGATGGTCTACACCAAGGACCTGGAGGCCAACTGGAACGTCTTCCCCGTCTCTGGCCACCATGACCGCCTTCCCGCGCGCCGCCGCATCGAGCTCCTGATCGACGCGGGCACATGGAAGGAGACCGACGCCAGGCTTTCCTCCCGGGATCCGCTCAAGTTCACCGCCGGCGGCGCCTACCCCGAGCGCGTCGCCCAGCACCAGAAGAAGTCCGGCCTGCGCGACTCCGTCATCTGCGGCCACGGTCGCATGGACGGCCTCCCCGTCAGCCTCGCCGTCATGGACTTCGCCTTCATGGGCGCGTCGATGGGCTCGGTCGCCGGCGAGAAGGTCACCCGCGCCATCGAGCGGGCGATCAAGGCCAAGTGCCCTTGCGTGGTCGTCTGCGCCTCGGGCGGGGCCCGCATGCAGGAGGGGATCCTCTCGCTCATGCAGATGGCCAAGACGTCCGCCGCCCTCGCGCGGCTGCGCGAGGCCGGTCTTCCTTACGTCGCGGTGCTCACCAACCCGACCATGGCCGGGGTGATGGCCAGCTACGCCACGCTGGGCGACGTGATCGTCGCCGAGCCCGGCGCGCTGATCGGTTTCGCCGGCGCGCGCGTCATCAAGGAGACCACGAACCAGGACCTCCCCGACGGGTTCCAGACCTCCGAGTTCCTCCTCCGTCGCGGGCTCATCGACATGATCGTCGAGCGCAAGGAGATGAAGGCTCGCCTGTCCAGCCTGCTCAGGGCCTTCATGTTCGCCCGTCGCAAGCCCGCCCGCGTCCGCGCGGCCTGAGCGCCGCCGGCCGATGGACGCGGACGCGACGATCCGCTGGCTGACCGGGCTGCGCAACCTCGGGTCTCGCCTTGGCGTCGAGCGCATGCTCGCGCTCTCCGCCCGGCTGGATCGTCCGGAGCGGTCCGCCCCCTGCTTCCATGTCGCCGGGACCAACGGCAAGGGCTCCGTCTGCGCGATGATCGAATCCGTGCAACGCGCGCACGGCCGGCTCACGGGACTCTACACCAGCCCGCATCTCGTGTCCGTCGGCGAGCGCATCCAGGTCGGCCGCCGGCCCGTCAGCGACGCTCGCGTGGCCGAGCTCGCCGAGGCGCTGCGTCCGCACCATGCGGCCCTCGCGGCGCAGGACCCCGACCTCGCCCCCACGTTCTTCGAGCTCATCACCGCCGCCGCGCTGCTCGAGTTCCGGGAGCGGCGCACCGAGGTGATCGTGCTTGAGACCGGCCTTGGCGGCCGGCTCGACGCCACCAACGTCTGCGCGCCGGAAGTCACGGTGATCACCTCGGTCGGCCTCGACCACATGGAGTTCCTCGGCCCGACCCTCGCGGACATCGCCGGGGAGAAGGCCGGCATCATCAAGCCGGGCGTGCCCTGCGTCGTGGCCGACCTTCCCCCCGAGGCGGAGGCCGTCGTGCGCGCCCGCGCCGTCGCGCTCGGCGCCCCGCTCCACCTCGTCCGGGAGCGTTTCCGCGACGGACTGCCTGCGTGCGGCTTGGAGGGGGCCCACCAGCGCCGCAATGCGGGGGCGGCGCTGCTCGCATGCGAGCTGGCCGACCGGCTCCCCGTGCACGACGATCTGGCGCGCCGTGCGCTGCGGGAGGTTTCGTGGGCGGGCCGCTGGCAGCGTCTCCCGTTGTCCGACGGCCGCACGCTCATCGTTGACGGCGCGCACAACGAGGAGGGCGCCCACGCGGCCGAGGCCGGCCTGGCCGCGCTCGCCGACTCCACGGTCGTGCTCGGTGCGCTCGGAGCCGCTCGAGCCCGGCCCTTGGTCGAGGCGGCCGCCCGGCACGCCGCGAGGCTCATCTTCGTCCGTCCTGACGACGAACGTGCCTGCGCTCCGTCCGAACTCGCCGCCCTCACGCCGCCATCCTTCCGCGGCGACGTCTCCGTCGGCGACGTTGCCGAACTCTTCCCCGGCCCGGCCATCTGCTCGGCCTCGGGCTCCACGGTCGTCGTGCTGGGCTCCCTCTATCTGGTGGGCGAAGTCATCGCGCGGCACGGCGGTCTCCGTCGTGACGGGCTCCAGGACCGGCTCGCCCCTCCGCGATGAGCGACTGGAAATTCGTGCCCCCGGGCTCCGAGGCTCCGAAGGTCGACCCGGTCGAGCTGCCGCGCTGGCTCGTCTCCGAGGACGAGGACTACATGGTCTTCGACAAGCCCGGCTGGCTCGTCTGCCATCCGTCCAAGGACGGGCCTTGGTCCTCCCTCGTCGGGGCGGTGAAGGCGTGGCGCGGCCTCGAAGTCGCCCACCTTGTCAGCCGCCTCGACCGCGAGACCAGCGGGGTCATCCTCATCGCGAAGCACTACGCGGCGGCGGCGGCCGCGCAGACCGCCATCGAGCGGCGGCTGGTCCTGAAGACCTACCACGCGCTTCTCCGCGGCGAGCTCAAGGAGCCCGTGACGGTCGACCAGCCGCTCGGGCCCGACGAGGCCAGTGAGGTCGTCGTGAAGACCTCCGTGCGCCCCGGCCCCGGGTCGCTCGCAGCCGCGACTTTTTTCGAGCCGCTCATCGTCCGGGACGGATACACCCTCGCCCGCGTGCAGCCGCACACGGGTCGCAAGCACCAGATCCGCGCCCACGCGGAATGGCTCGGGCATCCTGTCGCCGGCGACAAGATCTATGGCGGCGACGACACCCTTTTCCTCGAGTTCATCGCGCACGGCTGGACTCCCCGGCTGGCGGCGAGGCTGGACTTCGGCCGGCAGGCGCTCCACGCCAGCCGGCTCGACTTCCGCGCCCCCGCCTTCGGGCGCGTCTTTTCCGCTCCGCTCGCCGCCGACATGCGCGCATTCGTCCTGAATCGCATGCGGACGACGGAGGCCGAGCTGGCCGACGCCCTCGGCGGCTGAGTCAGCCGTGCGCGAGCGCCGCCGCGTCGACGACGCGAGCCCCCGCCCGACGGAGCGTACGCGCGCAGGCGGACAGCGTGGCGCCGGTGGTCAGCACGTCGTCGATGACGACGTGCCGAACGGCCGGTTCGGGCCGGCCGACGACGACGAAGGCGGCCGCCACGTTGCGTATCCGCTCCGCCCGCCCGAGCCTCGTCTGCGTGGGAGTATCCTCCGTCCGGCGCAGCAGTCTACGGAGCGTGCAGCCCGGGGTGCGGCGTGCCAGGGCCTCGGCCACGACCCGTGCCTGGTCGTGGCCGCGGTCCGCGGCGCGCGCGGGGTGCAGCGGAACCGGGACGAGGGTCGAGCCCGCCAGATGTCTTCGGAACAGCGCATCCTCCAGCGCGGCGTCGGCCAAGTCCTCCGCCAGCCATGGGCAGCCTGAATACTTCATCCTGTGTACCAGCCGCCGCACCGCGCCCTGGGCACGGAAGGCGCAGACCGCCCTTCCGAAGGCCGGCCGCAGGTCGCGGCAGCGGGGGCATTCCGTCTCCCCTCCGAGGAGGCCCTCGTACGGGTGGCCGCAGCGCAGGCAGCGCGGATCGTGGATGCGGACCAGCCGGGCCGCGCCTTCCGCGGACAGGTGCGGCCGGCTCCCGCCGTCGAGCGGCTCGCCCGTCACCGCGCAGTCGCGAGGCAGCAGGAGGTCGAGCAGCCCTCGGTCGAGGATTTCAGGCAGGCCCACGGGCCTCCTTCTGGATCCATCGCAGCTTCCGTCGCATCCCCCAGGCGAATCCGCCCGGCCCCTCGGCGGCGACCACGCGATGGCAGGGGATCAGCCCGGCGAGCGGATTCGCCGCCAGCGCCCCACCTACTGCTCGCGCGGAGCGGCAGCCGACCTTCCGGGCGAGTGCGCCGTAGGTGACCGTCTGGCCTTGCGGAATCCGCAGGCAGGCCTGCCAGACCGCCGCGCGGAAAGGGGTGCCCGCGGCCACCGCCCCTATCGCCCGCGGCGCTAGGCCGGCGGTCGTCCGCAGGCCTAGCCGGGCCAACGACGCACGAAGGGACCGATGGTCCGGAGACCGGGCCACCAGGTGTCCTTCCGCCGTCACCGCCTCCACGAAGCCGTCCCGGAGCGCCGTCTTCACCGTCCGGCCGCGGAGAGACGAGGGCGGAGCGAACCGGATGCGCATCCGTTCAGAATGCGTTTGCCCGCCCCGCCGTTCAATCCAAGGTTCACCCCACTTGTCCATCGATGGCCTTTGACTTCGACCACTGTCCTGAACGCGCGGGAACGGACAGCACCAAGTGGCACAGGTACTCCGGACGCGACGTGATCCCCTGCTGGATCGCCGACATGGACTTCGCCTCGCCCCCTGCGGTGGTCGACGCCCTTCGTGAGCGCGCCCTCCACGGCGTCTTCGGCTATCCCGCCCAGCGCGACGAAGTCTTCGCTTCCGTCGTCGGACATCTGCGGCGCCGGCACGGATGGGAGGTCCGGCCCGAATGGATCACGTTCATGTGCTCGCTCGTGCCGGGCATCCATGGGGCGATCCGCTGCGCCAGCGCGCAGGGGGAGTCCGTCGTCACCACCGTCCCCGTCTACCCGCCGTTCATGTCCGCCCCCGCGCTCTCGGAGCGCGGCACGATCAAGCTCGAGATGGTTTTCGAGGACGGACGCTGGACGTTCGACTGGGAGCGCCTTGAGGCCGCCTGCTCGCAGGCGCACGCTAAGGTGCTCCTGCTCTGCAGCCCCTACAATCCGCTCGCCCGCGTGTTCGACCGCGGGGAGCTGGAACGTCTCGCCGACATCGTGCGCCGGCACAGCCTGACGGTGTGCTCCGACGAGATCCACTGCGACCTCGTCCTCGACCCCGCGGTCAAGCACACCGTCTTCGCGACGCTGGGCGAGGACGTGGCCGCCCGGACGGTCACGCTCATGGCGGCAAGCAAGACCTTCAACATCGCGGGCCTGACCTGCGGCTTCTCCATCATCCCTGACGCCGGCCTCCGCACCCGCTTCCGCCGCGTGTTGCAGGGCCTCTCGCTGGACCAGAACATGTTCGGCCTCGCGGCCACGCAGGCGGCCTTCGACCACGGCGAGCCCTGGCGGCAGGCCTGTGTCGAGTACCTCCGCGGCAACGTCGACCTGGTCGAGCGCGAGCTCCGCGGCATGCCCGGGGTCGTCCTGCGCCAGCGCCCCCAGGCGAGCTTCCTCGCCTGGCTGGACGTCTCCGCGCTCGGCTTCGAGGACGCCCATGCCGAGTTCGAGAGGGGCGGCGTGGGGCTCAGCAACGGCGTCGACTTCGCCGGCCCGGGCCATGTCCGTCTCAACTACGGCTGTCCGCGGCCCCGGCTTCAGGAGATCCTCCGGCGCATGAAGGCTGTCGCGGCCCGTGCTCCGGGCCGCAAGGGCTGACCGTGCTTCCGGGAAGACGCTGGTGGGGGCGGCTTTCGCTTCTCTCTTTGGACGGGCCGGCGTTCGTGCTGCTCGCCTGGGCGGCCGGCGGCGGCGCCTCCACCTCTGCTTGGCGCGACGCCGTCCTGTCCTCCTCGCTCGTCTGGGCTGGTTATGTCGTCGAACGCTGGTCGGACGCCAAGGTCCGTCCTTCGGAGTCCTCCCCGCGGCATCGTTTCGCCGCCCGCCATCTTGGAATCCTGCTCGGGTTCGCCGGCCTTGTGGCGGCCGCCGCGCTCGTGGCGGGCGCGAGGCTTCCGGTCATGGCGAAGGGCGGGGAGGACTGGCCCGGGGGCGCCGTCGCGGCCTGCGTCGCGGGTGTGTTCGTTTTTCGTGAGGAGGCCGCCTCGTGGGCGCCGCGGACCCTTTGCGTCACCTTTTTCATGGCAGCCATGGCGGCCTGGGGACTCTCGCCGCCATCCTCCCTTCTTGCCGTCGCCGCTCTGGCGTTGTCGAACCTCTCTGCCATCCGCCAGGCCGAATCGGCACAGGGAGGCGACGGACGGAAGATGTCCGCCGTCGCCGCGGCCATGGCCGCCGCTTGCCTGCTGCTGCACCCGTCGCCGTTGACGGCTGCATGCTTGGCCGGCTCCCTCGCTTGTCTTTTTCTCGGCCGCACCGCCCGGGGCCTTCCCGATGGACGCAGGTCGCTCGTCGACGCGGCGACTTTCGTGCCTCTGGCGCTGGCTGCCGTGTCAGCGTGAGGCGAGGGCGAAAGTCGCCGCCAGGCACGCCAAGGCCGCGTTCTCCGCGCGCAGCACCGTCGGCCCCAGCGAGCAGGGCCTGAATCCTGCGCGTCGCGCGGCGGCCAGCTCGTCCGGCGTAAGGTCGCCCTCGGGGCCGATGAGCCATGTCACGCGCGCGGCCGAGGTGAAGTCGATGCGGCCGACCGGCGTAGCGTCGGGTTCGAGCGAGCCGGTGAGGCGCAGCTCGTCCGTCGCGGCGGGGCCGAGTGCGGCGAGCCATTGCGAGAACTCCGCGGGCTCGGCCACCTCGGCGATCCAAGCGTTGCCGGACTGCTTGCAGGCTTCGGCCGCCTGGACTCGCCAGCGGCTCCTCCTCGCCGCGGCGCGTTCGGGGTCGAGGCGGACCTCGCAGCGTCCCGTGACCAAGGGGATGACGGCGACCGCCCCAGCCTCGCAGGCGGTGCGGACCAGGTCGTCCATGGTGCCGCCCTTGGGCATGCCCTGCGCCAGCGTGACCGCCGGCCGGCTCGCGGGGACATGGCGCCTGGAGGTCAGCTTCACCGTCGCCCCGGCCGGGTCGTCGTCGGCGAGGGTCCCTTCGGCGATCAGCCCGCGTCCGTCGAGCAGCGTGACGGCGTCCCCGGTGCGGGCGCGCAGGCTGCGCACGAGATGTCCGGACTCGTCGCGACCGAGTTTGACCGATGTCGCGCCCTCGGGGGGCGTCGAGGGCAGGAGCACGCGGGGCGCGCTCATGCGGACACCGCCTCGGGGCGGTCGTAGGAGGGATCCCAATCCTTCCAGACCGGTTCGTAGCCGGCCGCGCGAAGCATCGCCGCGACCTCCTCCGGGGCGCGGTCGTCCTCAATCTCGAATTGCTCGAGCGAGGCGCCCCGGCCCTCCGCGTAGCCGCCGGGGTTGGTGCGCGAGCCGGCGCTCATCGCCGTCACGCCCACGCGGCAGGCGTTGTCGCGAAAGCGACGGCTCTCCCGCGTGCTGAGCGTCAGCTCGACTTCGCCGTGCAGGAGACGGAACGCGCAGATCGCCTGCACGAGGTCGCGGTCGGACATCTCCACCTTGGGCGTCAGCCCGCCTTCGTGCGGCCTTATCCGCGGGAACGAGACGCTGAAGCGGCTACGCCAGTGGCGGCGTTCGAGCCAGCGCAGGTGGAGCGCGGTGAAGAAGCATTCCGCCCGCCAGTCTTCCAGGCCGAAGAGCGCGCCGAGCCCGATGCGGTGCACCCCCGCGGCGCCGACCCGGTCGGGCGCGTCCAGGCGATGCAGGAAGTCGGCTTTGCGGCCCTTCGGGTGGTGCGTGCCGTAGGTCTCTCGGTGGTAGGTCTCCTGGTAGACGAAGACCCCGTTGAGCCCGTGGCGCCGCAGCTCCGCGTACTCCCCGGTCTCCAGTGGCTGAACTTCCATGGAGAGCGAGGGGAAGTGCGGACGCAGCAGCGAGAGGGCCTCGCGGAAGTAGGGCAGGGCGACCTTGCTGGATTCGCCCGTCAGCAGCAGCACGTGCCCGAACCCGAGCCGCCGCAGCGCCCCGGCCTCGCGGATGATCTCCACCGGCCCCAGCGTGCGCCGGGCCACCTTGTTGCCGGCAGAGAAGCCGCAGTAAGTGCAGACGTTCTGGCACTCGTTGGAGAGGTAGGCCGGCGCGAAGAGCTGCATCGTGCGCCCGAAGCGGCGCACCGTGCGCAGGTGCGAGAGCCGCGCCATCTCCTCGAGTCGCGCCGACGCCGCCGGGGAGAGCAGGGCGGCGAAGTCGTCGAGGTCCGCGGCGCCTTCTTCCGCGCGGACGAGCGCACGCCGGACGTCGGCGTCCGTGCACGACCCGATGCGGGCCAGTGTGCCCTCCCAGGAGTGGCGGTCGTGGACTTCGGCGAACGACATCGTCGCGCGAGGCTAGGGCTCCGGGCGCAAAGCGCAAGGCGGCGTCAGCGCGCCCGGTCCAGCTTGGCCTCCAGTCGGCGGGCCAGCCGCACGAAGGGCAGCCCGAGCAGGAGGTAGAAGGCCGCGACCACCGCGCCGAGCAGGAAGTAGTCGTAGTGCTGCGTCGCCAGGCGCTGGTAGGCTCCCGTCAGCTCGACCAGCGTGATCATCGAGACCAGCGAGGAATCCTTGAGGAGGCTGATGAAGTCGTTGGTCATCGGCGGCAGCGCCACGCGCAGCGCCTGGGGCAGCACGACGTGCCGCAGCGCCTGCCGGCGCGAGAGGCCGAGCGCAAGGGCCGCCTCCTCCTGCCCGTGCGGGACGCCGCGGAGGCCGGCGCGGAAGTTCTCGGACTCGTACGCGGCGTAGTTGAGCCCCAGCGCGAGCACGCCGGCGACGAAGGGCGGTAGGCGCAGTCCCGCCTCGGGCAGGCCGTAGTATAGGAAGAGCACCTGGATGAGCAGCGGCGTGCCGCGCATGAGCTCGACATAGGCGCCGCAGAGCAGCGCCGCCGGGCGCGGGCCGAAGGCGCGCCCGGCGGCGAGGACGAGGCCCAGCGCCACGGCGAGCGCCATCGCGCAGGCGGAGAGCGCCAGCGTGGTGGCGGCGCCGCGGCCGAGCAGGCCGAGTGCCTCGGGGGAGAAGTAGCGGGCGAGTTTCTCCTTCCACGGGATGGCGGACCGGGCGCGGGCGACGTACTCGAGGTAGCCCGCGGGAAGTCCGTCGGGCTCGGGCGGCTGGTTGTGCAGCGAGGCCTGGGCGGGCCCCCAGAGATCCCAGCGTGAAAGGATGCGCCGCAGCGTGCCGTCGGACGCCATGCCGGCAATCGCGTCGTCAATCTCGCGCTTGAGGGGGGAGCCTTTCGGCATCGCGACGCCGTAGCGGAACTCCCCGACCGGCTCGCCCACGAGCTCCAGGCGCGGATCCGGCCCCGCGTAGTATTTGGCGATGGGGAAGTCCAGGAGCACCGCGTCGAGACGCCCGGCGGCGAGGTCGGCGTAAGCCTGCAGCTCCTGGTCGTACTTCACCGCCGTGACGCCGGGCGTCCGCTCGAGGAGTTCGAGCGCGAGCGTCTGGCCGAGCGTGCCCACGCGTCGCCCGCGCAGGCCGTCGAGCGAGCGCATGCCCGGCTCGCCGCGGCGCACGACGATCTGCTCGAAGCCTCGGAAGTAGGGCACCGAGAAGTCCACCGACCGGGCGCGGTCCTCGCTGATCTCGATTCCGTTGATGGCTACGTCGTACGATCCCGTCTGCAGGCCCGGGATGAGTCCGTCCCAGTCGTTGCGCACGTGCTCAGGCTTCCGTCCGATACGCCGCGCAAGCTCGTCGACGATCTCCTTCTCGAAGCCCGTGAGCGCGTCAGATTCATCGGGGTGGAAGGCGAAGGGCACGTTGCCGTCCGAGGCCGCGCCCCAGCGCAACGTGCGTTCCTGGGCGGGACAGGCGAGGGCCAGCAGCAGGGCCAGCAACAGGAGCGGCGGCCGGGCTTTCATGGCAGACGGGCGCGCAGGAAGCGCAGCGTGCGTTCGTCCCGGGGGGATTCGAGCAGATCGACGGCATCCCCGACCACCTCGCCCGCCTCAAGGTGCATGGTGCGGGCGCGTAGCGCCCGGGCGAAGGGCAGGTCGTGCGTCACGACCACCTGCGCGATGCCCTCCGCGGCGCGGTCCCGGACGAGCGCGAGCACGTCTGCCGCGCGCTCCGGATCGAGTGCGCTGGTGGGTTCGTCGTAGAGGATTGCACGGGGGCGGAGGGCCAGCGCGCGCGCGATGGCCACGCGCTGCTGCTGGCCTCCGGAGAGACGTCCCGGTGGCCGGTCGTGAAGCTCCGGCCCCACGCCCACGCGGCCCAGCAGCCGGCGCGCCTCGTCTGTGACGGTCTCGGACGTCCCCAAGCCGAGCAGGACGGGGGCGAGGGTGACGTTGCCTAGCGCCGAGAGGTGGGGAAAAAGGTGGAACGACTGGAAGACGTGGCCTACTGCGCGGCGCAGATGCGCACGGTCGGCCGGCGCGCCTTCGAGCAGGACCTGACCCGACTCCGGATTCTCCTGCCCGCTGAGCAGCCGCAGCAGCGTCGACTTGCCTCCGCCCGAGGGTCCGATGACGCAGAGGATCTCGCCGGGCGAGATGTCGAGCGAGACATGCTTCAGCACGGACGCGCCGCCGTAGGAGGCACGCAGGTTCCTCGCGGCGAGCAGCGTCACGCGGGCAGGATGGGCCGGGCGGCCCGGGCGGTCAACCGGACGCTCAGAGCGTCGCGGAGTAGTCGGCCGCGTTGAGCAGGGCGGCGACCGTGGCCGGGTCGGTGATGCGCACCCGGATCATCCATGCGCCCGCATACGGCTCGCGGTTCACGAGGTCGGGCGCACCGTCCAGCTCTGGGTTCGACTCGATGACCTCGCAGGTCACCGGCGCGTAGAGGTCGGAGGCGGCCTTGACCGACTCGACCGCGCCGAAGGTGTCGCCGACGGAGAATTTGCTCCCGGGCTTGGGCAGGTCGACGAAGGTGACGTCGCCGAGGGCCGACTGCGCGTGGTCGGTGATGCCGATCTCGGCGGTGCCGTCCGGCCCCAGGCGGACCCATTCGTGGTCCTTCGTGTAGCGGAGGTCGGCGGGGACTTGGCTCATGGCAGGCGGAGTAGGGGAGCAGGAAAGACCTTTCAACCCTTCACTTCACGAAGGGCGTGGCCGCCACCGACAGCGGTATCCGATGGCCGCGGATGTCGACGGCCAGCGCCGCGTCGGCCACGTGTCCGGCGGCGACGAGCGCCGTGCCGATGGGTTTGCCGACCGTGGGCGACTGCGTCCCCGAGAGCACCTCGCCGACCTGGAGGTCGCCGGAGTAGACCGCCGCCCCCTGCCGTGCGATGCGTCGGTCATCGAGCGAGAACATGATGACCGACGAGGGCGGTCCCCCCTCGGCTTGGCGGCGGAGCGCCTCGCGGCCGACGAAATCCGGCTTGGAGAACTTCACGGCCCAGCCGAGGCCCGCCTGGATCGGCGAGATACGCTCCGAGATCTCGTGTCCGTAGAGCGGATAGCCCGCCTCGAGGCGGAGCGAGTCACGGGCTCCGAGGCCGGCCGGCAGCAGCCCGAGGGGACGGCCCGCCTCGAGCAGCGCCCGGGCCGCCCGCATCGCCGAGGAGGCGGGCAGGTAGATCTCGAAGCCCGGGGCGCCCGTGTAGCCCGTGCGGGAGACGATGCAACCGGACTCCCCGGCGACCTTGCCCGTCGTGAACGCGAAGCGCCGGGGCGGGGTGAGGCTTGCGTCGGCGACCTTGGCGAGGATCTGCTCGGCGCAGGGCCCCTGCAGCGCCAGCTGGGCCCAGCGCGCGCACTCGTCCACGACCTCCACGTCGAGCCCCTCCGCGTGCGTGCGGAGCCAGGCGATGTCCTTGGCGGCGTTGGCGGCGTTGAGGCAGACGAGGAATTCGGCGTCGTCGAGACGGTAGACGATGACGTCGTCGACGCAGCCTCCGTCAGGCTGGCACATGATCGAGTAGCGCGCGTGGCCGACGCGGAGCGAGGTCATCTCGTTGGTCATCACGCGCTCGACCAGCGTCAGCGCGCCGTCCCCCCGCACGCGCGCCTCGCCCATATGCGAGACGTCGAAGAGCCCGGCCGCGCGGCGGACCGCATGGTGCTCCTCGATGATGCCCGTGTACTGCACCGGCATCTCCCAGCCGGCGAACGGCACGAGCCGGGCGCCCAGCTCGACATGGAGGGGGTGCAGAGGCGTGCGCGCAGGAGCTTCCGACATGCCGACAAGGTGCGGGCCGCGTCCTCGCCTTCCAATCAAAACGAAAGAAAAAGCCCGGCCGGAAGGCCGGGCTTTCCGGGCGGCCGGAGCCGGGTCACTCGCCGAACTTCTTGCGCAGGGCCGCCAGCTGGTCGGCGTACTCCTCTTCCGTGATCGCCTTGGCGCGACGGCGGGACTCAAGCAGGGCGAAGCGGGCGGAGAATTCGGCGGCGGCGGCCTTGGCGGCGGCGGCCTTGGCGGCGTCCGCTTCTTGCTTGGCCTTGGCGACTTCCTGTTCCGCGGCCTTGGCGGCCTCGGCGGCCTTGGCCTCGGCGGCGGTCTTGGCCTCGGCGGCGGCGGCAGCGGCTTCAGCGACCTTGGCTTCCGCGGCTTTGGCGGCCTCGGCGGCCTTGGCCTCGGCGGCGGTCTTGGCCTCGGCGGCGGCGGCGG